>Ga0335083_10000017_pt1 | contig 419963 bp, 341 predicted proteins | sample Lox_Sample_42_FD_206716 | JGI IMG/M metagenome (GOLD analysis project Ga0335083, IMG submission 206716) | Soil microbial communities from Loxahatchee National Wildlife Refuge, Florida, United States - Lox_Sample_4.2 | ecosystem: Environmental > Terrestrial > Soil > Wetlands | place: USA...
GGGAGCATGCTTACTACTTGAAATACCAGAATGTCCGAGCCGATTACGTTGCCGCCTTTTACAAGGTGATTTCTTGGGACTTTGCGAATGCGCAGTATCAAAGCGGCGTAAAGAAGTGAAACTAAACTCGGCGCATCACTGGTGAGACATATGAAAAATGTGCTCGTTTTGATCTGTTTGTTGTTGATCGGCGGCGTGGCTGGGGCTTACGGAGACCAGACGCGCGCCATAGACACGTCGGGCGCTGGGCAGGAGACCGACGGCAAGATTCTGAATTCGAAGCCTTGGCCTCCCCTACCGAATTATGAGGCTCTAGACGAGTTCGGACGCAGCTATTTCTCGCAGTCCGTCTACGAAGAGGCCCGCACTCAAAAGCAGTTCGACCTTCTCGAAATCACCTACTCCAGCGACGGGCTGGCCGTGCGCGGATTGTTAATCAGGCCGAAATCGGTCGGTTCGCGAAAGTGGCCGGCGATCATCTTCAATCGCGGCGGCAACGGCGATCTTGGACGTATCACGGATAACGGCCAGCCTTGCGGCGGCATGACCAACACTTCTTGCCTGGACGTCGCCGATCTCTACCTCCTCGCGAAGGCCGGTTTCGTGATCATCGCGTCCGACTACCGCTACCAGGGCGCTACGGTAAAGCGCGACGAATGGGGCGGAGTAGAAGTCGACGATGTTCTGAATCTTGTGCCTGCCCTGAAGTCGCTCGATTACGTGGACCCCGAGCGGCTGTACATGCTCGGCCTGTCACGAGGCGGCACCGAGACCTACCTCGCGCTTAAGAGAGGAATTCCCGTCAAGGCCGCTGCCATCATCGGGGGAGTCACGGACGTGAAAGCGTGGGTCGACTCGCGGCCCGAGATGAGCCTTGTCAACGGGAACGATTTCATCGATGGCTTTGCCCACATTTGGCCGGACTATAAGCACCACGCCGAGGAACAGTATCGAGCGCGGTCGGCCGTGTATTGGGCCGACCAGATCAACGTGCCGGTTCTGATCCTTCATAGCAGGACCGACAGAATGGTCCCGGTAACTCAGGCTCTCCGCATGACAGAAGCACTTCAGGAAAAAGGCAAGGAGTACTCGCTGCACATTTACGAACGTGACGGCCATCCGTTACCGCGGAATCGCGAGGACCGCAATCGCTTGATCGTCGATTGGTTCAACCGAAGTGGCGCAGCCGGAAATAAGTAAGGTCCATTCTGCGAAGGCCCTCGAAATGGAGGACTGATGACGGGTTCCAAAACCAGTGAGATAAGTACGATGGATCAGATAAGCGTGCGACATTACGTAGGCATTTTTCTGCTTTCTATCGCAACGCTGCTGCTCGAATTGTCCTTGACGCGCGTCCTTTCCGTTGCCATGTTCTATCACTTTGGCTTCCTGGTGATCTCCACTGCGCTTCTGGGTTTCGCGGTTTCGGGCGTGGTCCTGGCGCTGTGGGGCGAGTTGCGTGAACGGACTCCACTGGATCGAGCGCTGGTATGGGTTTCTACTCTCTTTGCTACGCTCACCGTCGCTTGCTTTTGGTTGATGGGGCGAATCCCTTTGATCCCTTCGCGCTGTTTTCAGATCGACGGCAATGGCTGTTCATCTCGCTCTACTACGTTGTGCTCGCCGCTCCATTTTTTTGTTCTGGATTGGCACTCGGCCTCCTGTTCACGCGTGGTACTCGGCATATTCATTATCTCTACGCGTTTGACTTAGTTGGCGCGGGTATTGGCTGCGGCGCCTTGGTCTTGATTATGCCCGCGTTCGGAGGCTCGGGATCGGTCACGATCGCCGCTGCATTTGGAATGATGGCGGCGGTTGTTTTCGGCTGTTGTCGGAACTCCACGCGTACATGGTAAGCTCCGAAACGCGGCCACCTGGAGCACGCAAACCACCAAGGAGGGTTTGATGCCCAGGTATCAAGTAGGCAGTCTTCGCAAGATAATGCGCGCGGAGGGTCTGACGTGGGTGCTTCGCTATTACGCCACTCGCTCGGATGGGAAACGAGTCGAACGCAACGCTGTTGGTCTTGTCAAAGATATCGGTTCCAGCCCAGCAGATGCATCGAGAGAAGTCGATCGTCAGAAGCTGCGCGAAACCATCAACCAATTACAGCCCTTCGAAGGCAAGCCGAGGACATTTGGTCAACTCTGCCAGGACTATATCGAGAACGAACTGAGGATCGACCAAACAGAATCTGCGCGTCCAAAAGCATTTCCCACAGTCGAGACCTACGAGCGACATCTGATCAATCGCATCATTCCACGTTGGGGGAAGTTGGCACCGTTGGCTGTGGAATCGAGAGATGTCGAGGCGTGGTTTCGACAACTCCGCAAAGGAAATGCCCAGAAGAAGGTGAGACCTCTAGCCGACCCAACGATCGACAAGATTCGCCGCATCATGAGCCTGGTCTTCAAACACGGCCAGCGATGCAATTTCCTCCCTCGCCAACAGGAAGGCAATCCCATGAACTGGGTGAGCCAACGAACCACGAGCGATTACCGGGCGATCGTCATGACGCCCAAGCAAGCGTTCGAGGTTCTTCTGAATATTCTAGAGCCAAGGCGCACGTTAACTCTAAGCGACGCGGCCACTGCTCTGCGGGTATCAGAACTGTTGGGCTTGATGTGGATGGATCTAGATTTCGAGGGACTGGTGATTTACGTCAGACGGGCTTATGTGTGGGGAAGATTCAAAGAGCCAAAATCAAAAGCGCCGAAGGCTCCTGTTCCCATGCATCCGCTCTTGGCTGGATTCCTTCTCGCATGGCACGAGAGAACAAAGTATGCCAAGGAGAGCGACTACGTGTTTCCCAGCGTCAAGCTGAGAGGCAAGAAGCCGTTGTCCGCGTCAGTTATGGTGCAGAAGTATTTACGCCCCGCAGCCGTCAGCGCTGGCGTGATTCCCTTGAACTGGAAGGGACGCTTCGGCTTCCACAACTTTCGCCATTCGCTGGCAACTGCACTGGTGAAATTGAAAGTCGATCCAAAAACTGTCCAAGGTGTGCTGCGACACGAGGACTTCGGCACAACGATGGAACTGTACGCGCAGTCCAACATGGAATCTATGCGGGATGCGCAAGGCAAGTTCCTGGATCAGCTCATGGGAGACAGAATTCACCTGCTTACGGAGCGAGTTCAGTGAGAATCATGGGTTGGATCGTGGGTTGGAAATTTTGGCTCTGTGCCGCTAAGTTCTTTGGAATGATGGTGGCCAGGGACGGAGTTGAACCGCCGACGCCAGCCTTTTCAGGGCTGCGCTCTACCACCTGAGCTACCTGGCCACTTCTTTTTTCCGCAACTTGTTCGCTACAGGCCCGGCCACTCGGCGGCCCGATGCGCGCTGTCTTTAGGCGGGAGGCCGAATCCTCGGCCCGTTCGCTGAGAACATGCGGAACGACAGAATTATAACAACCTCTCCGCTCAGCTACCAAATCAAGCCTGCTGCCAACTCGTCCCACCGCCACAATGTGCGCCTTACGCTGCGCTTACGATTCCGTTCAGAATCGCCATGCAGCAGGCATCGAATCCGAACCAGTACGGAATCTCGCGATAATCCTCGACTTCGAACACCGCCAGGTCCGCATCTTTTCCCGGTTCGATACTGCCTTTGCGATCTGCCAGTCGCAGCGCGCATGCGCCGTTGATGGTCGCGGCCGTGATTGCTTCCGCCGGAGACATCTTCATGTGCGTGCAGGCGAGCGACATCGCCATTGGCATGCTGAGGGTCGGCGACGAGCCGGGATTGTAGTCGGTGGCGAGAGCAACCGCGACTCCCGACGCGATGAACTTGCGCGCATCGGGATAGCGCGAGAGTCCAAGGAAATAATTTGCTCCCGGAACCAAGGTTGCGACCGTGTCGCTCGCGGCCAGAGGTCCGAGGTCGGCGTCGTTTACATGGTCCATGTGGTCGAGCGACGCGGGCCGAAAGGGCAGGAACGGTTCAAGACGGGTCTCACTGAGTTGGCCCATGTGTGCGCGGAGTGCGAGGCCGTTCTCTTGTGCCGCGCGGAAAATCTCCTCAGCTTCATCGGCGCTGAATGCTCCACGATCGCAGAAGACATCGGCGAACTGGGCGAGCTTTCGACCGGCAACCGCACGCATCATTTTGTTGCAAACGAGATCGACGTACTCTTGCCGCTGTTCCCGAAACTCCGGCGGAACGGCATGCGCGCCGAGGAAAGTCGGCACAATTGTTCCAGGCCATTGCCGAGCCGCGGTGCGAATCGCCTCCAGGGATTTCAGCTCCGATTCAAAATCCAGCCCGTATCCAGATTTCGTCTCGACCGTCGTTGTGCCGTGTGCGGCCATCTCGTTGAGCGCCTTCAGCAGCTTTTCGGTCAGCGCTGGCTTTGTTGCCTTTCGCACTCCAGCAATACTCGCGCGAATGCCGCCGCCTGCTTGCGCGATCTCTTCATAGCTTGCGCCCGCGATGCGCTTCTCGAAGTCAATCAATCGTGGGCCAGCAAAAATAGGATGCGTATGCGAGTCGACGAATCCCGGCAGAATCACGCGCCCGCGGCAATCGACCTCTGTAATTCGCTTACGATTTTTCTTGATCCACGGATCGCGAAGCGCGTCCTTCGTTTTGCCAACCGAGACGATCTTCCCGCCGACGCAAAGGACAGCAGCATCTTCGACGATGCCAAGTTCCGAAAGGGAATCGCCGCGCCGCGGGCCGGTCTTCCTCAGGCCGGTCTGCGCGGAACGCAGGGTGATCAACTGGCGGATATTCGCCAACAACAGCGGTTTGGGGTGGGGTACCCCCCCTCTCCGCCGATCTATTGGAATCATGGAGTTAGCGTGAAATTCCTCGCAAAATTTTCATGGATAACGACTTATAGCCAAAATCCTGATTGCATGAGACTTAGAGCCCGAAATAACCATATACGAAACAGGGTTACCGGCAAGCGACCCTGCCCTTATGTGGTCTTTTTCGCGACTTGTGCCTTAACTCCAAATTCAATAGTTAGAGCTCTACATCTTTATGTCAAGAAATTTCGGCGCGGGACTGAGGTTGGGAATGGGGGTCGGTTCGGAGCCGCGGAAACGATTTATATCAAATTGGTGAGAACCTTTGCCTGGAGCGCACCCCCAGAAATCGGTTTTTATTCCAGCTTCGCGTACTCCCTTTTCGCTTCCCTCAAGATAGGAATGTCAGGGTCAGCGTCTTTCCAGTGAGTGAGGAAGTCTTTGTAAGCTGCACGAGCGCGCACTCGGGCGGCATCGGCGTCCGCGCCCACGGAAGCTCGCGCCTGTAAAGCATTCGCGCGTGCCAGGCCCAGACGAGCCATCGTTCCCGTCCAGCAATTCCAGACGCTGCCTTTGTGATCGAGAATTTTCTGAAACTCCGCGCCAGCAGCAACCCCTTGACCACGCCTCAAAAGTTCAGCTTCAGCGCAAGTTGAATATTGCGGTTGTCTGACTTACTCGCCGAGACAAAATCCAGAAATGCAATGTCGGCCAAGCCGGAGTTGACATAGAGGTTTGGGTGATTGAAGGCATTGAAGAGTTCACCGCGGAACTGTAAGTCCCACTTTTCGTTCAAGCGGAGACCCTTGTAAATCCCCAAGTCGAGCATCCACTCCCCCGGACCTCGAAACTCATCCCTGCGAGTCATGTTGGCCGGAAAGGGACACGGCGGTGCGGGCACTTGCGAACAATCGCCAAAATCGGAGAATCCGACGAGCGGGTTCGCGTAAGGCACCGCTGGTGGGAGCGGGATGTACGAAAAAAAGTTCGGCTCACCTGTGTTCACAGCATGTCCGGTCGTGCTCACAGGTGCGCTGGGAATGTACCGGGGACAGACGCTGACGGCGTTGGTGCAATCCCAGACAGAGAACGGTTTTCCTGTAGATGCCGTGAAGATTGGTGCGATGCTCCATCCACCGAAAACCAAGCCTTCCCAACGGCGACTCGAGGTAGCGAACCACCGGGTTTGCCAGATGGCGCTGCCCACAAACCGCTGCCGGATGTCGAATTCCGCATCCCCCCGATCGAGGCTCGGGTTCAGGAAATCCAGGAATCCAAAGTGAAAGTCGTTGGGGTAATCGCCGAGGGTTGAGCTCAGGTTATCGATGGCGTGGGACCACGTGTAGTTGGCCGTAAAGCTGAGGCCCGTGTGCTTAACGTTCTGACCCTTCACTCTCACCAGTAGAGCGTGGTAGTTGGAAGATCCTCCATTGCTGCGGGTGGTGATGTTGTTGTACTGGCGACTCAAAGTACTGAAGGGATTCACTGCCGGGTCATCGCCACCATAGACGATGCCCGATCCCGGAAGGTCGGTAAGGGTGTCAGAGTAGAGGTGCACCCCGTGCGAGCCCGAGTACCAGAGGCTGAGCACGGTGTTCGGCAGGATCTGATGGTCCATGGAAAGGCTCCAGGTCTCCGCGTAGGCCGTTCTGATGTTGGTATCCACCTGCCGCGCGAGCGCTTGGGGAAATATGATTGTTCCCGAACTGCCGGCAAAAGGTCCCAGATTGACGGTCGAGATGTCGAGCGTGGGAAACTGCGGTGTTCCCGAGTCCGCCTCGGCGAAGGCATAGCCCGGGGGATTCAGCGCAAGATTATCGAATACTTTGCCGAAATTCCGTTCGTAAGAGATTCCGTATCCCCCCCGAAGGCTGGTTGTCCCGGTGCCGAAAACGTCCCAGGCAAATCCGATGCGAGGGCCAAAGTTGTTGTAATCCGGGCGCCAAAGACTGTGAATAGGACTATCGGGAACGGTTAGCACTTGCCCGTTACGAATTTGCTGAGCGAAATTCGATCCGTCACCCAGGTAAAAATTCGCTTCCGGGTTCGAGTCTCCGCTGTACTGCACGCCGTAGTACTCCCAGCGCAAGCCCAGGTTCAGAGTCACGCGCTTTTGCATCCGCCAGGTGTCCTGCACGTAGGCGGCAGAATCGCGGTTGAGAGTTGCCCGCGCCTGGATGGGAGATTGCAGCGGGAGCGTGAGCGTGCAGGCCGGTGTCTGGATGGGAGTCCCATCTGGCGCGGTAAAACACGGGAACTTCCCCTGCGGGTCGATCGCCACCTGGAAAGAAGTTAGTTGTCCCGCGAGAAAATTGTCCAGAGAATCGGCGGCATGGTGCCCCAGAAGCTGACTCGCCACTCCTCCTCCATAGCCTGCCCTCACCGTCCGGAAGCGCAGGAATTGTCCTCCCGCGCGCCAAAGATGCTTACTGTGTGTCCAGTTGAGGTCTTGAGAGATCTGCCATTCATACTGGGTTCCGCCGGTCGCAGGATAGGCGTAGCCCGGCAATGTCACTCCGATTCCCAACAGGGAGAAATTACCGGGGAACAATAGCGCGGGACCAAGTGGATTTGCGCCCAGCGGAAACTGATGATCAAGCCGGCTGAATCCCACCTTCGTCATACTGACCAGAGTCGGAGAAAAAACGTGGGTTACTCCCGCCAGCAGATTTTTGTGCAAATAGGTGAATGGGGCCTCATAACCGGGATATGGGGTGGTGAAAGAAACGCCGGGCAGGGCAAACTCTTTGTGCGCGGCCAACCGCGCAAAGACCTTCGTATTTTCGCTAGCGCTGAAATCCAGGCGCCCAAGCAAGCTATAGGAGTTTTGCGGATCACCGGTACCCGCAGCCACCGCAGCCGTGTATGCGGCCTGGCCGAATACGGGTGTGTCCAGCGGCAACAGGTCGAAAGGCCCTCCGGGGCGCGGCCGGATCCCGAAGGCGAGAAGGTCCGCCTTGGTAAGTATGGTCCCGTTGATGGGGCTGTTGGCTCCGCCGAAGGTCGTGAAATAGGTTTGTGTGGCCGGAGCAGAAGCGGCAATGTACTGCGGCGTGGGTACGAGGGCTAGCACGGTCTGCTCGCTGCGCACACGAGTCCACTCCGTGCTCTGGAAGAAGAACAGCCGATTCTTGAGAATGGGGCCGCCCAATGCGTGCCCGAATTGGTTCCGCGTGAAAACGCCGCGGGGAAAGCCGCGGGCATTGTTGTCAAAGCTGTTGGCCGCGAGGGCAGAGATGCGGTTGAATTCGTAAACCGAGCCATGGAAGGCGTTGGTTCCCGAGCGCGTTTCAACGTCCACCATGCCACCCGATGCGCGTCCGTATTCGGCGGTAAATGTTCCTTCACTCAGGCGAAACTCCTTCACCGAATCGAGCGGCACCGCCAGTCCGACCTCAGACATAAATACGTCGGTGTTCTCTCCTCCATCGAGCATGACGTCGGTGCTGGCCGAACGCTGGCCGTTGATCGCTACCCCCACGCCGCGCCCGGCCGGATCGCCGGGGCTGATAATGCCGGCCAGCAGCACCAGGTCGTAAGGGTTTCGGGTCAAGGTGGGCAGTTGCGTGATCTGTTGATCGTTGACGACCTCGGAGAGCATCGGGGTTTGCGTCTCGACCTGCACGCCCCCGCTGGCGATGACGGCCATGTTCGCCTGCACCGCGGCCAACGAAAGCAACACGTCAACCGTGATGCGCGCGCCCACGTTGATCTCGGTGTGGGCGATGTAAGTCGCGAACCCTGCGGCTTCAACGGAGACATCGTAGTCCCCCGGCTGTAGTTGCGAGAGGCTGTAGAAGCCGTCTTTGTTGGTAGTCGTACTGCGCGTGGACTGGGTATGGATCTCCAGCGCGACCACTTTGGCGCCGGATACCACCGCGTGCGAGGGGTCGTTCACTGTCCCACAAATCAGCCCCGTTCCGGTCTGAGCCTCAATCGTGTTTGCCAGAGAGAAAACGAGGAGCAACCACGAGAGACTCTTGGCCACGCCGCAATCCTCCAGTTCTGTTACCAGTCGGTCAACCTAAGATGACGCGAGAAGCGGGACCACGCTCGCGCGCGATTTCTTAGTGCGCCGTGGGAAGACCCATCTTACTTACGATCGCGCGGTAGCGCGGATCGGGATGAACAAAATCGAAATCCGGATTGCTTTGTATGTGCGCCATGAACGGTGCCCGCTCGTCGTAGGCCCGTTCGAGGTAATGGATGGTCTCTTCTTTCCTTTTGAGCCGCCCATAATCTTCCGCCAACAGTAACGCGGAAACGAAGTTCTTGGCCGCGTTCAGTTTGTGCTGGTTAAGCCTGGATTCAAGGACCGACTGAAAGCCACCTCGGCGGTAAGCCTGATCTGCCTCATCTGCGAACTTCTGTTGGCCGATGCGACGCAGAGCCCCTGCCAGTTCTTGCTCTGCTTCTTTCTCCTTCCCCCGGTAGAAGTACGCCTCCCAAAGCAGGGAGTGTACGAAGCCATCATTCGGCTGGGCTCCACTTCGGACGCGCAACTCGGCTATCGCCGCATCGTACTGGTGCGCCTTAATCAGTGCCCAACCCACCGCCCACGGTCTGGTCAATGGATCCAGTTCCGCGGCCTTCCTTTCCTCTTGCACCGCTTCGTCCATGCGATTCAAAGCGGTCAGCACCAGCGAATGCATGTGACGGGCCTCTCCGAGATTGGGATTCAGCTCGATCGCGCGGGTGGATTCTCTTTCGGCGTCCTCCCAGTCCCATCGGTAGAAGAGGTCAACGGCGGCCATCGAGTTATGCGCCTCCGCCACCGAGCCATCCAGTTCAATTGCCTTCCGGGCGGCCGCTTCAGCTTGGGGCATGGTCGCCGCCGGAGTCGCCCATCCCATCGCCGCGGTCGCGGAGTAGGAATCGGCCAAACCGCTCCATGCGGCGGCATAGTCGGGCTGAAGCTCAATCGCTTTCTGGAAATATCGCCCGCTCCCGTCGTAATCGTAGAGAAACCACTGGTAGCGTCCCCTGAGGTACGCATCGTGCGCCTCTGGTTTGACTTCCTTCTCTGGCTTACTGGCGATGGAAGTTGCGGCTCCCACCTGTTTGGCGATTGCTTCTGCCAATTCGCTTTGCAGGGAACCTACGTCGCTTAAATCGCGATCAAAACTTTCCGCCCAAACATGCGTGTCGCTGGCGGCATGTATTAACTGTGCCGTCATGTGCACCCGGCTTCCCAAACGGCCCACCGAGCCTTCCAGAATCCCATCCACCCCAAGTTCTGCGGCAATTTCCGGCAGCGGCCGGTGAACTCCCTTGTACTGCATCACGGATGTTCGGGAAGTGACCCGCAATGCCGGGTTTTTCGCCAGCATCGTAATCACTTCGTCGGTCATGCCATCCGCGAAGTACTCCTCGGCGGGATTTCCGGAAAGGTTATCGAGCGGCAGAACGGCCAGCGATCGGATAAGCTGGGCGCGCTTTGCAGACCGCGCCTTCCGGATCTGATTTACGGCGGGAAAGGCTGCTAGAAGAAAGACCAGAGCCACGACCACGAAAAGGACGCTTGGACGTCCGAGGGCCTTTGTGCTTTCCTGGGCTTGGGCGGCTTCCGCGTTTTCATCAGCCTGGGCCCCGGGACTTACAATGCTGGAACCAGGAAGCCCGTCGGATGAAGATCCCGCCTCGGAGCATTCCACCTGCCCCACAAAGCGGTAACCGCGTCGCGGGACCGTCTCGATCCACTGGGGGCTTTCGGCGGAATCGGAAAGACAATCCCGCAACCGCTGCACGGCCGAGTTCAGGCCGTGATCAAAGTCCACAAACGTGTCTTCGGCCCAGAGCTTTGCCCTGAGTTCATCCCTGCTGACTAACTCTCCGGGGCTCTCCAGCAGCATCCGCAGAATCTGAAATGTCTGCTCCCCCATCTTGACCTTCGTCCCGAACTTCCGCAGTTCCGCTGAACGCAGATCAAGGGTGTATGGACCGAACACTGCGGTTCGCTTGGTGGTCGTGTTCATGTTGCGAAAAGCGAGGCGAGGGGAGAAGAACAGGGATGATTGTGGGGGGAAGCCATGCAACAGTCAAGAAGCGACTTCAGCCCCACCCCGGATGCCTTCGCTGGCTACTACTAACGTATTGTGTGTCAATAGTTTGCGGGGTGTTCAACAACGTATCGACATGTGTTGCCGTTTGCATTGCGCCATCGCTGGCTCCCGGCCATAACTACCGGCGCGAATCTGAAGGTCCGCAGAGGAGCTTGCAGAAGATACTCCGCCGATCGTCAGACAACCGCTCATTTCTACAAGGAGAACAACAATGAAATCGACCACGACTCTGAAGTTCATGAAGTTCGCCGCCTGCCTGATCCTGTCATCCGGACTCAGTGCCAGCGCGTTTGCATCATGCGGCGATTCTCTGTCTGCGATGGCAGCAGGAGCGACCGCCGTTCTCAACCAAACCCACTTCGCCGGGGGCGTTCAGTCTTCCGGAAGCAAGGGGCCCAAAACCTCAATCGTGGGCCTTTGGCACATTGAGTTTGTCGCAAATGGCAACACCATCCAGGAGGCGTTCCAGATCTGGAGTGCTGGCGGAACTGAGGTTCATAACCCGAATGTGGATCCGCGCTCGGGTAATGTCTGCCTCGGAGTGTGGAAACACGGATCCCACGGGTCCTATACGCTCGCCCACCGCGTGTGGAATTACGACACGAGCGGAAACTTCGCGGGAACCATCCACCTCAGTGAATCGGTGACGGTCAGCGCCGACGGCAAGACACAAAGCGGTTCTTTCGCACTCGACTTCTATGACCCAGCCGGAAACTTCCAGTTTGAGGTACCCGGCACTGTCACGGGAGAGCGCATTTCGGTCGATTGATGAGTCCTCCTGTGCGCGTCTCAGGAGAGCCGCAGCAAGTGCCTGGGGAAAGCCCCACTCATTCGCGCTCTTTTTGCGGATGAGTGGGCGCCCATTCGTTCCATACAATCCGAGCCGTCGAAGGCAGCATTCCGCTCATTGACCCCTCGAGAGGACCCGTCGGGGTGGCGCTACATTCGAACGCGCGATCAGAAGACTGCTGGCATCAAGTGGGATCGATAAACCAGCTAAGCACAAAAGACGGGCTAATCATCGGCGGCCAATCATCGGAATCCTGACGTCTTTCTTCTCCGCAAATTCCTTCGCCTCTTCATATCCCGCATCCACATGCCGGATCACGCCCATGCCCGGATCCGTGGTCAGCACGCGCTCGATTCTTTTTGCCATCATGTCGGTTCCGTCGGCAACCGTGACTTGTCCGGCGTGCAGCGAGTATCCAATGCCGACTCCTCCGCCATTATGAATCGACACCCACGATGCGCCTGCGGCTGTGTTCAGCAGCGCATTCAGCAGAGGCCAATCGGCGACCGCATCGCTCCGATCTTTCATGCTCTCGGTCTCGCGGAAGGGCGACGCCACCGAACCGCAATCCAGGTGATCGCGTCCGATCACAATCGGCGCTTTGATCGTGCCCTTCTTCACCAGGTCGTTGATCTCCAACCCAAACTGCGCTCGCTCGCCATAGCCGAGCCAGCAAATGCGCGATGGCAATCCCTGAAACTTGATGCGCTTTCGCGCCAGCTCGATCCAACGCCGCAGGCTCTGATTCTCCGGAAACAGCTTCAGGACCAACTCATCCGTCACCGCGATGTCCGAAGGCTCGCCGGAGAGCGCCGCCCATCGGAACGGACCGCGGCCTTCGCAGAAGAGTGGACGAATATACGCCGGCACAAATCCCGGGAAGTCGTAGGCATTCTTCACGCCGCGCTGGAACGCAAACGTCCTTATATTGTTGCCGTAGTCGAACGTCACTGAGCCCATCTTCTGCAGACGCAACATCCCCTCAACGTGCCGCGCCATCGCGTCGAGCGACCCCTCTTCGTATGCTTTTGGATCGCGCTTTCTCAGTTCGAGCGCCTCGGCCAGCGTCATGCCATTCGGCACATATCCATTTAATGGATCGTGCGCCGATGTTTGATCCGTCAAAATATCAGGCACCACGCCGCGTTCGGCCAGCTCCGGGATAATGTCCGCGCAGTTGCCTACGAGGCCGACTGAAACGTTCTCTTTCTTGCGAACGGCGTTCTTTAGAATTCGCAGGGCTTCATCGAGAGTGGTGACCAGAAAATCGCAGTAACCGGTCTTCAGCCTCTTCTTGATACGCTCGGGATCGACATCGATCCCCAGGAACGCGGCGCCATTCATCGTCGCCGCCAAGGGCTGAGCGCCACCCATCCCACCCATGCCGCCACTGACAATCAACTTGCCCGAGAGGTCGCCGCCAAAATGCTTCGCGCCCGCGGCCGCAAACGTCTCGAACGTTCCCTGCACAATCCCCTGCGACCCGATATAAATCCACGAGCCGGCTGTCATCTGGCCGTACATCATCAGGCCGGCGCGCTCGAGTTCGTTGAACTTGTCCCAGTTCGACCAATGTCCGACCAGATTCGAATTGGCGATCAGCACGCGCGGCGCATACTCATGCGTCTTGAACACACCGACCGGTTTGCCCGACTGCACCAGCATCGTCTCGTCGTTGTCGAGCGATTTCAGCGTGCGCACGATGGCGTGATAGCAATCCCAATTGCGCGCGGCTTTCCCGGTTCCGCCATAAACCACCAGGTCTTGCGGACGTTCGGCAACGTCTTCATCGAGATTGTTCATGAGCATGCGCATAGCCGCTTCCTGCTGCCAGCCTTTGCAGGAAAGGGAAGTGCCGCGGGGCGCGCGAATGTTGGGCTTGGTGGAAGTAGTGGAGCTGGGAAGTTCAGTTTCGACAGGCATGGGAATATGGTAGGCGTTCGATGGGCAATCATCAATCGCGGTCATACGGTGCTGGTTTTCGATACAATCTCACCCCATGAACTACCTCCTTAAAACCGAGCCGACTGTCTACTCTTTCGCAAAACTCGAAAGTGAAAAATCCACGATCTGGGATGGCGTCACCAATCCGGCGGCCGTCAAGCATCTTCGCGAAATGAAGGTGGGGGAGCGCCTGGTGATTTATCACACAGGCGACGAGAAGAGCGCGGTGGGAACAGCCTCGGTCGTCTCGGTCGATGCAAGCGATCCGAAAACTCCGCTGGTGAAGATTAAGGTCGGCAAAGCGATCACTGCGCCGAAGACGCTGGCCGAAATCAAATCGCAGAAATTGTTTGCCGATTCGCCGCTGGTGAGGCAGGGAAGACTAAGCGTGGTGCCGATGAGCGACGCGCAATATAAGTGGCTGACCGGAGAGTAGGGAGCACCCTCAGTTAAGAGCCGGCGGCTAACGGCTCAGCCTCACAAGAACCCCCCAGTCTGCACTCCTAAACTGGCCAGTGCCATTTCGAGGCGGTTCACTGCCTCGCCAATTTCCGGATGTTCCCCGATCTTCTCTTGCAGAGCTCGTAGCAACTGGCTGGCTGCCGCTACGTGTTCGGCTGCTGTCGGCTGGCTGGGTTGTATGTTCTTCGATTCATCCTGAATCGGCATGGGACCTCGCTTGCTGAAATTGTAATCCCAGGAAACTTGATGCGCATCGCTTGAGGAGCCATGATCAGAAGCCGGCAGTCAGCAGCTTGGCGAGAATGATCAGAGCGACGCCGACGGCGGCAAGGCTGTGAATGCGCACCATTCGATAGCTGGCACTCCACGGAAACATCAGCGCTTCGAAGATCGGCATGAGCTTCTCCGGCCACAGCAGACCGGCCACGCCGGAGCCGAGAGACAGTTGAACCAGAAGACACACGCCCAGATTGTTCATGGCAGTACGGGTGAGTTGATTAAACCGCGTTGGGACGTAAAACGAAACTTACCAATGTCACTAGCAGCTGCGCGAAAAGCGAAAGACGCCTGGGCAATCTGGGGGCAAGAATCGACGGGCGTTGAGTGAGCGTGAAAAAACAGCGTTAAGGTTCTTTTTGAATCACGCCCGAATCGCTGGCTTCGACGGTCACCTCGACTTTGGCGCCCTCTTTCAGTTTCACTTCTTTGCCGTGAGAATCTTTGAGAGAGTTCTCGATGCGAATTTCCTGATAGAGCGGGTCTGCGCCGCGCTCGATGTTGATCTGTGCTTTCTCGGGCAGTCGCGGGTCGGGCGGCTTAATGATTTTTTCTACCGTGGCTGGGAGTTTTACATTGTGTTTTGCCGACATCTTTACCTCGTGAGATTTCCGGAGTACAGCTTTTACCTGAAAGAGTTGACTTCATACTAGCAGGGCGCGACCGGCCGTGCCGCGCGAAAGTTCGCTCGTTGTGTAGGATGTCAAACACTCAAGAATGGCCGAAAGTCGGTGCCGGATACGGCATCCGGCCGGTTCATCTTATGTATGCTTACAAAGCCGGGAGTCGTTAGTTCTGAAATGCAAGACAAATGCGGCGAAGGCTACCACGGAAGATACTGCACTCCGGTGTGACTTATTCGGTACTTTTCTTTGACTTAGATCCGGCGCTCCGGGAGAATCTTGGAACATATCCGGGAGATTTTCCCCTATCGAAAGGACAATCATGAAGAAAACAATGTTACTGACTGCGCTCTCTGTGTGTCTATCCTTTGCCGCCGGCGTCGCGGTGGCCGAGAGAGTCCATGACTGGCAGGATCTTCGCAAAGCGCATGACCATGTGCAGGAAGCGATGAGAGAAATGGATCGGGCACGCGCCGCCAATCACTATGATATGGCCGGACATGGCGCGAAGGCTGAAGAGCATCTACGCGCTGCCGAGCACGAACTGAACGAGTGCATCGAGGCAGCCAGGTCCGCGAGATAGTAAGCGTTCAACAGAAAGGCGCGGAGGATTCCGCGCCTTTCAATTTTGGACAAGTTAGTTTGTCACCGTAAACTTCTTGGTACTTGTCGCCTTTCCGCCTTTGGTGGTGATTGAGATCTTGCCCGTTTTTGCTCCAGCCGGAACCGTCACAGTGACCTGCGAATCTGAATTTACCGTGAAATTCGTGGCCTTTGCTCCGCTAAACGTTACCCCGGTGGTCTGGAGCAAACTCGTTCCATTGATCGTGACCTGTGTTCCGACCGGACCGCTCGGCGGGGTGAAGCTCTGAAAATCGGGCAGCACGCTGAAGGTCTGCGTGCTGACGAGATTGCCGCCCGGTTCCAGAACCGTTACCGGACCAGTCGTTGCATTCGTCGAGGGCGAAGCGATCATGTAGGTATCGCTCAACACCGTGAATGTTCCGGGCCCTGAGCCAAATTGGACTCCCGTCGCACTCGCAAAGCCCTGTCCCAGTATCCCGACCTGCTGGCCGAGTTTGCCTGACCAGATCACGACGAGAGAGCAGAAAGGCTTCAGGCCATTCTGGAAACTGTAGAGGGCACCATACCCTGAGTTTGGAGATCCGCCGGTGGAAGTGGTTCCGTAGATGGTGCCGCTGGTATGGAGCATTGGCGTGCTTAATGGTTGGGCGCCGTCCGGCGTGTCGAAGTTGTAAAGCACTGAGAACGTCTTGCCGGTCGTGTTGATCTTGAAGAGCGTGCCTTGCCCGTTCGTGCCTCCGTAATTCGAGACGCTGTACAGGAACTTGTCGCTGCCCTGCACCATGCCGGATGAAGGATTCACACCATCAAGGGTCGCAAACTGGTGCAGCATCTTGAAGCCCGCACCGCTGGTCGCCATGACGTACACAGTTCCGAGGCCGTTGGTTCCTCCCCACGGAGTTGTGCCGTAGAGCTTGCCATCGGCGGCTTGCAGAACGGGACCTGAGGGATGCTGACCCTCGGTGCTGCTGAAGCTGTGGAGGATCTTCAGCTTTCCTTTTGTGGTGAGTTGGAAAACGGTGCCGAAATTGCCGGTACCGCCATAAGGAGTTGTTCCGTAGAGATTGCCGTCAGCGCCGAGAATAAAGGGAGCCTGAGTTTTGGAGGGGAGTGTAGCGATGACCGAGAACACCCCCGAGGGCGTAATCTTGTAAGCCATCCCGGGACTATTGCCGGCATTCGTAGCGCCGTAGATGTTCCCGTCGGGAGCCTGAATCGGCGGAGTCCACGGATAACCGCCGTCTGCGCCATTCTGGAATTCGTAGAGCACGGTCATCCCGCCGCCAGGAGTCACCTTGAAAACGGTGCCAAAGCGCAGGGGCCCACCCATCTCTGTGGTGCCGTAGAAATTGCCGTCGAATCCGAGGCTGAGCCCCGACTGCGGGGTCTCTCCGTCGTCGCCGGTGAATCCATAGATCTGGGTAACGGCGCCTGTGAGGGAGGTTTCGAAGACTGAGCCTTCGCCGGAGAGTTGAGTCTGCAAAGTGCCATAAAGAGTGCCATCCTGCCCCTGTGCCATAAGGGCGGGATTGAGTGGATTCGCTCCCTCTTTATGCCAGTCAAAATTATGGAGTTGAGTATAAACCTGGGCGTTGGCCGATAGGGCTGCTAGCAGCACTGTGATCAGTACGAATGCCAGGCCAAAATAAACTTTGTTTTTCATAGTCTCCTGGAATTAGATAAAGTAACGGTTGAGGCCATGACTCTGGGCGGTGATTTTACGTCAAAAGGTGCGGCTTGCAATCCTTTTTGTTCGAAATCGGGCGGCCAATCCCCGAGGCCGCCCGCCTTCGATTCATGTTGGAATTGCACTCCCCAAGACCAGTTTTCCGGTTCCCTCGTTAGTATTGCCGTTCGGAAGCCGAGCCTCAGGATGCCCTTCCTACTCTTACCTGTGGGAAACGGAACGAAATTGGCTCAGGAAAAAGGGAAATTTCTGAAGGCTGGTTTTCGTCGCTTTGGCTTCTGAGCCGACGCTCTCGGCGGACTGCATTTACAATCTGCGCTACGCAAGCGCCTGAGGAGGGGAATCATGCTGGAGCGCATCGCCGAGGGACGTACCGACCTTGTGTTTCAACACGTTGGGCCGGGAAATCCGCCAAATTCGAAAACAAGCGATGGCGCAGCGCTGATTCAATGGTGCGCATACTACGGCGACGTTTCGGGTATTCGTTTTCTGCTCGCGAGAGTCGCTACGCCGCTAGCGCAGTGACTTCAGAACCGCGAGACGAGGGCGAGTCCTACTGGCGCGTGACTGACCCTTTCAACTCGATCTGCTCATCGGACCGGCCAACATAAATGTTGAAATTCCCGGCATCGGCCGTCCAGTCATGTTTGCCCGCGTCGTAATAAGAAAACGCCCGTGGAGCGAGTTCAACGGAAATGTGCCGCGTTTCTCCGGGAGCAAGCTGGACCTTGGCAAAGCCTTGGAGTTCCCTGATCGGCCGCGGTACCTTTGGCTGCGCTTCTCCGACATATACCTCGGCAACGTCTGCAGCCTCCCGATTTCCGGTGTTGGTCACATCAAAACTCACGGTGACAAACTGGCCGCCGTTCGGGTGCTCCGGGGTGATAGAGAGATTCTTGTAGGCGAATGTCGTATAAGAGAGTCCGTAGCCAAACGGGAACAGGGGCTTGATCCCCGCTTTGTCAAAGTGCCGGTAGCCGAGAAACACGCCTTCCGCATATGCGACTTTCTTTGACGAGTCTTTTGGATAGTAGCTGTCGTGAACGGCGTTATCCTCCCAGCGGCGCTCCCAGGAAATCGGAAGCCGTCCGGATGGGCTATCGTCGCCGAATAACAGCTGCGCTAAGGCTTCGCCGCCATCCTGGCCGGGGAACCACGCTTCGAACAAAGCCGGAACGTGATCGATCCACGCATTCGCATCCACGGCGCCGCCGGAGGTCACCACCACAATGGCATTCTTGTTCGCCGCCGCGATCGCGTTGATCAGCTCATCTTGCGCAGGAGGAAGCTGGAACGTGCGATCTCCACCTTCGCTCTCAATGTCGGAGTCGAATCCCACTGCGATGACAACCGCGTCGGCGCGCGCGGCGAGCGACTTCGCGGTCGCACTCACCACTGCCTCTGGCCGGATGGCCCCGAACAGTATGCTCGGGCCTCCCCAACTGTAGTGAACAAAATACTCCAGCCGGATCTTGTGCGGACCGGTGCTCAACTGCACCCTGAACTCGCTGGCACGCGCGCGCACGATCTCCCAGTTGTCCATGACGAGTTTGTCGTCGAGATAGAGGCGGGAGCCGCCCTCTTCACCGGGTCCGCGGACAAACAGCACGTACTCACCAGCGGCTGCCGGCGTGAAGTATCCCGTCCAGCGCGCTGAGACCTCGTTCTGATTAATGCCGTTGCCCAGGGATTGATACGCGTTTACGTGCTGGTCGACGCGCTTGATGGTTGGTTTTCCGCCGAGGCTGGGATTGTTGAAGACCTCGACATTCAGACCCGCATGCTGCCCCGCTTGATCGGTGGAGAATGAAGTCGCGTCTGCCATCTCGCCAAGCGTCGGGATCCCGCGCTCGTAATAAACGGTGGCGCTCTTCCCGAAGTACCCCGCAATGCCCTCAAGGTAGCTGATCGAGGTGAAGGGCCGAACGCCGGCGCTGCCTCCGCCGACCACTTGCGCCGGATATGCATCTGGTCCAATCACGGCAATCGTTTTGATTTTTGTCTTGTCGAGCGGGAGCAGGTTGCCGTCATTCTTCAAGAGCACCATTCCAGAGCGAGCCGCCTCGAGCGCAACCTGATCACCTTGCCGGTTGAAAAGCGGGATCGAAGAATCGGTCTGATCATGATCGAGCCAGCCAAACCGGATGGCGGTGTGCAGTATGCGGCGGACCTTGTCGTCGATGGTCGCCTCGCTCACCTTGCCCGCCTTGATCGCGGGTAGCAACGTCGCGCGATTCATGAATTTTCCCGACGGCATCTCCAAATCCAGTCCGCCGTTTGCCGCGCCGATTCCGTCGTAGGTCGACTCCCAGTCGGACATGATGATGCCGTCAAAGCCCCACTGCTTCTTGACCACATCCGTATTCAGCAGGCCGTTCTGGGACATGTGCACGCCATTCGTCAGGTTGTAGGAGTCCATGATGGCGCCGACGTGCGCCTCTTTCACGGCTGCTTCAAACGTCGGCAGGTAGATCTCGTGCATGGTGCGCTCGTCGATGATCGAATCGGCATCGTGGCGCAGGAACTCCTGATTGTTGCCCATGAAGTGCTTGATCGTCGAGCTCACGCCCTGGCTCTGCATGCCTTCGATGTAGCCAACGGCGGTGCGCGAGGCAAGAAACGGGTCTTCGCCAAAGTATTCAAAATTTCGTCCGCACATGGGGGCGCGATGAATATTGACGCCGGGACCGAGCATGAAGTGGACGCCACGCGCGCGCGCGTCCTGGCCGATTGTCTTCCCCACGCGCTGCGCGAGTTCCATGTCCCACGTGGCCGCGAGGCCGATGCCGCCGAGAGTTGTGGAGGGCCCGTAGTTGCGCACGCCGAAGGGGCCGTCGGCCATCTTCAGCGCCGGAAGGCCGATGTGTTTGACGGCGCGGATGTAGAAGTCATCGACGCCGCTGATGAGGTCGATTTTTTCCTCAAGCGTCAGTTGCTTGAGCATTTTCTCAGCGCGAGCGTCGACGTCCGCAGATGCTGGTGAGGATGATGGACTTTGGCTAAATGCGATCGGAAAAGAAAGAAGAAAGACAAGGAGCACAATAGCGAACTTGCGCATGAGAGCAGGCCTCCACACCGAGCCTTACATTGTAGAGAAAGAGTGCCCGCGGCCGAGGCCGCGGGCGATAAAGAAGAGATGAAACTAGAAAATGATCTTTGCTCCCAACTGAACGACACGGAAGCCACCCGGGCCGCCGTTGTTGTTATAGGTGTCCGAAGGCGTTCCCCAGTTGCTGCCCTTCGAGACGGTGACGTCAGGACTGCAAGTGCCGTTGACTATGTTTCCGCCACCGCAATCCTGCGAGGCGCCAGCCGTGCCCGGATACGTCCACTGCCACGGACCGTTGACATTCACGGGGAAGTTCTTGTCGTTGAAGTTCGCGTGGTTGAAGATGTTGTAGGCCTCGAGTCGCATTTGAAGCGAGACGCGCTCGTGGATGGGGATGTTCTTGAAAAGCGACATGTCCCAATTCTGCATGCCGCCAGACCGCAACCTGTCGCGCGTGGCTCTTGTCTCGGGTCCAACCACAGGGGTGACTAGGTTCCCTGCGGTATCGAGGGAGTAGTAATAGGGGTACGTACCCCACATGTTCGAACCATTGAACGCGCCGGAGTTGAACGAATATCCATTGCTCAACGTAACCGGCGTGCCGCTCATAACGTTGGTTACGCCGCTTAGCTGGTAGTTGTCCGTGATGTAACCCAGCCATTTCGCTGTTCCGAAATGCTTGCTCACACCCGGAATGTCATACACGTAATTGGCTGCGAAGACGTGCTTGCGGTCCCAGTCGGCCGCGCGATAGTCAATCAGGGCGTTGAGTGGGTTTTGATAATCCTCATCGTTTGAGGATGTGGTGAGCGCCTTCGACCAGGTATAAACCGCGCCCAGAGTCAGGCCTTTGGTGAAGCGGCGCTGCAGGGAGGCCTGCAATGAGTTGTAGTTCGACGTGCCGCCCCAGTCGAGATATGCGATCTGACCATAGCCCTTGTACGGCACGAGAGCGGCATTGGTGTACGACTCATGTCCCAACGCGTACGCACCGCTGAAGTTGACGCCGGCTGCAGCATAAATTGGCGATAGGGCCGGTTCGACGGAGGGCACGACGCCCCCAACGAAGTTGTTCGGATCCTGCGCTGCCGCGGTGAAGGCGAACCCTTCGGGAACCGCGTTGATATCGCGCGCCGTGATCAGGTGGCGGCCCAACGACCCGACATAAGCAATGTCCATCGTCGTGCCTTTGGCAATCTCGTGCTGTAACCCAAAACTAAAGCTGTAGATGGTTGGCACCTTGCCGTCCCGGTTGGCGCCAATGATGTTCTTGTCTCCCTGCACCGAGTAGTTAGTGCCGGAAAGGGAAGGCAGATTGGCAAGATTATCGGCGGCCACCTGTGAGGTTTCAACCACCGCCGGGTTGTTAAACACAGTGTTGAAGATCAGGTTGCCCTCGGCGCGGTCGTGGCTCATACCAAAGCCGCCGCGGAAGATCGTTTTGTGGTTGCTGAATACGTCGTAAGCAAAGCCCAAGCGAGGCTCCGGCATGATGCCCCGGCTGTCCCAACCGCCTTTCGGAATCTGTCCCTGGTTGGCGTATTTCATGCCATCGAGCGGATCGCCGCTGCCGGGAACGATTTGGCCGCTCGATGGATCGATCTGCACAGCCGTATTCGGGTCATAGGCCTTAGGATCGAACAGCGCGACTTGGTTCTTCGCGTCATACTGCGGCGGGATCCACGCGAAGCGCAGTCCGTAGTCGAGCGTCAGGCGTGGGCTGACCTTCCAGGTGTCCTGAACGTAAAATTCGAACTGGTTGTAGCGGAAATAGCCAGTCGGACGAGCCGTAGATTGATCGAAGCTCTGGAAGAAGCCGAGTAACGAGGAGGCGATAGGATCTCCGAGGCTATATCCTACCCCGCCGTTGCCCAGCGGGCCGTCGCCCAGCGTGTAGTTGCCCACGTTAAAGCTCACCTGGCCGTTGATGTTGCCCCAGGCAATCTGATCCTTCCGGCTCCGTTGATAGAAGACGCCGGCTTTAAACGTGTGGTTGCGATGCACCCAGCTGATGTTGTCGTTGACGTTGATTGTTGTATTCGACTGATGCCATGGCGTTGCACCCAGATAGGGGTTCTGGAAATTTACGTTGCCCAGTCCGCCGAAGCTGATGTCCGGAATCGCCTGATCCGGAGTCAAGGGATAAAGCAACTGGAGGTCGACGCCGTTCGCGCCGCGAGAGACGTTGCCGTTGACGCCACCCGCTGAAGCGAGCGCATGGCTCGGCCCGATCGAGAATTCGTTGAGGATCGTCGGAGTAATTGTGCTTACTAGGTTCACCGAGACGTTCCAACTCGGCTGGTGAATTACGCAACCGCCGGGGAAGTTGATGGGCGAGGAGCAGGCGAATCCCGAGCCGCTCGGGCCGGGGAAGGGAAGAAAAGGGCTCGTGTCGTTCTCTGAATTGCGAACCCATCTTGCATAAAGACGGTTCTTGCTGTTCAGTTGATAGTCGACTCGGAGAATATCCTCCCGCCGCGGAGCCTCAGCGGAGAGGGCTTGCGAATAGTTGTAATTCTGATTGCCGACGCCGAATCCGCTGACGTTCGGTTCCGGATACAGCTTCAGAATCGTTTGCATCTGCGCGAAGATGGGCTGGAGCGCCGATGGAAGTTGTGTTGGATCGATTTTGTTACCGGTGATTCCGGGGCCGGAAATTGACACCGGGTTGCCGGCATCGTCAGTTGATTGCGAGAAGTCTCCGTTACGTTCTGCGTCAGTCGGCGTGTAGAACTTCTCAGTTCCGGCAAGAGGGACAAACTGCCGGTAGAATTCCTGACTCCAGAAAGCAAATAATTTGTCCTTCAAGATTGGCCCGCCCAACTGATAACCAACGTCGTTATAGCGGTAGAGTTCCGGATCGTTATGTGGCGGATTTGCAATCGGATCCGCTGGGTTTTCTTGACTAAATTTGTTAAATGGCTCGTTCGCATTCAGATCGTCATGGCGGTGGAAGAAACGGACGTTGCCGTGCCATTGATTTGTTCCGCCCTTTGTCGTGACGGCCAACTGCCCGCCTGCCGCCTTGCCGAACTCTGCCTGGTAATTGGAGGTGAGGACCTTCAGTTCTTCAATTGCGTCGGTATTGACCGTTACGTGGGTTCCGCCGTTATTGCCCGTGTCCACGTTGGAAGCGCCGTCGATCGTGTATTCGTGCTCGTTGGTACGCGTGCCGTTGATGCTGAAATTTCCGAGCTGGCCGATATTGCTGGAGACGTGCAAGTCAGGAATTCCCGTGACGCCCGGAATCAGCTTCATATAATCCAGAACGTTCCGGCCGTTCATCGCCACGTCATTCAACTGTTTGTTGGTAATCAGATCGGAGCGTTCACCCGATTCCGACTGTAGTTGAACCTGTCCTGCATCGGCAGTCACGTCGACTGTGTCGGAAGTGGCTCCAACCGCCAGCACGAGATCGCCGGCGCTAAGCTTGTCCGCCGCGCTCAGTACGAATCCGGAAGCTTCGAGAACTTTGAAGCCCGGCGCCTCAACCTTGATCTTGTACGTTCCGGGATACAAACCGGGAGCCGCAAAGTCGCCTGCATCCGAGGAAGTCAGGACGCGCGTCACCCCGGTCGCAGGATCCGTGATGGTAACCGTCGCTCCCTTGATGATGGCTCCGCTCGCATCTTTGACGGTGCCAAAGATCGTGCCGGACGTAACTTGAGCAATAACCGGTGCGCAGATCAGCGCGAGTATCGTCACCAGCAACAGGCTGCGAACGTGGATTCCCACGCAACGTACTTGTTTCTGAGGCAGGGCAAACATGGCTTTCTCCTTGGTGGCAAGTTCACGAACGGCGTTCCACACGATTCTTTGTAACGCGCGACCTTCACGTCAGTGATGTAGGTCACAATTTCGCGCTAATTAACCGCTTTAGTTCTGAACAAAAGCGGTTTAGTATAAGGGGCCGTCGGTAATTAGGCTCCCGGACCATACTTGCTGTCAAGCCTTTTTCGAAACGCAGGCGGGAAAGCTGCCTATGAAAAATTGGAAGCTGATATTCTTAGCCGTCCCATGACCAAGGCGCCCCACAATCGGCCATCGGATCAGAGTTCCCGAAGCAAGCCCGTCAGCCTGCGAATGCTGGCGGAGCGGCTGCAATTGTCTCCTGCCACTGTCTCAGTGGTCATGAATGACTCGCCTGCGGCCAAGGCGATTCCCGTCCATACCAAGGACCGCATCCGGAAAGCCGCTCGCGATCTGCATTACCGTCCGAATTTTTTCGCCCGATCACTCAGCCTCAAGCGCGGGTTTCTTGTCGGCGTGCTTGTCCCAGAAATCAGCGAAGGTTATGCCGCGTCAATCATGAGCGGTGTCGAAGATCACTTGTTGAGCGAAGGATATTTTTATTTTGTCGCCAGCCATCGCGGCAAACCGGACCTGATTGAAGAGTATCCGCGCATGCTGATCGACCGCGCCGTGGAGGGCGTCATCCTGTTGAACACCCCGGTGCTCGATACCCTGTCCGTGCCCGCCGTCTCCATCTCAGGCCACCAGAAGGTGCGGGGCGTAACCAACATTGCCGTCGATCACAAGTTGGCGACTTTCGCGGCTCTCGAACACCTCATCAGACTTGGTCACAAAGAGATCGCCTTTTTCAAAGGCCACAAGGGGAGTGCGGATACCGAATACCGCTGGCGGGGGATCCTGCACGCCGCGGCGAAACTTGGCGTCAAGGTTCGTCCTGAACTCACCGTGCAGTTGCAAAAAGGTGTCGCGGTTCCCGGGCCTTCGCTTCCGGAAGAAGGCTACATCTACGGACAACAACTGTTGGCGACGGGCCGACACTTCACGGCCTTGTTTGCCTTCAACGACATTTCGGCAATCGGCGCGATGCGCGCCTTCAAGGATGCTGGACTACGCGTGCCTGAGGACATCTCGGTTGTCGGCTTCGACGACATCCAGGCATCTTCCTACCTGATGCCCCGGCTTACAACCGTGAAGCAACCGCTCCGCGAGATGGGAGAACTGGCTGCCAAGCAGTTGCTGCAGCGGATTTCCAACGGCAACGGGCGCGCTCCGCAAACGGTGCTGCTCAAGCCAGAGTTGGTGGTGCGTGAATCCACCGGTCAGGCCTCAGCTAGTCGGAGTTCGGATTGAAAGCTAGTAGTACGCAGGCTCTAGCGTGGCGTGGGTTCTTTAGCAGGCGGCTCCGACCGCTCGTAAACACGAACATAGTCCACCAGCATGTCTTTCGGAAATTTGGTGGTCCGGTCCGGAGCTCCGGGCCAATCTCCGCCGACAGCCAAATTCAGAATCAAGAAATATGGCTTGTCGAAGACCCACTTCCATCCCGGACGCAGGTTGGCTGGAGTGCGGGTGACGTACAAGGTCTTGTCCACATAAAAGGCGACCGAGTCAGGTCCCCATTCGACAGCAAAAACGTGATAGTCATCGGAGAAACGCTGGCCGGCAGGAAGAGTGTACGGCGCTTCCAGTCCGACCGTGCCGGTGTATCCCGGCCCATGGATGGAGCCATGGACGATCGAGGGCTCTTTTCCGATGTTCTCCATGATGTCGACCTCGCCACAGGCAGGCCAACCCACTTCTTCTATATCGTTGCCCAGCAGCCAGAATGCGGGCCACATGCCTTGCCCAGCAGGAACTTTGATCCGGGCTTCAAAGCGGCCGTACTTTTGGCTGAACTTGCCGAACGTCTTCATGCGGGCAGACGTGTAATTTCGAGTGACGCGATCCCGGCCTTTGTACTTCTCCTTCAGCGCGCGGATAACCAGGTGGCCGTCCTGAATGAAAGAATTCTCGGGACGATCTGTGTAGTATTCGAGTTCGTGATTACCCCAACCTTTCCCGCCCGTCTCTATGACCCACTTGGAAGTGTCGACCGAGGAACCGTTGGGGCCGTTGAATTCGTCACTCCAAACCAGCTTCCAGCCGTTGTTGTCATTAGCTGCCGAAGAATTTTGGGCAAAGCAAGGAATCGTGAGGAACAGCAAAAGGAGCAAAAGAGCCCGATGCAGTGCAGGTTTCTTAAGGGGCACCGGTGGGCGTGCGGACCAAAGGGACATAATACTTCCCACATTATCGCAGAGGAGTCGAATTGAATGTCGGAAAGCACACGGCGGAAATTCCTTCGGACATCGGCTATGAGCCTGGTTGCGGCGACGAGCCTCGGAAAGAACGTACGCTCTCAGGTGAGCGTTGGGGGCACGCCAGCGCCAGCTTCGCCGAATGCATCGGGTGAGATCGCTTGTCGCGTGACCAGTCCGACATCGCGCTTTGAAAGCAAGGGCGCCCTTCATTGGGGGCCGGCCTCGAGTGCTGCGACCGAGGACACGATTGTTCTTAATCCTGACAAGAAATTTCAGGAGATTCTCGGCTTCGGCGGGGCTTTCACCGATGCTGCCTGCTATGTGCTCAACGGGGTTGCCGCTCCGCAGCGCGAGCAGTTGCTGCACGAACTGTTTCATCCCGGAGAAATGGGTTTGAGCGTCTGCCGTACCTGCATTGGAGCCAGCGACTACTCGACGAAGGTTTACAGCTACGATGAAGGCGATCCCGATCCCGACCTAAAGCGTTTTTCGATCGAACACGATCGCAAGTACATCCTCCCCGTCCTTCGCGAAGCGCGCAAAGCAAACCCAGGCTTGTTTCTCTTCTCTTCCGCGTGGAGTCCTCCGGGTTGGATGAAGACTGGCGGTTCGATGCTGGGCGGATCGATGCGGCGGCGCTATCTCGGCGTGTACGCAAAATACCTACTCAAATTCCTGCAGGCGTATTCGGCGGAAGGTGTCCCCGTGCAGGCAATTACTGTGCAAAACGAAGTAGACACCGATCAGGATGCGCGCATGCCAGCCTGCATCTGGCCGCAGGAATACGAGATCGAACTTGTTCGCGATTTTCTGGGGCCGCGTCTTGAGCGGAATGGCGTCAAGTGCGGCATCTGGATTCTCGATCACAACTACAACCTCTGGGGACGCGCCACCTGCGAACTCGATGACCCCGGCGTGCGCCGCTATTCGAACGCGGTGGCGTGGCACGGATATGTCGGCACGCCTGAGATGATGAGCAAGGTGCACGACGCTCATCCTGATGCTGAGATGTACTGGACCGAAGGCGGACCGGACATCATCGCTCCCGATTACAAGACGGATTGGGCGAAGTGGGGCCAAACCTTCACGGCAGCGCTGCGCAACTGGTGCCGGTCGATCACCGCATGGAATCTGGCGCTCGACGAACGCGGGCGGCCGAACATTGGGCCGTTTCCTTGCGGAGGCGTCGTCACGATTCACTCGAAGACAAAGGAAATCGCGCGCAGCGGCCAGTATTGGGCGCTGGCGCATTTTTCTCGATCGGTACAGCGTGGAGCGCGAAGGATCGACTCCGCGGGAGCGCCCGAAGGAGTCAGTCACATCGCGTTCGAAAATCCGGATGGGACGAGAGTGGCCGTCATGACGAACCAGGGAGCGGCCCGCAAGGTTAGCTTGCGATTGGGAGCTACGCAGGTTGATCCTGCGCTTGACCCAGACTCCTTGTCCACATTTGTGTGGTCTTGAAAATGATCGCCACGCAAAGTTCACCAATGCAGCGACTCTCGCTGGGCCGTCTGTCCACAATACTCGCGGCCGTCCTCACTGGCGTGCTGGTGGGCTGTGGAGGTGGTGGCGGGACCCCATCTTCCGGCTTCAATCCAACCGGACCCACTGCGCAGGTGATCATGACGACTGGGGATCAGTCGAAGTTGCTGGCCTCACAAGCGGCCGTGGAATTTGGAACCGGAGGGACGGAAAACTCCGACGTGATTACGCTGAATGAAGCGACACGGTATCAGCCGATTGACGGCTTCGGCGCTTCGCTGACGGATTCAGCCGCCTGGGTGATCTGGAACGACTTGAGTCCGTCGCAGCAGTCTTCGTTAATGCAGCAACTGTTCAGCCCGACGGCCGGAATCGGGCTGAGCTTTCTTCGCCAACCCATGGGCGCCTCCGATTTTGCCGTGAACGGCAATTACAGCTACGACGACGTTCCCGCGGGCCAGACCGATCCGCAGTTAGTCCACTTCTCGGTCGCTCATGACGACGCGTACATCATTCCGCTGTTGCAGCAGGCAATCGCTCTCAATCCGCAGACCAAGATCGTGGCGCTTCCCTGGAGTCCGCCCGCCTGGATGAAGACCAGTAGCACGATGAACGGCGGCGACATGGACACGACTTACTTCTCGAGCCTCGCTCAGTATTTTGTTCTCTTTTTGCAGGCTTACCAGAACGCCGGGATTCCGGTCTACGCGATCTCAGTTCAGAATGAGCCGCTGAACTCGACTGGCTCTTATCCGAGCGAAAGCTTGTCGGCGAGTGATGAATCTGATTTCATCGCAAACGACCTGGCGCCCGCTTTGGCCACCGCTGGCTTGAGCAACATCAAGATACTCGGCTACGAGCACAACTGGGACAACACCAGTTACCCGGAGTCCGTTCTTGCGAGTTCCGCGGGCGCATCTGTTGCGGGAACGTCGTTTCATTGCTACGCGGGAGATGTAGGGGCACAATCTGCGGTCGAGGCGGCATATCCCGGCAAAGATATCTGGTTCACAGAATGCTCCGGGACCGTTGGCTCCAGTTTCGCCGGCGATCTGGTTTGGAATTCTCAGAACCTGCTGATCGGTGCGACTCGCAATTGGGCGCGCAGTATCTCGCTTTGGAACCTCGCGCTCGATCAGAATTCAGGTCCACAGAACGGCGGCTGCACCAACTGTCGCGGCGTGGTCACCGTCGATAGCAGCGCTTCGCCGGCGACGATCACCTTCAACGTCGAATACTACGTCCTTGGACACCTGAGCAAGTTCGTGGTTCCGGGCGCTTATCGAGTCGATTCGAGTACGGGAAGCGGGGGCATTGAGGACGTTGCGTTTCAGAATCCGGACGGAACGATCGTTCTTTTCGTACTCAATTCGGCGACCACTTCGCAGGACTTCGCCGTGAGTTGGAAGGGTACATATTTCAACTACAGCCTGCCGGCACAGTCAGTCGCGACATTCACCTGGAAACAAAACTAGCCTCTCAATGTGCTCCGCGGCGGAACTGTTCCAGCAGGTATTCGCTTGTGCGCACAGAAAAAGCGAGGATGGAGAGCGTAGTCGTCTTATCGGTGCAGTTCAGAAAAACGCTGGCGTCGCACACGTAGAGATTGTCGACATCGTGGGTCTGGCCGAAGCGGTTCGTCACAAATTTCTTCGGATCGTTCCCCATGCGGCACGCGCCGGTTTCATGCAAGCTGTAGCCCGGCATTTCGGGTTCATCGGCGGAATGCTCCAGCACTGCGCCAGCCTTTCGAAAGATCTCCTCGCATACCTGCTTTGCATGCCGAAACATCTTCAACTCGTTGTCGCCCCACTGGAAGTGAATGCGGGCCATCGGAATGCCAAAGGAATCTTTCCCCTCGGGATCAATGTCCACAAAGTTTTTCTCGGACGGGAGAGTCGGAGCCTGCACGGTGAAGCTAACCGGCGTCGGATATCGACGTTTGATCTCGTGTTTGAAAGATGAGCCGAAACCCTCGATCCGGTCGTGGTACCCCGGAAACTCCGCGCAACCGCCGTCTGGATAAACGGAATAGCCTCGGATGAATTGCTCTTCCTGCGCGCTCTTAAGATTTTGCCAGCGCGGAATCCAGGCAATCGGATTGGCGCTGACGTTATCCGGAAAGCTGGGCTGACCCAGTAATTGCGGCAGATACCCTGAAGCCGTCGTCGCATAGAGGTGGTCGCACAGATTGCGCCCCAATTGCCCGCTTGAATTTGCAATGCCTGTCGGCCAGTGGCGCGACTTCGAATTCAACATGATGCGCGCGCTCTCGATGCACGACGCCGCCACGACCACCGCGTGGGCGCGAACCTCATATTCCTGTCGCGACGCGCGGTCGACGTAGGCGACTCCCGCGGCTTTCCCATCTGCGTCCGTCAAAATATTCCTGGCGATCGCATTCGTCTTGAGGTCGAGGTTCCCGCTCCCTTCTGCAGAGGGCAGAAAGAACCAGGGCGTCGAGAAGAATGCCCCGACCTCGCACCCGAACGTGCAGTCTCCGCAGTAATGGCAGGCGGGATGGCCCTCGTGGGCCACTGTGAGTTGCGCCAAGCGATCGGGTAAATAAGGAACGCCGCTCTTCTCACAGCCTTTTTGAAGAATCCAATCGAGGCACCGGAAGTTAAAGGGCGGCAGGTAGACGCCATCGGGATTGCTGGGCCGATTCTGCACCGTGCTGGCCACGCCAATCATCTTTTCGACGCGCGTGTAATACGGAGCGATCTCTTCGTACGTGACCGGCCAATCGACGTCACAACCATCGAGCGTCGCGGCCTTGAAGTCGATGTCGCCAAATCGCGCCGAACTCCGTCCCCAGAAATTTGTCTTGCCGCCAACCGCCGAGGCGCGCGGCCACATCCACTTCGTTCCTGGAGCGGTGGTGAATGCAATCTCGCGCTCCCACGCGCCCTGGTTGTATTCCGAATCCAGAAAGCCGGGCGTGTCTTTCATGCGGGTTGCGGGATCGCCGAAGCCGCGGAATTTCATCTCCCACGTCGCGCGGTGGTTGCGAAAATCTTTCTCAGGATCGAGACGCCGCATGGAATTCAGCGCGCAAACTTTCAGGCCGGCATCGCAAAGCGTCTTGATCGCCATGCCACCGCCGGCGCCCGTTCCAATCACGATTACGTCATAGATCTGTGGAGGCATCTGATTTTCAGCCTTTTGGCCCCGGCAAGTGCAGATGCTCCGGATCATCTTTATGGGGGCAGGCGGGCGACCCGGCATAAAACTTCAGCCCCGGATAATCCAGTTCCTTCAACCCAATCTCGCTAGTGTAGAAGCCCATGACGGTGTACTCGCGCACGAGACTGAAGAATTCGCGGCCGCGTTCTTCTCCCGCGCGGAACTTCTTTTTGTAGGCAAGGGATTCGAGCAGGCTCGTTTGTTGCGCAGTTGTGAGCGAAAGGAATTTGTTCCCGAATGTTTTTCTGCTCTGCGCATCCAGCCAACCGAGTCCAGAGCGAAAGCCTGGTTGCAAAGCCGCGTCCCGTGAGACCATCAGGTCGATAAATTCGGAAACTCCGGCCTGGCTCGCTCCAGGTGTCTCATCGGTTGGAATAATGATGTCGGCGAGCCGCTCGATCGTCGCGTACTCGGCGGCAGAAAAGAACAATGGTCGATACGCCGTGGGACGTATCTGTGTAATGTCCGCGCCGACGTGCCCGCAGGCAAAACTCCACCGGCAGAACCCGGGAAATCCCGCGGCCCCGGCGGCCAGAGCAAGCATACACAGAATCTCACGACGTTCGATGCTCTGGCCCGCCAAACTCCCGTGCTCCTTATTATGGGTGTAGTCCCGTTAACTCTTGATGCGCCTTGTTGCTTCGTCCCACGTTACCGCACTCTTGCGGAAATATGCCTCGTTCGCCAGATGGCAAGCGAGTGCGGCATGATGCCCGAAGACGGCATCCTGAACGACCGGTTTGCGCGAACGCACGGCCTGAAAGAAATTCCACAGGTGCGGACGGATATCGTCATAATCCGGCCCGCGGAATGAGATTGACTCCGGCATTGGCTCGTGACCGAGCTTCGGATCATTATCCAGATGCCACTGCTTCTCGTAGTCGCTGCGCATGGCTCGCGGAAAGCTGGCGTCGTAATAGCTCGGTGCCGTGTCCTTTCCGCTCTGCGGGGTGAAGCTGAGTCCGAACTCCGTGACTTCGAGCAAGCCCTTCGAGCCCTGTATGCGGTACGTCTCCGGCATCTCCGTTCCCAGGCTGATTCGCATGTAAACCGGGAGATCACCGTAATAATAAAGAGTGGGATGGACATCGGGCGTGTTGCGTCCATCTTTCCAGCGCCGAATGCCGCCCATCGACATCACCTGGCGCGGCGCTTCGTTGATGTCCAACATGAACATCATGCCGCTGATCAGATGTACCAACAGATCTCCCGCCGGCCCCGTGCCATACTCCTTCCAGCATCGCCATCTGACAAAGATGTTGGGGTCGAATGCGCGCTTCGGCACATCTCCTTGCCAGGTGTCCCAGTCGAGAGTTTCCGTGGATAAATCTGTAGGGATCGGATACTGCCATGCACCCGTCGGATCGTTGCGGCCAAGCCATCCTTCCACCATCATCAGATCACCTAATGCCCCTTGCGAAATCAGTTCCTTGGCCTTTGCGCAAATCAAAGAACTTGTTCGCTGCGCTCCAATCTGCACGATGCGCCCGCTCTTCTTCGCCGCATTGACCATGTCAACGCCCTCGGCGCCGCTGTGCGACATGGGCTTTTCGCAATAGATATCCTTGCCTGCGCTGACCGAATCGACGACGATCTGCTTGTGCCAGTGATCGGGCACAGCTGCGACGATGCAATCGATGTTCTTGTCTGCGAGCAGTTCCTGGTAGCGGCGGGTGACCGGGAGGTCGGGCTTATTTGCATTTTCTCGGGCCACAGTGTGTCGCGCGTCGTAAAGATCGCAGGCGGCGGCGCACTCGACTCCTGGAAGATCGACAGACTGCAAGAGCAATTGCGAGCCTTGCATTCCAATGCCAATCATCCCGAAGCGAACGCGGTCGCTCGCGGCAACTGGAGTGGCCTGTGCAAGTAAAGGTTGTGGAGTGAGTAGCGTGCTCTTCGCGGCAAAAGATACTCCGGCGGCAGCAGCGCCGATCTCCAGGAATTTGCGGCGCGAATATTGGCTCATGGTATTAGTCCCCCAAATTGAATTGTTCGTCAACGAACCGGCGCCGATCCGTCCCCGCGCCTTGTTCTAAACTCTTCGGGAGCGTATCGCAACACCGCCTTGAAAGTCGTCCTAGAATAATGACTGTAAACTATCCGCGTCGAACGGAGTCAATTTTATGAATCGCCTTCGTACTCTATCTGCAATTCTGTTAACCCTGATCGTCTCCGTGCAACTGTCTTCTGCGGAGAAAGGTTCGTCCGCCACCGCGGCATCCGTGCAAGCATTTCTCGGGCGCTGGGATTTAGCTCTGAAAACTCCGCAGCGGGATTATGCCATGTGGTTGGAACTCAGCCAGCAAGATGGGCAACTCAAAGCGCGGTTCGTTAGCCGCTGGGGACACGCGCGCGTACTTCCGAAGGTCGAAATTGTGAATGAAGAGATCACCTTCGTTTCTCCGAAAGAGGACGAAGAGACCAAAGACGACTTGGTCTTCAAAGGCAAGTTGTCAGGCCAAGCCCTGAAAGGAACGACGGTTGGCCCGGATGGCACTCCATGGGAGTGGACGGGGCTAAGAGCGCCGGATTTGGCAAGACACAAATCGCCCAAGTGGGGCAAGCCGGTTCACTTGTTCAACGGCAAGGATCTGACCGGCTGGAGGCCGAGCGATCCCACCGCAAAGTCCGCGTGGAAGGTCGAGGATGGAATCCTCATCAGCCCCGGGCATGGCCCCGAATTGATCACGAATTCCACCTTCACCGACTTCAAGCTGCACGTCGAATTCAATTGCGCAAAGGGATCGAACAGCGGGGTCTATCTGCGTGGCCGCTATGAAGTTCAGATCGAAGACGATCCCGTTCCCGAAGGTCCAACCATGCGGACCGGTGGGGTCTACGGATTTCTCGCGCCGTCGCCTGAGCAGCCGCGCAAGCCCGGAGAATGGCAGACCTACGACATCACTTTCGTTGGCCGCGTGGTGACCGTCGTTCAGAACGGTCAGACCATCATCGACAAACAGGAAATTCCCGGCCCGACCGGTGGCGCTCTGGATAGCAGGGAGGGCGAACCCGGCCCCGTCTATCTGCAGGGCAGTGAGGACGGCCACGTGAGCTATCGCGACGTGACCATTACTCCGGCGAAGTAATCTACGGGGAGAGCAAAAGCGAGACCCCGGCCATCGTTATTGCGGCTTTCGATACTGCGGTGGCCAGGGATTCGCCTTCTGTTTCGGCGAGTAACGCTCTTGGAGGTCTGTTTGCCGCGTTCGAAGCGAAACCTGTCTCCCCTGGACGAATACGGCCACAGGTGCGCTCATCGGCTCTAGCGGATCGCCATCCCAAATCACGAGATCAGCATCCTTGCCGCGCTCCAGGGAGCCATAGTGATCCTGTATCCCCCAGGTCTCGGCGGCGCTCATGGTTAGGGCTCTGAGTGCCTGATCCCAGGTCAACCCATTCGCGACCGCAACGCCCGCTGCCTCGCGTACCACCGACCCCGCATTGTGACTCAAATGCACTCCGGGAACAGAAAACGAGATCTTCACGCCCGCCCGCTGCAGAATCGCGGCGTTGTCCAGCCGCGCCCCGATCTGATCGAAGCTATAGGGCGTGCTGTCGAAAGGATTCAAGACCACCGGAATTTTGTGTGCGGCCAAAGCGTCTGCAACGCGCCATGCTTCATCGCCTCCGCAAATGATGACCTTGATCTGAAGCTCGTCCGCCAGCGCGATCGCTTGCCGAATGTCCGATTCGCGATGCGTCCAGATGGCCAACGGAGTCTTGCCTTCCGCCACCGGTTGCAGCGCTAGTAGGTTTTCGCGATTGAGTGTGTACTCGCGCTCAGTGATCGGCCGCTGATCCTTGCTATAGCGTCGCGCCTCTTCCAATGCGTCCCGAAGTGCGATCCACTGCGCGCTGCGCGAGCCGCCCACTCGTGACGATGACATGCCACCTACTGTTGCAAACATCCCAGCTCGCGAGCGCTCGATAATCTCGGGACCCTCACTCAGCCGCAAAAGCGCCCCCATCCCAGCAAATGGAGGAACGGACGATGAACTCGGAAACGTGACCGCCCGCGTCAATCCGTCCGCCCGCGCGATTGAAAGCGGTGTGGAATTGGGATTGAGCGCGTACTGCACATCAAAGGCGGGCCCAAGCTGTCCGGTTGTGACGGCGTGGTCGGTTGTGTCATCGGATCCAGATTCGACGAGCCCCAATTCGGTGCCCGAATTCATAAGCCCCGGCGTGACGATCTTGCCCTGCGCGTCGATCACGCGCGCGTCTGCCGGAACCGCGACCTCCGCGCCCACCGCAGCAATGTGTCCATCGCGGATCAGGATCGTCGTATTCTGCGTGGGAGGCGTGCCCGGCGTGACATACGCTTTCGCGTGAGTGACCGCAATCACCTGCGCGCTCGCGATTCCGCAGAGCACTGTGATTACCATCAAACGCAAAGCGTTCTTCACGGTTGCACTCCAGAGGATGGCTGCCCGAGTTCGAAATCCGAAAGCGGTTGCCTCTTCGGATCATGGCGGTCGTACACGAGCGCGCCGTCAATAAAAACGAGATCGGCCTTGGTATAAACGCTGAACGGATCTCCCGACCACACGACGACGTCCGCATTCTTCCCGGGCTCAAGAGAGCCAATGCGATCTTCGAGCCCCAGAGCCTTTGCCGGATTCCACGTCAGCCATTGAATGGCCCGTTCCTCGCTGATGTCGATGCCCGCCCTGCGTCCAGCACCCATTGCAATCGCCGCGTCCAAAGGGAATCTTTCTGCGTCCACCGGAATGTCGGAGTGCAGCATCACGCAAGCGCCGGCGGCATCCAGGTCCGCGGCGTTGGCGCGATTCCCGTCGTAGGCCTCCATCTTGTATCCCCACCAGTCAGGCCACACCGCAGCGCAAACACCACGCTCCGCCAGCAGATCGGCAATCTTGTACGCCTCCACCGCATGATGAAACGCAGCAATCTTCACGCCAAATTCCTTTGCCGTATCGAGCATGATCGCCATGTCGTCGGCGCGATAACAATGAATGTGAACGAGGATATCTCCGCGCAGTGCAGCTGCCAGCGTCTCCAGCCGCAAATCTCGCGCCGGAGGCTCCGCATCCGGATCATTCTTGCGGTCTTTCGCATTGCGGTTGTATTGGTCCCACTTTCGCTGATACTCCTGCGCCTTGATCCACGCCTCGCGATCACCGGCCACGTTGCCCATCCGGCTTGTGGGCGATCGTCCCTTCTCCCCGTAGTTATTCTTAGGGTTTTCGCCGCAGGCCATCTTCAGCGACGGCTTCGCGCCGGGAAACTCCATTGCCTGAGGCGTAGTCGCAGGCACGTTCTTGAGCACCACACCCCTTCCGCCAAAGAGATTTGTGGAGCCGGGCAGAACCTGCAGCGTAGTCACGCCGCCGGTCCGCACGCGCGAAAACTGAGGGTCCTGCGCGTTGACCGAGTGCAGCGCCCAGACCTGTGCCGTATTTGGATCGCTCGTTTCATTTACGTCAGAGAACTTTAAATCGGCAGGGGTGAACGGCGCAGCGAAGTCGCCAAGGTGCGAGTGCACATCGACCAATCCCGGCGTGATCCAACGCGAGTGCGCGTCGATGACAACGGCGTTGCCTGGAGCTTTGAGGTCCGCGCCGATTGAAACGATCTTGCCATCGCGCAGAAGGATGCTCGCACCCTCGAGGCGATGGCCGCGGCCGTCAAGGATGATCGCGTTTGCGATAAAGGTGTCGGTTCGGGGTAGGGGTTTGTAGGTGCTTGGATACGGATCGGCGAGGGCGCTAGTCCCCGTGCTCTGCGCAAAAGCGGAGACAACGAAAGCCAGCGCGAGGACTGCTCGAAGCAAGAAGCCGTCAATCGCATTCAGCATTTGCATGGTATTCGTGCGCTCACCTGTTTCCCGGCCTTTTTAAGCGGTCGCCGCATCCCAATATAGCTCCGGATCTTCATTCTCGTTCGGCGATTCGAAGAGAATAGGGAGCGTCTCAAGAAAATGCGGGAGTGCATGCGTCAAGTGCCATGCACTCCCGCTGTGGGAGAGGGAAACCTAGAACTGCAACTTGAGTGCGAACTGGAGCGACCGCGGTGCACCCATCTGATACAGGCTGCTGAATCCACCATCGGCCCCACCGGTTCCCAGGCTGTTCGAAAGAACCTGGGTGGAGAGACCGAAGTTGGCGCTGTTGATGTGGTTTGTTCCATCCGATTGCGATCCAGGATCCCCAAACATCGAATGATTGAAGATGTTGAAGGCTTCGGCACGGAAAAGGAATGAGACCCGCTCCGTGAGCTTAAAGGTACGCCGAATCGCTACATCTTCCTGCCATGCGCCAAAGCCACGCAACTTGTTGCGAGGGAGGTCGCCTTGCGTAAAGGTGTCCTCCGGTTTGGCAAAGGCGTCTGGGTTGATGCGCTTTCCTCCTGGATACTGAGAGCCGTAGAGATACAGCGGTTCGCCGGGAACGACATCTGGCCGCTGGTTCGCTGCATCGCTATTCCACCAGAGCCCAAACACGGGAACGATCCCAGTGGTTACGTTGACCGGATCCGCCGATTGAATCCGGAACAGGCTGTCAACTGCCCAACAGCTCGTCAGACCATCGGTAAATCTGCCTTTTCCTTTCGTGCCTTGAACCTCGTAACTTAAAGCAGACGAGAAGCTATGGCGGACATCGAAGTCGGAATTTCCCTGATCCCAACTTGGGTTGTAGACGGTGGCATAGGGATTGGGCAAATTGACGTTCGACCCGTTGTCAATGGCATGCGCCCATGTGTATGAGGCGAGGAACTGGAGTCCGTGCCATGGGCGCTGTTTGAACTGCATTTGCAGCGCGTTGTAGTTGGACCATGAGTCATTCGTAACCACATCAAGATAAGCGAATGCAGTGTTCCCGCCCATGTCCGGGGTCAGCATGTTGCGGCGAAGCAGGTCGCTTCCGCTGTTGCCAACATAAGTAACAGTCAGGGAGCGCGACGTGCCGAGCGCTTGCTCGGCAGTTGCGTTCCATTGGTAAACTCGCGGATCCTTCAGGTGCGGATCGAAAGCAAACATGAAGGCGTAGGAAGGAGTAAGACTGAACGGAACCGGCCCACCGTCTGCGGGATCGATGGGGAACGTATAGGTTCCGCCCCCATCAACTCCATACAGGTACTTGCTTCGGCCATACGGGAAGCCTTGAGTCCCCTGCGCTCCTTGCTGGTTGCCCAACCCGTAGAACATTCCCCAACCACCTCTGAGGATGAGTTCCTTGCCAGCTGCATTGCGCGCAGTGTAAGCAATGCCAAACCGCGGGCCGAAGTTGTGCTTGCTGGCCTCCCAGAGCGCAGTTCCTTTCGGAGCGAGCGCGACATTGGGCGGGTCGTTCAGGTTGATCGCGGTATAGAAAGGATGGCCGCTGTTCTCGCCGGGAGGAGGATCGTAATCCCAGCGCAATCCGTAAGTGAAGGTCAGGTTGGGCCGGATGCGCCAGGCGTCTTGCGCATAGAACGAAAGATTCGTAAACACCGGCCGAATCGAAGATGCGTCAGAGGAGTCGATGCCTGCGTAATAGATATTTCCCGCCGCAAAGTCGGTAAAGCTATCTGCGAGATAGCCGATGTCCCAAGGCCGATAGCCGTTGGTTGGCGTCAGGCGGCGGTAGTCGACGCCGAATTTCATCTCGTGCCGGTTCTTCATCCAGCTTAATGAATCGACGAGATTGAATTGATGCTGGTGGTTCGTTGCGTCGTTGCCGACATAGTAGCTCGAGCTTCCATCGAGCATGTACAGGCTAAAGACAGATGTCGAAAGCGAATAGTCGGGATTTGTCGAAAACAGGTAGTCGTTTGAAGGTGCAACCGCGCCGCCAAAGTTGGTCGGTACTACGGTCGTTGCACCTTTCGCTTGGCTGAGGTTCACGCGGAAATCGTTAACGAGGTTGCTGGAAATGGTATAGATCGCGCCAGCCGTAATGGTGCTAACGTTCGAATTCGTTGTGCTGAGAGTCGACCTGGAATAGAAGTCGAACGCTCCGTGTTGCTGACCGTTCGAGGGGCCATAGTTCCCGCGGATGAACAGGCTGAGTTTGGAATTGACCGTGTAGTCGAGCTTCAGGCTGGTGGCATTAAGCGTTGAAGGGTTGGAAAATGTCACCACGGCGGGGGCGTAGTCAAAACCTTCATAAGTGGGCCCGGTGGGGGTCGGATACGCATTCAACAAAGGCGCGACCGCAGGAATAGCAGCGGCACGCACTTCATTGCCGGGGACGAGTTCGGTCCGGGCGAATGGGACCCGAAGGCGCAGACCTTCATACGAGAAGAAAAAGAAGAGCTTGTTGCGAAGAAGTGGTCCACCTAAAGTGCCGCCGAAGTCGTTCTGCTTTTCGGCTGGTTTAGGGAGGCCCCCAGCTCTCTCAAAGTAATCCCGGGAGTCCAGCACTTCGTTCCGCAAGTATTCGAACAAAACGCCATGAAGGTCATTCGTCCCGGATCTCGTCGCAATCGATAGCTGTGCGCCTGGAGTACGTCCATACTCCGGAGAGAACGTCGATGTCTGAATCTTGTATTCCTGGAGCGAATCGACGGACACGAGGTTGTTGTAGCCGCCATTGTTACTGGTTGCTTGAGCGGCTCCGGCGCCCGCGGCCGCAAGATAGATGTTGCTGCCCTGTGTAATGCCGACGTTGGCGCTTACGCCATCGATCGAGAAGTAGTTTGCGTCGGTGCGTTGCCCGTTGATGCTGAATTGGCCGATGCCGCTGTAGTAGGTATGCGCGGTCACGTTGCCCGGCGTGAGATCGATCAGGCTCTGAAAACTGCGCCCGTTCAGTGGCATGTTTTCCACGAAGGCGCGTTCCACTTCCGTGGCCGTCGCCGCCGATGTCTCAACCTCCGTGGCCGTCGCAGTCACATTAACTGTTTCACTGGCCGAGCCCATCGAGAGAGTAATAGTCTCGGAAAGGCGGTCCTGAACGTGAACTTCCACCTCAAGCACCGTTTCCTTAAACCCAGCCGCCTTAACAACGAGTCTGTACCGGCTGGGACGTAAGCCTGGAAAATAGAAGATTCCCGTGTCGCTTGACTTCGCGGCGACGGAAATCCCGGTCCCGATATTTGTTGCCGTGACCTCAGCGTTCATCACGGCCGCGCCGTTGGGGTCATTCACTTGTCCGGTAATGCTTCCATATTCGCTCTGCCCAAACAGAAGTGGACATGCGCACAAACATATCCACAGCACTCCTATTAATAGACGTTGAATGCGTCCGTTCATCTCTCCTCCAGTGCACCAGTAAAACGCTTGCGTCGAACGATTTCATGCGCGCCACTTGTGGAGAGGGCTCCACCGGGCCGTAACGGAATCGGCAGGATGCCGTTCCAAAACTGGCCGTCGACCGGAAATCGGAATGCCGGTGATACACCGGCACTCTGAAAGTGGCATAGAGGCGTCTTTTCGTGAATCGCGGATAATCGTACACCCCGCTTGGACCGGGTAAAGAGCCAGAAGTTAACTCTGTTGTAGGTCCAGATGTTTTTCGCCGATTTCGGCTCGCCGGTTGATCGCGCGGAACAGAATGTAGAGCGGAAGGCCCAGCGACATCAAGACCAGCCCGGAGAGAGCGTGTTTGAAGTCCGCGAAAATCGTGTTGAGCACGATTCCCAGCGTGGCGGCAACAAAAAACAAAGGAGGAATCGGATACCACGGGCAGGCATATGGCCGTGTCAAGTTGGGTTCCTTGATTCTCAGCACGATCACGCCGAGCACGGACAAGCCGTAGAAAATCCATGCCGTAAAAATCACCGCGGTGAAGAGCTCCTGAAAGGTCCCCAGCAAGGTAAGCGTCGCCGCCCAGATTCCGTGCGCGACGAGTGCAACGATCGGAGTGTGATATTTCGCATTCACGCGCGCGAAGGATCGGAAGAAGAGTCCGTCCTCGGCCATCGCGAGCGTAGCCCGCGGCGTCGAGAACGTGGATCCATTCACAGCGCCGAGAATCGAGATCGCAATAAATATGGTGAGGAGCGTTGCCGCTCCCGGTCCCAGCGCGGAAGAAACTGCGACGGCTGCAACCCGGTCGCTGGCGCGAATCGCAGCAGGATCCAGCACCGAGTAGTACGCGATATTCGCCAGCGTATAGACGATCACGCAGCCTAGCGTTCCCAGTATCAGGCTCGCTGGAATAGTACGGGTAGGGTTCTTGACCTCACCGGCGGCGAACGACAGCACATGCCACCCGTCGTAGGCCCACAGGACGCCGATCAGCGCGATTCCAAAAGGGGCGAGCGAAAAGTGAAACGATGCCGGCCAGAAGTTTGTGGCAAGGCGTGCGCGGTCTCCATGCGTCAGCAGGAAGAAGATCATGAGAAGGAGGCCGCCGACCTTCGTGATCGAAAGCGCGTTCTGCACCCATTTGCCCAGTGTCACTCCCAAACAGTTGATCGTCGTGAACGTCGCGATCACCGCGACCTGGAACAGTTTTTGTTGCGTGAGTGAAAAATGCGCGATGGGCGCGATGTACGATCCAACTCCCACTGCCATGGTCGCTGCGCTGCCGCTGTTGATGATGCAGAGACCCATCCATCCGTAGATGAAGCCGGCAAAGCGTCCATACGCGCGTTCGATGTAAACGTAGAGCCCGCCGGCCTTGGGGAGGCTGGCGCCCAGCTCCGCCAGCGCGAGGCCGCCAAAGATGCTCAGGATTCCGCCGGTCACCCAGACGGCGATCACACCAAGGAGGGATGAAACATGTCCGGCCACGCTGCCCGGCACCAGGAAAATTCCGGAACCAATGATGACCCCAACCACCAGCGCCGTTGAATCCAGCAGCCCGAGTTGCCTGACGAGCATCGCGCTCCCTTGAACCACGTCAGCGCGCTCTGTGCTCTCCATTGCCTCTCGATTCCCAGGCCGCTGACTTCGACGAGCCTGCTTTGCGAAATCTTATTTACCCCTTCGCCGCACTGCCTAACCCATCTCGCGCATAGACGACCTCACCACCAACGATCGTCAGCTCTACTTTCGTGTCCGCTAGCTCGACGGGATCAATCGCAAAAATATCGCGAGACAAAATAGCCAGATCCGCAAGCTTTCCCGCCTCGATCGATCCCTTGATTCGATCCTGAAACGCCGCATAGGCCGTGCCCATGGTGTATGCGTGCACCGCCTCGCGCACCGAAATCTTCTGCTCGGGAATCCATCCCTCCGGAGAACTTCCGTCAATTGGCCGCCGCGTCACGGCGGCGTAAATACCCGCTAGCGGATCGATGGGTGCGACCCACCAGTCCGAGCCAAATGCCAGAGTCGCGCCGGCATCAAGCAGCGACCGGAAAGCCCACGCTTCTTTCGCTCGCGCCTTGCCAATGCGTCCACACGCCCAGCGCCCATCATCGATACAGTGATACGGCTGCATCGAAGCGATTACCTTCATCAGTGGAAATCGTGCGACATCCGCTGGCTGAAGATGCTGCGCATGCTCGATGCGGAATCTTCGGTCGCGCGTACCGTTGGACAGAGAGATTTCCTCGAAAGTATCGAGCATGATCTGGTTAGCGCGATCCCCGATGGCGTGAATCGCCAGTTGGAGTCCGGCCGCGTCGCCGCCAAAGAGATTGCGGCGCATCTCCGCCGGATCGCTCAGTTCATCGCTCGGCCCGCCCACGCTTGTTGCATCGTCAGTGTACGGTTGCAGGAACCATGCCGTGCTCGAGCCAAGCGACCCGTCCGAAAATCCCTTCAGTCCGCCAATCTGCATCGTGTCATTGCCAAAGCAGGCCTGCACTCCAAGGTTCGCGAGCTTTTGCCATTGGGGAAGGGGAGTGTAGAGCGTCGTCCGAATCTTCAGTTTCCCCGTAGCTAGCAGAGACTGATAAGCGCGGAACAGGTCGGCCGAACTCTCGGCCGCGCGCGACCCAACAAATCCCATATCGTGCACAGCCGTGACGCCGAACTTAAATGCATGTTGTTGAGCCGCGTATAGGGCTTCTGCGAGCTGTGGGACTGTCGGCTTTGGAATTACGCGCTCGATCAGACTCTTCGCCGCGTCGATGACGATTCCTGTCGGATTGCCTTGCGCGTCGCGACCGATCACTCCGCCCGCAACGTCCGGCGTATTCCGATCCACTCCCGCCAATTTCATTGCCAGGGAGTTTGTCAGCATGGTGTGCGCATCCACCCGGTTCACGAACACGGGGTTATGCGGCGTGACATCGTCAATCAATTCATGTGTGGGCAGCGCTGGTGAATCCCACGCTTGTGGGTCCCATTCCCCGAGGAGAATCCACTCTCCCTTGGCGCGCGATGCGGCGAACTTTGCAATGCGGTCACGCATCTCTTCCCGGCTCTTGGCATTTCGCAGTTGGACGCTGGTAAGCGAAGAGCCGCCATAATAAAAGTGCACGTGCGCATCGCCGAAGCCGGGGACAACTCTCCGCCCTCGCAGATCGATAACTTTGGTTTCGGGTTCTTTTAGCCCTATAGCGTCTTTCGAAGACCCGACAAACACGATCTGCCGGTGTGCGATTGCGACTGCTTCTGCTTCCGGTTGAGCCGGATTCTCCGTCCAGATTTTTCCACCGGTAAGAATAAGATCGACTGCTGGCCTGCCTACGCCCATAAGATTGCCCTTTGAAAATCCGTCAAAATCTCGGAAAGATTACCACTCTGACGAGTCGATAGCCGTTCACCAAAATACCACCGGCTGCAACACTCGAAATGTCCCGAAGCGCCGCGCGCTCATGGTTGCCCGGTTGCTGGGCCCGGTAAAGAGCCAGAAACTGGTGATACGATGAGTCCAGACAAAGGAGAGCCCAATGCGTATCCTCGAAAGCATCTGGCTCGACCGCAACAGCCGCTTCACCCTGCAAGAGCAGCTCGTCCGTCAGATCAAAGAGTATGTGCAACAGGAGCGTCTGAAGCGCGGCGAGACCATGCCTTCGACTCGCGAACTGGCCAACGAGCTCAAGCTCTCCCGCAACACAGTGGTATACGCCTACGACCGCCTCGAAAGCGAGGGTTATCTCGAGTCGCGGCCGCGCTCCGGCATTGTGGTCAGCTCGTCGATCTTCTTGTCGCCGCATTCCAAGTGGCCAGTCGAGGCCGGCCCCACGCCAAAACCCGCTAGCCAGTCGGCGCCGCGAACCCCGCTGCGCTCTCCTGCACCGTTTCGTCCCTGCCAGCCCGATGTGAATCTCTTTCCGCTGCCGATCTGGAATCGCTTTCGTGGCCGCATCCTTCGGCACGACGGAAGAGGGCTGTTGCAATATCAGGCAAGCTGCAACTCCGGTGTGCCCGAGTTACGCGAAAATCTGGCTGGTTATTTGCGCGACAGCCGCGGCGTCAAATGCGACTGGCGACAAGTGGTCATCACCGCCGGTTCGCAGCAAGGGCTGTTCATCCTGGCCAACCTTCTTCTCAAGTCCGGCGATCGCGTTTACATCGAGGACCCCGGCTACGTCGAAGCGCGGCTTTCCTGGCGCAGCGTTCGCGCCAAGATTGAAGTCGGTGCCATCGACGATCAGGGCCTTACTCTGCCGCGCGGTTCCTCGCATCGCTTCTCGTTGATCTACACCACGCCATCCCGCCAGTTTCCTACGGGAGTTTCCATGTCGCTCCCGCGCCGTCTGGCTTGGATCGATTTTGCTTCGCGCACCCGCACGTGGATCGTGGAGGATGACTACGACTCCGAACTGCGCTACTCCGCGCCGCCCCTTCCGAGTCTGCAGAGTCTTGATCGCAATAACCGCGTCATCTATGTCGGCACGTTCAGCAAATTGCTGTTTCCGTCGCTGCGCCTCGGATACGTGGTCGTTCCCGAGAACTTGCTCGACGAGTTCGAAAAACTCAAGCATCTGATCGACGATCATCTGCCGCTGGTCGATCAAGCGACCCTCGCAGCCTTTCTTGAAAGCGGAGCGTTCTTCTCTCACATTCGCCGCTGCCGCAAGGCTTATGCAGAGCGGCAAGCGCTCGTTCTCGAATTGTTTCGGAAGTCGGATCTGCCGCTCGATTTTCGCTATACCGACGGAGGAATGAATCTCACAGGATTTCTACCTCTCGGAACCGATGATGCCGCATGGTCGGCAAAATTGCGTACTGCAGGCTTCGACGTTCCGCCGATTTCCCACTACTCGGTCAGGAACCGCGCTCCGGGCCTGATCTTCGGGTTTACTGCATTCAGTCCAGCCGTGATTCGCACGGCGTTTGATCGCGCCAGCAAAGTTCTTCAGGGATGCGCCCGTGCCTAGCGGACTTCAATTACCGTTCAGGTCGATCCTCGTTGTAGCGGCGCACCATCTCTGAGAGCAACCGGTGCGAAGGATCGTCGGCACTGGCCAACTTGTGGGCCACCGCCATGGCGTCTTTTCGCGGTTCGTCCTGACCGAGTTTGAACTTGCCCTCGATACGCTCGATCGGGATCTCGAATCCGAGAATATGGTTCAGCCGCCGGGTGACTGCCGAGTGATCGATATCGTTCATCTTCCACCCGTTTGGATAGGGTGCTTCCATGCGATCGGTTAGCACCTCGAGCCACCGCTCCAGCTCTTCGTTGGTTTGCAGGTGAACCCTTCCGCAGCAATGCACAGCCGTGTAATAGACGGTCGAGGGCATATCTCGATTCGGATACCAGGATCCGGTCACATAACTGTAAGGGCCCTCGAAAATCACCAGCGTCGGACTGGTGCTGCTTTGCAAAACTTCCGCGTGCTCATTGGCCCGCGCGATATGGCCGACCAGCGTCCCATGCTCGCCTCTGGTCCGGTCTAGTAGCACCGGCATGTTAGTCGCATACGGCCCGTGCTCTCCATTACTGACGACCAAGGCCCATGGGTACCGGTGGATCAAATCGTAGATTTCTTCTTGACTCGGCTTCCAGCAGGGACGCACAAACATTAGTTCAGTTCCTCATAGTCGATCGGATCCGCCGCCGTGGGGTTGGTCTGTAAGTACAGATGGTGCCGCAAAGTCACCTCATTAGGAAGGGCCAGAAATCACTACCGACATAGAGCCAGCTTCCCGCATTGTTTAAGCACGACGACAGCGATTGAATCCCAAGGGTTCACGGCTAGAACCGCGAGAGTGCGGTGCCCGTCGAATACATCAGGCTCCGCCCGAGCATTGCGCCTGCAATCATGGCTGCAACGGCCGCAGGCGCCAACCGCAAAGCAGCGACTTCAATTCCTGTAGCCCCAACAGGCAAAACCGCGGCTGCCAGAACCACCGGCAAGATCCCCGTCAACAAAACGTAAAGCACGAAAGAAAGCCACGACCCCGCATTGCGTCGCGTCGGTATCGCTTGCAGTTGCGCGAAGACCAACTTGCCATGGGCCAGTCGCCGAAACACGTTCCGCATCCAAAACGCCGAAACGAAAGATAACAGGCCGCCCGCAATAACCAGACCCAAGAAAATCTGCAACACTCCGGTTCCGTATTGTGCTCCGCAAGTCGCTCCCAGGCCTCCGCCGACCGCCAGTAGCGTTCCTACAAATGAAGAGAGCAGCCACCCCGACCTCCAAAGCGGCTGGCTCGGAATCATATAGACCGCTGCGCTCGATAACACGGCTGCTAGCCCAAGGATGCTCGTCGCCACTCCAATCGCTGCTCGAAGCTCGATCCTTCCGCTCCACCACAAGAAGCTATCCAACAATGCCGCTGCTCCGAACAATGAAGTCAGCACAATTTCGACGCTCAGTCTTGACCGCCCAAAATTGCAAAACGCCTTCCAGGCTAGCCACGGGTGGCCCAGATGGAGCAGGGAAGCGAGAACGCCCGCAGCGACCGTCGGAAGGATCGCGATCCCAAACACCCGCGACAACCCAATCGGTGCCGGGTTTGCCGAAAAGTCAAATACGGTCGTTACGATCGCAAGTCCGCACGCCAACTGTAAGGCCGTCGTAAAAATTACCAGCGGCCACTCTCTCGAACCCTCGCGTTCATACATCTCGCGCCTCAATTCTGACTCTATATCTGCAAGCCGGCCTGGTGACCTCCGGAGGAGGCAGGCCTTTCACGCTGATTGTCGCTCCGTGGCGCCCGTCAATCTCTTCCAACAGTCCCACCTCAATCACCCGCATCGGACACGACTTCACGCACGCCGGCATTTCTCCCGTTTCGATTTCATCCACGCAAAGGTTGCACTTCCCGACCTTCCGTTCGTCCTCATCGAACTCCGGAGCGCCATACGGACACAGCCACGTACAGTATCTGCACCCGATGCATTTCTCCGGATCGTGCACCACGATCCCGTCGCTTGCTCTTTTCGTGTACGCGCCGGTTGGGCAATGCTCAAGACAAGCCGGCAGCTCGCAATGATTGCATGACATCGAAATGTTGTATGCAACCACATGCGGAAAGTCTCCTCTCTCAAAAGTACGCACCTTCCGCATTCTTCTCGAGCTGCCGGAACCGTTGGACTCGGTGCAGGCAATTTCGCACGTCTTGCAGTTGATGCATTTCGTGGCGTCCACGAAAAATGCGATTTGCCCTCTCGGCACTTGCTTTCCCTCAGGCCCGTCGTACTTCCACCAGCATCGTGTGTTGCGCATTTCCGTGCGCCAATGGTGTGTCTCTCCCGCTCGTCAAAACGTTGATGCAACCTCTTTGGCACACTCCGTCCTTGTCCGGTGTGTACCATCCGCCCTGGGGAATCGAAACTACCCCGGGCCGAACTCGCTTCGTCACATGCGCCCGAATCGTCAGTGCGCCTCGATCGTTGAAGACTCTTATCCGGTCGCCATCGACGATGTCCCGCGGTTCGGCGTCTTGTGGGCTGATCCACATCGCAAATGGCTCGGCATTCTCGAGTCGCCGGTTTTCGTCATGGGTCGAGTTCGTTCGCCTCTTCCCATGCGGCCCAATGCACTGCAACGGATACTTCCGGACTAGTTCGTCCTCTGGTCCTTCCCACGCTGCCACGTACTTCGGAACGCCACCGATCTCAGGCTTGTTCATCTCAAACAGCGCCTTCGAAAACAGCTCGATCTTACCCGATGGCGTCGCGAATGGATGCTTGCCGGGATCCCGTATCTCTTTTTCGAAAGCAACGTGCGGCTCAAAAGTCTTGCGATAGAAGCCCTTCTGACTTAGTTCTTCATAAGTCGGGAACTGCGGATCCTTCGCCCGCGCGTCGGCAACGATCTGCCTGAGCCAGTCTTCGCGCGTCTTATCCTCGGTGAACGCATCGCCAATCCCCAGTCTCTCGGCCACACGGCTCAGCCACCAATATTCGTTCCGGCACTCACCCGGCGCGTCGAACACCTTGTTGCCGAAAATAATGTACTTCTCACCCGTCCACGGAAATCCAAGATCATTGCGCTCCAAAGAGTGGTCCGATGGCAGGAGCACGTCGGCGAACTTCGCGCTCGGCGTCATGAATTGATCCGACACGACGATGAACTTCACCAACTGCTCATCCTTCAAAATTTCGATTGTCCGATTCACATCCGCGTGCTGATTGACCAGCGTATTGCCGGCAATATTAAAGATGAATCGGATGTTGCTGCTGAGCGGGCCATCCTTGACGCCATCTTCCGCAGTCATCGCCGTCCCGCGTATGATCGCGTCCGTCCAGCGGAAGACCGGAATCCTCGCCTTCACCGGATTTGTTCCCGTGGGAAGGCCGCCGATCGGCAATCCCCCGTTCCGGGAACCTTCACCGCCGCCCCAACCTCCGCCTAGTTTTCCTAGATTTCCCGTGATGCACGCGAGCGCAATTCCCGCGCGCACCGAATCCTCCCCGTGCGCGTGCCTCTGGGGCCCCAATCCCTGGATCAGTTGCGCCGGTTTCGTCGTGGCAAATTCAACCGCGATTCCCCTGATAGTGTCCGCGTCTACGCCGGTAATCGCCGCCGCCCACTCTGCGGTCTTGGGGACACCATCCGTCACGCCCAGCAGATAGCTTTTGAATGACTGCCCCTCCGGAACTCCCGGCGGCATGTGCTCTTCATCGAAGCCAAGACAATATCCGTCGAGGAACGCCTGATCGTGTAATTTCTCGCTCACGATCACATAAGCCATCGCGAGAAAAAGCGCTGTGTCAGTGGTCGGCTTGATGGGCAACCATTCGTCGGCAAATGTCGCGCCGGTTTCTGTCAATCGCGGATCGATAAGAACAACTCTCGCCCCAGCATCCTTGGCCAGCCCGAGATAATAGTTGGAGTTGGTCTCGAAAACAGTCTCCGCGGGATTGAAGCCGTTCATCACAATCAGCTTCGAGTTCGCCAGCGTCGTGTAGGAATTCGTATCTCGATGGCCCGTAATGAAAGGCGTGGTGTAACTCAAGCAAGCAGCCGTATAGCTGTTGTAGTAACCAAGATATCCGCCCATCAGATTCATCAGCCGCTGCGCGGCAGCCACGCCGCTGACCGCTCCCAAATCCCCGCTGCCATGATGGATGAAGACGGCCCCATTGCCATACGCGTCGACTGTTCGTTTGAGGTTAAGCGCAATCAGGTCGATCGCCTGGGTCCACGAGATCCGGGTGAACTCGCCCTCTCCGCGCGCGCCGATCCGCTTCATTGGATAGAGAAGACGGTCCGGACTTTCCAGGCGGCTTCGAACCGACCAACCCTTCAAGCAAGCGCGTAACTGTGGGCTTTGTGGTTCGTCCCGTGATTCATCGCTAGTTATTCGGACGATCTTCCCATCTTTGACGTGCGCTTTGAGATGGCAACGGCCACCGCAATCGTTGTTGCAGACAATCGGGACAACTCGCAGCAGTCCCCCTGAGCTAGGTGCCCGGGTCCCCTTCGAATCTCCGGAGACGCCTTCTCCGACAGCAAGGAGATTCTTCGCGCTTTGTCTACGAAGCCAGGAGGGAACCCATCTAAAGAAAAGCCCGGCTTCCGACTCCTTCGCGCTAACCACCCGTCCCTTGGGAGCCATGGTAATGAACTGTATGCTCCCCCATGCTGAGCGATCAGACTGGTATCAGTAAAGAGCCAGATATTTTGGTTCTGCTAGGTCCAAGGAACGACTATTGTGTGGTGATCAGGGGACTCTCTTCGTGACCGGGAACCGTTAAAAGGACAGTAGGGCGGCCAAGGCAGGTTCGACAATCAAGCAGCAATGGGAGAGAACGGACAATGGCGCGATTTGGAACTTGGGGCGTTCTTCCAGCCCCGACAAAGAAATGGCTCCTCAGGTAGGACTCGAACCTACAACCCTCCGGTTAACAGCCGGATGCTCTGCCATTGAGCTACTGAGGAGTGACCGCACACTCTTGTGTGCTCATCAAAATCATATCAGAGCGTGCATCGGATTGGAACAATCACTCTTTCATGAATACTCGTTCGTCACCCGATCTCGCACGCGCTCACCATCTCCTAATTTCTCGCACGCGGCGCACGCTCACCGCAAGCCGCACCGATCACATCCGTCGCGTTGTGCCCTTTAGTCTCACGCAGACATCGGCCTCATTCCACCACGCCCTTTTCGCTCGGCCTCTCTGCTAACCTATCCCTGCATGTGCCGTCCACAACAATGGTCCGCACCAAAAGTGAGGTGTCTATGCTCGGAGGTTTTCGCTTGTTGAGTGTCTTCTTTCTCTTTTTCATCGTATCCGTAGCGCTCGTCGCTGCCGAGGACGCGCCCGCATCCTCTGGTCCGCCTAAAGCCAAGATCGCCCCAGTCGAAGACACCGTTCAGGGCCACAAGATCGTCGATCCCTACCGCTATCTCGAGAATTCCACCAATCCCGATACCGAGCGCTTCGTCGAACAAGAGGCTGCCTACACGCGGTCACTTCTTGACCCACTCCCCGGCCGCGACAAGATCAATGCCCGCCTTACTCAGCTTCTTTCGATTGGTACTGTCAGTGCGCCGCAAATGGGTGGCAAATATTATTTCCACACTCGCCGCGACGCGGGCCAGAACCAGCCTCTTCTCTATGTGCGCGACAGCCTCAACGGTCAGGATCGCGTTCTTCTCGACGTCAACAAGCTCTCTACCGACGCCACGGTCGCGCTCGACTGGTGGTTCGCCTCGCATGACGGAAAGTACGTCGCTTACGGAACCTCGGCCAGCGGCTCCGAAGAGAGCACTCTGCGCGTCATCGAGACCGTCACGGGCCGCACTCTTCCCGACGCCATCGACCGCACCCGCTTCATCAGTCTTGCCTGGCTGAAAGACAACTCCGGCTTCTACTACACGCGCCATCCCCACAAAGGCGACGTTCCTCCCGGCGAAGAGGTCTACCACGTCAAAGTCTTTTATCATCAGATCGGCGCCGATCCTGCGAAAGACCCACTCATCTACGAAGACAAGCGCAATCCACAGAACATCCCCACCGTCACGCTCTCCGACGACGACCGCTGGCTCCTTATTAATGTGGAACAGGGGTGGTCGAAGACTGAGTTGTTTCTGCAGGATCGCCGCACGAAAGACGCTCCCGTCGAACTCACCACCGGCAAAGAAGCTCTCTACGGTGCCGATTTCTTCCACGGCAAGCTCTACATCACCACCAACGAAGACGCTCCACACTTCCGTGTCTTCGTCGCCGACGCCTCAAATCCCAAGCGCGCCAATTGGCGTGAGCTGATCCCCGAATCCGACGCTGTCCTCCAGGACGCCAGCGTCACCGGCGGCAAGCTCTTCGTGCAGTACGAGCACAATGTCGCCTCCGAACTCAAGCTCTTCTCGCTCGACGGCAAGCACCTCGCCGACATCCCCCAGCCCGCCATCGGCAACGTTCCCGCTGCTACGGGCCGCTACGATATCAACGAAATTTTCTTCTCCTTCCAGTCCTTCACTGTTCCGCCCTGCGTCTATCGCTACGACCTGAGCACCAACAAGTCCGAACTTTGGGCCAAGGTCGACGCGCCCTCCATCAATCCCGATGAGTACGATGTCCGCCAGGAGTGGTACCACTCCAAGGACGGCACCAAAATTCCGATGTTCATCGTCAGCAAGAAAGGTCTGGTCAAGAACGGCCAGAACCCCACGCTGCTCACGGGCTACGGGGGCTTCAACATCTCCATGACCCCGGTCTTCAACCGCAGCATGTTTCTCTGGATGGAGCACGGAGGCGTCTACGCCGTCGCCAACCTGCGCGGCGGCAACGAATTCGGCGAGGACTGGCACCGCGCTGGCATGCTCGAGAAAAAGCAAAATGTCTTCGACGACTTCATCGCCGCCGCCGAATACCTAATCTCCGAAAAGTACACCGACAAGAATCATCTCGGCATCTATGGCGGATCCAACGGCGGCCTCCTCATGGGCGCCATGATCACCCAGCGTCCCGACCTCTTCCGCGCCGTCCTCTGCCAGGTCCCGCTGCTCGACATGCTGCGCTATCAGAATTTCCAGATCGCCAAGCTCTGGATTCCCGAGTACGGCAGCGCCGAAGACCCTAAGCAATTCGACTTCATCTACGCCTACTCGCCCTACCACCACGTCAAGCCCGGCGAGGAGTATCCCGCTATCCTCTTTATGACCGCCGACACCGACACCCGCGTCGACCCCATGCACGCAAAAAAGATGACCGCGCTCATGCAAGCCGAAGCGAAAAACGGCGACAGCAAAGACCGCCCAATCCTCCTCCGCATCGACACCAAAGCCGGCCACGGCCAAGGCAAACCCGTAGCCAAGCAGGTAGAAGACAGCACCGACAGCTTTTCGTTTTTGTTCTGGCAGTTAGGAGTAAAGCCGTAGTTCGACCGTAGCGTCGCCGTCCCGGCGGCGGTTACGGCGGCGTCCTCGCCGCCGCGTCAGTAATTCGAAAATCATCCTTTTGAAAGCGGCACAGAAAAAGGGGCGCTCAAGCGAGCGCCCCAAAATTTAGCTTGTAAGTCCCAGCCTAAAATTCAAACCGGAACCCAAACTGGTTGCGGAACGAGGCATTCGCGGCAGCCGAGTAGCCTGATATTCCGCCAAATGCCGCGTTGCTCGGTCCATTGCAATACGACTGTGGCTGGTTGAACGTCCCATCCGGCGGCAATCCGGCCGACACGCTCTCTTCGTAGCTGTTGCAGAAGTTCGCTCGATTAAAGAGATTGTAGAACTCCCAGTTGAGCGCCAGTTTCGCATGCTCCCCGAGCTTGAACGTCTTGTCGACCCTGAGATCCATTTCTACAAAAGGCTTGCCACTCAGAGTGTTGGGTTTGAGTTGCTGGCAGCCCGGCGTGGTAATGGGATCAGTTACCGTACTGCCGACGCACACCCGATCCAGAATCACGCGGCCGTCTCCGTCAAGGTCCGAACCTGACAGGAAGCTATACGGCCGAGCCGATGCTGCCTGGAAGATCGGTCCAAGATTGATGCCGTACGGCAACTGGAAAATACCGCTGAAGACAAATCGGCTCCGCTCGTCGAAGTTCGTTCGCGCGAACTCGTTCGATTGGAACTGCGCCTCCGGCGTAATCGCCAGGCCGCTTCCGCCATAGGAAGCCACCGGGAAGCCGCCCCACGATCTCGACCATGCCAGGACATAGCTGGTCTGGAACATGAAGCGCTTGCTCATCCGTTTCTTGAGTTGGAAGTTGAGGCCGTCGTAGGCTGAGCGATTGTTCGTGCTGTAATCGTAAATCTTGTTGAAACGCCCGGCTCCGCAAACACCGTCAAAGCTGCATGGTGTCGTGCCGGTCGCGTCGTAGACAGATTGGAACGCGTAATCCATTAACCGCGTTCCCGCTCCGTTTACGCAGCGCGGATCCTCAGGATCCCCGCCAAACGTCGGGTCGCAAACGTTTCCAATCACTGGGTTCATGTTAAGCACCCGCTCTTCATGCGTGCCCAGGATATGGTGATAGTCAACCGAGAACGCGTAGTCCGGAGAGACCTGCCATTCGTAACCGATCGACATCTGTTGCGACCATGGGTCCGTGATTTTTGGATTGGTGATGCGAGGTGTTGCGCCTCCCGCCAGGTCCGTCGTTGCCGCCGGAGGCACGGGCAATGGGTCCACGCCAAACGCGAACGTGCAGGCGCCGATTGGTCCGGTTCCCGTTTCCGTACAGCCTAGTCCCGGCCCGGCCGACCCCGTCGCCTCAAACACCGTCTGGTAGATCGTCGGTTGCGATTGCTGGATCGACCAGAGCGTGATGTTCTGGAAAATCTGGTCGCGCGCGATCCCATAGCCGCCTCGGATCACATGCTTCCCGGCACCAGTAACGTCCCACGCGAAGCCCACTCGCGGCTGGAATTCTCTCCAGTCCGCTGTTGATCGCTGCAAGTCGCCTTTGTTGCCGACGATTTCAGCGATGCGCTGCGCTCCAGGATCATCGGTGGGGAATCCCGCCGAGTCCATCACCTGCCGCAAGTCATAAATGCCCTTGTTGCTGTTCGTCAGGCTCCCGCCATATTGGGAGGTTAGGAAGTCGATGTTCGCATCCCACCGCAGACCCAGGTTCAGCGTCAGGTGCGGCTTGATTTTGTAGTCATCCTGGAAGTACAGGCCGAGCGAATGCCACGGTGGCTGCGACGTCGACCCGCTTCCGCCGTTCAGCAGAATGTCATGTACGGCTCCGGGCGTCTGTAGACCCTCCGGATAAATTCCGCCGCTTCCGTCGGGGCAACTTCCCGCTGCGATACAAGCCGGGTTATCCCAAAACGTCATCGTGTAGCCGTACTGGGAATAGAAGTACCCGCCCAGCTTCGCAAAGTAGATCCAGTTCGCCCCAAACTTCATATCGTGTTTGCCGTGTGACCAGTTGAAGTCGTCCTTCAGTTGGTACTTGCGGATCAACGTCTCCTGCGGAACGTTCACGTTGATTCCCACGTTCGTTCCATCGCCAAACGCGATGTTCGGGTTTTGGATCGTGCTCTCGTCTGCCAATGGATAGGTGAACGTGTTCGTCGGAGCGTTTCCGATAATGTTCACCATGTCCTGAATGTGGAAGTTGATCGTGTTGACCTTGTTTGTTGCGACCGTCCAGTTGTGCGCAATTGTCAGGTCGTGGAAGTTGTTGATATCCGTCGTGCCCTGCGTGCCGTCGCTGTTGAACGGCGTACCCAACTGGTCGTTCGGTACCGTCCATTTCTGTCGGCCATAACGCGCGAAGATGTTTTGCTTGTCGTTGACCTTGTAGTCCAGCTTGATCGTTGCCATCGTATCGATATACGGAGAAGGCAGCGTCGACACCGGGTATGCATAAGGACCACCCGGATAATCAGCCGTCTGGCTTGCAAAGCTCGTCAGGTCCGCAAATGATGCCGGGTTCACAGAAATCGATCCCGGCTCCCGCTTCTGTTCGATGGCTCCGAAAAAGAAGAACTTATTTTTGACCACCGGTCCGCCGACCGAGCCCCCGAAGTGATACCGATGAAATACGGGCTTGGGGCAGCTGCTGTCGGAGATACCTTCACCCTCGCAATTCTTTAGCGTGAAGTAGTCGTTCTTGTTGAGCGAGCTGTTTTGAAATAGCCCAAACAGCGAGCCATGCAAGGTGTTCGTTCCCGACTTGCTGATGACGTTCACAACTGCTGCCACCGAGTGGCCCGCTTCCGCCGTGTAGTGGTCGGTCATCACGTTAAATTCCGAGATGCCTTCCATGGTGAAGTTCTGAACCAGTCCTCCCACCACGAGGTCTTTGTTGTCTCCACCGTCAACGTTGGTGTCGACCTGGCGGCCATCGCCTCCGTTCACGCTGATATTGCCGACCTTTGACTTCGTTGGATCAAATCCTTCCGCCTGCCGGACGCCGGGAACCAGCAGCTCCAGCCCCGAGAAGTTGCGGTTCAGGATCGGCAGGGTGCTGACTTCCACCGGCGAAACCGAGCCTACTATCTGCGAAGTGCTCGTCTCAATCAGCGGTGTCTCTGACGTTACTTCCACTACCTCGCTGACCGCTCCCGGCTTCATGTTGAAATTCAACGTTAGCGTCTGGCCTACCAGCAGGGTGACGTCTTTCTGTTCGATCGATGCGAACCCTTTGGCTTTGACCCGTAAAACATACGTCCCCGGCGGTAATTCCGGAACGTTGTAGTTCCCCTGACTCCCGGTGACCATCGTTCGCGTAAAGCCCGTTGCTGGCGCGGTCACAGTAATTTCGGCGTTCGCTACGTATGCCCCCTGCACATCGGTCACGGTTCCATTCACCGTCGCCGTCGTGATTTGGCCCCATGCGCTCGTTGCGCATATCAAGCTGAATAGGAATACGAATAACAGTGTGAATTTTTTCATCAATGCCTCCTTTCGACATGCGGATTCTTGGACTCTGAGCTTGAAGAGGGTCGCTCAGACTTGCAATCTGGATTGCAAAGAGAAGGAACTTCGGCGCACGACGACAGCACCGCGAAAAGCTAGCTTCACATGCAGCCGCATGTTGAATCAGCTTCTCGCTTTCTTGTCCGCTGAACTGGCAGTGGCGCTCGCGCTACGCGAACGCGTGCGTGCCCGATCGTCTGTGCTTTTCATTCTGAGTTGTTGTCTTTCGCGGTAGTGAAACCTGCAGCCTTGGATCGAGCGGATGAAGAATTGCGTTCAGTATAAATGTGTTAGCAGGTCATCACTACTCTCGTTCCAACTCTTGACCGAACCTGGGCAAAAAAAGGAACAACGACGTAACTGTATGAATTCAAGTGAATCCGCATTTTGGGAACCAAACTTCTTCCTAACTGTTTTCATGGCCTTGCAGGATGTTCACAGAGCTCGCTCTATGAAGAATAGGAACGCGCCATCTTCTGATATGCGATTTGGTAGTAGCAAATTGCAACACCAGCAATATGCAGCAAAGCTCGCGCTCCGCATCGTGAGGATCATGCGGAATTATCATCGTGTGATCGAAGTGAGTCTTCGCGGCCAAGAAGTCTGACTAGACCCTCCGTGATTCATTTCCTTGACAGTCAGGATTATGATTGAAGTTGCGACAAGATCGGAGTCGAGCCCGGTTCCAGTTGCGGAATAGCAAGAGAGTTTTGTGGAGCAGGCAAGAAGGTTCGTTCTGCGGAAGGGGCAAGAAAGTCGTTTTACTATTTTCGAGTCCTGGAGGGAAAAGCGAACTTAGCTCAGCGCTTCAGTGCTGGGTATTCGAGCCATCGAGCTTCAAGTCCCGGAGGGACGACCCAAGCTTGGAGGGTTCCATCTGATGCGATTCTTCCTCCAGTTCCAGATTGGGAAAATCGCTTTACGTAGAACTGTCGCGAATACAAGGCTTTAAGGGGAATCAGGTTTCAACAACGTAATTTTTATATAGGCGATGGGGGGAGGGGGGGTGGGGTACCCAAAACACTCCGGCTTCCACGCTCCAAATTGAGAAACCACACCAACCAATGAGCTCCGACCAAAAAATCCGCGTTCTAGTTGCTAAGCCTGGCCTCGATGGCCACGACCGCGGCGCCAAAGTCATCGCCCGCGCCCTCCGCGATGCCGGCATGGAAGTCATCTACACCGGCCTTCGCCAGACCCCGGAGATGGTTGTCAACGCCGCCCTGCAGGAAGATGTTCAGGTGATCGGCCTCTCCATACTATCCGGAGCCCACAACGCAATCGTCCCGCGCGTCACCGAACTTCTAAAGCAAAACAAGATGGACGACGTGCTCCTCCTCGTCGGAGGAATCATTCCGGACCAGGACATCGCGGGCCTCAAGAAAGCTGGAGTCGCAGGTATTTTCCAGCCCGGCACCCCCATGGACGACATCGTGAAATTTATCCGCCAGAACGTCAAGCCGCAAACCATCCCGGCAAGCGGTTAGCGCCTTCGTGTTCCTTCGTGCCCTTTGTGGTTTTGCTTTTCAAATGCGTCCACGACGCCGATCGCGGAGCCACAATTGACACGATCCTCGCACGTAATAACTGCTCATAAGTCTGCCACGGTTCTTACTTTGCAATCAGAAGATGGCATGAACCGTCTTACTCGTGATTGTGTAATATTACTTATCCATGATTTACGAAGCCTCACATCGTCACGGTCGCCAAAGCCCCTCGTAATCCATGGTACACCTAACTTCTCCGCGGGCGCTGACCTCAACGAAATCACCAAGCTGACCGGTCCCGACGCTTACGAATTCTCCGCCATGGGACAAGAGCTAATGCGTGCTGTTGCAGGCTTTCCAGTTCCCGTCGCCGCCGCCATCGAAGGTCATTGCATGGGCGGAGGACTCGATCTCGCGCTCGCCTGCCATCGCCGGATCGCCGCTCCCAGCGCGGTCTTTGGCCATCGCGGCGCCGCTCTCGGCTTGATTACAGGTTGGGGAGGAACGCAGCGTCTGCCGCGCTTGATCGGGAAGGGAAGAGCGCTCGAACTGTTCGTCGCCGCCGAGAAGCTCACCGCCCAGCGTGCCCTGGAAATCTCCCTGATCGATGCCATCACCGACGACCCACTTGCAGAGGCGTTGCGCCAGCTAACTCAGCATACCGATCAGCCATAAGTAGAGATTGTCCAGCATAATGACATTATGAAGCATCTTGCGCGGCCAAGTCTAAGCTGCGCTTGGTAAGCCAGTACCAACTTATGGTCGCAATAAGTGCAGCCCATGGAATCAAGGGCGCCAGCAGGAACACCTGCAACCCGTATCGAAGCACCACTAACCATGCGATAGTGCCGAGAGCTCCGCCGAGCAATGCCCGAAAGCGTCGCGGATCGCGCCATGGAATCCGCTCGCTCCACGCAGCCTGAAAGAACAATGCAAAAGGGAATGCGACCACCAGATCGACCAGATAATGTTCTCCCAAAGCCAGAGTCGCAAACGCGGTCGCCAGCAGGAAAGCGCCAGCCAAAGCTCGTCCCCAACGCGGCCAAAGATGCGCGTTCCAGAAGATCGCCAGCGCTCCCGCGAAATGCAGCGAAGGCATGCAATTCCGCAGCGCGTTGCCTCCCATTAGCGGTTCCACGACAATCTGCGAGAGCTGCGGCGAATGCCACGGATACACATTCGGGTAAGAGTGCGCGGGCCCAGTCGCAGGAAATATTGCATAGATACAAGTTCCCGCCGCAATCAGAGAAAGGAATAGTCCGAGAATCGAGACGCGCGTCTCGCGGCCGGATCGCATAGCCTTCAAGTGAGAGGCATAGAGAATTCCGACTCCCAACGGTAACGCGTAGTAAACCACCGTCGTTGGTCCCCACCAGAACGACACAGAATTCAGCGCTCTGCCCAGCAGAAAACTCGGCTGAAAACCGAGCGAGCCATCGAACTTGAGGAGAAATGCATCCAGCGTCTTCGGTTCGATCCAGGTAATGAATCGAAGCGCGTCGCCGACAAGCAACGTCAGAATCGGAAAGACGCAAGCAGCAAAGAACGTCTCGCGAAGAAGTCTATGCCGCGCGTCAACGCCGAGCATCCTGGCTCGCGCCGTCTGTGCAGCAAGCACCACGATGCTCGCCAGTCCGACAAATGTTCCCCAAGTGATCCACTCCGCTCCGTAATACGCGCCCAATCCGCCCTTCAGTCGCGTGACCGCAATTCGCATCAATACAGCAATTACAGCCGCGCTCGCCCAAGCAGAGCGCGTTGGCCGCGTGACCGCGTAAATCGCGCACGAACCGAGCAGCGTAAACGAGAGCGTCGGATTGATCTCGAATGCCCCTGACATGGACCGCGTTCCTAACCAACCCAGATTGTAGCCTTCGCCTCAAGCATCGCTGGTATAGTAGTGAGTTTCGTACCTGATTCCAGCATCATGCCTGACCGTCCCGAATCCACCTCCATTTCCATCAACAACCTCCTCACCACCAAGGTCGATCCCGCCTCGCTCCGCTTCGAGTCCAACATGCGCGCTCTCGCCGACTTGGTCGCGCAGGTCCGCAACGAAGAGGAGAAGATTCGCGAAGGCGGAGGTTCGAAGGCAATCGAGAACCAGCACGCCAAGAATCGCCTCACCGCCCGCGAGCGCATCAACCTCCTCGCCGATGCAGGCACGTTCTTCGAGCTAGGCCTCTACGCCGCCCACAAGATGTACGAGGAATGGGGAAGCGCGCCAGCCGCAGGCGTTATCACAGGCCTCGCGCGCGTGCACAGCCGTCTCGTGATGCTGATCGTCAACGACGCTACCGTGAAAGCAGGCGCCTTTTTCCCGATGACCACGAAGAAGGTCATTCGCGCGCAGAACATCGCCATCGAGAATCGCATTCCTACCGTCTATCTTGTCGATTCCGCCGGAGTGTTCCTTCCGCTGCAGGAAGACGTCTTTCCCGATACCGACGATTTCGGCCGCGTCTTCCGCAACAACGCGGTCATGTCGGCAATGGGCATTCCGCAGATCGCCGCCATCATGGGCATGTGTGTTGCTGGCGGAGGATATCTGCCCGTCATGTGCGATCACGTTCTGATGACCGATGGCAGCGGCCTTTTCCTCGCCGGTCCCGCTCTCGTGCAAGCCGCCATCGGGCAGAAAGTTTCCGCCGAGGATCTCGGCGGCGCAGCGATGCACTCCGCGATCAGCGGCACTGTTGATTACCGCGAGCCCAGTGACGAAGCCTGCATTGCCCGCATCCGCTCGCTGGTCGAGAAATGGGGATATCGCCGCCAGTCGCTTTGGGACCGCAAAAAGCCCGCCGACCCGGCCCTTTCAGCGGAAGAGCTCTTCGGAATCTACGATGCATCGCCCGCGCGCCCGTACGACATGAAGGAGATTCTCGCCCGCATCGTCGACGAGAGCCGCTTCGACGAATACAAGCCCGAATACGGCAAGACGCTCCTCTGCGGCTACGCGCGCATCGGAGGTTTCGCCGTCGGCATTGTCGCCAACCAAAAGCTGCACGCCCAGCAGACCGACCACGAAGGCCACAAGCGCGTCGAATTCGGCGGTGTCATCTACACCGAGTCCGCGGAAAAAGCCGCGCGTTTCATCATGGACTGCAACCAGAACCTGATCCCGCTCGTTTTCTTCCACGACGTCAACGGCTTTATGGTCGGACGCGACGCGGAATGGAGCGGCATCATCAAAGCAGGAGCGAAGATGGTGAATGCCGTTTCGAACTCGGTCGTGCCCAAAATAACGGTCATTGTCGGTGGATCATTTGGCGCAGGGCACTACGCGATGTGCGGCAAGGCCTACGATCCACGCTTCGTTTTCGCTTGGCCGACCGCAAGATATGCGGTGATGAGCGGAGACTCCGCGGCAGGAACGCTGGTAGAGATCAAGGTGAAACAGCTCGAGCGCGGCGGCAAGAAGCTGAGCGAGGAAGAGAAGAAAGAGCTGTACGAGTCGGTCAAGAAAACCTACGACGAGCAAACCGACCCGCGCTACGGCGCAGCGAGATTGTGGATCGACAAAATCATCGACCCGATGGAGACGCGTCAGGCGATCACGCAAGCCCTGGAAGCCGCAGCACTGAACCCCGAAGTGGCGGAGTTCAAGGTGGGAGTGTTGCAAACATAGGATTGGATTATTGAAGTATTGAGTGATTGAGGTATTGAGTCATTCATTGACGACCCTGGACAATGACTCAATCGCTCAACGATTCAATGACTAAATAATTGAATGAGCGAAGGCATAAAGTTAATCGAGTGCCCGCGAGACGCCTGGCAAGGCCTCAAAGGCCAGATCCCGACCGATCTGAAGGTGAATTATCTCCAGGCCCTGGTTAGCGCAGGTTTCAAGCACATTGACGCGGTGTCGTTCGTATCGCCAAATGCGGTCCCGCAAATGGCCGACTCCGAGGACGTTCTCAAAGAACTCGATCCGCCTGATGATGTCGAGATCATCGGCATCGTCGTAAATGAGAAAGGAGCGCAACGCGCGGTGAAGACTGATGCCGTGCGCACACTCGGCTTTCCGTATTCGATCTCACCGACGTTTCTCCAGAACAACCAGCGGCAGTCGCTCGAAGATGCGATTGAAGAATTAGAGAAGATCGAAAAGGTCGCCGATGAAGCAGGTCTCGACACGGTTGTCTACATCTCGATGGCCTTCGGCAATCCCTATGGCGATTCGTGGAGTATCGATGAAGTCGTAGACGCAGTCGACCTGCTGGAATCCCAGAACATTCATACGATTTCGCTAGCTGATACAGTTGGCGTCGCGTCTCCGGATAAAATCCGCGATATTGTGGGTGCCGTGCTCGCAAAGTACGACTATCTGGAAATCGGCGTTCACCTGCACAGCCGTCCCAATGAGGCGGGCGCAAAAATTGTCGCGGCCTACGAAGCGGGTTGTCGCCGCTTCGACGCGGCCATCGGCGGACTCGGCGGATGTCCCTTTGCGCAAGATGCACTCGTCGGAAATATCCCGACAGAAAGGCTATTGGAAGTACTCAGAAGTCGTGGTGCTGCGCTTCCCACGCTCAAGCCATTGGACGCCTTGGTGAAGGCGAGCGCTGAGATCGCTACACGTTACATCGCGCAGGTCGTGCAGTAGTTATTTTGCAGTCGCCTCTCGAGGTCGCAACACGACTATGTCGCATGAGATGAAATCCTGCCCCATCCCAAGATTGTCATCCTGTGCGAAGCGAAGGACCTGCTTTCCTCGGCAGCAAGAAAATCTCACAGATTTGGACGTGATCGCCAGCACCGCATCTCAGATGTGCATCCGTCATTCTGACGGTGAGCAACGTCTCCTATGCGCCAGTTCTACGTCTACATCATGGCGAGCAAGTCGCGGGTCATTTACACCGGTGTCACCGACAGCATCCGCCGCCGTGTGTGGGAGCACAAGAACGATATCAATCCCGGCTTCACGCATGATTACAAGGTCCACCGTCTCGTTTACTATGAAACATTCAAGTATGTAAACAATGCGATCCGGCGTGAGAAGACAATCAAGGGGTGGTTGCGAAGGAAGAAGATCGCGCTGATTGAGGCAAGAAATCCCACATGGGAAGATCTGAGTGAAGCGTGCTTCAATGGAAAGCAGGTCCTTCGCTTCGCTCAGGATGACAAGCTTTTGATGGCCGATGCAGATGCAATGGTCTTGATTGCGAGCGAGAAAATCAGAAATGAAAATAAGTCAGTAATTTCAGGGTTGAAAATGAACTACGCTACTCTCCAGGCTTCGTTTGCGAACGATGTTGCCACTCTCACCCTCAGCCGCCCCGACAAGCGCAACGCAATCAGCTACGAGCTAATTGCCGATCTCTTGAAGGCGCTCGACGAAGTGAAGAATTCGTCGGCCCGTGTTCTGATCGTCACGGGGGCAGGGAAGGCCTTCTGCTCCGGCATGGACCTCGACAATCTGAAGTCTCTGATCGGCCGCACGCGCGAGCAGAACATCGAAGACTCTCGCACCATGGTGAGCCTCTTTCGTTCGCTCTACGAATTCCCCAAGCCGACAATCGCCGCCGTTAACGGCGCTGCCATCGCCGGCGGAACGGGGCTCGCGCTCCTCTGTGACTTCACACTTGCGGTACCGGAAGCGAAGTTCGGCTATACCGAAGTGCGCATCGGTTTTGTGCCCGCCATTGTCTCAACGTTCTTGCTTCGCCAGGTCGGCGAGAAGATCGCGCGCGACCTGCTTCTCACCGGCCGCATCTTCGACGCCGAGGAAGCGTTGCGCATCGGCCTTGTTAAGCAGATTGTCCCGCAAGAACAACTGATGACGCGCGCTCGCGAACTTGCCGCCCAGTTGCTCGAATGCAGTCCGCTCTCATTGGCCTATACCAAGCGCCTGCTCACTGATCACGCCCGCGCCGAACTGGACGAACAGATCGACGCCGCCGTGCGCGAAAACGCCGGTATCCGTGGCAGCCACGATTTCCGCGAAGGCATCACTTCCTTTCTTGAAAAGCGCAAGCCGCATTGGACCGGCCAATGAGCAAGACCCGAGGGATCAACGAAACACGCATTCGTGTGCGCTACGCGGAAACCGATCAAATGGGCGTCGTCTATCACTCGAATCATTTCATCTGGTTTGAGGTCGGTCGCGTCGAACTTCTGCGCCAACTCGGCTTCAGCTACAAAGACATGGAGCAGCACGACGACTGTTTCATCGCCGTCGTCGATGCGCGCTGCCGTTACAAGGCGCCCGTGCATTATGATGACGAAGTTGTCGTGCGCACTTACTTGAAACATGTTCGCGAGAAGGTGATTCATTTCGGATATGAGCTTCGAAGCGTTGGCGACGGCCGTTTGCTCGCCGAAGGCGAGACAACGCACATAGTGGCCAATTCGCAAATGAAGCCGCGAAAGCTCCCGGAGAAGTACATGCGAGTGTTTCGCGAAGTCGTGGGGAGTTAGAGAACAGATCAAGGAGTGAAGGTTTGCTTGCAGGAATTTCTCTACATCCTGAACCTTGTTCGCAAGGACATGCTGCGTACCGGGCCGACGGCAGCAGAACAGGCGGTTGTGGCCGAGCACTTTGCGTATCTGCAGGATTTGACGGCGAAAGGCGTCATTATTCTCGTCGGCCGCACGCAAACCACCGACGAACATACGATGGGGATTGCGATCTTCCGCGCCGAATCCGAACAGGCTGCTCTTCGGATCATGAACGCCGATCCGGCCGTGATGAAAGGCGTGATGAAGGCAACCCTGTATCCTTTCAAGGTAGCGTTGCAAGGAAAGTGAAAATCTCGTAAGCCGGGGACAGGAATTCCACCAGTGCAAGCTCTACACATTAACGGAAACAATCTGACTCTCGAGGCAGTGCGCGAAGTGGCGTGCGAGATGAGGCCGGCGCTGCTCGCGCCCGATGCGCGCGAAGCCGTGAATCGTGCGCGGGCCGTCGTTGACACGCTGGTCGCCAACGATAAAGTCTCATATGCCATCACGACTGGCGTCGGGAAGCTGAGTGACGTGCGCATTGCCGGCGACCAGATCCGCGAACTGCAGGTCAATCTCATTCGTTCCCACGCCGTCGGCGTCGGCGAGCCGCTTTCGGTCGCTGAGACTCGCGCCATGATGCTGTTGCGAGCCAACTCGCTCTCCAAGGGCAACTCCGGCGTGCGCGCCTCGACCATCGATACCATCTGCGAGATGCTCAGCCGGGGAGTCACGCCAGTCGTGCCGTCACAAGGCAGTGTCGGAGCCAGCGGCGACCTTGCTCCACTCGCACATCTCGCCCTCGCCCTCATTGGTGAAGGCGAGTGCTTCGACGAGAAGGGAAGCCGCATAGCGAGCGGCGACGCTCTCAAGCGCGCGCAGATTAAGCCGGTCGTCCTCGAAGCCAAGGAAGCCGTGTCGTTAATCAACGGCACCCAGGCCATGCTCGCCGTCGGCACTCTGATGCAGTTGGCGGCAGAGACGCTGGTCGACTCCGCCGATGTCATCGGCGCGATGTCCTGCGACGCGCTCCAGGGAACGAATGTCGCCTATGACGAGCGCATTCAAAAAGCGCGCCCTCATCCCGGTCAGATCAAGACCGCCGTCAACCTCAAGCGCCTTCTTGATGACAGCGAGATTCGCGACTCGCATCGCGATTGCGGCCGTGTGCAGGATGCATATTCTCTGCGCTGCATTCCGCAAGTGCACGGAGCGGTGCGGGACACGCTGGCGCATTGCCGTCTCGTTTTTGAGCGCGAGATCAACTCCGCTGTGGATAACCCGCTGGTCTTCGTAAAGAATCCAAAGGCCTCCGATGGCGAAGGCGATGTACTTTCCGGGGGAAACTTCCACGGCGAGCCCGTGGCATTCGCGCTCGATTTCCTCGCCATCGCGCTTAGCGCGCTTGCCGGCATCAGCGAACGCCGCCTTGAGCGTCTCGTGAATCCCGCCCTCAGTGAGGGCCTGCCGCCATTTCTTGCGCCCGGCGCGGGACTCAACTCAGGATTCATGATGCCGCAGGTCACTGCCGCCGCGCTCGTCAGCGAAAACAAGGTGCTCGCGCATCCGGCATCGGTCGATTCCATCACCACGTCAGGCAACAAGGAAGATTTCGTCTCCATGGGCATGACAGCGGCGAACAAGCTGAAGAGAGTAGTCGAAAACACGCGCCACACGCTGGCCATTGAGGCGATGGCGGCCGCCCAGGCAATCGATTTTCTCGCACCGCTGAAGCCATCCAGGCCGATTCAGCGGGCTCATGCCGCCATTCGATCTGTATCCCCGACCATGCAGAAAGACCGCGTCATGTATCAGGACTTCGCTCGCATCGCAGACCTCATCGCGAGTGGTCAGGTAGCTGCCGTTCTGTATTGAGAGGCCGGAGACGCAGCCCCGGAAAGCCGCGCCAGTTGCGCCAGGTAGCCTTGGGAGTGCATTTTTCTGCAACTCAGCGAAATCGCCTTCACTATTTACTTCCCCTCGCGGAATGCTTTAAACTCATCGCGCTCTTGTGGCCTTCCCCAAAGGCGCACGAGCGGGAACCGCACTACCTGAAGTTCTCCATCTGACTTTGAAGTGAACGGCCCGGAGTTTTCGTCCGCACGACAAAACTCTGAGTAGAGTTGTCGAGAAAATTTAGAGGACCCTAAATGCGCCAACCCATAAGTCGCAGCAGCATTGCCGCCACCACCGCAGCCGTTCTGACTCTTGTCGCCGCAAGCGCAATCTTTGCCGCCGGCCAGGTTTCGGTTACCACATATCACAACGACAACTACCGCACCGGATGGAACTCCGGCGAAACCACACTGACTCCCGCCAACGTCAAGAAGGGGCAATTCGGCCTGCAGCATTCGATTTCGCTGGACGATCAGGTCGATGCTCAACCCCTCGTCGTTCCTGGTGTGATGATCACAGCCGGGCAATTTCAGGGAACTGTCCATGACGTCGTCTACGTGGTCAGCGAGAACAACACGATCTACGCCATCGACGTCCACAGCGGAACCATCCTGCTGAGTCCTAATTTCGGCGCTCCCGTGAAACGCCCATTGGGTTGCGGCAACAACGGACCCAATGTCGGGATCACCGCAACGCCGGTCATCGACGCCGCCAGCAACACGATGTACGTGATGGTCTACAACCAGGACAAAAGCGTCCAGAACTATCGGCTGCATGCGCTCGATCTTGGCAGCCTGACCGACAAAGTAACTCCGCAGGTTGTCACCGCGTCGCACTCCCTCACTGATGGAACTACATTCACGTTCAACGCGAAATACCAGCGCCAGCGCCCCGGCCTGTTGCTTGCGAACGGGAGCATCTACGCCGGATTCGGCAGCTTCTGCGACTTCAGCGCCAACGTCTCGCGCGGCTGGCTGCTTGGTTGGGCAGCCGGAACGCTTGCGCCGTTCCCGTCGAATCAGTTGCTCGATATACAGGTCAGCGATCCGGACAGTTTCTTCCTTTCCTCGATTTGGATGTCTGGCTATGGTCTGGCTTCGGATGACGGAGGCAACATCCTATTTGTCACCGGAAACTCGGACTATTCCGGCACCACATATGATGGCGTTACCAACATTCAGGAGAGCGTCGTCAAGGTCTCACCTACGCTCACGACCGTGCTCGACCTGTTCACGCCGGCGAATCAGGCATCTCTCGAACAGGGCGATGTTGATTTTGGTTCGGGCGGAGCGCTGATTCTTCCCGATCAGCCTGGATCGATTCCGCACATGGCTGTTGCCGCCGGCAAAGACGGCAACATGTACTTCATGAATGAGGACAATCTCGGAGGCTACTCACCGAGCAAGAACAATGTGCTTGGCACCTATGGCATCGGCGGATGTTGGTGCGGCCAGTCGTATTACCTGGATGCGAGCGGCACGGGTCGCGTGGTTTCCAGCGGTGGAAATAACGTACGAGTCTGGCAGGTGCTGACGTCGCCTTCTCCGGCGTTAAAGTCTCTTAAGGTGTCTGCCTACATTGTCACGCTGCAGGATCCCGGCATCTTTACCAGCATTTCATCCAGTGGCACCAGCCATACGGTGATTTGGGCGGTCTCTCGCCCCCAGAGTGCTAGCAAGTATCCGCTCTTCCTGTATGCCTTCGACCCTGCTGCCGGAAAGAATGCCATCCTCAAACGGTTGTTTCGCGCAAAAGCGGGCTACTGGCCGAATACAGGCGGGAACTCAAATCTGGTTCCGACCGTTGCCAACGGCCAGGTTTTCGTCGCCAGCAACAAGTTGCTCGACATTTTCGGACTGCTAGGTGGCAACGCGAAGAAGCAGTCGAAAAAATAAAGGACGAGGGTCTTGATTTCGTAAAAACCACAACCTCCGCCGTCATGGCGGAGGTTGTTTGCTTTTCGTTAGGCCGATTTCGCCGCTGACCCGTCGAGCCCAAGTTCCACCGCGATTCCTTTCATGGCCTCGATGCAGAACGCAATGTGCTCTTCCAGTTCCACTCCAAGCTCAGCTGCGCCGGTTGTGATGTCCTCGCGACTCACGCTCCGTGCGAAGGCTTTGTCTTTCATCTTCTTTCGAACCGATTTCGCTTCAACCTCGGCCAGGGATTTCCCGGGCTTGACCAGCGCACACGCGGTAATGAATCCTGCCAGCTCATCACACGCAAATAGCGTCTTCTCCATCGGCGTTTCCCGAGACACGCCGGTATACTCCGCGTGCGACATAATGGCGCGGCGTATTTCGTCCGAATATCCGCGCTCTTGCAGAATCTCATTGCCTCGATACGGATGATCTTGGGCGCTTGGATACTTCTCGTACTCGAAGTCGTGGATCAATCCCACCGTGCCCCAAAGCTCATCATCGGCTCCAGTCTTGCGGGCATATGCCCGCATACACGCCTCCACCGCAAGTGCATGTTTTCGAAGACTTTCCGACTGGGTGAACTCAGTTAGTAAACACCATGCCGTTTCCCGATCATTCATGGTTTTCTGCCTGTTTTCTGCTTTTTCGCCGACTTCTACCGATTTTACCGGAGGAATCCCGCGTTTCTGTGCTGTTTTTCCTTGACTTCCACAGGCCCAGTCCAGCAGATTACCTCTCAGTTCGGCTTTGAGAGTAGCCCGCTCTGGCACTCCCAAAACCCAAATGGCCACCACACTCGCTCCCGTTGACTCACGGGAGGTCGTTCGTTGTGATCACTGTCTGTTAGTCCAGTTTCGCACCCTCAATAGCCTCTGTCGCCGTTGCCACTTGTCATTAGACGAGGACGAGGCGGAGCTCGCTGCCCTTTCACCGGAGCCCCAGGCTCCTCCGATCAACATTAACTCTCACGGTCGTGGTCACCTGCACCTGGCACAATCCATTCGCGCGCTCCGATTGCGCAATGGCATGAGCCAGCGTCAGCTGGCGCTCCGCATGTCGGTGCCGCGTACCTACGTCTCGAAGATCGAGAACGAAAAGGCGACCCCGACACTCTCTTCCCTCGAACGTCTCGCACGCGCCCTTGAGGTCAGCGTCCCTAGTCTTCTCTCGGGTGGGGAGCGCAGCCGGCAAGAGGAGGTTCGGGAGTTGCTGGAAGACCAGTTCGTTGCGGATGTGCTGCCGTTTGTGTCTCAACTGAACGGTATGCAAATGTCGAGCATTCTTGCCCAGGTGCGCGACTTGACCGTTCGGCCGCGGCGTAGCGCATAGCTGTTTGGAGAGACACGGCTTGGAGGCGCGGGCATCTCGCCCGTGCGCATCAAGCTTGCCGCAATTGAGTTTCATCCGGGCGCACACCAACTGAGCAGCCGGAGCCGTAAGGCTCCGGCTTTTTTCTTGTCTTCCTGAAGCTCTCATTCAAAAAATCCTTAAGCGACGTACTTGAGTGCAGAACACTGCATAGTGGAATCGCAGTGCTGTCTCTAGGCAATTCTTTGCACGTCAGCACAAATTCTTTGCGAAATCGACCGCTTTCTGCTTGACCCGTTTAGGACAAAGGGCTAACCTCTGGCGCACTGCCCGAAGGTCTGGGGAAAAGCCCATCCAACAAGGCTTTTGGCGGGGAGACACTCCAAATGAAGATTTCTCGATTGTGTGCGTTTTTTCTGCTTCTGATCGTGTCGTCCGCTCTGGCTTTTGCGGACGGAATTAAGGACCCGAAAGTTATCATCAAGGGCGCGGGCGGCGGCAATCTCGCTCAAGGCAAATGCGAGCAATGCATCGGCGTCGGTTTCAATTTCAGTTTCACAATTCCCGAGAGCGGCTCCGGGAATTTGTTTTTCACCAACCAGAGCGGCAAGAGCTGGAACTCACTCGCCTTGTTTGTGACAGGCGTGCCGGCTTCCAGCATCAGCTGTCACTCGCAATTCTTCGCTAGCTGTGTCACCAAGACGCTGAAGGACGGCTCAGTCGAAATCCTGTTCAGCAATGGCAAGACCGACAATCGGGACAAAGGTATTCCCAATGGCGGGAACTTTCAGATTTCCTTCGGTTGCGTAAAGGGCACCTGCTGGCCGGGCGGCATTACAGTGACTGGACACGGCTCGGCGGGGACTTTGCCAGAGCCGGCAACGCTGGCCTTGATGACAACCGGTCTCGGAGCGATTATCGCGCGGCGCAAGGTGCGGAAGAACCGCTTCAACTCCTAGCGGTTCTTTTTCGTGTATTCGTTGACCAGTTGTGAGAACTGCGGCAGGGCCTGGAGTTTCTGAAGTTCAGGGTCGTTCCAGGCCTCCTGCGCCGAGTATCCCTTTTCCAAAGCCAGCTTCAGAGATTTCAGCGCGTCATCCGGTTTCCCGATCAGCGTTTTCACTACAACCTCGTAATACAAGAACTGCACATCGTCAGGTTTGATTGCGCGTGCTTGATTCGTATATTGCAGCGCGTTCGTCGCGTCGCCCTTCTTCGCGTAGAGCAGCCCAAGGTCGCTCATGATCGCCGCCGAGCTCGGGTTCACCTGCAATTCCTGGAAGGCGAGCGAGATTGCTTTCTTGTAGGCTGAAGCCGCTTGGTCGGAATGCCCAGACCAGCGATATGAGTCCCCCAGGTTCCCGAGCAGGACTTCATCGTTTGGCCTCATCTCGACCGCTTTCTCATACATCTTGGTTGCCTGGTCGTAGTTCTTCAGGAAGAAGTAGGCCGTTCCAAGATTTGAATATGTGTCAGGGTCGGGTGCCAGGGCGAGCGCTTTTTGAAATTGCGCAATCGACTCGCTCCACTTGCCGTCCCGCAGATAAAGCGATCCCATATCCATGTAGCCGTTCGGATTGTCGGGAGCGATTTCGATGACCTTCTGGAACTCCGGCTGTGCCTTGGCAAAGTCGCCCAGCTCCAAATAAGCCTTACCCAACGCAATATGGTTCAACCAGTTATACGCATTGGCCGAGATCGCTTTCTGATAACTGGCGATAGCTTCTGCGCTCTGCCCGCTGCGGCCGTAGGCGTCGCCAAGATTTCTGTAAACCTCATCTGAGTTCGGCGCCAACTCAAGCGCTTTCTTCAACTCCGCAATTGCCTCCGCGTTCTTGCCCGTGTTGGAGTACACAGCTCCCAGAGACATGTGCACTTCCGGCAGGTTGCTCGAGAGGCGCTGTGCCTGCTGCGCTGCGAGAGTCGCTTTCTGTGCCCAGATGCTTTCTTTGGTCTCTCCCCACATCCTCACGCTCGAGTCGGCCAGTCCCGTAAACGCGAGAGCAAAGTTTGGATCCTTATCGATGGCCTGTTCGAAGAGTCCAACTGCCTGTTTGTACGCATCCTGGTTGTGCCCGTTGCGCAGCGTGTTCCGGCCTTGCAGGTAGAGGTCGTAGGCCTTCACGTTTTCCGTCGGGTGCGAGCCCACGCGCGCTTGTTCTTCGTCGGTCGGTTTCAGAGCCAGCGTTGCGCTCACCGTGCCGTAGATCTGATCCTCAAGGGCGAGGACGTCGCCGGGCGCTCCTTCGAAATCCTGGCTCCACTTGCGCTGCCCGGTAGCGGGGTCGTCAAGATTCAACGTGACGCGGAATCGGTCCCCATTGCCTTGCACCATGCCTTGCAAGATCAGATTCACGCCCAACGCTCGCGCCAGTTTGGCCAGCGGCTCGTCTTTAGCTGCCTCTCGCTCCACCGCATCAGTGGAAGCGACGTGAACCTCCTTCAACTGGAACAGCTTGGCCCCCAGCGATTCCTCTATGCCGTCCGCTACGTATCCCAGCGCTTTCTGATCGCCCACCAGTTTCAGCGGCAGGATCGCAAGGTACTTCCCGTGATTGAGCGATGGAATGCCTTGCGCGATCGTGCCCGTGCCACCGCGCGTCACAAGTTCGCGTCCCACGAATATTGCCAGAGCGATCACCAGCACCGCCCCGGCGATCCACATCCATCGCCTTCCCGGCAGATCCAGCAAAATCCGTGCCGGCCGGATGATCGGGTGCGCGATCATCTTCGAAAGTGCTTCCGGCGTGATTGTGGGATTCGCCTCCCACGTCGTCAGCTGTTGCAGCAGTTCAACGACCGAGTGGTATCGGTTGGCCGGTTCGCGCTCCAGGCATCGGCTCACGATCGCGCTCAGCGACTTTGGAATCGATGCATCCACGTCGCTCGCTGAACGCGCCTCCTCGCGCGTTCGCTTCATCAGGCTGGCGATCGCGGTGTCCGCTTCATACGGAGCCTTGCCCGTAAGCAATTCGTAGAAGATCAACCCCACGCTGAAGATGTCGGAGCGCTGATCAAGTTGCGACCCCAGCGCCTGCTCCGGCGACATGTACTCGATCGTTCCAACGATGGCGCCCGTCTGCGTCAATCCAGATTCGCCCAGCGACCGGGCCAACCCGAAATCCATCACCACCACGCGCCCGTTCTTGTCGTGCATGATGTTTTGCGGCTTCAGGTCGCGATGAATCACGCCCTCCGCATGTGCCGCATCCAGGGCGCGGCACACCTGCTCGATGACGGGGATCGTTTCTTTTGGTGTGAGCTTCCCGTGGCGACGCAACAGCGTCCGCAGATCCTCCCCCTCGATGTACTCCATGCTGATGAAACGAACTCCATCAGCCTCGCCCAGGTCGAAAATGCGGATTACGTTTTTGTGCGTGATGTTACGGGCGAGGATCAGCTCTTGCTTGAAGCGCTGCAGAATCGCGGGATCCGTCGCGAGTTCAGGACGGATCACCTTCAGCGCGATCAACCGGTCCAATTCGCGGTCGCGCGCCTTGTAGACCGCGCCCATACCCCCTTGCCCCAGAACTCCGAGGATTTCGTATCGTCCTCCGAACACGACGCCCGGCTGGAGCGATTGAAATCCCGAGGCAGCGGAGAAACTCGGCGTAGGAGTCGGCGCCTCCCGTATATAGGGCATCGCCGAGGTCACGCCCGATAAGGGCGAGCCGGGTAACGTCGGGCTATCGGAATCCGATGTCGAGGGCCCCCCCGGCAAAGGAGGGTCAAACTTGGGCCATTTTGAAGGTGGCGGCGGAGTTTGGGCTGCGGTTGCGGTCCAGTCTTTGTCTTTGGGCAAACCCGTGTTATGCAAGGTCGGGCTATCGGAGTCTTCGCCCTTGTAGTCCCGCTCATCCATGGTCTTGCCCGGAACCGGTAGAACCGGCACAGGAGTACTCCATCGCTCCTTTGCCGAAAGTTCGCCTTAGGTTATCGATGTGGAGTTTGGGAACGCGGCACTCCAGGTCGCTGTGAGTATACCCCGGATTGTACTCGGCCCGGCACGGATTTCCTGATGTTCGTCGCAGCCCCAAATCAGCTCCAAACACCTGAGACATTAACCATATTGCCGCACTGTTATGTGTGATTTTCGGCGGTCGTGTGGTCGCAGCATTCCGCTGCCTCGACTTCCAAAGATCCACATCGTTTCCAACGGTTTGTAAGCACTGCGAGCCTGCAGTTGCTACCAGCAATTGTGTCGGGAGAGCGGGTTTCGTTTCAGCCTTTGAGGTGGCCGAGTTTCTCCCAAAGTGACGGGCGAAGAGTAGCCCGAAATCTCTCGGAGATGGATCGCGCGGGCTTAACTACGAATTCTTCGCTTTCGGGTGGACGTACCGCTCCATCTCTCCTGTCCACTTAAGGAACCGCCAGAGGTTGCCGCGCTCCGTCCACAGAAATTCCCAGAATTCGAGAAACCCGATCTGAGTCATCTTGACGCCCGTATAGGTTTCAATCCGCCAAAGCAGGTAGGGACTGCGCCAGGGCGCAAGGCGATGTCCGCGGGTAGAATTCCAAAGAAAACGAAGCATCTGCAGCATAGAAGCGCGACTCAAACCGTTCCCAGTTGTCGCTCTCGGCAAAAAGCTCCCGCTGAGAACTGACAACTGAGAACTGAGAACTGATCACTCTATTTTTCCATCACTTCAACTTTCGCCGACGTATTCTCCCACTCCATGCGCAGCGAGCACTTCTTTCCGCCCTGCTCAAAGTTAATGGTGAAATTTTCTACCGGCCCCGACGTCTTTGAGGAGGTCATGGGGATGCGCGCCAGATCTTCCTTTTCTCCGGGATAGTCCGTGCCCCACTCGCCCGTCTTCTTGCTGATGATCAGAGTCCACGCGTCAGCCTTCGGAACTGTGAAGATCGTATAGCTGCCGGCGGGAACTTCCTTTCCGCCTACATTTACGTTTGTGCCGGCGACAAAGGTCGTTGCTTCGTTCGCGCCCGTTCGCCACACTTCGCCAAACGGAACCAGTTCGCCAAAAATCTTTCGCCCCTTCGCCCGGGGGCTCGAATAGTCGATCTTGACAGTTTTGCCGTCGGAGAACTTGCACTCCGCGCTCGCCGGCGGACTCGGCCGTTTCGATTTGTCCTGATTCATTTGTGCGGGCGCCACGCTGGCGACAACCAAAAGGACCGCAGGAATCAGCGCTAGTTTTTTCATGATCTCTTCCTCCCAAATTTACTAAGCGTTGCCTACGAATTATACGCACTAGTCGCGGCGCAGTCGGCAATCGATTTCATTTTTCCGTCCTCTCGATACAATCTGTAGATGGCTGTCTTCAACGAAAAGCAGGAAGAACTCGAGCATTTCGAAACCCGCATGGGTATTCCTCGTGGCCGTCTCGCCGTCACCATGGATCTCGTCACCGACGCCATGGCCCTCGTCGGCCAACACGGCGTCTATTGCCAGAGCCAGCGCTGGCCCGGCAAGCCAGTCATGGACATTCAGTTAATCTTGAAGAATCTGACCGACGCAAAAGAGCTAATCCAAAGCGTAATGGAAGAGCTTCGCCCCAAGAGCTGATATCGACAACGGTGCTCTGCGAACTTTGCGGCAGTCCTCAGCGCTCTCTGCGGCTTAAGATTTTCTTGCAAGCTACAATGCACAAATGGAACGGAAGATTTTCTGGCTAGTTTTCGTCGTGCTAGGCCTAATCGCCGATGTTGTCCTGCCAATCTGGTGGGCGCTGATTTCAACCATCCCGATTGTCTTCATCTCCTGGTGGGTCGCTTATCGCAGCGGGTGGTTCGAATGAGCGCGAGGCGGCGACTCTTCCATGCCATCATTCTGTTACTTCTGTCCTCGTGCGCATTCGCGAGAGGCGCAAGCTGGGTTGTTCGTTATCTTCCCACTCAAATCGTCAACGGCTCTCCGGTCCTGATTCGCGTAACAGCTCCCGCTTCCGTATCGGCCCTCGATGGCAATTGGCTCGGACACAAGCTGACATTTACCTACGACCAGCCCACAAAGACATGGACCGCGCTCGCCGGCGCCAGTCTCGAAACCAAACCCGGCGCTTATCCGCTCGAACTGCACGGCGAAACCAGCTCGGGGCAAGCAATCTCATTCGAAAAGAAGATTCCAGTTCAACATCGCCGCTATCCGCGCGTCGTCTTGAAAGTCCCCGAGCGCTACACCGCGCCCAGTCCTGAAGATCAAAAAGAGATCGCAGAAGACAAAAAAGTAAAAGAGGAAGCCTTCAAAGCGCTGAGCTCTAACCGCGAGTGGCAAGGATCATTCGCGCCTCCGGTCGACTCCCCTATCTCCGAGATCTTCGGCGTCCAGCGAGTCTTCAACGGATCCGTGAAGGCCACGCACCAAGGCCTCGACTTTCGCGCCCACGCCGGAACTCCGGTCGCGGCCGTCAATCGCGGCACGGTGATCCTGGCTCGGCCTTTGTTCTTTGAAGGGAACTGTGTCGTCATCGACCACGGGCAAGGCTTGCTGACCCTCTATCTGCATCTTTCAAAATTCCTTGTGAAAGAAGGAGACGAGGTGAAGAAGAGCCAACAGATAGCCCTAAGCGGCGGCACAGGCCGAGCCACGGGACCGCATTTGCATCTGGCAGTTCGCTGGCAGGGAGAATATCTGAATCCGCAAACGTTGCTAGGGCTGAAACTGCCGTGAGGCCGTGTGGAGCGGGCATTCCCGCCCGCGCAGCGTCAATCCCCAATCGCTCTAAGCGCCTCGCCTTCCGGTTCCCAAACGCCATCTTTGAACGTCACGCTCCGTCCGGAGATGGCCGGGATGCGTTCGCCAGGAATAACAATGCCGACAAGGTTCATAGGATCTGCCGCGGAAATGACAATGCGTTCACCCGCCGGCGGAGTCAAAGCCTTTTCATCCAACGTCTGCATCGGAGAACTGGGTACTGGCAACTGGGTTCTGGCAACTGATTTCCTGCGATTGGCCCGCAGCGACTCCACCGCCACCGGCAGCGCAAACTGCTCTCCCTGGAATCCATCGACAAATCGTCCGCCACGCACTTCGCCGCGATCCTCCAACCGCCGGAACGCAACCTGCAATTCGCGCCAGCGCGGCAGATTGGTCTCCCGCGCCAGCAGGTCCCGAAACACGACGCCATATCGCCGCAGCAGCATCCAGCAACATGACTCGATGCTACGGTCCCGCTCTGCACCGCTTTTCACCGCCGATGCGTGTTCGGCTCCATCCAAATGCAGCAACGACCACCTTCCCGCCGCATGCCGGGGGCGCCGCGTTTTCGCCAGTCTCAGGCCAGTCGGCGTACTGCCCGGAGAGCTCTTAGGAGCAACCAGCGCACGCAGGTTTTCAAATCCATCCGCTGTCACCAGCCCAACCGCCACCAATTCCCAAAGCCCGGTTTCCACTTCCGCCTTCAGTCTCCCCGTAGCCCGTACCATATCCGGGAAGAAGAGCGCGCCGCGCTGCTTCATCAGTTCGTACAACTCGCGCGCCACCGGACTAAGAAACGACATCTGCAAATCTTTCTTGTGCCACTGCTGAGCGCTCATCCACTCCGACTCCTCGCGCACAAAAAACGCGATCGGCGCCACCCGCGTAGGAATCACTCGACGCACCTTATTGTGTAGAGCGGGCGCCCCCGGCCGCTCAAAGTTCGCGCCGTTCGAACTGCCTGTGGGATCAGACACATCACCGCCCGCATCACGATTCTCCAGCGTCACCGGATGTGGCGATAACCGTCCCCACCCCACCGCTCCCGACAGGCACAACTGATCCAGATGCGCCGGATCGTAATCCGCGATCCGCTTCCCAAGCACAAAGCGCTCCCACGTGTTTGCGGGAACTTCAAACCCCTGCAGTTGCCGAATCACTTCCAGCGTCCCATGCTCGCCCCGCGCCTGCGAACCCGGAGCCACATGCTGCCAACGCAAGAGCCAGTTCATGAACTGCGAAGCGGTAACCGGCTCAACCTGTTTGCGCAAAGTCGCCACGGTGAGCCGGTGAATCCGAGCCAACAGTCTCCGCTCGCACCATTCAATTTCCCGTTCGTGGGGCGCGGACACTCCTGTCCGCGCAGCGGCATCCTCCGAGGTATCGGACTGATGGGTCTCCGCAAACAGCTGGTGGCTGATGGCTGACGGCTGACTGATCGCTCTTGACGCCGAAGGCCGAAACTTCCCCCGTAAAATTGCCCCGCTAGCCTCGATCCTCAAGAGCGCTTTCTCAACCTCAGGCGCAGGAACGCTAATCAACGCGCCGATTTCAGATGCAGTAGTAGGTCCAAGATGTGCCATCCATCCCTGCACTGCAGTCAAAACGGCATCGTCAAATCCGAACCGGGCGTCCTCGCCCTCAGACCGTAGCGCCGGCGTCTCGCCGGCGGTTACGCGGGCATCCACGCCCGTGCTCACGGTGCCAGGATGCAACGCGGCAAACATCCCAGCCCACTCCGCCGCAACCCAATATCGTCGCCCGCTATCGATCGCGACAAACGCTCGCCGTTCGTTTACCAATTTTTCAAAAAAAGGTAGCCAGTCACCGAGCCGCGAGTCACGAGTCGCATGTTCCGACATCCTTGTCGCCGCTAACCCGTGGGCGCTGACCACTGACCGACTCTCCTGAGAGCTGACAGCTGACAGCTGAGAACTCGCTTCCGGCACTACCACCAGCGTGTGCAGCGCATCATGCAATTCATCCGCATCACGTACATCCGGCCACGCCTCGGCTTGTACCTGCGCAATCGCCGCCGGATCGAGCGCCCCGACCTCCTCCAGCACCGATTCCGGCAGCACGCGTCGCATCTCGACCGCCCGTGCCCGCCGTTCCTCCAGCGGAGCATCGTCAAGATACGCATACGGATTCGCATTTAGAATCTCATGCGAAAACTGCGATGGCACCGGCGTGTCAACCGCCACGCACCGAATTGTGCCCGCTTCAATTCCACGCAGCACCTCGCGCAGCCCGTCGATGTCGAGCGCCTCAGTCAAAACATCCTTCATCACCTCGGACACAAGAGGATGATCGGGAATCTTGATGTCGCCCTCAATGTTCTCGAAACACGCTGCCACATCAGGGAATACCGAAGCCAGCAAATCATCTGACCGGATGCGCTGAATCTGCGGCGGAACTTTCTTCCCGCCTTGGAATCGCAAAAGCGCCAGCGCCCGGGTAGCATCCCACCGCCAGCGAGTGCCGAAAATCGGCGAAGCCAGCGCCGCCTGCTCCAGGATCGGCGCCATTGTTTCCGAATGCAGAAACTGAAAAACATCCGCCAGCGGGAAGCTATGCTGCTCGGCCAGCGCGATATTCAGGCCGTTGTCGGTTGCCGCCGCCTGCAATTCGAAATTGAATCCCCGGCAGAAGCGCTTGCGCAGCGCCAGTCCCCAGGCCTTGTTGATCCGTCCGCCGAACGGCGCATGAATGACGAGTTGCATGCCGCCACCCTCGTCAAAAAATCTCTCGGCAATAATCGTCGTCTGCGTCGGAACGTCGCCCAGCACCGCGCGCCCTTCAATCACATACTGGATCAACTGTTCAGCGCCAGACTGATCGAGCCCGCACTCCGACCCAAGCCACGTCACGGTCTCTGCCACCGCAGGCAGATGGCGCCATCCCTCAACCGGCGCGACGCCTCTCAGTCGGACACTGATGTCTTGCCGCAACTGCCCAAGCTGTTTTGAAAGCTCTTCGGTACGCGCCGGAGCCTCGCCGCGCCAGAAGGGGATTCCCGGCGGTTGCCCGTGCGCGTCCTCCACCAGGATGCGCGACGACTTGCCCTCGATCCGCCGAATGCGCCACGAAGTGTTGCCGAGCAACATCACTTCGCCGGCCATGCTCTCAACCGCGAAGTCCTCATCTACCGTTCCAACCACCGCGCCATCGGGTTCAGCCACAACTGTGAACAACGCGTTATCCGGAATCGCACCTCCGCTGGTAATAGCCGCCAGTCGTGCCCCGCGCCGCGCCCTCAGTCTCCGGTTGATGCTGTCATGATGCAGATACGCGCCGTATCGCCCGCGCTGAGCCGCAATCCCCTCTGACAGCATGTCGACGACGGAGTCGAACGTTGCCCGCGAAAGATTGCGGTAGGGATATGCTCGCCTCACCAACGCGAAGAGATCATCTCCATCCCACCCGTCGTTTGCGCCGCCCTCGACCCCGCTCGAGACCGCGCAGCAAGCCACAATCTGTTGCGCCAGCACATCCAGCGACCCCTCGGGAAAAATCAGTCGGTCCAGATCACCCGAGTGAATAGCCCGCACCAGCACCGCGCATTCGGCAAGATCGTCGCGAGTCGTGACAAAGAATCGCCCCTTGGGAACCGCGCCTCTCCAGTGTCCGCTGCGCCCCACCCGCTGCAGCGCGACCGCAATCGATCGGGGCGAACTCATGTGGCACACCAGATCCACCGTTCCAACATCGATGCCAAGTTCAAGCGATGCCGTCGCGACCAGAACTTTAATCTGGCCTTCCTTGAGCTTGCGCTCGGCCTCCAGCCTCAGCTTCCGCGACAAGCTCCCATGATGGGCCGCGACATTTTCTTCGCCGAGTCGCTCCGCGAGATGGTGCGCCATGCGCTCAGACAGCCGCCGTGTATTCACGAACACAAGCGTCGAGCGATGCGAATTTACGAGCTCGACAATGCGCCCATAAATCTCATCCCACATTTCATTCGAAGCCACGGGCCCCAGTTCCGACGCCGGCACCTCGATTCCTAGGTCCATCTTTCTCTTATGCCCGACATCGACAATCACCGGTTCTGGCCGTCCGTTGCCCGACAGAAACCGCGCCACCTCCTCAATCGGTTTCTGCGTTGCCGACAACCCAATACGCACCGGAGCACGCTCCGTCAGAGCTTCCAGCCGTTCCAGCGACAGGGCCAGATGCACGCCGCGCTTGTCGTCTGCCACTGCATGAATCTCGTCGACGATCACAGTTTCCACGTCGCGCAGGACAGCGCGGCTCTTCTCCGCAGTCAGCAGAATGTAGAGCGACTCAGGCGTGGTGACTAGAATGTGCGGCGGCCGCTTCAGCATCAGACGCCGGTCTTTAGCGAGCGTGTCGCCGGTGCGCACCGCAGTCCGAATCTCCGGCATGAGCAGGCCGCGCTCGGAGGCCATCTGCAAGATCTCGCCGAGCGGAATCTCCAGGTTTTTCTGAATATCGTTGCCCAGCGCCTTCAGCGGAGAGACGTAAAGCACTTCCGTCCGATCATGCAACTCACCGGCAAGCGCTTTGCGCACAAGCCGGTCAATGCACGCCAGAAATGCGGCCAGCGTTTTGCCGGAACCGGTGGGCGCAGCAATCAACGTGGTGCGCCCCGCCAGAATATGCGGCCAACCGTGCTCCTGGGGCTCGGTAGGAGTTCCGAACCGCGAGACAAACCACTCCTGAACAAGTGGGTGAGCCCAGGCAAGAGAGGAGGGAAGGGACGGCATTGAGAGTCATTCTACGCGCGACGAGGAGTTTCGTAAATTGTTCGCCTTTACGCAACTCCGCCAGGTGCTAGAATCGCCTCGCATGTCCAAACTTCGCGCCCGCAAAATCAAACTCATTCTCTTCGACGTCGACGGCGTCCTGACCGATGGCAAAATCTGGATCTTTCCCGCGCCCGGCGGTACGGAGCGCCCCGCGACTTCGTCCAACAGCACCCTGTTAGAGCGCTCAGCCCAACAATCTGGCCAAAGCGGTTTCGGATTCCAGAGCGCCACCCTCATCGAAGCCAAGGGCTTTCACGCTCACGACGGCACCGCCATCTCCCTCGCCCGCCTGGCTGGAATCAAAACCGGTCTGATCACCAAGCGTGTTTCCGAGACGGTTGCTCTTCGCGCCCGCGATCTCAAGATCGACCACGTTTATCAAGGCATCCAGAACAAGGCGGCGATCCTGCAACAAATCCTCGAGAAAGACGGCCTCAACGCCGCAGGAGTTGCATTCGTAGGCGACGACGTAATTGACCTGCCCATTATGCGCAAATGTGGCTTTGCAATTGCCGTGAAGAATGCCCGCCCTGAAGTCAAAGCCGAAGCCCACTATGTCACGGTGCACGCCGGAGGAGACGGAGCCGCCCGCGACGCAGTCGAGTTCATTCTCAAGGCGCAAGGAAAATGGAAAAAAGCGGTTGAAGACTATGTGGAGGAAAAAGGCGGGTAGGCTCGATTTAGCTGAGAACTGAGAACCGACAACTCAGAACTGAAATCAAACCCACCGGTAGCTTGCTTGGGGCGTGCTCGGGTTCGCGACCGGTGGGTCTTCTCCCTACTTACTTCCGTTTTTCGGGAGCAGTAGTCATAACAAACACAGCTCGCTTGGCGAAGTTTCGCTGGAGTTTGAAGAATTTTGGACGAGTATTCGCCACAATTGCCGCGACCGGCAAAGCACTTGCAAGGTTTCGAATGAAGATGCAGCGTAGGCCGAACGACGCACCGCGAAAACCGGGCATGCCGGAGAACTTTGCCTAGTCTCGTATTGCCACAGGCTTGGACGCCATCAATTCACTAAATCGCGGATCTTTCCGCAACTCGCTGAACTCGGTGTCTTTGTAGACGTCCTTGATGTTCGCGTAGCCTTCTTCCATCGCCTTTTTCAGATAGTGCAGGGACCGATCGTTCGACCCATTGCGCGCATATAGCTTGGCCAGCACATAGTCGTAATGCGCAATGTCGGTTGGCGAGGGCAGCTTAGCCTGAATACCTGCTCCCCGAGCTGCGCGATCGAAAATGTCCGCGTCCAGCTCCAGTGCCTTGTTATAGTCCGCCATCGCTTTTTCGAACTCTCTCTTCACGAACTCCGACGCTGCGCGGTTGTTGAAGAAGACCGCCTGCGAGCTATCCAGTTTGATCGCCTGATCGTAATAGCGGATCGACTTCCCGTAGCTTGCCTGCTGGTAGTAAACGACTCCCAGGTTGGCATAGGCATTGGCGTAGCTCTTGTCAGCCTTCACGGCGCGCTCAAAATTCCGGCGGGCTTCCTTGTAGCGTCGCAACATCAATTGCGACATCCCGACTTTATTCATCAGGATTGCACTTGACTTGTCTTTTCTGAGCGCAGCCTCGTAATAATCGATAGCGTCGAGATAGTTTTTGTCGTTCTGCAATTGGTCGCCAATCGCCTCAAGCTGTCGTGCGCTGGCACTCGCTGAAGGTGGTTCGACGCGATGCACCGGTGGTGGCCCAACCTCAACTTGCTCGGTGCTCTGGGCCAGCACTGGCCCGGCCATCACGATGAGAAAGGTGAAACTAGCGAATATCGAAAGAGTGGAAACCGCAACGCCCCACGACGTTGCCTTATGCGAGGAACGCATAGGCACCTCCCAGAATCGATGTTCACACCCTCTTACTCTTGCTGAGGGGGAGCTCCGTTCGCCGCTGGTTTAGACGATTGCGGAGTGTTTTTGTCACCGTCTTTCTTGTCCTTGTTACTGTCCCCCCGGAACGCATCCGCAATCTTGCCAAACAAACCCTTCTTCTTCTTGCCCTCTTGATCGTTTTGGACACCGCCCGCCTGGTCCGGGTTCCCGTTCGCTGCCGAACCGGTCGGTCCGTTCGTGGTCGGTGGCGGCAAAGCCTTCTCCGGACTTCCGCCGAAGACGCGGGAGAAGAATCCCTGCACCCCCGTGGGCTGGTCGCAGGTATCGTGGGGTTCAGTTCCCGCAACAAACGCAATTGTGTAATCGTCCGGGCATGTGGGGGTCGCCAGGCGGTTTGTGACTTTGTCGAGCTGCACATCTACCACGCCCTCTGGTTGCCGGAAGGGCTTTACGTCCGAGTACTGCGGCAGCTCAACGGCTTTCTTCATGAACTCGGCCCAGATCGGCGCCGCTGTCTGCGCCCCGCTCAGCCGGATATCGCTATAGTCGTCATACCCCACCCACACGATGCACAACAAGTTGCTCGTGTATCCGGCAAACCATCCGTCATGCGATGTTCCCGTCTTTCCCGCCGCCGGGGCGGTGTACCCACGCTGCCGCACCACAAACGCAGTTCCGAAGTTCACCACACCTTCCAGCATGCTCGTCATCACGAACGACACGCGCGGATCGAGCACCTGTTTCTTCTCGCTGTCGAAGTTGACGATCACGTCGCCCTTCGAGTTGCGCACCGAATTCACGAACACCGGCGACATCCGCACTCCGCCATTGGCAAATGCCGTGTACGCCGCCGTCATATCCACCGGAGTCGCATCGTACGCGCCCAGTGCCATCGCCGGCGTGGCCTTCACGGACGCAATACCCGCCGACTTCGCCAGGTCCGCAACCCTGTCATACCCAACTTCCTCTGCCACCTTCACCGTCGCATTATTGAGCGACAAAGCCAGCGCATAACGCAGCGTTACATCGCCGTGATATTCCTCTTTGTAATTCCGCGGCTCGTAAATCTGATCTCCGTATGCGAACGTCGACGGTTGATCCGCCACAATGGACGCCGGTGTGATTACGGGGTTCGTTCCATCAATCGCTGTATTCATCGCCGCTGCATACACAAACGGCTTGAAGATCGATCCGGTCGGCCGCTTCGCCAGTGCGTGGTTCAACTGGCTCATTCCATAATTCCGACCACCTACCAGCGCCTTGATCTCTCCCGTGTGCGGATCCATCGCGACCAGTGCAACCTGTGCCTGCGGTCCGGGCAAGACTTTTGTCTCGTACTTTCCTTTCGCGATTTTTGTCTTCTTGGTTCGCAGCTTGGTAACTTGGTCGTCAACCAGTTTGATGCCAGTTTCCACCGCTCCGGCCGCCGCCCGCTGCAGGTCGGGATCGAGCGTCGTATAAATCCGGAACTGCTGCTCGTTCACCTCGCGTTCGTTCAGTTTCGAGAGCACCGTGTCGCGCACCATGTCGACAAAATACGGGGCATCGCTCGCTTCGACATTGGGTGGTGCAAGTTTAAGGGGTGTGGCTTTTGCTTTATCAGCCTGAGTGCGCGTGATTGCCCCAGTCTCAACCATCGCCTCTAACACGGTATTTCGCCGTTCCAGCGCCCGCTCCGGATGCCGGTACGGCGACAAATAGCTCGGCGCCTGAATCAATCCCGCCAGTAGCGCGGCCTCCGGCAACGTAATGTCTTTAAGGTCCTTGTTGAAATACGAATGCGCGCCTTCTGCCAGCCCTGAGATCGTGAATGACCCGCGCTGTCCAAGGTCCACGCGATTCGCATAAAACTCGAAGATCTGCTGCTTGGTGAACTTCTGCTCCAGTTCCACCGCAATCAGCATTTCGATTGCTTTCCGCTTCACGGTCTTCTCCGGCGTCAGGAAGAAGGCGCGGGAAAGCTGCATCGTGATCGTCGACCCGCCCTGCTGGTGCCGCTGGTGCGTGAAATCGATCCACGTTGCCTGCATCAATCGCAGGAAATTAACGCCACTGTGCTGAAAGAAGCGCCGGTCCTCGATCGACGTTACCGCTTCCACCATGATCTTGGGGAGGTCGTCGTATTTGATGAGTTGGCGTTTGGAGCGCTGTTCCGAATCGAACAGTGAAGTCACCGGCTCGGGCTCAAGTTCGTAAGCCTCTAGATCGCCCGCCGACTTGCTGTTGATTTCGCTGACGGCACCATCCGTAACCGTGATGGTCGCCGGCTCCGGGCTGTGATAAGACTCCGGCCCCGGCATTACTTCGATCTTCGCGTTGCGTGTGTGGAAGGTTCCCAGCGGCGATTCGTTATCTTTTTCGCTATAACCCGAACGTCTCAGCGCGGCGGCAAGCTCCGAGATCGTGTACTTCGAACCCACTCGCACCACCAGCGGCGCAGCGTAGATCTTGGCCGAAGTCGCAAACACGGGCCCGCGAAACCGCTGCTCAATGATGCGATCGTACTTTACATACCAGTAGGCAAAAACTCCGCTGATGAGCACCGCCAGCGACACGAAGCCGATAAAGGCATAGTGAATAACTGGATCTTTGCGCTTGCGGCCCTTTCCGCCACCGCCGTCCGTGCTCCCCTTCGCAATTTTCAGTCGGATGGCCAAAGGATTAAGGTGAATCCCAATCTACACAGCAATCGCCGCTCCGAACAGACGCTAGGCCGCGCCTGATCCAGGAAGCCGATGCCGGTCCATGATTTGCAGGTCTGAAACAGATTTTAAATCACAACCGACCGTCACAATCGATTTAGATGCGTGTCAGGAGAGATACAGCGTGTGGCAGGTGTTAGTGGGAATCCGGACGCTATCTGATGATGAACCACGGTAATAGAGGCTTCTGAAAGAAATTTAAGTTCGAAGCTCGTGGCTCGCAGCTGGCTAGAACACACCCTTATTCGATGTCGAAGGATGGAAATCAATCGAAGTGGTATATCCCGGAAACTGCAGTGGCACGCTGTACTGCGCATCGATCTCCAGCACGCCGGTTCCCATGCCGCCATTGCGTACCACATGCACCTGGGCAGGCGTCAGCGTGATGTCGTATTCCTGTGCGTGCTTGATGACAGTCGCCCTGATTTCTTCTGGGCTGCGTGAAGTGTACGTCGCTTGCAGCGCGTCGTTCTTGATCGAGTCTTCAAACTCGTAGTTCGCATAGCACGGCGGAATGACCTTGATCCCCACTACCGCCAGGGCCACTAGCACGCCTAGAGTCAGTACCAGTTTGAAGGTGTCCATAAATCGGTTCGCCCAACCGGTCCGACTTTCAATGGGACCGGCCTATCCGCGCATCAATCCGCGCAGATGCTCGCTTATGGCTGAAATCTTAACGTCCTCCCGTGCCAGAGTCGAGCGGCGAACCACTTCCACTAAATCGTCGGTAACCTTCTTCCCCACGTTGATTCTAAAGGGGATACCGACGAGGTCGGCATCCTTGAACTTTACCCCCGGCCTTTCGTCACGGTCATCGAGCAGCACGTCGAAACCCGCCTGCTCCAGCGCCTTGGCGATGTCCTCCGCTGTCGTCCGGATCTTCTCATCCCCGCTATTCGTTCCCACCACGACCACATCAAAGGGAGCAATCGAAGGTGCCAGCCAGAATCCGTTCGCGTCATTCGCCTGCTCGATTGCCGCCGTCAAGATTCGTTCAATCCCGATTCCGTAACTCCCCATGATCGGCGCGACTTCCTTGCCGTTCCGATCCAGTACCCTCGCTCCCATTGAATTGGAATACTTGTAACCGAGTTTGAAAATGTGTCCGATCTCTACGGCAGTATCGATCCGCAATGCTGAGCCGCAGTTCGGACATCCTTCGCCCACCATCACATCGCGGATATCGGCGGCTGCCGTGAATTCAAAGTCTTTTCCCGGCGTCACATTCTTCAAGTGATAGTCGAGCTTGTTCGCGCCGCAAATCATGTTGACGCGACCCACGAGTCCGTTATCGACGATGACCGTCGCCGCCCGCTCATCTTTTGGCCATTTCGTTTCGTTCCACAGTCCAAGGAGTTCTTTCGGACGCACCACCAGCCCAATCGGCCCAATAAATCCCGCAGGACCATGGAAGTACCTCTCCAGTTCTTCCGCCTGCATTGGCCTCAAATTCGCAGCCTTGACCAGCGTCAGCAATTTTGTCTCATTGACGCTGTGGTCTCCGCGCAAGAACACGATCACCGGCTGCTCGACATTCTTCCCGTCATCTCCCGGATTCTGCGCCATGTACGCGACCGTCTTGATGTCCTGCTCGGCCGCGATCCCCAGAAACGCAGCTACATCGGCAATCGCGCCTTTACCAGGCGTATGCACGAGCAGCGGCTTTCCATCCCCTTCAGGCCCGAGGTCCGTAATCGGCGACAGCTTCGAAGTTGCTTTCTCCAGGTTGGCCGCGTATCCGCAGGCCTCACAACTCACCACTAGATCCTCGCCCGCCGGGGTTCTCACCATGAACTCCTGCGATTGCGATCCGCCCATTGCTCCCGAGTGCGCGTCGATCACCACATATTTCAATCCGCAGCGATCGAAAATTCGGCAATAGGTGTCATGGTGTTTCTGATACGAAACGTCCAGCCCCGCTGCGTCTATATCGAACGAGTACGCATCCTTCATAATGAACTGCCGTACCCGGAGCAAGCCGGACTTCGGCCGTGGTTCATCGCGAAACTTTGTCTGAATCTGGTACCAGATCTGGGGCAGTTGCTTGTAGCTGCGCAGTTCTTTGCGGGCGATGTCGGTCATGATCTCTTCGTGCGTCATGCCAAGACACAGATCCGCTCCCTTGCGGTCTTTCAGGCGAAACATGTTCTCGCCCATCACTGTCCAGCGCCCGCTCTCCTCCCAGATATCGCGAGGATTCAACGCTGGCAGATAGAACTCCTGCCCGATTTTGTCCATCTCCTCGCGGACAATGTGCATAATCCTTTGAATAGAACGGTTGCCCAGAAATAAGAACGAATAAATGCCGGCTCCAAGCTGTCGTATATACCCAGCCCGGACCAGCAATTTATGGCTCGCGACCTCGGCATCCGCTGGCGCCTCGCGCAATGTAGGAATAAAAAGCTCAGACCACCGATGCATAGTTGAAGTGTCCTGTGAATTAATCCTCGATTGTAAATGATGAACTTGGCGAGGCGTCTTTGCCGTTGGGGGAGAGCCCCGCTATGAGGTTACGTCTACTATTGAACGCGGAATTTTGTGCCTGCGTGTCCTCCAGTGGTGCTGAATACACGCTTTCCGCGCATGTATTCAGCCTCCTCCCAGCTCAGCAGCCAGACGAGGGCCGGATTTTCACATTCCGGAATTCCGCAAACGATGCCGCTGTTTGGAGATCCAACTGGTTCGTGCATCTTCGCAGAGTAAGCATTTCCACCCTTCCCCGTTGGACAACCGCAACTCTTGCATCTCGCCAAGCCATAAAAACAACTCCTGCTATAAATACCAAATAAAACAAGTATAGAATAATATTCATTTACACAATACACGAGTTGTGCGAAGCTAGGTAGAAGTAGGATTCGATGACAATTGCAGCGCCGTCCGGGATTAAAGTCGCCGATGAAGTTTGGATTGCTACGGCTTTATTACACCGCGAACATCCAAAGAGTCCCGACTTCACAATCGACGAGATCAGGCAGCGCGTCGCCAAATTGTCAGCGGCTGAGCCCCGCTCCGGCGTTTACGTGCACATCGTGCAGCACTGTGTCGCCAACCGCGCCCCCAGTCCCGGACGTTATCGCATGCTGGTAGAGACCGCTCAAGGCCGCCGTCGCCTCTTCCGTACCGGCGATTCGTATCACGTCGCGCGCGAAGGATCGAAAACTCATCCTCTGCTCGGGGACCTGCCGGAGAAGTATAGGAGCCTTCTGGACTGGTATCAGAGATGGCAGGCCCTCACGACCGGCGATCGGTACAAGAACGACCCTCTTCTCGCTGCTGTGGGCATCGGTAAACACCTGCGTACCGATGAAGACCCCGACGAGTATGTTCGCCGCCTCCGCGAGGGATGGGAATGAGCCGCGTTTTCTGGGACGCGAATCTCTTCATCTACCTCTTTGAGGAATTCAACCACAAGGACCTCTCAAAACGAACCATTGCTCTCCGCAAGAGGATGATCGATCGCGGAGACCAGTTGCTTACTTCGACCATGACAATTGGGGAGGTCCTTGTAAAACCCGTGAGAGTTGGCGATTCGGTCACCAGCCGTTTCTACGAAGACAGCATTCTTGGCTCTGCGTTAGTGATCCCCTTCGATCTAAAGGCTGCGCGTATCTATGCCAACCTGCGCGCCACACGCAAGCGCTCTGAGCTGCGCCCACCCGATGCCATTCAACTCGCCTGCGCCGCCAGTGCCGGAGTCGATCTCTTCATTACCAACGACTCGAGACTAGATCATGAACGTGTGCCGGGCATTCAGTTCGTCACATCGCTCGACCGCGCCCCGCTCTGACCACCCCGCTTTCTCCCAATCGTGCACCACTGCCCTCCCGCGCGGTAACAATACTGAAGATGTTCGCAAGCTCACCAACTACGCGCACGACTGTCACATCGCGACCGACTACCACATCAATGAAACTCCGATGCTCGAACAGGACGAGCATTTCAAGCATCTCTACGACAATCCCACTTACATTCGTCCGGAAGACTGGCCCGAAATCGACAAACTGGTCGATTGGCTGATCGAAAAGAACAAGGCCGGTTACCAGATGGTGAACTCGATCCAACGCTTGCACGAGATCAAAGCCTTCATCCGCATGGCCAGCGGTCCCGAACTCAAGCGCCTCGGCTGGAATGGCGACGGTACCGGCACCAACGGCGAAGTGGCCAAACACCTCGCCAACACTCCTGGTATCGTGCAGGATGCCAACGGCGAGATGCACTTCGCGGAATGGAACTGCCGTGCGGGTCAGAACAACGTCATCATTCGGACCGATGGCACGGTCGCCCCGTGCTTCCCCATGTATGCCTCAACTTACGACTGGGGCAACATCGACCATCACAAGTTCGAAACAGGCAGCTAACGTCGATGAAGAAGACCTGCCAGCAACACTGCTTCTCGACCCTCAATCACAACCTCGCTTATTGCTACAACGACGCCCGCGTCACCAAGTTCGTATGGACCAACCTCGTCAAGAACCGAGTGAAGGGCCGCGCGCGGAGTTTTGAAGACTAGCTCCGACGCTTGAACCGGGCTCCAGCCCGTCTGGAGCCGCGTTTAAGGGAATTTTCCGTATAGACTTCGAAACTGGAACGGGCTAACATGCTCACCTGACAAGTCGAACACCCCTCGTTCGACCGTGTGGGTTCAGGATTGGCAGGTGCAGTATGAGCCCGAAAGTGTTTGCCGCTCGGTCCATTACTCTTTTGTTGTTGCTTGTGTCCGGCGCAATTTTCTGCTGTGGTCAGGCCAGACGTAATCCTACGATTGGACTGACGCCACCTAACCCAACCTACGAGCCCCCATCCGCACTCGCTCTAAATACAAAAAATGTCAGTGTCGACGCCAACGGCAAGCCCATTGCCACGAATGAGTACGCCTGCTTTCTACCCCCTCTGACCTCTGTTTCCCCAGCCACCGTCGGCGTTATCGACCTGCAGGTTCCTCCCAAGTCCCAGTATGAATACCAGAGCGGCTGCGACGCTTTGCGCAAGAAGAAGTTCGCCGACGCCGAGAAGCATTTGCGCAAAGCGATCGAACAGTACGAGAAGTATGCGGCGGCGTGGGTCTTGCTTGGTCAGGTGCTCGAAATTCAGCAGAAGCCCCAGGAGGCGCGCGATGCCTGTTCCAGATCGTCGGGTGTCAGCTCAACCTACTTACCTGCTTTTCTTTGTCTGACCTACATCTCTGCGGGTCAAAAGAACTGGGACGATACCCTCAAGTTCAGCGCTCGCGTCCTCGAACTCGACCCCTCAACCAATCCCGTTGCCTATGCTCTCAATGCAACCGCGAATCTGAACCTGCATCATCTCGCGGAAGCGGAGAAGAATGCTCTGAAGGCTCTGGAGATCGATGTCAGGAATAGCGAGCCTCGTATCCATTTTCTGCTTGCCCAAATCTATGCTGCCAAAAACGACCGCCCCAACACGGCCGCCCAGCTCCGCGAATACTTGAAGTTTGCCAAGGATCCCGACGACATTGCTGTGGTGAAAAGCAACCTGGCGGCACTTGACGGCCCGTCGGCCAAGGCCCCCGAAAACAAGGCGCGATAGGTCTGGCCGCCTTAAGTCCCGGGAGCACTGCTTAGAACTTCCTAATGGACTTCCCGTCTGGAACGGGCTAATATCCTCACTCGGAAATAGTCGAACACCCCTCGTTCGACCGTGTGGGTTCAGGATTTGCGGGTGTGATATGAGCCCGAGGTGGTGTGCTCCGCATTTTCGCCTCCGCTGTCTTCTTTTCGTCCTTTCCGCCGTCATTTTGTTGTTTAGCTCGTCCTATGTCCGGGGGGACCGGCGTGGGATGCACTCGAGCGATGCCAGCAACGCCTCTTCTGCCAATTGGGACATGGCGCAGGCTCCTGGCGTCTATCAGAGCAGTAGAACCGGAAGCGCCATCAACGAATATGCCTGCTTCCTTCCGCCGTTGAATTCCATTTCCCCCGCGACCATCGGAGTGGTTGATTTGGAAGTGCCCTCGAAACCTCGATCTCAATACCAAAGCGCCTGTGAGGCTCTACAGAAGAAGAAAATCGCGGAAGCCGAAAAACATCTGCGCAAGGCTATTCAGCAGTATGGAAAGTACGCCGCTGCCTGGGTCCTGCTTGGGCAGGTTCTTGAACTTCAGCAAAAGCCGGATGAAGCCCGGGATTCATGCGCCAACTCGTTGAACGCGAGCGCAAGCTATCTCGCCGGCTACCTGTGTCTGGCCGATATCTCCACACGGCAGAAAAGGTGGGACGATGTTCTGAAGTACACCGCTCGCACGCTCGAACTCAACCCCACGACAAATCCCATTTCTTATGCCTATAACGCCCTGGCAAATCTCAATCTGCACCATGTTTCGGAAGCTGAGAAAAGCGCCTTGAAGGCTTTGGAGATCGATGTCAAGAACACCGAGCCGCGGATTCATTTCTTGCTGGCGCAGATCTATGCGGCCAAGGGAGACCGCTCCAACACCGCAGCGCAACTCCGCGAGTACCTCAGGTTCGCCAAGAATCCAGACGACATTGCCATGGTCAAGAAAGACCTGGCGATCCTCGATCGCCAACCCGCGAAATAGGAGATAGGAGAGTGGTCATTCCTAAGCAGCGTCTTCTCTGTGCCGTTTAAGGTGGAGAGGTCACGCCGCCAGGCGCTTTAGGATTTCCTTCCCCAGTTTCTGCGTCTCGCCGAAAAACTTCTGATACTCCAGAAATATCCGGTTAAGCTCCAGGGCCTTATCGGCGCTTGGCTTATGGCGCAGCATCATGTCGCGCACATGCACCGGATTCGGCAGCGTCGCATCCTCATTCAATTCTTCCAAAGCCGTCGCTGGATTGTAGTGATACATCGCTACATTCTAAGCCCATTCGTAAATACGGTTGTCATCCTGAGCGAAGTCGAAGGACCCCTACCCGATCCCGAACGTTGACATAGGGGTTTGCTCGTCACAATAAAACAAGGACGGGCAGAGCCCGTCCCTGACTTTCTTAAAAGTCCACCTTACTCCAGCGAAAAAATGTTCTTCTTCGCGCAAATTTCCTTCAGGATCTTCGGCCACACCGTCACACTCACTTCGCCGAGGTGCGCCTTCCTCAAGAGCAGCATCAACGTGCGCGACTGCCCGATCCCGCCGCCCACCGACAGCGGCAGATCATTGTTGACGATCGATTTGTGATATGGAAACTGGAGATTCCCCAGCAGGTTCGACATCTCGAGTTGCCGTTTCAGTGTCTCCGCGTTCACGCGAATTCCCATCGACGACAGCTCATGGCGCCGCTTCGTCACATGGTTCCACACCAGGATGTCGCCATTCAGGCCATGCGTTTCCTTGTGCGTTTCTTTCCTCGTGTCCGTGATCCAGTCGTCGTAGTCCGCGGCGCGGTTCTCATGCGGATATCCATCTTTCAACGGCCATCCAATACCAACGATGAACACCGCCGGATACTTCTGCAGAATCTCGGTCTCTCGTTGCTTGCGCGGCAGGTTCGGATACATATCCAGAATTTCTTCCGCATGCAGGAACGTCAGTTCCTCCGGCAGATTCGGATAGCGCGGATCGCGCAGGGCAGGGAACAGATCCTGTGCAAATTTCTCCGCTCCCACCAGCACCTTCCAGATCTTCCGCACCACGTCTTTCAGGAAGTTCACATTCCGGTCTTCTGCATGAATCGACCGCTCCCAGTCCCACTGGTCCACATACGCCGAGTGGTCATGATCGAGGAAGTAATCCTTTCGCACCGCGCGCATATCCGTGCAGATACCCTCGCCCGGCTTGCAGTCAAACTGCTTCAGCGCAATCCGTTTCCACTTTGTTGCCGCTTGTACCACTTGTGCGTCGATCGGATGCGCTCCGCGGTCGTTCGAAATGTGAAACGACACCGGCGTCCGGGATCCATCCCGATCCAGCATGTCATTCACGCCGCTCTCGACGTCGACAATCAGCGGCACCTCGACCATCATCAGGTTGAGCGCCTTGCACAGGTTATCCGCGATATACCGCTTCACCTGGTAGATCGCCTTCTGCGTCTCGCGCCGGTCGAGCAGCGAGCGGTAGTCGTTCGGCAGTACCTTTTCCAATTCCGTGTAATTGCCAATTCCGGGGCCCGCCAGATCGGCTTTTTTTGCCTGTGATTGTTTGTCCAGCTTTTCTTCCGTAAGAGTCGCCATGAATCCTCCGCGCTTGGAATAAAGAACCGCGTTCATATCTATGGACTACGCCCCGAATAACGCGATGGTCTGTGACAGGCGGCACAAGGACATGTGCGCGAGAACCGACACCCCGGTCGGCCAGCGAAAAGGGCGTGCGAGCGAAAGCTTTAGCGGAAGGTCAGAAGTTAGAGACTAGCAACTAGCCAATGAGAAACTGAGAACTGAGAACTGAGATTCGACTCTAGTGACAGAACCTCTGCAAACTAGGTGGCGGCGGCGAAGGCAATTCCGCAAACTCTCCATCCCATCCAGAGCATCCGCGCGCGTTTACCGCTCGAATCACGACCTGCTCCAGGTCCTTCGCCTTGGCCTGCGCCTGGTTGATGTCATCCACGTTCACCAACCCCGCGCCACGCATATGGTCCAACGAGTCGCCCGCCGCTTCATATCCCGCGTCGGCGGCAATCATGAACCATACGTATGCATTGAGCTTGTCTTGCGCGACGCCCTGTCCATCCTTCAGCGCCCTGGCATAGAAGTACTGTGCCTGCGGCAATCCCTGGTCAGCAGCTAACTTGAAAAAAGGCGTTGCTTTCGCCGGATCGCGCTCGACCATAAGCCGTCCGTAGTAATACGCTCCATACGCGCTCTTCTGGTCCGCCGCCATCTTCAGCCACTTCTTTGCTGCTTCGAGGTCCTGTGGAACTCCATTCCCTAGAAAGTATCTCCGCCCTGCCAGCCACGCAGCCAACGGGTCGCCCTGCGCCGCTGCCTTCTTGTACAAATCGACCGACGCCTGCCCCTGATTCCCAGGAACTATTCCCATCTCGTAGTAGTAGCCGAGCGCAATCTGCGCCGGTCCATATCCGAGATCGGACGACCGATGAAAGTAATCGATAGCGGCCTGCTGGTTCTGCGTCTCGGCCACGCCGGTGATGGCGTTAATCGCGCGCTCGTAGAGCGCGTCCGGAGACATGCTTTGCCCTGAGGCAAGCGTGCTCAGCAGTGCGAGAATTGGCAGGTATATCCGTGAACGCATAGTGCGATTCCACCCCAAGTATAGGAAACGCACTCCTCTGGTGTAGAGTTACGAAAGTTCCACAGCCCCACTCAAATGGGGGAGGCCGAGCTTCTTGTTCACCGCGCAAACAGCTGCAAAGGTCGCCTTCTATGGCATGATCGTCTGCTGGTGGGCATTCGGCCTGACCTTCTGGCTCCGCCGCCACCCTCATACGCGCGTACGCGCCACGCAGCGCGACCTCAGCTCTTATTTCGGCATGGCTCTACAGGCTGCCGGATATTTCTTCGTCTGGTGGTTTCCATTCCTGCTCCACCGGGGTTCGCCGATAGCGCAGCGGCCCGAGTGGCTCGCATGGGTCATCACCATCCTGGCTCTAGCCATCGGCATTTTCTCAGCCTGGTTCGTGAACTCTGCTGCCAGCCACCTCGGCAAGCAGTGGTCGCTGGCCGCCCGCATCGTCGAAGATCACGACCTGATTCAGGACGGCCCGTATCGTTTCGTGCGCAACCCCATTTACTCCGGCATGCTCGGAATGCTGATAGCGACGGGCCTCACGGTTAGCCCGCTCCCGCCGCTCCTGGGAGCCGTGGCAATTTTCCTGCTGGGAACCTACATCCGAGTGCGCATAGAAGAGCGTCTGCTGCGCGAAACCTTCGGCCAAAAATTCGATGCCTTCAAAAGCAAAGTCCCAGCCGTAATCCCAGGCCTCTGGTAAAAAGAAGGTTTTCCTTTGTGACCCTTCGTGTCCCTTGGTGGTTCAATCTCACTCGGGATACCTTTTCCGAATCGTCAACGAGGAATGACGCCTACCCAAACAACGCCATCTGTGCCTCACCAACCACGTGCGTCCGCAAGCTCACGCGCGCATGCCGCGACCCGAATCCATACTTATCTCTCAAGCTCCGCATAAGCGAAGACAGTCTCTCCGCATACCCGCGAGGCAGGAACGCCCGCTCCGCATATCTTTTCCGGTAAATGTCCACTAGGGTCGGAAACTCCCGCTCCAGGAAAGGCAAAAACATCGCCGCCGAGCAAGGCTTCAAGAACAAAGGATTCGCATAGACATACTTCGCCCCCGCTTCCCGCGCTGCTTGAACCAAAGCCTCCAAATCCCGCGGCCGATCCGTAATCTCCGGCAACACAGGCGCGCAAATTACTCCCGCATTCACTCCCGCCAGGTTCAACTGCCGCACCGCCTCCAGTCGCAAATCCGGACGCGGCGCCCGTGGCTCCAGCTTCCGCGCCAACTCCACATCCACAGTCGTCACGGTCACATTGACAAACAACTCATTCTCTTCGGCTACCCGCCGGAGAATCTCCGCATCCCGCGTCACCAGGTTCGACTTCGTGACAATTCCAATCTCCAGCCCCGCATGCCGAGCGAACTCCTCCAAAATCGCCCGCGTCATCTCATACCGCCGCTCCGCCGGTTGGTACGGATCCGTCGCCGTCCCGATCGCAATCTGCTCCCCGGGTTTCACTCTCTTCAAATCATGCCGCAGCAACTCCGCCGCCCGCTGCTTCACGAAAATCTTCCGCTCAAAATCCACCCCATCGCGCAGCTCCATGAATTCATGTGTGTACCGCGCATAGCAGTACTTGCAGGCAAACTCGCACCCGCGATAAGGATTGATCGCCCACGTAAAAGGCAGGTTCCGGTTGCTTACCACGCGGCTGATCAGCGACCGTGCCTCCAGCGAAAAATATTCAACATGATGTCCTTCGCGCAGCGACTCACCCTCAGCCGCCAACCGAGCAATGCCAATCAGTTTGGGAGGTGAATTTTCTGAGCAACACTCGGACGAAGAGAAATCATCGCGAGCCCAGGGAAGGTCAACTGGATCCGAGTTTTCCTGCGCTTCCTTTCGTTTGACACAACCGTCCACAGCGCACAAATCACCAGTAGAGACGCGGCCTGCCGCGTCCTGCGACATCTCTCGCTCCAAGGGAAGAAGCCCTGCCGGCACTCTGGCGTGTTTCGCCATATGTTCGCCTAGTATGCTCTGCCGGGCAGCGCTTGTCAATTCATCGCCCACCGGCAAGATATGGCGTTCCGATAACCAATAAGACTTTGAATCTCCTCACCCATTCCCGGATTCTAATCACCCAATTCATGAAGTCGCAGTAGACCCCTCGGGTGTTTTTTAAGCGACATGGACCACCCGCCCGCAAAGCGCGCGTCCACCGCCGCATCCTCTTCAGTCTTCGTCGCCGGAGATGTCGGTGCTAACCCGACCTGGTGAACTAACCTCAAGAACCGCAACGACCAGAAAGGAGACAACCCATGTCTAAATCAGTGGTAACCCAGCAAGGCAACGAACAGGCAACCGACCAGCATTCCATTCGCCCGTTCCCCAAGGTGAATGTTCCAGAAACCGAACTGACCGAGTTGCGCCGGCGCATCAACGAGACCCGTTGGCCGGAACGCGAAACCGTCTCAGACGCCACGCAAGGCGTGCAACTCGCGACCATGCAAGCGCTCGCTAGCTATTGGGCAACAGAATACGATTGGCGAAAGGTTGAAGGGCGCCTCAACTCGCTCCCGCAGTTCATCACCGAGATCGATGGCCTGGACATTCATTTCATTCATGTGCGTTCTGAACACGAAAATGCGCTGCCGCTGATCGTCACGCACGGGTGGCCCGGATCGATCATCGAACAGATGAAGATTATTGATCCGTTGACCAATCCCACCGCACATGGCGGTAGCCCATCAGACGCCTTCGACGTAGTGATCCCGTCCATACCCGGCTATGGTTTTTCGGGGAAGCCGACTGCACCTGGATGGGGTCCCGATCGCATCGCCCGTGCCTGGGTCACTCTCATGAAGCGCCTCGGATATACGAAATTCGTTGCGCAGGGCGGCGACTGGGGCGCGGTTATCGTCGATCTGATGGGAGTGCAAGCGGCTCCAGAGTTGTTGGGCATTCACACCAACATGCCCGGCGTATTCCCAGCCGAAATTGACCAGGCTGCTTTTTCCGGCGCGCCCGCGCCCGCGAGTCTCTCCGCCGATGAGAAGGTCGCCTACGAGCGTCTGCAGTTCGTTTATCAAAAGGGAATTGCTTATGGGTTCCAAATGGGCCTGCGTCCTCAGACCTTGTACGGAATCGCCGACTCGCCCATCGGCCTGGCGGCCTATTTCCTCGATCACGACGCACGAAGCTACGAGCTGATCTCACGCGTCTTTCAAGGACAAGCCGAGGGCCTCACCCGCGATGACATCCTCGACAACATCACGATTACCTGGCTAACCAACACGGCGCTCTCCGGCGCCCGTCTCTATTGGGAGTATTTTGGCAAAGGCTATTTCAACGTAAAAGGTGTCACCATCCCGGTTGCTGTGAGCGTCTTCCCCGACGAACTCTATCCTGCTCCACAGAGCTGGACCAAGAAAGCCTACCCCAATCTCATCCACTACAACCGTCTGCCCAAGGGGGGACACTTCGCGGCCTGGGAACAGCCGGAGCTCCTCGCTGAGGAGATATGCGCGGGCTTCCGACCATTGCGACAAAAGGTAGCAAAAGCAGCATAGCCGCGCCTGCGCCGGCTAGTCGGGCAAGAAATCGTGCGGAGTGCATTCACTCCGCACTTTGTTATTTGTTTCGCCGAGCGATGTCGCGTCGTGGCGACAGATGCGCCGACGATCGGCAATCGGCCTAGATAAATTCGCACTTACTGGTCTCAAGCCCGCCGCCTCCTACTGGGAAAAGGGATGCGGTATAATCCATTTTGTTGCGGGAAACCGAATTCTTGATCCGAGTGCCGTTGGTTGAAGCCGAGCAGGTGGCCAGGAAACGCTTCTTTAGCCTCCGCGGGTTGGCAGTATGCCTGGCAATCCTTGCTCTGACCGTTTCCCTCGCCAACCGGACTGTTCACTTCCTTTCTTACGATCGCTCCACCGTTCATTCAACCTCGCCAGACGCCAAAATTCAGCATCGGGACAAGGACCACTCCAACTGGATTTCTCCGATTGTGAATTTTGTGGTGCGTTGTGTCAGCGAGCCTTCGTTAAAACCGGTTTCGAGTGAACGAGTTGTTGCCGTCCTTGATTACGACTCTCTCTACAACCGCCCGCCTCCAGTCAGCTAGTCCGAATTCCCAACAAAGCAACGGATCTTCTCGGTGCGGGTGAGTTCATGCGCCGCGCCGTGACGCAAGATCCCGTTGACGCTGATTGCGCTTTGTTTGCGCCCTTTGGTCGCATTTCGATCCCTGGGTAGCTGTTTATACCTTTCGCTGGGCAAAGGAGGTCAATGAAGCTCAGACAAAGAAGAATCCTGATTTTTGTAATGACGTTAGCCGCGTGTTTTCTCGTGTCTTTGCTGATCAGACGGAGGGCCAGCGCAGACCAGGGCAGCGACTCGGGCCTCCATCCTGCCGCGGTCATCGTGGCGAAACGTCAACCAATTTCCAACTCGCTGACCCTTTCCGGTGAATTTCGACCGTTTCAGGAAGTGGATGTTCACGCCAAGATCGCCGGTTATATCCGGAAGATCTCTGTCGACGTGGGCGACCACATTAAAGCTGGACAGACGCTGGCCATTCTCGAAGTTCCGGAGCTGAGCGCACAACTGCTTGGAGCAGATGCAGCCGTGCGCCGCGCCAATGATGCGATTCGCCGGGCTCAGGGCGATCTCAACCGGGCAGAGTCACTCCACACGGCGACCCATCTCGATTATCAGCGGCTGAAGGAAGCGTCCACTGCGCGGCCGGGTTTGCTTGCGGAGCAGGAACTGGATGATATGCAGGCGAAGGACAAGGAAGGTGAAGGCCAGATTGCAGCCGACGAGGCCGCTTTGTCCGAAGCTCGAAATCAGCTCGATGAGGCTTCCGCGCAGCAGAAGCAGCTGCAAGCCATGAGCGACTACACGCGCATCACCGCCCCCTTTGACGGAGTAGTTACTCGACGGTATGTCGATACGGGAGCTCTGGTGCAGGCGGGAACTAACTCGAACACGCAAGCGTTACCAGTCGTCAGCGTGGCCGAGACCAACCTCTTTCGACTGACTCTGCCCGTTCCCGAATCGGCGGTACCAAAGATCAGCCTGGGGAGCACCGTCACGGTGCGAGTTCCGTCGCTCAATCGCGATTTTGAGGGCAAGGTCTCGCGTTACGCCGACGCCGTGAATCAAGAAACCCGCACGATGCACACCGAAGTGGATGTACCAAACCCGGGTGAGCCGGGCAAAGATGGGAGCATCGTTGCCGGTATGTACGCCGAGGTCAAGCTGGCGCTGACGAAGAAGGACGAGGCGCTGGTCATACCGATTCAGGCTGTCACGCGCAACGGAGAGCAGGCTTCCTTGCTGGTCGTGAATTCACAGGACCGAATTGAAGAACGAAATGTGCAACTAGGCATGGAAGGGGCGAACGAAGTGGAAGTCCTTTCCGGATTATCGCCGAGTGAGCGGGTAGTCGTTGGTTCGCGCAACCAGTTCCGAGTGGGTGACAAGGTTGCGCCCAGGATCATGAAGGAAAAAGAAGAGGGCAATTTCTAAATGGCTGGCTTTTCGATCCGTTATCCGTTTTTCATCATTGTCGCGTGTCTGATGGTGGCCATCGTGGGCACGGTGGCGCTGGTGCGAATGCCGGTTGACTTATTTCCTCCGATCAACATTCCGGTGGTCGTCGTGGCGACGTTTTATTCCGGAATGCCGCCGCAACAGATCGAGACGGACATCACCGATCCGTTCGAGCGTTTTTTTACATTGGCGAGCGGTGTCGATCACATCGAGTCGCGATCTCTCACGGGCGTGAGCCTGGTCAGGATTTATTTCCAGCCGGGCACGAATGCGGATGCGGACCTTGCGTCCATCTCGAATCTTGCGCTGGCTGATCTGCGGCGTTTGCCGCCCGGGACGCTCCCTCCGGTTGTTCTGAAGTTCGACGCGTCAAGCTTGCCGGTGTGTCTGATCACGCTGAAGGGGCAGGGCCTGAATCAGGCCGAACTGCATGACATTGGGCAATATAACGTCCGCAACCAGATCGCCAGCGTGCCCGGGGCCTCGGTCCCGCAGCCATTTGGTGGCCAGTACCGGCAGATCCAGGTGTACGTCGACCCGCTCAAACTCGACGCTCGTCAACTGTCGGTGATGGATGTCGTGCGCAGCATCAACGACAGCAACCTGATTCTTCCTGCCGGCGACGTCAAGGTCGGTCCTTACGACTACAACCTTTACACCAACAGTCAGGTTCCGCGCACAGATCAGATCAACGACATGCCGGTGAAGACGGTGGGTGAATCTTCCGTCTTGGTGCGGGACGTAGGTAAGGCCGTCGACAGTCACGCGATTCAGACCAACATTGTTCGCGTCGATGGCCAGCGTTCCGTTTACTTACCGATTCTCAAACAGGGTGGCGATACGAACACGATTGCGGTGGTCGACGGCATCAAGGATGCTCTCGAACATCTGGTTGACATTCCGAAGAAGTTGACGACGAAGGTTGTCTTCGATCAGTCGGTGTTCGTGAAGAAGGCGATTGAAAACTTGTTGCACGAAGGCGCCATCGGACTCATTCTGACCGGCTTGATGATCCTGCTCTTCCTGGGAAGTTTGCGGGCTACCGCGGCAGTATTTCTCTCCATTCCACTTTCAGCGCTTGCTGCCTTCCTGGCGATCAGTGCGGGAGGTGGATCGGTGAACTCGATGGTGCTGGGAGGACTGGCACTGGCGTTCTCGCGTTTGATCGACAACTCGGTCATTGTGCTGGAGAACATATTTCGGCATCTGGAAAGCGGCGAGGAGCCTGCCGTGGCTGCGGAGAAGGGCGGAAGCGAGGTCGCTCTGGCGGTACTGGCCGCGACGATTACCACGGCAATCGTCTTCTTCCCGGTCATTTTCCTGTATGGCGTGAGCCGGTTCTTGTTCGTTGCGCTGGCGATGGCGGTAGTTCTCTCACTCTTCGCCTCCTACTTTGTCGCGATGACGGTGGTGCCTTTGTTTTGCGCCAAGCTGATGAAGAAACACCAGGCAGATGAGGAAGTGGGCGAGGGCACGATCGGCGCGCGGTTCGGAAGTGTCGCCAGAAAATTCAATCTCTATTTTGAGCGGATGCTTGGCAAATATGATCGAAGCCTGGGGATCGCTCTCGCCCGGCCGGTAGCGACTGTGGTCGGACTTGTAGGGGTCTCGCTACTGTCGTTCTCGCTCTATCCGCTGCTGGGAGTTGCCTTCTTCCCGCGCACCGATCCCGGCCAGTTCGTGATCAACGTGAAGGCTCCTTCTGGAACGCGAATCGAGCTGTCAGAAAAATATATTCAACAGGTCGAGAACATCGTGCGGCAGGAAGTCCCGACGAATGAACTCGGGCTGATCGTTTCAAACATCGGCCTCACTGCGGATTTTTCGGCACTCTACACACCTAATTCCGCTCCCCATACGGCTTTCGTGCAGGTGAGCCTGAACGAAGGCCACAAGATCAGCAGCTATGAATATATGCGGCGCGTGCGTGAGCAGCTGCGCGAGCAACTGCCGCAACTCAGCGTGTACTTTCAGGCGGGCGGGCTGGTCGACTCTGTATTGAATATGGGTATGCCCGCACCGATCGACGTGCAGGTAAGCGGCAACAATCTCGATCAGGCATACGCGACAGCATCTCAAATTGCCGATCGGGCGCGCCGTTTGCACTCTGTCGGAGATGTTCTGATCCCGCAGGATCTGGATTATCCGGCGTTGTATCTCGATATCGACCGCCAAAAGGCCAGCCTGCTCGGCCTGTCGCAGAAGGAGATCGTCGATAACGTCATTACCGCGCTCACCTCAAACGGAATGATTGCGCCCAACTACTGGATCGATCCCTCAAGCGGGAATCCCTACCTGTTGACCGTGCAATATCCCGAAAACCAGGTGAGAACTCTGTCGGACCTGACGCAGATTCCAATCCACGCGCCCAGCCTGAAAGAAACCACCTATCTGGATAATGTCGTCAAAATACGCCAGGTCCCTTCGCCCACGGAAGTCGATCACTACCAACTGACACGCGTGATTGACGTATATGTCGCTCCCAAGACCGAGGATTTGGGAAAGGTAAGTGGCCAGATCGACAAGATTGTCGCCGGCACTCACATGCCCGAGGGAATACGCGTCAAAGTGCGCGGATCGGTGCAGAGTATGAATTCGTCATTCCGGAGTTTTGCCATCGGATTGATTCTTGCGATCGTGCTCGTGTATCTGGTGCTGGTGGCGCAGTTCGCGTCGTTCCTCGATCCATTCATCATCCTGCTGGCGATCCCGCCGGGGCTGGCGGGTGTCCTGCTGTTCCTGCTGGTTACCGGCACGACTCTCAACATCATGTCGCTGATGGGCGTGGTCATGATGGCTGGGATCGTGGTCTCAAACAGCATCCTGATCGTCGAATTCGCGGGCAACCTGCATCGCGAAGGCAAACCTCTGAAGGAGGCGGTCGCGCTTGCCTCCCGCCAGCGGTTGCGACCGATTCTCATGACCTCCTTTGCAACGGTGCTTGGACTGATTCCAATGGCGCTCAAACTAGGGACGGGCGCAGAGGCCTATGCGCCGTTGGCGTGCTCGATTATCGGTGGGCTCCTGGTCTCGGTGGTCGTCACCGTCTACCTGGTGCCGGCGGCATACGTTTGGTTCAGTCGCGGTGAGTCCGGACGCACGGCCCAAACGCTGGGTACGGAGGCGCCTGCTCAATGAAGACACTCGTTTTCCTGGTGCTGATGGTGTCGACGGCGTGCGCTGCGCAAGAAATACCCGACGCGCCGAAGGCGCTGACGGATTGGTTGAGCAAACCTCTTGCGGCTTTGTCTCACCCGTACGCAATAAACGCGGAGGGGCCGGCTCCTTCTCCACGGCGACCCGATCAAGGAGATGCAGCAAGCCGCGCCGGCGCGGCGCAAGCAACGAATTCCGCAGCGCAGCCAACGCTTTCGATCACCCAGGCAGAGCAACTGGCACTGAGGAATAACCCGCGAATCTCAGCTGCACGTTTAACGGCCTTGGCTTCGCGGCAAATTACGCGAGAAACGCGTTCAGCCTTTTGGCCGACGGCCGTTGCAGACTTCACCGGCGTGGACTCGAACGACCGGCGAATTGCCGCGGGGGCGCTGAACAATCCAGTCATCTATGAACGCGTGGCTGCCGGGGCCAGCGTTACTCAGCTCATCACCGATTTCGGACGTACCAGCAATCTGGTCTCCAGCGCGAAACTGAACGAGAAAGCCGAAAACCAAAATGCAATTGCGACGCAGGAGCAGATTCGGCTCGCTGTGGATCAGGCTTTCTACAATGCGTTGCAGGCACAATCAGTCACGCGGGTTGCCGAGCAGACCGTGGCTTCACGCCAAGACGTCGCCGACCAGATTCAGGCTCTGTTCAAAAGCAAACTGAAATCCCAGCTAGATCTCAGTTTTGCAAATGTAAATCTGGCGCAGGCAAAGTTGCTCTTGCTGGACGCGCAAAACAATGAAAGCGCTTCCTATGCTTCACTCTCGGAGCTTCTCGGGTTTTCAAACCTGCAAACTTCACAGTTAGTTGAGGACACGGCGCCGCTTAGTCCACCGCCGGGGAACATTGACGATCTTATCGCCGAGGCTTTCTCGAAACGGCCGGAACTGCTGGCGTTGAATTATCAATACGAGGCCGCCCGGAAATTTCAAACAGCGGAACGTGACTTGATGTTTCCGACCGTTCGCGCTGCGGGATCGATCGGGGATGTCCCCATCGGTAATGCTGCACTGACTCCTGACTCCGGTGCTTTCTCCAATTGGTATGGGGCCGTCGGCGCAAATATCGAGGTTCCCATTTTCAACGGCTTCCTGTATTCAGCAAAGGCCCGTGAAGCAAAGCTCCGAACAGAAGCTGCCAGGGAACATTTGCGCGACTTGCAGGATCGAATCTCCCGCGATGTGCGCACAAGTTGGCTAAACGCAAACACCACGTACAGTCGGCTCGCGGTTTCCCAGCAACTTCTGGACCAATCGAACCTCGCTCTCGACCTCGCGCAAACACGATACAAGCTGGGCCTCGGTTCCATCGTTGAGTTAAGCCAGGCACAACTGCAAGAGACGCAGGCGGAAATTGGCAACGCGCAAGCTGGTTACGACTATCGTCTGGCATTGGCGGTGCTTCGCTACCAGACCACAGGATTGTGAGTTTTTTATCAACCCAGGAAGGGCGGTTAGTAATGAGAGGCGCGTACATGGTGCTGGTTTTGGTCATCTCTTCGATGGCCGTCAGCGGCACGACATGGAAGCGGATCAAGATCGACACGGTTCCGGACGAGTACACGCCGACGAGTGCTTCTGTTAGAGAGCCAGTTTCTATGCAGGCATTTCGTTTTGAGGTGAACGTGGAGACAGGGCGAGCGCGTGTGGTTGTCGACTATACCTATCCGGATGCGATGGTCTACGAGAAGGGCGACGATAACCGGGGGCCACAACCGACCTTAGCTCAACTTCCAGGTCTCAAGTATTTACCTCAGGCTCAAATGATTGTGTACGAGACGGATGGACACGAAACGGTTTGTGCGCTGGTGCAGGAACGCAAGCGACTGTTCGGCACTCGCTTGCACATCAAGAACACCGGACTTTGCCAGGTGACCGCGGAAAAGGCGAAGCACGCCGAAGACGACGGCTGGCAGATTCGCCGGTTTTCGGCGATCGATACGTATTTTGAAGTCCGGTAAGCGATGGAGCACAGGGCGCAGGTCAGGGCGTGATCTTCAAGTATTTTGAGCGTTTTCCTCGTTCGCTCGGAGGCACAACTTCATCTACCAGCCCGTCCACCTCCCCGCTGGGAATCGTGCTGTCAAAGTCAGAATGCTGGGCATCAACGTAGCCTGGTTTCTCGATAGTTATTTGGCACACGTTGCCGTCCTTCGAGAACATTGAAAACGCCACAATGCCCGGTTGAATCTCGAAAGTGGCAATTTGCTTGTACTTCGCTCCGAGTTGCTCTTTCGTCTGCGCGGCAGCGTTCCAAGTGCAGAACAGCACGACCACAAGGCTGCACAATACAGCCATTCGCTCAGAAAAACTCAATGGAGAAAATCGCATAAATGTTTCTCCGTCGAGAGTTTACAGCACGGTTGTTGAAAGCAGGCATTCTCGCAAGCTTGCGCCGTTTGTTCGGCGTCTAGCGTTTCGGCGGTGGCTCGCGATGTTTCACCAACCGGGGAGCTGTGTTGGTGACATCGGTTGGCCTTCGGTTGTAGATTGCCCGTCTCGGATGGTACTCTTCGCGGCGGTTGTAGATTCCTACATCAAGAACAACCGGAGGCAACATGAGGAAAGCACTATGCGTGATGTTGTTTTTCGTGGCATTGTTTGCTGCGATCCCGAGCTTTGCGCAAAACCCGAACTACGATAACGGGCCGATTTGGCGCGTTGTCTACTACCACATCAAGCCAGGCCAAGCGGAACCGTTCTGGAAGGATTTCCGCGAGAACTTGAAGCCTTCCTACGAAGCCTTAAAAAAAGAGGGCATTATCATCGAGTACAAGGTCTGGACGAACGTGACGACGGATGGACCGCAAGATTGGGACGTTGCCCTGGGTCTGCTATTCCCGAACTGGTCGGCACTTGATCAGGCCGATTCCAAAGCGGCGACGATCATAGCGAAACATTACGGGTCGCGGGACGCGATGATCGAGGCGGGGAAAAAGCGCAACGATCTCCGCGAAGTGATTGCCAGTAAGTTGGCGCACGAAGTGATGCCGAAATAGTATCCCGTTTGAACTTAAGGTTCGATGTGGATGATGCACGTTCTTGGGCCAATCAGTGCTAAAGCTCAATGAGTAACATGGTCCTCCCAGGATGGGCCGCCCGATGTCTGGGCGGCTTCTCTTTTGCCGTGCGCTGACAGCGGATTCACGTAACTGTTGAAAACCGGCCTTCTCACCACTTTGCGCTCTTGTTTCGCTTTTTTTCAGGCGGTTTTGGCGTAACGACATTTCATCGAGGATTCCTTTCACGATAAAAAATGAGGCGATTCGTTGACTATGGCGTCGCGAGGTAGTCCAAGGCCTCAAACCTTCTGTGCTCAGGAGTTCGCTATGCGCGGATTTGTTCTGGGATTCTTCTTGGGCATTCTGGAGTTACCTGCTGGTTCCGGCTTGCTGGCGTGGCTTGGCTTTTTTCCGGCAATTCGCCGGTTTTCGGCGATCGATACGTATTTTGAAGTCCGGTAAGCGATGGCTTACCCTCTCGCGCCGATTCAAAAGTCTCTACGCATTCAGCCGCTGAAGCTGCTGGATAGTTGCTGTCCTCTTTTGACATGCACCTACACACCGGGAACAGTTGATCCAAGCTATCAATTACTTCTTAATTTTCTACCTTGTGCTGCTTACACAACACCTTGTCGCAAACTAGTTTTGAGTCGTCCGGACCACCCGGGTTATAACGGACTGTGACGGGCTGCCCTTCACGGTACCCGGCGCTATCTTCGCCATCATGAATAATTGTCGTTCCGCCGAACCTATTTTTACCGACCTGAAGCTATAACCGATTCTCCACCCCGATTCGACCGGTGAAGCCGATTCCACAAAACCTTGCGTTGTTGGCCATGAAACGATTTTCTTGGTTAAGTGATATGCGACGTTAGGCCAGCAAAGAAGCACCATACCGACAGTGAAACCAATGAGTCGCACATAGGGGCTGCTTGCCATCCGGACGACAATGAACCCCGCAGCAGTCACGCTCCATCGAACCGTTTTCGCACGCCCATCTAGTGGGCGATCAATTCCGGCCTTGTAGCGAACTGCCCATACTGATAAATAAATGCAGGCTATTTTCGGGGCATTCGCCAGGTAGAAAGACAGAATCCCATCATTTGCCACGTTGGCTCCCGGTCGCCGCTAATACTACGCCGGCAAATTACCGCTGCGGCGTGCTAAGGCGCACCGCCGCTGGGAACTCCGGCTCCGCCGACCCATCCGTCCGCGGGTCCGACGCCGCCGAGTTCAGCCCAATCTTGCTGTTGTGGTCAATCGCCTGTCCTCGCCCCATGTAAAGAGAGAAATCTCCGCGCACTTCCACTTGATGTCCCATCCCGGTCAGCTGCCCTCGAACATCCGCCGGCACGCGGTCTTCAATCAGAATCTTGCATCCGATGTCGAAGTTATTCGTCACAGTAAAGCGCGCGGTCTCCATGGCAGCCTGCAGGTCCATGCCGTAATCGACCACGTTCGAAACAAATTGTGCGTGCGCGAGAGGTTGGTTGGCGCCGCCCATAATTCCGAATCCGATGTGATCGTCCCCATGTTCCATGAATGCCGGAATGATGGTATGAAAAGGACGCTTGCGCGGCGCCAGCGCATCAGGCTTCGTTGGGTCGAGCATAAACAGTGCTCCGCGATTCTGCAGTGGGAATCCCAGGCCGCGCACGGTTATCCCAGACCCAAACGCGGAATAGATACTCTGAATCAGCGAAACAATATTGCCCTCGCGATCGACCGCGGTGAGATAGGTCGTATCGCTTTCCACTGGCGTGCCCGCCCCTGTGTCGCAATTGGCTTTCTTCAAATCGATGAGCGAGGCTCTCTGCTTGGCGTATTCCTTCGAGAGCAACCCAGCGACGGGTATTTTGGCAAAGCGCGGGTCCGCGTTATAGCGAGCAAGGTCGGCATAGGCAAGCTTCATCGCTTCGATCCTCTTATGCAATTCCTCCGCGCTCAACGGCCCTCTTTTCGCAGGTTCGAACTGCTCCATGATGTTGAGCATTTCGAGCGCGGCCATGCCTTGCACGTTCGGCGGCAGCTCATAAACCTTCCACCCGCGATACGTGACGGAAATCGGCTCGACCCACTCAGCCTGAAAATCAGTGAGATCGTCAGCCGCCATAGCGCCGCCGAGTGCGCTCTCGGTGGCAAGAATCGCCTTCGCAATTTCTCCTTCATAGAATGCAGAAGGGCCAGCCTCAGCCAGCAGTCGTAAGGTTTTACTGAGATCCGGATTCTTGAAAACATCGCCGAACCCCGGCGCCTCCCCATGAACAAGGAACACGCGCCGGCTCTCCGGATCGTTCTTCAATTTCGCCACTGAGCCCCGCCAGTCCATGCCGATCATCTGCTGCACGGCAAACCCGTTTTCCGCATAGAAAATCGCCGGCGCGAAAAGCTCTTTCCATTTCATCCGCCCAAAGCGGCCGTGCAATTGATTCCATCCTTCAACCGCCCCAGGAACAGTGACCGTGTCGATACCGCTTCCGGGCATTTCACTCAGGCCTTTTGACTTCAGTCGCTCAATCGTCAGCGCCCTGGGAGCCCAGCCGCTGGAGTTCAGCCCATAAAGCTTGCCCGTCTTCGCTTCCCAGTAAATGGCGAAGAGGTCCCCGCCGATCCCGTTCATGTCGGGTTCCATCACCCCCAGCACGGCATTGGCGGCAATGGCCGCATCAACCGCCGAGCCGCCATGCGAGAGAATCTCCGCCCCTGCCTGCGAAGCTTGCACCTGGCTGGTTGCGACGATGCCATAAGGTGAGATCACCATTGAGCGCGCATTGCTGCGATCCTGGGAAAAAGACAGGACCGGCATCACAAAAAGGAGGCAGCTGAGCAGAAATCGACGCATGAATTGTCTCCCGCAATGAAAAAGGTGATGGTCCAAAAGCAGCCTGAGTCTAGCGCCGGGAAGAGACAGGAGCAACAACCTGTGGTCCGAATTTCGGGATTCAAATACAGCGAATCCCCGATTGTTCGGTGCAGTACAAAAGATGGTTAATAGGTCGGTACCTTCTTGGCTTCTGGCAAACCGACGTGAGAAAGAGAGAGTAATGCCGGTATCTGCCCTTCGTGTCCTGGTCGTCGACGACAACGATGTCGTCAGAAGGGCGATCTGCAAAATTCTTCAGGCCCACGCCGATATCGAAATCGTCTGCGAAGCTTCCAACGGCCGAGACGCCATCCGCTACGCCAAAGAGCACGAGCCCGACCTCTTCCTCATGGATATCTCCATGCCCATCGTTAGCGGCTTCGAAGCCACGCGCCTCATCAAGCACGCCCTCCCACATATCAAAGTTATCTTCCTCACCCAGCATCGCTCCCGCAGCTTCATGAAGGAAGCGCTGGCCGCCGGAGCCCACGGCTTCGTCACGAAGGACAACGCAAGCCGTGAACTGATCACTGAGGTTCGCCGCGTCCAGACTATCGAAGTCGCACCGCTCCCAGGGCAAGGCTCCGCATCGGGGTGAGGCTGCTGTCTAGCGATTGAATTGGCGTGAAAGCTTGTGAAGCATGCTTTCGAAGAAAAACGCGCATGCGTATAGCGCGGCACAAACAGTAAGCCCGATCGCGAACATTGTGAAAACCTCTGCCAATGCCCCCGCGAGAAACGCGGTTGCGGTGACCCTCTCCGTCGAGATGCCACGAAGTATTCCTGAAGTGTCACATGCAGCCACAAGTAGCGACAAAATAAACGTCAGCAGCGCGAGATTCTTCGTCGAAGTAATTCTCGCTTGGCAGGATCCGCTGAGCGGTTGAAAGCTCGAATGGTCGCCAGATTCCGAACGCCGCTCCACCCTCCGCAGCGCGAGCAAATCCCATGTAAGCTTCAGGCAGCGAAATACGAGAACAGCCGCTGCTAAGAGCAAGTAAAGGACAAATACCTTCACAAACCACGGCAGGTGCCCCTCGTACATCGGATCCCATCCACCAATTCCTTCCTGCATCTCTCCCTCCCCTGCAGGCGGAGCACCTTTGCAAGGCAGCATTCGCCATCACGGATGTATCAACCGCCGACTGACGGCTGATGGCTGACGGCTTCTACTGCCCTGGACCCTGCCCCGCAACAATTCCCGGAGGCGGCGCCGGAATCGCAATATCAATCTTGTGCACAGCTCCCAGCGACGCCGGCGCCTTATCGAACTCGTTCGCATTTCCCACCACCAGCACCGCCAGTTGATCCCGATGCAGATACTTTGCGGCCACCCGCGCCACGTCTTCCTTCGTCACTTTCCCGATCTTTTCCTGAAAAGTCTCGAGAAAATCCAGCGGATATCCATAGAATTCATACGCCATCTGCTCCTGCAGAATCTTAGAAGGCGAATCCAGTCGGAAGACAAACCCATTGAGAATCGCATCTTTGGCGTGCCCAATCTCAGAATCGCTAATTGGACTCTTCCCGAGCGCCGCAATGTCGTCGTCAATTGCGGTAATCGACTCGAACGTAGTCGGGCTCTTGGTCATTACCATCATCCGAATCATCCCATCGTGATCCCACCCCGTTCCGATTCCCCCGCCCACCGCATATGCGAGCCCCTTCGTCGTGCGCACATCGCTGAACAGCCGCGACGAAAATCCTCCACCGAAGGCCTCGTTGAAAACCGTGATCGCGTAATAGTCAGGGTTTTTCTTCGTTGTTCCCAACGCGACCATCTGCACGTTGCTCTGGTTCACATCTGTTTTTTCGACGAGGTAATATCCCGGCGCGGCCGGATGCGGCGCGAATACCTCATTCTTCACCGGTGTCCCCGCTGGCCACGACTCAAACGCCGCACGCAGCTTCGCTTCCATCTGCGCCGTATCGAAATCGCCGACAATTCCGAAAATGATGTTGCTGGGATGCACATACTTCGCATGCCAGTCGATCAAATCCTGTCGCGTGATCGCCGCAATCGTCGCGTACTCCGGCACGCGAGCATACGGACTATCCTTCCCATAAACGAGTTTCGCCGCCTCGCGCCCTGCAATCTGCCCAGCCTCATCGTTCCGCCGCGAGATCGCGTCATACCCAGCCTTCTTGGCAATCTCGATCTTGTCCGCGCGAAATTCCGGATTGCGCAACAAGTCATCAAACACGCGAAACACGTCGGCAAAATCTTCCTTCAAACACGAGAACCCGATCGTCGTCGAATCCCCCAGCCCGCCAGTCTCAACTTTTGCCGCGCGCTGCTCGAGAAAATCATCCAGCTGATCGCCGGTCTCGGTCTTCGTCCCGCCCGTCCTCCAAACCTCACCATAAACATCCATCATTCCGGCCTTGGCCGCCGGAACCCGATGTTCTCCTCCGCGAATCCGCGCCGACCCGTCGATCAGCGGCAGTTCATGATCCTCCTGCAAGAAGATCACCATGCCATTCGACAGCTGAATCCGCTTCGGCTTTGGCGGCTTAAACTCCGGCAGCTTCGGAATTGGAATCTGCTTCCATTCCTGCGCCGAAACCGAGGTGCCAAAGCATCCCAAAAGAAGGAGAGCAACAATAAGCGAGGTAACTGAACTAAGCAGCGTCCGCCTCACTGTCCACCTCCCTGCGGCCCTGCCGCGTCACCCGGCCCGCCGGGAGGCCCAGCAAACTCAATCACGCCCACCGTCCGGTTCTCCTCTTTAAACGTCGCATTCGCCACTCGCCGAATATCTGCCTTCGTCACCTTCTCAATCCGCTCCACCGACCCAAACAGCTCCCGCCAATCGCCATACCGCGCCTGATACAAAGCCAGCGCATTCGCCAGCCCCTCATTCGACCCCAGCGACCGGATCAGATTCGCCCGCGCCCGCGTCTTGATCATCTTCAACTCGTCGTCCGAAATATCTTCTTTCTTCACCCGCTCAATCTCCGCATGAATCGCGTCGCCCATCTCCTTCGTCGTGTGTCCCGGCAGCGGCACCGCCAAGAACGCAAACAGCTGCGGATACTTATTTCCCGGCAGCCCGGTAAATCCCTCCGCGTCGGAAGCAATCTGCTTGTCGCGCACCAACGCCCGATATAGCCGCGAAGTCCGCCCATCCGACATCAGATCCGAAAGCGCGTCATACACCTGATCGTCGGGGCTGCGAAAATCCGGCCGGTGATATCCCTCGACATACAGCGGTTGCGACTGCTCATGCAGCACCACGCGCCGCTCCGAATTCTGCGCAGGCTCTGTAGTCGTCCGCTCATCCGGCAGCGGCCGCGCCGGAATCCGCGAAAAATATTTCTCGATCACAGGCATTGCCTCGGCCGCCTTCAAATCCCCCACCAGCACCACCACCATGTTCGCCGGCACATAGTAGGTATCAAAAAAGTTCTGCGCGTCCGTAGCCGAAAACGTATTCAAATCCGAAATCCACCCGATCGTCGGCCGATGATACGGATGCGCCGCGAACGCCTCCGATAAAAACTGCTCAAACAACCGCCCCGGCGGACTGCTGTCTGTGCGCATCCGCCGCTCTTCAATCACCACGTTCCGCTCTTTATAAAACTGCCGCATCACCGGATGCATGAACCGCGACGACTCCAGATAAGCCCAAAGCTCCAGCCGGTTCACCGGAAACGAGTAGAGATAAGTCGTCTCGTCATAGTCGGTGGCAGCGTTCATCCCCACGCCGCCCTCCGACTCCACGATCTGCCCAAACTCATTCGTATAAGCAGCCGAGAATTTATCCGCCGCCGCAATCGCGTCCTTCCAAGCCTGCTCCAGCGTCTTCAGCTTCACGTCGTCGCGACCCACGCGCTTGTCGCGCTCGGCGATATAAGCCGCATAAGTCTCCTCAACCTTGGCCAACGCGACCTTCTCGCCTGCGTAATCGCGCGTGCCGATCGTGTCCGTCCCCTTGAACGCCATGTGCTCGAACATGTGCGCGAGGCCTGTCTTCCCCATCGGATCTTGTACCGACCCGGCATCGACCAAGGTGAAGAAGGAAAACACCGGCGCCTCAGGCCGCTCGCAAATGATGACGGTCAAGCCATTCGAAAGCTTCTTGAGCGTTGTGCGCTTTTCGAAGGAGGCCAGATCCTGGCCAAAGGAGAATGAGCAAAAGAGTGAGCAGACAACGACAACCGACAACCGCAAACGAAACTTCATCTCGCCTCCACCACGCAAGAAACCGAAATTCGAAATTACGTGGAGCGGGGAAGCATTGTCAATCCAGAGAAGGCAAACGAGCAAGCGTCAACCGAGCGTAGCCACAAAATAGCGCCGCTGGAAGTATAAGGCGACATTCACCAGCATGATCATGACAGGCACTTCGACAAGTGGACCAATTACGGCAGCAAACGCTGCTCCCGAATTGATCCCAAAGACCGAAACGGCTACGGCAATTGCGAGCTCGAAATTGTTCGAAGCCGCGGTAAACGACAGTGTCGCCGTCTTCGAGTAGTCCGCGCCCAGCTTTTGTCCCATGTAGAACGACACTAGGAACATCGCCACAAAGTAAATCAGCAGCGGCACAGCAATGCGCAGCACGTCGAGCGGAAGTCGAACGATGTAACTCCCCTTTAACGAGAACATCACCACGATCGTAAACAGCAACGCGATCAGCGTCAGCGGGCTCACGCGCGGAACAAAACTGTGCTCGTACCACTCTCGGCTCTTCACCCGCAGCAGCAGCGCCCGCGTAGCAAATCCCGCCAAGAAGGGAATCCCAAGATAAATGAAGACGCTCTTCGCAATTTCTCCCATCGAAACGTGAACAATCGACCCCTGCAAGCCAAACTTCGCCGGCAAGACGGTAATGAATAACCAGGCATAAGGTGAGTAAAACAACACCTGAAACAGCGAGTTGAATGCCACTAGGCCCGCCGCATATTCCGTATCGCCGCGCGCCAGTTCATTCCACACAATCACCATGGCGATGCACCGCGCCAGCCCAATCATGATCAATCCCGCCATGTATTCGGGATACCCGCGCAGCAACGCAATCGCCAGCGCGAACATCAGCAGCGGTCCGACCACCCAGTTCTGCACCAGCGACAATCCCAGCACGCGCTTGTTGTGGAAGACCTCGGGTAACTCCTCGTATCGCACCTTGGTAAACGGCGGATACATCATCACGATCAGTCCCATGGCAATCGGAATGGAAGTTGTCCCCACGCTGAAGCGATTCAGAAAAGGCACAACTCCGGGCACACGCCAGCCCAGCGTGACTCCAGCCACCATGGCGGCGAAGATCCACGCCGTCAAATAACGATCGAGAAAGCCGAGTCGCCGCGCCGGTTTCTGCGCGAGTACAGGCAGGATCGCGCTATTGCTTGCCAATGCGGTCGATCTCCTTCTTCAGCGCCAGCCGGTCGAGCGCCGCCATAGGAAGCGCTAGAAACAATCCGATCCTCCGCTCCAGCAAAAAGAACGCGTCTCGATAAGCCCGCTCGATCTCCGCGGGTGTTGCTTTCACCACCGCCGGATCAGGAATGCCCCAGTGCGCCGTCATCGGCTGTCCCGGCCAGAGAGGGCATGTTTCCTTGGCCGCGTTGTCGCACACGGTAAAGACGAAGTGCATCTCCGGTGTGCCCGGTCGCGCGAACTCGTCCCAGCTCTTGCTGCGCAATCCGGCCACGGGCACTCGTGCTGACGCCAGTTGCGCCAGCGCCTCCGGTCGCACAGCGCCCGAAGGGCGACTTCCCGCGCTGTACGCCCTAAATGCCGGCTTCCCTTTGTGATTCAGGATCGCCTCCGCCATGATCGAGCGCGCCGAGTTTCCCGTGCACAGAAAAAGAACGTTGTAATGAGTGTCCATTTCCCGACTGCTCAGTCCGTCTTCTGAAGTCCTCTGTGTAACCCCGTGTACCAGTGGTAATCGCTTTTTGCGGACGCCCTCAACAAACTTAGCTGCAGCAACTAGGCCCGCAGCAAGCTTTCTGCGGCTTTACCCCGCGTATGAACGCGCTCATGAACTTCCCATCCACCTGAGGCGCAATCGCGTCGACATCCACTCCCGACGCCGACAGAAACTCCCGCGCATCCTCCACGTGATAAACGCGGGTACTTTCCATCTCAATCTGCTCAAAGCCAGCGGCCGCCAGCTTCGCGCGATATTCGTTCTCTTCGAGCGCCCCAGCGATGCAACCCACCCAAGCCAGCACGCTCTTGCGCACCTCCGGCAGCATCTCGCCGCGCGTCACCACATCAGAAACCGCCAGCCGCCCGCCCGGTTTCAGCACGCGAAACGCCTCGCGCAGCACGCGATCCTTGTCTCCCGAAAGATTGATCACGCAATTCGAAATAATGACGTCTACGGTATTGTCCGGCAGCGGAATGTTCTCGATTTCGCCGCGCAGAAACTCTACATTCTCCGCCCCGGCCTTGCGCTTGTTTTCGTTGGCCAGAGCCAGCATCTCGTCCGTCATGTCGAGCCCGTAAGCCTTGCCCGTCGGCCCAACCCGCCGCGCCGAAAGCAGCACATCGATCCCGCCGCCCGACCCCAGATCCAGCACCGTTTCCCCTTCCTTCAACTGCGCCAGCAAAGTCGGGTTGCCGCAGCCGAGCGACGCCAGCATCGCCTCCTCCGGAATCTGCTGCGCCTGCGCCGCGTCATAGAGGTTCGCCGTAATCGGATCGCAGCACTCCCGCGCCGGAGCCGACCCACAGCAACTGTTTCCGCCTCCCGTCACTCGCAACGCGGCCTGTCCGTACTTCTCTTTGACTACTTCTTTAATATCGACATCTACATTCGGCATGATGGCATCTCCTATTTACAACACTGCATCAGCTCCTGAGGTTTAAGCGCCCCGCTGCGTGTGCAGCATTCGGCGTATAAGAATTGGAAAATTTCGCGCAAAGCTTCAATATTCGCGGTGTAACGCAAGTAAGTGCCCTCGCGCTCCACACGCACCAGTTCTTCGTTGCGCAACTTGTCGAGATGATGGGAAAGCGTAGACCCAGGAATTTCCAACTCTTCCTGAATCTCGCTGACCACCATCCCGTCAGGGTGAGCGGAGAGCAGAAGCTGCACAATCCGCAGCCGAGCCTCCGTTCCCATAGCCGAAAACATATCGGCATAACGTGTAACTTGATCACTGGAAGCGCGAGTTTTCCGATCGGCGGCCGTCTGCATATTTCGATAATACTGGAACTATAGATTCATCGTCAAGATAAAGTGAACGGCCAACCCAAATGTCCCGCGTACACTCTTCGTGTACCTTTGTGTCCTTAGTGGTTTCGCTTCTCGAATGCGGACCGCAAAGGACCAAGGGCGAAGAACTAAGGACGAAGCACGGCAACTAGCAACTCGCGACCAGCAACTAGCAACTGAGAACTGAGAACCGAGAACTGAGAACTAGCAATGCCCACTCCCACCAACGTCGAAGTCGCCGGCCGCCAGCTAACCCTAACCAACCTCGACAAAGTCCTCTACCCCGCCACCGGCTTCACCAAAGGCCAAGTCATCGACTACGCCATCCGCATTGCCCCCGTCCTCATCCCGCACCTCAAAGGACGCCCGCTCACCATGAAGCGCTATCCCGGTGGCGTGAACGAAGAGTACTTCTTCGAAAAGAACGCCCCCAAGCACCGTCCCGACTGGGTCCAGACCACGCCCGTCTGGAGCGGCGGCAACAACCGCACCATGCACTACCTAATGGGCAACGATCTCCCCACGCTAGTCTGGATCGCCAACCTCGCCTCCATCGAACTCCACCCATCGCTCTCGCTAGGCAAAGCGATCGAAACGCCCACCATGATCGTCTTCGACCTCGACCCCGGCCCGCCCGCCAACATAGTCCAGTGCTGCCAGGTCGGCCTCTGGGTCCGCGAAATCTTCGATCACTTCGGCCTGAAGAGCTTCGCCAAGACTTCCGGTTCAAAAGGCATGCAGGTTTACATCCCGCTGAACACAAAAGTCAGTTACGACGAAACCAAGGGTTTTGCCAACGCCATCGCGCGGTTGTTAGAGGACCAGCACCGCGACCTGGTAGTCTCCGACATGAAGAAGGCGATCCGCACCAACAAAGTCTTCGTCGATTGGAGCCAGAACGACCAGCACAAAACGACCATCTCGGTCTATTCCCTAAGAGCCCGCGAGCGCCCGACAGTTTCGACGCCAGTCACATGGGAAGAGGTAGAGACAGCGCTAAAGAAGAAAGACGCCAACCTGTTGGTCTTCGAATCGAAAGATGTCCTGGCGAGAGTAGAGAAGATGGGAGACCTCTTCGCCGAAGTGCAAACGCTGAAACAAAAGCTGCCGAAGCTGTCGGGACTGGAGGCAGAAGCAACCGAAGAGAAGCGAGCGCCAGAGAGAGAAACGGCGAAGCGAAAGAGAGCAAGCGATAGGTCGGAGCGAAAGACAAAGAGGAGCGGCCGATGAAGTACCTTTTCACGTTGTGCGAGATCGTGCCTCTGGAGGATCAAGGGGAAACTCACGATCCATGCCTTCGCCGCCGTTCCGCAATTTCACGGACGAAATCAGAATCAGTGAGAGTGTTGTCGATTCCCTTATCCCACTCGTTTGGATGAACATTGCGTTGTGATTCTGTTAGGTAGTGCCAGAGTCCTCCTCTTGGTCCGACAATGTAGCGTCCCCCGTCAGACAGAATAATGCGAACGTTCCACAATCCTTTGATTTCCTCCTTTTCGACTTCTTCAATTGTGACGGCCTCTTGTTGGCAAAGTTTCTTGATTGAATCAACTCGTTCGTCTCTCCGTTTGTAGGCCATCGGTTTAGTTCCCAGGGTGTTGGTATTTAGCTGTTCTGCACCTCCGAGGCGAGCAACACATTCACTTCCCGCCTTGGCTGGCAGCAGCAATAACCTTTTCGTACTGTTTACCTACGTCCAGCGCATATTGGTTAGCTACTCGGAACGTTTCCTCAGCATGTTTCTTCGCATTCTCGTCGCTCCCAAGATTAGCTCTCCGAAATTGGATTATTGCCTCTAGATCGACCTCTAATGGGTGGTGCATTACCCCCCAGACTTCCGGCCATCTTCTGAGCAGTTGGAGTCTTTCCGCGATGTTATACTCCATGGCCTTGTAAGTATCGTCAGCGTCGAGAATGCCCTCTAACTGCGCAATCGGCACGAGGTTCTGCCGTGCTCGTCCGTCCAGTTCGGCTATGCGATCCTCCGTCTTTAGATTGTCGATCCGCAATAAAATTGCTTGGCGTTGGCTTGCAAACGTTAGCTCTTCAGATTGTCGTTCGGCAGCCTTCTCGCGGAGTGCTTCTTCTGCCGTATTTGCTTCCTCGGTCCTCTGATACGACTTATAAGCGATGTCGCCACCAACAACGGCCAAACCAACGAGTGCGAGAATAATAAGCAGTCTACCGAGCTTCGCCATTTAGAGGACCCATGTCCGTGAGTCAAAAACCGGGATCATGCTAATCCAGTGGAGAGGCGGCATGCAACGACCAAGATCGTGGCGGGTAAGCCGTTTTAAAGAACCACACCCTGTCGGCTCACGCCATCCGCTCGAAGTCCTGCAGCTAACGTTATTCCTGTTATAATGTAGCCACGTTGCTACATTGAGGGAACGCGAGACCATGCCCATTACAAAACTGTCGAGTCGAGACTTTAATCAGGACACAAGCCGGGCAAAGCGAGCCGCTAAGCGCGGTCCCGTTTTCATCACCGATCGAGGCCGTCCGTCCCATGTGCTGCTCACGGTGGAGGAGTATCAGAGGATCACCGGAGGCCAAAAAAGCGTTCTCGATTTGTTGGCCATGCCGGCCGCCGCTGAGATTGATTTTGAGCCGCCTCGTCTGCGCGGAAACCTGCACGAATCCACGGACCTGACCTGATGTACCTGCTCGATACCAATGTAATTTCAGAATTAAGAAAAGCCAGGAAGACGCATCCAAACGTCAGGAAATGGGCTCAACCCTTACCCTCCGCGGACCTCTACATCTCAGTCATTTCGGTACTGGAACTGGAAATCGGAATCCTTCAAATCGACCGGCGCGACAAAGAGCAAGGCGCGATCCTGCGCGCATGGATGGACAGTCACGTGTTGCCCACATTCTCCGGACGCATCCTGCCCATCGACACCGCCGTCGCCCAGCGCTGCGCGACGCTTCACGTGCCGAACCCCCGCTCCGATCGCGATGCCTTAATAGCCGCCACAGCCCTAGTCCACGGCCTGACCGTCGCCACCCGGAATGTAGCCGACTTTGAACGCACGGGAGCGGCCGTCGTCAATCCTTGGGGGACGTGAGTGGGTCTTCAACAACAAAGGCCGCGTTGTCTGCCCCTGCGTGGTAACCTGTTCGGTCCACATGATCGTCTGGCGAGGAAGAGGAATTCTTGTTGGGGTCATAACCCTCGTCTGTCTGCTCGTGACTGAGTTGTTCACCAGATTTTTCTTTCATAGCAATACGTATTACCAGCAACAGGGATGGCCCAAGGCCGCTGGCTTTCTAGTAGCTGCGGCGATTGTCTGGGCCCTTTCTCGTGATAGGCAAGACGATTCCGCTGGCATTCAGAATGTAATTAGAGAGCCCGTACTCAGGTCGCAAGACACGCTCTTTCATGTTTCTGTCAGACACTGGCCAATCATTCTCTGCGTGCTGGGCATATTTTTTTATTTCGTTCGCAGTCAAGACTGATAAGACGTCTGCCACCGATTACAATTCAACTAGTCAGTCGATCCGCGAAAGTCCGCGCGAATCCGCGGAAAAGAAGTTGCTCTTAAATCTGCAATCTGCAATCTAAAATCTGCAATGCCCTTATACGTTGGCACCTCCGGATGGGCTTACCCAACATGGAAGCCCGCTTTCTATCCCGAGAAGCTCGCGCAAAAAAAGTTCCTCAACTTCTACGCCACCAAACTCAACACGGTAGAAGTCAACTTCACCTTCCGCCAGTTGGTCAAAGAATCCACCCTCCAGAACTGGCTCGCCGACACCCCGGACACCTTCCGCTTCACCATCAAAGCCCATCAGGTCCTCACTCACATCAAGCGCCTGAAGAGCCCCGAAGAATTCCTCAAGCGCTTCCTCGCCACGCTCGAGCCGCTCGAGCGAGCCAAGCGCCTCGGCCCGATCCTCTTCCAACTCCCGCCGAACTTCAAAGCCGACCAGGACACCCTTGCCGAATTCCTGGCCATCGTCCCAAAAGGCGTCCGCGCCGCCTTCGAATTCCGAAACAAGACGTGGTTTGGAGAAAGCACGTTCGGAAATGAAGGATCCGACGAGCCCACCTGGCAAACCCTCCGCGCCCGCAACGCCGCTCTCTGCGTAGCCGAATCCGAAGACCGAGACACCCCCGAAGTCCTAACCGCCGACTTCGCCTACTACCGCTACCGCAAGCCCAGCTACACCCCCGAAGAGCGCCAGAAGATGGTAGCCCGCCTACGCGAGCACTTAGCCGCAGGCCGAGACGTCTTCGCCTACTTCAAGCACGAGGAAACGCCCGAAGGCGCGCTGTACGCAGTGGATGTTCTGAATAGCACAATTTCGGGAAAATAGGTTAACTTATTGATTTATAAAGACTTTACATCTAACTCCTTATTTCTCAAAGACCTGGCATTTTTTTCACGCTAAGTCTTTGAGTTTAAAAGACCGCTTCCGAGGGGTCTCCGATACCAAGTAGTAAACACCGCCTCAAAACCCAACATCCGATACTTATGAAAGTGCCTGTCAACGATTCCATCCTTAGCGGCTTCCTCGACTACCTTCGCGTCGAGCGTGGATCAGCCGCTCTCACCATCGCTGCCTACAACCGCGACCTCATCCAGTTCTCCGAATTCCTGCAGGCCCGCAAAACACTTCTCGCAGGTGCGCGCCGCGAAGACGTCCGCGACTTCATCCAGGAACTCTTCTCCAACGGTCTCGATGGCCGTTCTGTCGGCCGAAAGCTCTCCGCCATTCGCCATCTCTATCGCTATCTCCTGCTCGACGGCAAGATCGACAAAGATCCCACGCTAAACATCGACTCGCCCAAGCAATGGAAGGTCCTGCCCAAATCGTTAACGCGCGATGAAGTTGAGTCGATGCTGAAGTCAAAAGCGACAAAGCCCGAAGCCGAAGCGGAGCAAATCGCCGCGGATATCGTGTCGATGCCGCAAAACGCTCGTGCTCAGGCCATCGCTCTCCGTGATGCTTCAATAATCGAGCTTCTCTACGCAGGAGGTTTGCGCGTCTCCGAAGTAGCCAACGCGCGCCTCGAAGACCTGAAGCTCGATCTCGGCTACATCCTGGTCAAAGGCAAAGGCGACAAAGAACGCATGGTCCCCCTAGGAGCGCCCGCGCAGCAAGCCCTGCAGCACTATCTGAAAAGTGGCAGAAACATTCTCGCCAACAAGCGAACCAGCGCGCTGCTCTTTCTAGGTGTAGGCGCAAAGCGCCTGACTCGTCAGCGAGTCTGGCAACTGGTAGGCAAAGCCTCGGAAGCCGCAGGGCGCCATTCCAGTCCACACATGCTGCGTCATTCCTGCGCCACGCACATGGTAGAAAACGGAGCCGATCTCCGCACCGTCCAAACCATCCTCGGCCATTCCGACATTTCGACCACGCAGATCTACACGCACGTAGCGCTAGACCGGTTGAAGAGCGTGTATGCGAAGCACCATCCGAGAGCCAAGAAGATCGGGTGATTTGTAATGGGTAATTTGCAATTGGTAATCGAAGAGCGGTCTGGTTTTCCTTCGTGTCCTTAGTGGTGAAAAGGTTTCGAATGCAAGCAGCAGCCCAAACTCGTCGCACGATCACAGAGCATGCGACGGACGACTTTCTCCGTCACCTGCGCGAGCGCAATGCCTCCGCGCACACAATCAAGGCGTACACAAGCGATCTTGATTCCTTCTCCGCCTACGTCGGCAACCGCGACCCAAAAACCATCGACCACATCGCCATCCGCGGATTCCTCTCGTATCTCTACGACAAAGGCCTAAGCAAAACGTCAGTAGCGCGCTCTCTAGCGGCCATCCGCTCCCTCTATCGCTGGCTGGCGCAGGAAGGTATCGTCGAGCAGAATCCCGCCAAGCTAGTCTCAACGCCACGCTTACCCAAGAAGCTTCCACGAGTTCCCACCATTGAAGAGGTCAACTCCGTCCTCGACGGCAAAATGCCCGAAATCGCTTCGTTCCCCGAGCGCGACCGCCTCGTCCTCGAACTCCTCTACGGATGCGGCATACGCAACTCAGAGTTAGTCGGCATCAACCTCGACGACATCCGCGCAAGCAACGAAGCCATCCTCATCCGCGGCAAAGGCAAAAAAGAGCGTTACGTCCCCTTTGGCGAATCCGCCCACGAAGCGCTCTCGCACTATCTTCCGTGGCGTCACCAACTCTTAGCCACAGTCAAGAAGTCCACGCCAGCATTATTAATCAATCAACGCGGAGGTCGTCTCACCACGCGCAGCGTAGGCCGCATAGTCAAACGCATAGCTGTCGCCAAAGGCCTCTCTCCAGACGTCCATCCGCACACGCTCCGTCACGCCTTCGGCACGCATATGCTGGAAGAAGGAGCCGATCTCCGCGCCATCCAGGAACTCTTAGGCCACGAGCGCCTCGCCACCACGCAGCGCTACACGCAGCTCTCGGTCAAGCACATGCTGGACGTCTACGACAAAACGCATCCCCGCGCGAAGTAGGAAGTGCGAACTCTGTGAAACCCAGTGAACTCCGTGGTTGAAAGGGCTTCCCGCGGCAGGCGGTGCGAGCCACGATTACCCCAGTAACCTTCCCGCAATACCGAAGTTGTCCGACGATAAGAGAGGCCTTCGTGTGCGCCACAGGTATGTAGGCGAACCAACATGACCAAGCTAACCAAAGAACTCGCCCTTCTTCTCTCTCTCTTCCTGATTGCGGCCGCCCTGCAATCCTTCGCGCAGTCGCTGCCGATGGCCCTCTGCTTCTACTTCCTCCCCACGATGTACTCCGCCTACTTCTTCGGACGCCGTCACGCAACGCTTACCGCCTTCACCAGCGTTCTGCTCGTAATGTCGCTGAACTATCTCAACGCGCTGCTGCCAAAGCATTACGTTGTGAGCCTTCCGCAGGAGCGCCTCTTCAACTTTGCCATCTGGGCCGGCGTTCTCGCGGTCACCGGCTATGCGATGGGCACTCTCTACGAACGCGCGCAAGGCATGACCAACGACCTTCGCAACAGCTTCTCCAGCCTGCTGCTCGTCCTGCAGCACGTTATCGTCAGCGAAAAGCGGACCGACAACGAAAGCCAGCGTGTCATCGACATCGCCATCAAGATTGCCGAAACGCTGGATCTCGGCCCCGATCGCATGGACCTGCTCCGCTCCGCGATCCTTCTCCGCGACCTCAGCGAGCTCGGCATCAGCAACGACACTCTCTACAAAGCAGCCGACGTCACGCACGAGGAAGTCGTCGCCAGTCTCCGCAAAGGCAAGAGCGATCAGCGTACCGAATCCGTCGGCAACGCGATTCGCCGCGTTGTTCCTATCATCGTCGCCGAGCAGATTCTTCAGGATCAGGGAGCGCGCGCCAGCAACATTCCCATCGAGGCCCACATCCTCGCCGTCGCCGACGCGTATCAGAAGCTGACCAACAGTTCCTATGGCAAGCCGCATTCTCCGCAGCAAGCGGAAGAAGAGATCATGGCAGGCGCAGGCGACAAATACGATCGCGGCGTAGTCGCCGCCTTCGTAAAAGCCTTCGGCGAACGAGCCCGCGGCGCGAATGCTTAGCAGGGCGAACCCTACGCTACGTTGTTGTCCCCAAAACTCCGTAATCCCACTAGGGATGTCACCCTGAAACGCTTGGCTTCTTGTAACGTTGTCAGCCTGAGCGAAGTGAGGTGAGCGCAGCGAGCCGAACAAGTCGAAGGACCCCTACAAGCTCATCCGCAATTACAATCTCCGCAAGGCACTCGCTTGTGCCCAAAGGGGTGATTGCCCGCGAAATCGCATTGACGGGTCGAATCCTTCGTGTTCCTTAGTGTTCTTTGTGGTGTAGCCGTTTTGCCGGACAGTTAATCAAGGCTCAACTCCGCCCCGCCCCTTCCTCCGTAGCTCCTCCCACATTCCAGCCACTCGATCCTTCACCTCCGCCATGAACTTTTCATAACTCGCCTCACTGGCCACGCTCACCGGCGGAGGCATCATCGGCTTCCCGACCTTCATCTCCAGCGGCCCGAACGTCGGCAGCTTCTTGTGCCGCGGCCATACGTCGTAGAACCCTTCAATCGCAATCGGCACAATCGGCGCCCGCGTGTGAATCGACAAGATCGCCGCGCCTTTGCGGAAGACTCTCAAATTCCCATCGTTAGTACGCTCGCCTTCGGGGTATAGGATCAACACCCGCCCATGCTTCAACCCAAACTCTCCCGCCCGCATGGCCGGCACCAGGTTTGCATCCGGATCGAGCACAACCACCCGCAGCTGCCGCGCCAGCCATCGCATGAATCCTGCGCCGAAGATTTCACTCGTTCCTACCGCGAACGTCTCTCGAAAAGTCCGCCACGGCAGAGCCGATGCCAGCAGCAACGGATCGATATAGCTCTGGTGATTCGAGCAAAGCAGGTAAGGCCCATTCTCGGGAAGGTTCTCGATCCCGCTCACTTTGAACTGCAACCGGTCCTGCGCAAACATTGCGATAAACCGCGACAGCACAAAAAAGAAGATCTCGGCCACCACATCCGGCTTGGCCAGCGCCAGGACATCCGGATTCGTCATCGGCTCCTCGAAAATCGTCGCCCACGCCGCCGCGCCCCCCTTTGTCCCTCCCTCGCCACGCCCCGCGCTCTCCAGCACCGCGTCCACCAGATCGCGTACGGTGTAAATCTCGGCCAGCCGCGCCTCAGGAACCGCGCCGCCCAATTGCTGTTCAAGCGCCGTCAGCAGCTCGACTCGCTGCATCGAGTCCAGCCCCAGATCGAGTTCCAGATTGTGCCCCGGACGAATCGCTTCCAGCGGATTTCGCGCCGCCTCTTTCACCGCCGCCAGCGCCCGCGTCACATCCTCTCGCGCCAGCCACGCGCGTTCTTCATCTGTGAGCGGCTTCTCCACCCCGATCTCTGCCTGCACCCCTCCACCCTTTTGCAACTCCCGTACGCGCTTTGCGATCTCAAACCGCTTCAGCTTGCGCGTCGTCGTTCGCGGCAAATCTTCCTGCCAGACGTCATACTTCCCCAGACGCTTCGTCGACGCGATCTTGTGCGACAACGCCTCGATGTCGAACCGGATCGCCTCTTTGGTATTGACGATCTTCTTCTCCCGCAGCAGTTCGAAATTCGGGACCACCACACCGTACAGCTTCTCCGAGGTCGGATCACCCGGCCGTTCCTCCAGCGCCATCACGCAAATCTCTTTCACCAGCGGCGACTGCAGGTAATGCGTCTCGATCTCCTCGGGATAAATATTCTTCCCGTTCGCCAGCACAATCACTTCCTTGCGCCGCCCCGTAATAAAGAGGTTGCCGCCCGAATCGAAATGTCCTAGGTCTCCTGTGTAGAGCCATCCGTCACGCAAGACCTCGGCCGTGGCTTCCGGACGATTCCAATATCCCTTCATCACGATCGCCCCGCGAATCGCGATCTCGCCCACGCGCGGCATACCCTCTTCGACAATTTCCTCGTTCACGACCCGCGCCTCAACTCCCGGCAACGGCGGTCCAACCGACCCGAACATCACCTTGCCCGGCCGATTCACGAATGCTCCGCCGCTCGTCTCGGTCAGTCCATAGGCGTTGAGCACATCGATGCCGAACGAGTAGAAATCGCGCTGAATCGCAGGATCGAAGCGCGATCCGCCAGTCACGAGATAGCGCATGCGAGTGCCAAACGTCGCATGAATTTTCCCGAATAAAACTCGCCCTGCATTGATTCCGACCTTCCGCAGCCCGCGATTCGCCGCCATCAGCGTCCGCACCAGGCGCTCGGTGAACTTTCCCTTCTTCTTGATCTCTTTGAATATCCTTTCGTGAATTAGATAGAAGAACTGCGGCACCACCGCAAACGCCGTGATCTCGCGTTCCTGCAGAGCTCGTAGCAGTTCGGTCGTATTCAGCGTCTCCAGATAGACGACGCGCGAGCCGTTGAACAAAGGCAGAAACAGGTTGGCCATCTGCGCCAGCACATGGAACATGGGCAGGATTCCCAGCAGAGCATCGCTGGGCCCGATCGTGACCACTCCAAAGACTGCATTTGCCTCGCCGACCAGGTTGGCGTGTGTCAGCATCACGCCTTTTGGGTCAGCCGTCGTGCCCGACGTGTAAAGCAACGCGGCCAGGTCATCCTCGCGCGGAACCACCGGCTCAAATCCCTCGCTGCCCTCCTCGAAAATCGACTCCAACTCGCCCCAGAACTGCGTCCCGACGCGCTCGCTCTTTTCCTTAGCGGGCGGCATCGTCCACTCCGCTGGCGCGGAAGTCATCACCAAGCCGATCTTCGTCCCCTCCACAGCCTCGGCCGAAACGGCAAAGTGTTTTGCATCGCAGAAGAGCAGGGAAGCCCCGCTATCCAGCAAGAGTTTCTTCACCTGATCCGCGTGGAAAGCCGTATCCAGTGGAACCGCCGTCCGTCCCGACGCGATGATCCCCAAATACGCCGCCACCCACCGCGGATGATTCGCCGCCAGAATCGCCACCCGCGCATCGGCCGCCACCCGCCCGGAGAGCCATTTTCCGACGCTCTCAGCCATATGTGTCAGTTCGGCAAATGTGACCCGCTCAACGGTCTCAGCCCGCTGAATTTCGAGGGCGATATTCTTTGGGAATTTCCGGGCGGATTCGAGAAACCGCTGGTAGAAGGTGGCCATGGGTCGGTGTGAATATACTAAAGAGACGCAATGAAAACTAGGAAATGCGACCCCGATTGCTCAGTCGGATAGCGAGCCAAGTTCCAACCCACAGGCATCTAATATGCTAGGCTCTTAGTACGTCTGGACGTGTGTCCATCCAAGGAATCCGGGTTTGATCAACACTTTACTAGGCAAGATTTTTGGCACCAAGAACGAGCGCGAAATCAAGCGTCTGCTGCCGCGCGTGGACGTCATCAACGCGCTCGAACCGGAGATGCAGAAGCTCTCCGATAACGAACTCCGCGCCAAGACTGACGAGTTCCGCAAGCGCATTGAAGAGCGCATGAGCCGCTTCGGCGGCAATGGTGGCGAGCCTCCCGCCGCAGATGCGCCGGCCAGCCCGGAGGGCGAAGACGATTTTGACCGCAACAAGCGTCTCGAAAAAGAGCAGTACGACACGCTCCAGGATGTTCTGAACGAGATCCTCGATGAAGCCTTCGCTGTTTGCCGCGAGGCTAGCCGCCGCATTCTCAACATGCGCCACTTCGACGTGCAGTTGATCGGCGGTATGGTTCTGCACGAAGGCAAGATCGCCGAAATGAAAACCGGCGAGGGCAAGACGCTCGTCGCCACGCTGCCTGTCTATCTCAACGCGCTGAGCGGGCGCGGCGTGCACGTAGTCACCGTCAACGACTACCTCGCCAAGCGCGACTCGGAATGGATGGGCAAGCTGTACACGTTCCTCGGCCTCACGGTCGGCGTCATCATTCACGATCTCGACGACGACGAGCGCCGTGCCGCATACGCCGCCGACGTCACCTACGGCACCAACAACGAATTCGGCTTCGACTACCTCCGCGACAACATGAAGTTCGACCTGCGCGATTGCGTGCAGCGCCCGCACAACTTCGCCATCGTCGACGAAGTCGATTCCATCCTCATCGACGAAGCCCGCACCCCGCTCATCATTTCGGGCGCCAGCGAGGAATCGACCGACAAGTACTACAAAGTCAATCGCATCATCCCCAAGCTCGAGCAGGGTGAGGAGATCGACACTGAGCCCGGCGAGCCAAAGATCTACACCAAGGATTTTGTCGTCGACGAAAAGCACCGCAGCATCACGGTCACCGACGATGGCTGGGAGAAAGTCGAGAAGCTACTCAGTATCGGCAACATCGCCGATCCCGAAAACTGGGCGCTCAAGCATCACGTGGAAACCGCCGTCAAGGCGCACGCCCTCTACAAGAAAGATGTCGAGTACGTAGTCAAAGACGGCGAAGTCATCATCGTCGACGAGTTCACGGGCCGTCTCATGCCCGGCCGCCGCTGGTCCGACGGATTGCACCAGGCCATCGAAGCCAAAGAAAACGTCAAGATCGAGCGCGAGAACCAGACGCTCGCCACCATCACTTTCCAGAATTATTTCCGCATGTACAAGAAGCTTGCCGGCATGACTGGTACGGCGGAAACCGAAGCGCCTGAGTTCGACAAGATCTATCGCCTCGAAGTGGTAGTCATTCCGACCAATCGCACTCTGCTGCGCATCGAAAATCCGGACATTGTTTACCGCACCGAAAAGGAAAAGTATTTCGCTGCCGCCGACGAGATTCAACGCCTACACGAGAGCAATCAACCGGTACTGGTGGGTACAACGTCGATCGAGAAATCTGAGCGCCTGTCCGACTTGCTGAAGAAAAAAGGCATTCGCCATGTCGTGCTCAACGCTAAGTATCACGAGCGAGAAGCAGAAATCGTCGCGCAGGCCGGACGCAAAGGCATGGTCACCATCGCCACCAACATGGCCGGCCGCGGCACCGACATCCTGCTCGGCGGAAACCCTGAATTTATGGCGAAACAGGAGTGCGTGAAGAAAGGCGTCGCCCAGCCCGTTCGTGCCGCGCAAGGCAAGATCGAAACTGGTGTCGACGACTCCAACCGCACCACGTGGTACTACGCCGGAAACGAATTCGAAGTTCCCACTGACCAGTGGAACGAAGTCTTCGCGCGCTACAAAACCGAGACGGACCGCGAGCACAAAGAAGTCATCGACGCAGGCGGTCTCCACATCTTCGGCACCGAACGCCACGAGGCCCGCCGCATCGACAACCAGCTTCGCGGACGCGCTGGCCGCCAGGGCGATCCCGGTTCCTCCCGATTCTATCTCTCTCTCGAAGACGACCTCATGCGCATCTTCGCGAAGGAGTGGGTTTCAAATCTCCTCCAGCGTCTCGGCATGGAAGAAGGCGTCCCCATCGAGTCGCGCATGATCACGCGCCGCATTGAAGCTGCGCAGAAAGCCGTCGAAGGCCAGAACTTCGAAGCCCGCAAGCACCTACTCGAATACGACGACGTGATGAATAAGCAGCGCGAGGCCGTCTACGGCCTGCGCCGCCGCCTGCTCGAAGGACTCGACCAGAAAGATCTCATCATCGAAGACTATGTCTCCGGCAGCCTCGGCGATATCCTCGAACAGTTCTGTCCCGCCAAGGGCCACGCCGATAACTGGGACCTGAAAGGCTTGAAAGACGCCATCTTTACGCGCTTCGGCGTCGACATTTACGCCGAGGGCATCAAACCCGACGCGCTCAATCGGGCCGAGCTGGGTGACGCCATCTTCGACAAGCTCAAAGAGCGTTACGACGCGAAAGAAAAGCTCATCGGGCCCGACGCCATGCGCTACCACGAGCGGATGATCATGCTCAGCGTCATCGACGCGCAGTGGAAAGATCACCTGCTCTCCATGGACCACCTGAAAGAGGGCATTGGCCTGCGCGGATACGGGCAGCACGATCCGCTGGTCGAGTACAAGCGCGAGTCCTTCGACATGTTCGAAGACATGATGCGCCGCTTCCAGGAAGAGACCGTTCGCTATCTCTACCTGATGCAGATTCTCGAGCGGCCCATGGAAGCCCCGCCGCGCCAACAGGGCGGTGTGCAATCGGTTCCCGAAATTCCCAATGCCACATCTCCTTCTCTGATCACGGGAGGCCGAGGAGGCAACGGTGGTCCGCCCAAGCACGTTTCCACCTCGATGGACGACCTCGAACAGGCCTTCCAGCGCAAGAAAAAGCGCGAACTAGAGGAAGCCCGAATGGCGGGGGCCGGAGACAGGCAGGTCCAGCAGGTAGTTCGCTCCGGCGACAAAGTAGGCCGCAACGACCCGTGTCCCTGCGGCAGCGGCAAGAAATACAAGAAGTGCCACGGCGCTTGATGCACACGTAGCGCGGGCGCTCTCGCCCGCGCAAAGCAGTGAAAATCACACCAAGAGAGTGGGTACAACCTTAGTGTACCTTCGTGTCCTTGGTGGTTATGCTTTAAGTTGCAGCCACCCCGCACCCTCTCTCATGATGGACTACAATACCCGCAACAGTTGAGGTGCCCGATGCCCACCGAATTCTGTCAAAAATGCAAGCAATCCCACCCCGGACGCGCCTGCGACTACGACGACAAAGGCGACTGCGCCGAAACCGCCGACCTGACCGATATCGCCAATGCAATCAAAGAGGAATCAAAGGAGAAGGAGTAGCTCGTTCCTCTCCCAACCCCGCCTCAGGATTGTCTAGCCAGTAAGTCCATCGCCGCAAGCCGTTGACAGCAAGCCGTAAGCGTTCGCCATTAGATTTCATCGCCGCCCTTCGCGCATCGGAATACAATAAAGAAAAGACCGAGGAGGTTCATCATGATCGCTCTTCGTCTGGTTCGTCTTATTGAGTCCCACTCCGAAGAACTCGCCGAAAGCCTGATTCATAAATTAGAGCGTTCCAGCCGTGCCGCTGATTTGCAAAAGGCTCCCCAACACGAGATTCGCGAGCGCTCTCGCGAAATCTACCGCAATCTCAGCGACTGGCTGCTCACCAAAACCGAGGACGACATCGAGCGCGTCTATACGCCGCTCGGCCGCCGCCGCGCCGAGCAGGGAATCACCCTGAGTGCTCTCTGCTGGGCTCTCATGATGACCGAAGAAAATCTCTGGGACTTCCTGGAGATGGAAGGCATGCGAGAGAAACCTCTCGAAATTCTGGGTGGCTTCGAACTTTTGCGCCTGATGGATTCCTTCTTCGACCAAGCCATCTACTTCGCGACGCTAGGCTACGAGAGCCACTGGAAGGCAAAGCACGCACAAGAAACGCACATGGCCCGCGTCGCGTGAACTGACTCGCTGATCGAGCAGTGGAGGTCTCCGCCAAGCGCGGAAATGCATACTCGCCGGATTTCACAGCTCTCACAAAGGGGCGGACAAAAGGCGTAAGCTTGGCTACCTCTGTTGTCGATAGCCATAGACCTGCAATGCAGCGCGGCCTGCGGTGGATTGTTTGTTGTGAAGCGTCAGATTGAAGCTGTACTTGCGGCTGGGCTTTTGACCGAGCGCTATATCCGGATCTCGCTTTCCGTTTTTAACGAGGCGAACGACATCGAGAAACTCCTTCAGACCTTGTCTTGAGTGCGGTCCCCATTCGCTTGAAAATGTCTTGATCGTCCGAGGCAAGAGCGCCACAGCCTTCGCCGCAGATTTTCCTGTGCAAGATCACCCGTTGCACAAACAAATGATCATGAGATACGCTGCTTGATTCGATCTAAGCGGCCCGCTGGCTGCTCAATTCGACATTCAGTGATCCTGGTGACGTAGCTCTTGAGAACCTCTATGACCTCGTGCGTTCAAGTAATCCCTTCTTCCGGCCCGCAGCAATCTTTGATGTACGATCCCCTCCTCGACGACATTGGATACATGACCTGCATGACTCTGGTCCTGCTCGGAAATTACGCGCAGACCGGACATCTGGGCGGCCCGCTCGCCTACACACCGTACAATGTTGCGGCGCATCTGGTCGGCCCTGAGAATGGCGGACTCCGTTACGACTACCGCCGCCCTAAGCATCCTTACTGCGACAAATTCATGCTCGCGGCGGGGCACTCGATTCCAACCTGCTACGCCCTGTGGATGATCATGGGCCAGGCTCTGTATCGCAAGTATCAGCAGACTGGCGATCCGCGCTATCACGTCGACCCGCAGGTCGCGATGCTGCCGATTGACGCACTGGGATTCCGCCGCGGCGCGGGTGCGCTGAAGACGCTGTTGCATGATACGGGTCTGGAAGACCATCCGTTGTTCGCGCAGGCGAAAGGCCGCGGCATCCGCGCGCTCTCGGGACACGCCGAAAGCGTCGACTGCACCAACGATGTGAACGGTGGGCCCTCGGGCATCGGCATCGCGACCGCCGCGGGCAAAGCCGCGTTTTGGGATGTGATGGGTGCGCCAGAGTCGCCGAAAGTGATCACATTGGAGGGCGAATTCGCGCTTACCGAAGGTCACGCGCAGGAGTTCAAGACGCAGGCACTAGCCCTGCAAGTAGGCAAGCGTTTGCGCGTGATGATATCCGACAACAACGCAGGTATCGACGACTGCCTGATTGGCGGCAAGATCGGCGGCGTGATTGCCTCGTGTTTCGACGGATACGATCTCGTCAGTCAATGGACGTCCTATGGATGGAACGTCTTTACGTTGGCGAACGGCAACGATTACGGCCAGGTTGCAGCGGTGCTAAAAGCAATGGACGCAGTGGATCCGCACGACCGCCGTCCCGTCGCCGCGATCGGCAAAACAATCAAGGGCTACTGGCCCGCAGCCGTTGATGGAAAAATTCCCGGCTACGGTGGCGATCAGTTGGTGAGTTACCCGAGCCATCCCTACGCGCTAAAGATGAACTCTGAGTACTTCATCGCACTGGCACAGACATTCGAGAAGCAATACGGTCTTGAATTCGAGGGAATCCGCAAAGGCCCGGTCACTGACAATCGGGAGCGATTGATTCAATTCAAAACAAACATCGACGTGGTGATGTCGTTGCTGGACCGCAATGGATTGGGCGACCGCCTCGCCGACCGTCTTGTAGAGATCGGCGACACCGTTCGCGACGACGTGAAGTTGCGCATCTCAGTCAAGAGCGATCCATTCCTCGATGATCGCCTGCGTGTTGCGTCTCTGCCGGAAGAGACGCAGAAGCTCTCGATTCGCAACTCGATTTCAGGGGCCGAGAAGCAAGTCAGCATTGCGCTATTCAAGAAGCCTGGCGAAGTGGCGGGAGCGCGGCGTGGAATTTCCGAAATCATTAAGTGGATGAATTACGTCACCGAAGGACGGTTTTTCACGGTGGCCGCCGACCTCTCCGAGTCAATCAATGTGGAGCACGGCAGTTTGTGGGGACACTATAGTCCCACGGAAAACCCGCTCGGCACGCGGCTGAAAGCGCCCATTCAGGAAGCAGGGAACGTCTCAACCGCCATCGGACTGGTGAGTCAGAGCGCGTCCGTCGATCCCGAAAAATTTGCCGGTGTTTGGGCCTTGAGCGGTACTTACGGAGCGTTCACCCCATTGATGTACACTCCGGCGCGTGTCTGGAGCCAGCAAAATCAGGACAGTAAATTCCGCATGGGTGTGTTGCATATTCTAGCCGCGCATTCCGGCCCCGAAACTGCAGCCGATGCGCGCACACACTTCGGCATCTTCGCGCCGCAGGTGTGGAAGCTCTTCCCGCGCGGCCAGGCAATTAATCTGAGCTTCTGGGATTACAACGATGTTGCACCGGGCTATTTCGCGGCGGCGGAAATCGCCGCGCGCGATCCGCACGTGGGCATCATCACGCTGGAAGTGGCGCGTCCCGACTTCCCGGTTGCGGACCGCAGCAAATTCGCGGACACAGATCTGCGTGCCGCGGCCAAAGGCTTGTACGTGATCCGCGATTTTGCCCCGGGTAAACCGCGTCACGGTTACGTGGTCGCGCAAGGATCGAGCTCCACCGTGAACCTCGTGAAATCGCTGCCGAAACTGGAAGCAGCCGGTGTGAATGTGAAAGTGATCGCGGCGATCAGCGAGGAGTTGTTCGATCGCCAGCCGCAAGCGTATCGCGATTCCGTCCTGCCGCCCGAGGCTCGCTACGATTTGATGGTGGTCTCAACGGGCACGCGACGGGCGTGGCCGCTGCGCAATCTCGGCTCACTCACGGACGAGTATTCGCTCACTTCTGATTTCGACAATGGCTGGAGAAGCGGCGGCCTCGAAGCGGACGTCATCACGGAAGCGCGTCTCGATCCAGACTCGATTTTCAGAGGTGTAGAGCGATTCGCCAACGAACGCGAACGCCGCATCGGCGATCAACGAAAAATGATCGGTTAGGAGAGCATTCGTCTGCGCTCGGTTGCCGACCCTGTCGGAGTGGTGTGACAGCTACAACCCTTCCATCGGCAGCCCGACATAATTTTCGGCTAAAGTCTTAGCTGCAGCGCGGGAACTGGTGACATAGTCCAGCTCCGCGAGTTGGCGCCGGTGATCGAAAGAATTTTCGTCCGGGAAGCGGTGAAGCATCGAAGTCATCCACCAGGAGAACCGCTGCACCTTCCACACGCGGCGTAGTACCACCTCGGAGTAGCTATCGAGCAGATGACGACGTCCAGACGAATAGAATTCCTTGAATCCACGCGCTAATACCTGAACATCGGCGACAGCTAGATTCAAACCTTTCGCGCCGGTGGGCGGGACGATGTGAGCCGAGTCGCCGGCTAGAAATAGCCTGCCGTATTGCATTGGCTCGACAACGAAGCTCCGCATCCCCGTGACGCCTTTTTGCAAGATCGGGCCTTCTGTAAGCTTCCAACCATCAGAAGCAAGCCGCGTGTGAAGCTCGCGCCAGATCTTCTCGTCGTCCCAATCCAGAATATTTTCGTCAGGCTTGCACTGCAGGTAAAGACGGCTGATCTGCGGAGTTCGCATGCTGAGCAGAGCGAACCCGCGATCGTGATAGGTATAGATCAGTTCTTCCGACGATGGCGGCGCCTCCGCCAGAATGCCGAGCCACCCGAATGGATACTCGCGGACATATTCTGTGAGGACGCCCGGAGGAACGCTGGGACGGCAAATCCCGTGAAACCCGTCGCAACCAGCTACAAAATCGCAAGCAATCTCGTACGAATCCCCATCCTTCTTATAGCGGATCGTGGGATGAGATGAGTCCAGGCCGTGAACGCTGACGTTCTCAACTTCAAAAAATACCTGCCCGCCCGATGCGGCGCGCGCATTGTTCAGGTCCTTGAGAACCTCTTGTTGCGCATAGATTGTGATCCCTTTGCCATCCGTCAGATCGCGGAAGTCGATGCGGTGCCCCTTGCCACCAAAGCGCAACTCGATTCCGTAGTGGACGAGGCCCTCCTCCCGCATACGCTCGCCAAGACCCATAGCGGTGAGGAGGTCAACCGTTCCTTGCTCGAGCACACCAGCCCGGACGCGTTCTTCCACATATTGGCGGCTGCGGTTTTCCAGAACGATCGAATCGATTCCGTTTAAATAGAGAAGATGAGAGAGCACTAAGCCGGCAGGTCCTGCGCCAACGATTCCGACCTGTGTGCGTTGCGAATTTGCCACTGGGATGGACCCACCTGCTCGCCTTCAAGCGCCGTGGGTAGCGGTCGAATGGCTATTTTACCTGCAAAGACTCGACGTAATGATTCAAGTTTGCGATTCGCTGCTGTACTTCGCCTTCGTGCCCGCCGCTCATCCGTCGAAAAACCGTACCCCACACTGGCATTTCCGTGTTGCCATGAGCCGCGAGATTCGCCTGGCCATTCAGCACCGACGAAACTCTCATGGAAGGATACTTCCCGCCGTTCTTTTTTGCCAACTCCGTGAGATTCGCAGGAGCCACTTTCAGAGCGCCGGCGGCAGGTCCATCCCCGGTTCCGCTCTTGCCGTGGCATGAGGCACAGTAGTTCATGAACATCTCTTTTCCCGAGGCGGCGGAGGTTGCGGGAGCGGTCTTACGCTCCACCTTCGTCGGCAAATCCTGTTGGCAAATGGCTAGGCTGGACACGAAAGAGATTGCGGCCACACACAGCAATGAACGGCATCGCATAGTCGTCTCCATACAAAATGTTCTTCATGACCTCGAATGCGAGATCGTGGACCTCGCATTCGAGAGCCTGCAGGGGACTTCGTCAAAATGTGAACTTTGCCGAGAATTGAAGCTGGCGCGGGTTGAACATTGTTCTCGGCGTGCCAAACAGCGGGTTCGGAAATGGCGCTCCACCGTTGCCTTGTGGACACGTGACTTGGCCTTGTTGAATTGCAAGAGACGCCGAATCCTTGTATTGCTTCGGCACGGCACCGCAGAAGTCGATCGTGCCGCCGCCGTACACCGATGTCACCTCATCGACATTTGGGCGGTTGAAAACATTAAATGCATCCACCGCCAACTGAACGCTCCGGGTCTCCCTTAGGTGGAACAGATAGGCAAGGCGCACGTCATTCGCATAGAGGGGGTCGCCGCGATAGGAATTGCGCGGAGACCATCCGACCCGGTCCGTGACCGGATTGGTGTCGTTGTTGATGTCATTGCCGACAAAAATCGTAAACGGCCGCCCCGACTGCAAATTGAGAATGTCACTGAATTCGAAGCTCTTTAGAAATGTATTCGCCGGCCCGTCTGCGACCACATTCGCGATAAACCTATGACGTACGTCCTGCACAGAGTTCGCGCGCTCCAGATTGCGCTTGTACAAATCCTGCGGAGTGCTCACGAACGTCGTGAACGTTCCATCGTCATGCGTATGCGAAAGGGTATAGCTTGCGTTGAAGGAGAAATTCTTGTTCACGTGCCCGTTCAGCGAGATATTGCCGCCGTGATAGACCGAGACGCCACTATCGTCCAAGTAATACATCAAACCCGCATTCGAATATAAGGGGCCACTGAAAGCGTCGCGCCCATCGGGAAGTTGATTATTCGGAAATCCGACCGCGGAGGCGGGCGGACAATCCGTCGCTGAATTACTCAGCCCGTCCGGAGGGCAGACGTTGAGGTTCTCCGGGCGTACCTGCTTATGCGAGGCGACGAATAGGTAACCGACACTGAGCACAAGGCCCTTGCCCAAATCCTGATCGATGCCGACGCTGGCCTGCTCGGAATATGGAATACGGCTGTTGTGGTCGATGCCGCCGCCGCTATTAGTCACCAGCGATCCCGGAGGCCCGGTGCTGAAGTTCGGCGGAAACATTCCGTTGAGGATTAAGTTCTTTGCCGCATCCGCAGGAAGCGGCGGCTGCGATCCATCGGGATACTTTTGTCCGGCGAAAACAATTGGCTGAAATGGCAACAGGTTCAGCACCCAGGTCGCGGTCTCGTTTCCGTGCCTGACCCATGGCTGCGGCGCGTTGGGAATTACAACTTCGCGCTGCGGATAGGTCACAAACAGGAACGTCATGTTGTAGTGATCATCGAAGATGCCGTAACCGGCGCGGACGACGGTCTTCTTCGTCGGCGAATACGCCAATCCGACGCGCGGCTGCCATCCACGGAAGTCATGATTGATGATCTGCGTCAGACCTGTTTCAAAATCCCAACGCAGGCCGTAGTTGAAAGTTAGTTTCGGCGTAATGTGCCACTGATCTTGCGCAAAGCCGCCGATGTATCCGTGATTGATTGGCGCATAGTAGTCTTGCGGATCGACATATGCATTGGCCCATGTCGTCGGAACTTGCGGGGGCAAACCTCCCTGAACAATCGGACCGGTTCCCACCGGGGCACCCCAGAAGACAATCGGCACGCCATTCAATCCCAGGCTCGGATCAAGGAATGCTGCGCATGGCGGATTCGGGCTCTGCGGAATACCCGCTTCCGGGTCGACATAATTTGCGAAATCCACCATGCAATTAAACCCAGGGAAAATAATTCGCATGGGCGTAAAGCCTGGCCAGATCACCCAATCCCAGATGTAGTTATAGTCGGCGCCAAATCTCCAGTAGTGCTTGCCTTTGACCCATGCGAGCGAGTCAGAGAATTGCACGCGGCTCTCGTCCTGCGCGTCGAAGGTTCCAAAGTTGTGTCCGAAAAGCAGAGTGTTTGGAATGTCGAGATTCGGCTGGCCGGTAACAGCAGGGAATGTGTTGTGCCGCCGCGCGTACTGCACAAGCGCTGTATTCACCAATTGCGGCTTGAGCACTGTGTTGAGCGTCGTGACCAGCGACTGATCGCGGATGAAAGAACTGTGTCCACTGCTCGGTGCGCCGATGCCGCCGCCATCGAGCGTTGCGCCCACCAGCAGGTTCAGGTTACGCGCATCGAAGATTCCATAGTGAACCGCGAGGCGGTTATTAGGGCTCAACTGGTGGTCAAGCCTCACAAACCCATTGTCGTGATCAAGCGAATTCAGGACACCCAGGTCTTCCACCGGCAGATTCAATGCCTGCTTGGAAAGGTTGATGGTGTCCAGATTGTCGAGTAGCGTCGCCGGATAGGTAGGCGACTGCGCCATCCGCTGGCCCTCGTAGTTCATGAAGAAAAACGTGCGATCCTTGGCGAGCGGACCGCCCAGGCTAGCTCCATACTGGCCGCGGCGGTATTGATCAAATTGCGCCGTCTGTAGCAGTGAGCGTGCATTGGCGGCGCGGTTGCTGAAGTATCCGTAGAGATCGCCATGAAGGTCATTGGTTCCCGATTTCGTCACGATGTTGACGATGCCGCCGAGCGCGCGCCCGTACTCCGCGCCGAAGCTGTTGTTTACAACGCGAAACTCGCTCACCGCTTCCTGCGAGGGCGTGGCGCGCTGCGAACCGGTTCCCAGGTTCACATAATCGGCGCCGTCGACGGTTACGGCATTACTCAAATCGCGCATGCCACCGAAAGAAATGCGTGTGACCTCGGTCTCGGTAAAAGTCGACTGAATGCTCGTGCGCCCGGTAGCAACGCCTGGCGTAAGCAGCGCGAAGTCGACAAACTGGCGGCCATTGGTGGGCAGGCTGTCAATGTGTATTTCGTCGATAACCTGGCTCGTTTCCGAGCGCGTCGGTTCCACGCTCGGAGCTTCGGTGTTTACATTCACGACCTCGGAAGTCGACGCCACTTTAAGCGGCACGTCGATTGTCGCGGCTTGGCCCACCGTGAGGGTGATGCCTGTCTGCACATACTTTGCGAAACCGCTGGTCTGCACGGTCAACTCGTAACGGCCCGGGGGAAGGTTGGGTACGACATAAAAGCCTGACGAGTTCGAGGTGGCACTGTAAGTCTGGTTCGTATCCAGGTTGCGCAGGGTCAGAGCTGCACCCGCTACGGCGCGCGCGCTTGGATCTTCGATGGTGCCGTTAAGTTGCGCGAAACTGATCGTGCCTTGCCCAAACGCGCGCGGCGCGACTTGCATGGCCCACACAATCAAGACGCACAGAACCAGCACTCGATGAAGTTTCATGCCAGTGGTCCTCTATTGAGTTTTCTGTTTTTCTCGGATCGAACCCCACGTTCGACTTTGATGGAGCGGGCAGACTCTCGTCCCCACGAGTTACTGAGTGCAGATCAGGATCTCCCACGCCTGTGCCGCCGAGCATCGATCCAAAGTCAAAAACTGTCCAATACATCTTTGGGCACGCGAGTGATACCCTGTGGGTATCAGTGGGGAACCGGCTCGAATAATCGATACCTGCGGAGAAGGGAAGCCGCGAAGGCCGTTGGCCGGAGGGGTACAATGCCGCACGTGGAACTGCGTCACGCCCGCTATTTCGTCGCCGTAGCCGAGTGCCTGAACTTTCGCCAGGCTGCCCAGCAACTGCATCTGGCCCAGCCCCCGCTCAGCCGGCAGATTCGCCAACTCGAAGAGTATCTGGGCGTGTCGCTCTTCGTGCGCGATAAACGAAAAGTCGAGTTGACGAAAGCCGGTCATGCTTTTCTTGAAGAAGCCCGCAAGTTGATCATGCAAGCCGGCCACGCCGCCGATGTTGCTCGCCATACGCAGAAAGGCGAGGTTGGCACAGTGCGTATCGGTCTTTCATCGGGACTCGGCGGCACGGTCAGCAAGGTTGTGTTCGAGCATCGGCGGCGTCAGCCTGCTATCGAAGTCGAGTGTCGCGATATTTTTTCCAGTTTTCAAAATGAGGCTCTGCGGCGGCAGGAGATTGACGTCGGCTTCATGCGCCCGCCAGTGGATGAATTGAATCTCGATTGTGAAGCGCTCTACGAAGAGGAGTTCTTTGTCATCATCCCCAGAACACATCGCCTTGCGAAGCGCCGGTCGGTGCGGCTACGCGACATTGCGGAAGAACCGCTCATCGGCTTCAACCGCAAACTCTCGGGGCTGCAGGACAAGATGATGGGCATGTTCAACCGGCAAGGCTTCGCGCCGCATGTGGTGGTCACTCCGGTAGAAGCGCACGAAGAGGCTGGAGCGATCATGGTCGCAACCGGCAAAGCCGTCTTCGTCGGCCCGTCCTCGATCCTGAATCATTCGGTCCCCGGCCTCGATCTGGCATCGGTGCGCTTGAATGAGCCTGAGGCCAACATCCAGGTCTACGCGGCTTGGCGAAAGGGCGAAGACTCACGGGCGGTGCTGGGTTTCCTCGAATCGATTCGGCCCGCGCTATCGCCACAGATGCAGAAGAAAAGTGCTTAGCACGATCGTGAAACGAGTGCGTGTGGTCAAGTCCTAAGTCTCGGCGCCCTCTGGCATCAGAGATTTTCTTCGCTCCGGTTCTGAGAGGGAGAGCGCGCCATTTCCTGATTCCTGCGTAAACAATCCTGCAAGAAACAATATCCCGCTGCCCGCCGCGGCGAGCCAGAGCGTTAGGCCCAGTCCATGCTTCTCGGCCAACGCGCCGGCGAGAAGAGGAGCGCCGGTTGCTCCCATGATTTCCCCTGCAAGCGTCACGAGGCCAATCGAGGTTGCCCGGAATTCTGCAGATACGCTTTCCGTCGGAATTAGTACCATGACGAGGCTGGCGATGCCCTGCCCGGTGTTGGCGGCAAAGATTATCGTCGCTGTCAGCCACGAATGCAGAGACAGAAACGGGCACAGGAAAGCGAGCGGCACAATCGCAGACATCGCGGCCATCAGCAGCAACACTGGCTTTCGGCCGATGCGGTCGGATAGCGAGGGCAGAAGGAACCCGAGAAAGAAACTTCCGAGTCCACTCGCGCCCAACAAGAATCCCGCGGTGGTCGCAGGTTCGTGCCGCACCTCGGTGATGTAAAGCGGTGCGAACACGTTCAGCGCGAACAACCATGACATGAAGCCGGTTGCGCCCAGACAGCACAGCCAGATGTTGCGATACCGCAGAATGAAAAAATACTCGCGAAGAGAGGGCTTGCGATGTAGAGGATCGTCAGCGCGGTCCTGCATGCTCGACGACGGCTCCTTCACAAATTTCCAGATCAGCAACCCCGCGATCAATCCGGGAACGCCGGCGACAAAAAATGCGGAACGCCATCCGAACTGGCTGGCGACCTGCGTCGTCAGAACCGGAGCCGCGCTGAGGCCAACTAGGGCAGCCGCGCTCACCACGAATCCTATGTTTCGTCCGCGCCGCATCGGTGGCGACGACTCCTCGATAAGGGCGGTCATGATTGACCACGTCGGCCCCTCGGCAATGCCCATCAGGGCGCGGGCCATTAGCAGTTGGTGATAGCTGTGAGCCATACCGGAAAGCCAGGAAAGCGCAGAGAAAGCGAAAAAGCAGGGAATCAGGACGGGGCGGCGTCCGATTCGATCGGACAGTGCGCCGAAAACGAATGTCGAAGCCGCCCATGCGATCGCCACGACTGAAGCCAGCGTTCCCACCTGCTGTTGCGTGAGATGAAACTCTGGAGCGAAATAAGGCGCGAGGTACATCTGGGACATGCGGTCGAGAAAGACCGTGCCCCAGCTGAAAAAGAGAATCGCGACCAGCATGCGCTCGTAGCGCGCGCTGTCATTTGAAGTCATGGGGTCGCATGATAACAAACGCCGCCGGAAAAGTTTCTGCTAGTCTTGCTACCCGAGGCACCGCAACATGAGACATGTAACGGTTCTGCTTCTCTTCTGCTGGCTCGTCTCCATCGCCCACCCGCAAGAGCTCGCCTCTGATCGCGCTATCGGCAAGCCCGATGTGGTGGCTACGTTCGACGGCCCTATGCCCACCGGCGTCACTGTCGCCAACGATGGTCGCATTTTCGTCAACTTTCCGCGCTGGGGCGATAACGTCGAGTACACGGTCGCCGAAGTCAAAGATGGCAAGACGGCCGCTTATCCGAATCCCGAGATCAATCGCTACTCGGAGGGCGACGACCCCTCAACCCGCCTGGTTTCCGTGCAGAGTGTCGTCGTCGATCCCTCCGGCAAGCGCCTCTGGATTCTCGACACCGGCAGTATCGCCTTCGGCCCGCTGAAGCCGAAGGGCGGCAAGCTTCTCGCTGTCGATCTCGCCACCAACCAGATCACGAAGAAAATCATCTTCCCGCCCGATGTGGCTCTCACCACCACTTACCTCAACGATGTGCGTTTCGATCTGCACCGCGGTCCCGAAGGCACAGCTTTCATCACCGACTCCAGCGTGAGCGGTGCTAATGGCATCATCGTCGTCGATCTCGCTTCAGGAAGAAGTTGGCGTCGTCTTAACGACCATCCTTCAACGAAACCGGATCCCAGCTTCGTTCCCATGGTCGAAGGCCAGATCCTCCAGATGCGAATCCCGGGGCAGGCACCTCAACGCTTCACAGTAGGCGCTGACGGGATCGCCATCAGCGCCGACGCCAAGACGCTCTACTACTGCCCCCTCACCAGTCGCCATCTCTACAGCGTCAGCGTCGACGCCCTCGCCGACCGCTCCAAGTCCGATGCTGAGGTTGCCGCCACGGTGAAAGATTTGGGCGAGAAAGGCGGCGCGAGTGATGGTCTCGAGTCCGACGCCGAAGGCCGCATCTACCTCAGCGACTACGAACACAACGCGATTCATCGTCGCAGCGTCTCGGGCGAAATCGAAACGCTGGTGCATGATCCCCGCGTTCTCTGGCCCGACACGTTATCGCTCGCTGCGGACGCCTATCTCTACTTCACCGCGAATCAGATCGAGCGCGGCGCGGGCTTTCATGACGGGCACGATCTTCGCCAGAGACCCTACGTGCTCTTTCGGGTGAAGGCGGACGGAACAAGAATTCGTCAGTAGCCAGGCATCATGATGGATCGGTCCACGAATGTTCCAATCCCTTCATCAGTTGCCACATGGCACGATTCAGCGGCACCGCGACGCCGAGTTTCTCTCCGAGATCCGCAATCGCCCCGTTGATGAAGTCCACCTCAGTCTCTCGCTGCCCGAGCACATCGAGCAACATCGAGACATTTCGCTTTTCCGGTGCGCGGGCACCCTCCGCCACCATGGCGCGTGGATCTCCATGCAAAGAAATGCCCAGCGCCTTCGCCACAGACTCCCCTTCGCGTAGAAGCGCCTCATATAACGCGGCGGACGGCGCAAAGCGCGTTGCCGCTCCATGATGCAGACGGGTCAATGCGCCCACCGGGTTCGCCGCTGAATTGAAGATCAGCTTCGTCCATTGCGCCCCACGCCCGTCGCGCATCGGCACCACCCGCAACCCCGATCGGTTCATCAGTTCTGCCAACTGCTGGACGTTTTCGTACGGCGTGCCGCTCGCCTCAAACGGCCCGATCCATAACTCACTGTAAAACTCAAAGCCCGCGTGTCCCGGACCCCGGGAATGCGCAGCCATCGTGGTAGCACCGCGAATTACGTTCGACGCGCGTTCCGCGATGATCTCTTCGTTGCCCAGTCCGTTCTGTACCGAGCACACTCCCGTCGCGCTCCCGAAAATGTGCGCGGTCTGCTCTACCGCCTCGCGCGTTTGCAAGCTCTTGGTGGCAAATATTCCAAAGTCGCACGGCGAAATCTCTCGCGCCTCGGTGGAAGCCTTTACCGGAGCAGTGAACTCGGCAGCGCCGCTAACTCGCAATCCGTGCTGGCGCATCGCTCCCACATGTGCTGCGGAAACGTCGTAGGCGTAAACCTCAACATCACTGAGGCGCGCCAGGTGCGCGCCAATCACGCCCCCGAGTGCTCCGCAACCGACAATGCAAACCTTGATCGGCATGCACAATTTCCCGCGCGTCACATCTCGCGCAGTGGAGCGTCAGACAATAGCATCCTCGCAACGTTTGACACAACTTCGAAACGAGGTGATATAACATCCCACAACCGAATCGACCCGGAGCAACAGTGCCCAGCGTCCGAGAAGTCACCTACGATTTGCTGCGCGAACTCGACATGACCGTGATGTTCGGCAATCCCGGTTCGACTGAACTCCCTTTTCTCCGTGACATGCCCGCCGGCTTCCGCTACGTACTCGGGCTGCATGAACGCACCGCCGCCGGCATGGCGCTCGGATATTCGCTCGGCACAGGCAAAGCAGTCTTCGTCAACCTCCACTCCATCGCCAGCACCGGCAACGGCCTTTCTGCGATTCAGGACGCGTGGTACCTTCACGCCCCGCTCGTCATCACCGCGGGCCAGCAGGATCGCCGTCAGCTTCTCGCTGAACCATTCCTCACGAGTTATGCCGTCGATACCGTGAAGCCCTATGTGAAGTGGGCCTACGAACCGGCGCGCGCCGAAGACGTCCCCGCCGCCATCGCGCGTGGCTATCACGTGGCCATGCAGGCGCCGAAAGGGCCCGTTTTCATATCGATTCCGATGGACGATTGGACGCACCAATGCTCTCCGGTCACGCCGCGAAAACTGAGCCAGAAACTCCTGGCGGATCCCGCAGCGCTCGATGACGTTGTCCACGCGCTTGATTCCAGCCGAAATCCAGCTCTGGTCGCCGGTTCTCAGATCGAGGAGGATGGCGCCTGGAACGAGATGCTGGCCTTAGCCGAGCGCCTCGATGCCGGCGTCTATCAGGATCCCATCCCCTCGCGCTGGACATTTCCGCGTAGCCATCGCCTGTTCCGCGGAGGTCTCCTGCCCGCGCGTCAGCCACTCGCTGACCAGTTGGCCAATCACGACGTTGTGGTTGTCCTCGGCGCGCGCATTTTCCTGTACTACGCCTACGTGCCGCGCGAAGCCATCAAATCGGGCACAAAGCTCTTTCAGATCACCAACTCGCCGGATAACGCGGCTACCGCTTTGGCCGGACAAAGTATCGTTGGGAATGTCGCGGAGGCCGCTCGCTATATCCGAGAGCGTGTGAAAACCAGGGCAAAGTCATCCGGCGACGCGACCATTGCACCCGATCCTCGCGCATCACATCCCATTACGCCCGCGTTTCTCTTCAGTGTGCTGAACAAGGTAATGCCGCCGACCGCCGTGATCGCAGAAGAGTGTCCATCGTCAAAAGGCGATCTCGACGCGCATCTCAAGCTGGACAAGCCGCAATCGTTCTATTCTGTGCCCAATGGAATTCTGGGTTTCGGATTGCCCGCCGCAGTCGGCCTGCAAATGGCGATGCCGGACCGCCGCGTCGTTTGCGCTATCGGCGACGGCTCGATTCAATATTCCATCCAGGCGCTCTGGAGCGCCGTCCAGAACAAGCTTCCGTTGATCGTGATTGTTTTGCACAACGCGGACTATTCCGCGCTCAAAGGTTTTTGCGATTTCACGCAGGTAGGCCGCAATGTTCCCGCCATGGACATCCCGGGGATAGACGTGGTGAAGATAGCGCAGGGATATGGCATGTCCGCGCTAAGTATCGACTTGGCCGAGGATCTGGAACCCGCACTGCGCGCGGCGTTCGCCTCGAACGTGCCTCAACTGATCAGCGTGAATGTGGCTAAGGGCGGACAGAAGTGTATGGGAATGGATCAGTCGGTGAATCCACCGAACTATCGATGAACTTTACTGAGAACTGTCCAGCGGGAGGGAATTTTGGATCAGCAATCCGATCGCCGGGATTTCCTGAAGACTGCGACCGGCATTTTAACGGGTGTTGTCGTCGTGGGCAGTCCCTTGGCTCTGATTGCTCCCGCTCAAGCGTGGGCAATCGACCTTGCTGCGTTGACGAGTGCGGAGGGTGCCACACTGATGGTGTTGACACGAACGATTGCCCCTCACGACAAACTTGATGACGCCGCTTACGCGCTGGTTGTCCGCGCGATCGACGCTGATGCCGCGAAAGACGCGAGCTTCGGCAAGTTGATCAGGGACGGTGTCACGAGGCTTGGAGCGAGCTTCTCGAGAAACAGCGAAGACTCGCGTGTCGCCTCGTTGAAAAAAATCGAAGAGTCAGACTTTTTCAAAGCGGTTCGCCTCAAGACCGTGCAGGTTCTTTACGCGACGCCGATGGCGTATGCGTATTTCGGGTACGAAGGCGAGGCATTTTCCAAAGGAGGCTACTTGCTTCGCGGCTTCAACGATCTCCGCTGGCTGCCGGAAGTGCCGCTCGAAGATAGCGGCCCAATGCCGGCGTAGCGGAGCGGCTCTGCCATGCCAAAGATCGACCTCAACAGCGAAAGTGCGGTGATCATCATCGGCTCCGGTGCAGGTGGCGGCACACTCGCGCATGAACTGACTCGCCGCGGCGTCAAGGTCGTCCTGCTCGAAGCCGGCAAGCGCCAGTCGCTCGAGACATTTTCCCAGGTCCCCGGGGAAGCATTTGCGCAACTCACATGGCTCGACACGCGCACGCAGAGCGGCGATTGGGGCGTGGCGCGCGATTTCCCGACTCTTCCTGTCTGGCACTGTAAAACCGTCGGCGGCACGACAGTCCACTGGACAGGATCTTCACCGCGCCTTCAGCCATGGGAGCTACGCGCCAGAGATACCTATGGTGAAGTGGCGGGCACGTCGCTCATCGACTGGCCGATCCCGTTCAGCGAACTCGAAAAATACTATCTCCTCGCTGAGCGCACGATGGGCGTAACCCGGCGCAACGACATGCCCGGCCTGCCGGCGTCGAACAACTTCAAGGTCATGCATGCGGCCGCGAAAAAACTTGGCTATAAGCAGGTTCACACCGGCCACATGGCGATCAACTCCAGGTCGTATGATGGCCGCGGATCCTGCATCCAGCAAGGTTTTTGCGTGCAAGGCTGCAAGATGGGAGCAAAGTGGAGCACGCTCTACACGGACATTCCTGACGCCGAAGCCACTGGCAACCTGGACCTGAGGATTGAGTCGACAGCGACCCGAATCGAGCACGATAGCAAGGGGCGCGTCGCCGCGGTCATCTATCGTGACCACGAGGGCCGTGAGCAACGGCAAAAAGGCCGCATCGTCTGCGTGGCAGGGAACGCGATCGAGACGGCGCGCCTCCTCTTGCTTTCGGAGTCTTCGATGTTTCCGCACGGGCTCGCAAACTCTTCCGATCAGGTCGGCCGGCATTACTGCCACCAGGTCACCGGCTTCGTCTGGGGCATTTTCGACAAGCCGGTCTACTCATGGCGGGGAGCGACTTTGGCCGGCGTGATCGAAGACGAAGCCATCAACAATCCGCGGCGAGGCTTTGTCGGCGGCTACCGTATCGAGCTCGTGACCCTCGACCTGCCCACGTTCCCGCTCGTTGGACTTCCTTATGGCTGGGGCCGCGATTTCGCTTCCATCATCGACGCCTACCGCAATCTCGCGGGCATGTTCATCAATGGAGAGGACCTGCCGCGATCCGGCAACAGAATTACGCTTAGCCCGAGCGTGAACGATGCATTTGGCTTGCCCGTCGCGAACGTCCACGTCGACGAGCACGCGAATGATCGTGCACTTCGCAAGCACGCGCAAGGACAAATGTCGCAAATGTACGAGGCGATCGGAGCAAAACGAGTCGTGTTCGGCCCAACTCCTCCTGCGACTCACAACCTGTGTACAGCTCGCATGAGCAATGACCCGCGCGACGGCGTCACCAACGCCTGGGGACAGACGCACGACGTCAAAAATCTTTTCATATCTGACGGCAGCGTTTTGAGTACGCCCGGCTGTGCGAATCCGACTCTCACGATCGTCGCGCTAGCGCTGCGCCAGGCCGAGTACATCGCCCAGCAAATGAAAACCGGCAATGTCTAGATGTTGGAAATAAGGCCATCTAATGCGCCGAGGCTCGTTCTGCTCCAAGGCCCGTGTTAGCGCGCACCATCAACTCGTCAAAGCGATCTTCCGCCGCAGGTTCGCGCGTCAGCCACGCACCAACAATAGCCGCGATAAATCCAAGCGGCACAGTAACGACGCCGACATTCTCATAAGGGAACCATGGATTTGTCTGAATCAGATGCCGCGCCGCGCCGACAGTATTCGGTGAATCAATTCCCATCATGTTGGGACCGACCACGATCAACAGGAGCGTAGACAGCATGCCAGCGCTCAAACCGGCGACAGCGCCTGTGGTCGTAAACCGCCGCCAGAAAATAGACAACACGAGGACAGGAAAATTTGCCGAAGCCGCCACGGCCATTCCCAAAAGCGCAAGGATGCCGACGTTCGCTCCGGGCCCCAATGCCAGGGCGACCGCGATGGAGATAGCGCCCACCGTCAGAGCGGCTACACGCGCGGCCAGCACGCTCTCTCCCGGCCTCCGCTCCTCGCCCTTGTGCACGATGTTGACCCAGAAGTCGTGCGCGAATGATGTCGACGCGCTGATCATCAGCCCCGCCACCACAGCCAGGATCGTCGCAAAGGCCACCGCAGAAACAATCGCAAGAAAGACGTCGCCGCCGAGAGCCTGCGCCAGCAGCGGCGCAGCGACATTGGTGCCGCCGTGCGTGACAATGTGATCTGGTCCCACCAGGATCGCAGCGCCCAGTCCGAGGATCGATGTCATTACGTAAAAAAGGCCGATGAGAATCATGGCCCAAACAACACTCTTGCGCGCCGTCTTCGCGTCCGGGACAGTGTAGAACTTCACCAGAATGTGTGGCAGTCCGGCCGTACCGAACGCAAAAATCAGGCTGAGCGAGACTACGTCGAGCGAACCATGTGGTGGCCGGTAACGCAACCCAGGTTGCATAAAGTTGTCGATGACAGGGGCGGCATTTCGGTGATAGGCAACCTGGCTTGCTGCTACAAAAAAATCGCGGAGATGGAATTGAAAGTGGCGCAGAACAAGGCCCGTCAAAATGAGCGCGCAGGCCGAGAGCAGCATTGCCTTGATAATTTGCACCCAGGTAGTCGCAAGCATCCCACCGAAAATGACGTAAATCATCATTAGGATGCCGACGCCGATGACCGCTTGGCTGTATCGGATGCCTGAGCCTGCCAGCAGCAAAGTCGCCAGAGCACCCGCGCCGACCATCTGCGCGATCATGTAAAACGTAGCTGTCGTCAGAGAACTGATCGCTGCAAGTGCGCGTATCGGTCGCGGCCTCATGCGGTATGCGAGCACGTCGCCCATCGTGTATTTGCCGATATTTCGCAGGGGCTCGGCTACGATAAGCAGCACGGCAACGAAGGCAGCAAACGCACCGACCGAGTACAGGAACCCATCGAAGCCTTGGAGAGCAATGAGCCCGATGACCCCGAGAAAAGAGGCCGCACTCATGAAGTCACCGGCAACTGCAAAGCCGTTCTGCCACGCGGTGATTCTGCGGCCGGCGGCAAAATATTCGCTCGCGCCGTGCGATCGCCGCGCAGCCCACCACGTGATAACCAGCGTGCTGCCTACGAACGCCAGGAAAATCCCGAGCGAAATGGACACCTATTGGCTACCTCGCTGCTTTTCCAGGATCGCGAGGACGTCATCGGCGAGTTTGTCGAATTTTGACGCCGCCATTAGATAGAGTGCGGCGATCACCCATCCCACCACAAATTGCGAGAGCGCGAAGAGGTAGGCGATGTTCACCGTGCTGATCACGCGGGTCGCCGCGAGGCGCGGCGCGTATCCGAGCAAGACGGCAAGCGCAAGGTAATACAGCAGGAAGAAGACGTATGCCGGAACAATGAAAGCTCGCTTTAGTGCGATCAGGTCCTGAAATGGCTTACTGCGCGCAATACCGCTCCAATCAACTGGAGGATCCTGTCCGTGTGGCGCCGTAGAATTCTTCATCGGATCCTTGGCGCGAAGCTAGAACGGATAATGGCGCGGCGTGGTCTGAATTGTTATCCAACGCAGTTCAGTGAACGCCTCCACCGCCGCCTTCCCTCCAAAGCGTCCGTACCCGCTGGCCTTCACTCCGCCGAACGGCATCTGTGCCTCGTCGTGGACTGTGGGGCCATTCACGTGACACATCCCCGAGTCGATCCGCTTAGCGACCTCCAGCGCGCGCGCGATGTCGCGCCCAAAAACCGCAGCCGATAATCCGTACTCGGTGTCGTTCGCCAATTGGATCGCCTCTTCCACCGTTTTGAACCGTGTAATCGAAACCGATGGTCCAAATGACTCCTCGCGAAAAATCTGCATCTCAGGCGTGACGTGGTCGACGATTGTCGGCGCCATAACCGTCCCATGAGCCTCGCCTTGCAAGATCACCTTCGCGCCTCGCGATACAGCGTCTTTCACCAACGCCTTCACCCGCTCCACAGTCTGCAATCCCATCACCGCACCAAACACCACGTCGCCCTTCCTTGGATCGCCCGCTGGCAGCGCGCGCACCTTTGCGGCGAACTTTTCCGCAAAGGCATCGGCAATTTCTTCATCGACGATAATGCGTTCCGTCGACATGCAAATCTGCCCCTGATTCGCAAAAGCGCCGAATGCCGCAGCATTGACCGCCTCGTCGAGATCGGCGTCATCCAGAACAATGAGCGGCGCCTTGCCGCCAAGTTCCAGCAGAATCGGCTTTAAGTGTTTTGCGGCGGTCACCGCAAGAATTTTCCCTACCCGCGTTGAGCCAGTGAAATTGATCCGCCGTACCGCACGGTGCGCAATCAGCGTCTCCACAATCGTTGACGCGCTTGCCGCGTCGTGCGTCAGAACATTCACCACTCCATGATCGAGTCCCGCCTTGTGCAGTGTCGTCCCAATCAGTCGGTGTGTAGCGGGACAAATCTCCGATGCCTTCAGAACCGCCGTATTTCCGCATGCTAACGGCACCGCAATCGCGCGCACTCCCAGAATGACCGGGGCATTCCACGGCGCAATACCCAGCACCACACCGACGGGCTGCCGCACCGAAAAAGCCAGACTTCCAGGAATTTCCGACGGAATCGTCTCTCCCGAAACCTGCGTCGTCATCGACGCCGCTTCTCTCAGCATCTGCGCGGCCAGATATACATTGAACCCCGCCCAGGGCGCGGTTGCCCCAATCTCATCTACCATCACCGAAATGAACTCGGGGGTCGCGGCCTCCAGCAGGTCCGCGGCGCGAAGAAGTTTCTTCCTCCGTTCATGAGGACCAAGCGCCGCCCAGGCCGGGAACGCCTCCGCGGCCGCTTCCGCCGCCAGAATCGCATCGTCCGCGGTTGCCGCTGCCGCCCGTGTGGCCATTTCGCCCGACACAGGGTTATTTCGCACAAACGTCGCCGCTCCCTTCGCCGCGGCGTCGCGATCGCCTATCAAGAGCTGCACTTCGGTCATAACCGTTTCCTCGTCTTCGAGTTCACTTTCTTCTTCTCATCCATCTCGCGAAAGACTTCCGCTGCGGCGTGAAACGCCGAATTTGCTGCTGGCACTCCGCAATAAATCGCGGTCTGCAGCAACACTTCCTTGATCTCATCGCGCGTCACGCCGTTGTTGAACGCAGCCCGCACATGCATTCGGAACTCCGCTTCCCGGTTCAGCGCCACCATCATCGCCAGCGTCAGTAGGCTCCGCGTGTGGCGTGAAAGACCCGGCCTCGTCCAGATATCTCCCCACGCATTGCGCGTGATGTAGTTCTGAAACTCGCGATTGAAATCGTTGGTCCCCCCCACTGCCCGGTCGACGTGCTCGTCACCGAGTACCTCCCGTCGAATCTTCATTCCCACCTCGTGCCGCTTCGCCTCATCCATGGGCCGCCTCATCGCGTCAGGAAAGAACATACGGCGTCGGTGAAAGCTTCCGCCTGCTCGACATTTGAAAGGTGCGCGGCATTGAGTTCCACAGCCGCCGCACCGCGGATCCGGTCGACCAGAAATCGCGCTTCGCTCGGTGGCGTCACCGGATCCCCCGTGCCGCAAATCACCAGCGTTGGCGCAGTGATGCGCCCGACCTCCTCCCGCTGGTCCATATCGCGAATCGCCGCGCAATTCGCCGCATATCCCGCGGGAGAAGAATTCTCCAGCATCTGCCGTGCCCGCGCAACTTTCTGCGGACACGCCTCGCGAAACTTCGGCGTAAACCACCGTTCCATCACGCCGCCGGCCACCGCTTTCATCCCCTCGGTTCGCACGGTCGCGATTCGCGCATTCCACGACTCTTTCGTCCCAATGCGCGCCGCCGTATTGCAAAGCACAAGATGATCGATCCGCTCCGGCGCATGCACGCCCAGCCACATTCCGATCATCCCGCCCATCGACAGCCCGCAAAAATGCACGCGCTCAAGGTCCAGCGCATCCAGCAGCGCAACAACATCCCGCCCCAGTTGTTCGATCGTGTATTCCCCCGGAGTTACAGAGGACCTCCCGTGCCCGCGCGTATCGTATCGCAATACGCGGAAACGCTGCGCCAGGAGCGCCATCTGCGGATCCCACATCGCAAAGGTTGTGCCGAGCGAATTCGAAAGCACGAGCGCCGCGCGTCCCGCGCCCGACACTTCATAGCAAGTTTGAAGGTCCCCAAGTTCGACGAATGGCATCGGAAATTCCGGACTCGCCGCCCCCACCTGCCAATCTCAATTTTGTCGTGCCGCCGCGATCACCCGATTCACGAACTCCTCGGCCGCGCCCAGATAATTCTCCGGCGCAAACAGCCTGTCAAGCTCCGCGGTGTTCAGTAAACCTGTCACAGACTTTTCTTCGTTTAGCAACTCGCGCAGCTCTTTCCTCGATTCGCGTGCCCGTCGGCTTGCTGCTTCAACGAGTTGATGTGCCTCGGCCTTCCCCACGTGTCGAGCCAGTGCGATGCTCACTCCCTCGGCATAAATCAGTCCATGAGTTGCATCCAGGTTCGACCGCATTCGTGCTGAGTCGACTTCAAGATGCGGCATCATCACCGCCATCCGTTGCAGCGCGCCTCCCGTCAGCCGAAAAATTTCCGGCAGCGTCTCCCACTCCGCGTGCCAGTTGCCGAGCCCCCGCTCATCCTCCTGCACCATCGCGTTCAACATCGTGCTGACCAACGCTGGCACCCGGGTCGCCGCTGCCAAAACTGCGCCGCAAGTCACGGGATTCCGTTTATGCGGCATAGTCGAGGACCCGCCGCGCCCCTCACCAGACGGCTCAAAGATCTCCGCGATTTCTGTCTGCGAGTGCAGAGAAATATCGCGCGCGATCTTTCCCAGCGTACCCACGCACAATCCAAGGGTGCACGCAATCTCTGCTACTCGATCCCGCTCCGAGTGCCAGGGCGCCGCAGGCAATTCGAGATTCAATTCCGCTGCGAGCGCTGCTGCCACCGCGGGGCCCCTTTCTCCCAGCGCGGCGAGAGTTCCGACAGCGCCTCCAAATTGCGCTACCAGCGCCCGTTTCCGTGTCTCCGCTATCCGTACGCGATGGCGGTTCACGGCATCGAGCCATCCAGCAACCTTCGCGCCGAAAGTGGTCGGCAAAGCGTGCTGCATCAGCGTTCGCCCGGCAATCGGTGTCGACCGGTATTTCTGAGCCAGTTCCACGAGGGACGAAATCAGCAACTCAAGATCCCGCTCAAGAAGTTCGAACCCTCTCCGCATCTGTAAAACGAGCCCGGTGTCATTTGCATCCTGGCTGGTCGCTCCCCAATGCACGAAGCCCGAGGCTTTCTTGTCGTTCTTCGCAACGAGCGCAGTCAGTTGCTTCACTAACGGAATTGCCGGATTGAGCGAAACTGCGGTTGCCGCCGACAGTGCCTCGAAGTCGAGCAACTCGGCTCTGCACTTGGCCGCAATCGCCTCCGCGGCTGCCGCAGGCATCATTCCGCATTTCGCCTCGGCTCGCGCCAGCGCTGCCTCGAAATCCAGCATGCCCTGCAGACGCGCGGAGTCGGAAAATACTTCTCCCATCGCCGCCGAACCGAACAGTGAATCGAGCAACGCCATCAAGGTAGGTTAAAGCCCCAGATCGAAGAATACGGTCTCGTGTATTCCCTGTAAAATCACATTCCATTCCAGCGTTCCAGAGGCGCCACCAGTCTTGGCAATCAGCGTCGACCGCCGTTCCGGTTCAACAAGATTCAGAATCGAATCAGTTGCGTTGCGCGAATCGTTTGGAAAGTACATTCGAGTTGTGAGCCGCCGTAGCAAGCCCCGCATGAAAACCGAAATTAGCAGGTGAGGCGCCTGCTCTCGCCCCTCCGGTCCCGGTACTGGTCCGGGCTTGATCGTAGTCAGCTGAAAACCTCCACGCGCGTCAGTGGCCATCCGTCCATACCCGCGAAATCCCGCTTCCAGCGGCTTGTCTTGCGTATCTTCCGGATGGGCATATTTCCCGTGTGCGTTCGCCTGCCAAACTTCCACCAGCGCGTCCGGAACTCCCACGCCGTCTCCATCTACCACGAATCCCCTGACCGTCACGCGTTCTCCCGTCACTCCCTCGCCTACGAGGTTTTCGCAATTCAACCAGCGGCACCCAATCTGGAAGTAAGGACCAACCGTCTGCGATGTCGTCGCCTGCAGGCTCATTTGTCCTCCAAAGGAGTAGCCTCGCGGCCACGAAGCACGATGTCGAACCGGTAGCCGAGCGCATGGGCTGGCATCGTCGTCTCCCAATCGAAAACTGAAATCAGTCGGTTGCGAGCTTTCTCATCGGCCGTGCAATTGAAAATCGGATCGTAAGGCAGCAAAGGATCGCCCGGAAAATACATCTGCGTCACCAGTCGCGTCGCAAATGCCGGCCCGAAGATCGAGAAGTGAATATGTGCCGGCCGCCATGCGTTGTAATGATTTCCCCATGGATACTCACCCGGCCGGATCGTCACGAAGCGGTATCGTCCCTCAGAATCGGTCAAAGCGTGACCGCAGCCGCTGAAATTCGGATCGAGCGGTGCATCATGCTGGTCGACATCATGCGCATACCGTCCAGCCGCGTTCGCCTGCCAGACCTCCACCAGCGTATTCCGCAACGGGCGGCTGTTTTCATCGAGGACGCGTCCGCTCACGATGATCCGCTCCCCGAGTGGTTCACCTTTGTGTTGCCTCGTTAGATCGCATGCCGCGGCTGAAATTAGTCCCGGCGCAATGGCCGGCCCAGTCACCTCGGATAGCGTGTACGGGATGGGCACGAGGGGCCGCGTAGGTGCACGCTTGATCGAAGATACATAAGACGGATGTAGATGGTTTGGTTGCGTTCCCGGATACGGTGCGCGGTAAGCCCCGATGGATGTCATGAGCCTTCTCTTGGATCAACAGAATGTATGGAATGGCTACAAGCCTGTCAAGCCATCTGAACTGATAATCGCGCAAACATACATTTCGTTGACGTCTCGAAGCACTTGAGGTAGCTTCGTGAGCCAAGTTCAGCCTCGCGGTTGAACCTTGCGGCGGATCATGGATCGGCCGGCCAGTTACCGATGAACTGGCGCGATCGCTTAGGGTGGGGAACACGATGACAAACGATGTTGATCTACTAGCCTCCTATTGGACCATTTCAGGAGGAGAGCCCCACACCGATCACGAGTACAGTCCCTACGATTTCGAGGAGCGGGTAAAAACCGCATCCCGAGCTGGTTTCCGCGGGTTCGGCATCTGGCACGCCGATCTCGAGCATGTGCAGAGAAAATATACTCTCCGCGAAATGCGCCAGATCCTCGACGACAACGGCATTCGCTTTGTCGAACTCGAGTTTCTTAACGACTGGTTCCTGGACGGGGAGCGAAAGAAACAATCTGACGAGCGTAAGCGGAAGTTGTTCGCGGCAGCCGACGTTCTCCGTCCCTATCACATCAAAGTCGGCGATTTCTTTCAGGAAACCTGCCCGATGGACCGCTTGGTCGAATCGTTCGCGGTCTTATGCCGCGAGGCCGCCGCGCATGGCACGAAGATCGGTTTTGAGCTCATGCCTTTCGCAATGATCCGGACGCTAGCTGAATCGTTGGCGATGGTTCAAGGCGCCGGCGAACCCAATGGCGGAATTGCGTTCGATATGTGGCACATCGCCAAACTCAGGATTCCCTATGAAGAGGTCGCTCGCGTGCCGCGCCAGTACATCGTCAGCGTGGAATTGAACGATGGAACATTCGAGGCGCCCTGGAGCCTTCACGAAGACACGATCAATCATCGGCGTCTATGCGGGGAAGGTGAATTTGACGTAAAGGGCTTTGTCTGCTCGCTGCAAAAAGCCGGCTATGCCGGGCCCTGGGGCATCGAGGTTCTCTCGGAAGACTTGCGGCGCCAGAAGTTTGACCAAGTCTTGCCGCGCGCCTTTACCACGACCATGGCGCAGTTTCAGTGAATCGTATGAGCAATTCATCCCCGACAATTCCAAGAGGCGGGCAGTGGCCAGACTCGCTGGACGCCCTTGTCGCAGCGCCGAAGCATCACGCGCTCTTGCTCGAAGACGACCGCGTGCGCGTGCTTCATACCACTATTCCCCCCGGCGATGTGGTTCCTCTACACACCCATCAGTGGGGCGGAATTGCGTATGTTCAAAGCTGGAGTCATTTCATCCGCCGCGATGAACACGGCAATGTTCTCTTCGACAGCCGCTCGGCAGGGGAGCCGCCAATCGTGCCTTGCGCACAATGGATGCCGCCGCTGCCTCCTCACACCGTGGAGAATCTCGGGCCTCGTGAAATCAGTATACTGATCGTCGAGCTCAAGAATTCCGTGACGCCCGCAGTCTAAACGTGGATAAATCGCGACGATTGCCCACGGTATCCTCCTGGTGCCTGCATAGTGCGCGGGTTTTGTCGGTGGTAGACTGCGGGCGTTCAGACCGTATCTCTAGTTGTTCGCGGGCCTCGGGTCGAGGGTGAGGATGCAGATTCGCAAAGTTGGCCTGGTCGCCGTTCTGGTTCTGTGGATATGTGTCCCCCCGCTGACACCGCAGACAAAAGCGCCACTCACCCCCGCAAAAATCGCCGACGCGCAGATTGTCCACGCCGATGAGCATCCGGGAAACTGGTTGACCTACGGCCGCACTTATAGCGAACAGCGATTCAGTACACTGAAGCAGATCAGCGACCAGAACGTCAGTCGCCTTGGACTTGCCTGGTATCTCGATCTCGATACCAATCGTGGCCAGGAAGCCACGCCACTCGTCGTTGACGGCGTGATGTACTTCACGACGGCCTGGAGCAAGGTATTTGCCGTGAAAGCCGCCACCGGCCGTCTGCTTTGGTCCTACGATCCAGAGGTGCCAAAGTCGTATGGCGTCAACGCCTGCTGTGACGTAGTGAATCGCGGCGTCGCGATCTGGGAAAGCAAAGTCTACGTGGGAACCCTCGACGGGCGCCTGATTGCGCTCGATGCGGCCACGGGCAAGCCAGTATGGCAGCAACTGACGATTGATCCGAAATGGCGTTACACAATTACCGGGGCGCCGCGTATCGCGAAAGGAAAGGTCCTGATTGGCAATGGCGGCGGCGAGTTCGGCGTGCGCGGCTATGTTTCCGCCTACGATGCGCAGACCGGCAAACTCGCGTGGCGCTTTTACACCGTGCCCGGCGATCCGGCGAGGCCTTTCGAGCAACCCATTCTCGAACGGGCAGCGAAAACGTGGAGCGGCGAATGGTGGAAAATCGGCGGCGGCGGCACGGTCTGGGACGCGATCGTCTATGATCCCGAACTCGATCTTGTGTACATCGGTGTCGGTAACGGCGGGCCGTGGAACGAGAAATATCGCAGCCCAGGCGGCGGCGAAAATCTTCTGACCTGCTCGATCGTCGCTCTCAAGGCAGATACCGGCGAATATGTTTGGCACTACCAGGAAGTTCCAGCCGACGATTGGGACTACGACGCCGACGAGCAGTTGATTCTTGCGGACCTTCCAGTCGACGGCAAAACGCGGAAGGTCATTCTGCATGCGCCCAAGAATGGTTTCTTCTATGTGATCGATCGCGAGACGGGCGCGCTCATCTCCGCGAAACCATTCACTTACGTCAATTGGGCGAGTGGGATTGATCTGAAGACTGGTCTCCCGATTGAGAACCCGGCCGCCCGTTATCCTCGCGGCGACTCGTCGCCAATTGTTCCCGGACCTGCGGGCGCTCACAGTTGGCAGCCGATGTCCTATAGCCCGCTGACTGGGCTCGTCTACATTCCGGTAAATGAACTCGGATTCAATTTCAAATCGCCTGCCGAATTCGAGTTCAGGAATCAGGCGCCGAATTTCGGAATCGATATGGTCGCTGCGGGCATGCCGCAGGATCCGAAAATCAAGAGCGCGATTCTTAAGAGCGTCAAAGGAAAGCTGGTGGCATGGGACCCGATTGAGCAAAAACAGAAGTGGGGCGTGGAACGTCCGGGTCCATGGAACGGCGGTACGCTTGCGACCGCGGGAAACCTGGTGTTTGAGGGCACCGCTGCCGGGCGATTCGAGGCCTATCGCGCTGACACGGGAGAAAAAGTTTGGTCGTTCGACGCTCAAACGGGCGTGGTGGCTGGTCCGGTGGCTTACACCGTCAATGGAGAACAGTACGTTGCGGTGCTGGCTGGCTGGGGCGGAGTCTTGCCGCTGGCAGCGGGTGAGGTTGCATTCAAGTCAGGACATGTGCACAACGTCAGCCGTATGCTGGTCTTCAAGCTAGGCGGTAAGGCGAAGTTGCCGCCATTGCCTGCGGACGTAAAGCCGAAGTTGAATCCGCCCCCATCCACGGCGAGCGCTGCCGAAATTCAGCACGGCGAAGCAGTTTTCCAGCGGTTTTGCTCCACTTGTCATGGCGATGTCGCAGTCAGCGGGGGTTTGCTGCCTGATCTGCGCTACTCGCCATATCTCAAGAATGACCGCTGGTTCGCGATAGTGCGCGGCGGGCTGTTGAAGTCTGGAGGGATGGTCGGCTTTGGAAACGAAGTTTCGCAGGAGGACGCGGCCGCGATTCGCAGCTACATAATCTTCCGCGCCAACCAGACGTTGAAAGATGCCAAGGATGCGAAGGGCCTGACACAAGCCGGCGCACCCAAAAAGGAATGATCGCGGCCGGTCGGCGGTGCGGGTGTCCTATTTGTGCTTGTGCCGAATGAGGTTCATTGGTTTAGCTAGCGACTCAGGGAGGTCTTGTGTATCGCAGTGACACGGTGGGAAGTTTGTTGCGGCCAGCTTATTTGAAGGAAGCGCGCGATCTGTATGCATCTGGAAAACTCACGGATGTTGCCTTCAAGGAGATCGAAGATCGCGCTGTCAACGAGTGCATCGATCTGCAGACGCGGATCGGCATGGATGTGATCACCGACGGCGAAGTTCGTCGCTACGCGTTTTTTGGCCATCTGATTGACGCTGTCGAAGGCTTCGACAAATACGGCGGCTGGGCAATTCCTTTCAAAGATGGCAAGGGCGGGGAAATGGTTCTGCCTCGGCCCGTGGTTGTGGGGAAACTTCGCCGCAAGCGCCCGCTGTGCGCCGAAGAGTTCACGTATTTGCGCGCGCGAACCAGTCGGCCCGCGAAGACGACGATTGTCAGCGCGCAGCAGGCAGCAGCGTACTTCGACAACAAGAAGTCCGCTGGCGCATATTCAACTATCGACGCCTATCTCGCCGACATCGTTGACATCCTGCGCGATGAGGTGGCAGAACTCATTCGCTTGGGTTGCACTTATATCCAGATCGATTCGCCGCAATATACAGCTCTCCTCGATCCCGGCCTGCGCGAAGGCTATCGGCAGCGCGGCAATGATCCGGATCGATTGCTCGATCTCTCCATCGAAATGGACAACGCGGTGATTGGCGATCATCCAGGAATTATTTTCGGATTGCACCTTTGCCGCGGCAACAATCAGAGCAGGTTTTACGCTTCGGGCGATTACGGGCCAATCGCCCGCGTCTTCCGCAAAACAAAATTTCAGCGCTTTCTGCTCGAATATGACGACGAACGTTCCGGCGGTTTTGAGCCGTTGAAACAAGTGCCGGAAGATCGCGTCGTCGTGCTCGGCCTGGTGAGTTCGAAGAAGCCGCAGCTTGAAACCAAGGACGAACTGAAAATGCGGATCAAAGCCGCTTCGGCCTACCTTCCACTTGAGCGGCTTGCCCTCAGTCCGCAGTGCGGCTTCGCATCCACGATTGAAGGGAATCTGGTGACTGAGGCCGATCAGGAAGCCAAGCTCCGCCTCGTGACGGAAACCGCGCGCGAAGTGTGGGGAAGTTAACGGTTCCCCGCCAGTGCATTTTCCACGAGCAACGCAATCCCTTGTCCGCCCCCAATGCAGGCGGACGCGATGCCGTATCGGGTTTGAGACTGTTTCAGTTCGCGCGCAACCGTCACGGCAAGCCTGATTCCAGTGGCCGCCAGCGGATGGCCGATGGCGATGGCTCCGCCGTTGACGTTCAGCTTAGATCGATCAAGGCCAAGCTCACGTTGGCAAGCGAGGACCTGTGCTCCAAACGCTTCGTTGATTTCGACTCGATCGATGTCGGCCAGCTTCAGCCCGGCATGTTCGAGAACATTCCGGATCGCCGGTGCCGGAGCGATACCCATGATCTCCGGCGGAACGCCTACGACTGCTCCCGCCACCACGCGCGCGAGCGGCTTCTTGTTGCGGTCCTTTATGTAGGTGCCGGAGGCGACCAGTGCCGCGGCGGCTCCATCGACAATGCCCGAACTGTTGCCGCCCGTTTGCACTCCGCCGAACGCAGGCTTGAGCTTCGCCAGAACTTCGAGCGGCGATAGCCGAACGTGAGTATCCTCGCTGAGCTTCTCGATACCTCGCGGCAACCTAATCCCTCGCGAAGCATAGCCCTTGAGTTCAAAATTCTCGCTCGCTACGGGCGCGATCTCCCCGCTCAGGAAACACTTCTTTTGTGCCGTGATGGCACGCTCAAAACTCTCAGCCGCAAATTGATCGACGTCTTCCCGCGTGATGCCGTATTGCTTCGCCAGCTTTTCTGCGGTCCCGCCCATCGTGAGATTGCACGAAGGATCAAGCAGCGCCTCCCAGAGAAAGTCCTTGAATTCGACCTGCCCCATGCGGAAGCCGCTGCGGTGTGTGTAAGCGGCGATGGGATTGCGCGACATCGATTCAGCCCCGGCCGCCAATCCAAGCTGTGCTTTGCCTAACTTGATTGCATCCGCAACCTGAAGAATTGCCTCGATACCAGTTCCGCACACTCGCTGCACAAGATGCGCCGGAACATCGACCGGAACTCCCGAGTAGAGTGCGATATGCCGCGGAAGCACGTAGGCGTCAAATGATGTTTGTGCCACACTCCCGGCGACCACGATGCCAACGTCGTCGGGCGCCACTTCGTTCTTCCGAAACACTTCACGCGCCGCCTTGATGCCGAGATCAGTAGCCGACACGAGTCCAAGCGCGGTGTTGTACTCGACAAACGGCGTGCGCACGCCATCAAGCAACCAGATATCGTCATAAGACGACAGCAGCGCCTTGGAGTGAACGCTCATAGCGCGGTTCGATCCTCGCGCAGTGTTGGGGCAGAAACCGGTACCTGAGGAATCTGTACCGTCAGCGGAGCCGCTACGCCAGCCGTCTCAATGATCGAAGCCACGGGCTTCTTGTTTCTGGATGCCGCTGTCCCGTAGCGTGCGCGATGCCGCTTGCCCCACGCCGACATCAGCTTAAGTATCGGCTTGAGGCTCTCGCCGTGGCGAGTCAGCGAATACTCAACATGAGGCGGCACCTCAGCGAAGACCTTGCGATGCACAATCCCATCATGTTCCAGTTCACGCAGATGCTGCGTGAGCATCTTCTTCGTCAAGCCGGGGATGAGCCGCTGCAGTTCGCAGAAGCGCCGCGTTTTCCCCTCGAGATAAAACAGCAGCGGCGCCTTCCATTTGCCGCCAATGATGGAAGCCGTCAGCTTCACGGGACAATTCTGGTGATCCATCGCAGTCCCCACCCCTGGTTACCGAAACGTGCCTACTAGCGAAAAAGATACTTTTACCTAAAATAGGCGCCTGGTTTCGAGAGGATACCTCATTCGCGGCTCCTTGGAAACTCGAAACTGACCCGCTCCGAGGCGATGCAAGTAGGTTCGTAATCTGAGAATGAGGCAGAACCAGAGAGGCGAGACAGTATGAACAAGAAACGCCCGGTGATTGTCTACGGTGCCAGCGGCTTTTCAGGAAGGCTAATTGCCGAATTTCTGCGCGAGTACAACGTGCCCTTCATCGCGGCCGGGCGTACCCTCAACCGCGTTCAGGACATCATGAAGCAAGTCCCCGGCATCGAAACTGCCGACTACGAATGCGTCGAGACCCAGGGCTCGGTCGAAGAATTGGCCCGTCTCTTCACAGGCGCGAAAGTCGTATGCAACACTGCCGGCCCGTTCATCTATCACGGCCCCCGCGTCATCGAAGCCGCGCTGAAAGCCGGCTGTCACTATCTCGATATCAGCGGCGAACAAGCCTGGATCCGGAAGGTGTCTGAAGACTGGGGTCCGAAATTTTCGGAGCGTGGTTTGCTGGCTGCACCAGCGACAGCGTTTATGTCGGCGGTAAGCGATGCGGCCATCCGCGTCTGCCTCGAGCAGAACCCCGCCATCGACACGCTGGAGGTGCTGACGATGTTCAAAGGCAATCCAACATTCGGCTCGACGCAAACGATCTTTGCTGTCATCCAGACCGACGCGTTTTTCCTGGAGCAGAACCAATACAAGCCCTGGCCGCGCGCCACGCGTTATGACGTGGTCGTGCCGGGCGCGATTCAAACGCAACTCGCGCTGGCGTGGGGCGGTTTTCCGCACCCGGTCTGGTATAAGGATCATCCGCAAGTTGCTAACGTGCGTTCCTTCGGCGGACTGCTGGACCGCCAGATCATGGAAGGCGTGGCGGCAACAGAAAAAATGTTCGAAGAGCAGATTCGCCCGCTGCCGGCCGCAGAACAAGAGAAAAAGTTGGCAGAGATGGCGAGTGCCGTAACTGGGGCAACGCCACCGCGCGAAAACCCGCGCGAGCACCGCACGATTGACGTAATTGCGGGGCGGGGTAACACTGGTGCGGTAAACTGCGTGGTGTTCGGCACCTGCTGCTACCGGCAAACCGGACTGCTGCAGGCATTCGCCGCGCACAATTTGGTTCATGGGGCGCCGCGCAAAGTGGGGTTTGCGTCGGCAGCGGAGGCGTTTGGGGCGCGCTCTGTCCTCTCGGTGGTAGAAGACCATGGCCTCTCCAAGGCGAGGATCTCGTCGTAAACGGCGAGTCGTCCTTGCCGGAGCAAGCCAGCCAATCCAACAGCAAAAATGCGGGCAATCGATTATTTCGACAAAAGTGCGAACCTCTACCCGGACCGCATCGCGATTCAGGATGCTGACGGTCGCTACACCTACGCTGAGGCGCGCCGCATCAGCGAACGCATCGCGCGCGCCATGTGGGCGAGCGGCCTGAAGCGGGAAGAGCGCGCCGCGATCTACTCGCAGAATCACCCCGCGGTCTTGTTTTCCATGCTCGGAATGTTGCGCGCCGGTGCAGCCTGGGTCCCGATCAATTTCCGTAACGCCTCCGACGCAAACATTGAGTTCCTGAATTATTCGGAAACAACGTGGCTCTTCTATCACACGCGCTTTCAGGAACAGGTCGACGAGATTCGCAGACGCGTTCCTTGCATCCGCCATTTCATTTGCCTCGATGCGCCGGCATCGGACGTGTCGTCACTGCTCGCCTTCATGGAGCGCGAGAGCGCCGCCTCGACTCCCGACTGGGCCGACGAGTACGGCAATCTCGATCAAATCATGGGACTGGTTCCCACAGGCGGCACAACCGGCCCCGCGCGCGGCGTGCGCGTGACCAACCTCGCGTGGGGAACGATGACCGAGCTTGCGATGCGCTACTGGAAATCCGACGTCGATAATCCGGTGTGTCTCTGCACCGCGCCTTTATCGCACGCCGCGGCACCGGTTTCGTTTTCGATTCTGGCCATGGGAGGCACGAACGTGGTCCTGCCGGCCTTCGATGCCGGACAAGTGCTCTGGGCAATCGAGAACTACCGCGTCACGCACATGTTTCTCCCGCCCACGGCGTTCTACTCGCTGCTCGCCCATCCCGATGTCCGAAAGTTCGATCACTCAAGTCTGCGCGTATTTCTCCTCGCGGGATCTCCCGTCTCGCCGGACAAGTTCAAGCAGGGAGTCGAGGTTTTCGGTCCGTGCATGTGCCAGTCCTACGGTCAGACGGAAGCGCCCATGATCCTGTCGTTCCTCGACGCGCGCACAGCAGCCGCCGCGGCCGCGGGCGATCATCCCGAACGCCTGCGAAGTTGCGGTCAGCCAACCGCAGCCGTGCGCGTTGCCATCATGGGCGACGACGGCCAGATTCTCCCGCCGGGCGCGCCCGGAGAAATTGTTGCGCGTGGAACCCTCGTCAGCGGCGGCTATTTCAATCTTCCGGAAGCAACGGCGCAAGTTCGCCGCTTCGGCTGGCATCACACCGGAGACGTCGGATACCTCGACGAAGACGGCTATCTCTACATCGTCGATCGCAAGAAAGACATGATCATCACCGGCGGCTTCAACGTCTATTGCACCGAGGTGGAAGCCGGCGTGATGGCGCTGCCTCAGGTCCAGGAGTGCGCGGTGATCGGCGTGCCCGACGAGAAATGGGGCGAAGCGGTAAAAGCAATCGTGGTCTGCAGGCCGGGCGAATCGCTGACTGAGAACGACGTCATTCTGCATTGCAAGGTGAAGCTCGGCAGCGTGAAGTCGCCGAAGTCGGTTGAATTTTGGCAGGAGATTCCAAAGACTCCGGCAGGCAAGTTGGATCGTAAAGCAATGCGGAAACCGTACTGGGCGGGCGCGGAGCGCGAGGTGCACTGAAAGTCGGGGCGTCGCGCATCAAACGACCTTGCGTCGAAGGGCCGTTGTGCCGATACGGCAGTACGTCGATGCGCCGCATCGCCGAGACGACGTTGCGTCAAAGCGCCGAGACGACGTTGTGTCAAAGTGCCGAGACAACGTTGCGCCGAAGCGCCAAGACGACGTTGCGCAGAAGCGCAGACGACGTTGCGTCAAAACGCCGCTCTGCCGACACCACCGTGGAAGAGCGGCCCTTCAGGGTCGCGTAAGCCGTGCTTGCTCCAGAAAGGGGCTTTAGCCCCAGTCGCGAAGGAGGCGTCTCATCGTCACGACACTGAAAGTTCCGAAGACCGGCGGAATTCCGACGACCAAAGCCAGCGTGCTGCGCTGGCTCAAGCACGAAGGAGATTCCGTGCACCTTGGCGAGGCGGTCGTGGAGCTCGAGACAGACAAGGTGAGCTACGAACTGGAATCTCCTGTGGCCGGAACGTTGTTAAAGATTCTCGCCCAGGAGACCACGCAGGTTCCTGTTGGCGGGAAGTTGTGCCACATCGGCGAGCACGGTGATACCATCCCCGCCGAATTCGTGGCGACATAAGGAAACTCTGATTAAATCCGTCGGAACGGCTGTGCGACCCTTTGTACCCTGTGGTTTTCGCTTTTTGTAGGCACGTTGATCAGAGCTTCCATAAGGGGTAATGCAATGACAACTACCAAGGAAGATGTCACGAAGCACCCAAGTAACCAACTCGGCAACGATCGCCTCATCTGGATCTACACCCAGATGGCTCGCATTCGTGAATTCGAGGAGCACGTGAAGCGCACGTTCCTCGAGCATCCCGGCGCGATGCGAGGCCACACCCATCTTGCCGACGGCGCAGAAGCCTCAATCGTGGGCGCTCTTGCCGCACGGAATCCAACTGACTTTGTCATGCCCACCTACCGCTGCCACGGTCAGCCAATCGTGCTCAGCACGCCGCCGCGAAAAATGTTCGCCGAACTCTACGGCCGTCAGGACGGCCTCTGCAAGGGCTTCGGCGGTTCGATGCACCTCGCCGATCCGGACCGCTATTTTCCCGGTACCTCGGGTATTGTCGGCCAGAGCATTGCCCATGCTGCGGGTGCCGCGTTAACCGCGCAAGTGAAAAAGACTGGCCAGATCGTCTTCTGCTTCTTTGGCGACGGAGCAAGCAAGCAGGGCGCATTTTTCGAAACCCTGAACATGGCTGCAGTGTGGAAGCTTCCAGTCATCTTCATTCTTGAGAACAACGAATACCAGGCTTACACACACGTAAAGCTGGAAGACGCGAACGCCCAGGCGGGAGAGCCTTTGTCAAAAAAGGCGGCGGCATTCAGTATTCCCGGAGTGACTGTGGACGGGAAAGATCCGCTGGCAGTCTACGAGGTAGCGAGTATAGCGGCAGGGCGTGCTCGCGCGGGCCAAGGGCCAACGCTCATTGAATCGAAATTCTATCGCTTGAGCGCCCACGGCAACGCCATTACCGTGCCGCCTGTGCCCACGCAATTTCCTGAGCATGAGGCGATCGGCGTTTACGGCAACAAAGAGGAGTACAAGGCGGCGAAGGAGAGAGATCCGCTCGCGCTCTTCCGCGCGTACTTGTTGCAGAATTCGGTCGCGAAGGAAGACCAACTCAAGCGCATCGAAGACGACGCGCGTGCGGAGATGGATGACGCGGTCCGTTTCGCGCTCGCCAGTCCCCTGCCCAAGCCGGAAGAAGCAACCAAGTACGTCTACGCGTAAGGAGAAACTAAATGTCCCGGGAAATGATGTACGGAGAAGCAATGGCGACGGCCATAGCCGAAGAGATGGAACGCGACGACAACGTGATTTTCTATGGCCAGAACATGGCGATGACTGAGCGCGATCCGATGCTGAAAAAGTTTGGCCCGGCTCGCGTACGCCTTGCGCCGATCTCCGAAACTGCCGAAATCGGCATCGCCGTGGGAGCGGCGATCACAGGATTGCGGCCTATCGTCGAACTCTGGATGAGCGAGTTCATGCTGGTCGCGATGGATCAGATATTGAACGAGGCGCCGCGCCTGCGCTACATGTCGGGCGGACAAGTGAAGGTGCCCATGGTCCTAAAGGCGGGCTTCGGCTTTTCCGCGGGATGGGGAGGACAACACTCGAATTGCATTTATCACACCATGATGGGCATCCCGGGATTGAAAGTCGCGATTCCCTCCACGCCCGCGGATGCCAAGGGACTAATGGCGGCGGCGATCCGCGATGACAATCCGGTCATGTACCTTCACCACTACATGCTCACGCTCGACACGGGCGAGGTGCCGGACGGCGAGTTTGTGATTCCCTTCGGCGTCGCCGACATCAAGCGGGAAGGCAGCGATGTAACCATTGTCGCCACGGGATGGATGGTGAAGAAAGCGCTGGGCGCAGCGGCACAACTTGCTAAGGACGGCATCAGCGCGGAGGTGATTGATCCGCGGACGCTGGCGCCGCTGGATGTCGACATGATTGTCAGGTCAGTAGCGAAAACAGGACGACTGGTGCTCGTGGATCAGGCGCCGCGGCAATCGTCCGCGGCTATCGTGATCGCTGGCGAGGTTGCCGAAAAAGGTTTCGAATATCTGCGTGCGCCGGTGGCTCTGGTGACGGCGCTTGAGGCTTCTGTCCCGTATAGCGAGCCGCTGGAAAATTTCCTTCTGCCGAATGAAGAGAAAATCGCGCAGGCTGTGCGCTCTGTCGTTGGAGAGCGCGCGGTTGCATAGGGGAAGTGCCAAGCGCCTGCCATTATTTCGAGGAAAACCCCTTGACTTAGTCGCAGAAAATCGCAAGATAGAAAGAGGGCACACAACGTGCCCAGGCTCGGCGTGTTCTTTGAAAACCTGATTGTGGGGGAAGAGTAAGACTATCGGAGCTCGGAGAAACCTTTTTCGATCCTCTTGCGTCTCCAATCCCGAAATGGGAATTTGACAGCCGCGTGTGTCAATAGACAACTCTCAGCGCTTCAATAATTTGTGCTGAAATCCTCATGTGTGATCTCAACGGGCTAGTAAAAAATACACGATCGATGGGGGAGGGGGGGGTACCCCCCCGGAACGCGAAAACAGTACCGGCAGCCAGCAACACCGTTCTAAATCTGCGCGCACACCGCCTTCGTCTCCGTGTACAACTCCAGCACTTCCGCTCCCCCTTCACGTCCCCAACCGGATTGCTTATAGCCGCCGAAGGGAAGCGCAGAGTCGAACACGTTGTAACAATTCACCCAGACCGTTCCGGCGCGCAACTTGGCCGCGACCCGGTGAGCCGTGCTGACATCGCGAGTCCACACCGCGGAAGCCAAGCCGTAGTGCGTGTGATTGGCGGATTTCACGATTTCATTCACATCTGAAAATGGGATCGCCGTCACCACAGGTCCGAAGATCTCCTCGCGCACGACCTTCATCTCGGGCCGAACGTCGACAAGAATAGTTGGCTCGACGAAGTAACCGGGACCCTCGATTTTCTTGCCGCCGATCGCCGCCTTTGCGCCGTCTCTCATTCCTGAATCGAGATAGCCGCAAACGCGCTCCCGTTGTTCGTGCGATACGAGGGGTCCGAGCGTGGTAGAGGGATCGATGCCCGGGCCGATATTAAATTTCTTCGTCGCATCGGCGACCCCGCCGATAACTTTGTCGAAGATGGTCTTATGCACGTAGAGTCGCGAGCCGGCGGCGCAGATCTGACCCTGGTTGAAGAAAATTGCATTCGCGCTGCCGCGGATCGCGCAGTCCAAATCGGCATCGGCAAAAACGATATTCGGACTCTTTCCGCCCAACTCGAGCGAAACCTTCTTCAGATTTCCGGTAGCGGCATTGACGATCAGTCGGCCAACTTCGGTCGAGCCGGTGAATGCGACCTTGTCGACATCGGGATGCGACGCGAGCGCAGCTCCTGCGGTTTCGCCATATCCTGGCACGATATTGACGACGCCGTCCGGGAAGCCCGCTTCTTGGATCAGTTCCCCAAGAAGCAGTGCGGTGAGCGGAGTCTGCTCGGCAGGTTTCAACACCGCTGTGCAGCCGGTGGCGAGCGCTGGTCCAAGTTTCAGCGACGCCATGATGAGAGGGAAGTTCCAGGGGATGATCTGTCCGACAACGCCAACGGGTTCGCGCAATGTGTACGCGAAATATTTCGCACCGGGCATCGAGATGGGAATGGTCTTGCCTTCGATCTTTGTCGCAAATCCTGCCATGTACCGGAAGTTGGCAGCGCAAGTCGGCACATCGACAATTTTTGAAAACAAAAGCGGCTTGCCGTTGTCGAGCGTCTCGAGTTCGGCCAGTTCTTCGCGATGCTCATCGATCAGATCGGCGAGCTTCCAGATCAGCTTGGACCGATCGGCAGGAGACATCTCAGGCCACGGACCTTCTTCGAAAGCCTTGCGCGCAGCTTTCACCGCGAGGTCGATGTCGGCTTGGTCGCCTTCTGCAACCTTGGCCAGGACTTCTCCGGTCGCTGGATTGAACGTGTCAAAAGTCTTGCCGGACGCGGCTTCCACCCACGCGCCGTCAATGAACATTTTTTTCGGGTGCTTCAAAAACTCCGCGACTCTACTGTTGAGTTCAATAGGAGCAGCGACGGTTGCCATAATTTCACCCCACGTTGCGCGTGAAGTCTCAGGCGCAATATTTGACGGTCATTTTATTCCAAAGTCTCGATTCGGCCACATAGGCACTTCACAGTAACCATCTGTCCGCGACTCTGGACGACCGCCAGATTCGATTGCGCGTGCTGAAATGAGTTGGTAACATCCCGGAAACCGCGGCGAGAACGGCGCGTCGCGGATTTCGCGGTGCGTGAAGTTATGGCCGGCAAGAATTCACGAGTGATCGTAAGAATTCGCGAGATGATCCTTCAGGGAGAACTCGCTCCAGGTCAGCGTGTCAGAGAGATCGAACTGGCAAACAAGTTGGGAGTTTCGCGGACGCCGGTTCGCGAATCCCTGCCAATCCTCGCTCGCGAAGGAGTTCTGACGAAGCTCGATAAGCGCGGCTTCGTCGTCCGTGCCTTCACTCCGCGCGAGATCATGGACGGAATCGACGTTCGCGGCGTGCTCGAAGGCCTCGCGGCGCGCGTGCTCGCGGAACAAGGCTCCTCGCGCCGAGTGATTCATTCGCTCCACGAATGTCTTCGCGAAGGCGATGAGATTCTTTCCAAGGGCTTTCTGGTTGAAGCGGACGAAGCGCGATATGCCGACATGAATCGGCAATTTCATGCCCTGATTGTGGAGGGAGCGGGAAGCAAGGTTTTTGCCGAAGCGATTCAGTATAACGACAGAATTCCATTCGCTGCGGCGCATGCAATCGCGTTCGACCGCGTCGATCTTGTCCGCATGTATCAACTGTTGCTCTACACCCATCGCCAACATCACGCCATCGTGCGTGCCATCGAAAATGGGGAAGGAACGCGCGTCGCGGCTCTCATGTTCGAGCACGCATATGGAACGAGAGAGAGCATCAACCTTTCGCGCACGGGATCGCGATCGGGCGCGACAGATAAGAAACCTTCGCTATCAGATCGCGACAGCGAAAGAGACTCACTGGAGAGGCTTGAAGGACGCTCCTTCGACGAATAGTCGAGTCAGTGGAGTTTCTTCGCCCGCCGCTTGCCGCGACGATGTCATCTCGTATGGTCCATCGCGGATGAAATTGCGAGAGGAGGTTTCGATGTACTTCCATCCCAAATGCTCGATGGCACTAGAACGTCGCCACGAAACAGCGCGCGCGCGGTTCGAATCAGGCTGGAGCGAATTACCTTCAGTTCGCGACCCGAAGTTTCGTCAATCTCGATCTCGAGCGAGAACTCGCCGCTCGGATGCTCGACCGAAAGCCTCTTGATAGCGCCCGGTTGCGGACGCACAACCTCGAATGCGACTGAACCAGGCATCACACAAGCAGTTCCAACGGATACAGCTCCCAACACGCCAATTGCCGCGTGACACTTGTGCGGGATGAAAGTGCGCGTCGCCAAGTCTCCTCCAGCGGATGCTCGCGCAACCAGCGTCATCTTTGGTACCACCTTCGATCGCACATCGCCAAGTCCCATGCGCTCGCCAGCCCGAATGCGAACCTCTTCCAAACGCTGTTTGAACCTCTTGTCCGCATCGAGTTCGGCCGGCGTTTCATGTCCGGACTTTCCGAAGTCGGCAGCACGCAAGACCACAACTGGCATTCCATTGTCGATGAGCGTCGCGTCGATGCCATCGATCTGGTCGCGCACGCGTCCCGTCGGCAGCAACGCGCCGCACACCGAACCAGCCGTGTCGAGAAAGTCGATGCGAATTCCCGCTGCTGTACCAGGAACACCCGCGATCGTCACATCTCCCTCATACACGACTTCACCGTCCGCTGTCGGCACATGTGCGACCGCGATGTTTCCCGTGTTCACCATGTGGATCTTCACAGGAGTCACTGGATCACTCGGCGCAACAAGCCTCTGCTCAATGGCAAACGGTCCAACTGCGGCAAGCATGTTCCCGCAATTTGGTGTTACATCCACAAGCGGACGATCAACGGAAACCTGCGCGAAGAGATAGTCGACGTCAATTCCTCGCTTATGAGAGCTCGAAATGACGGCAACTTTGCTGGTCAACGGATCCGCGCCGCCGATGCCGTTGATCTGACGAGGATCGGGAGAACCCATCACTGCCAGCAAGACGCGATCGCGCAGCGGTACGTCACTGGGAAGGTCGCTGGTCAGGAAAAACGGACCTCTGGACGTACCGCCGCGCATCAGTGTGCAGGGAATGCGAGTTTGCGACAGTTGCGCCATGCACTCTCCGATCTCAGAGGTACTTCAGACCGAGATCCGCAATCTTCGCGCGCAGTCCGTAGATATCGAGGCCGAGTTCTCCTCGCGCCAGTCGCGCGCGCGTTGCCTCTTCCTTGCGGATTCTTTGCTCGCAGGCTGCAACTACTTCATGCGCGGCCAACCGCTTCACCACAACGACGCCGTCATCGTCGGCAACGATCACGTCACCCGCTTCAATGCATGCGCCTGCACACACCACAGCGACATTCACCGAACCAAGCGTGGACTTGACCGTTCCTTGCGAACTGATCGCACGGCTCCAGACAGGGAACTTCATCTCGGTGAGAGAACGAACGTCGCGGCATCCCGCATCGATAACGAGCCCCCTGACGCCGTGCGCGCGCAGGGAAGTCGCCAGCAATTCGCCGAAGTACCCATCGGTGCTCGGCGATGTCGGAGCAACGACAAGAACGTCGCCAGCCTGACAAACCTCCACCGCCACGTGGATCATCAGATTGTCGCCAGGAGGAAGTGAGACAGTGACAGCAGATCCCGCGATCGTCGCACCCGCATAAATCGGGCGCATGTAGGAGGCGAGCAAGCCGCATCGTCCTTGCGCTTCGTGGATCGTCGACACGCCATATTTCTCGAGCGCGGCGACCGCATCCGCCGACGGCCGCTCTACCTGCCGGATAACAACCGGTTTGTTCATGCGAGTTCCTCTGTCACCTGCGGGAAAACGCGTTGATAAGCTTCTCCGTACTTGATGTTCTTGTTCGAGTTGCGGGACGCCTGTACGCCGCGCTGCAGTGCCACACGCTCGTAGTACTGCCACAGATGTTCCTGGGCCTTCATCTCCTTGAACGCCGCGTATTTCTTGGGCCACACGGAAGTGATATCGAGGAGCACCTGCGGTTTCCACTCGCACTGTTCCGGCTGATGCGGCTCGAACAGAAACACTGGCGGCGCGCCAATCACCGGAACGCTTGGATCATGGCCATGTGCCTGCGCCACAATGCGAGCTTCTTGGGCGATGTGCGATGCAAGCGGATGGTCAAAGTTATACGGATCATTGAGCGAGTGTGTGAGGACGAATTCCGGACGAATCTTGCGATAGAGCGCTGCGAGTTCGTATAGAACGTTGTCGGCGATGCGCATAGGATAATCGCCAACGTCCAAGAAGATCGCTTTTGCCCCGAGGATCTCAGCGGCCCGCTCAGCTTCCTCTCTTCGATTGGCTTTAACGCGCTCCATCGTCATTCCGGATTCGCGCCAAAGCTTGGCAGATTCCCCGCGCTCACCGAACGACAAGCACACAACCGTGATTTGCCAACCGCGATCCGCATAGAGCGCGATCGCCCCTCCAGCGCGCCAGACGAAATCGGCAGAATGCGCGCTCACCACGAGCGCCGTCTTTTTGTCAGCCACGATTGGCACCGTATCCATCGATATCAGGGTTTATCTTTTGCCGACTACAGCTACTTCCACTGGCGGTGTGCCGTAGGTATGGAACGATTCGATTGTCTTTAGCCCCCACGCTTGACCCTTCTTCCGCTCCGTTTCGGTCCAGCGAATCGGTTTCCAGTCCGGCGCAAGGATCAGCCGCGCCCCAGCGTTGCAGACCTCGACGCGATTGCCGCCCGGTTCATACACGTAAAGGAAGAACGTCTGCTGGATCGCGTGCTTGTGCGGACCGGTTTCGATGTAAACGCCATTCTCCAGGCAGATATCCGCGGCCAGCAGCACTTCTTCGCGGCTATTGACCGCATATGTGATGTGGTGAAAGCGCCCTTTCGTCCCGGTGTGATCGCGGGTGTAGGCGAAGTCGTAGCTCTTGTTCGTGCAAGTCATCCACATCGCGGCTTCGGAGCCGTCGTCGAGGACGATTTGCTCGGTCAGGCGGAAGCCGAGATAGGTCTCAAAGAACTTGCGATTGGCAGCGATATCGACGGCTAAACCATTCCAATGGTCGAGACGGCGCACGTTAATGCCGCGGGCAGGGAATCGCTGTGCCTGGTTCTTCAGTGCAGGCCTCAACTCCGGCGGAGCCTGATACCACTGTGTTTCGTAATAGAGTTCGATCTTGTGCCCGTCAGGATCCTGGCAGAGAAATGCAGGCCCATGAGCTAGGTCTCCGTCGGTCCAGCCAATATCGAAGCCCGACCCCTTAAGTTCGGCAACGCGCCGTTCGAGTGCTTGCGGACTTCGTGCGCGGTAAGCAACGTGACCGAGGCCTGGCAGTTTCGACGCGGTCAACTTCAGTGAGTGGCGCTCGTAGTCGTCGTAGGCATGCAGGTAAACCGACTCGCCCTCACGGCCGCTCTCTGTCATCCCCATGACATCGACGAAGAACCGAAGACTCTCCTCAGGTTTCGGAGTGAGCAATTCCAGATGCCCCAAGTGGGCGATATCCATGACTGGTTCTCTTTGCATGGTTACCCTTCCAGCAGCTCGAACTGCTGGTTCACCCTCGATACGGTTCGTTCTGTATTGGCTGTCGCAGGTTCACCCTAAACCTGCCCCTTCGCGCTTGCGCGCCAGGATAAGTGCACTCAAATAGGTCTCACTTTTGTAAGCGGCTGTCAAGCAAGGCCTTTTCCATGCGCAGAAGAAGAATCTGGCCGCCATCTTTTTCCACGCTTGACAAGCATTCCCGGAAGTGTCAAGAATGCATCCTGCATTCAGTATACTGAATCTCAAACATCGCATGAGCGATATTTCAGCTTCGTTGATCGCCGGGATGCTGCGTGGCTATTCGATCGAAATCAACCCGGGTCAACCCAAGGTGGTGGACGCTGCACTCGATCGACTCGAACCGGGTACACAAGTTTTCCTCGCCTGGATTCCGGGTTCCAATCCCTTTGATTGCGTGGTTCCCGCAGCCAGGCTTCGGCGCGCTGGACTAGTTCCGGTTCCTCACATCGGTGCGCGCCATCTCGAAAGTGCCAAGCAACTGGAAGAGCTTGCAGCGCGGCTGGTCGGCGAGGCGGGCATCGACCGCGTTCTTTTCATTGGTGGAGACCGTGACACGCCGGCAGGACCCTTTGAATCCAGCCTGGAGGTGATGCAGACGGGCGTATTTCAGAAAGCAGGGATTCTTCACCTTGCCATTGGCGGGTTTCCCGAAGGCAACCCGCACATGTCCGACGCTGTTTTGAACGAGTCGCTTTCGGCTAAGGTGGATTTTGCGCGCCGAGCAGGACTAAAGCTTTCGATTGTCACGCAATTTTGCTTTGAAGCGAAGCCGATCGTTTCCTGGCTGAGGGCAATTCGCCGTAACGGAATCGACGTTCCGGTCCGCGTTGGCCTTGCCGGTCCCGCGGGAGTTGTTACATTGGCCCGGTACGCTGTGCGCTGCGGGGTCGGAAACTCGTTGCACGTGCTGACGGAAAATCCCTCATTCGCGAAGTTGATCACTGAAAAAGGCCCGGAGCCGATTATTCGCGACCTGCAAGCCTCTGCAGGCATGGTAGACGGCACATCCACGCTGGGCGTCACTGGTCTACACTTTTATGTGTTTGGCGGCTTCAATAGGACGCTTGATTGGATCGACGCCAAGAGTGCGCTTCGCTCCAGCACCGCTCACACCTGAGCCATGCGCCAACCCTTCGCGTAGGTTTCCCGCACAACTTTCGAATACGGTACGGGGCTTACAACAGCTCGAATCTCAATTTGCCTGTGACGTTCGGCGGTCGGCTTCTTCGAACCGCCACCCGATTCGCCCCATACCAGCTTCACTTCCGAGCCGATCTCCACGTCGTGATCCACCACGCCGAGCGACAGCATCGACCGCTCGTTGTAGCTATAGCCGGTGAACATCGAGAGGCCAATCGTCTTCCCGCCGAGTGTTATCTTGTCGTACGATGCCGACGCATAATTCGACTGGGGGAGATCGATGTATTTGTAGATTTCTCCTGGCTCGAACAAAGAAGCGAACACTTTCACGACATCCTCGGAGTTCCAGGCGAACGTGACCTTTTTGCGATGCGCCTCGCCTTGCATTTTCTCGAGAGCCTCTCGTCCAATGAATTCGTGGTCGAACTTGACAAATGGCCCGTAGCCGAGCACGTAGGGCGACATGTAGTAGTCCTCAATGTTTCTCGACTCAAAACTGCCGGCCAGTGAACCGGCTCCCTCGTAGGCGGTTGCTGGCAGCCACTGGCGATAAGCTCTCATTTTCTCGCCCGTATACACCGCTGGCAGCGGTGAAGGGATCCAGCCTGACTCAAGAGTGTTGCTCGCGTACGCCCTGGCACCTACTTCGCGAAGGCCGAAGTCCTTGCCGGCGGCGACAACGGCAGCTCGAATTTCTTCCCGTTCTTCATAGGGCCCCCAGAGTTCCAATCCCGGAGCACCGGCCATGCCGTGGCGGAGCGCGCGCACCCTTCGCCCGGCGACATTGATTTCACCCATGTTGAAAAATTTGATCTCTGGAAGTGATCCGCCGTTCAGCCTTTCGAGTATTTGGGGAGCGGTCGGCCCCTGGATCTGATAGCGGTAACAAGTACGGATGACCGCATTTCCCTTGGGGTTCGAGGGTGATCGGTCGTCCTTCGAGATTTTGACGTTGTACCCGCCTGTCTCACCGTGGAATTGCAGCCAATTGGCAACCGGAGCGCGCCCGACAAAAACCAACTTATTCGGCTCGAGATGAAAAAGGATTCCATCTCCAATCACATAGCCGTCGTAAGAGCAGGGGGAAAACTGCTTTGCTCGATTGACGGGGAAATTGCTGAAACTGTTTGTGCCCAAATACGAGAGCATCTTCAGAGCATCGGGACCTTCAACGTAGACGTTAGCCATGTGGTGAGTCTGGTCGAACAGGACCGCAGTCTGTCGCCACGCAAGCTGCTCGTCGCGCCAATTCGAGTATTCGGTCGGAACAACCGGGTAGACGTAAGCCCCAATCTGAGAATTCCGGAGCATGTCGACTGTATTGCCGACGGACTGTATCAGGTCTTCCAGGCTTTTCTCTTTCATAGGAACTCCTCTCCCCGATGGCTGCGGATGACGGCGCGACGTTCAGTATACGGAACATCGCGCAGTTTGCAAGATCTTCGAAGAAGTTACTTAACGATTGACAAAACGCTGTGACGATGAATACTCTCCGTGAATTGCTGAATGATGGAGACGCACGGTGAGCGCTATTTCACAGGTAATCAGCTTCGAAGAGAAGGGAAGTGTTGGAGTAATCCGACTGGACCATCCTCCTGTGAACGCCCTTAGCTGTGAGGTGAGAACGGGTATCATCGACGGGGTCGCGGCGGCCAAGAACCGCCCCCAAATCAAAGTGATTCTCATTATCTCGGGCGGCAACCTGTTCAGCGCGGGTGCCGATCTGAGGGAGTTCGACACGGGACTTGTTGAACCCTCGCTGCAGAGCGTGCAGGCCGCCGTCGAGATGGCTCCTCTTCCCGTCGTCGCTGCCATTCATGGATTGGCGCTTGGTGGTGGGCTAGAACTGGCCATGGCTTGTCACTATCGAATTGCGCACAAGAACGCAAAACTCGGATTGCCCGAGGTGAATCTCGGCATTATCCCCGGCGCAGGGGGAACGCAGCGTCTTCCGCGCCTGATCGGGGCGCACGCGGCTTTGGAGATGATTCTTTCGGGCACGCCGATTCCGGCCGCGGAGGCCAAAGCTAAGGGCCTGGTGGATGAAGTTGTCGAAGGTGAATTGATCGAAGCTGCCTTGGCCTATTGTCAGCGGTTTTCACAAGGCGCCGTTGGTTTGCGTCCCACCTGCAAACTTCCGCCCGCAATGACTCTTAGCGGATTCGACATTACGGAAGCTCTAAAGGCGAACGCTAAAGCCCTGAGAGGCCGAACTACCCAGACGTTCGTTATTGAAGCGATTAGGGCATCGGCGTTGCCATTTTCGGAAGGCCTGGAGATAGAAGCCGCTCTGGCGCGGCAATCGCTTGCATCGCGTGAGAGTGAGGCCCTGCGCCATATTTTCTTTGCGGAGCGCGAATCAGGAAAGATAGCCGACTTGCCCCCCCATGACACTTTGGCGGAGATCAACCACGTCGCAATCATTGGCGCCGGAACGATGGGCAGCGCCATCGCTATTGCGTTCGCTGATGCTGGGCGCAAGGTAACGCTGCTCGATAACAGCGAGGCGGCTGTGACGCGGAGTCAGGAGCACATTCGGTCCAGCTACGCTTCTAGCGTCAAGCGTGGCCGGATCGTTCAGCATGTTGCAGATGAGCGCATTTCCCGGATCACACTCAACTCGGACCTGGCCGCCGCGGCGCATGCGGATGTCGTAATCGAGGCGGTGTTCGAGGATATGGATTTGAAAAAGGAAATACTGTTTCGCCTCGACGCAATGATTCCTTCCGGCCGATTGATCGCGAGTAACACTTCCACTCTTTCGGTGACCGAACTCGGGCGCGCTACAAAGCAACCGGGCCGCGTATTGGGCCTGCACTTCTTCTCTCCAGCAAATGTGACCAAGCTTCTCGAAATTGTGCGAGGCCGCGACACGACGCCGGAGGCGCTCGCGACGGCCCTCCAGGTTGCAAGGCTCTTGAAAAAGGTCCCGGTTGTGTCTGGCGACGCATTCGGTTTCATCGGAAACCGGATGATGCTCGACGGCTACTTCCGCGAAGCGGAGCAGTTGCTGCTGGAAGGAGCCTCGCCAGCGCAGGTCGATGTGGCGCTCGAGAAGTTCGGATTCGCGATGGGACCGCAACGGGTGAGCGATCTGGGCGGAAACGATGTCGGCACGAAGGTGCGGCTCCAACTTTACAAACGTGAAAGCCGTCCCGATCCCTACTTTGTGGTCGCCGACCGTCTTACGGAGCTGGGAAGATTAGGACAAAAGACAGGCCGAGGTTTTTATCGGTACGAACCGGGCGGGCGCGAAGCTCTGCCCGATCCCGAAGTGATTACCTTGATCGAGGCACTCGCCGGGGAGCGAGCAATCATCCGGCGCGAGATCCGCGACGACGAAATTGTTGAGCGGTGCCTGCTCGCGCTGATTAACGTGGGTGCGATGGTCCTTGAAGAAGGGATTGCCTCGCGCGCGGCTGATATCGACGTCGTGTGGACGAGCGGATACGGTTTCCCGCGTCACCTCGGAGGACCCATGTTTCATGCCGATACGCTGGGGCTTTTTCATGTCGCGGAGCGTATCCGTCACTATCACGAAAAGCTCGGCCACTACTGGCGGCCGGCGAAGTTGATCGAACGCCTGGCGGCAGAAAAGTCGACTTTTGCCGAATGGGATCGAGCCTTGCCCTCGCGATAGCGGGCTTGACGAATGCGCGATTCCGAGGGGGCAATTCTGACAAGTTTTGTCTAGTGTTGCGCGCCGACCGACGCGCGTGCGGCAAATCGGTCGAGCACCCTCGCTAATTCGTCGGGCATCGATAACTGCGCCGTATGATCGGTGCGGAGTTCTGCGACTTCCGCGCACGGATTCTCCGCGATCATCCTCCGCTGTAGAGCAAGGGGAATGGCTTGGTCCCGCGTACAAACAACGTAGTAGCGCTTGATATCGCCCAAAGCTCCCGGAGGAATCGACACAGGTGTGATAAAAGGCGCGACGGGTTGCGGGCGTTGTCTTGCGATTGCCCAGTTCGCAACGTCTGCAGTGCAACATTCGTACAAAGCGTGACGCGAAGCGGCTACGGGCATCACGGCAATTGGAGGCGCTCCTTCGATGACGATGTTCGCCTGGACCTGATCGCCGGTTCCCTCAGGAAGCTTGGTCAAGTCGACGAGGCTCTGGCCATCTTTCGGCAGGAAGGCGGTGACATATACGAGAGCGACGACTCGCTCGGGACACCGTGCCGATCCCTGTGTAATAACCATTCCGCCCATGCTGTGGCCAACAACCATCGCCGGTTCCGGCCGAGAGGCCAGCACGTCGCACATGCGATCAGCACAAGCGTCCAAGGTGACTTCGCTCACGGGTGTGTGATCTTCGCCGAGACCCGGCAAGTCGAACGTGTCCACGGAGTGGCCCGCTGCTTCCAACAGTTCGGTCAGCGGCTCCCAGACCCACGCCCCACAGAAAGCGCCATGCACAAGGACGAATCGCGCCATTTTGATCTCCTGTGCCGTTGTCCGGCGGTTGGTGCATGCGGCAAACGAGAGCGTAAGTGTAGCCGAAAACTCCTTCCCTGAGCGCGCAGTTCTCCACCTCTACTCCAAGTTTCCAGAACGCTTATAATTTCAAGTTTGCCGCCATGCTCAAAAATCGAAAAACCATCCGCATCGAATGGGGCGATTGCGATCCGGCCGGGATCGTCTATTTCCCTCGCTACTTTGAGATGTTTGACGCCTGTACAGTGGCGCTCTTTGAACGCGCCGGACTTTTCAAACGCGACATGCTGAAGGCCTACGGGATCGCTGGCATTCCGGTGGTGGACATGAAGGCGACTTTCACGATGTCATCGCGGTTTGGGGACGATGTCGTTGTAGAGTCGGCGGTGGCCAAGTGGGGCAACAGCAGCTTCGTCGTACGTCACCGATTAATGCGGGGCGATGTCATGGCCATTGAGTGCTTCGAGACGCGTGTCTGGGTCGCGCACCCAGATGGAAATGTGCAGAAATTTGAGGCGCGATCGATTCCCGCCAAGGTGAAAGAGAAGTTTGAGGGCGATGTTGAGGCTTAGCCGCGCGCGCGCGTGGGCCTGACTCGCGATCGATTCCCGCCGAGATTGTCCGCAGAGCTATCCGCCACACCCAGTGGAGCGCGGCTTTCTTCGTTGTTTAAATGCACAAACTTCTTGAGGAGGCGCAGAAGGGTTTTCTGCTCTTTCTTGTCCAACGCCTGGAGCAAGCGGCGGCTCAGAAGCCGTCCGGATGGCAAGAGTTTCCTCAACAAGGCTGCGCCCTGCGGGGTGACGCGAAGTAGACGGAATCGCTTGCTCCGGGTTGGCACCACTCGCCTGACCAGCCCGCGTTCTTCCAGTCGTACAGCTAGATTTGCTGCCGTAGACGTATCGAGGGCGCACCGGCGCGCTAGCGTGACTTGGTCAATGTCAGGATAGTCCTGGAGGATTCTCAAAACCGCATATTGAACTGGGGTTATATCGTGACCCACCGTCGAATAGAACATCGAAACGGCAATTTGTTGAGCCCGGCGAATCAGGTGACCCGGCTGGTCATACACGTCGTTAGACAATCCGCTAGCTTTCGGCTCCCTTTTTGAGGACGAGCGGCTACGATCTCTCATTCAGATCTTCTAGAGTTTCTCGTTGATTTCGTAAATGAGTTTAGCACGGTGCTTGCGGCGACGGATCACATCGGCTACGCTTCCTCGTTGAGTACACTCAACGACCCATAACCGCCATGAATGCGCCATTGCGGCCAGTCCGTTTCTATTCTCCAGATGTCGAATTGACTCGCCAGAGCGACGGCAGCTACATCATGCGATCGGCTGAGGCACTGGCCGACTACGATCACCGGGTTGGCGATTGGCTGGACCGCTGGGCCCGCGAGGCTCCGGACCGTGAATTCATCGTCGAACAAACAGCGGATGGAGAACGAACCATCCGCTACCGCGAGGCTCGCGAAGCTGCGTTAGCTTTCGCCGAAGGGTTCCTCGGTTGCGGGCTTGGTCCCGAGCGGCCGATCGCCATCCTTGCCGCGAACAGCATTGACTATGCGCTAACCATCCTTGCTGCGGGTTACATCGGCATTCCCTTTGCGCCGATTGCGCCGGCGTACGCGCTTCAGAACACTGACTTTGTCAAGCTGGGGCACAGCTTCGATCTCTTGACTCCCGGCATGGTGATTGTCGACGACGGCGAAATGTATCGAGCGCCGATCGAAAAGACGATTGGTAACTCTGTCCCCATCGTTGCCCTTCGCAACCCCACATCCGGAATGATCGATTTAGCCACCCTGAGTGGCGGCGGTAGTCGGCGAGATGAGGTGATGGCCGCGGCCGCGAAAGTTGGCCGGGAAACGGTGGTGAAGTACTTGTTTACTTCCGGCTCGACTGGCATTCCAAAGGCAGTCATCAACACTCATGGAATGCTCTGTGCCAATGCGCAAATGAAGCGGCAGGTGGCGCCTGTACTGGCCGATGAACCTCCCGTAATGGTCGATTGGGCGCCCTGGAATCACACGGCCGGTGGCAACAGCAATTTCAGTATCGTCCTGCACAACGGCGGCACGCTGTATATCGATCCCGGCAAACCCACTCCGGCGTTGTTTGGAGAAAGCCTGAAATTGTTGCGCCGAGTCTCGCCTACCATCTACTTCAACGTGCCAAAAGGTTTTGAGTTGCTGATCCCGCATCTCGAAGCGGATCGCACGTTTCGGGAAAACTTCTTCCGTCGAATCAAGTTTCTCTGGTATGCGGCGGCGTCGATGCAGCCATCGACATGGTTTGCGCTCGAGCGGTTGACGATTGAAGCGGTTGGGCAAAAGATCCTCACAGTTAGTGGCCTCGGCATGACAGAAACCAGTCCCATTGCCCTGTTCGGTAATCTGTACGCCACCGGGCCGGGAGTAGTTGGCATACCGGTAGCGGGGATGGACCTCAAACTCGTGCCGCATGGCGACAGCTTTGAGGCCTGGTATCGAGGTCCGAATGTCACCCCGGGCTATTGGCGCGATCAAAAGGCAACAGAATCGGCGTTCGACGCAGATGGCTTCTTTCGCTCTGGCGATCTGCTTAGCTTCATTGACCCGGAACAGCCGAGAGCTGGCATGCGCTTTGATGGCAGGATCAGTGAAGACTTCAAGCTCAGTTCCGGCACCCGGGTCAGCGCCGGCAAGTTGCGCTTGACGGCACTTGATGCCCTGCGGCCTCTTGCTACTGAGGTTGTGATTGTCGGGGCGGATCGCGAGGATGTCCGAATGCTGATTTTTCCAGACTGGGATGCGTGCGCTGCGGCGGCCGGCCTGGATCCAGATGAGAGACACGCGGAGATAGCTTCGAACCAGATTCTGAGAGCGAATCTGTTGGAACGATTGAATCGACTCGCGGCGACAGGAACGGGCAGTTCGAATCGCATTGTCGCGGCTTTGCTGGTCGAAAAGCCGCTTTCGGGAGCGGTCGGAGAATTGACGGAGAAGGGAACCGTGAACAGTCGTGGGCTACAGCGGAACCGCCCTGAACTTCTCGACATTCTTTTTGGGGAAACGGATGATCGGGTTCTGCGCATCCCTTTTGTGAACGCGCAAAGATAACGGCCTCATTCGTGGCCGGTTAGTGTAAATTGAAACGGCCTGTGGGGGCCGATATTCCATGGATACTTTGGTGAAAGCCAGGCAGTTCCCTCTGCCGAGTTCGCTGAAAGTCATTGCGGGCACCGAACGCGCACAGGCCGCCTATCCCTACTACATGCAGTTCACACCGGAGGACGACAATCGCTTCTGGTTTTACAACTCCATGCATTTTCCTGCGCCGATGTATCACTTCGACACGATCACGGCCGAGGCCGCATATTGCGCGCTGGGGGCGGCGAATACCCGGGTCCATTGCCTGCCTACCACTCTAGGTATCGACTATCGCATCATCAACGGACGCATCTACATCGGCGGAAATGCAGTGACCGATCCGGCGGAGATTGCCCGCCGGACCGAAGAATTCGAGCAGCGCGCGTTCTACTACTATGGCGACTGGGAGCGCCTTTTCGCGCAGTGGAAAGACAAGATGATGGCACTGATCCGCGAGGCGGAGCGGTTGCCGAAGGTTCAAATTCCGGAGTTCGAACCAATCGAGCACGTGCGCGCCGGGCGCGGAATCGCCTCGAATCATTACCTGCTCGATACCTATCAGAAAACGCTGGAAGGCTACTTCCGAATGTGGCAGTACCACTTCGAATTTCTTCTGCTCGGGTATGGCGCCTATCTGACGTTTTTCGACTTTTGCAAAAAGGCTTTCCCTGAGATCAGCGATCAGACCGTGGCCCGCATGGTGGCGGGGATGCAAGCGGAAATTTTCCGCCCCGATGACGAGTTGCGGAAACTCGCCAAGCGCGCCATCGAATTGGGAGTTGATAGCGAATTCCGCGAGGATGCCGCTCCCGACGATATCATCGAAAATCTCGAGGGATCTGACTTTGGTAAGAAGTGGCTGGAAGAACTGGCGGTGGCGCGCGATCCCTGGTTCAACATCAACGTCGGCGACGGCTTCTATCACTATCACCGGTCGTGGAACGACGATCTGTCAATGCCGTTCGCCGCCCTTCCGGGATACATCGCAAACATAAAAGCCGGTCATCCTATCGAAAGACCAATCGAACGGCTCATGGCCGAGCGCCAGGAACTGATCGAGAATTACCGCGAGCTTCTCAACACTGATGCGGAACGCGGTGCCTATGATCAGATGATTGCCTTGGCGCACCGCGTTTTTCCTTACGTCGAGGGGCACAAGTTTTATTGCGAACACTGGTACACGAACCTGTTCTTCAACAAGATCAGGGAATTTGGTGCGCTTCTCTCTGCGAACGGCTTCTTTCCCGACCAGGAAGATGTCTTTCATCTCACGCACTTCGAATTGGAAGAGGCGATCGTCGACCTGATGACAGCATGGTCGAATGGTTCGGCTCCGAGAGGACCTTCTCATTGGCCTGCCATCGTGGAAGTGCGCCTGGCCGCGATTGAAGAGTGGGCGAAACACGACACGGTTCCCGCGCTCGGCCCCGTCCCCGATGTCATCGACGATCCCGCGATCGTCATGCTCTGGGGCATCACCCGCGAGAGCCTCGACGCATGGCTAAAAGCAGGCGAGGTGCCGGATTCGAACGAGATCAAGGGATTCGCAGCTTCAAGTGGCGTGGCCGAAGGCATCGCTCGAGTCGTGAAGTCGGTGGAAGAGATTGGACGACTTCGTCAGGGCGACATCCTGATCTGTCAGGTCACGAATCCCACGTGGGCGCCGATCTTCCAAAAGATCTCCGCCGCTGTATCGGATATTGGTGGCTCTATGAGCCATGCCGCAATCGTGGCTCGCGAATTCGGACTGCCCGCGGTTGTGGGCACGGGCACGGCTACGCAGAAGATCAAAGACGGGCAGCGTGTTCGCGTCGATGGAGGGAGAGGGGTCGTAACGATTTTGCAGTAGGTGCGTCCTGAGTCTGGTTATGCCTGAATTGAAACCAACTGAATTGACCCCGCGCCCCGCCAAAATGTCGGCGCCGCCTTCGACTGCCTACAAGATCGTCGACATCCGCGAAACCTATGCGGATATCATCCAGCGACACGGCGTTCCCGGAGCGTTCGTGGGTCCCTCCGAACAAGAGAGCCCGTGGGTCCCGTTCGGGGCGAATGCTGTTATTCGCCATTTGCATTTCGACACGCGCCACAACATCTTCAGCAATATTCTGTGGATTAAATCTGCGGGCGTCATCGGCACACATAAGCACCGAGGTACCGTGGTCATGGTGTGCCTCGAGGGCAGCGCGCGGTATCTCGAATACGACTGGATCGCCGGTCCCGGCGATTTCATTCTTGAGACACCCGGTTTGATTCACACGCTGGTCAGCGATCATCCCGGCGGAGTGAAATTATTCGGCTGGATGCAAGGGCCGATCGAGTTTTACGACGAGCAAGGAACTCTGGTCGAGACCGCCGATGTCTGGTGGTACATCCACCACTACGAAAGCTACTGCCAGGAACACGGAATTCCCATCAACAAGCAACTCTATGCGTGAATCCGAGCTCATGCGTTCATCGGAAAACATCGGTTGCTTCGCCGACATCACCCTCAACGATCGCCGTACGGTTGGCGGCAAGGGTGGTTCCTTGGGTGAACTCACACGGGCCGGCATCGCCGTGCCACCCGGATTTGTCGTGCGGACAAGTGCATTCGAGCGTTTTCTCGAAGCGCTGGAACATGAAGAAGCGATCCGCGCACGCGTAGCGGTCTTAGATTCGCATGATCTTGATGGGATCACGGCGCTCTCTGAGCAAGTCCGCTCTCGGCTGGAGAACGCGGTGCTGCCAGAGGAGATGTACTCGGAAGTTCTCGCCGCGCACGCTGGGCTCTGCAGCGACGGGTTGGACTCGCCTGTCGCGGTACGTTCTTCTGCGACGACCGAAGATTCCGAAGATGCCAGCTTCGCCGGACTGCAAGACACGTACCTGTGGGTGAAGGGCCCCGAAGCGACGCTGCACTCGGTTCGATCCTGCTGGGCCAGCATCTACTCCGTTCCCTCGATCTCATACCGTCGCAAGCATCGAATGCCGGAGCATGGGGTCGCAATGGCGGTGGTAGTTCAGCGCATGGTCGACGCACGCACGGCGGGGGTCATGTTCACGCGCAGTCCGCTCACCGGCGACCGCTCCGTCATCACCATTGAAGCGGCTTGGGGGCTGGGCTCGTCTGTGGTCAGCGGCGAGGTGACGCCCGACCGGTTTGTCATCGCTAAGATCACCGGCGAGATTTCCGTTCGTGACATTTCCGATAAGCACGTCCAGCACCTGCCGGCAGTTCATGGTGGCGTCGAAGAAGTCGAAACGCCACACGAAATGCGTCGCACGCCGAGCCTTAGGGACGAAGAACTGGTTGCGCTTCGAGACATCGGACGCAAGGTCGAGCGCCATTACGGCCGCCCGCAGGACATCGAATGGGCCATCGACCACAACGGCAAGATCTTTTTGTTGCAGAGTCGCCCTGAAACCGTATGGTCCTCCAAGGACCCGGCGCCAATTGCCGTCCCAGCCGACAATCCGCTTTCGCATGTCATGAACATCTTTGGGGGCCGCAAATGAGCCTGACTGCCAAAGACGTGGCCGAGATCATGCGCCTGCTGGAGGAATCGACTTTCGACAACCTGTCGCTCGAAATCGACGGCATGAAGCTGAATCTTCAGCGGAGTTCGGCAAAATCCGTACGACAGGGCTCGGACGGAGCACATGTTCCCATGCGGCCGGAACCAGTTCCCGCGCCGCCCCAGCGTTTGGCGAAAAAACACAAGCCGCCCTCCGAGCCCGGCCTCAGCGACATTCCCTGCCCAATGCTAGGAATTTTCTACCGCGCACCCAAGCCCGGCGAACCGCCTTTTGTCGATGTCGGCTCGCATGTCGAAGAGGACACGGTCATCGGCATCATCGAGGTCATGAAGCTGATGAACTCTGTGCGCGCAGGCGTGAAGGGCGAGGTGCGCGAAATACTGGCTGAGAACGGCGCACCCATCGAGTACGGTGACGTCTTGCTGCGCGTGCGGCCGGAGTCTTAAACATGGCGAACATTCAACTGGTCGAGACTTCCTTGCGCGACGGCAACCAAAGTTTGTGGGCCGCGCTCGGCGTCGACACCGCAAAAACTCTGACCATCGCCCCCGCCATGGAGAGCGTCGGCTTCAAGGCCATCGACTTCACTACCTCCACCCACATGGGCGTCGCTGTTCGCTACAAACAGGAGAATCCGTGGGAGCGCATTCGCTTGATGGCCGAAGCGATGCCGAAGACGCCTCTGCAATTTCTCTCCACCGGTTTTCGCTTTATTTCCTGGGAGACGGCCAGTCCCGAGTTTATGGCGCTGGCCTTCAAAACTCTCGTCAACAACGGCATTCGGCGCGTTGCGCTGGCTGACCCGATGAACGATGCGGATTCCAACGTGGCCTGTGCACGCATGGCAAAGGCGGTCGGAGCGGAATACGTTGTTGCCGCGCTCGTCTTCACTCTCAGCCCTATCCACGATGACGCACACTACGTCACGTGTGCGCGCAAACTCGTCGCCAGGCCTGACATCGACGCCCTTTACATCAAAGATCCGGGAGGCCTTCTCACTCCGCTGCGCGCGGCTAAGCTGATTCCCGCAATCATGGAGGTAATGGGAGGCAAGCCGCTGGAGTTGCATTCCCATTGCACCATCGGCCTCGGCGAGTTGGTCTACATGGATGCGCCGCAGTGGGGTGTCAGCGCGGTACAGTGCGCGTCTGGCGCAGCTTCTGACGGAATTTCCAACCCTCCGTCGGAGCGTGTTGTCTCGAACCTGCGTGCCCTCGGCCATCAGGTCGATATCGACGACGAAGCGCTAGCCGAAGTCAACCGGTACTTCACTCGCCTTGCCGAGGCAGAAGGCTTGCCGGCGGGACGGCCGCAGGCATTCGATGCGAGCTACGTTCGCCATCAACTGCCTGGAGGAATGATCGGCACCATGCGCCGTCACCTCGCAGAAAGCCGCTTGTCGCACCTGGAACGCGAAGTCATCGACGAGATTGGCCGCGTCCGCGAAGAACTCGGATGGCCCATCGTCATGACGCCGTTCTCGCAGATTGTGCTCACCCAGGCTGTGATGAACGTAACTGGGAAAGAGCGTTACGCGGTGATTCCCGATGAAGCAATTCGCTACGCGCTCGGCAAATTCGGTCGGCCCAATATTCCGATCGCGCCCGCGGTGATGGACCGAATCGACTCCATGCCGCGCACCCGCGAACTTCGCGACGAGCCCGGAATGCCGCCATTGCCCGAGCTGCGCAGGCGCATTGGAGCGGGCCTTAGCGATGAAGAGTTTCTGCTGCGCGCGACAATGCCGGCGAATCAGGTGGATGCGATGAAACCGCTCGGTGCCGCGCCGCGCACCTACGATCCAGGAATGGCCCCTGTGAAAAATCTGATCCGGCAACTCGCCCTGCGCCGCGACATAGCGTACATCTCGGTGAAGAAATCCGACTTCAGCCTTGAGTTGAGCACCAGTGCCGCCGGAGCTTCTCGAGCATGAGAGCTTCTCGCAAGGGGCGGGGCAAAGGCCTCGGGCCTATCGAGGGATTCATGTTCGACCTCGACGGCACTCTTGTTCTCACCAACAGATCACTGAGTGGCTATCAATTGCTCCCAGGCGCCGTTGAAGTACTCACCGAGTTGAAGGTGCGCGGCATCCCGTTCGTCGTGCTCACGAATGGCACCGCATATCCGGCATCCGAACAAGCGCCCAAGCTGCGCGCACTTGGCCTCCCGATCTCCGACGACGCTCTTCTTACTCCCTCGACTGTCGCAGCCGATCTGATGCCGCGTCACGGTATCAAGACTGCACTCGTCCTGGGCACTCCCGGTACCGGACATGCGTTGCGCGAGGCGGGCATTGAGACTTTAGCCACGGGCCACGACGGAGCCGAACATGCGCAGGCGGTCTACATCGGATGGCATCCGGACTGCACGATGAAGGACATTGAAGCAGCTGTGAAAGCAATCTGGAACGGCGCCGAACTTTATGTCGCGTCGGATGTGCCGTTCTTCGCTACTGCCAGCGGCAAGACGTTGGGCCATTCTCACGCCATCACTGCTGCGGTTCGCAAAATCACTCACGCGCCGATGGTTCTTACCGGCAAACCTTCACTCAATGCGCTACGACTCGTGGCGCGCAAACTGTCAGTTGCGATGCGAAGAGTTGCCGTGGTTGGCGATGATCCGCTAGTGGAGATGATTATGGCGCGCCGCGGAGGCGCGGTCGGTTTCGGAGTTACAACCGGCATGAGCAGTGCTCGCGATTGGGCGAAGCAACCGTTGAGCCGACGGCCGAATCGCGTTTTGCGCAATTTGCCTGAACTGCTGGCCTTCATTCCGGCGGAATGAGATCGGGGTAAAAATCAGTAGCGCGTTCGAAAAATCCCCGCACCTTTCATGATTCACCTCATCACCCTAGCTTGGACTCATATGCTAGTTTCTCGCGGCAATGCATACATTCCATCACATGGTTACAAGAATGTGCCCATCTTTCCCCCCAAAACGTATACATTTTTTGCATTGACAATCAAATCGCGCTGATGGTAAACACCTTGGCGTCGGTGGGGTGGGGATCTCACTAAAATCTGTCGGCACGACCCGGAAGTCATACCCTCGGATCGTGTCGTAGCACGTCTTCTCTCAGGAGGCGCTGATGAAACGCTTTTCGACGTTGCTGTGGAGCCTGCTTATCTTGGCTGTTCTATCCTGCAGCACCTACCAGGTATTTGCGCAGGGCATCGAAAACGCCCAACTGAACGGCACGATTTCAGACCCGAGCGGACGCGTAGTTGCAGGCGCTGCCATTCGGGTTCGCAACACCGCCACCGATTTCACCTACACGGCGACGTCAAACGAGAGCGGCTTTTATGCCATCGCCAACATGCGTCCAGGCACCTATGAACTGAAAGCCTCCGCCAGCGGATTTGCCAATTACACGCAGAAAGAGATTGTGCTTACCGTCGGCCAAGTGGCGACGATCAACGTTAATTTCCAGGTGGCGGCGCAGGGCGAAACGATCGTCGTTACGACGGAAGCGCCGGTCATTGAGCCGACGCGAAGCGAGATCAGCCAGGTGGTCGCGACTCAACAGGTGCAGGCCCTTCCCACCAGCAGTCGCGTATTCACCGACTTCGCCTTGCTGACGCCGGGCGTGGCCACGAGTCGCACCAGCCTTGGCACCACCTTCACCGAGTTCGAAGTAACGCAGATCTCCTTCGCGGGCATGCGCTCGTTCAGCAACGAGATCACGGTCGATGGCGCCGACTTCGTCAATGCGGCTAGCGGTATTCAGCGTGCCACGCCTTCCCAGGAAGCAGTGCAGGAATTTCGCGTTGTCAACAACAGCTTCGGCGCAGAGTATGGCCGAGCAGTCGGCGGTATCGTCAACATCGTCACAAAATCCGGTACCAACGATCTCCACGGTTCGCTCTACGAATACTTCCAAAACAGCGCCACCGATGCACGCTCGCTGCTTCAGCCCGCGCCCCTCCCCCACTTCCTGCGGCAGAACCAGTTTGGCGGCTCTCTCGGTGGTCCGATCGTCAAGAACAAGACTTTCTTCTTTCTCAACTACGAAGCCAAACGGAGCGCGCAATCGCCAATTTATCCGCCCGACCTTGTTAACAACGTTCAACTGATCGACCAGGCAAAGGCGCTAATGGGCCTTGCCCCGGAAGGCTGCTCTGCTGCCCTTAATACCTGTCTCCCGGGTTTTGCCGGCGACCCCGCAAACATTAGCCAAGCGCAAGCCTTCAGTTTTCTCCAGGGATACCTCAAGACCGGCAACGAAGATTTCGGGTTCGCGCGTATTGATCACCAGATCACCACCAACAACCGTCTGGGAATTCGCTATAACGTCGAAGATATCCGAGCCCTCGGCGAACTTGTTGGAAACACCCTTGACGGAGGTGGCATCGGTGTCCCCAGCGGTGGCCGCAATCTCTATGTCCGGGACCAGTCGTTGGTCGCGACGGTCGACTCCGTCCTGTCATCGAATGTTGTTAACACTGTCCTCGCCCAATATGCCCGCCGCCACTATGGGTTCTTCGGCGCCACGGGCCAACCGGATTTCAGCGTTCTAAACGATCTTGAGTTAGGCCATAACTTCGGCACAAACGACCGCCTCTTCGAAACTCGCGGACAGCTTTCGGAATCGGTGTCCTGGACCAAGGGCAGGCATATCATGAAGTTCGGCTTCGATGGCAATTATTTGTCGAGCCTCGAAACCTATCCCGGCTTCACTCCCGTGCGTCTGCTCATACCCGGGATATCCTGTCTCTCGAATTTCGCAGAATTTTTCAATGGTCTGCCAGGGAGCGGCGCCTATCCGACCGCGGGCACAGGCCTCGATGCCTCATCCGCTGCATGCCCGGTCGCTGGAGACAACGGCGTAGTGTTCACCTATGCTGGCGTGCCGCTACCGACCGACCCAGATGTTTGCGCAGCGCCTCTACCCAATTTGCCTTGTTCGCCAACGGTCACTTCGGCGAATCCGCTCAACGGCGGAGGCTTTCCTAATTCATCATGGGCAGAGGCCTATCCGTCTCAATTCATTGATCGCTACAATCGGCTCCTCGCTCATGGATACTGGGGAGGTTTCGCGCAGGATCAATGGCGCGTTACGCCCAACTTCACTTTCAATTTTGGTTTGCGTTGGGATGTCGAGTCTGGTTTGGCCCAATATGTGAATACCGACTACAACGGTTTCCAACCGCGGCTCGGACTCGCTTATTCACCCAATCCGAAGACTGTAATCCGTGCCGGTTTCGGAATGTTCTTCGATCGTCAAAACCTGACGTTCTTCTTTGTTCCCAACACGCAGAAGATTGTCAACGGCTACCAGTGCGGTAACCACGCGAATTCCACTATTTCGTCGATCTGTTCTGAGGTCGGAATCACACCGCAAGTTTTTCCCAACATAATGTCCAATCTGGCGCAGGCCAGTCAGGGCTACCAACTCTTTGGATTTCCTGCCAGCCAGAATGCAGCGGGTTTGGCTGCGAACATCATTCAGACCGGATCCTACAGCGCCGATTTCCCCGCCGGAATTTCGATGGCGGGAACGTGCTTTACGACCGGGGCCTGCGGTGTTGGCGAAGGCGGAATGGACCACAACGCCCGAACTCCCTACGCAGAGCAGGCAAGCTTCGAGATCAACCGTCAATTCGGCAGGGGGTTTGCACTCAATCTCAGCTACCTTTTCGTGGAAGCACATAAGTTGGTTCGTGGAAATAACATAAACATCCCGTGCCCGGTTGGCACGACCAAGTCCGGCCCTCCAACCGACCCCTTGCCAGAATGGGTTCCTGGATGGCTCAATGCTGACGGCACGCTCTCGCCTTGTGATGGCACGCCAACACTCGGTTACGGCGCCGTTGCTGGTCTCGGACCCTTCTTCGGCGGCGCACTTGGGTCAGGCCTGCGGACGCTCAGTGGCGGTCTTGAGGATTACAACAACGGCGTCGCCAACGCCGTCTACCACGGCGGGACCATTACCGCCATCGAACGCATCAAGTACTTCAACATGACGGCGAACTACACCTACTCGCACGCCATCGACAACGGCAATTTCACCACCTTCATCAATCTGCCGCCCGATCAATTCGACTACGCCGCCGAGCGTTCCAACTCCAATCAGGATGTTCGCCACCGCTTCGTGATGAACTTCACGGCCACTGCTCCCGAGCGGGGACCCTGGAGAAATTTCCAATTGAGCAGCATCATCACCCTGCAATCCGGTCGTCCTTTCACGCTTTTCTACGGCAATAACACCCTAAATGACATTGCTGGTGGTGCCACTGACCGTGTGGGAGGCGCGCCCGCCCACCAGAACTGCCCATCGGTACAAGATTGTCAAACCATGATCCCGAGAAACACTTACATCGGCGATCCCGACTATAACATCGACTTGCGCATCGCACGCACCGTCCACATCAATGAACGCGTGCAAATGAACCTCGCCTTCGATGCCTTCAACCTTCTCAACCGTCCGAACGTGGACGAGATAACGTCGGTGTATGGTTCGCCGGTATTTTGCGGATCGACTCCGACGATTCCACGACACTACAACGACGGTGTGAGCCGAGCTATCCAGGAGCAATCTGGGGGCACCGCTTGTCCGGTTTCTGACAATGGTCTGGCGATTCCCGGTGTCGGAAGTTTCGCGCGAACACCGATAACCGATACGTTGGGAGCATCGTGTTACCCGTCGGAGACTGGGGGGCCATCCACATCGTGTCTGTTCATACCAGCTCTCCCCAACGCAAACTTCGGCCTGCCGCGCACCATGCTAAACGCGCGTCAGTTGCAATTCTCTTTGAGGTTCACTTTCTAAGGCGAACGTATGGATCGAGTCAGCTACAGGAGGAAGTCATGAGGCTTCGCTATTGGATTTGTCCGATCGCAACAATGCTGGCGTGCGCGATGATTTCTTCTGCGCAGGAAGCAAAGTCCACGGTTAAGCACGCGGCTGCACCCATGACATCGCCGGCATCGGGCAAGGAAATGTTTACAAGTTACTGTGCGTCTTGCCACGGCAAGAGCGCCAAGGGTGATGGCCCGGCCGCTGGGGCACTCAAGCAACCACCTGTCGACCTGACCATGCTCGCCAAGCGCAACGGTGGAAAGTACCCCTCCGATCTGGTGACCAGCGTTCTGCGCGGCCAGACTCGCGCAAGTGCTCACGGCGACCAGGAGATGCCTGTGTGGGGTCCCGTCTTTTGGCGGTTGAGCCAGGGACACGAGGAACAAGTGACGTTGCGGATTGCAAACCTGAACCACTACATCGAGTCACTACAGGAAAAATAGGCCACTCTCACTGGTCTCAATCCTTTCGCGGTATTCGGCTCCGCCTACTCGCTTTCCTGCGCCTGCGTCTTTCACAATGAAAAGACTAAGATGAGGACATGCCGGAGATAAAAGCGGTCCGCATGGAATTTCCGGCCGATGCCAACATCGTCATCGGCCAGTCACATTTCATCAAAACGGTGGAAGATATCTACGAAGCTGTAGTGACAACCGTGCCGCAAGCAAAATTCGGGCTTGCATTCAACGAAGCGTCTGGAGCTTGCCTCACTCGGTCGGATGGGAATGATCCCTCTCTCCGTGATGTCGCTGTTGGGAATGCGCAAGCCCTCGCCTGCGGCCACGCGTTTGTGCTCGTTCTCCAAAATGCGTATCCCATCAACGTCCTTAACGCAATCCGGAATGTGCCAGAGGTAGTTTCCCTCTTCTGTGCCACTTCGAACCCGCTTGAGGTCATCGTTGCCGAAAGCCAGCAGGGCCGTGGCATTCTCGGCGTAATCGACGGCAGCTCTCCCAAGGGAGTCGAAGGAGAATCAGATATTGCCTGGCGGCGAGATCTCCTGCGCAAAATCGGATACAAGCGATAGATGAGCTGCTCAGATTTTCTGCAGGAACCCCGTGCACGCGAAAAAAGCCCTCTCCCGGGGGAGAGGGCCGTTGGGCTGAAGCGTGACTCTAGTCGTCGTCCACTTTGGCCGGCGCCGCGTTGTTGAAGTCGCTCGCAGGGCGAACTGTTTTTTCACCGGGGAATGGACGCGTGAAGCCGGTGGCCTCGTACCAGGTCAGATGGTTGACCGTGTCGATATCTTCGGAGTCCGGCGTATGCTGCTTGCCAGCGAAGACCTCTGCTTTCTTTTCATCATAAACCAGCTTCCAACCTTCGTAATCAAGTAACACACGCATTCTCCGTCATGTGTCTCTCCAATTTGGTCGATCTATTCCCTGCAGGGCACTACTATGCCGCTCAGTGAATCGCTGAATCGTCCGCGGGGAGAGCTTCAGGCTGAGCTCCAATTGATCCTCCGGCAAATCACCAATAACGTCGATCAAGCGTTTTATCTGGTCGACGTGCTCGCCTCCCGTTTGATATTCGCCAGTCCTGCTTTCGAGATCATCACCGGGGTCTCGTGCCATGAGGCCTGCCGGAAGCCTTCTCGGTGGCGCGATCTCGCCCTTCCGGAGGACAGGGAGAAGGTTCAGGCCGACTACCAGCGTTTGCTGGAGGGAGAGGAAATAAAAGGTGAGTACCGGATTCGGCATCGCGACGGGTCGATGCACTGGATCCGCAATTGCGCCAAGCCCATCCATGATCAGTCTGGGCGCGTCAGTATGCTTACAGGTGTCGCCGAGGATATCACTGAGATTCACCACGCGAGAGAAGTTCTCGAGCAGAAAGAAGAAAGGTTTCGCAGAATTCTATCTAGCGTCGCCGATGTGGCATGGACATCGGACCGGGATGGCCGAACTATTTATATCAGCCCCAAAGTGGAAGAGGTCCTTGGCTATACAAAGCAGGATTTCTTCAGCGGAGGCAGCACACTCCGATTGGGTCTTATTCACCCGAGTGACTTCGGCCGCGTGCACCAGCGCTACCTCGCATTGTTCAATGAACGGTCCCCTTTTGATGAGGAATATCGCGTTCGTCGGAAGGACGGAACCTGGATTTGGGTTCACGACCGAGCCAATGGTCTCCACGAAGAAGAAGGCATTGTCTATGCCGACGGTGCTTTCAACGAAATCTCGGGCCGCAAGAAGGCGGAAGCCGAACTTCAGTGGAAAACCGCATTCTTGGAGGCTCAGACCAATTCCACCATGGATGGCATGGCGCTCGTTGATCCCAGTGGCGTGTGCATTTTCGCTAACCAGAAATTCGTTGACTTGTTTCCTGGAACTCCCTCCATCATCGCTCAAAGAGCTGAACACGGCTTGCTCAAGTATTCATTAAGTCTTCTATGTCGACCAGAGGCGCTCTCGTCCATTGCCGATTACCTGAACTGCCATCCGACCGAGACCGCGCGCAACGAAATCGAGACGACCAACGGAATTGTCCTGGATCTCTATTCCGCACCCGTCATCGGAGAAGACGGCAGATACTACGGCCGCATCTGGACGTTTCGTGACATTACGGAACAGAAGAAGAACGAAGACATGCTTCGCCAGTTGTCCATGGCCGTAGAGCAGAGTCCAGCTTCCGTCGTTATCACCGATCCCAATGGGGACATCAGCTACGTGAATCGAAAATTCACTGAGGTGACGGGGTACGAACTCGGCGACGCGTTGGGTAAGAATTTGTGCTTCCTTGACTCTCGCATTTCTCCCACAGAAGCGTTCCCCAACCTCTGGTCCACCATTTCGCGAGGTGAGGAGTGGAGAGGTGAACTCTGCAACCGGAAGAAGAATGGCGAGATCTTCTGGGAGGCAGCCACGATCCGCCCGATACTCGACACCAAGAAAGCCATTACACACTACGTCGCGCTCAAAGAGGACATTACAGAGCGGAGGCGCGTGGAACGAGAGTTTCGCCTCACACAATTTTCCGTCGAGCATGCCTCGGACGCCGTGGAATGGATCGATTCCGAGGGACGAATTCTCTACGTCAATCAGGCGGAATGCCATGACTTGGGATGTTCACGGGAAGAAATTCTCTCGCTCTCGATAACAGACGTCGATCCGCTATTCACAAAAGAGACCTGGACCGATTTTTGGAACGATCTCAAGGATAAGGGATCGATGAGATTTGAGACTCACCATAAGAGGAAGGATAGCCGCACTTTCCCGGTAGAGATTACTGCTACTTACCTGCAATTCGATGGGAGGGAATATTGCCTGGCCTTCGTGCGCGACATCAGCGAACGCCGGTTGCTGGAAGGCCAGTTGCGTCAGGCTCAGAAATTGGAAGGCATCGGCCAGTTGGCGGCGGGAATTGCCCATGAAATCAATACGCCCACGCAATTTGTTACCGACAACCTGACATTTCTCCGCGATTCCTGGAAGTCGAGTCATGAATTGCTGCAGGCCTACCGCTCCGCTGTCCGAGGTTCTGCCTCGCTTCTACCGTCGGAAGTCGTCGCCAGCTTGCGAGAGGTCGAGCGGACTTGTGATCTCGACTTTGTTGTGGCAGAGGTGCCCCGGGCGATCGACCAAAGCCTGGATGGTGCTCGGCGCGTGGCCGAAATCGTGCGCGCGATGAAGGAATTTTCTCACCCCGATTCAGCCGAGAAGACCGCGACCGACCTCAACCGCGCTGTCACTTCCACCATTACTGTGGCACGCAATGAGTGGAAATATGTGGCTGACGTTGCCACACGCCTTGACGAGTCGCTGCCTCCTCTCGAGTGCTACCCCGGCGAGGTGAATCAAGTCATCCTGAACTTGGTGGTGAATGCGGCGCACGCCATCAAAGAGAAAATCAAGGAAGGCGAAAAGGGGAAGATCACCGTTTGTACCCGCGTGCGAGGCGATTTCGCGGAACTCTCCGTGAGCGACACTGGCACGGGGATTCCCGAGGGTATCCGTACACGGATATTCGACCCCTTCTTCACCACAAAGGAGGTGGGGAAGGGCACTGGTCAAGGTTTGTCTCTCGCTCACGCCGTCGTGGTCAAGAAGCACGGCGGCAAGATTTGGTTCGAAACCGAGACCGGTTGCGGTACGACCTTCTTCATCGCCCTACCAATCCAACCGGCCGACCGAGCGAGGGAGAACTCATGAAACGCTTGCTCTTTGTAGATGACGCAACCAACGTTCTTGAAGGTCTGCGTCGCTCCCTGCACAGCATGCGGGCCGAATGGGAGATGCACTTCGTCGACAGTGCCGAGGCCGCGCTGCAGACCCTCGATGCGATGCCTTTTGACGTCGTTGTCTCCGACATGCGCATGCCGAAGATGGATGGCGCTCAATTACTGGAAGAGGTGAAACTTCGACATCCTGATGTGATTCGCATGGTACTTTCCGGCCAGTCAAGCCGAACCGCTGTTCTTCGCTCGCTAGCGCCAGTCCACCAGTTCCTCTCTAAACCCTGCGATCCACAGGAACTGATCGCGCGCCTTTCCCAGGCCTTCGCCATGCGCGACCTGCTGGCCAACGAAGCCCTGAAGACAGTCGTCTCTCGTTTGCGCTCCGTTCCCAGTCTGCCCACGATCTATGACGAGTTAATGACCGTGCTGAGTAAAGAAGAGCCGCCGATTGCCCAAATCGAGAAGATCATAGCCCGCGATGTTGGCATGGCCGCCAAAATCCTGCAACTGGCGAACTCCGCCTTCATTGGAAGCCGGGGACGCGTCTCCAGCCTGCTGCGAGCAGTCTCTCTCATCGGTACTGAGACGGTCCGCATACTTGTGCTCTCGACGCATGTCTTCTCGCAGTTCGACAACGCGCCCGGCGTTTCCCCTCACCTACCCTCGCTGTGGGAACATAGCGTTTCTACTGCGACCTTGGCTCAGAAGATCGCTGCTTCTGAGAACGCTCCTAAGACAGTTGTCGAAGAGAGTTTCACCGCCGGGTTGCTTCACGACATCGGGAAGGTCATCCTTCTGGCGGAGCTGCCGCAGGAATATAGCCCGATTCTGGCCGCTAACTCGGGCGAAATTTCTCCCCACGAACTGGAGAAACTCGGCTGTACCCATGCCCAAGTGGGCGCTTACCTTATGAGTATCTGGGGATTGCCGTTTTCGCTCGTGCGCGCCGTCGCCTTCCACCACTCCCCTTTGGGCGCGAATGAGACTGAATTTAGCTCACTCACCGCAATTCACGCCGCCGACGCTTTGATTAGTCCGCAGGATCCTTCCCCACTGAATCATGATGGTGAACTCGATGGTAAATACTTGGATTCGCTTGGCCTTACCCAGAGAGTTGAGGTGTGGAGCAACTTCGCCAAGGAGAAGGATATGGCGGCGGGAGGGTCCGGCGAAGCTGCGGACTCTGTTCGGTGACGACGATCCATCACCTCTCGCCAGCTACACAGATTACGCCGCAACCAGTTTCAGAACTCGATTGTCTGCCCCAATGACATGGCTGGAGGTTGAAAGACAAGCCATCCTCTAACCTTAAAGCGAAGCTCTCTTAACGCCGATGTTCTTAAGGGAAGAACCGCCTCAGCGAAACCAGAGGTTCCTCAATGCCCGAAAAGATTCTGCTTGTCGACGACGACAAAAACATTCTCGATGGTTATCGGCGGATTTTGGGCCGCGAATTTCTCCTCGAGACTGCAATCGGTGGCCTGGAAGCTCTGAGCATGGTGAACGAGCACGGTCCTTACGCAGTAGTCGTTTCCGATATGCGCATGCCCGGCATGGATGGCATTCAACTTCTGGGGAAGGTCAGGGTTCTTGCGCCCAACACCGTGCGCGTCATGCTCACGGGCAATGCCGACATGGACACCGCCATCGACGCCATCAACGAGGGCAACATCTTCCGCTTCCTTAACAAACCGTGTGGCAAGGAATTGATGGCCAAGACGCTGACTGCCGCGCTCGTGCAGTATCGGTTGGTGACCGCGGAGGACCAGCTTCTGGAGCAGACTCTCAGCGGGTGTATACAGGTTCTCACTGAAGTCCTCAGCCTGGTCAATCCCGCCGCTTTTGGCCGCGCTGAGCGAGCCCGCCGCTACATTCACCAGATTGTCACCGCCATGAAACTGGGCAATCCTTGGCAATATGAAGTTGCCGCAATGATGTCGCAGCTTGGCTGCGTCACTCTCGCTCCGGAAACGATTGAAGCGGTCTATGCCGGCGAGCAACTTTCAGTCAACGAGCAGGCGCAGTACGATGCTCATCCCAGTGTCGCCTACGGGCTGCTTTCCAAGATCCCACGCCTCGAGCCGATCGCGTGGATGATCGAGCACCAGAACCGCCCCGTCAGTGCCGATGAAGCCGCCGGGCAAGACATTTGCCTCGGGGCGGAAATTCTTCGCCTGACTCTTGCTTACGAAAAGCTGATCCAGAAGGGCGCTTCCCGCACGGAGGCTGTCCATACCCTGGCGCTTCAAAACAAGGGTTTCAGCCCTGAGTTCTTCGAAGCTCTGGTCGCGCTCGATCCAAACGCTGAAGAGGGCGAGCTTAGGAAGTGCCGGATTGAGGTTCTAACCGTCGGGATGATCATTCAGGGCGAAATACGAACGGTAGACGGAGCCTTGGTTGTTTCGAAAGGGCAGGAAGTTTCTCCTCCTCTTATTCTCAAGCTTAAGAATCTTCACGCCCGCCGCCTCATTGGCGCAGAGGTGACTATCTCCACACCAAAGACGACACTCTCATTTGTAAAGGGAGCTTCCTAACGTTTACGGTTCAATAGGTAGTGCGTTAGGGCAAGTGGGTGCACCTCGATGCCTGGAGCGAGTCGGTCATCGAGTACCTCCGGACGCTGGATCAAACCGGGGCCCTACCTGTAAATCGAGCGCGGGAGGTGATTAACCCCGGCGCGATTCTTCTACTGACCAACAGCTCAAACGCACTCTTACTCTCCCCTGCATTCAAGCACCAATCGCTTGCCGTGTATCTGTCCACTTCCGGACACTATCGTCCACTTGGAGCATGTTGTGATGTTTCACCCAACTCTCGTCCGTCGCGCTATCCGCAATGTTTTTTTATAGATAGCTCCGACAATTTGATGGCATCCGAGTTGCCCCTCCTGAATTTGAAATGGACATCGCTCGCCCAGAATTCAAGCAGCAAAAGCGCCGTCGCCAAACGATTATCGCCATCATAGTGGTGCTCGGAGTCGCCGCGGTTTCATACGCAGTCTCTCGCCTTAAGCCCGCCGCACCCACTGTCGAGCGGGGCACCGTTTGGACGGACACGGTTAAGCGCGGCAACATGCTCCGACAGGTTCGCGGCACAGGCTCACTCGTGCCGAGCCAGGAAGCCGTGCGGCAAATACCTGCCGAGACCGAAGCCACCGTCGTGCGAATTCGGATGCTACCTGGTTCGCAGGTCAAGGCCGACACGATTCTTTTAGAGATGAGCAATCCCCAGACGGAGCAGGCCGCAGTCGACGCCGACCTTCAACTAAAGGCGGCCGAAGCCGAATATCAGAGCCTCAAAGTCAAGCTCGAGAGCGATCTGAAAAGCCAAAAAGCCGCCGCTGCCACCGTCCATGCCGACGACGCTACCGCGCAACGCCAGGCCCAAACCGACAAGGCCCTTTATCAGTTAGGCGTCATCTCCGGTCTCGCATACAAATCGTCACAGGAAAAGGCAGACGAACTGACGACGCGGAACAACCTGACGACGGATATGTTGACCGCCAATGAGCGGGCGATTGCAACGCAGATGGCCCAACAGCAAGCCAAGGTCGACCAGATGCGCACCCTGGCGCAACTGAAACAAAAACAACTCGACGCGTTAAAAGTGAAGGCCGGAATTGAAGGGATCTTGGTCGATCTCCCGCTTCAGGTTGGTCAGCACGTTCTGCCTGGCACCATGCTGGCGAAAGTTGTCGAACCCGACCATCTTATGGCCACAGTAAAGATCGCGGAAACCCAGGCTCGCGATGTGCAGATTGGCGAACCGGCCTCCATCGATACGCACAACGGTGTAATTGCAGGCTCCGTTATGCGAGTCGATCCGGCCGTGCAAAACGGAACAGTGACAGTCGACGTCAAACTGACAGGTGAATTACCGAAAGGTGCACGTCCCGACCTGAGTATCGATGGAACTATCGACCTCGAGCGCATGGATAATGTGCTCTACGTGGGCCGCCCCGCCTTTGGCCAGGAGAACAGCACGATCAGCCTTTTCAAACTCGGTGCAGACAGCCAGACCGCATTGCGCGTGCCGGTAAAGGTCGGCCGCGCTTCGGTGAACTCGATTCAGGTGATCGAAGGTTTGCACGAAGGAGACACGGTCATCTTGTCCGACATGTCGCGCTGGGATAACACAGACCGTGTGCGGCTCGAATAAACGAACTGAGCAACCCGTCATCGCGTAACCAGCAGTGGGGAAGACCCGAAAATCCAACCGCCGGACAACGACCAGGAGCGAGGAAAGAAACCAATGACAGAGACAGGACAGCCACTCATCCAGATTCAGGATCTGACCAAAGTTTTCTACACGGACGAGATCGAGACCCACGCACTCTCCGGAATTCACCTGACAGTAAATAAAGGAGAGTATGTCGCCATGTCGGGCCCATCGGGCTGCGGCAAGTCCACTCTGCTTTCGATCATCGGCTTGCTGGATACTCCGACTTCCGGGAAGTACTCGCTGAACGCCAAGACTGTTGAGAACCTCGACTTTGCCGAGCGCTCCCGCATTCGCAACCAGGAAATTGGATTCATCTTCCAGAGTTTCAACCTGATTGGCGACCTGACGGTCTACGAAAACGTCGAACTCCCGCTGACCTATCGCCAGAAGATGCCGGCCGCAGACCGCAAAGCCAGGGTAATGGAGGCTCTTGAGCGCGTCGGCATGGCGCATCGCGTCCGCCATTACCCGTCTCAACTGTCAGGCGGTCAGCAGCAGCGTGTCGCTGTGGCGCGCGCTCTCGGTGGAAAACCGTCCATCCTGCTCGCAGACGAGCCCACTGGGAACCTCGATTCACGTAATGGCGAAGCGGTGATGGAACTCCTGCAGGAACTCCACCGTGAGGGCGCGACGATCTGCATGGTGACGCACGATCCGCGTTTCGCAAAACACGCGCAGCGCGAGGTGCACCTCTTCGACGGCAAAGTCGTTGCTGAAGAAGAACTGAAGAAGCTCCTGCAGGAGACGAGTGCATGAGTGGATTGCTGCAGGACTTACGCTATTCCCTGCGCCAACTGGCCAAGAATCCGGGCTTCACGGCGGTTGCGGCTCTCGCGCTTGCTCTCGGCATCGGAAGCACGACTTCCATCTTTAGCGTGGTCGACCAGGTTCTGCTGCATCCACTTCCGTATCCCGATTCCGACCAGGTGGTGAAAGTCTCGCAGACCTTCAAAGGAGTTTGGGGGGACGACGCATCGCCTGCTAACTATCTCGATTGGGCTGCGCAAAATCACGTGTTCTCAGAAATGGCGGCTTCGCGCGGGTGGCAGGGAAGTGTGAGCGCTGGAGACCGGCCGGAAAGAATTCGCGGCACGATGGCGACACCCAGCTTCTTCGCCTTGTTTGGCGTGAACCCGATTCTGGGTCGTGGATTGGTAGCCAGCGACGCGTCTCCCGGCAACAACCACGTTGTGGTTCTGGGCTATGGCCTGTGGCAACGCGATTTCGCGGCCGACCGCGGAATCGTCGGCCGTGAGATCCAACTCAACAGCGAGAAGTACGCGGTCGTCGGGGTAATGCCTCCAAATTTTTCACCGGATGAAAATGGTGAACTATGGCTGCCATCGCCATGGGGTGTGCCCACTCACCCCTTGGTGCCAGAAAAAGATCCGAGGCAATTTCGCGATCGAAGCTACCTGGATGTCTGGGCGCGGCTGAAACCCAACGTGAGCCCACAACAGGCTCATGCCGAGCTTGACGCCATTGGCCATCTGCTTGAGCGGCAGTATCCAGACGACAATCAGGACATTGGAATTAGTTTTCAACTCCTGCATGAGTATGTTGTTGGCGATGTCCGCCCCATTTTGCTGGTGCTCCTCGCTGCCGTCATCGCGGTGCTCCTGATCGCCTGTGCCAACCTGGCAAATCTCCTACTGGCGCGTGCAACCGTGCGCGCGCGGGAAATGTCCATTCGCACGACCATGGGAGCAAGCCGCAAACGCCTCCTTCGCCAATTGCTGACAGAAAGCGTGCTACTGGCCCTCCTGGGTGGTGCTTTGGGGATAGCGATATCGGTTGTGGCCGTTCCTTCTCTCCTTGCCCTTAGCCCACCCGACATTCGGCAATTCAAGGAAATCGGAATCAATAAAGAGGTGCTCGGCTTTAGCTTCTTGGTCTCAGTCTCTTGCGGAATCATCTTCGGCCTGATCCCGGCTCTTCACGCCTCGCGCTCCAACCCCAATGAATTCTTGAAGGAAGGCACGCGCGGCAGTACCGCCGGCCGAAGCCAGACTCGCTCTGTGCTGGTTGTCGTGGAAGTCGGACTGTCGCTCGCTCTGCTGATTGGAGCGGGACTGTTGGTCAAGAGTTTTTCGCGCCTGATGAACGTCAATCCCGGGTTTGATTCCGAGCATGTCTTGACGTTCAATCTCGCCCTGCCACCGGCGACGGATGCTGCTCACCAGACGGCTTTCTATCAACAAGTGTTGCAGGACATCGAGAACCTCCCGGGCGTGCAATCGGTCGGAGCGGTCAGCCGTCTGCCGCTAGCGGGCGGCAACAGCACGCGGAGCTTTAATGTGCACTCAGATCCTGGAGTGCACGACGCAGACATTCGTATCGCGACGTCGGATTACTTCCGTACGATGCATATCCCGGTTCTGAAAGGGCGAACATTTACCGATAGCGACCGCAGCAATGCCCTGAATCTCGTCGTCGTGAATGAAGCGTTGGCTCGAACCGTTTTTCCCGGACAGGACCCAATCGGCAAACAGCTGACAGATTTTGGCCCCGACATGATCACTCTGCAGATCGTCGGCGTAGTCGGTAACGTACGGCATGTCGGACTCGATACCGCTCCTCGTCCGGAGATATACCAGTTGCTCGGCCAGGCTCAGTGGCCTTCCATGTTTTTCGTCGTGCGCAGTGCGACATCAGATCCAAGCAGCCTGACGTCGGCAGTGCAGCATGCAGTTTGGAACATTAATAAGGATGTCCCGCTCGCCTACACCCGCACGATGCAGGAGGTCATTGCGAACTCGGTTCAGCGAAGAAAGTTCAGCATGTTGCTGCTTACGATTTTTGCGGCTGCGGCCATGCTGCTGGCGGCGATCGGGCTCTATGGAGTCATGTCGTATTCGGTGGCGCAGCAGACGAAGGAGATCGGCGTGCGGATGGCGCTCGGAGCGAATCGTCCGGAGGTGCTCGCCCTCGTAGTCAAGCGAGGGATGACGCTCGTCGGCGTCGGAATCGCCGGCGGAGTTGTGCTGTCACTTGCCTCTGCGCGTTTGGTCTCTGGATTGCTATTTGAAGTCACCGCGACAGATCCGTTGACTATTGTCGGAGTTGCATTGCTCCTGGCTCTAGTTGCCTTCATTGCGAATTATCTGCCCGCACGCCGCGCGGCCTCCGTCGATCCCATGGTGGCGCTGCGCTATGAGTAGGAGAGCGAAATGACTGGACTCTTTCAGGATCTTCGCTACGCGGTTCGTCAACTCCGCAAGAGTCCCGCATTCACGGCGGTGGCACTGTTCACTCTGGCCTTGGGAATTGGAATGAGCACGGCGATCTTCACGGTCGTCGATGCGGTGCTATTACGACCACTAGCCTTTTCAGAAGCTGGAAAACTCATGACGGTTTGGGAAAAGCCACCAGGTGAGCTCGAGAGCAATGTCGGCTACCAGACCTTCATGGACTGGCAAAGTCAAAGTGAGTCATTCGAGCGCCTCGCCGTCAGCAGCGAGTGGCAACCCATACTCGGCTCTGAGCAAGGTGGCGAGCGGCTCTACGGGCGGCGTGTTTCCAGCGACTTCTTTCGCGTTCTGCGAACACAGCCGCTTTACGGTCGCGACTTCATTTCGGAAGAAAACCGCCGGGGGGGCGACAACCACGTCGTAATTATTAGCCATTCTCTTTGGAAGAACCGTTTCGGCGGAGATGCCGGCCTTGTCGGTAAGTCGATTGCGATGAATGGCGTGACTTACAAAGTTGTTGGCGTTCTGCCGTCAAACTTCGACCCGGTTTTTGTGAGCGATGGCAAGGCGGTTGAGGTCTTCGGGCCGCTGGCTTACGACACTAGTCTTCCGTGGGCATGTCGGACGTGCCGTCACCTCCAGGCCATTGGACGGTTGAAGAGCGGCGTCACAGAACAAAATGCGATGGCCGAAATGAACACGCTGTCGCAACGCCTGTTCCGCGATCATCCTACGGAATATTCCGGCCCCGGTGTGTCCTTGATTCCGCTTCAGGAACATGTCGTCGGTAAGTCCAGAGTGGCACTCTATACGTTGCTCATCTCGGTGCTGGCGGTGTTGCTGATCGCTTGCGGAAATGTAACTAGTCTCCTTCTGAGCCGCGCAACAGAGCGCAGCCGCGAGATTGCTGTCCGAAGTGCGCTTGGAGCCGGTCGATTACGCCTTATCCGCCAGATGCTGACCGAGGGGCTTCTGCTCAGTTTGGTCAGTGGCGTATTGGGCGTGATGCTAGGATCGGCTGCCCTCCGGCTCCTGCCCCTGTTCGGCTCGGCTGCACTCCCCCGCACCGAGGGGATTTCTCTTGACGTACGCGTCCTTTCTTTTTCGCTTGCTCTCTCATTGTTAGCTAGTCTGTTCTGCGCGTTGGCTCCGGCTCTGCACTCCACTCGCCTCGCTTCCGAGGACGGACTGAAAGAAGGAACGCGCACCTCGGCCGGCACCACCCGGCAGCGCCTCCGAAGCATCCTCGTGATTTCCAATGTTGCGTTTGCTCTGGTGCTGCTCCTCAGTGTTGGTCTTCTGCTCAGGAGTTTTGGGCACCTGCTGAGTGTAGACGCTGGTTTCGACCCGCATAAGGTCCTCACAGCGCAAATCGATGTCGTTGGCCCCCAGTACAAGGACGAGATCGCCATCCTTCAGTTCTTCGAAAATGCTCTGCATAAGGTCCGAGCTCTGCCCGGAGTAGAAGATGCCGCTGTGATCAGCCAGTTGCCCCTCGGGGGGAATCTTGATGCATATGGAATTCACGTCGAAGGAAAGGTTTCGCCTAACCCGGAAAACGATCCGAGCGGCGATCGTTACTCCATCAGTCCGAGCTACCTGCACGTCATGGGAATCCCGGTCCTACGAGGCCGAAGCTTCACCGTTCAGGACCGCAAGGATTCATTGCCGGTTGTGCTCGTTAACGAATCGCTGGCGCGCAGTAAGTGGCCTGGGGAAGACCCAATCGGCAAGCGCCTCAAGGTTGGCGGCCTTGATGGCCCCTGGAAGACCGTAGTGGGTGTTGTTGGCGACGTGCTTCACTCCGGTCTAGACGCTCCCCACAGCCTGCAGTTCTATGTACCCGAATCGCAATGGCCCGGTGACAACAGCATGGTGATGGTGATGCGTACGTCGGTTGGCCCTCAGACGCTGATTGCGGACGCGAAGCACGCAGTAGGCTCAGTTTCGAGCAACGCGGCTTTCTCGAAGCCCGTCGACATGGAGCAGGTCATGTCTGCGTCCCTCGCCCCGCGCCGCTTCACTATGTGGTTGCTGGGTGTATTCGCGCTCGTCGCCCTCACTTTAGCCACGGTGGGCATTTATGGGATCGTGAGCTATTTTGTGTCTTCGCGCCGTCGTGAGATTGGGGTCCGAATGGCCCTTGGCGCCGCACCGAAGGATGTCGTGCAGATGGTGCTGCGGAGGGGCTTGGCATTGGCGTCATCCGGCGTGGCGATCGGTCTTGCCTTAGGGCTCATGGCGGGTCGAGTGCTGGCCAGCATGTTGTTTAGGGTTCATCCAACGGACATTGTCACTTTCTCATGTGTTTCAGTCCTGCTCGTTGTGGCCGCAATGCTGGCAAGCTATCTTCCCGCTCGCCGCGCCGCGAAAGTCGATCCCATGGTGGCTCTCCGCTATGAATAAGGAGATGGCATGAACGGATTGCTTCAGGATCTACGCTACGCAGTACGCCAGTTGCGCAAGTCGCCCGGCTTCACCGCTGTGGCGATCATCACGTTGGCGCTTGGCATTGGCGCGAACACCGCCATCTTTAGCCTGCTTGATCAGGCACTCCTGCGTAGCCTTCCGGTGAAGGATGTCGACAGGCTGGTCATTCTCAAATATGAGGGAAGCAATACGGGAAGCATGCAGACCCGCACCGATCCCAAATTTTATTTTTCTTATCCCATGTATCGCGATCTACGCGATCGCAACAACGTTTTCGATGGCTTGATTGCAACGGATTGGACGCAAGTGGGCGTTCAGTGGCACAACCAGCCCGATCTGGTGGCGGCAGAACTTGTCTCCGGCAACTACTTCGACGTGCTGGGCGTAAGTCCGGCCGCGGGGCGTGTGTTTCTTGCTTCCGACGACGACGCACCCGACGCGCATCCCGTTGCGGTGCTCAGCTTCAGTTACTGGCGGCGCCGGTTTGGGATGGACCCGCGCGTGGTGAACGATGTGATCGGAGTCAATGGCCATCCATTCACGGTGATTGGCGTCGCCGCCCCCGAGTTTCATAGCGTCGTCATGGGCGATAAGCCCGACATTTTCGTCCCCATGATGATGAAGGCTGAAGTGATTCCCGGCGCAAAGGATCTGGAAAAGCGGCGCGCGATGTGGCTCAACATCGTGGGCAAACTCAAGCCGGGAGTCAGTCGCGCGCAGGCGGAAGCCGGGATCAATCCACTGTGGACCTCAATCCGCACGGAAGAATTGAAGGAAATCAAAGGCGGATCGGACAAATTTCGCGAGTACTTCGTGAAAAAATCACGCCTCGCCCTGCTGGATGGAGCGCGGGGCTTTTCGCCTCTGCGTAGCGACGTTCAGATACCGCTGCTGATCATCATGGGTATGGTTGGCCTGGTTGCATTGATGGCATGCGCCAATGTTGGCAGCCTTTTACTGGTGCGCGGGGCGGGTCGAATTCGAGAAATGTCAGTGCGCTACTCGCTCGGGGCAAGGCGCTACCGTGTGATTCAACAACTATTGGTGGAGGGACTGCTGCTTGGTTCGGGCGGCGGACTGCTCGGGATGCTGCTTGCGCCGCGAATCACGGCCTTGCTGATCAAGATGATCTGGAGCGGGCAAACGGGCGACTTGCCATTTACAGCGACTCCCGATTTGCGAATTCTGATTTTCAATTGCGCGCTGGCGATAGGCGCGAGCCTTCTGTTCAGCCTGGCTCCGGCGCTGCAGTTCTGGCGGCCTGATCTAGCGCCTGCGCTGAAGCAACAAGGGATGACTGCGCGAAGCAGTCCCTTACGTTTCCGCCGGATTTCGGTAGCGGTTCAGATTGGTTTGAGCCTGCTGTTGCTGGTAGGCGCGGCCCTGTTCGTCCGCACGCTGCATAATCTTCGGGGCCTCGATGCGGGATTCCAAACTGACCACCTGCTGACTTTCGGAGTTGACCCGCGCTTGTCTGGATACGAACCGACAGAGACCTTTGCCCTCTACAAGAGAATCCTTGATGCTTTGCGAGCCCTTCCGGGCGTCCGCGGAGTAGCCGCAACCGACGATCCGGAACTGGCGAACGACAACGAAACGTCAAATATCACCGTCGCCGGGTATACGGAAAAACCTGACGAGAATATGAATGTCGAGGAGCCGAATGTAAGTCCGGATTATTTCTCGACGCTGGGCATGCCCCTCATGGCTGGGCGCGCCCTAACGGAACAAGATACGGCTTCATCGCAGAAAGTTGTGGTGGTGAACGAGAGCTTGGCCCGCCACTTCTTTGGAGATCCGCAACAGGCGGTGGGGCGATCCATCGGAGCAGGGAGCGGCAACAAGGTGAAGACGGATATCGAGATCGTCGGCGTCGTCAAAGATGCGAGGCACACCTCGCTCCGAGAACCGGTTTCGCGCACAGCATTTTTCCCTTACTTGCAGTCTACTGAGCCCCACTCGATGAGGTTCTACCTTCGCACCTGGCAAGACCCTGAGACCGCGGGCGCGTCGGTTCGTCATGCAATGCGAGCGCTCGATTCGAAACTGGTGCTCAACGAATTCCGCACAATGGACGAGCAGATCGACGAAAGCCTGGTTGCGGAACGCGTGATCGCGCTCCTGGCCACGAGCTTCGGCGTGCTGGCCGCGCTGATGGCTGCGGTTGGTTTATATGGAGTACTGGCATATTCGACGGCCCAACGTACGAGCGAAATCGGAATTCGTATGGCGCTGGGCGCGAGTCGCGTTTCGGTAGTCAAGATGGTGATGTTTGAGGTCGCATGGCTGGCGGGAATCAGCATCGCGGTGGCGCTACCGCTATCTCTGCTCTTGATGACGACCGTGCGCAGCCAACTCTACGGAATTTCCAGCAGCGATCCTCTGACCTTGTCCCTGATGACCCTGCTGGTGATTGCTATCGCGTTGGGATCGGCAATGCTGCCGGCGCGCCGCGCCGCGAGAGTCGAGCCCATGCGCGCTCTTCGTTATGAATAGCTGTCGATGTGTTTGAGTGAAATGAACTTTAGAAATTGGAATTGGGGATCGGGGTTATGAATTCATTGCGACAAGATCTGCAAGGTGCTGTTCGCCAGTTTGTAAAAACGCCCGGCCTGACGGCTGTCGTGATCATCACTATCGCGCTTGGCATTGGCGCCAACACCGCCCTTTTCTCCGTGGTTAACGGAGTTCTCCTCAATCCTCTGCCCTATCCCGAGCCCGAGCAACTAGTCACGCTGCACGAGAGCAAGCCAAACTTCGATACGGGATCGATCTCGTTTCCGAACTTCCGTGACTGGCACAACGACAATCACACGTTCTCCTCAATGGCGATCTCCCGTGGTTACGCCTTCAGTCTCACGGGAGCGGGCGAAGCCACACAGGAAGACGGGGAATTCGTTACGTCCGATTACTTCAAAGTGCTTGGTACAAAGCCGCTGCTCGGCCGCACCTTTGCACGAGGGGAAGACGAAATCGGCGCTGCTCCAGTAGCAGTGATCAGCGAGGGCCTGTGGCGCCGCAAATTCGCATCCGCACCTGACATCGTTGGAAAGATCATGACCCTCAATGGCCGCGGCTTCACCATTATCGGCGTGATACCAGCCAACTTTCATTTCGCGCTCGGAAATTTCGGCCGCCACCGCGACATCTACGCTCCCGTCGGCCAATGGAACAACAATCTGCTGAACACGCGCAGTGCCGGCTTAGGATTTCACGGCGTAGGCCGCCTCAAGCCGGGAGTCACCATCGAGCAAGCGTCGGCTGACATGAGCCAGGTTACAAACGATCTCGCTGCAGCATTTCCCGACGCAAATACGGGTATCAGCGCCCGACTGATTCCCCTGAAGAGGTGGGTTACCGGACAAGTTCGGCCACTCCTCCTCGTGCTGCTGGCGAGTGTTGGATTCGTTCTGCTGATTGCCTGTGTGAATGTCGCCAATCTGCTTCTGTCACGGTCGGCCGGGCGGGCGCGAGAGTTCGCAATCCGGGCCGCGCTGGGCGCGAGCCAAGGACGCGTGGTGCGGCAGCTGCTTACGGAGAGTATCGTGCTGGGGCTCGTTGGAGGTGCTTGTGGTCTGTTGCTGGCCGCATGGGGAACACGGGCTGCGCTGGGAGTTCTCCCGACGGCCCTGCCCCGCGCAGAAGAAATAGATCTGGACGCGCACGTTCTGGTTTTCACGCTGGCAATCTCAGTTCTTGCCGGGATTCTCTTTGGGCTCGCTCCCACAATTAGGCTGCTGCCAGCCAGCTTGAATGACAGCCTGAAAGAGGGTGCGCGCGGCGTGAGCGGCAGCCGCCATCGCCTGCAAAATGCATTCGTTATCACCGAGATGGCGCTCGCCCTTGTCTTGCTCGTCGGCGCGAGTCTGATGATCCGGACTCTTACGCGGTTATGGTCCGTTGATCCCGGTTTCGATTCGCACAACGTGATGAGTGTCGGACTGTGGCTCCCTCCTTCGATGGTAGGTTCCTCGCCGGATGCCATTCGCGCCGCGTTTCGGGATTTCGATCAGAAGATCAGCGCGATGCCGGGCGTGAAAGCAGTCTCGCAGACGTGGGGCGCCTTCCCAATGGGCGGCGATGATGAGCGCACATTTTGGATCGATGGCCAACCCAAACCCGCCAATGAGAACGATAAGAACTGGGCGATCGATTACATCGTCGAGCCCGGGTACCTGAGGGCGATGGGTACTCCTCTCCTGCGAGGGCGATTTTTTACTGAGCAGGACAATGAACATGCGCCCCATGTCGTCGTAGTGGATGACGTCTTCGCGAAGAAATTTTTCCCAAACCAGGACCCGATTGGCCAGCGCATCGTGCAGGACGACTCTTCCGCCTCAGCCGAGATTGTCGGCGTCGTAGGCCACGTGAAGCAGTGGGGACTGGATCTGGATGATTCACAAAAGCTTCGCGCCCAGTTCTACATCCCGTGCATGCAGATGCCGGACGATTTCATCGCGATGACGCCTGCCGGTGCGGACGTCATTATCCGTTCTGAACAGGCCCAAAGCGGCCTAATCGATTCCGTCCGCGCCGTCAGCCGGCAAATCAGCGGTGAGTTAGTAATCTTCGGCGCGCAATCCATGGACGAGATCATTTCCAGTTCACTCGCGCGCCGCCGGTTCTCGATGATCCTGCTGGTTGCCTTTGCCGTGTTCGCGTTGTTGCTGGCCTGCGTCGGAATTTATGGCGTCCTTTCCTATTTTGTAGGGCAGCGTGTGCACGAAATCGGCATTCGCATGGCCCTCGGGGCCCGCCGTCTCGACATTCTGCGGATGATCCTCAGCGGAGCCGGCAGATTGGCATTGATCGGCACGGTGGCAGGGTTGGTTGCCGCGTTTGGGCTTACCAGGCTTATGGGCAACCTTCTGTACGGAGTAGGGCCGTGGGATCCGCTCACTTTCATTGCGGTTCCAGCGATTTTGATCGCCGTGGCGTTGGTGGCCAGCTACCTTCCCGCCCGGCGCGCTACTCGGGTCGACCCAATGACTTCACTGCGTTACGAATGAGGGTTTATGGACAACATCTTTCAGGATCTGCGTTACACACTTCGCCAACTGCTGAAGACTCCGGGTTTCACACTCACGGCCGTGCTCACTCTGGCTCTGGGCATCGGGGCGAATGTCGCCGTCTTCTGCGTGATCAATGCGACGTTGCTGAACCCCAGCGGCGTTCCTCATCCCGACCAGATTGTCGCTGTGCGCGCCCGGTACAGCGTCGGCGACCTCAAGAACATCAACATCTCGCCCACGGATTTCGGCGATGCCGTCGTCGCCAAGAACATTTTCACCTCCGCCGCCGTCATGAGGAGGGCAAACTTCAACTACACGGCCAGTGGCACTACGCCCGAGCGTCTCACCGGCGCGGCTGTTTCCTGGCAATGGTTTGATGTCTTTTGGGCTCGCCCATATCTCGGGCGCGTTTTTCGCCCGGAGGAGGATCAACCCGGCGCCAACCATGAAGCCGTTCTCTCTTACCTCACTTGGAAGCAGAGGTTCGGCGGCGATCCCGGCATCATCGGCCGGACGCTACTTCTGAATCAGGAGTCTTATCAGGTCATTGGAGTCGCCGCTCCTGAGTTCAATTGGCCCAACCAGGCGGAACTCTGGGTTCCGCTAGCGCTTCAAACGAGTGCATATTTCGATAACAAGAATCGCTACAACGAGTACTTGTTCTCCGCCGCCCGCCTGCGTCCCGGAGTGACGAGCGAGCAAGCCAATTCGTTTCTTGCCGTGAAGTCGGCCCAACTCGTTGACGCCGAGGGCCAGAACGGCTTTGGTCGTGCCGCTGGCTGGGGGATGTTCTGCATGCCTCTGGTCGATTTCGTTGCCGGTGATTTGCGCAAACCGCTGTTTCTCCTCCTCGCAGCTGTGATGTCCGTCTTGATGATCGCCTGCGCAAACATCGCTGGTCTGCAACTTGCGCGTGCCTCCGGCAAGCAGCGCGAAGTCTCCATCCAGATTGCACTTGGCGTTACGCGCTCTCGCCTCATCCGCAGCGCCTTCCTCGAAAGCCTGCTTCTTGCTGTCGCCGGGGTTGTCCTCGGTATGCTGATCGCCTCTGTCTCGATCCCGCTACTTCTCCTCTTGGTACCGACGGCGCTCGCCAGCAACATCACGATTCACGTGGGTTGGCCGATCCTCCTTTTCCTCGCAGCTGTGGCAGGCGCATGCGCCCTTCTCTGTGGAGTTGCTCCCGCATGGCAGATGACACACTCGCGTTGGTTCCAGGCACTCCAGGAAAGTGGCCGCTCAGAGACTTCGAGCCGCGCCCGCCAGCGCCTGCGCTCTGGTCTTGTGATTGCAGAAATCGCTGTCGCCATGTGCCTTCTGGTCGGCGCTGGACTCCTCGTCCGCAGCTTGCAGCAAGTGCAGCAACTCGAAACCGGATTCAATCCTGCGCAGCTGATGTCCGCGTCTATCTCGCTTCCTCCAACGATCTACAAGAACGACGAACAGCAGTCAGCCTTCTTCGCGTCCGCTGAGGATCAACTCAAGAATCAGTCCGGCATCGTGACCGCGGCATTCGCAGACTCGCTGCCTTTCAGCAATGGCGGCGGTTCGTCCTCTTTCAGCATCAAAGGCCGAACTGTTCCGCCCAACGATCCGGGGCCGCACGGCAACATTCATGGAATCTCGCCCGACTACTTCACGGCACTTGGTATCGGGCTCGTGCGCGGCCGCTTCTTCACACCTCAGGATCGCCTGAAAACCGAACCCGTGGCCATCGTCGATGAAACTCTCGCGCACACCTATTGGCCCAACGAAGATCCCATTGGTCAGCAGATCAACTTCGGCGGCAACTCCCCGTGGATGACAATCGTCGGCCTCGTCAAACATGCGAAAACTTCGTCACTGGAGGCGGACAACACCGAAGGCTATTACTACCTGCCGATTGCCCAATCTCCGGTGAACAATGCCTCCATAGTTGTGCGCACTGCAAGTTCGCGACCCCAGTCCGCTGTCGAGTCGATGCGGGCAGCGGTTCGTGCCGTTGATGCCAACGTCCCTATCTACGACCTCAAGACCATGGAGGAGCGGGTCGACTCATCCATGACGGGCCGCCGATTCCTGGTGGTCCTCTTATCTATATTTGCGGGGCTCGCTTTGTTGCTGGCAGCGGTCGGACTCTACGGCGTCATCACCTATTCCGTTCGCATGCGCACGCGCGAACTCGGCATTCGCATGGCACTCGGCGCACAGCGCACTGACATCCTGCGCATGATTCTGGGGACAGGCATGCAGCTCGCCTTGGCAGGGCTCGTTCTCGGCTTTCTTGTTACGTTCACAGTGGGCAGAGTGCTGTCGAGCCTGCTCTATCGGGTCAGCCTTCTGAATCCGCTGACCCTGATTGTGACCGCTTTCTTGCTGAGCTCGACTGTACTCTTTGCTTGCTATGTTCCCGCGCGACGCGCGGCCGCTCTCGAGCCCATGCGCACGTTGCGGGAAGACTGAAATCCGAACTTAGAGACCAAACTATGATCCAACTAAGAAACGTCGAACGCAGTTACAAAACCGGAGCGGGCGAAACCTGGGTGCTCCGCCGCGTCAACCTGGAGATTCAGCCCGGAGAGTTCATCACCGTCATGGGGCCTTCCGGAGCAGGGAAGTCATCTCTCCTCAACGTGCTGGCCTTCCTCGATGATCAATGGAAAGGCGAATACTGGTTCCGCGACCAGGCCACTCACGCTATGAAGCGCAAAGACCGCGCCGAACTCGCCAAGAAGAACATTGGTATGGTCTTTCAGAGCTATCACCTGCTCGACGACCTCACCGTGCAGGAGAACATCGACTTGCCGCTCTCGTACAAAGACATCCCGCGACATGACCGGCAAAGCCTCGTGGCCGACACCCTCGATCGCTTCCAGATCGTCGGCAAGAAAGACCTCTATCCGAGCCAGCTCTCCGGCGGACAGCAACAACTCGTCGGTGTCGCGCGCGCTGTCATTCACAAGCCCGCTTTGCTCCTCGCCGACGAACCAACCGGCAACTTACATTCCAGTCAAGCCAAGGAGATCATGGAACTCTTCCGCGAACTGAATCAGCAGGGAACGACGATTGTTCAGGTCACTCACTCGGAGGCGAACGCCGCCTACGGTACTCGCACCATCCAGATGCGCGACGGCTGGCTGGTAGGCGACACTGCGAATCCCTCCTTGCAAGCAGCGCCCAATCCAACCGGTGTGGCGGTGAATCAATGAGGACCCGTTTTCACATCGTCTGCAAGGAAGTTGGCCGCGCGGTTGTATCTCTACTGTTAGTAACCACGATTGCTATGGCTCAAGTGCAAACACCCGTCGACCTGAGAATCCCGCGGAAACACGATCCACTCCATCCATATCTCGGTGATTCCGTCCCCGAGCCGGTTCTAGCCAACTCCAAGCGTATCGAGAGCCTGATTCGCGACGGCAAACTCTATCTCTCGTTACGCGACGCGATCGACCTGGCTCTCGAAAACAATCTCGACCTGGCTATCGCGCGCTACAACCTGCCCATCGCCGATACCGACGTGCTTCGCACCAAAGCTGGCGCCAGTTTCCGCGGCGTCAATACTGGCGTGGTGCAGGGAACTCCGGGCGGAGGCGTAGGTGGCTTCGGCGCAGGAGCGCCTGGTGCAGGCGCTGGCGGAACGACCGGCGGCGCGGGCGGTGCGGGCGCTGGCGCGTCAGGGCTGGTGCAATCGACCCTCGGCGTTGGAACCCCAGTTTCTTCCTATGATCCGGAACTCAGCGTTAATGGCGGAGTGGAGCATCTGACTCTGCCGGAGGCCAATAAAGCAACCTACGGTATTTCCCCGTTGCAACTGAATACCACGCAGGTCAACGCCACCTTCACACAGGCTTTTTCGTCCGGAACATCTGTTTCCTTTATTTTCCAGAATGGCCGGAGCACCACGAACAGCCCCGATTTTGTCCTTTCCCCGGCGCTGAATTCCTATTACCGAGTCACCATCCAACAGCAGCTTCTCGCTGGCTTCGGTTTCGGCCCGAATCTGCGGTACCTCCGCATCGCGAAGAACAACAAGAAGATCTCCGATATCGCCTTCAAAGACCAGGTCATCGCCACCATCACGCAGATCGAGAACATCTACTGGGATCTCGTTAACGCCTACGAACAGGCCCGTGTCAACGAGCAATCGCTCGCATTTGCCAATCAAACTCTGGACAATGATAAGAAGCAGCTCCAGCTCGAAGCCATTCCTCAAATGGACGTCATGAAGGCCGAGGCCGATGTCTCGCAGCGCGACCAGGACCTCACCATCGCGCGCACGAATCTTCAGCTCCAGGAATCACTGATGAAGAATGCCCTTACCAAGAGCCTCGACGATTCCACTTTGCAGGAAATGCCAGTTGTTCCAACTGACCGCTTGCAGGACGCTCAGCTCGGTCCGGCTAACACCGAGCCAATCGCCGATCTTATGACCGAGGGCCTGAAGAATCGTCCCGAATTGCTCGAGACGGACATCGACCTTACGAACCGCCAGATCAGCCGCCAAGCTGCACGCAATGCGCTCTTGCCTTCGTTATCCCTCGTGGGCTTTTATGGGGGCACTGGTCTTGGAGGAAGCGTTACACCTGGCAACACCTCGAACTCTCCGACCGACTTGTACGGCACGTGGCAAGACACCTTCAACAATTCCGCGCCCGATTACTTTGTTGGGTTGAATCTCAACATTCCGTTCCGTAATCGCGCTGCCAAGGCCGACCAGTATCGCTCCGAACTGGAATACCGACAGGCAAGCTTGCGCAGAGAACAGCTTCGCAAGCAGATTCGCATCGAAATCCGCAATGCCCAATATGCTCTTGAGCAGACCCGCGCTCGCGTCGACTCGGCGCGCAAGGCGCGGGATCTGGCGCAGCGTACCTTCGAAATTACCAAGAAGGAGCAGGATCTCGGGTCGGGCTCGACCTTCCAGACCATGACTGCACAACGCGATCTTTCCGTCGCGGAACTCGCTTTAGTCACCGCAATGACCACCTACCAGAAAGCGAAAGTTGAGCTCGATCGCTCAACTGGCGAGACTTTGGAACATAATGGAGTACTGATTCAGGATGCAGTCACGGGAACCGTGACCGCTCAAGCACAATAGATCGATGCCATCGTCAGCCAAATCACAGGACGTTCGCTCTGTCGTCTCGTCGCGCATACACGAGAATTCCGCGCCTCACATCCTCGCGGCCGACGATCAACCTCACATCCTCGATGCCCTCCAACTTCTTCTCGACCCGCATGGCTATCGCATGGATAAAGCCACTTCGCCCGTGCAGGTCCGCGAAGCTCTGAACCTGGGTTCCTATGACGCTCTCCTCATCGACCTCAACTACACGCGCGACACAACCTCCGGGCAAGAAGGACTCGACCTTCTCTCCGAAATCGTCGCACTCGATGGCAACCTTCCTGTCATCGTTATGACCGCGTGGGGCAACGTCGAGCTCGCTGTCGAGGCCATGCGCCGCGGAGCGCGCGACTTCATCCAGAAGCCATGGGAGAATGAGCGCCTTCTCGCCATACTTCGTACGCAGGTCGAACTGCATCGGGCCCTTCAGCAAGCTGAGCGGCTTGCCGCTGAGAACCGCTTGCTCCAGGCGCAGGGACGTCCGGAATTCATCGCCAAAGCTGCTTCCATGGAGCCTGTCCTCGAAGCGATCGCCCGCGTTGGTCCTTCCGACGCGAATGTCCTTATTACTGGCGAACACGGCAGCGGCAAGGAAGTCGTTGCTCAGACTTTGCATGCGCTTTCGACTCGATCCGCGCGTCCACTTGTGGCTGTGAATACTGGAGCGCTCGCGGAAGGACTCTTCGAAAGCGAACTCTTCGGCCACGTCAAAGGAGCCTTTACCGACGCACGCGCCGATCGTATCGGCCGTTTCGAACTCGCCGATCAGGGCACGATCTTCCTTGACGAGATCGGCAACGTTCCTGTCCGTCAGCAGGCAAAGCTCCTTCGTGTCCTGGAATCCGGCGAGATCGAGCGCCTCGGTTCCTCCCGCGCGCGCAAGATTGACGTGCGAGTCATCTCTGCCACCAATACTGACCTGGAAGCGGCCTGCGCTTCCGGACAGTTTCGCGAGGATCTCCTCTTCCGCCTCAACACCGTCGAAATCCACGTTCCTCCGCTGCGCGAGCGCCGCGAAGATATTCCCACGCTGGCGATTCACTTCCTCCGCCGTTATGCGGCGCGTTATCGACGCGAGATCGAGGGCTTCGAAGGGTCTGCGTTGCAGGCAATGACACAATATGCTTGGCCTGGCAACGTTCGCGAGCTCGATCACACTCTGGAGCGCGCGGTTCTCATGTGTCGCGGCCGCGAGATTCAGCCTGCCGATCTCGGCTTGAACTTGCAGCGTCCGCAGGCGCAGAATCTCGAAGAACTCAGCCTCGAATCCGTCGAGGCGCTTCTCATCCGCAAGGCGCTACAGCGCTTCCAGGGCAACATCAGCCAGGCGGCAGAAGCGTTAGGCTTAAGCCGTGGCGCGCTTTACCGGCGCATGGAGAAATATGGCCTTTAGCTCGCGAGCGAGCGGCAAGCCAACCACGAGCAAAGGTCCCCGCAAAAGAGTTCGCCTGCTTTATGAGCATCGCATCAGCGTGTACGCGATGCTGGTTGCCTTACCGAGCCTTATCGTATGTGGCTTTCTGATCTGGCAACAGCCCTGGACGAGACAATCCAAGTGGGCTCTTTCGATCGTCATCCTTCTCGCCTGGTGGCTGCTGGCGATGGCTCTTCACGAGCAAACGGTTCGACCCCTGCAAACGCTGGCTAATGTGGTTGCGTCGCTTCGCGAGGAAGACTATTCCTTCCGTGCGCGCGGAGCCACGACCGAAGATGCGCTGGGCGAACTCTCGCTCGAGGTAAATGCGCTGGCCGATCTGCTTGCCGATCAGCGCATGCGCGCCATAGAAGCCACTGCGCTCTTGCGTCGCGTGGTCGAAGAGATCGATGCGCCTCTCTTCGCCTTCGATCCGGAACGCATATTGCGTCTGGTAAATCCCGCGGGCGAAAAGCTTCTCCAGCAGGCAGCTATCCGCATTCTCGGACGTACTGCCGAAGAGATCGGCCTCGCTGATTGCCTCAACGCCGAGAACGAAACTCTCGTTAATTTGTCCGCCAGCACATCCACGCCACGCTGGCTTGTGCGGCAAAGCAAATTCCGAGAGAAAGGTGTGCCACACACGCTGGTTGTTCTGCTCGACGTTAACCGCGCGCTTCGCGAAGAAGAGCGCAGCGCCTGGCGCAAGCTGATCCGCGTGCTCGGCCACGAACTCAATAACTCTCTTACTCCGATCAAGTCCATCGCCGGAAGTTTGAGCGCGCGCCTGGCAAGTTCAGCGTTGGAGCCAGAGCAACGGCAGGACTTCGAGCGCGGGCTCGAAATCATCGAAGCGCGTTCGGCCTCGCTGAATCGTTTTCTCCAGGCTTATCGCGCTTTAGCGCAGATGCCTCCTCCTTCGATTAAAAGAGTTGCGCTTACACCCATAGTCGAGCGCGTTGTCTTCCTCGAAACGCGGCTTCCGGTGACGATGACTCATGGCCCCGATGTCACGCTCATGGTCGATCCCGATCAAATGGAACAGATGCTGATTAATCTTGTGCGCAATGCAGTTGAAGCAGCTTTAGAAATTCGTCCGCGCGATGCGAGCGGCTCAGAAGTTGTCGCCGAGCCTGCGCCAGAAGTTCTCCTCGGCTGGAAACTGGATGACCAGAATGTCATTCTCAACATCGACGACAACGGTCCTGGACTCCTCAACCCCAGCAACGCGTTTGTCCCTTTCTATACGACCAAGCCGTCGGGCAGCGGAATCGGTCTTGCCTTATCGCGCCAGATCGCGGAAGCGCATGGAGGCTCCATCGAACTCGGCAACCGGAACGGAAGAGGTTGTCAGGTGCGCGTCGTTTTACCCTACTCCAAAAGCCGCGATGTCAGTATTCAATCTACGCCTTCGGAATAGATACATTCTGCGTGTGCGAGCGGGGACGTCTCACAATCCAGCTTCGAGCCGCGAGCGCGGATCAAGAAAATCGCGCAATGCGTCGCCGATGAAATTGAAGGCGAGGACCGCGAGCATAACAGTGATCGCAGGGAAGAGCACCAGGTGCGGCGCGTCGAACAGATGCGAGCGGGCGTCATTCAGCATCGATCCCCAACTTGCGGTCGGCGGAGGAACGCCGAGGCCGAGAAAACTCATCGTCGCTTCGGCGAGCACCGCGCCTGCCATACCGATTGCAGCCTGCACGATTACCGGCTGAATGATATTCGGCAGAATGTGCCGGAGGACGATGCGCAAGTCGGTTGCTCCGAGGGCGCGTGCGGCTTCTACAAACTCACGCTCACGAACCGCCAGAACTTGCCCGCGCACCAGCCGCGCGTAGCCAACCCAACCTCCGAGCGACAACGCCAGCACGAGATTGAAAATTCCCGGACCGCGAAAAGCGACGAAGGCAATCGCGATCAGAATTCCGGGAAAAGAAAGAAACGCATTCATCAGAACGATGTTGACGAAGCGGTCGACGCGCCCGCCATAGTATCCCGCGAGCGAGCCGATGATGAGGCCGAGGAGCAACGAGCAGGCGACGACGCTGGAGCCGACGAACATCGAGATGCGCGCTCCCCAGATGAGGCGGGAGAGAATGTCGCGGCCGAGTTCGTCGGTGCCGGCGAGATGATGCGCCGAGGGAGGCTGGAGCCGGTTGGGAAGGTCGATGTAAGCGGGGTCCCGCGGGGAGAGCGCGGGGGCGAATAAGGCACAGAGTACAAAAATGATGACTAATGCAACACCAATGGCCGCCAACGGATTGTGGCGGGCGAGGCGGATGGTTGTCTCAAAATTCGGAAAGGCTGAGGCTGCCCCGGCCATTCAATCTTCTTGGGGGGGTACCCCCCCCTCCCCCCATGTTTGTGTAATTCTTACATTGCCCAAACTGAAACTCTGACCGTGGGCTGGCTCGGAAGAGGCTTACATCCTTCACCGCCCCAAGAATCCAGCTTGGTCTCGGATCGAATCCCAAGTCAAGGAATTTCTCGACAAAGGACTCGTGTGGCATTCCCAAAACGGATTCAAGCGAACGGGTTTTCGACGCGGACTCCGGCGATCATCTGCTGAGAGTTGAGGTCTTCGGAGAGAATTCTGGCAGCGCCGCTCTTGAGTGCCGAGGCGACAATCAGAGCGTCCCAAAAGCCAATACGCGATTCGTCTTCGATTCGGAACGCTGCGGCGATTTCTGCGGGTGTGGTTTCGATGCACCAGACCGAATAGGTGTGCACGACTCGGCGGGCCACATCTTTGGGAAGCGGAGTTGAAATCTTGCGCGTCGCATTGACATAGAACTCCTGCAGAACCTGCATGCTGAGCGTGCCGGTACGCTCGCTCCAGAGTTCGCGCAGAAGGTCGCGGGCGATTGCGTGCTTTTCTTGAGCATCGATGTCGTGCGCGTAGATGAGGACGTTTGTGTCGACGAAGGATTTAACGCTCATGCCACTCGTCCCGGGTAGAGCGGATTGCGCCGCCCAAGTGGAATCCTTGATCGAGGAGGGTGAGGGCTTGGCGTTCGGCGCGCTGGTAGGCTTCGTCTTCGCCGACCAAGAGTTCGATCTGCTCAGCGAGAATGCCGCTGATGGACGAACCGCGGCGGGCGGCGAGGATCTTGGCTTTGCGGATGGTCTGCTGGGTGAGGCTAAGGGTTATGTTTTGCTTGGGCATAAGTCCGATGACACGTATAATACGTGTAACACGCAATGTGCGTGTTGTCAAATGATAGTGCTGTGTATCGGTTGCTACCACACCTCAACTTGGAATGTCGGGCAATTGTATCGTTGTAACTTATAGATTACAATACAAGGAATGGAAATTCGCCGGTACGTGACGGAGTCCGGTCGCGACGTTTTCGGCAGGTGGCTGGCGGAGATTAAGGATGCGCGAACTCAAGCAAAGATCGTGGCGCGCATAGACCGGCTGGCGGCTGGGAATTTTGGGGATTGCAAGACTCTGCGTGGCGGCTTGTGCGAGTTGAGGATCGATTGGGGGCCGGGTTACCGGATCTATTACGCGGTCGTCGGAAGAGAGTGCGTTCTGCTGCTTTGTGGGGGAGAGAAGCGCGGGCAATCCTCCGACATCGAGCAGGCGCGGAAGTATCTCGAGGATTACAGGGGAAGAATGGCATGAAACGAAAGGCGAGTATTTCTCATGATGCGGCGGTTGTGCGCGAGTTGAAAGAGAGTCCGGAATTTGCGGCGGAGTATTTGCGGGCGGCGTTGGAAGATGACGACGAGCCGGGGGTGCTGCTGATCGCGCTGCGCCGGATCGCGGAAGCGCGCGGGGGCATCGCGAAGGTGGCGAAGGCCGCGGGCATCGAGCGCGAGAGTTTATACCGGGCGCTGTCGACGCGAGGAAATCCGCGGCTTTCGACGCTCGTGGCAGTGACGAAGGCGGTGGGGTTGAGACTGACGGTGGAAGCGGCGAGATGAGCGGGTATTATTGCCGGAGAAGCTTTGGAAGAAATCTCATGGTGCCTGCAGCGGTGGAATCCCACCTTTGCGCACAGAACGCGCAAAGATGGGGCACCCGCGCACAGAACGCGCAAGGATGGGGCACCCGACACCCGGCACGCGGCGCATGGTATCCTCGTCGGAAGGTGGGCTATGAGCAATGTCAAACAGGATGTTGAATCGCTGTTGAACAGGCTACCGGATAACGTGTCGGTGGAAGACATCCAGTACCATCTCTACGTTCTCGACAAGGTGCGCCGTGGGTTAGAGGATGCCCGCGTCAACGGGACCCTCACGCAGGAGGAAGTGGAGAGTCGCTTCAGCAAATGGCTCACCGAATAGTCTGGTCGAGATGCGCCGCTCAGGATCTCGATTCCATCACCGATTACATCGCCGCCGATTCCCCAGCCTATGCCGGCGTTGTCCTCAAGAACATTGTGAATCAGACGAGGATTCTCGCGCGATTTCCGCGGGCGGGCCGCAAAGTGCCTGAGTTCGACGATGAGAACATTCGCGAGCTTATCGCTTACAGCTACCGGATTATTTACCGCTTGCAGGATGAAGAGGTGCTGATCGTCGCGGTGATCCACGGGAAGCGGGTCTTGCAGTAGTTAGGATGGACGCCCGCTCTTGCCGCAGAGAACGCGGCAAGGATGGGGCACCCGGCTGTCCCTCTTTTCGCGTCGAAGTGCGGACACGATTGCTTGTGTTAACGTAGCTGGGATCGACTGGTGGTTTGCCGAAGATTGGGGCACCCTCATTGTCTCGGGCACCCGCTGCGACTCCCGGGCCTTCGTGGAGCTCAGTTTGCTTTGCCATGAGAGTTGCGTCCGACATGCGCCAAATATTTCAAAAAGTCTTTCCCGTTAAATGTAGTGCTTCTTTAAGTCTGCGATAGGAATTAGACCCCTAGAATTCAACTCATTCAGAGCTTCCATCTGACTGCCGTAAATCGTGAACCAAGTTACATCATGTTGATAGGCGACAACTCCAATACCAACAAAACGTGCGTAGAAACTCTCTTTGTCGTTCGGGTAGTTTTGTTCAGCGACAATTCTAAAATTTTTCTCGATTTCTGCTGTAACTGGGCTATAGTGTGCTACTGCAAAAAACTTCTTTGGATCGAAGGTGATCTGTGGATTCTGCCCCAGCAAGGAAGAGAGAGTAGGGACTCCCGGCATTACGGCGCCTGATCGTTGAATAGCTTGACTTTGCGAACTTGAGGCGACTGACTTGCGGCGTCCAATAAGCCACACGATCCCAGCCGTTATCAAAAGAACTAGCGGAACATAGTGCCATACGCCTTCTAAGCGCGGTAGCTTGCTCCCTGTAGCCAGACCGGATGTTGCCTGTTGCCAAGCCTCTACGAGAGCCGCAATGGATATACACCCTATCGTCACAGCAGTTGTCCAGTGTTTGTGGAGCCATTCCATGTGACACCCTCACGTCGCTTGGAATATACTCCAAGCTGTTGAATACGCGAGGCTAAATCACTTTCGACATGTGCGTCCAGTGATTTAGTACGCCTCTAAGTCTTTGATTCTACAAGACCGCAGTAAGGGGAATCGCAGGCGCCCCCGGAGATTTCCACTCCCAACAGAATTATTGCCGAATCCTCGGGTTCACCGCCGAGTACAGCAAGTCAGTAAGAAAGTTCACCGCGACATACGTCAATCCAATCGCCAGAATGCATCCCTGCACGAGATAGTAATCTCGATTCCCGATAGCTTGGATTGTAAGTCGTCCTATCCCGGGCCAGGAGAAGATGGTTTCGGTAACAATCGCGCCGGCCAGCAAGGCTCCGAATTGCAGGCCCAGCACGGTGATGATCGGGATCATGGCGTTGCGCAGGGCGTGACGATACACTACCGCGCGCTCGCTCAGGCCTTTGGCGCGCGCGGTGCGGATGTAGTCCTGGCCTAGCTCTTCGAGCATGGAGGTGCGGACCATGCGGGTGAGGATCGCGGCTAACGCGCTGCCCATGGTGATTGCCGGAAGGATTAAGTGCGCGAACGTTCCGGAGCCGGAGACTGGGAGCCATCCTAGCTTTACCGCGAAGAACAAGATCAGGATTGGGCCGAGCGCGAAGTTGGGGAACGAGAGGCCAAAGAGGCTGACTACACTGATGGCGCGGTCGTCCCAGCGATTGCGATGGCGGGCGCTGCGGACGCCGGCGGGAATGGCCAGTGCGATGGCTACAAATAACGATGCGAGCGTCAGCTGGAGCGTGAACGGATAGCGCTGCGCGATCAGGCTGGTGACGCTGGTGTTGAAGCGGAGCGATTTGCCGAGGTCGCCGTGCAGGACTCCTCGCCAGTAGTTGATGTATTGCCGGCCAAGGGGGACATCGAGTCCGTAGGCATGGCGCATGGATTGGATGTCGCCGGGAGCGGCGCCTTCGCCGAGCATTTGCTGGATGGGGTCTCCGGGGACGAAATGGATTAGAAGGAAGACGGTTGAGACTACGAGCCAGATTACTGGAAGCGTGTAGAGGACCCGTTGGAGAAGTTGGCGGGGCATTATCAGTTGCTAGTTGCGAGTAGCTAGTTGCAGTTCTCAGTTCTCAGTTTCTCAGTTTCTCAGTTTCTCAGTTTCTCAGTTTCTTCGGCTTCGACGTGGTACCCGCTGAATTGTTACTTGACTTTTGCGCTCAGCCTCTCATTTTCCTGACATCGACTCAGGAGAGCTGACATTGGACACTGCGGGCCTCGCCTCTGCTGTTGATTGTGGCGATTTCACCGGCTCGATACGCACCAGGGCTATGCGATGGCCTTCCATCTTCTCGACCACAAAGCGCCGTCCTTCGTATTCGAACGACTCGCCGTCTTTTGGCACCTTCTGGAGGCGCGAGAGGACAAAGCCAGCCAGCGTCTCGTAGCCTTCGTCCTGCGGTAACGCAATATCGTACTGACTTTCCAGGTCGCGAATATTGACGGAGCCATCGAGCACGAGAGGCGCAGTGCCGTCGAACTCCGGCTGTCCCGCCGCCACATCGAACTCGTCTTCCAGTTCACCCACGAGCTGTTCGAGCACGTCTTCCACGCTGATTACGCCGGCGGTCGAGCCGAATTCGTCGACCACCATGGCCAGATGACGTTTGCGCGTCTGGAACTCGACAAGCAATTCGAACAGCGATTTCGTTTCCGGCACCACCAGCACGTCGTGCAAGATCTGGTGGATCTTCATCTGCGAGATGCGGGCCACGGCTGCTGGCATGGCAGCCTGGGTGAGACGCAGGCGCAGCCAGCGCATCAGGTCTTTGGCATAGAGCACGCCGATGATGTGCTCGGGACCGCGAACCGGATCGTAGACGGGGATGCGCGAATGTTGTTCGTCGACCACACGGGCCAGAGCCTCATCGAGCGTGAGGTCGGCGGGCAGGGAAAAGATGCGCGTACGTGGCACCATGACCTGCCGCGCTGTGATGTTATCCAGTTCGAGCGCGTTCAGCAGCATCTCTTCCTGCGCCGAAGAAAGCTGGCCGGAAGTGCGGGCGGCGCTGACGATGAGCCGTAGCTCGTCGGGCGAGTGGACCGATCCGTGGCGAATCTCGCGGACGCCGAATGTGCGGAGAACAAATCCGGCGGCCCGGCTCATGACTGCAATCAGCGGGCCCGTAATGGTGAGAAAGAAATCCATGGGCGCCGCTACGGCCAGGGCGACGCGTTCGGCCCGCTGCAGCGCCAGCGACTTAGGAACCAGTTCGCCGAGTGTTACGTGCAGGGCGGTGATGAGCACGAAGGCAAGAACAACCGAGATCGCGTGGGCGTAGAAGATCGCATACGGGATGTCGCCGATCCATGTTTCGAAGAGCCGGGCAAGCACCGGTTCGCCGAGCCAGCCGAGGGCCAGGCTGGCGGTGGTGACGCCGAGCTGCACTCCGTTGACGACCCGGGGAAGCTGTTGATGGAGCCTGAGGACAATGCGGGCTCCGACGCGGTGGTTCTCGATCAGCTGCAGAATGCGCGTTTCGCGCACGCTGACCAGGGCGAATTCGGCGGCCGCAAAGAAGGCATTGGCCGCCACCAGAAGCAGGATGACAAACACCCGCAGCAGCACCAATGCAATCATGGAATGCTAATTCTAGCATTCCGCAGGACTTGTTATGTTGAGAGCTTTCGGGGCTCGTATCTGGCTGCTACAGATGAGTGTGCGGCAGGTCACCGGACCGGCCGGGATAAGACGGTACAATAAGCGATAGCTCTGACATTCATTCAGGTTCGGATCGCTCTCCTTTTAGGGATCAGACGGTCTAAGCAGTGTGCCAGTCACACTCCCGCTAAATCCATATTCAGGTGGGTTTAGAAGGGAACCCCTCACACGGACCGGGTCGAATTTCCAAGGAACTAATCTTCGACCGCGACCGTAATAAAGAGGTGAATGCCAGTTCTACAGTTCCAATCTCGGCAGGAGGCAGTCGTGAACGGTAATGGTAACGGCAACGGCAAGGCGAAAAAGCGCCGCAAAAGAATCATTATTTGGAGCTCCGTAGCGGTAGTTCTCGTGGCCCTGATTGTGACCGGGGTCGTGGTCGCCTCCGCGGGCGGCACCAAGATTGACCCCTCGAAGCTGGCCAAGGTCGAAAAAGGAGATCTGGCCAAGAGCGTCGTCGCTACCGGCAAGATCGAGCCGATCACGAAGGTCGAGGTCAAGTCGAAGGCCAGTGGCATCGTCAAGAAGCTGTACGTGGAGTATGGCGACCGCGTGAAGCAGGGACAGCCCTTGGCGCAGCTCGACAAGGTAGAGATTCTGGCGCAGGTGGATCAGTCGCGCGCCGCGCTCGATGCGGCCGAGGCGAACCTGAACAGCTCTAAGGCCGATTTCGAGCGGGCCAAAGTGGATGCCGAGGGGCCGGATGTGCCGCCGTTAAAGCGTGCCTATGACCGCGCAATCGGAATGGCGAAAGAAGGCGTGGTGTCGCAGTCGGCGCTCGACGATGCGCAGAAGAATTATGAGCTGGCGCTGAACAAGCAGAATGTGGCCAAAGCGCAAGTCACTGTTTTGAAGGCGAAGATCTCACAGGCGCAGGCGGTGGTGGCGCAGGATCAGGCGAACCTGAAGCAGCTGGAAGAACAGCTCAGCTATACCGACATTGTTTCGCCGCTTGACGGCATCGTGCTCTCGCGGGACGTGGAAATCGGCGACGCCGTCAGCTCCATCCTTGTGCTGGGCTCGACAGCTACTCTCGTCATGACGCTTGGCGATACGAGCGAGGTGTACGTCAAGGGCAAGGTCGACGAGAGCGACATTGGGAAGGTGTACCTTGGTCAGCCGGCGCGAATCAAAGTGGAGTCGTTTAAGGACAAGACCTTCACCGGCAAGGTCACGAAGATTTCGCCGATGGGTGTTGAGAAAGATAACGTGACGACCTTCGAGGTCCGCGTATCCATCAACAATCCTGAAGGCATGCTGAAGGCGATGATGACCGCGAACGCCGAGATCATCCTCGACGAGCACAAGGGCGTCTTGCAGATACCGGAAGGCGCGATTATCTACGACAAAGACAAGAATGCGTCGGTTGAAGTGCCCGATCCGAAGGGCAAAGACGGCAAACGCAAAGTGGCTGTCAACATCGGGATCTCGAACGGCGCCAAGACTGAATTGCTGAAAGGTTTGAAGGAAGGCGATCAGGTGGTGCTGCAGTAGGGCAGCTTCGAGCTACGAGCTTCGAGCCGCGAGCTGATCCTTGAAAACGACGCTGGGCTTCTACAAACAGGGTGATATTCAAGACGGAGGCATTTTCGGTATGAACAAGCATTCTGCAGTTCGCATGATCTGCGCGATGGCGGTCGTTGCAGTGCTGGCCATGCCGGGTTTCGCATCGGTTGCCGGGACGTTTGATCGTTCGTTCCAGGTCAGCGGCGCGGTCGATCTGGAGGTTTTGAGCCGATCTGGCGATGTTACCGTCCGCAATGGCCCGGCTGGCACGGTCACTGTGCATGGCAAGATCAATATCGGAAATTCATGGTTTAGCGGCGATCGCCATGCCGATGTGCAGGCGATTCAGAACAACCCGCCGATTCGTCAGAATGGCAACAGCATTCGCATCGACTACGTTAATTACAACAATCTTTCGATCGATTATGAGATCACCGTTCCGGACGAGACCTCCGTCCGCTCGCACACAGGTAGCGGCGATCAGAGTATTGAGGGCCTGCGCGGGCGCATCGAGCTTGAAAGCGGCTCGGGCGATCTGAGGCTCTCGCGCCTAACGGGGGACATGCGCTTCTCGACCGGTTCGGGCAACGTGCGCGGGCATGAGCTCTCTGGTCCGGCGCGGGCCAAGGCGGGCAGCGGCGACATCGACATCGAAGAGACCGGCGAAGGCGACATCGATATTCGTACCGGCTCCGGCAACATCAGCGTGAAGGGCATTAATGGCGGCTTCCACGCTGAGGCGGGCAGCGGCGATATTCATGGTGATGGCGCGCCCAAGAATCTCTGGACGGTGCGCACGGGCTCGGGAAACGTCGTTCTGCGCGTACCGCAGGACTCGGCATTCGATGTGGATGTTTCCTCCAGTTCCGGATCGGTGAATCTCGGCCATCCCGTGCAGACCACGGTTCAGGGCCGCGTACAGGAGTCGCGCAAGAGCGTGGTTGGCAAGGTGCGTGGCGGAGGCCCGACTGTCTCCGTGCACACTGGGTCAGGCGACGTCACGGTCGAGTAGCCCAAATCTCTAAAGTTGGGGCTCGTGTCTCAGTTCAACTCCTGGACTGAGGCACTTGCCTTTTCGGGCAGTCTGGCGAACAGTCTCTTAACATTTTGTTGCTTGCGCCGCCGCGATGCTACGCTTTTTGTCTGCTCGCCGACGGAGCGTGGGTAGCCCTCCGCCACCGGTTATCTTGACGTGCACTTCCGTCTCGCCTGATACTTCGTCTGCTGGCGAAAGCAGCAGATTGGACGAGGTACAGGATTGCCACCGATCATTACGCTCACCACTGATTTCGGACTCAATGATCATTTTGTCGGCGCGATGAAGGGCGTGATCCTGGAAACGACCCGCGACGCGCAGATTGTCGACATCAGCCATGCCGTCCAGCCATTCGACATCCTCGATGGCGCGCTCACGATTTCGCAGGCCTATTCGCATTTCCCGTCCGGAACCGTCCATGTCGTGATCGTCGATCCGGGAGTGGGCACGGCGCGGCGGCCCATCATCCTGACCGGTGACCGGCATCTCTTTGTGGCTCCGGACAACGGCGTTCTTTCGCTCGTCTATGCCCGTGAGGAACGACTTTCCGTCCGGCACGCCACTGCTGACCACTATTTCCTGCAGCCGCGCAGCAACACCTTTCACGGTCGCGATATTTTTTCTCCGATCGCGGCTTACCTCGCCAAAGGCGTCGATCCTGGTCGTTTCGGCGAGGAGATTACGGATTTTGTCCGCTTCGCTGCGCCGCGTCCCAAGCCAATTGATGAGCGCACACTGCGCGGTGTGGTTCTCAAGGTCGATCGTTTCGGGAACCTCATCACCAACATAACGCCGCAGGACATCCCCAAGTTGTTTCAGGAGAAGCCCTCGGGATTCAAGATCGCGCTGGGAAAGGGACAAGTAACGCGGCTGTGCTCGAACTATGCCGAGGGTGGGCCCGGCGAGGCGTTTGGCATCCTGGGCAGCATGGGGTTCCTCGAAATCGCGACGAACCGCGGGTCTGCTTACCAGTTGCTTGGGGTGGGGAAGGGAACGGATGTGAATCTGGTATTAGACGGTGCGTAAGATCACTTAGTTAACTTACAAGTATTTAGCGCGCACCGAAGAGAGAGTTAGACGTGGACTTGCGGCTCAGACGGCGAGCGGCAGCGACGCTAAACGCATTCCAACCGGTCGGTACGCGAATTTCATTCTTCGCCCGTTGCCATGCTTAAATAAGTAGTTGGGCGCCAGTTTTTGCGCCATCCCCGCGCGCGGCATCCAAGTCACAATCTTAGAGAATTGAGTTCTTCAAACGGCAGGCTGAAGGCTTGCCTTGTCGACGGACTCTCGGCGAACGCTGTAAAGGTCGCGTTCTCGATGGAGGCATTTTGGATTTTCAACTGAACGACGAGCAGCTGCAGCTGAAAAAGAGCGTGCGTGAATTTGCCGAGCGCGAGATCGCGCCCCACGTCATGCATTGGGACGAGAGCGGCGAGTTCCCGATGGCTACCATCAAAGAACTTGGCAAGCTGGGCCTGATGGGCTCGATCTTTCCGCCCGAGTACGGCGGAGCCGGCATGGGCTACGTCGAATACGTCACTGCTATCGAGGAGCTTTCGCGCGTTGACGGCTCTATCGGCATCATCGTGGCTGCACACACCTCGCTTTGCTCGAACCATATCTTCGTTGCTGGTAACGAGGCGCAAAAGAAGAAATACATCTCCAGGCTGGCTACGGGCGAGTTCATCGGTGCCTGGGGATTGACCGAGCCCTCGTCCGGATCCGATGCCGGCAGCGCGCGCATGACGGCCACGCGTGCCAAAGGCGGCTGGGTGCTCAACGGCACCAAGACTTTCATCACCAACGGCCGCTACGCGGATGTCGCAGTCGTGCTGGCCGTAACCGATCGTACTGCGCATACGCATGGCCTGTCGGCATTCGTGGTCGAAAAAGATACCAAGGGATTTCGCGCCGGCAAGAAAGAAAACAAACTCGGCCTGCGCGCCAGCGATACCTCGGAACTGATCTTCGAAGACTGCTTCCTGCCCGCGGAAAATCTGCTGGGCGGAGAAGGGAACGGCTTCGTCGACGCCATGCGCGTGCTTGATGGCGGCCGCATCTCGATTGCCGCGCTCTCGCTCGGCATGGCCGTGGGCGCCTACGAGGCCGCGCTCAAGTACTCCAAGGAGCGCCAGCAATTCGGCAAGCCGATCAGCGAATTCCAGGCCATCCAGTGGAAACTGGCCGACATGGCTACCGAGATCGAGGCGGCTAAGCTGCTCACGTACCGCGCCGCTGCCATGAAAGACGCCGGCATGAAGACCACGCAGGAGTCCTCCATGGCCAAGCTCTATGCCAGCGAGGTTGCGGTCCGATGCGCGAACGAGGGCGTGCAGATCCACGGCGGTTACGGCTTTATTAAGGACTATCCCGCGGAGAAGTTCTACCGCGACGTGAAGCTGTGCACGATCGGCGAAGGGACCAGCGAAATCCAGCGGTTGGTGATTGCGCGGCAGTTGTTGAAGGATTAGAGTTTTCCGATCTAGCCCGGGGAGAGACGATTGATCTCAGGCGCGCACGTCATTCTCTACAGCAAGGACGCCGACGCTGACCGCCGCTTCTTCCGCGAAGTCCTGGGATTTTCTTCAGTCGACGCCGGCCACGGCTGGTTGATCTTCGCGTTACCTCCTGCCGAGGTTGCCTTCCATCCAGACAGCGCCAACGACAAGCACGAGCTTTACTTCATGTGCGACGATTTGGCGGCCACAATGAAGAATCTCCAGTCGAAGAGAGTGCTGTGTGGGCCAGTGCACGAGGAACGATGGGGAAGTGTGACGACGATCTCGCTCCCCGGCGGTGGAAAGATTGGACTCTACCAGCCAAAACATCCCAAGGCCCTCAAGGCCAACCATAAGTAAATAGGGCATTTACTTTTCACGGCGGGCTCAGGCAGATTTTCCTTGACAATCGATACTGTGTGACATACAGTATGTGCCATACACTATATGCCACAAGGTACTGCAGCGCCGGCTCCCAACGATCTCTTTGAAAACCTGCGGCTGGAACTGCGTCGAGGCTGCCTCGCTCTGGCGGTCTTATCGCAGCTGCGCAACGAGCGCTACGGGTACACGCTGCGCAAGGCCCTCGCTGAGCATGGCGTGGAGATCGACGAGAGCACCCTTTACCCGCTCCTGCGCCGGCTCGAGACCCAGGGCTTGCTGACCAGCGAATGGCGGGAAGAGGACAAGCGCAACAAGCGCTTCTACCGCATTTCGCCGGAAGGCAAGGTAATCCTCAAACAACTGGTTGCCGAATGGCAGCGCATCAACGCGTCGCTGGATGGAATTTTATAAAGGAGATTTTTATGGACCTCGTCGAACGTTATCTCGAAGCCGTTCAGTTCTGGCTCCCAAAAGCGCAGAAGCGCGACATCATCGCCGAACTGTCGGAAGACCTCCACTCGCAGATCGAAGAGAAGGAGGCCGAACTTGGCCGCAAACTCGACGACAAAGAGGTGGAAGCGATTCTCAAGCATTGCGGGCCGCCGCTCGTGGTGGCGACGCGCTACTTGCCGCAGCGCTATCTAATCGGCCCGACCCTGTTCCCCCTGTATCGCTTTGTTCTTGGTGTACTGCTCGCCGGGTGCATCATTCCCCGTTGCCTGATCTGGCTAGGGTTTCTGATCGCCAGCCCCGCGCACAGCAACTACCTGCACATGGAGAACCTGTGGTCGACGATTGTCTTTTTCATATTCTTCACCACGCTCGCGTTCGTTTTGATCGAAAGGTCCGGCGTCAAGCTGGCAGCTCTGGTCGACTTCAACCCGCGAAAACTCCCCCCGGTGCGCCAGCCGAACCGGATTCCCCGGTCCTCCTCGTTATTGGAGATCGCTGGCCTCCTGATTTTCGCGGGCTGGTTCGTCGATCTGTTCTGGCCGCGTGAGACGCTGAATCTCTATGGCGTTGGTGTAACGGTGGCCCCTGTGTGGATGACCTTCTTCGCGTGCATCGTGTTGCTGACGATTGTGACTTTCTTTCTGGTGTGCATGAATCTCGTCCGGCCTTTCTGGACTCGTTCGCGTGCGCTGGTGCGGCTCCTGTGCGATGGCGCCGGAGGTTTGATCTTCTGCGTGTTTCTTCGATCGCAGCTGGTACAGGCCATCAGCATTTCCGGAGCCGATCCGGAGAAGGCTAGCAAGTTGGCCGCGCTGCTTAATGCAGGTATGGCTGCAATGCTTCCTTATGCCATCGCCGTCGCGGTGGCGATTGTTGGAGTGGATGTCTACCGCATGATTCGCATCGGCCGTACTCCTATTGCTCCCGTCATTGGCGTCCAGGCGGGAGCGTAAGTAAGGGTGGGTGGCTCCGCCTTTACTATGGGCCGGGATGATTCCCCTCCTCGCGGCGCGCCAGATTGTTTAAACTCTAAGTTTGGAAAATGCCGCTCATTCATTGGTTGCCCGCCTGCGTAACGGCGATCCTCGCGCTCTGGCCCGCGCCATCTCCACGGTCGAAAATCGTCAGTCGGGCTCGGTCGATCTTCTGAAGGATCTTTTTGCGTACTCGGGCCACGCGCGCGTTATCGGCCTCACCGGTGCGCCCGGAGCAGGGAAGAGCACGCTGGTCGACCAACTTGCCAAGTTCTACCGACGCGAGAATCAAACGGTCGGAATCATCGCGGTCGACCCAACCAGCCCCTACACCGGCGGCGCAATTCTCGGCGACCGCATCCGCATGCAGGACCACCACGCCGATCCCGGCATCTTCATCCGCAGCATGGCGACGCGCGGGTCGCTCGGCGGACTTGCCCGCACTACCGCGGATGTCGCGACCGTGCTTGATGCATCCGGTCGCGATCGCATCCTCATCGAAACCGTTGGCGTTGGCCAGGACGAGGTCGACATCGTGCGGCTCGCCGATATTACTGTCGTGATCCTCGTTCCAGGCATGGGCGATGACGTACAAACCATCAAGGCCGGCATCATGGAGATCGCTGACATTTTTGTGATCAACAAGAGCGACCGCGACGGAGCCGAGCGCGTGGAGCGCGAAATTCGCGCCATGCAGTCGCTCGATATCCGCAAAGACGGCTGGACGCCGCCCATCGTAAAGACCGTGGCGAGTGAAGGCACGGGAACGAAAGAACTGGCCGCAGCCATCGCAGAGTACGAGACCTATCTGAAGAGCAAGAACCTGTTGCTTCAGAAGAATGTCGAGAACTGGCGGGATCGCCTGGTAGAGATGTTGCGCGACGCGATGCTGGAGAAAGCGCGCGCGCAAATCGACGAGGCAAAACTCAGCCGCTACGCCGCCGAGGTCGCCGAGCACAAACGGGACCCCTATACACTGGTAGAGGAAATCATAGGCTCGCTGACGAAGGGCTAAACATGCCATCCAATGCGCTGGACTGGGCGGTTATCGGCTTGGTGTTGTTCATAGCCGGCGGGATCATCCTCGCATTCACTCTGTACTTGAGGACCGCCTATTGCAAGGGTGGATGGCGACAAGTGAAGACGAGTTTTATTCTTGCGATCGTGGCCCTTGTTGCTTTGTACCTGGTGAGAACGGCAGAGAATTTCGATGTGCGGACGTTCAAAGATATTGTGAATCATAAGCGTTGATATCAAGTCCGTATCCGGAAAAGGATCATGTATCAGATTGACCACCTCGGCATCGCAGTGAAGTCGCTCACGGCGGCAAAGGCTATCTATGAGAAGCTAGGCTTGGCCGTCTCGGAAGAAGAGACTGTGCCTCAGGAAAAGGTCCGCGTTGTCATGATTCCGGTGGGCGACACTCGCCTTGAACTTCTTGAGGCGACCACGGACGACTCGACCATTGCGAGATTCGTCGCCAAACGCGGTGAAGGTTTGCACCACGTCTGCATGCGCGTGCCTGATCTTGAAGCCGCTGTTGCGAAACTCAAGCGTGACGGCGTGCGCCTTGTATCGGAAGAGATCAAGACCGGTGCTGGCGGCCATCGGTATATCTTCATTCACCCGCAGAGCGCTGGAGGCGTCCTGTTGGAACTCGTAGATGGCGGGTACTAATTGCACTTGTTGTCTCCCTTCGTGCTCCTCTGTGTACTGTGTGGTTAGCGCGTTTGGCTTTTGATGAATCGCATGCTGCTTTTGACAATCGATACCTCGGGCAAAAACGGTAGCCTTGGCTTAGCCCGGGTGGAGCAGAACGAACGCGGCGTCGAACTGATTGACGTGATGCCATTGGCCGGGGGCACATTCTCCGCACAACTGGTGCCACAGATTGCAGCATTGCTGGCGCAGCACCGTTATACGAAGTTCGATCTCGATGGCTTCGCGGTTATTTCCGGCCCCGGTTCTTTTACTGGACTGCGCGTCGGTCTCGCCGCCGTCAAGGCGCTGGCCGAGGTTCTGCACAAGCCGATTGCCGCTATCTCACTGCTCGAAGCCGTTGCGGCATCAGTAACGTCTAGCGGACACGTTTTCGCCGCGCTCGACGCAGGTCGCGGCGAGGTCTATGTGGGTGAATACGAGGCCGGGGACGTTCCAAAAATGGCTAGCGAGCGCCTGTTGATCCGAGAGGAGCTTGTTTCAGAAACCAAGGCCGGAAACAGGACGATTGTTACCCCCGATGCGGCCACTGCTGAAATCCTGCGCGCCGCGAGCATCGCGTGCGAGAAGGTGGCGTATCCGGGCGCCGAGGTCATTGCCCGGCTCGGTTGGCGGCATATTCTCAAAGGAGACGCCGTTAGCCCCGATGCGCTGGAGGCCAATTACATTCGCCGCTCCGATGCTGAGGTCTTTTCGCAGCCGCACCGTTAAACAATCATGTCGCAAAGTCCCGAGGCGAATTCGGATCGGTTACAGAATTCAACCATCTTCGTTCGCACCGCGACTGCCGACGATCTCGATGCGATCCTGAAGCTGGAGCAGTCGGCGCCTCAGGCCGCCCATTGGCGCGCGGATCATTACGAGAGCCGCATCCATGACCAGCCAAATGCGGCATGCTTCTTGGTTTCCGTATCGCGCGCGAGTACGAGCCGGCTCGGGCTGTGCGGTTTTCTTTGCGCCCGCATTGTGGCCGGCGAGTGGGAAATTGAGAACGTGGTGGTCGATAGGGACCTTCGCCGCCAGGGAATCGGCTCGCGGTTGATGCAGGCGCTGATTCTGAGATGGGAAGAGTCGCACGGAACCGCCCTCCTGCTCGAAGTTCGCGAGTCAAATGACGCCGCCCGCAGCCTGTATGAGCGGCAGGGATTCCGCGAAGTCGGCCGCCGCCGTGCTTACTACGGCGATCCGTCGGAGGACGCAATTCTCTACGCTCTCAGACGGTAGCGCCTCCGACTCTCCGGCTAGCCTGTCCTGAGCGAAGTCAAGGGATGGCGGCGCCCAGCCGCCACCGAACCCTGTTGAAATTCGCCTCACCTATGCTCGCATGCGAGATCCGGAAGGAACTTTCGGCTGCCATAAGCTCTTTCGCTCCCACCCTTTGCACCGCTCCCGGTGCAATTTCGCAATCTCGAGCCGCTCACCGCACCCCACGATTTCCCGATTGAATCCCCCCATCCCCCTGTGCTACTTTTTAACCGCACAGCAATAATCAGGAGGTCCGTCAAAGGATGCTCACTCTGAGAGATCAACTCCTGGCCGGTCATGAGGAATTCCAGCGACTGGTTCAGGAGCACTCGCAATACTCCCAAAGGCTGGAATCCCTCACCCAGAAGCGTTACCTCACCGACGACGAAAAATTAGAGGAAGTGCGGCTGAAGAAACTGAAGCTGCGCCTGAAAGATCAGATGTTGCACCTGGAGCGGCAAGCCCAGCGGGCAACAGCCTGATTCTTTAATCGTCTTCGCATTCCAGGTTTTCATAGCTACGCGGTCGTATGTATATAACGAAGGCGCTTGTAAGCGCCTTTTTTTATTGCAGTTATGTAGAATCCTCCTAGAGTCTCCTCCAAATCGAAGGAAGGAGTCCTATTGTGCCTGGGGAGAGAGCGAACCCGTCGCTCCGGTCGTTGCACCTGGACCATGACCTGAGTCCACAAGTTGGCACACTTCCAGCGTCAGACGACAGATGCGTTGATTCAATCACTAGCGGCGGGTCGAGATTCGCTCAAGGCTCGTCCGGATGGAACTATACTCGACGGACATCACCGGATTTTTGTTCTCAGGCAGCGGGGCGTGAATGTGGATGCTCTGCCGCGAGAGGTTATTGCAAAGGAATAGTCAGCTGATGGCGACCAAGCTCTACTGGACTGAAGGCCCGTGGCGCGGCAAACTCGCGTTGTCTGCCCGCCCGCGAGGAGGAGACTGGCTGGAAGACGAGATTGCCGCGTGGCGCAGTGAGGACGTTAATACGGTCCTGTCGCTTCTCACGGCGCAAGAACAGCGGGATCTCGATCTGCAAGACGAAGCGAAGGAAGTAAAGCTCAAAGGAATGAGGTTCCTCTCACTTCCGATCCCAGACCGCGAAGTGCCTAGGGCGGAGTCCGATGTAAGGGCGGCCGTCGAAAAGCTAGATGCGGACTTGTCTTCCGGAAAAAACGTTGTCATTCACTGTCGGCAAGGCATCGGCCGAACCGGCCTGGTTGGGGCATGTCTGCTTGTCGGCAAAGGCATGAGTCCCGGAGCCGCCATCGATTCCCTAAGCGCGTCGCGAGGCCTACCGGTTCCGGAGACGCCCGAACAACGTCGCTGGATTGATCAATACGCTACAAACTTTGCAGGTGCAAAGTGAACCTCAGCCACGCACATCCTATAATGAACTCGGCAATCTCCCATGGTACGTGACGGCTACTTCTACGGCATCGGCAGCGGAGTCGCTGCAGGCCTGATCATCTGGCTGACGTGGTGGCCTTATGCCGTCCCCATCGTGCTGCTGGGCGTGTTTTCTCTCTGGTTCTTTCGCGACCCCGAGCGTCGCATCCCCGATGCACCGGGGGCCATCGTCTCGCCCGGCGACGGCAAGGTCACTGATGTCTCTATCATCAATCCGAGTGTCAATCCGCAGGCGCGCATCAGCATTTTCCTGAACGTCTTCAACGTTCACGTCAACCGCGCGCCGATTGCGGGTGTCGTCCGCGACGTGCGCTACCGGCACGGGAAATTTATGAACGCGATGGCCGCTAGTTCCGCCGAAGAGAACGAGCAGAGCATCATTACCGTCGAAGGCGAGGGCCGAACCGTCATTTTCAAACAGATTGCCGGCCTGATTGCCCGCCGCATCATCTGTAATCTGAAGCCCGGCGACACCGTCACCCGTGGGCAGCGCATGGGCCTCATCAAGTTCGGCTCGCGTGTGGACGTGATTTTTGACACCGATGCCGCCGTCCAGGTCAAGCTCGGCGATCACGTCAAAGGCGGAGCTACGATCCTCGCCCTGTTGCCGACACGGCAGCCCGCCAGGAAATCAGCTGGTGGCCAGTCTGACGCTACGCAGTCCGAGCCGCGGGAGGTTTCTTCATGGAAGAGTTGATCCCTCGCCGCCGCGATACCGACCGGCCTCGCGGACGCATGCGCAAGGGCATGTACATCCTGCCGTCGCTGTTCACGACGGCAAATATGGCTGCGGGCTTCTTCGCCATTCTCGAGACGATCCGGGCCACCGTCGACGAGCCTTGGCATCTCGACTTCGCTGCCATGGCCATCGGTTTCGCCGTGTTCTTTGATGGGCTTGACGGCCGCATCGCCCGCCTTACACATACGGAGAGCGATTTCGGCAGGGAATTCGACTCGCTCGCCGACGTCATTACCTTCGGCGTCGCTCCGGCCCTGCTTGCCTGGATGTGGGGATTTCACCTGCTCCCCTCGACGCTACCCCACGAGGTGCGCCTGAAAGTCATTCAACTGGGAACGGTCGCCTGTTTTGGGTTCCTCATTGCCGGGGCCAGTCGCCTTGCCCGCTTCAACATCACCAGCAACCCGCAACCCTCGAATCCCGGACGGCCGGGAAAGAAGTATTTTGTCGGCATGCCGATTCCTGCGGGCGCCGGTGTAATCGCTGCCGTCGTTCATTTCCTCTCCGGCGAGTCGCTCGTCTCCTGGCGTACTTCTGTCAGTTGGCTGCTCATGGTCGTCGTCGTCGGCTACCTCATGGTCAGCACCTGGCGCTTCTATAGCTTTAAGGACATCGATTTTCGCTCCCGCCGCCCGTTCCGGCTGATCGTGATTTTTGGCGTTCTGGTGTGGCTCATCCGGTATTTCTCCGGGCCGGTGCTTTTTGCGATCGCAGTTCTCTATATGGCATCGGGCATCCTTTGGCGCCTGCAGTGGATCTTTCGCCGCAAAGCCCCGCCTGCACCCCCGCCCTCGCATGAGGCATCTGTTACTCCATGACCCCTGTTTCTAAAACCGCAACTTCGCCGGCTGATCTGCGCGGCGTCAACCTTTACCGCGTCGCCATTGTTGGCGCTGCTTCGCTCCTCGGAAAGGAGATTGCCGAGGTCCTACGCGACCGCAATTTCCCCAGTATCGACATCCGCCTGCTCGATGACGACGAATCTCTCGGTCAACTCGAAGCCGTAGGCGACGAGATGACGTTCATCCAGAGCATTCGCCCCGAGCAGTTTGAGCACGTCGACTTCACCTTCTTTGCCTCTGACCCTCGCGCCACCCGCGCCAAGTGGGAGACGGCTCGCGACTTCGGCAACACCATCATCGATTTCTCGGGAGCATTGGAAGACGTGCCCGGGGCCACCGTTCGATCAAGCTGGATTGAACGCGAAATTGGACATTCAATGCCGCCACAGCTCCAGCCGGCCCCGGTCGTAGTTGCACATCCCGCCGCCACCGCGCTCGCGCTTCTTGCTCTGCGCGCCGGGAAGTTCGCGAAAGTCGAGCGCCTGATTACAACCGTTTTCGAGCCGGTCTCCGAACAAGGCCAGAAGGGCATTGACGAACTGCAGGAACAGACGGTCAACCTGCTCTCGTTCCAGGAACTGCCGAAGAGAATCTACGACGCTCAGATCGCGTTCAACATGGTAGCTCGCTACGGCAGCGAATCGCGCCACTCGCTTGAAGGAGTTTCCAGGCGCATCAACAGGCACTATCGCCGGATTGCTCCAGAGGCGGCCGAACTATCCCTGACCACGATTCAAGCCCCGGTCTTTCACGGCCACGTATTCTCCATTTATCTGGAACTGGACAAGCCCGCCGTGATCAAAGATCTTTCCGACGCGCTTGCTGGCGAGCACGTGACCGTAACCGAGCCCGCCGATACGCCGACCAACGTCAGCGCGGCAGGACAGGAGGATGTTCTCGTCTCGCTCCGCGCCGATGAGAGCCGCAAGAACGGCGTCTGGATCTGGGCGGCAATCGACAACCTGCGTGTTTCGGCAGCCACGGCGGTCGAGTGTGCCGAGGCCATGACTTCCTCGCGTCCGAAAGGCCAGATTCAATGAGGCTATACGAATGAGGGGCAGGTGGCGCTGGAGAAGAAGCAGGTTGGCCGTCAGGCTTTCAGGCCACCAGCGAAGACTGCCAGCCGGCAATCCGCGCAGGCTCGTGAAGAGCGGCATCCTGCTCTTCAGCGTTCTCGTGGCCGCTGGCTTGCTCTTCTCAACCGCCAGCTGCGGATACCACGAGGTCGGCCACACCAGCGCGCTGCCTCCAAACATTCACACGATTGCGATTCCGGCCTTCGCCAGCCATAGCCAGACCTTTCGCATCGAGCAATTGCTTACCGACGCCGTTATCCGCGAGTTCAATACGCGTACGCAGTTCAAGGTCATTCATGACACTCACCAGGATTCCGACGCGGTCCTGAAGGGAACTGTCTTGTCAGCAACTGCTGCGCCTCTCGCCTACGACGCGCAAACCGGCCGTGCAGTCAGCGCTCTCGTTACGGTCAGCGTACAGGTCACCCTCACTGACAGCGCCGGCAAAGTCATCTTCCAAAACCCAGCCTACCTGTTTCACGACCAGTACGAAATCTCCGCCGACCTGCCGCGCTTTTTCGAGGAGGATTCGCCAGCCGTCGACCGTCTTTCTCGCGACTTTGCCCGCACCCTGGTCGCCAATATTCTCGAAGCCTATTAGCCGACCATCAGCATGCTTCTTTGTCCCATCTCTCAGCGGTTAGAGTCCTCCGCCGGCGCCAGGGGTGTTTGTTACTTCTGCAATCTGACTTCTGACTTCTGCAATCCGGCCCATCCTCTCATTTAGAATGCTTCAGAGTACATGCGCGCCTTCACCCAAGCCGACCGCTTTCTCGCCGACCTCCAGTCGCACAAGCTGCGCCCGGCTTACGTCTTCGTCGGTGATGAAGCCTTCTTCCGCAAGCGCTGCCGAGACGCCATTCTCGAGCACATGGTCGCGCCTGACTCCCGCGACTTCAGCGTCTTCGAATTCGATCTCAGCGAAACGCCGCTCAGCGGGGTGCTTGACCGCGCCCGAACGCCGTCGCTCATGGCTCCGTTTCAGGTCTTCTTTGTGCGCGGAGTGAAAACGCTCTTCGGTCGTGGATCGAACGACGAAAAGATCGGCGCCATCGAGGAATACTGCAAGAATCCTAATCCCGACGCCCTGCTCGTCTTCGTGGCCGACCACATCAGCATTCCCGCCGACGTGCGCCGCATGGAGATGACCGACAAGGATCGCTATCAGAAGATCCGCGAAGGTCTCGGCCCGTTCTGCGGCATCGTTGAACTTTCGCGCGTGGAGGAAGGCGAAGCCGTCCGCTGGATCGGCGAATACTGTACGACTCGCAGCGTCAAAATCGATGCCGACGGCGCACGCGAGTTAGTCGACGCTCTCGGCGGCGACATGATGATGGTCTCGAACGAGCTCGAAAAACTCATTCTCTACGTGGGCGAAAAGAAGAAGATCACGCTGGGCGATGTCGAGACCATGGTTCTCGCCGCCAAGCAGCGGTCGCTCTATGAGCTGACCGACGCGATCTCCGCTAAGGATCGTGTCCGCGCGCTTGCCATCCTCGATGCGCTGCTCTCTACGGGCGACGGGGAAGAGGCCGCCATCGGCCATCTTTACATGCTCGCCAAGACCTTCCGCCAGATGCTCGTCATTTTGGAGCGAAACGTCCGCGACCAGCGCATGCTCTGGGCCGCGCTCTGGCAGGGCTTCCGCGTGCCGCCTTTCGCGGCCGACGACATCATCCGCCAGGCGCGCCGCTACAAATCAAAGCGCGAACTGACGCGCGCCATTCGCCTCGTTGCCAGAGCCGACCTCGCTCTCCGCTCGAATCCTCCCGGCAAACGCGTGATCCTCGAAAAGCTGATTCTCGATCTCGCTTCCGAACCCAAAGTCGAAGCTACCGGCGGCTGGATGCAGGAAGAGCTGCCGGTATAAAATTTTGGATGGCCTTTCCGATCAAAACCTGTGTCGTTTGCGGCGAGGAGTTTGAACTGAAACCCGGCAAGCCCGGTTTTGCCAACCGCTGTCCCGACTGCAGCGAGCCCGAGAGCGATGCGTCCGCCACCGCCCGCGACAAGAAAGCCGTCAATAGCGAAATGAACGCTGCCCGCCGCGACGCCATGCGCAACCTGCTCTACCGCAAAGACAGCTAGTGCGAGCCAAGAGTAGCTAGTGTGTGTGGCGGGCATTCTTGCCCGCCCTGCTCGTGTTCGAGCGTATCAACCGCGCGGGCAAGAATGCCTGCGCCACAAGATCCCCCATTTTCTGCCGGACAGTGCTACTATTCCGCGCACCTTTTTCGCGCATCTGAGGGTCGCGCAACTCCACTCCCCGGAGGCCCGCAATGCAGTGGACCCAGGTTTACGACCCGTTCGGTCACTGGTGGCTCTCGACGCTTGTCGCTGCTCTTCCTATCATCGTTCTGCTCGGCCTGCTGGCGGGCTTTAAAGTAAAGCCGCACTGGTGCGCCATCGCGGGCGCATCGACAGCGGTCCTCGTCGCAATTGCTTTTTTCAAGATGCCCGCCACGCTTGCCGCCGTCAGCTTTGCCTACGGCGTGGCCTTCGGTGTGTTGAAGATCGCCTGGATCGTTCTCGCAGCTGTCTACCTCTACGACATCTCGGTTGAGACAGGCCAGTTCGAGATTATGAAGGAGTCCGTCGCCGGCATTACCCCCGACCGCCGGCTGCAAGTGCTCCTCGTGGCATTTTGTTTTGGAGCCTTCATCGAAGGCGCTGCCGGATTCGGCGCACCCGTCGCCATCGCCGGAGCTTTCATGATCGGGCTCGGGTTCAAGCCATTCCACGCGGCGGCACTCAACCTGATTGCCAACACCGCGCCAGTTGCATGGGGAGCCATCGGCACTCCTGTGCACACTCTCGCCGCGGTGACAGCCATGTCGGAATCCGATCTCAACGCAATGATCGGCCGCATCCTGCCGTTCACCGCTGTGATCGTGCCCTTCTGGCTCGTCAAGACGATGGTTACCTGGCGCGAGACGTTCGAGGTTTTGCCTGCGATCCTCGTCGTCGGCGTGTCCTTCGCACTCACGCAATTCTTCTGGTCAAACTACGTCGACAGCAATCTTGTCGACATCATGGGCGGCGTAGTCTCCATCATTGCCACGCTCATCTTCTTGCGCTTTTGGAAGCCGAAAAGGATATGGCGCTTTGAGGACGACGCGCCGGCACCCGCCCTTCCGCAACATGCCATTGAGATCTCGGATCGGGTCGGCGGCGAGTGGGACGCAAAGCAATTCGACGGATTCAACCGCGTGCACACCTACTCCGCCGGCCAAGTCCTCAAAGCCTGGATGCCCTTTGCCATCCTCTCCATATTCGTGCTGCTCTGGGGACTGCCCTCCATCAAACTCGCTATAAACAAGGCAACCACGCCGGCGTTTCAAGTGATGATGCCGAATGGCAAGCTTCGCCCTGGCCCGGCAGGATGGGACGTACCTTACCTGCATAACGCCGTCTCGCGTGATGTGCCCGTCGTCCAGAAGCCCACACCCGAAGCCGCCCGCTATGATTTCAACTGGCTCTCCGCTACGGGCACGGGATGCTTTCTTGCCGCCATCGTCTCGGGACTTTTACTCGGCCTCAGCCCGCTCGGCTTGGTGAAAACCTTCTGGCGGACGCTGGTGCGCATGCGCCTTGCCATGATTGCAATCTCGTTCATGCTCGGCCTCGGTTACGTGACCCGCTACTCCGGCCTCGATGCGGTCCTCGGCCTCGCCTTCACACGCACTGGGTGGCTCTTTCCGTTCTTCGGGACATTCCTTGGCTGGCTGGGCGTCGCGCTCACGGGCAGCGACACGTCGTCAAATGCGCTATTTGGCAGCCTGCAGCGCATTACCTCACAGCAACTCGGCATCGACCCGGTTCTGATGTGCGCTGCGAACAGCGCGGGCGGCGTCATGGGCAAGATGGTAGATGCGCAATCCATCACCATTGCCACCTCTGCAACGGAGCAGGTTGGCAACGAAGGCATCATCTTCCGCTTCGTTGCCTGGCACTCGTTCGCACTCTGCTCGATTGTGGGGATTATTGTGATGCTCTATGCGTATGTATTCCGCGCGGGCGTTCCGCATGGACTGCAGTTTGTGAAATAACTCGGCGCCGGTTCAATGTGTGTCGTGTGCTTTTGCCCAGTCGATCCCTGCCTGCTTGTTCCGAGATCCGGGGCAGGCATGCGATCATCGAAGGCACCCATGCTGGACGTGTCCGCCTATTTGAAGCGAGTCGGTTATACCGGCCCGCGAGAGCCATCAAGCCAGATGCTGATTGCGCTGCATCGCGCACATATGCTGGCCGTGCCCTTCGAGAACCTGGACATACACATTCGGCGGCCGATCGTCTGCGATCTCAGCTGCTTTCTCCACAAGATCATCACCGAACATCGTGGCGGATTCTGCTACGAACTGAATGGCGCCTTTGCCGCGTTGTTGCGGGCTCTGGGCTTTGAAGTAACGTTGCTGTCGGCGCGGGTGGCGCGCGCCGATGGCACCGAAGCCCCGGAATTCGATCATTTGACTCTGCGAGTCGAGATTCCTGGACGACAGGAAGACGGCCTGTGGCTGGCCGATGTCGGCTTCGGCGACAGCTTTCTTGAGCCGTTGCGTCTCAAGCCAGAACTCGAACAGCCTCAGATTGGTCGCGTGTATCGTCTCTCAGAAACAGCCGGCAGGTTCGCTATGGAGGTCTTGCTGCCGGATCCCAGCGCGGAATGGAAGCGGCAATATTCATTCTCGCTGGGCCCGCGTCGTCTTGAAGAATTCGCGGCCATGTGCGCCTACCAGCAGACTTCGCCCGAATCGCATTTCACGCGCCAGCGCATCTGTTCGCGCGCCACCGAACGTGGCCGGGTGACGCTCTCAGATTTTAGGTTAATCGTGACCTCTAATGGGCAGCGCGTGGAGCGCATGCTCGCCAGCGAAGCCGAGTGGCGATCCACACTCAAGAACATGTTTGAGATTGAACTCCCGGCGTAGAGCAAGGTTTATCGCCGGCTGTCAATGCGATGGAAACAAGCGACCAGGAAGGCGCGTCGTGTGGGGTTCCTTGGAGCTTGGAGCTGCGAGCTTGGAGCTCCAGCCGCGAGCTGTCCTTTCCCTATCCCTTCATCTGCGCAACCGCCCGCCGCAAGTCTTCTGCCTCGGTTGAGTTCGGCTTGATCTTTACCACGCGGTCTAGTTGCGTGCGTGCCTCTTTAGTCTGCCCGTTCTTGGCATAAGCCATGCCGAGGTGATAGTTGTACGTCAGATTTTCCGGCTCTTTCTTGCGTGCTTCCTCGAAGAGGCCTATGGCTGATGTGTATACGTGCTTTTGATAGAAAGCCCACCCCAGTGTGTCGGCTGAATTCGGATTGCCGGGAAGCTGCCGCCGCGCCGTCTGCGCCATAGCGAACGCTACGTCAAGGTTCCCGCCCTGTTGCAGCATCGCGAAGGCCAGATCGTTCGATGCGACCGGATTGTCGGGTTCCGCTGCGAGCGCTTTCTGATACATCTGCTTGGCCTGATCCCAATCCTGTTTACTCGTATAAACGTCGCCGGCTAACACGTAGAAGGGCGCGTATTTTGGATTGTCCTTCGCAGCATCCAGATACGTTTTCAGTGCAATGTCGTCCTCGCCGCGTTCTTTTTGCACAAGCCCGAGTTTCACTAACGCATCGATGTTGTTCTTATTCAGATCCCCAGCCCGTTTGTACTCGGCTTCCGCGCCGCTGAGATCCTTCTTTTCGGATTGAAGCTCGTCGCCCAGCATGAGGTGGAATCCGGAATTGTTGGGATACTTTGCCATCTGCTCCCGAATGCGTGCAATGGCTTTGTCCGGCTGCTTCTGCATGATGAACACATTCGCCACCCCGCCGAGCGCCTCCGTCGAGTTCCCGTCCAGATCGAGCGCCTGCTGATAGGCCTTCAGCGCGTCGTCGAGCCGGTTTTGCGCGATACGAAGGTTGCCTACCTGCACGTAAGTAGGCGGGTTGTTTGGCGCTTTCTGAATGGCCTGGGCCAAATACTTGTCCGCCGCAGCATATTGCTTCCGATCCAATTCTGCGATTCCGCGCAGCAGATAGCCATCTGGAGCGGTGGGCTGCAGATTCATGATCTGATCGGCTTCCTGCACCAACGCGGACGCATCGCCTCTCGCGATTGCAGCCCTGGCGAGCGCACCGTGAGCCTCGATGATCTCTGGACGCAGGCGCACCGCAGTTCGCCACTCCGTTTCCGCGCGATCCGCTCTTCCCACCTGATCGAATGCCACGCCCAGCTGATAATGCGCCACCGCACTGTCAGGATCGTTCTTCAGCACACTTTGCAGCGTATCGATGGCATTGTTGGCCTTGCCGCTGCGGAGCTCGATCTCGCCCTGGTAAATCGCCGCATCCAGGTCCGCCGGCTGCTCCTTGCGAATCTCCGCATTCAGCTTGCCTGCCTCGTCCAGTCGGTCGTGCATAATGAGCAGCTGAATGTAATTTTTCTTTACGATCTCGTCCTTGGGATGATCTTTGTACAATCCCTGAAATTCCGTCAGCGCTTTATCCATCTGGTTGCTGGCGAGATAAAAATTCCCCAGCATGGAGTAGCCAGCGGCATTGTTCGGGAAGTCCTTCTTCGCTTCGCGCAGGAAATCTTCCACCTGCTGCGGTTTGTTCTCGACCAGGAGCAGGTTCCCCATCGCCAGCCTCGGGCTCGGGTCGCCCGGTGCCGTCTGAATCGCGTGCTGATATTTCTCTTCCGCCTCCGGAAACCGTCCCCGGCTCTGGTAGTAGTTTCCCCACTTGATCCATGCCTCTACCGATTTCGGATCATGATCTACCGCCAGCTTCAGATTCTTCTCCGCTTCACCCCAGTTCTGCACCTCTGCATTCACGATTCCCAGCGCCAGATACGTGTCGGAGCGGTTGGGGTCCAGTTGCAGCGCGGTATTCAGCGCCGCGAGCGCGGAGCCGGTGTTTTTAGTCGCGTCAAAGTACTTGGCTTGAGTCAGGTAGACTTCGGGGTTCTTTTGCTGGTTTTGCATCAGCCAATCAAGTTGATTCTTGGCCTCTGCAAACTGATTGCTATGTTCGAGAAGCAGATTGGCAAGCGCCAGGCGGGCGTCCGCGTGATCCTGGTTGATCTGGATGGTCTTCAGGAATTCCTGCCCCGCTGCCTGCCATTGCTGCAGTTTGAGCGCGGTCTCGCCGAGCTTGAAATGCGCCTCAGCGAAGTTCTGGTCTACCTGGATCGCGTTCTGGAATTGGATTGCCGCTTCCGGATACTGCCCCTTCTCGAAGTAGCGGTTGCCGCTCTCCAGGTATTTCTGCTTGCGCACATTCGGATCGCGCGAGCATCCCGCCAGCAAGACGACGAACGCGCACACCGTCACCACCGCGTACCGGAACCCGTACCTTTTGATTTCCTGCATGGCCCTGCCTCTCACCTGCCTGAATTCCTTATTATGAGTGCCTGCTTGCCCTACCCTATCTTCGGGCATGATTCCAAGAAAGTTACCGCCGTTTATTATCGCAAACCCTGCAAACGAGCGCCCTCCGGCCGCGACTCCCGGTTCTGGCCTTCGGGGCCGAATACCGCAAGGGACGCTGTTTCTGGTACTTACGCTCTGCCAAACACAGGCCCGTGGACAAGCGCTTTGGTAATCTTCTTTCGGCCCACTCCCGGTGTCATAGTGCTTTTGGCTATGTCTCACTTCCCCCAACCCGACGCCTCCCGGCGTGCGCCCAGAGTCCATCTCAACGGTTCAATCGCTGCTGCCATTCGTATCGAAGGCGGCCGCCACGCGCGCGCAAAACTTCAATCGATTTCCGTCACCGGAGGTCTCCTCCAGTTGCAGAGCGAGCTCTCCACTGGCGATTTCGTCGAAATCGCCTTTCAAACCCGCTCTGGCACGATTCACGCCATGGCGGAGATGCTGCATCCGATGCGCCGCGCCAAAACGCAGCCCGCTTGCCTCCAACCTTTTCGCTTCGTGGCGCTGGAAGACAAGGACCACAGCAAGCTGAGCGCGGCTCTCGACTCAGCGCTCGATGGTGGCGCTCTCGATTCCGGCTCCTACCAGGCTAAGTCGTCCAGCCTGTAAGAAGCTAAGAGACTCGCTCTGGCGGCGGTAGCGCCGGCGTCTCGCCGGCGGTTATGGTGGCGTCCTCGCCGCCATGATGTATGTTCGAGCGCTGACCTGAGCATTCCTCCGTGTTCTCCGTGGTCAAGATCATTGCAGGTTCCCGTTTCGCATTGAGGGTCGTGCTAAAGTGCGCGAGCCAATGCCTGCCTCCCCGACCATCCCCACCTTCCTTTACGGCACCGCCTGGAAGGAAGACCGCACGGCAGCTCTCACAGAGCAGGCTCTCCGCGCCGGCTTTCGTGCCATCGACACCGCTAACCAGCGCCGCTACTATTTCGAAGCCGCTGTCGGTGAGGGCATCGCGGCCGCCTATAATGCCGGCATCGTCACCCGTGACGAACTCTTTCTGCAAACAAAGTTCACCTACCGCCGGGGTCAGGACCACCGTCTCCCCTACGATCCGTCAGCCAGCCTCACCGCGCAGGTCGCGCAATCGCTGGCCAGTTCGCTCGACCATCTCTATTGCGAGCACGTCGACAGCTTCATACTGCACGGTCCCGCCTCAAACTACGATTGGACTGAGTTCGACGCGGAGGTGTGGGAGTCCATGCGCCGCGAGCGCGACGCGGGCCGCACCCGCCTGCTCGGCGTCAGCAACGTCTCCCTCACGCATCTCGAGCAGATGGCCGCTTCAGGCGGGGAGCTACCAACGTTTGTTCAGAATCGCTGTTTCGCCAGCCAGGGATGGGATCTCGAAGTCCGCCACTTCTGCCGCAACTGCGGCATAACGTACCAAGGGTTCTCTCTGCTAACGGCGAATGTTGATGTAGTGCATCATCCGCTGATTGCGAATCTCGCGGCCTCCCTGAACGCCACGCAGGCCCAGATCATCTTCGCCTTCGCCAGAGCCATCGGCATACTGCCCCTCACGGGCACGTCGAACCCAGCGCACATGAAGCAAGACTTGGGCAGCCTGAGTCTCACCCTTCCGCCAGAATCGATAAAGGCAATAGAGACCATAGCAATGTAAAGCTGAATTTTGCTTAGTCTCTCGCTTGGAGCTTGGAGCTTCTTCACGCAATCACCGGCACATTACTAACCCCGGCCGTCCCAAACACGCGCCGGTACCTTGCAATCTCCTCCGGCGTTCCCACCGCTTTCGCATAATTGTCGGAGAGCTTCACGGCCGGACGCCCATCCGCCGTCGTCACTTTGCAAATCAGGCTGATCGGATCAAATCCATTTCCGCCCGCCGGGTCGCAATCGCGAAAGTCGTTCGTCAGCAGAGTTCCCCAGCCCGTGCTCGTCCGAATCCGCCGTCCCGGCTTCCATTTGTCTCGATCCAGAAAATCCGCCGCCGACTGAAAATCCGCCGGACCTAGCCCAGTCGCAATCGTCCCGTCAAAATAAGCGTGTAATCCGAGAATGTCGTCCACATCCAGCGCATCCGACGCAATAATCAGCTTCTCCTGCGGATTCCGGCCGCGCCCCTGGAGCCAGCGAATATATTCGTCGCCGGCAACATATGGATTCTTGCTGTCAATACGCTGCCCGCGCCAGTCTGCCATCCACTCGGGAGCATTCTCCAGAAACTGCGTCGTCCCAAACGTGTCGGGTAACATCACGCGCAGCGCGCCCACGTAGGTTTCCTGCCACAACTCCAAGGTGTGGTACTGCGATTCCTTCAACGCCTTATCATCGGGCGCGAGCGCAGCCATCACCATCGGAATCTCATGCGCATTCGTTCCGATCGCCTCCAGATCGTGCTTGTGCGCGAGGAACGCATTCGACGTTCCGACAAACGCTGCCCCAAGATTCGCGGCCATCGCGCCGACGACATATTCCTGCCACAGAAAGCTGTGCCGGCGCCGCGTCCCAAAGTCCGCCACGCTCAGGTTCGGAACTCCACGCAGCCGCTCGATTTTGTTCCATAGCTTTGTCTTTGCGCGAGCGTACAAAATATCAAGGCCGAACTCGCGCAGCGTCTTCAAACTCGCGCGTGTCTTCAGTTCGCTCATGATGGGCAGCGCATAAAGCTCCCACATCGTCGTCTCAGTCCACAGCCCATCGAAAGTCAAGTTGTACTGTCCATCGCTGACCTCAACCTCATAGTCCGACAGACGAAAGTCGTGTTCCAGCCACTCCAGAAAACCGGGCTCAAAGATCCCGCGCCGACCGTAAAACGTATTACCCGCCAGCCACACCAACTCGGACCGCCGAAAGCGCAGCCTGCGCACGTGCTCCATCTGGTGGCAAAGCTCTTCGCGCGAGAACATGTCCGAAAGCCGCGCCGCCCCGCTGCGATTGATGACCGAGAATGAAACGCGTGTCTTGGGAAAGTTCTTCCAGATGAACTGCAGCATCAGCAGTTTGTAAAAATCGGTGTCCAGCAGCGACCGGACAATCGGGTCCAGTTCCCAGTTGTGGTTATGCGCGCGCTCCGCGAAGTTGATGATCATTCGCTACTATCCTCGACCAGGGGCTGCAAGAAAAGCAAACGGGCACATCCCGTCTAGTGGGGCTTTGTCGCAGGTGGCAGGACGATCTTCATCAGTTCTATGCCAAGGTCCCTTGCGTTGCCCTCGTCGATGTTCATGAACACCACGATCCCGGCCCGCCGCTCGGGGACGATCATGAAAAACGTGGTCGTACCCTGCTGTCCGCCGGCGTGACCTACATCAGGGAAGCCGGCTTCATCACCGGTACCCCAACCGAGCGCATAATCATTGTTCTTGCCGTCGCCGGACTTGAGGGGAGTCCACATCAGGTCGCGGCTGGCTTGCGTCAGGATTCGATTCCCAAGCAGTGCCACTTCGAAGGCAGCCACATCGTCCACCGAAGACAGCCAGCCCCCGCCCGGAATTTTGTAACTGGAATCGAGAAAGTCCGCATTGACGACCGCCCCCGCCTTGTCTTTGCTGTAAAAGCGGGCGCGCAGCGGAATGATCGCAAAACGATCATCGGGAACCGTGTGAGTCATTCCCGCGGGTAGCAGTACATGCCCGCGCACATAATCAACATACTTCTCCCCGGACGCTCCTTCGATCGCGCATCCCACCAGCGTGAATCCTTCCGAGGTGTAATGAAACTCCATGCCCGGCTTTGAAATCAGGGGTTCGTTTTTGAAAAAGTCCAGCCCGCCTTGGACGGTATCGGAAAAATGGCGCGTGTTTCCGTACTCTACATCATCCTGCGTCCAGGATTTATAGGCGCGGATTCCCGCCAGATGGCCGAGCAGTTCCCGAGTTGTAATGGGGAAGTCCTTCTGAGGAAACGCTGGACAATATTTCTGCACCGGAGCGTCGAGGTCGAGTTTCCCTTGCTGCCAAAGCAGCATGGCAGCCGTTCCAGTAATCGACTTCGAGATGGAGGCGAGCCGGTAGAGTGTGTGTGCGGATGCCGGAACGGGGTTCTCGAGGTCTGCGTTTCCGAACCCCGCCGACCAAACCTCGGCCCCGTCTTCGACCACGGCAGCCGAAATTCCCGGGATGTGGTTAGCGGCCATAAATTTCGTTATGGCCGCTTCAACTTTGATACGCTTCTCCGCCGCAAGCTCGCGCGTCTGCGCTTGGGCATGCGCGGCGCACACAATCAGAGCCACGCCGATTGCCACCCGTGTCTTAATCACCCGCCTCATCCGAAGCCGATGATATAACAAGCCGCCAAGTGGCTACTTTATATCGCCGCAATCGGCCCCAAGATACTTCGAGGTAAAGGTGCTGTCGAAGCTCTGGGTCTTGCCATTGTTCGTGGTTGTCACGTGCGTCTGACCCTTTACTGCCGCGCCCATCAGATCGACGTTCACCGTGCCGTCGGTTATCCCATTGTCCTTCGACTCGCAATGGAACTTTCCCTCGTAGTGACTGGTCGTCTGCTTCAAGGCCGTGTATGTGCAGTTTCCATTCTCTTTGCGGCTATCGGCAAAGGCCGCGCCCTTGGCCAGCTTGTCCTTCGTCACGCAGCTCTTCACGGTCATGCTGTTGCCGCTCGTGCTCATGCCGTGCTGCTTCATCATTTGTTCGGCCATGGCGCGCTGATCCGGTGGCAATCTGGCAAGGGAATCGGCCATGCCTCCCATGCCGCTCATCTGTATCGTCATCTCCCAGAGCCCTTCCTTCGGGCTGAACATATCGCCCGCATAGAGTGCGAGAGAAAAAAGAACGATCAATGCAAGAACAACAGTGATACGCATTTAGGAACCCCTCCTTAAACCACTTTCTAGTCTGCCGCAACAGCATTACATACGCTCCGGAGCGCGGGCAAACAAATTGTTGTCAAAGGAGTGGCACGCGAGGCACCAGCGGTTCATATCGGGAGGAGACGGGCGATTAGGGGAGGCACAATCGCCCGTCATCTGCGGCACGCCGCGCCCTGCGCGCCGTCCTCGCATCCTGCTACGCTCTGTGCTCCCGGGAGGAGCCGATAATGCGGAGCGCATTGCGTGTTCCGGAGATTTCGCTGCTCAGCAACTGCATAACTTCAAAACAAAGCTCCTGGTTGGTAGCCAGAGCCTTAACCACCAGGTCGCGAGGCACGAACGCCACCTCGGCTTTGTCAAGGACCTCGGCCGTCAGGCTGTAAGGCGAGCCCGCCACCGTCGCCGGCAGTCCCAGAACTGCCCCCGGCCCAGCAATCCTCGGCGGAAAAGCATAGCTCCCCGGCTCCAGGTCTACGCTGACTCGGCCGCTACAAACCAGGTACAACCCCCTCGCCTCGTCACCGTGATGAAACAGCACTTTGCCCTTGGGCTCAGATGTGACACTGGTTGCCAAACGCAAGAGAGCCTCGCGCAGCGTTGCCGAAACCACCGACCCAGTGACTCCCCTGCCGCCCATCGCCACCTCTCGTGTGCGTACTTGTACCGTGGAGATTGACGTGCAAGCTGTGATCTACGTCACCAAGCGGTGTTTAGACTGGGGATTGGCGTTGATTGGCGTGTCACCCGCAGTCAGATCCTCGCGGTTTTAAAAGCAGAATCGCCCTTCGACGTCTCCTTTCATCGGTGGAAGGCTGTACAAAACCCGCTGATTCCGTTTGAATAATCGGTGTTGCGCTCCGCCGCCTAATCCAGATCGGACTCCAGGATGAAAACAAAAGCCGTCTTCCTTCTCTTCGTGCTGCAAGTTCTCCTTCACGCTCAAAATGGAAAGCAAACGGCGTCCGCAATTGTCACGGGCACGGTTGTCACCATGGATGCGGCCCACGCCATCTACGATGACGGCGCCGTCGCCATCGGCGGCGATCAGATTCTCGCCGTCGGTCCGCGCTCGGAGATTGAGGCCCGCTACCAGGCCTCCGGGACCATCAACGCCCGCGGCAAGCTTATCCTCCCCGGCTTCATCAACGGGCACACGCACGTCCCCATGACGCTCTTTCGCGGGCTCCACGATGACGTCACGCTCAACGACTGGCTTTACAAATATATTTTTCCCGCCGAGGCCAAGAACGTCACCGAGGAGTTCGTGCGCTGGGGGACCCGCCTCGCCGCTGCTGAACAGATCCGCTCCGGTGTGACCACTTTCGCGGACATGTACTACTTCGAGGACGCCATCGCCGAAGAGACAAAGAAGGCGGGCATGCGTGGCGTGCTTGGCGAGACCTGGATCGACTTCCCCACACCCGACAACAAAGACCGCGCAGCCATGCTCGCCTACACGGAGAAGTTCCTTCAGAAGTGGCAGGGCGATCCGCTCATCCATGCCTCGGTGGCCCCGCACTCGATCTATACCTGTTCACAGAAGACGCTGCAGGATTCCGCCGCGCTAGCCCGCAAGTACCATGCGCCGATCCTCATTCATCTTTCGGAAATGAAAAAAGAGAACGACGACAGCCTGAAGAACAATGGCATGTCGCCAACGCAATATCTCAACAAAATCGGAGTCCTCGGTCCCGATGTCGTCGGCGCGCACTGCATCTTCGTCGACGAAGCCGACCGCAAGACTCTAGCCGAGCACCACGTCGGCTGTGTCCACAACCCTTCGAGCAACATGATGCTGGCGAGCGGCGTGGCGCCCGTGCCGGAAGAACGCGCTGCGGGAATGGCGGTCGGCCTCGGCACCGATGGTCCCGCCGGCAGCAACAACGATCTTGATTTGATGGAAGAGATGGACCTGGCCGCGAAGCTGGCAAAGATCACAAAAATGAGCCCGCTAGCGCTCAACGCCAAAGCAGTCGTCGAAATGGCGACTATCGATGGCGCGCGCGCCCTTCACATGGAAAATGAAATCGGCTCGCTCGAGAAGGGCAAGAAAGCCGACCTGATCGTTATCAGCTTGGACGAGCCAAACGCAGTCCCGGTGTACGACGTTTACGCCCAACTAGCCTACGCGCTAAAAGCCAGCGACGTAGAAACGGTAATAATCGGCGGCCGCGTAGTGATGAAAGATCACAAACTCATGACGGTAGATGAGCAAGCCGCAATCAACAAAGCAAAAGAATATGGCGAAAGGGTAAAGGCATCACTAGGCATGAATTAGCTCGTGTAGCGCGGGCGCGCTCGCCCGCGCAAGATGCGGCAATCGGTAGGGAGAACTCGGAGCATTGTCAAAATCACGGTTATCATCCATAAGCAAGATGACGACACCAAATAAAGACTTCATCCTCTGGGAAGTCGATGTCCAGCGAGACTTCATGCTCCCCGGCGGCGCACTCTATGTTAAAGGAGCCGAAAAACTCCTCCCCAACATCCGCAAGCTCACCGACGCCGCCCGCCGCAACGAAGTCTTCATGGTCTCCTCCGGAGACTTCCACCCGCCCAACGACCCGGAATTCCGGGAGTTCCCGCCGCACTGCATGAAAGGCACGTCAGGCTCAGACCTCCTGCCTGAGGCCCTGGCCGAAAGAGTTATCCAAGTGGAAAACACACCAGAGGCCAAAATCCCAGCCGACCCATTTGCCTATCAACAAATTGTCCTCGAGAAGCAAACGCTGGACGTGTTTCAAACGCGCCACGCCGACGAACTTGTAGAGCGGCTTGGCACGAAACCGGAATTCATTGTCTTTGGTGTAGTAACGGAGTATTGCGTGGCCTGCGCAGTAAAAGGCCTCTTGCAACGCCACCGCAAAGTAGCGGTAGTGCAAGACGCAATCGAGACGCTATCAGCCGAAGCAGGGAAGAAGTGTGAAGCAGATTTTCAGGGAATGGGCGCCCGTTTGACGACTACTGCCGAAGTCTTAAAGCGGCTCTCCATAACACCAACACTGTCATCCTGAGCGGAGCAGAGAGTTCGCATCGCGAACTTTCTGCGGAGTCGAAGGACCCCTGCAAGGCTATCAGTCTCGTCGGTAGATGCAAAGTGTTCTCCCAATGGCCAGTGTTTGTTCTTGCATGCTCGAAGCTCGTGGCCCTACAGCAACATCCCGGCAATCGAAGCCGACATCAGGTTCGCCATCGTCCCCGCCAGCATCGCCCGCAAGCCGAGCTTCGCCAGTTGCGATTTCTGATTCGGAGCCAGCGCCCCGATCCCACCCATCTGAATCCCGATCGAGCTGAAGTTAGCAAACCCGCAAAGCGCAAACGTGGCAATCGTAAACGAACGCGGATCGAGCAGCATCTTCTGCGTCCCCAGCATCGAGTAAGCCACAAGCTCGTTCAACACCATGCGCACACCCAGCAAATTCCCAACCGCCGTGCAATCGTGCCAAGGAATCCCTATCACGAACGCAATGGGAGCAAACAGCTTGCCCAGTATCGACTCCAGACTCGCGGGAAACCACCCGACATGCGCATGAATTCCGCCCATCATCCCGTCCAGCAGCGCAATCAATGCCAAGAAAGAAATCAGCATGGCCGCAATATTCAGCGCCATGTAAAGACCGTCGGTTGTGCCGCGCGCAATCGCGCCCAGTAAGTTTTCTTTTTTTTCCTTTTCCTCTTCTTCCGCGCTCATCACCACGCGCCCCGCGGTCTTCGGATTCTCCGTCTCCGGCACCAGCATCTTCGCCATCAAAAGCGTCCCCGGCGCTGTCATGATCACCGCGCTCAGCAGGTGTTTGGGCTCAATCCCAAACGCGATGTACGCCGCCATGATTCCGCCCGAAACATGCGCCATGCCGCTCGTCATCACGGTCATCAACTCCGACCGCGTCAAGTCCGGCAGAAACGGCCGAATCGTCTGCGGAGCCTCCGTCTGTCCCATAAAAATGCTCGCCGCGACATTCAGCGACTCCGCTCCGCTCACTCCCATCAAATTCGTCATCACCCACGCCGCCACGCGGATGATGATCTGCATAACTCCGAAGTAATAAAGCACCGCGAACAGCGCGCAGATAAAAATGACCGTCGGCAAAACCTGAAACGCGAAATAAAATCCCCAGTGCGATGACTGCTTCCCCAGATCTCCAAACACAAACTGCGCCCCGACAAACGAGTAGCTGAGCAGCTTGTTCACCGCGTCTCCGGCCTTCTGAAACAAAACTCGCCCCGTCTCCATCTTCAAAACAAAAACGGCGAACGCGAACTGCAACCCGAGCCCCCACCCGACAGTCTTCAGTCGGATCGCGCGCCGGTTCGTCGAAAAAATGTACGCCAGCCCTAACATGGTTGCCAGTCCGAGGATTCCAGTGAATCGTCCCATCAATTCTCCTTAAGACCTCTTGAATACCACTCGCGAGAATCCTTCAAATTGCGGAGCCTTTGGGTGGCGCAGCGCTTCAGCGCTGCGATTTACTCTACCCGTCCCAGCGGCTTCAGCCGCTGAGGTCCCTCTGTATCACCCGATGAATCAGCGCCGGCCGGTGTCCAGCCTCCGCCGCAATCGTATAACTCCTGTCCAGCAACTTCCGAGCCCGCAACGCCCCCGCCTCCGAGTGACAATGAATCGTATACACCGCCTCACCCGCGCCCACGCGGTCGCCAATCTTTTTATGCACAACGATCCCCACCGCCGGATCGACGCTGTCTTCTTTTTTCTCTCGCCCGCCGCCAAGCACCACGCAAGCAGTGCCGACATCCTCGCACGCAATCGCAGAAACAAACCCCGCCGCCGCGCTCTTCACGTCAACTCGCACAGCCGCAGAAGGCAGCCGCGCCGGATCGTCAATCACGCGCACATCTCCGCCCTGTAACTCCACCATCTGTCGAAACCGCGCCAACGCCGCGCCCGACGCTAGTATCTCCGCCGCCCGAGCCTTCCCATCCGCGACCGTCTTCGCAGCGCCGCCCAGGTAAAACATCCACGCCGCCAGATGCAGGCACAACTCGCGCAAATCCTCCGGCCCGCCGCCGCGCATCACCTCAATGCACTCCGCCACCTCCATCGCATTCCCCACCATGCGCCCGAGCGGTTGATCCATATTCGTAATCAGCGCGACCATCTTCTTGCCCATGCGTTCGCCCGTCTCGACCATCAACTCGGCAAGGTGTAGCGCATCGGCCTCTTTCTTCATGAACGCGCCCGACCCCGTCTTCACGTCGAGCACCAACGCGTCCGTCCCCTCGGCCAGCTTCTTGCTCATGATCGACGCGCAAATCAGGTTCGGACTCTCGACGGTTCCCGTCGCATCGCGCAGCGCATAAATCTTGCGATCCGCCGGCGCAATTTTCTCCGTTTGCCCGATCATCGCGGTCCCGCACGTCTTGAGCACGCGATGAAATTCCTCCACTGACAAGCCGACGCGAAATCCAGGAATCGCCTCCAACTTGTCGAGTGTGCCACCGGTATGCCCCAGCCCGCGGCCGCTGATCATCGGCACATACAGCCCGCCCGCTGCGACCAAGGGCGCAAGCACCAGCGAAGTTTTGTCCCCCACCCCGCCCGTCGAATGCTTATCGACCTTCGTTGCGGGCAAGAAGCTCAGGTCCAGCACCTCGCCCGAATGCAGCATTGCATTCGTCAAGGCCGCCAGTTCGGCGCCATTCATCCCGCGCAGAAGGATAGCCATCAGCCACGATGCAATCTGATAGTCGGGAATCTCGCCCGCCGTGTAAGCCGCGATGATGTAATCGATCTCCGCCGCAGAAAGTGCGCCACCATCGCGCTTCTTGCGGATCAGGTCAATCACTCGAAATGTTTGCACCGCACCTGTAGCACTCACCGCAATCGAAACCCTTCCGGGAGAAGCTCCGTGATGGTGTTCTCCGCATCGCCATTCGCATCCTGGTAGAACACAACCGCCTCAGGCCCAAACTCATAAATCACTTGGCGGCAAGCCCCGCACGGAGAGCACGCCACGCCCTGCGCATTGGTCACTGCAACGGCCACAATCTCTAGCTTCGGCCCCTTGGCCGCTACAGCCGAAAAGATCGCGGTGCGCTCGGCGCAGTTCGTCATGCCGTAAGAAGAATTCTCGACATTGCAGCCGGCAAAAACATCGCCGCGAGAAGTCAAAATCGCCGCCCCAACCCTGAAGTTCGAAAACGGAGCATAGGCATTCTTCATCGCAGCCCGAGCCGCTCGCTCAAGTCGCGCACGAGTTCCCGCACTCAACTTAGTCTTGGCCATACTCAGTAAGAAAAGAAAGACGGCACGAATTGTAACCCGTGCCGTGGAGAAATCAGCAGAATTCTAGGGTTTCACTTCTGCAATCTGCAATCTGCAATGGGAAGCGTTTTGCGCTATTTCGGCCCTTTCGACAAAAGCTCAATCACCATCTTGTTGAACTTCTCCAAATTCAAATCTGTCTGCACATTCGCCACCTGCTCGCCCAGCCCCGGAGCATTTGCGGGCAGCCACACCAGAGTATTTCCATATCCCGCGCCGTGCGAGATATCTATGTCCATCGCCAGCTTCTCCTCCTTCGTGATAATCGAAGGATCGAGCCACGCCGCGACCGACAGCTCATCCCACAACAACTCCTCATCCGCCCACTTTCCGATGTACTGTGCCGCGGGAGTTCCCGCCTTCGCGATTTCGTCAATCATCGCCCGCGTCATGTGCGTCTTCACTGAGATATCGACGGTCGTCACGGTAATCTTCTTCCACGGCGCGCGCAGCACGATGTGCACCGCCTCCGGATCCCACCAGAAATTAAACTCGCGCCGGTTTGCCGTGACCCAAGCCATTTGCGCCGCAGGTTCTATGCTTCCTGCCAGATTCGTCAACGGCCCACCGGCATAAATCGTCACCTCATGCGGATACTGGTGCACCATGCGAATCATGAAGTGCGCCGCATCTTCGGACTCCGCCTTCAGCGAAGGATTTCCCTCGGGCAGCGGGTTCGGCACCTCGAATGGCCCATGATAAATGCCCGAGTTCCATGCTCCCGTGTTAGCGCTCGAACTCGCGCCGACGATCTTGTGTTGATTCCATGCCCCCTGGTACGTGACCTTGCCGTAGAGCTTCTCCCACCGGGCGATCTCCTCCTTGCTATTGATCAACGGAAAAACGGCGCCCGGATAAACCTTGATATCCGCGTGACCGGTCAACTCAAGCATGCGCAGAGTGTGCGCGACCTCTTCATCGCGCCACTGATCGCCGCTGACAATGGTGATGCCAAGCACGTCGATCCCCGGCGCCTGCAATACCATCAGCATCGACTGCTGATCGGTAGTAGCCGGCCCGCGCCCATCCTGATCGAGAATGATCTTGCGGCGGGTTTGCGCATCGAGTGATTGAGAGAGAAGCGAGGCGACAGTGAGAAGAAAAACAAAGAGTCGACGTTCCAATGAAAGTGCTCCTTGATTCGCAGAACATTATAGCCACCTGAGGCTCTTGTGTTCGCTCATGGCTCGAAGCTCATAGCTCATAGCTTGTTCTAAGGTTGACGCCCACCCAACTGCCTGCTAACTTCACCCCAAAGCGACGGGAGACCAGTGAGCCGAGAGAAAAATCGAATCCAGAATCTCGACCGTCGCGACTTCCTCCTCCGCTCCTCGCAAGCGCTCTCAGCATCGATAATCGCACCGCACCTACGGGGCCTGCCGATCTTTGACCAATCGCAAACATCCGTCCCAAGCCAGTTTCACCTCCACCCCAATTACCGCATGCCGTCCCCGCTCGACTCGTTGCTGATTCAGACCGAGCCGGGCCACGATGAGTTCATCGAAGAAAAGTACGCTTTTGAGATCAGCAAAATTCTCGGGCAATGGACAAAGAGCCTGCTACGCGATCCGCAAGACGTCTCCACAATCGGAAGAGCCCTTGATCCTGATTTCAAGTCCTCCCCGCTGAGGCCGAGCGCTTCGGGACTGATCCGCAAAAGCCCGCCAATCGAAATTCGCAAAAACAAATTCGAGTCGTTGCTCGGGCAAACCAAAGAAGACTTTCTAGGCGAGCTTCGTAAGAGACTTGCTGCCTTCTCACGACTCCTGACCGCTGATTTCCAGATCACCAGCATTCACGAAACAGAACCATCAAAGCTGCGCACGTCGATTCGCTACGAACTCGTCGGCGCCATCCCGAACGCCTATCGTGAACAGCGAGTCGGTGACGCCGAAGCAACATGGCGATCGACCTCCAGCGGCGAATTCCGGCTGCTCTCCTGGGAACTCACGAACGAAATGCAATCCCAGTCCACCACCCCGATCTACGCCGACATCACCTCCGCCGCGCTCGGCAACAACGCCTCCTACGCCGCGCAACTCCAGCACGGCACCGACTACTGGCGTACCGTGCTCGACGGTGCCTGCGGCATCGACATCTACGGCCACAATGGGGTCTCTCTCGGTGACATCGACGGCGACGGACTTGAGGACCTTTACATCTGCCAACCCGGGGGCCTTCCCAACCGCCTTTACCGCAATCGCGGCGACGGCACGTTTGAAGACATCACGCAAGCCTCGGGCACAGGCGTGATTGAAAACAGCGCCTGCGCTCTCTTCGCCGACATCAACAACGATGGTCGCCAGGATCTCATCGTCGTCCGCGCTAATGGACCGCTGCTTTTCCTCAACGACGGAAATGGAAGATTCCATCAGCAGCCGAATGCCTTCAATTTCGCCACTCCGCCGCAGGGCACATTCACCGGGGCGGCCATTGCTGACTACGACCGCGACGGCTGGCTCGACATATACTTCTGCCTCTACGTTTTTTATCAGGGTACAAGCCAATACAAATATCCGACCCCGTATTACGACGCCAATAACGGTCCGCCGAATTTCCTGATGCGCAACAACCGCAACGGCACCTTTCGCGACGTAACCGCCGAAAGCGGCATGAACCAGAACAACACGCGCTATAGCTTCTGTTGCGCCTGGAACGACTTCAACGGAGACGGCTGGCCGCACCTCTACGTAGTGAACGATTTCGGCCGCAAGAATCTCTACCGCAACAACGGCGATGGCACCTTCACGGACGTAGCCGCCGAGGCGGGCGTAGAAGACGTAGGCGCGGGTATGAGCGCGAGTTGGTTCAACGATTCTGGGTTCAGCGGGATTGGGCCCACCGATTCCAGTTCCATTGGTCGAGCCCCGGAGGGGCGAGCGAACTTAGCCCAGCGCTTCAGCGCTGGGGAAACTGAAGCCCCAAACCTCTACGTAGCCAACATGTGGACCGCGGCCGGCGAGCGCATCACTATGCTCGACGAATTCAAGAAAAACTCACCGTCAGAAATCCGCGCCCACTACCACAAGCACGCCATGGGCAATTCGCTCTTCCGCGCCGAATGCCTTTCGGATGTCACCCTGGGCGGAGCATCCTCTTCGCGAAGCGAAAAGGACGCGCAGTCGAAGGACCCCTACCCCCAAACGAAAACCTCGCGGACTATCAGAAAATTCTCCGACACCACGGACCGCTCCCAAACCCGGGTCGGCCGTTGGGCCTGGTCGAGCGACATTTTCGACTTCGATCACGACGGCCACCTCGACCTCTACGTCACCAACGGCATGGTGAGCGCCCCAACAAGGGACGAAGAAGATCTGAATAGTTTTTTCTGGCGCCAGGTAGTCAGCAAATCCCCAGACGATCCAAAGCCAAGCCACGACTATGAACAAGGCTGGGCCGCGGTCAACGAACTCATCCGCGCCGACCGAACCTGGAGCGGCTACGAGCGCAACGTCTTCTACACCAACAACGGCGACGGCACCTTCACCGATATCTCCGGAGCCATCGGCCTTGACTTCCTCGAAGACGGCCGCTCTTTCGCTGTCGGCGACTTCGACCAGGACGGCCGCCAGGAAATTTTTCTGAAAAACCGCAACGCCCCCCAGTTGAGAATCTTGAAGAACATTCTGCCCGATCTTCCGCCATCAATCTCGTTCCGGCTCCGGGGGACAAAGAGCAATCGCGACGCCATCGGAGCAGTAATCAGGATTGAAACGGAAAACGGAACTCGGACGCGCAGCGTCCAGGCGGGCTCGGGTTTTCTCTCGCAGCATTCGAAAGAAGTCTTTTTCGGTCTGGGCGAAGGCGGGTCAAGAAAATCTGATACGAGTGTAGATACGCGGCTTGCCGCGTCTCCCGCCGTAAAAGCAACAATCCGGTGGCCCAGTGGCCTCATCCAGGAATTCCAAAATCTCCCGCCCAACCACCGCATATGGGTCGAAGAAGGCACTGCCACTCCCGTGCGCGTCGAGCCATTCAAGCCGATTGCGACGCCCAAAACGGTGGCAGAAAATCAGCCATCCGAAATACTTCCAGAGATAGCTGAAACCTGGCTCCTGGCAACCGTCTCAGCCCCGCACTTTTCTTTGCCCGATCCGCTCTGCCGCCCGGCAACTTCTCATTCCAACCCGAGTCATCCTGAGCGACCAGAACTAGAATCAGCTGTTCTCAACAGTGCCGATTTTGGGAGCGAAGGACCGATGCATCTGTCAGCCCGCCCACAAAGTGTCGCGGCCGACTCCGGAACGATGTGGAACCCTGTGTACCCTGTGGTGCAAGCTCTTGCTCAACGTTCATCCCCGAATTCCGCCGAGCATGGGTGTTCTCAATCCCTATCAACATTGCGAGGGAATTCGATCCTGCTAGTCTTCGGTGCAGCAAGCGACGAGCGCTCGCGCCAATATTGGATGGCCCTTGATCGCCACGTCCACCAGGCTCACACCTTGCGCGTCGTCGCGATTAACGTTGACACCAGAGAATCCCTCGATGATTTCTCGCGTGACCAGAAGGTCTCGTTCCCGATTCTTCAAAGCAACGACGATGTTGTCGCCGTCTACAACATCGTCTATCGGTACGTCTTCGACCGCCATCGCGACCTGACCGTTCCAACGTCTTTCCTGATCGACGCGAAGGGCGACATCGTGAAGATCTATCAGGGCCCGGCAGATGCGGTTCGCGTCGAACACGATTTTCGAAATCTCCCGCAAAGGCCCGCCGAACGCCTCGCCCGCGCGCTCCCATTCCCGGGCGTCACCGAGGTCGTCGACTTTGGCCGCAACTACCTGTCTTTTGGCGCTGTCTTTTTTCAGCGCGGTTACTTCGATCAGGCCGCATCCGCATTCGAGATCGCCTTGGGTGACGATCCCGAGAGCGCCGAAGCCGCCTACGGCATCGGCAGCGTCTTTCTTAATCGGGGAAAGAATGCCGAAGCACAGAACTACTTCGAACGCGCTCTCAAGATGCACGCCAGCTATCCCGACACGCTCGCGAATTCCTGGAACAACCTCGGGCTGATTGCGGGACGCGAGGGCAAACTCGATGATGCAGTTGCCTATTTTCTGGAAGCGTTGCGGCTGAGCCCCGATCATCGCATCGCACTCAACAATCTCGGTGGCGCTTACCGCCAGCAAAGAAAATGGGAGGAGGCAAGAAAGACATACGAGCGAGTACTGTCTCTCAATTCGTCAGATGCCGATGCGAATTACGGCTTAGGAATGGTTTATGCACAACGCGACGACACATCGCGAGCCTTCGAACTCCTGCAGCAAGCTCTGAAAACGAAACCCGACTATCCAGAAGCCCTCAACAATCTCGGAATCCTCTACCTCCGAACCCGCCGCCGCAACGAGGCAGTGGCCAGCTTCGAAAAAGCAATCGAAGTAGGTCCCGACTTCGACCAACCTTACCTCAACCTCGCTCGCGTCCACGTCATCGAGGGGGACAAAGAAGCTGCTCGCGCCATCCTCGCAAAGTTGCTGGCCCGCAAGCCCGGCCATCCCGCCGCCACCCAAATGTTCAAAGAAATCGGCGAGTAAACCAGCCAGAAGCACAAATGCTCCACGTGGAGCATTTTGCTCAAAGCCGCGGGGTCTCGGCAGTCAACAGGTCGACGAACATCTTGTAGAACCGGTCCAGGTCAACATCCACCTGTATCTCAATGGGCTGTAGGTCGCGTTTCGGCTTGTCTTTGTCGCTCCAGGTCAGCGTGTCTCCGTACCCGGCTCCCCGATCGAGGTTGACGTCCATGTAGCGCGTCTCGGTCTTGGTGATGATCGACGGGTCGAGCCAGGCCGCTGAGGTCAGTTCGTCCCACAGGTAGTTGTAGGGGCCGCGGAGCTTGGCATAGGTTCCGATGTAGCGAGCCACCGGAGTCTTGCCCGCCTTGACCTTGTCGATGAGTTGTTGCGTGAGGCTGGTCTTCAGCGAGATGTCAACCGTGGTGCAGACGATCTTCTTCCACGGGGCGCGGAGGACTACGTGCGCGGCTTCTGGATCAAACCAGAGGTTGAACTCGTGGCGCGGCGTGTTGACGAACTCCGGGTCTTCGGTGCGGGGATTGAGGCTCGCGCCCATGAAGACCAGTTCATTCGCGAGGTTTGGAAATTCGGGATCGATGGTGATGGCGAGCGCGAGGTTCGTCATTGGTCCACCTTCGTAGATCGTGACCTCGTGCGGATATTTGTGGACCATGCGAATCAGGAAGTGAGCAGCGTCTTCGCTAGCCGCCTTTGTTGTTGGCATGCCTTCGGGCATAGAGCCGAGGTCGCGCGGAGCATGATAGTACTTCGGAGTCCAGGCGCCGAGCCACTCGACGCGGCCATAGCGCTCCTCGGCGGCAAGCGTGTCCTCGCGGGTGCGGACGAGAGGATTCTCGGCGCCGGGAACTACCGGGATGTCGGTGCGGCCGATGAGTTCGAGAGTGCGGAGAGTGTGTGCGACCTCTTCGGTGAGCCAACCGTCTCCGGTGACGACTGTGATGCCGAGTACCTCCGTCTGCGGAGATTGGATGAGGAGCAGGATGGCTTGCTGATCGCTGCCTGCCGGGCCGTGCGCGTCCTGGTCGATGATGATCTTGCGCCTGGACTGGGCGGCTGCGGTGAGAGTCAGAGCAATGATGCAGAGGAGGATTTGGATTTTTGATTTCATTTTTCGATCTCTTGTGCCAGTCGTGCCTACGGACTGGAATCGTTTTAGATAACACGTGCGCGGGAAAAGTACAAACGGGCGATGGCGAGCTAGAAGAGCGCGGAAGGATTTTCACCACCAAGGGCACGAAGGGACACGAAGGAAAGGTTTCAACCACAGGGGGCACAGGGTTCCACAGCGAAACCTGGAAACACGGCGCGGAGGAGCGCGGTGGTAGTTAGACGGCGAGCGCTCGGCCACCCTCTAGATCACTCAGGCTCTAAATGCTCCGAGAGTAGAAAATTGAATGCGGGCGCTCGCGCTAATAGAATTGCGTTGCGGCGTCGTGTTTGATCTGATGTGAACATACTTGGAGGAGTCTGTTTGTGAGGTCCAAATATTTGCAGTTTGCCCTGATTCGCAGGTTGCTGATCTTAGTTCTTTTCGCGAATGCGTCTTTTGTTTTGGCGCAAGCGCCTACTTCCTCGAACTCATCTCCTGCTGCTTCATCGAAAACGTCTGCTTTATCGCAGGAGAAGACAGGGAAGGGAACGGTGGCGGGTAAAGTCCGCGACTCGGTAGGGAAGCCGGTGGCAGGCACTCTGGTTTTCTTGCAGGCCACCAGCGGCGCGGACACTGAGACATGGCGCGCGCACACGGACGCTACCGGGATGTTCAAGTTCGAAGGGGTTCGCGTGGGAAGCTACACACTGCGGACCGGCGAGAGTGGCGAGAGCCTCACCGTCAACAAAGCCGTTGAACTCGCGGCGGGCGAGAGCAAGAAGATAGATCTGGTGCTGGACGCTCGCAAACCGTCGACGCAGGAAAATCTATCCGCCGCGGCGCCTGCGCTTTTTGATGAACCGCAGTTCACTGTTGCGGGTGTTACGCAGGCGACAAATGCGGGAGGGCATGGGTCGGATACGGTGCTGCGCAACAGCGAGGCACTGGTGCGGGATACGGCGTCTCTGGCGGCAGGCGAGGCTCCGCCGAAGGCAGCCACAAAAAACCCGGCGGAAGAAGGACAGTTGTTGCAGGAAGGGTCGGAGATACAAGCGGAGATTCTGCGACTGGAGGGTTCCTCCAGCGAGGAGAGCGCGAGTGAGATTCGCGCGCGCGATGCAAAACTCGAGTCGGAGGCACGACTAAAGCGCGCGGAGCTCTATCATCGGCTGGCGCAGATCGATGAAAGGCTGGGGAATCCTCTCGAGGCTGTGCATGAGTATCAGAGAGCGGCTGAGCTGACTCCGAGCGAGACGAATTTGTATGACTGGGGAACCGAGTTATTGAAGCACAGGGCATTGGAGCCGGCGACGGTTGTGTTCGAGAAGGGGAGTGCGGCGTATCCGAAGTCGGTGCGGATGCTGATCGGGCTGGGGGTGGCGTGGTATGCGCGCGGGGCGGATAACCGCGCGGTCGAGTACTTAGAGCGTGCTTCGGATCTGGCGCCCGCGGATCCTGCACCGTACTTGTTCATGGGGAAGGTGCTAAGCGCGGAGGTTACTGCTCCGCCGGCGGTGGTGGAGAGGCTGGCGCGATTTGCCAAGATGACGCCGGACAATGCGCTGGGCCAGTATTACTATGCGGTCGCGTTGTGGAAGGAGTCATCCGGGTCGGTGGACGATACGCGCGCCGCGGCGATTGAGACTTTACTACAGAATGCGATACGACTCGACCCTAAGCTGGCTCTTGCCCACTTACAACTGGGAGTGTTGTATGCACAGCGTGGGGATAACACTCGCGCGATTGTGGAGTATACGAAGGCTACTGAGATAGAGCCTGAGTTAGATGAGGCTCATTACCGTCTGGGGATGACTTACAAGAAAAATGGCGATGAGGGTGCAGCGGCCAGGGAGCTTAAGTTACACGAAGAGCTGGTTGAACAGGATGCGGAGAGGACGGAGCGGGAGCGAGGAGAGGTTCAGGAGTTTGTGGTTAAGTTGCGGGATAAGTGAGAGGTACGGGTGGCGCGGGGTAAAAGCCTTTAACCGCAGAGATCGCAGGAAAAATCCGCAGAGAGCGCTGGGTTTGCGAGACGAAACGCAGAGTCCCTCAGGGGGCAAAGCTCCCGTGTCATGCGGTTCGTACGAGGCGGCTAAAGCCGCGTCCCTTCAAAACCGGTTCTTGAGACGGCTTCTAATCTTCCTTTTCCGGGTCGGCTTCTACTCCTGCCCTACGGAGCATTCTTCTTAATGTGCGCTCGCCGCCAGCGCCGCGCTGCTCTGCGGCTATGTTGCCCTCGCGATCGATTACTACATAAATGGGATATGAGTTGGCCTGATACATGGCTGCGAGGTTAGTGTCCTCGGTCATGACGATGCGGCAGGAACGTGGATTGTCCTGAAGGTATTGTCTGACCTTCTTCTTTGATTCGGCAACATCGATGGCGAGAACGATCACGCCTTTGCCGGCAAATTCCTTATCAATGGAGTCCAGCACGGATTGCTCGCGGCGGCAGTAAGGGCACCAGGTCGTCCAGAATTGCAGGAGGACGACTTTGCCTTTGACGTTGTCGTTGGTATAGGTCTCACCGGTCGTGGTTTTGGCGTGAAAGCGGGGAGCGGGTTGTCCTTCATCGTCATTGGCGGCTAGGCTGGTGAGCGAGGTTACTAAGATGACGACGAGCAGAAAGAGCAGAGAGCGGCGCCGTTTGATTGCGGCGGTACTATAACACGGAAAGCTTGAAACGCAGAGCGCGCTGAGAAAGGCCGCGGAGGACGCTGAGGTTCTTGGTCTGGAATAGGGTAAGACATCCAGGCACCGCAGTGTCCGTTGTGCGGGGACGAGGACGCCCTCGTAATCGCCGGCGGGACGCCGGCGCTACGGTCGAAATGGCGCCAGAGTCGAAATGAAAAGGCCGCCGCGGAGTTGATCCGCGGCGGCGGTTTGTTTCTCTACGGGTTCTGTGACGCCCCTAGAACGTTAGCTTGAGGGCAAACTGCACCAGGCGCGGGTTGTTGACCGTAGACTGCACGGAGCCGAAGCCGATGCCGCTAATATCGTTGACTGGCAGACCGAACTGCGTGTGATTGAAGAGGTTGAAGAATTCGGCGCGGAAGTTCAAGCCCATGCCTTCGCGAGGCAGCGCGAATTGCTTAATGATAGAGAAGTCGGTGTTGACGAAGTCTGGACCGACGACTGGAACGCGACTTGCGTTGCCCAAGCCAAAGGTTGTAACCCCGTCGACGTGACTGAAGCAGGAGGTGTTAACCCATTGCAGATGACTGTGATCGCCGGACTGCGGATTGCATCCGGAAACTTGATTCGGGCGGTTGTAATTGTTGCCGTTTCCGCCGGCATTGAAGAAAACCCCCGACTGGTTATTGCTATCGATCAGCGGGGTTGGGTAACCAGAAGTGATGTGTTCGATAAGAGTCACTTGCCAATTCCCCAGGATGGTGTTGGTAAGGTCATTCCAGTTTCCGCCAAACTCTCTACCCTTGCCGAATGGGAGGTCGTAGATCATGCTAGCGGTGAAGTTATTGTGGACGCCGAGCTGCGACGGAGCCCAGTCTCGATTCTGCCAATTCGGCAGCGGGAAGTACGGGGCACTCAGCAACGAACCTAGTCCGTCGGTGAGGCCGTTGTCGTAAGCGTGAGCATAGGTGTAACTGAAGAGCGCGTAGAGTCCGTGGCGAGAGGTTTTCGTTTCGGCCTTGATCTGCAAGGAGTCATATTTCGTGTCGCCGAGATCGGCAAATTCCAACACGGAGTTAAATACTCCATTAGCCGCCAAGTACGGGGGCACGTATTGAGAGCCATCGGGATTACACCCGATCGGGTTCTCGGCGCAGATGCCCGCATCCGGGCCGTAGGTGTTGATGTTATTCCCGAAGACGAGAATATGGTGGCCGCGCGCACCCGCATAGCCAGCGGTTAGTACCACATTGCCTGGGAGTTGCCGTTCGACGTTGACATTGAACTGCTGGACGGTACCGGGTTTGAAGTTCGTTGGTTGATAGAACAGGGTGCCGGTAAAGGTCGAGAGGTCAGGAGGCCCGGAGAAAATCGGAAATCCCGTGGACATACTCAAACCCAGCGGGGTCTGATCAAGAGTTGTGGCGCAGTAGGATGTCGCAAAGGCGCACCCTGCGGGGCCAAAGTAGTCGGATTCGGCGAAGAACGGCGGATTCTGCCAGAGTCCCTGTGCGCCCTGGCTCCAAGCTGAATCGTGGAACATGCCATAGCCGCCGCGGATAACTGTCTTGTCACTGCCCAGCAATTTGTATGCAAACCCGATCCTTGGCTCGAGTCCACCCCAATACATGTTTATGCCAGCCGAAGCATTGACCCCGTCTTTGTTGGCTACAAGAAGCTTGTTGGAGACAGGGTCGTAGTCGGCAAGACGGCCATGTTGCTCTTTGATGGGAGTGGTCATATCCCATGCTAAACCGAGGTTGAGTGTCAGGTTACTGGTGATTCTCCAGTCATCCTGAACGAACGGCCGGATAATCTTCCAGCGGCGCCCGCCAACCGGGCCATTGAAGGTCTGGTCGTGCTCTGAGAGGCCAAGGATGCCGAGTAGCGTGTCGGCTTCCGGATCGCCTCCGACTACGCCGGCACCGGAGAAGTTTCCGGCAACACCTGGAATCCAGAAACCATCCTGGAAGGCCTCAGTGCCGACATTCATCTGGTTGGCGCGGACTCCAAGCCCAACCTTGATGTCATGCTTGCCCCGAATCAGGTCGAGAGTATCGCCGAACGAAAACACGTTCGTTCCACCCTGGAAGGGCGAATAACCGCGGTCGCCGATTGACCAATAGCCGCCAAACATCAGGACACTGACCAAGCCACAGCTAAACTGGCCGGGCCCGCAAGTTGCACTTCCCGGGCTGCCGGTGCAACCGAGGTTTGCTCCCGGAATACCAACGCCCGCAAGGTTGGCGGAGGCGCAACTGCCCGTGCCTTGCGAGAGGATGTAGTTGAAGATGCGGTTATAACCGAAGGTCGCCTGGTTAACCGTGTTGGAAGAGAACTGATGCGTTTCGCCAAGCGCAATCTGGCGGCCGTGATTAATGATTCGCTGGTTACTGCCGAAGGCGTTCTGCTCGGTCAGGAAACCGGTCCCCGCACCGCCGGGCACATAAGAATTTGCCTGATCGTAGCTGAAGCGAGCAAAGGCACTGTCAACGGTGGAGAAGTTATGGTCCAGACGAACATCCATCTTGGTTTCGTCCAGACTCCGGACCGGCTCATTTACAAAGTTGAAGGAACAGCCGACGCAGCCCGCATTGGCGTTGGGCGTTGGATAGAGATTAATGAGCGCTTGCCCAATCGGGTTAGCCAGACCATTCACACCGGTAGGGATCTTGTTGCAATCAACACCCGCAGCTTGGCTTCCGTCGGGATTTGCCGGCAACGGGTTGCCCGATCCGTCGCATTGAAAGAAGGGGTCAGCGGCGCCGTACATATTGGGATTCGCGATCACCAAGCTGCCGTGGGGAACCCCGAACGGGTCGGCACTGAAATCGCCATTTCGCATATCAGTGGTGGGCAGCAATCCGGTGAAAGTGATCCCCCGCCGCTGATATTTCTGCTCGCCGTCGATGAAGAAGAAAGTCTTGTTCTTTTGAATCGGTCCGCCTATGGAGCCGCCAAACTGATTCAGGTTGAACTTTTCCGCTGAAGTGGCGAAATAGCTCTTGGCGTCGAGGGCCTTGTTGCGGAGAAATTCATACAAGGTTCCATGCCACGCATTGGTGCCGGACTTCGATGTCACCAGTACCGTGGGCCCCGCGCGGGTTCCGTACTCGGCCGAATAGTTGTAGGTCAGAACCTTGAATTCCTGAACGTCATCGACGGAAGAAAAAATTCCGATGCCGCCGGCGGTCAACTCGTTGTTGTCTACGTTGTCGAGCATCCAATCGGTGCTGTTCGGGCGAGAACCGCCAACCGAGAGCGAGAACGAGCCACGGGCGGCCACCTCGCTGCTCGCACCGCTGGTGAAGAAACTGTTCGGGTTCGTTTCCTGCGTCGCGCCTGGAGTGAGAGAAGCGAGCTGCACGAAGTCACGGCCATTGAGGGGCAACTCGGCTACTTCCTGCTCGGTGATGACTTGGCCGAGCGACGGGTTGGAGGTTTCTACGGCAACCTGATCGGCGCTCACCTCGACCGACTGGGTGACGGAGGCAGGGTTCAGCGTGAAGTCGATTTCACGCTGCTCGTTGACTTGCAGGCGGATGTCCCGCTGCTCGGTAATCTGAAATCCCTTGGCCTCGACGTGGATGGTGAAGACGGCGACCGGGAGGAGTGGAAGGAGGTAGTGACCGGAGTCGTCCGTCTTGGTCTCGCGCTCGAGACCGGTGGTCTGCGACGTAACCTTAACGGTGGCGCCGGTAAGGACGCCGCCGGTTTTGTCGGCGACCGTTCCGGAGAGACTGCCGTTGGCCTGCGCGAAGACGAGAGAGGTAAGAGACAGCACGAGGCAAAGAAGCGCTACCGCCAGCACCTTTCGATTCAACATTTGTGTCCTCAAGCCACCCACATCCTGTGGCGAATTGGGTTCAGAGACTGGTCTGGTTTACCACGCAGTTTCGCTAGCAAGCCGAGACTTGAGCTTGAACCAACATTTTTACGATTGCGTCATATAAATGGATTGCCTGTGCAAAGTCAAGAGTTTTGTGTGGGTTGCAGTTTGTTGGGGCGGTTTCTCGGGGCTGAATTTGTTGTGTTGGGAGAGCTCGGAGTCTTGGAGAAATGTGGAAAACCCCCAAGGGCACGAAGGAACACGAAGGTTTTGGGGTCTGAATTGTGCATGGTTTCGAGTTTTTCCGCTTCTCGAGTTACGGTCGGGATGCTTCCCGGATTTTCAGGATCTGATTGGCTGGAATGTTTTCCAGACGTTGGGCTTGGCCGCTCGGCCAGCGGACCTCGATAGAGTCGGCTTTGGTGGCTTGACCCACGCCGAAGTGGAGACGGAAGTCGCTTTGCGAGATGTAGCTGCCGCCGCTGCGGACTTCTTGAGTTTGCTGGTGGTCGCAGGGGTTGGCTCTGGACACGGCTGCGCGGGTAGGAATGCTCGCGTCACACGAGCATTCGCTACACGTTACGTGGATTGTCACCCTGGCGCCGATGGCGTCGCGGTTGGATTTTGTGCCTTCCAATTTCAATAGGAGCCAGTTGCCGTGTTCGCCTTCGTTCTTCAGCAGGCTGGGGCGATCGTGACTGTTGTTCACAACAATTTCCTGGGAGCCGTCGTTGTTGAAGTCGGCGACGGCGGCGCCGTGAGCGTTGAATGGCGTGGTGATGCCTGGACCGGCGTCTTTTGAGATATCCGCGAATTTTCCGTTGTGCTGGTTCCAGTAGAGGAGCTTGGGCTCGCGGAAGGTGCTGGTCAGGCCTTTGCCGTCGAGCTCGGGATAGACGTGTCCGTTGGCCATGAAGATGTCGGGCCAGCCGTCGTTGTCGATGTCGAGGAAGAGTGTGCCCCAGCCGAGATATTGCGAATTGCGGGCGAGGCCTGCGGACGCGGTTGCGTCGGTGAAGGTGCCGTCGCGGTTGTTGCGATAGAGCGTGGGAGTGTCGTCGGAGAAATTGGTTTTGACGATGTCGAGCCAGCCGTCGCCGTCATAGTCGGCGGCGTCGATGCCCATGCCTGCCTGCTCGTGGCCGGAGTCGTTGAAGGCAACACCGGATTCGACCGCGATCTCTTTGAAAGTGCCGTCGTGATTGTTGTGGAAGAGGAGATTGGGCGAGGTGTCGCAGGAGACGTAGATGTCGGGCCAGCCGTCGTTGTCGAAGTCTCCGGTGAGGGCGGTGAAGCAGTAGGAGTCGGCGGTTCTGGAGACGCCGGATTTTTCGCTGACGTTGGTGAAGGTGCCGTTGCCGTTGTTGTGGTAGAGCTCGCTGCGCGTGCCTTTGAGACCGCGCGGGCCGCACATGACGGAGAGGCCTTTCCACATACAGGTGGGGGCGGAGCCGGGTTCGGGGGAGTGGGCGAGATCGAAGTCGACGTAGTGGGCGATGAAGAGATCGAGGCGGCCGTCGCGATCATAGTCGAGGAAGGCGCAGCCGGTGGACCAGCGCGGGTCGTCGTGCCAGAGACCGGCTTTGCGGGTGACGTCGGTAAAGGTGCCGTTGCCGTTGTTGCGGAGGAGGATGTCATGTCCCCAGAAAGTGACGAAGAGGTCGACGTTGCCGTCGTTGTCGTAGTCGCCGGCGCAGACGCCTTGGCCCCAGCCGGTTAGGGCTGCATTTGCCTTTTGGGTCACATCTGAGAAAGTCCCGTCGTGGTTGTTGCGATAGAGATGGCTGGTGGGTTCTTCGCCTTTTGGAAAGCCTTCGACACGGCTGCCATTGACCAGGAAGATGTCGGGCCAGCCGTCGTTGTCGAAGTCGAAGGCTGCCACGCCGCTGCCGGTGGTTTCGATGATGTAGCGCTTGGTCTTGTCGCCGCCTGCTTCGGTTTTGGCGGTCAGGCCGGATTGCGGGGCGACGTCGACGAAGTGGACTTTGGGGGGAGTGGGTGGTTGCCCTAGCATGCTCGAGGCGAGCACAAGTGTCAGCGGCAGGTTGAGTGCGGCGCGCTTAGAGGGCATGAGAGTCCGAATGAATTTTACAGGCTTGATATTTGAAATTGCCGGTTGTCTGGAACTGCTGAAGTCCTTGGAGGGTTCATCCAAACAGCGTATCGGGGGCCAGAGTCTTTGCTTCCAGGTCAGGAGAGAGAACGCCTTGCTGCATTCGGGTAGCGTCGGAGCTTGTAGGGGTCCTTCGACTCGGCGAGGCGAGCGCTTTGCGCTCGTCCCGCTCCGTTCAGGATGACCTTCTTGGTCTAATGATTGTTAGCAGATATTTCTTCATCTAGCCGTTAGCCTTCGCTACCAGCGCGATGGCCAGGCAATAGAACACGAACATCAGGAACAGATAGGTCTTGGCTTTGCCCGGCGCGCCGGCAAATTCCTTCCAGGCGAAGACGCCCCAGAGGGCGGCTACCATGGGCGCCGATTGGCCGATGGCGTAGGAGATGGCTACTCCGGTGAAACTGGCTGCGACCAGATTGAAGACCATGCCGGTGCCCCAGATGAATCCGCCGAAAAGGCCGAAGGCGTGGGCGGAGGCTGGAGCGCGGAAGAATCCGGAGAAGCTGACAGGCTCGCCGACCAGCGGATGTTTCATGAAGTAGATATTCCAGATGAAACAGGAGAGAAGCGCGCCAAAGGTTAGGAAGATGGCGGCGGCATAGGGGCCTAACGTTCCGACCGTGACGCCGCTAACGTCGTGGGGCATGGTGCGGGTCATGAACGGAGCCCAGAGGCCCATGAGGATTCCGGAGACGACACAGACAACGATGCTTTTGCGGGAGACTGCGCGGCCGGCGCTGGCTAGCGAGCCGTAGGCTTTACCGTCTAGCACTACGGCGATGACGGCGCAGGCTACTCCGGCGGCGAGGAGGGTGGCATTGCCTTTTGGTTGCTGCACGTAACTGGAGATGACGCCCACGACGAGCGCGATGCCGATGGAAACGGGAAAGGCGATGGAGAGTCCGGCCATGTCAATGGCGGCGACGAGAAGTAAGTTGGCGAGATTGAAGATGGCGCCGCCGAGCATGGCGTAGAGCATGTCGCTGCCCGCGGCGGAGTGAATGTTCTCCCGCAAGCCGATGCCGTGGCCTCCTGTCATTCCCATGGTGTGGCCGAGGATCATCGAGATGAGGAAGATGCCCAGGGCGTAGTCCCAGTAGAAGAGTTCGAAGCGGTAGTTCTTGACGCCTTTGTAAGTATTGGCCCAGGAGCCCCAGCAGATGGCGCTCGTGATCATCATGAAGAGGGCGATGCCTAGTGAGTTCGGTGTGTACATGGAGCTCCTTTGCCGACGGATAACTACGTGTTAACCACAGAGTACACAGGGTTGCACAGGGGAATGCCCATGCTACTTGCCTTTGATTCTTGAGACAAACATCTGCAGAAAGCGGTCGGCTTCGACTTCGGTGCAGACTTTGGCATTAGGCTCCAGTTTTTCGAGGCCTTCGATGATGTAGCGATCGCCGTGCAGGACATTTTTTTCGTCGTAGCCGTTGCGGTTGGCGACCGTTTCGCCGCGGGTGAATTCGCCGCGCGTTTCGATTTGAACATTCATGGCGGGCGCGGTCACGATGGTGGAGTCGATGGCTACGCCGACGGCCAGCGGATCGTACATCGGGGTGCCCGGCGAATTGAATTTCGCGGAGAGATCGATGAGGAAGCTCGCCACTTTGTAGATGAAGTCGCTCATCGGGCCGCGGGCTGCGCCGATCTGGTCGAGATGCTTCTTCGTGAGCAGTGTTTTGTTGCCCACGTCGAGACCGACCATGGTGAGCGGCCACCCGGCCTGGAAGACGATCTGCGCGGCTTCAGGATCGTTGGCGATATTGGCTTCGGCGGCGGCGTTGACGTTGCCGCCGGAGATCGATCCGCCCATGATGATGACTTCTTTGACGAGCGGGACGATGGTGGGATCTTTGCGGATGGCGAGCGCGATGTTGGTGAGCGGGCCGACGGGCACGAGCGTGATTTCGTGCGGGGCGGCGTGAACCATTTCGATGATGAGGTCGGAGGCGAAGCGCGGATCGGCTTTGCATTTGCTTGCTGGGAGTTCGATGTTGGCGAGGCCGTTCTTGCCGTGCCAGAACTCGGCGGTGATCAGCTTTTGCGAGAGCGGATGCTCGGCGCCGCGGGCGACGGGAATGTCGCAGCGATTGGCGAGCGAGACCATGCGGAGAGCGTTGTCGAGGCCTTGCAGCTCGACTACGTTGCCGGCTACGACGGTGAACGCGCGGACGTCGAGCTCGGGCGAGTTGAGCGCAAGCATGATGGCCATGGCGTCGTCGGTGCCGGGGTCGGTATCGATGATGACTTTCTTCGAAGTAGCGAACGCGGGAAAGGCGAAGAAAATTGCGAGCAGGAAACAGAAGAGAAGCGAAGTGCTGGCGGTCTTAGACATCGGGCCCGGAGTTTTCAGGACGTATCCTCCTAACATTTTCATGAATCGGGCGTAGCCTAGACGGTCATCAATTAGGTGTCAAGGCGGAAGTGGGACGATTCTCTTCTCCACAGTGCACGGTGAGAATGCCTTGCGGCGGCGGTGATTGCGGTTGAGCTTGTAGGGGTCCTTCGACTCCGTCGCCATTCCGCTTCGCGGAACGTCGTCTCCGCTCAGGATGACATTTTGCTACAAGAGAATGGCGGGGCTCCATCCCTGTTTTGTACCGTACAATGCTCTGAGCAGATTTGCTTTTGTGAGATCGATGTCGACGGATAAACATTCAATTCAGCCTGCTGACCTGAACGGCGATGCGATTGCCACGCTGGGTGGGCGGCCATTGCTCCGCAATACGGGGATTCCGTTGAATCTCGATTGGGTGCGCGACGTGCGGGTGAACACGAGCGCGGTGGAGAGGCGCGCCTCGACGCAGACGGCGCGGCGAACGGTGAAGAAAGAATGGCAGGCGGCGTGGCTGCTGCGTGCGATTTCGTGCATGGACTTGACGACGCTTTCCGGTGACGACACGGATGAGCGCGTGCGGCGGTTGTGCGCGAAGGGGCGGCATCCGGTTCAGGCTGAGCTTGTCGAGAAGCTCGGGATTGGCGAGTTGGACATTAAGGTCGCGGCGATCTGCGTGTATCACACGTTTGTGGAAACGGCTTTGGCAGCGCTTGAAGGCAGCGGGATTCATGTCGCGGCGGTGTCGACTGGATTTCCCGCAGGATTGTCGCCGCTTGCCGAGCGCGTGGCGGAGATTCGGCGGTCGGTGGAGGCGGGGGCGGACGAGATCGATGTGGTCATTACTCGGGCGCATGTGTTTGCCGGACGATGGCAGGCTCTGTACGACGAGATTGCGGCGTTCAAGCAGGCTTGCGGGCGCGCGCACATGAAGGTCATCCTCGGGACTGGTGATTTGCTGACTTTGCGCAATGTCGGTCGGGCTAGCGTGGTGGCCATGATGGCGGGCGCGGATTTCATCAAGACTTCGACCGGGAAAGAGCCGACGAATGCGACGCTGCCGGTGAGCCTGGTGATGTTGCGCGCGATTCGCGAGTATGCGCAGGAGACTGGCATGGCGGTTGGTTTCAAGCCGGCGGGTGGAATCCGCACGGCGAAGCAATCACTGGATTGGCTGGCCATGATGAAAGAAGAGCTGGGCGATTCGTGGCTGCGGGCGGAGATGTTCCGCTTCGGCGCCAGCGGTTTGTTGGGAGATATTGAGCGGCAGTTGGAGCATTTTGTCACGGGTCGGTATTCGGCGGAGTATCGGCATCCGATTGCGTGAGACATTTGTGGAAAGGGCGAAGACTGCAGATCCCTCTCTGCGCTCGGGATGACAATTCATTGAGGATCGTGGAAGCCAATGAGCGTTGCTGAAAAATTCGTGAGCATGGAATACGGGCCGGCGCCGGAGGATCCGAAGGAAGTTTCCTCTTGGCTGGATCGGCATGGGCGGAGGTTCGGGCACTTTGTGAAAGGTGCGTGGCTGGCACCTGCCGCCGGCGAGTATTTCGATACGGTCGATCCCTCGAACGGAGAGAAGCTGGCGGTGGTGGCGCAGGGATCGTCGGCGGATGTCGATGCGGCGGTGAAGGCGGCGCGGACGGCTTTGCCGGAGTGGACCGCTCTGAGCGGGCATTCGCGGGCGAAGTATCTGTATGCGCTGGCGCGGCTGGTGCAGAAACACTCGCGGCGGCTCGCGGTGCTCGAGACGATGGACAACGGCAAGCCGATTCGCGAGAGCCGCGACATCGATATTCCGCTCGTGGCGCGGCATTTTTATCATCACGCCGGCTGGGCGCAGATTCTCGACGCCGAATTTCCCGATTACGTGCCCTGCGGCGTGGTCGGTCAGATTATTCCGTGGAATTTTCCGCTGCTGATGCTGGCGTGGAAGATTGCTCCGGCGCTGGCTACGGGAAATACCGTGGTGCTCAAGCCGGCGGAGTTCACGCCGCTGACGGCGTTGGCGTTCGCTGAGATTTGCCAAGAGGCCGAGTTGCCCGCGGGCGTGGTGAACATCGTCACCGGCGACGGGCGCACGGGCGAGGCGCTGGTCAAGCATCCCGACGTGGACAAAATTGCGTTCACTGGCTCGACCGAAGTTGGGCGGGCGATTCGCGCGGCTACTGCTACCAGCCATAAGAAGCTTTCGCTGGAACTGGGCGGGAAGTCGCCGTTTGTGGTGTTTGAAGATGCCGATCTCGATAGCGCTGTGGAAGGTTTGGTCGACGGGATTTGGTTCAACCAGGGACAGGTGTGCTGCGCGGGCTCGCGTCTTTTGATGCAGGAGAGCATTGCCGAGGCGCTCATTTCGAAGTTGCAGCAGCGCATGAGCACCTTGCGGGTTGGCGCTCCGCTGGATAAGGCGATAGACATTGGCGCAATCGTGGCGCGCGTGCAGTTGGACCGGATTCGCAAGTTGGTCGATCAGGGGGTAGCTGAAGGTGCAACGTGCTGGCAGCCACAAATGGCCTTGCCTTCGCGCGGATTTTTTTATCCACCTACCTTGTTGAGTAACGTGCAGCCGACTTCGATTGTGGCGCAACAGGAAATTTTTGGTCCGGTGCTGGCCGCGATGACGTTCCGCACGCCGAGCGAGGCCGTGGAACTGGCGAACAACACCGCGTATGGGCTCGCGGCTTGCGTGTGGAGCGAGAGTATTAACGTCGCGTTGCATGTGGCGGCGCAGATCAAAGCCGGAGTGGTTTGGGTGAACTGCACAAATATGTTCGACGCGGCCTGTGGTTTTGGCGGGTATCGCGAGAGCGGGTATGGGCGCGAAGGCGGGCGCGAGGGGTTGCGCGAGTATCTGGAGCCTGCATGGTTCAAACAGCTGTCGGCTCTCAGGTCTCAGGTCTCAGGAAAAGCCCTTGATGGAGATGGTTCGGGCGAGGCACGGCATTCGCATGGCCCGGACGATGGTTCGCCGAGTATCGACCGCACCGTAAAGCTCTACATTGGCGGAAAGCAGGCTAGGCCGGATTCTGGTTACAGCATGGAAGTGCGGGCTTCGGATGGGCGGCTTTTGGGCGAGGCTCCACTGGGGAATCGGAAAGATATTCGGAATGCGGTCGAGGCCGCGCGCAAGGCTTCGGGATGGGCTAAGGCTACGGCTCATACTCGCGCGCAGGTGCTTTATTACTGCGCGGAGAATTTGTCGCAGCGGCGGGCGGAGATTGCCGGGCGGCTGGCTCAACTCGTGGGAGAGAAGCAGGCGGCGGTAGAAGTTGAGTTGGGTATTCAGCGGATTTTTTCTTATGCGGCTTGGGCGGATAAGTTTGATGGCGCGGTGCACAATCCTCCGTTTCGGAACATTGCGATTGCCATGAATGAGGCGGTTGGAACGGTGGCCGTGATTTGTCCCCGAGAGGCGCCCCTGCTGGGATTTATTTCTACTGTCATGCCCCTGCTCGCGATGGGGAACACGGTGATCGCTGTGCCTTCGGAGGCCTATCCACTTCTTGCTGGCGATTTGTATCAGGTATTCGATACCAGTGATCTGCCCGGCGGAGCGGTGAACATTGTTACGGGATATGTGTCGCAGCTTCTGAAGACTTTGGCTGAGCATGATGATGTGGACGCGATCTGGTCGTTTGGAGATGAGGCTACCGCGGCTGCCGCGAAGGCGATGTCTGTGGGGAATTTGAAGCAGGTGTTCACCAATGAAGGGCGCGCGATTGACTGGTTCGATGCGAAAGTCGGCGAGGGACGGTGGTTCCTTGAGTATGCTGTGCAGGTGAAGAATATCTGGGTGCCGTACGGAGAGTAGTTCTCAGCTGTCGGTTCTCAGTTCTCAGTAAAATCTCTCATAGAACATGAAGGCCGCTGTTACTCCTCGCGTCAAAATCTGCTGCATCTCCAGCGTTGAAGAGGCGGCTTTGGCTGTCGAGGCTGGAGCCTCGGCTTTGGGACTTGTTTCGCGAATGCCGAGCGGGCCGGGCGTCATCGACGACGAACTGATTGCCGAAATTGTCGCCACCGTGCCTCCGGCGATTGGAACCTTTCTTCTTACTTCGCGGCAAAGTGTTGAGGAGATTGTTGCGCAGCAGCGGTTTTGCCGGACTAACACCATGCAGATTTGCGATCACCTGGTGCGGGGAACCCATCGCGAGTTGAAGCTTGCTATGCCGGGGATTTCAATTGTGCAGGTGGTGCATGTTACCGGGCCGGAGTCGGTGGAGGAGGCGGCGGCCTTGACCGATGTGGATGCGATTCTGCTTGACTCCGGAAATCAGAAGCTGGCGGTGAAGGAGCTTGGCGGGACGGGGCGGACGCATGACTGGAGTCTGAGCCGGGCGATTCGGGAGCGGGTGAAGGTTCCCTTGTTTCTGGCGGGCGGACTTACTCCGGAGAATGTCGGGCAAGCGGTTCGCGAGGTGGGACCGTTCGGTCTGGATGTTTGCTCGGGCGTGCGGACGGACGGAAAGCTGGATGCCGAGAAGTTGAAGCGGTTCATCAGATCGGCTCGCGCCGTGGACTTAGTTTTAGCCGCTCGTGATTGACACTCCGACATCGAACTGAATAGACTCAGCCTTCCGCGCGCTTTCTTCCACGCACGGAATTCTTCGTCAAACGCGAACTTCATTCTGAAAACATTTATGGCGAAACGTCCTCGAATTGCGGTTGTGGGTAGTGCGAACGTCGATCTGACCACGTTTTCGAACCGGTTTCCCAAGCCGGGCGAGACGATTTTTGGGGAGAAGTTTGACCTTGGGTTCGGCGGCAAGGGCGCGAATCAGGCGGTGGCGGCCAAGCTTTGCGGAGCCGAGGTCTTCATGGTGGCGCGGGTCGGGGACGATTTGTTTGGGCCGGCTACGATTAAGAATTTTGAGAAGCTGGGCATCGATGCTTCTCATGTGCGGATTGTGCCGGGAGTTTCCAGCGGTGTGGCGCCCATTTTTGTGGAATCGTCGGGGCAGAACCGGATCATTGTGGTGAAGGGCGCGAACGACAAGTTGAAGCCCGCGGACGTAGACGCAGCGGCGGATGTTTTGAAGAGCGCGGACTGCATTGTGCTGCAGTTTGAGATTCCGCTGGAGACGGTCTATTACACGATTCATTTCGCGCGCAAGAATGGCATCCGGTGCATTTTGAATCCGGCGCCGGCACAGCCCATCGATGTGAAGCAGGTTTCGGAGTTGGATTATTTTGTGCCCAACGAAAGCGAGGCGGAGACGATTGCCGGATTGCCGGCGAAGAATGTGGACGACGCGAAGCGGTGCGCGGAGAAACTGCTCGGTAGCGGCATCCGGCGGGTGCTGATTACGCTGGGCGCGAACGGCTCGCTGCTGGCGGGAAAAGAAGGCATGCAACATGTGCCGCCGTTCTTCATGAAGAGCGTGGACAGCACCGGAGCGGGGGACGCGTTTATTGGCAGCTTCGCGACTTTCCTGGGCGAGGGACTGCCGGAACGGGACGCGGTTTTGCGCGCGAATTTGTATGCGGGGCTTTCGACTTTGGGCGTGGGGACGCAGAAGTCGTTTTACGACAGGTCGCGGTTTGAGATGGAGTGGGCTTCGATTACGAAGGCGTAGCTTCGGGTCGGTCGTTCGAAAAAAAGCAACTTCTTTTCCGCGGATTTACACGGATTTTCGCGGATGTTTTTTCAGGAACTCGGGCGGGGGCGCCCGCGCTACACATTCTCGGCGCGACTCCTTCTACGCTCTTTCCATCAGCAGGACTTTTTCCGCGTCGTCAATCTCGGTCAACTTTACTTCGATTACTTCGTTGTCGGTGGTCTGGACATTGCGGCCTATGAAAGTGGCTTCTACCGGGATCTCGCGGTGACCGCGGTCGATTAGCACCAATAGCTGCACCTCGCTGGGGCGGCCATGGGAGAAGAGGGCGTCGAGGGCGGCGCGCGTGGTGCGTCCGGTGTAGAGAACGTCGTCGACGAGGACGATCTTTTTGCCTTCGATGTTGAAGCCGATCTCCGACTTCTGGACTACCGGTTTGGGGCCCAGAGTCGAGAGGTCGTCGCGGTAGAAGGTGATGTCGAGGGTGCCGACCGGGACCGGCTTCTTTTCGACCTTCTGAATCATTCTTCCGAGGCGTTCGGCGATCGGGACACCGCGGCGCCGAATGCCGACCAGGCCCAGGCCGTCGAGGCCGTCGTTTTTCTCCAAAATTTCATGGGCCAGGCGGACGAGGGTGCGCTCAATTTCGGAGGCGGACATCAGTTGCGCCTTCTGGCGGAGGGCGGCGGTTTTGCGGAGAGAATTTTTCTTGATGGTCATAGGGAACTGCGAGCTTCGAGCCGCGAGCAAACTCTTGCTGTCCGCGTTTGGCCCGGAATTTGAAATTTAGTGGAGGCTTGGCGCTGAGGTCAAGCTGGGATCGGTTGCCCGGTTTGGCGGCAAGAAAGACCGTCCGCCGCGGGTACGAAAGAATCATTGCAAACCCGGCTCGGGGTCGCTAGAGTACCTCAAAGGCAAGATATTCGAGCAAGTTACTAACCTTGGTTAGATAGGGGAAGGATTACCGCTTGAAGATTTCGCAAAAAGGGCTCTACGCGCTCGAAGCGATCTTGACGCTGGGGCATCACTACGGGTCAGGAACGGTGAAAATTCGGGACATCGCGATGGAAAACGACCTGCCCGAGAAGTTCCTGGAATTGATCCTGCTGGAGATGAAGAACGCGCGCATCGTGGAGAGCGTGCGTGGCGCCAAGGGTGGATACCAGCTGCGGCGGGCGCCGGCGGACATCTATTTGAGCGAAGTGATCCGGCTGGTGGACGGGCCGCTGGCGCCGTTTGGCGATGCGGACCAGTTGCGCAGCCTGATTGCGTCGGATGAGGATCATCGGGCGCTGTATGAGGTGTTCCTGAAAGTGCGTGACTCGGCGGCGAAGATTCTGGAGAGCACCTCGGTCGCGGACTTGATCAGCCGCGGCAAGGTGGGGAAGGCGTCGAAAGCGAAGAAGAAGAAAGATGCGGGGCTGGCGATTGTGGATGCCGCCTCGGGGGCGAAGCCTAAGTAGCTTCCGGATGCCTGAAGTCAGTTCCTGCCGAAAGATGGGTCCGCCGTGGACCCTGTGTCTCACCTCCTGCAAAACCTTTTAACCACCAAGGACACGAAGGTACAACAAGGGAAAACCTCGCACCTAAGAGTTTGAAGAAAAGCCGCTACTGGAAGACCACCGTCTTGTTCGCGTAGAGCAGGATGCGGTTTTCCACGTGCCAGCGCACGGCACGCGACAACACGATCTTCTCTATGTCACGGCCTTTTTGGATCAGGTCCTCGAGGCTGTCGCGGTGGTAGATGCGGACTACGTCCTGCTCGATGATGGGGCCGTCGTCGAGGACTTGCGTGACGTAGTGCGAGGTCGCGCCGATGAGCTTGACTCCCCGCTGAAAGGCTTGATGGTAGGGCTTGGAGCCGACGAAGGCGGGCAGAAAAGAATGATGGATGTTGATGATGTTTTCCGAGCCGAAGGTGGAGATGAAGCCGCTCGAGACGACCTGCATGTAGCGGGCTAGCACGACGAGATTGCAGCGGTGCTCGCGGATGAGCGCGAGCTGCTTCTGTTCGGCTTCCTGCTTGTTGTCTTTCGTGACCGGGATGACGAAATACGGGATGCCATAGAAGTCGGCGGTGCGTTGGTTGTCGGGGTGATTGGAGATGATGAGCGGGATGTCGCAGGCGAGCTCGCCGCTTTTGTGGCGATAGAGAAGGTCTTGCAGACAGTGGTCGTACTTGGAGACGAAGATGGCCACGCGATGGCGGTCGGAGCTGCGGGCGATGCGCCAGGTCATTTTGAAGTCGCGGGCCATGGGCGAAAAGCGCTCGGTGAATTCGGAGAAGTCGAAAGAGAGCGTGTCGAGGTCGAACTCGACGCGGGTGAGGAAGAGCTTGGAAGCTTCGTCGGCGTGCTCGTCGTTGGTGAGGATGTTGGCATTGTGGCGAAAGATGAAGTCGGAGATGGAGGCGACAATGCCGCGGCGGTCGGGGCAGGAGACGAGGAGGATGGCGGTGTTGTGCATGGCGTATAAAGAGGATTACCACAGGGTACACGGGGTTTTATAGGGGGAAGTGCGGGCGAGGATTACCGATTTCCCGAAATTCCTAGGCGGGTGGCTCGGCCTTTGCTGTTGATTTTCCTTTCCCGTTCTGAAACTGTGGGTGCCCCGTCCTTGCGATTTTTGCAAGGGCGGGTATCGATGCCGCCGATACTATGGGGTTATGCCCATGGGTCTGCATCGCACTTACGGCGCGCACCATTTGCACTTTATCACCTGCTCTTGTTATCAGCGATTGCCTTTTCTGAACGCTTCGCGGAGTCGTGACTGCTTTCTTTCAATTCTTGAACAGGTCCGGCAGAGATATCGATTCGTGGTTGTGGGCTATGTCGTGATGCCCGAGCATTTTCATTTGCTGGTCACCGAACCGGAGATTGGAAACCCTTCCACGGTCATGCAGGTTCTGAAGCAGCGCACGGCTCGCGCCCTGCTCCCCAAGGTTAGGCAGAGTGACCCGCGACAAGGGAAAACGTTAGGCGAGGAGTCACAGCCGAGAGCGTTCTGGCAGGCGCGGTTCTATGACTTCAATGTCTGGACTACGAAGAAGCGGATCGAGAAGCTTCGGTACATGCATCGCAATCCGGTGAAACGAGGGCTGGTGGCTTCAGCGGAGCAATGGCGATGGAGTAGTTATCGTTTCTATCTTCTTGACGAGGCTGGGGCGGTGCGAGTGAATGTTGGTTGGGGAAGGATTTGGTTCGGCGATCGTGTCGCGTGAGAGGAACCTCACTGCCTGCGTCCGTGGTTCCCGCCCTTGCAAAAGGCGCAAGGACGGGCACCCACTTTGTGGTGGTGTGGGCGATTAAAGGCCGGGCCACCCGGCCATTGACACCTCCAAATTGGTCACCTTGTCTTCTACTGCTCGCGATCGCACGTAACCGTTACAGCGTCCCCGCACCGACTTGCAAACTTCGGGAGACTCGCATGGTTGGCCTTAACGATTAATTTTAGGTCGAGTAATTACAGTTCGGGCACTGGTAGCGGGCCTTGCCCTTCTTCACAAAGTACATGACAAGCCCGATGGCTATTAGGATAGGCCCCATGATCCAACCAAGAATCGGAATAAGCATGATGAGGAAACCAAGCATGACAACAACCCAGGGGCTACGCGGTTGACGGAATACTACGATCATGGCGTGAGCGCATCTCGGGCATTGCCGTTGTAGCGCCGTCTGGTACTGCATTGCGGCAGCTGCCCCTGTCGCCATCTGGCTTGCGACTGTAACCTGCTCTCGATCAACATTCGGAGGCGGCGTAGGGAGCGGAAGAGTCTGAGCCCCCGCTCCCATAGTGTTTGGATTCCCGCACCTTGAACACTTATTGCTTCCTTCAGCCAGTTCCAATCCGCAGCGCGTGCAGAAAGCCATACGTTCTCCTCACGAGAAAGTCGGACTATCTTGGAAGTCAGCAAATGTATACTCGTTCTTTTCTTTTTTCGCAATAGATACTCCAGAGAACAAAGGGCGGGTCGGTGCGACCTTTGCACGGAATGCACCACTCGCTCTTTTTCATCACATTTTTATTGTCTGGCCATCACCGACAAATAACTGCAGCCCGTGTGAACATTCCCAAGGGTGCAGGAGTAAGGAGTGTGTCCGTCTCCAGAGGCGGCCCAACCCTGTCCCGTCCTTACTACTGGCTCTTTGACAAGCGAATAAGCCCATTCCCGAAACGGAACAGGTAACTAACTTCCTTCCAATTACTTAGTAAATATCGGTAAAAAATACACAGGCGATGGGGGGAGGGGGGGTACCCCTAACACGGTGATCCAATCAGCCATTTATTTCTTCAGCACCTTCAAAATCTCCCGCGCCGCATTCGCCCCCGATCCTCCCGTTAGCCCCGTTCCCGGATGCGTGCCGTTGCCGCAGAGGTAGAGATTTTCTATGGGCGTTTTGTAGCGGGCCCAATCGAGGAGCGGTCGCATGGTGAAGAACTGGTCGAGGGCGAGTTCGCCGTGGAAGATTTGGCCTCCGGTGAGGCCGTAGGTTTCTTCGAGGTCTTTCGGCGTGATGATCTGGTGCCGCAGGATCAGTTGCGGGAGATTGGGGGCGTATTGCGCGATCGTCTTGACGACGGTTTCGCCGAGGGATTTGCGCTGCGTCTCCCAGTCGGCTTTTGAGCCGTCGGCGGACTTGAGATGGTAAGGCGCGTACTGCATGTAGATCGACATGACGTGCTGTCCGGCGGGCGCGAGCGTGGGGTCGGCGAGGCTGGGGATGGCGATTTCAAGATAAGGCTGGCGCGAAAAATTGCCGTATTTGGATTCGTCGAAGGCGCGCTCGAGATAATCGATTTCGGGGCCGATCTGGAGGCGGGATTTGAGAAGGCCGTTTTCATTCTTCGACGACGCGCGGGCTTTGAGCGCGGTGAATTCGGGGAGCGCGGAGAGCGCGAGATTTACTTTTGCGACCGTGCCTGCGCTCCGGTAATTCTTGATTTTTTGCACGAAGTCGGGCGCGAGCTGAATGGGATCGACCAGCCGCATGAGCGTGCGCTTGGGGTCGGCGTTCGAGACTACGGCTTTGGCCGGAATTTCTTCGCCGGTGGTTAGGATTACGCCGGTGGCTGCGCCGTCTTTGATGCGCACCGCGGCGACCGGGGAATTCGCGCGGATTTCGGCTCCGGCTTGTTGCGCGGCGGCGGCCATGGCTTGCGTGATGGCGCCTGCGCCTCCGATGGGGAATTGCGAGTGGCCGGCGGGAGTTGGGTCGGCGGCGGCGCGGAGGAGAAGCACGAGCGCGCTGCCGGCGGACCAGGGGCCAAGCGCGGTGCCGAAGATTCCGCGCGCGGCGATGGTGGCGCGGAGGGCTTCGGTCTCGAAAAATTCGGCGACAAGGTCGGCGGCGGCCATCGGTCCCCAGCGCAGGACGCGATAGAGATCCTTCTTGCCGAGGTTGCGGATGGAGCGGCCGGTTTTGAGCATGCCCCAGAGGTCGCCGCTGGATGGGTTGTCGATGTTGGGCGGCGTGAGAGATAGGGCTTCGCTAATTACTTTGCCGATTTTGGTTAGCGCGGCGGCGAAGTCGGCGTAGCCGGTCGCGTCTTTTGCTGACCATTGGCCGATTTCCTGCGCGGCTTTTTTGACGTCGGAATAGAGCACGAGCGCGCGGCCATCGGGCAGGAGAGATACCGTACTGATATCGCTTGTCGCGAACTTCAGGCCGTGACGTTCGAGTTGCATGTCGCGGACTACGTCGGCGCGGAGAGGACCGGCAGAGTGCGCCAGCGTCGAGCAACGGAAGCCGGGATGAAACTCTTCGGTGATGGCCGCGCCGCCAACTTGCGGACGGGATTCTAGAACAAGCGGTTTGAATCCGGCTTTGGCTAGATAGAAGGCGGCGACCAGGCCATTGTGCCCAGCACCGATGATGACGACATCGCGAGTGTCAGCCATCAGGCGGCCTTCCCGTCTTTAAGGATTTCAAGCGCCGCGAGCCGCCCGGGCGCGCCCATGATGCCTCCGCCGGGATGCGTGGCTGATCCGCACATGTACAGATTTTTTATGGGCGAACGGAATTGCGCCCAACCGGCCACTGGTCGGAGGAAAAATAATTGTTCCAGCGAGAGTTCGCCCTGGAAGATATTGCCTTCGCTCAGTCCCCACTCGCGTTCGAGGTCTAACGGTGTCACCACCTGCCGATGCAAGATGATGTTTTTGAGGTTCGGCGCGTATTCGGAAATTGTGTTGACGACGTTGTCGCCGAATTTTTCTTTTTCGGTGTCCCAGTTGAGGCTGGGGGCGAGCTTGTACGGGGCGTATTGCACGAAGCAGGAGAGGATGTGCTTGCCCGGCGGCGCTAGTGACGTGTCGGTCAGCGTCGGGATAACCATGTCGATGTAGGGACGGCTCGACCAGTGTCCGTACTTGGCTTCGTCGTAAGCCTTCTCCATGTAGTTAACGGATGGCGAGATCGACATTGCTCCGCGGAGATGCGCGCCGACGCCGGGGAGACATTTGAATTCTGGCAGGGCGTCTAGCGCCATGTTGACTTTGCCGGAAGAGCCTCGGAATTTATAGCGCTTCACGCCTTCCATGAATTCGGCGGGCAGGTGGCCGGGGTCGATCATCTTCGTGAACGTTAGCCGCGGATCAACGCTGGAGGAGATTACGTCGGCGTGGATTTCGTCGCCATTTGAGAGCACCACGCCGTGGGCGCGGTTGTTCTTGACGAGAATCTGCTCGATTCCGGCTTCGGTGCGAATTTCGACTCCCGCTTCGCGGCCCGCGCCGGCGATAGCGTTCGAGATCGCGCCGGTGCCGCCGCGCGCGAATCCCCAGGCCCGGAATGCGCCGTCGATCTCTCCCATGTAGTGATGAAGCAGTACGTACGCGGTGCCGGGCGAGCGCACGCCGAGAAAAGTGCCGATGATGCCCGAGGCGGACATCGTGGCTTTGAGCACGTCGGTCTCGAACCACTGGTCGAGGAAGTCGACGGCGCTCATGGTCATGAGCTGGACCTGGTTGTATTTGTCCTCGCTCGACATGCCCTGAAAGCGGCGTCCGATGAAGAGGAGCTTCATCAGTTCACGCGGATTGAGCGTCGACGGGTCGGGCGGGATCATGCCGAGGATGGGTTTGACGAAGCGGCACATGGCCTGCATGGCTTTGCCGAATTCGTCGTAGGCTTCGGCGTCGACGCGCGAGTGGCGGGCGATTTCGCGGTGCGTCTTGCCGTGGTCGTTGACGCGCCAGAGATAGTCGCCGTTCGGCATGGGCGTGAACGTGCCGTCGAGCGGGAGGATTTCGAGGCCGTGGCGTGGGAGGTCGAGGTCGCGGATGATTTCAGGCCGGAGGAGTGACACGACGTAGGAGCAGACGGAAAATTTGAAGCCGGGAAAGACTTCTTCGGTACAGGCCGCTCCGCCGAGGACGTGCCGGCGTTCGAGGACAACGACTTTCTTGCCGGCCTTGGCGAGATAGGCCGCGTTGGTGAGGCCGTTGTGGCCTCCGCCAATCACGATTACATCGTAGCTGCTAGCCACTGGCTTCTAGCTCCTGGTGCCTCAGGTCTTTAGTCTTAGGTCTTGGGTCTCAGGAAACGCAATGATACGCGGGAAGCGAGAAATCAGGTAGCGGGATCAGAGGCCGCTGGGGAGAACCGTCCATTGAATGAGGCGGGACATGGACGTTCATTCTATTTGAGAAACGAAAAGTTGTCGCTGGGAAAGTTGGCGCTTATAATCCGCATTCTGGATTTGATTTCCTTCGTGTTCCTTAGTGTCCTTCGTGGTTGAGAAGAGCTATCTACCACCAAGGGCACTAAGGTTCACGAAGGAAGCCTACTGCGAGGTCTGCTTGCCAATCGGAACCGCGTTTCACGAAAGAACTTTCGCGCTCTGCCACAGCTTGAATTACCGCGAGTGGTCGGGATATTACACCGTCAGCGTGTATGAGGTGCACCATGAGCATGAATACAACGCGATTCGGAATGCTTGCGCGCTGATCGATATTTCGCCGCTCTACAAGTATTTGATCAGCGGGAAGGATGCGACTCGGCTGGTCAATCGCGTGATTACTCGCGACATTAATAAAGTTGCGGTGGGCCAGGTGATCTACGCCTGCTGGTGCGATGAGGATGGCAAGGTCATCGACGACGGCACGATTACGAGACTAGAGGAGAACAAGTATCGGTGGACTGCGGCGGACCCGAGCCTGCGGTGGTTCCGGCAGAGCGGCGTGAACATGGATGTGACGGTCGAAGATATTTCGGAGCAGACGGCGGCGCTGGCCTTGCAGGGGCCGGCTTCGGCGCGGCTTCTGAAATCGGTGGCGCAGGCGGATATCGCGAATCTGAAATATTTCCGGAAGACTAGCGGGACGATTGCCGGCGTGCCGGTGGACATTTCGCGGACTGGGTATACGGGCGATTTGGGGTATGAAATTTGGATTCCATGGGATTCGGCGGTGCGGGTTTGGGATGAGTTGATGGAGAAGGGGAAGCAGTTCGACATCCACGCAGCCGGAATGCTGGCGCTGGATGTGGCGCGCGTGGAGGCAGGGTTGCTGCTGATCGAGGTGGACTACATCAGCTCGAAGAAGGCGCTGATTCCGTCGCAGAAGTACTCGCCGTTTGAGTTGGGCTTCGGGAAGATGGTGCATCTCGACAAAGAAAATTTTATTGGGAAGCGGGCGCTGGAGCGGGACGCAAAGAACGGCGTCGAGCGGCAGTTGGTGGGATTGGAAGTGGATTGGGTGGAGGTGGAGGAGCAGTTTGATAAGTTTGGATTGTCTCCGGCAGCACCTACGCAGGCTTCGCGCCTTGCGGTTCCTATTTATGACGGCGATCGGCAGATCGGAAAGGCAACTACGACTGCGTTTTCTCCTTTGCTGAAGAAGTTAATTGCGCTCGCGAGTGTAAGTGGTGACTACTCGAAGAATGGTACGAAGCTGCAGATGGAATTGACGATTGAGGCGCAGCGCATGAAGACTACCGCTACTGTTGTGCCTTTGCCTTTCTTTAATCCTAAGAGGAAGACGGCTACACCTGCTTAGGGTTTGAGAGACTTCTTACCACCAAGGACACGAAGGTACACGAAGGAAAACCGACTACCACAGGGGTCCACGGGGTTACACAGCTTGGACACAAGATTGGCGCGGGAATTTTGATTCCCGCGCCTTTTTTCTTGCTACTTGGAGAATGTGTCGTATTGGCGTAGAAACTTCGCTGGTTTGTAGGTTTCGAAAGCTGGAGCGGCGGCGACTGCCTGGCCGTTGACTTCGATTACGTTCAGGCTTGGGCCTAGCCCGCTGGCTTCGTTGTTGAGCGTTGTTGGACTGAGGTTTTTCCATTTGCCGCCGCTGAGCCGGAGTTCGAGCGATTGCAGAGCCGTGATGATTTCTGCCGGGCTGAATTCGCAGTGCCCTGCGCGGTGGACGAAGATCTGCTTGAGGTCGGCTTTGTCTCCTGCCTTGCCGACGACCGAGGCGTAGGCGTTTTCTTCCTGAACGGCAACCAGGCCGTCGCCGGTCGTGTGCATGGTGAGAACCGGGACGGAAATCTGCCCGTCGTAGATGACGTAGTCCTTGAGATAGGTGAGAGCGCCGGGGTCGGCTTGAATACGTTGCGCAGACTTGAGCGTGGCGAGATCGGCGTTCAGATCGAGTCCGGCGGCGGTGTAGAGTGCTTGCACTTCGTCATAATCAACGGACTTTTTCAGCTGCGTGAGATAGTTCACGCCGTTATTGAAAGACCCATTGCCTCCGGCGCGGCTTTCGAGTTCGGCGCGGTAATCAAACACGAACGGGAAGTCGACGTTTTCCATCCATTGGAACTGATTGGCTTCGCGGGTGGTGTAGTCCGTCTGCGCTGGCTCGGGCGAAGTGGGATCGTACCAGCCGGGTGTATCGGCGAGCGCGGCGGTGAGGGCGATCCGCGCCTGGCCCTGGGCGGTGGCTTGTGCGGCGATGAGGACACCCTCGGCCGCCGTAAGGTTCGCAGTCGGATTGCTGATGTGAACGACCTGAAGTAAGCCGCCGGCGAGTAGCGTATTGAAGGCGAACTCGGCGTCCAGCGCCTGATTCCAGGTTCCGACCGCGCCCCCGACTACTCCGCACATGGGAACGGCGCCGCTGAATTGGCTGGGATACTCCTGAACGAGGGCAGCGGTGATCATGCCGCCGAGGGAGACTCCCCAGGCGATGATGGTTTTGGGTGTGCCAACCGCGCTTTCGAAAGCCTGGACCGTGGATATCTGGTCAGGAACAGCTTGCTGGACAGCCCATCCCGTGGAGGCATAAGAGGACCCTGCGAGGGCGTAGCCGGCTCCGAGAAGATAAGCACCCGTCAGTGGGTCGGTCACATCGGTCGCATTGTTGGAGTGGCCGGGCGGGTTGTATCCGTGGCTGAAAAGAAGCAGAGTGCCGTTCCAGGGAGCGGGTACGTCGATGACGTAAGTGGCACCGTCGGAGAGCGTGCCGGTGATGTGTTGTTGGGCGGTTGCGGACAGGGAGAAGACGAAAACAAAGGTTGCTGCGACAAGAGAAAGCAGCGCACCTCTCGAGGGGATCTGCATGGGAATCCTCCGGGCGGAGCGAATGAAATAGCCGGGCAAGATGGGGAGGGTCCCGGCGGGCGTCGGGAAGTTTGTACCTTTTGCGGGGAGATTGTCAACTGGGTGAGGCGTGGAAATTAGCGGTGAACTCTTTTGGCGGCGGGGACGCCGCCACGACCGCCGGTGGGCCGCCGGCGCTACGTTTTACTTGGTGAAGGCGTCGTAAGGGCGAAGGAATTTTGGTGATTTGTAAGTCTCGAAGGCTGGGCTGGTGTAGACGTACTGATTGTTCAAATACAGGTAGTTGTAATAAGGGCCGAGGGCGATGGCGACATTATCAAGCGAGTTGACGCTGAGGCCTTTCCATTTTCCGGTGTTGAGCCGAGTGAAGAGAGCTTCGACTGCGGCTACTGTTTCGGCGGGCGTAAAGGTGCAGTGACCGGCGCGATGGACGAAGACATCGTGGACTAACGCTTTGTTGCCTTCTTGAGTCGCTGTGGAGAGGTAGGCCTGCTCGTCTTCGACGGGAACCAAGCCGTCGCCGTCGGTGTGCAGAGCGAGGACCGGGCCCGGGAGTTGGCCGTTGAAAATGATGTTCTGGATTAGATAATTTTCGGCCTCTGGGTCGGAACCGATGCGGGGAGCCTTGGAGAGCGCGAGGAGATCTCCGTTGAGGCTTAGGCTGGCGGCTTTGTAGAGAGCTTGAACCTCGGGATAGACCGCCGAGCGCTGGAGTTGCTTGGTGTAGTTCACGCCGGTATTCCAGGAAGGATTGCCTCCGGCGCGGGATTCGAGTTCGGCGCGATAGTAAAAGGCGAATGGAAAAACGTCGTAGGCGAGCCAGTAGAACTGGTTGATCTCCTGCGTGGCGTAATCAGTGGGCGACGGAGGAGGAGAACCTGGATCCCACCAGCCGGGCACATCGACGAGGGCCGACGTGAGGGCGATGCGGGCCTGGCCTTGCGCTGTGCCCTGCGCATAGCCGAGCCAGCCTTCCGCGTTGTTGAAGTCAGTGACCGGGTCGGTGAGATTGACGACTTGCAGACCGTTACCCGCAACGAGCGTGTTAAAGGCGAAGGCCGAGTCGAGCATTTCGTTGAAGAAGCCGACGGCTCCTCCGACTACGCCGCACATCGGCATGGCGGCAGCGAAGCGGTCGGGATATTGCTGAATGAGTCCGGCGCTGATAATGCCACCCATGGAGTGTCCCCAGGCGATGGTGGTCTTGGGCGTGCCGAACATGGACTCGAAAACGTCGAGCGTGGAAACCTGGTCGGGCAGAGCGTCGTGGACGGCCCAGCCTGTTGTCGAGTAGGAGGAGCCGGCGAGCGCGTAGCCGTTGTTGAGCAGGAACGTGGCGGTTGAGCCATCACCCGCGTCGTAGGCAGTGAGCGCGGAGCCGGGAGCCGTGTAGCCGTGGCTGTAGAGGAGAAGCGTGCCGTTCCAATTCGCGGGAATATCCATTACGTAGTTCGCGCCATCGGAGAGAGTCCCGGTGATGTGCTGTTGGGCGGCGAGGCTGGCGGTGAGCGCCACTCCGACGACGAGGGCCAACGAGAGACGGATCCCACACGACATAAATCCCCCAAAAGAAAAACTCGCTGCATCATCGCAGCGCTGAAGCGCTGCGCCACCCTAAACCGGATTGATCATCCCAACGGTCGTTACGGTGTCAGCCTGAACAGCGTGCCGCCGCCGTTCGTGCCGCCGACTGGCGTGCTGCCCCAAAGACTGCCGGCTGGGTCGAATGTTAGTCCGTAATTCGGGTAGGAACCGTCGCGACCCTTACCGAAAAGATGCCCGAGTTTTTCTTTCCACTGTCCGTGCGCGAACTTGAGGCTGAAGACGGTGCCGCAGTCGCAAGATGGGCGGCCGCCGGTGGTGGTCGTGCCCATCAGCGTTGTGGGATTGGTGAACAGGAGCGTTGAAGTTGGGAAACTTCCGTCGGTGCCGCCCTGGAAGTTGTAGAGAATATTTTCCTGCCAGGCACCGTTCGGGCCATGCGCGAGCTGGAAGACCGTGCCGACGCCATACTGTCCGCCGAAATAAGTTGTGCCGTAGAGATTGCCTGCGTCGTCGAGCGTGAGGCCGCCGTAGGGGTTGGCGGCGTCAGGCATGCCTTTGAAGTCGTAGAGCGGGGTGAATTTCCAGGAGCCTGAGCCGGTGGGTGAGAGTTGATAGACTGCGCCGGCTCCGACGTCGCCCCCGAGTTCGCTTGTGCCGTAAAGATTGCCGGCGGAATCGATGAGCAGGGCGCCGAGCGATCCAACCGCGCCATCTTTCTTGCCGGTGAAAGCGTGGAGGACTCGCTGCACCCAGCCATTCGGCGTCGGAGAGAGTTCGAAGACGACGCCACTGCCGTGTTTGCCGCCGTCAGGCGCGGTGCCGTAAAGATCTCCGGCGGCGTCCCAGATGAGCGGGCTGCCGGGGCCAAAGCCGTCGTCTCCGCCGGTAAAGCTGTAGAGCGTGAGTAGAGCCCAACTGCCGCCGGAGTTTGTGAGTTCGAAAACGCCGCCGCAGCCATCTCCGGCGCAGATGCCGCCGTAGCCACCGGCGACTGCGGTGCCGTAGAGATTTCCGGCCGAGTCGAGAATGACGCCGCCGTGCGGATCGGAGCCGTCGCCGCCGCCCTCGAAGCTGTAGAGAACTTGTTCTTCGCCGGCGGGTGTGACCATGAAGATGGTGCCGAGGTCGGAGTCGCCGCCGGCCGCGGTAGTGCCGTAGGCATTGCCGGCGCTGTCAAAGACGAGGCGGCTGGCGGGATTGACGCCATCGAATCCCGCTCCGAAGTTGTAAGTTCGTTTGTACCCGGCGGCGTGGCAGATGCCTAAGAGAGTGAATGACGTTGCGGCGATGAGGCTGGCTTTCCGGAATATGGCGCAGAGCTGGGAGGTCATGGTGGTCCTTCCTTCACGCGGGGGACGCTTCGAGGGGAGCGGCGCGGGAGAACTATAGCACTAAACGGGGCTTGGGAAGCCGGGTTCGTAGGGGGCAGGGCGAAGAAAGTCAGTTAGACCACGAAGGGCACGAAGGTGCACGAAGCAACTCGAACATCGGACTACTCCGGCGCCACGGTTTTGTGGCTTTGCCGCTTCCAGTAGAGATAGCCGGGGACGCCGAGCAGGATGATGCCTGCGCCAACGAGCGCCTGGATCGGGCGCGTGACGATTGTGTTCAACGTCCAGGCGCCGCCGATGAGAACGTAGATTGCCGGAAGCCACGGATATCCAGTGCAGCGGTAGGGGCGCTGGATGTCGGGCCGTCTCCAGCGAAGAAGGAACAGGCCGATCACCGTGAGCGTGTAGGAAACCACCATACCGAACATCACGAAGGTGTAGAGATCATCGTAGTGCCCGCTCAATGTGAGGATAGCGGCCCAGACGCTTTGTCCGATGAGGCTGAAGGCCGGCGTGCGCCACTTGGGATGGACAATCGCCATGCGGCGGAAGAAGACCCCGTCCTGCGCCATTGCCATGTAGACGCGCGCGCCGGAGAGCGTGCAGGTGGCGGCCGCGCTGAAACATGAGATCGCGATCATGGCCGACAGCCAAAAAGCCGCGCGCGGTGAAAAGAGAACAGCAGCAGCGGCGTGAGCTATCGTTTCGTGTTTGGCGACCTCGCTCAGCGGCATGGCGTAGACGTACGCCATGTTCATGGCGAGGTAGATTGCGCCGACAGCGAGAACTCCGAGGACCATGGAGCGCGGGACGTTGCGGCGTGGATCTTTCACCTCGCCAGAGACCCACGTGATGTAGACCCAGCCGTCGTAAGCCCAGAAGACGGCGATCAAACCCACGCCCAGAGCGGAGATGAGCTGGCTCGGGCTCAGGCCCATGGTCAGGCCGCCCGAGGTTGGCGCGGTGAAGTTTGACCAGTGTCCTTTGCCGATGGCGAATCCGACAACGACGAAGAAGGCCATCGCGCCGAATTTTGTCCAGGTGGACACGTTCTGGAGCAGCGCGCCCCAGCGCAGGCCGACTACGTTTACATAAGTGAGGATGAAGATCAGGATCAGACCGACGAAGTGTGCGCGTGTGAAGACGATGCCGAGGGCGGAGAAGATGACGCGATCCTGCGAGATCGTCGGAATAATGTTGCCCATGTACGCCGCGGCAGCGACGGAGAGCGCGGCGATCGAGCCCCCGTTGCCGACGGCGAAGAGCATCCAGCCGTAGAGGAACGCGACGAGGTCTCCGTAGGCTTCGCGCAGATAAATGTATTGCCCGCCGGAATCGGGGAACATGGAGCCGAGTTCGGCGAAGGCGACGCAGGCGCAAAGCGAGATGGCGGCGCCGAGGATCCAGACGAGAAAGAAGAGCTTCGTGTTCGGCAGAGGACCAGCGATGTCTTTGGCGGTGAGGAAAATTGAGGAGCCGACGATGCCGCTCACGAGGAGGAGGACGGAGTCGAGGAGTCCTAGACCACGGATGAGACTGGGCTGATCATTTTTCTTTTCCTGTTCCGGGATCGTGACCGTGGGATTCATCTCAGGTTGATGTTCATCCCATCGCTAATTCGTCGGCAGATTCTAGTGCGGTGCCGCAGCGGCGGCAGATTACGGCCGAGCAGTCGCCGCAGGTGAGCGGGTCGGTGACCTCGATGGCGCACACTGGACAGTAGAGCACGGGCGGAGTTTTGCGCTCGGACGCCGACTTTGGGGCTGTCTCCATGTGCTCGGAATGTAACACAGAGTATTTCGGCGGCGAGAGGAAAAGTGCGGGGCGCGTCACGTCGAGTCTCAGGGTGTAGGGGGCCTTCGACTCCGCGTTGTCTTCACTTCATGAAGACAATGCTCCGCTCAGGATGACAAGGGGCTAGAAAACGCTCAGGGCTAATTTTCCGGCTTGCGCAGAACGGGATTGCCCGCCGCTGGCGGTAGCGAGATGGGGAATTGCCAGACTCTTCCCTTGGAGTAGACGGAGAGGATGAAGTCTTCGTGCTCTTTCCACGGGCCGATGAATTTGTTTCTTGTGGGAAACAGGACCCAGCCGTGCGCTTCGGGATTGCCGGAGTTGAGCGTGGCCGATGAGAGATATTGCGTGGAGAGAAATTCGATGAACTCGGCGCCTTCTTTTTCGTCGATGCGGAGGCGGGCGACTTTTTCGTCCTTGCGCTCCGGATGCTTTTTGATTTCGCGCTCGGTGTCAAAGACCTTTGTGTCGAGATCGTTCTGCAATTTGTTTTGCAGAAGCGCCGGGTCCATCGTGGTTTCGATCACGTCGTGATGGCGGACGTAGTCGAGACGGAGGTCGGCAGGGAAGTCGAAATTGCCGGCGCCCTTGTAGTTGAAGGCGAGATACAGGGCGAAAGTGCGATAGAAGCCGTGGTGAAGACTCTTGGCCAGTTCCTGGGGGTCGACGATGAGGTTGAGATCGAAATCCTTCTCGGTGAGGGTCCAGTGGAGGCGGTCCTGAGTGTCGCGTTCGAAGGTGCAGCCGGGAGCGCCATCGGTCCAGCGGACGGTTGGAACCGCTGGCTTCTTCCTGGCGAGTGCGAGGCTCGGCAGAAGGGTTGCGCATAGCGCGGCGATGATGATGGTTGAAGTAACGCCGAGGAACTTCATTGCCGGCGAGTGTACCGCGTTTTAGGCGGGGAGGTCACGAAGTCGGCTGGCGGCGCGCGGTTCGAGTGCGATGCGAGTCTGATATGATCGAAAGACGGTGGGGCGCGTAGCTCAGTTGGTAGAGCAACGCCCTTTTAAGGCGTGGGTCGCAGGTTCGATTCCTGCCGCGCTCACCAAGAAACGACTTCTTCTCCGCGGGGTTTCGCGGATCGATCCTTAGGAAGAAAAACCCAGTCTGTTTTGCTGGTTTATTTGGCCCTCTGTTTGAGGGCCTTACATTTTTGTAGGCACTGATTCGTGCAGGGAAATTCATAAGAGAAAATGACTGAGATTTCTTGCCGTGGCTTGCTGTTTGATCTGGATGGCGTGCTGATTGATTCGACTCCAGCCGTATCGCGGGTGTGGCATCGGTGGGCGCTGGAGCATGGGTTTGATCCGGAGAAAGTGGTGATGATGGCGCATGGACGGCCTAGCCGGGCGACCATCAAGGATCTGCTGCCAAATTCTGATATTGAGGCGGAGGATCGCGAGGTTGAACGGCGGGAGATAGAAGACCTTGAAGGCGTCGTGCCACTGGCAGGCGCACTTCAATTGTTGCAGGCGTTGCCGGCGGAGCGGTGGACGATTGCGACTTCGGGGACGCGTCCGCTCGCTACTGTACGGCTGCGAGCGGCCGGGTTGCCGATTCCGGACTCGATGATTACTGGCAGTGAGGTGAAGATCGGGAAGCCTGACCCAGAGCCGTATTTGAAGGCCGCGGCTTTGCTGGGATTTGCGGCGGCGGATTGCGTCGTGGTGGAAGATACGGCGGCAGGCGTGCGGTCCGGTCGGGCTGCCGGGGCGCGCGTGATCGGGTTTACGACTACGATGTCGGCCGAGGAACTTCGAGACGCGGGAGCAAACTGGATATTGCACGATTGCCGGGATATTCGGGTGCAGTCGGTGGATGGTGACTTGAGGCTTGCGCTTGGGGAACAGTGATCGGCATTGCTTGTGTTCTGGCTGTCGTCTAGAATCGTCCGTCGCTTTGAGTGTCGTGTTGGGATCGAGAAAAATCTCAAAACGCAGAGAGCGCTGAGGTTGCGCAGAGGGCGCGGAGAAGGGATCTTGTGATCATAGGCGTTCCTAAAGAAATCTATCCGGGAGAGCGGCGGGTGGCGCTGGTGCCATCCGTGGTGCCCACGCTCACCAAGGCGGGATTCGAGGTTCAGGTTCAGGCGGGCGCCGGGATCGATGCTGGATATGCCGACTCGCTTTATGCCGATAAGGGCGCGAAGATTGCCGCAGATCGCGCCGCTGTGTTTGGCGTGGCGGACATTGTTGTGCAGGTGCTCTGCTACGGGGCGAACGACGTTAATGGAAATGGCGATGTGCCTCTCTACCGGCGGGGGCAGATACTCACGGGATTCATGCGGCCATTCGGAGAGGCCCAAGTCCTCCAGGCGATCGCCGGGGCGGGTGTGACTTCGTTTTCGGTCGAGCTTATGCCGCGTACGACGCGTGCACAAAGCATGGATGCGCTGTCGTCGATGGCGACAGTCGCGGGATACAAAGCTGTCCTGATGTGCGCGGATACGCATCCACGAATTTTCCCGATGCTGACAACCGCGGCGGGGACCGTCACTCCGGCGCGCGTGTTTGTCATCGGATGCGGCGTTGCGGGGTTGCAGGCGATCGCTACCGCGAAGCGGCTGGGCGCGGTGACTTCGGCTTACGATTTGCGTCCGGCTGTGAAAGAGCAGGTACAAAGTTTGGGCGGGCGGTTTGTGGAGTTGCCGATCGAGGCGAAGGATGCGCAGGACGCGCGCGGCTATGCGCGGGCTCAGGATGAAGAGTTTTACCGGAAGCAACGGGAGTTGCTCGGGAAAGTTGTGCAGGAGAGCGATGTGGTGATTACGACCGCGGTGATTCCGGGCAAGAAGGCGCCGATTCTGGTGACCGAGGAGATGGTGAAGGGAATGGCTCCGGGGTCAGTGGTGTTGGATCTGGCGGCGGAGCGCGGCGGGAACTGCGAGATTACCGAGCCGAAAAAGACCGTGGTGAAGTACGGCGTCAAGATTATCGGAGACATCAACCTGGCGTCGCAGGTGCCTTATCACGCGAGCATGATGTATGCCAAGAACCTGACTACGTTCCTTACTTATCTGGTGAAAGATCAGAAGGTGAATTTGAATCTTGAGGACGAGATCGTGCGGGAGACGCTGGTTACCTGCGATGGAGACATCGTGCAGGCGAGAGTGAGGGAGTTTCTTAAGTTGCCCGGAAAAGGTTGAGAAAAAACCTTGAACCACCGGGTTCACGGGTTTCACAGAAAAGCTTTGAAACGCTGAGAGGGCTGAGGTTTCGCAGGGAACGCTGAGAAAAATCTTTAACCACTAAGGACACGAAGGGGCACTAAGGTCGATTTGATGGAGGATCAATGAATAGTAGTTCTACCTTGATTAACGCGCTTTTTATTTTTGTGCTGGCTGGGTTTATTGGGTTTGAGGTGATACGGCGCGTTTCTCCTTTGCTGCATACGCCGCTTATGTCGCTGACTAACGCTCTGGACGCGATCGCAGTGGTTGGCGCGATTGTGCTGGTCGGCGAGCATAAGAGCACGCTCTCCTTCGTGTTTGGATTTATCGCGGTGGTGGCCGCCACGAGCAATATCGTGGGCGGATTCTTCATCACCGACCGCATGTTGAAAATGTTCAAATCGAGCCGTCCTGCGACCAAGTCATGAGCCCCGAATTTGCCGGTAGTCAAGTTGTCATCGAAGTCCTGTATCTCATCGCCAGCGTTCTGTTCATTCTTTCGCTGAAGTGGATGAGTTCACCCACCACCGCGCGTCACGGCATCTGGGCCGGAGAAGCGGGCATGCTGCTGGCCATTATCGGAACGCTACTGCGCCAGGGCCTGCATGATTACCACATGATCGCGATCGCGCTGGTGCTGGGCGCGATCATCGGCGTGCCGCTCGGCAATGTGGCGATGACGGCGGTGCCACAGCGGACTGCATTGAGCCATGCCTTCGGCGCGCTCTGCGTCACGCTGGTGGGCTCGGCGGAGTTTTATCTAAGGACGCCGGATATTTCGCGGTTCATGATGTCGGTGCTGTCGATCGAGGTGATCCTCGGCGGATTGACGGTCACAGGCAGTTTGATGGCGGCGGGGAAGTTGCAAGAGGTTCTGCCGCAACGGCCGCTGACTTACAAGGGACAGAATTTCGTTAACTTCCTGTTGCTCGCGGTTGCGCTGGTGATCGCGGTCACGCTGGTGCTGCATCCGGAGAACAAGCAATTGTTCCCGTTCATGATCTTGCTGGCGCTGACGTTTGGCGTGCTGCTGATTATTCCGATCGGTGGCGCTGATATGCCGACGGTGATCTCGTTGTTGAATGCGTACGCCGGGTTGTCGGCGGCGGCAATGGGCTTTGTGCTCGACAGCAAGTTACTGATCATTGCCGGAGCGCTCGACGGATCGTCGGGCCTCATCCTCTCGATCATCATGTCGAAGGCGATGAATCGGTCGTTCACGAATGTGTTATTCGGAGCATTCGGACAGGTGCAGACGTCGGCCGCTGCGGGCGAGGCAAAGCCGGTTCGGAGCGCGACAGCGGAGGAAGCGGCGGCCATTCTCTCGGCTGCGAATCGCGTGATCGTAGTGCCCGGCTATGGAATGGCAGTGGCGCAGGCGCAGCATAAGGTTCGCGAGCTCTACGACGCGTTGACCAAGCGCGGTGTCGATGTGCGCTTCGCGATCCATCCCGTTGCCGGCCGCATGCCGGGACACATGAACGTACTGCTTGCCGAGGCAGATATTCCTTACGACCGGCTGGTCGAGATGGACGAGATCAATGGCGACTTTCCCCAGACGGATGTGGCGCTGGTCATCGGAGCCAACGATGTTACGAATCCGGCGGCAAGGTCGGATAAGACGAGCCCGATTTATGGCATGCCGATTCTCGACGTCGACAAGGCGCACACCGTGATGGTGATCAAGCGGAGCATGAACCCAGGGTTCGCTGGTATTGATAATCCGCTCTACTATCTGGATAACAACCTGATGTTGTTCGGCGACGCGAAGGCGTTTGTCGGGCACATTGTCCGCGAGCTGGGCGGAGGACACTCGTAGTCGTCCGGCTCGTTCCTGCCAGAGAACTAAGAAATCACCGCAATTGCGCGATTGGACTTGCGAAAGAGCGCCTAAGAACACGAATGGTGGGGGTGAAGCTGGAGGCGGACTTCAGTCTCGCGAGAGAGGAGGATCGCGAGACTGGGGCCCAGGTAAATAATCAGGCAGCTTTCTTACTCTGCCTGAGTTTTGCCCACCGCGCTTTTTGAGCGAGAGATATTCTCCGTCGACCTGCAGCGGAGAGCACGCGCCTGGTGCGTTGGGAGCCTCCGGTTATGCCAGTTCCGCGGGTTAGCTTTTCAAGAGCTGCAATTGCCTCCCCGAGTTTCTGGACCTGGTTTTGTGCGTCCCGGCGTTCCTCACGGAGCCGAGCCAGTGCTTTTGCGATGTTTGTCATTCAGTAGGTACCCCCTCAGGTAACTATCGCGGTAATTGTATTACTAGGTTCGGTATGACGCCACATTTATTAACAAGAAAGAAGAATTAGTCGTCCCAGAACGGTGACTGGGGGGATGAGGATTCCCGGTTCGAAACGGGATTATCCGATGGGGGGGAGAAGACTGGAAGATCCGACCAAGAAGAAAGTTCCAACGGCAAGGCTATAGATGGCAGTCAAAGCCGTAACCACGATCTTGAAGTAGGGCAGGCGCGAGCTAACGCCAAATAGTCCCACTGCCAACCCAGTCATAATCGTATTCATGACCAGCAAGCCGCCAATAAACATGGCCAGTCCGAGAAACCCCTTACTCACTCCACCGAGATTAGCAGCCAGAAGAAAGATCAGCAGTTGGCTCGGCGTTTCGGCACCCAGGCCATGAACTACGCCAATCATGACAACGGACTTTGGCGTGTAATTCCAGGTCTTAACGGCCGGTTTGGGAATGTCATGGTCGTGGAAATAACTCTTCATCTTCCAATGCAGCCAGCGCAGGGACTTGGCCATGAGGTGGAAGCGGCTCTTTGGTTCAGTGTTGCCTTGGAATAAGGACCCGAGAACGTAGATTCCGAGGACGAGCAAAGTCACGCCAACGAGACGTTCGGCGATGCGATCCATGCCATGAGGAAGCGAGAGCTGAAAGACGATCACCAGGGTGCCAAGAACAGCGACGGTAGCGGCGTGGCCCAAGGCGTAAAGCAATCCCAGGCGCATGCCTTGCCAACGGTCGGTCTGCACGCTGGTGATGTCGGTAATGGCCGCGATGTGGTCGTAGTCGAAGCCGTGGTGAAAGCCCAGGATGGCTGCCGAGAGAAGAGCAAGTTGAAGGGTGTTCGGGGCGATCGTCATGATTCTTCCGGGGCTTACCTTAAGAGCTCTCATTGTTCCATAAGGCGGCCAGAATCGGAAATAGGGAGGTGGCAGTGGCGGAAGGGCTACACGAAAGTTCGTGAGGTCTAATCTCAGTTAACCCTTGGGCCTGGGAAATGCCGATAAAATGAGCGTATCCAACAGCAATCGGAGGTCGGAGTGATGTCGATACGTCCTTATGGAGCGATGGCAGTCCTGTGCATGGGGCTGTTTTGTTTTGCGCCTAGTTTGCGAGGCCAGAACGGTGGTGCTGGCGGGCATGTTGGCGTGCCGCAAGGATGGTCCGACCGCAGCCTGGTGTTCAGCCTCAATGGCCTGTCGCAATATCCGAACCTGATGGATCAGGAGCCGCGAATTCGGCACCAGGTGATGCAGCGGTTTCAAGAGCTGAATCCGGAGTTCTTTCGGGATTTTACGAGCAACGGAATCACAGCCGACAATCCATCACCGCGGGACTGGAATGTCAATTTCGTGAGAGGCCGTGTGCCGGACAGCATGTATCCGGCCAAATTTAGCTTTAATCCGGGAGCCCCCCCGGATTGCACCAACGACTATGTTGTGTTCGGCCTGAATGTCGTCGGTGCAAAGGGTAAACAAGCGAACTTGGTCGCGTTCAATAATCTCTATTCCGGACCGGGCGGCATTTGTGGAGCGGCGCCGACTGTCTTGTTTGCTTATGACGTGTCGACGCAAACTGGAGGAAAGGTCAATCTTTCTCCGGTGATATCACTGGACGGAACCAAGATTGCCTTTGTGGAATCCGCCACCGGGCAAACCATTTTCCACGTGTTGACGTGGGTAGCAGGCGAGGGTGGGATCACCACGGCCGTTGTGCCCAGCAACATGACATCGCTCCAGGTTTCCGCGACAGCGACGAGCACGACTTCCGCGCCGTGGGTTGACTACACGAATGATGTCGCCTACGCCGGCGTGGACGGCGGCTTGATGTACAAGATCAACGGCGTTTTTAATTCGACGCCGGCGTTGGCGGGAGGGGCATGGCCGGTGACGGTCAGCGGGGGACACAAACTCACTCCGCCGGTGCTCGACAGTCAGCTTGGGCTGTTGATGATCGGGAGCGCGAACGGCAACCTTTATTCAGTCAATTCGACGACTGGAGTGCTTTCCGTGCTGGTAGTGGGAGCTGCCGGAAAAACGAGCCCCGGAATTATTCCTCCGCCCGTGGTGGATATCACCAACGGAACGACGTTTGTTGTCGATGCTAACGATGGCACGTCGGCCGTGCTGGTGGAAGTAGACACTGCAACCCTTACCCAGATAGCGAAGGCCAGGATCGGATTAGGTTCGGTGAACAAGACGGCACTAACGCTGGGACAGCCGGCCTTCACCAACGACTACTACAACAATCCCTCTGCGGGCCAGGTACGCCTTTGCGGCACGGGCGCCGCCGATACCACCCCATGGCAATACGGCTTCGGCTTTGTTGGCCGCACGATGAAGACTACCGCCGCTTTCTCGCAGCAGCTTCTTATTTCAACCGCGGCCGTGTGCACCAACTGGACTGAGTTCTTCAACCCGAATGTCGGCGCCGGGACGGATTTCTTTTTCTTCGGGCTGACGCAGGACTGCACGGGAGCGGGGACTTCGGGATGTGTGGTAGCGGCGACCACAGAAGGCGGGGCGTTGCTTACGGCTGATGTTCCTGGCGGGCCGAGCGGGATCGTGATTGACAACTACAGCACGGCGGGACAAGCGTCGAGCATTTACCTCTCATCTGAAACGGGAAGCACCGGCTACAAGTTCACACAGAACGGACTGCAGTAGCGCGCTCAAGTCTGCGGCAAAGCTAGAGCTGCGACAAGTCAAAGGCCCTGCTCCGGTTTGTTTCCCGGGAACAGGGCCTTCGTGCTTGCGTGGAGGACTGCTGCTAGTCGCCGCAGGCAGAACTTTGCGCCAAGCTACTCCTTGGAGGGCTGCCAGCCTTTGTCAGTGCTCACTAGGAGCACGGTGATTTTGGTCGGACCGGCATGGTAGAAAGCAGCTCCGTATTTATCGATTAGCTTCGAGCGATCCCAGGTGTTGAACGCCTTGACGGCCGAACCCGAGGCATCGAAGAGATCGCCGCCCTTGGTGGTAACCCAGTTCCATGAATACTCAACCTCAGCCTTGCCCGGTCCCGTCATCGTGACCTTGTCGACCGCGACGAGCTTGCGCTCGGCCAGTGGCACGGCATATTCGTCATTGTCATCCTGGTTCTTCGACTTCTTCACGCCGGGAATTCCGTTCAGCCATGCTTCACCTTGTGGGGTGAGCTCGACCGGAGTCTTGTCTTTCACTGTCTTGCCGATTTTGAGATAGCCTTCCTTCTCGAGGAGGCGATAGTTAGGATCGCTTGCATTCTGGCTGGTCTGCGATGTCAAAGTGCCGGTCGCAAAATGCATTGTGACGGGGCCGAGGCTATCGAGGCTTGCCTGGATTACCGGGGTCGCTTCGGCGCTGGTCAGCGCCTTCCGGCTCTGGATTACGAAATGGATAGCGACGCCTGCGATCGCGACGATGAGGCCGACCATCAAAAGCAGGGGAATAATCGATGAGGTCTTCTTTTCCATCTCAAGCTCTTGTTCGAACATGGCATCCTCCCGAGACTGGTGACACCCAGCCCAATATTGCAAATCCATTCTGCTCCCGTGATTGCCGGCGCCCCGTGACGTAGCTCACAGAGTGTTGTGGAGGCGGTCACGCCGGAGGAATTCGACCGCCTATTACGCTTCAACTCGACCGCAATCCGTTGCGGCCAGCTGTGAAGTGTGACGTTAAGACAGCTATCTAAGCTATTGATAATGCTTGTTGTCAACTGATCGTGCAGTTGGAATCGGAATTGCGATTCGGGATCTAGAGCAGGTGTGCCTTACCACGCGCCAGGTAGTGCACAGTTATGAACCTTCGTCCTTCGATCACGGCCCGGGTTGCGCCGATAGAGCGCGGGGTACAACTTCGCGCAGTGGGCGGAATGATTGCCGCGGTTGCCTTGGCCAGTCTCCTTTTATGCGGCGTGCTGGCGTGGGGCACGCCAACGCGCTGGCGCCTCAGTCCTATTCCGAAGTCCTCTGCTGACATGGAGCAACGGCTCGGTGGAGTGCCCGCGCACATCTCCGAGTTCAATCCGGTGGCGGAGCCGTTGGCTTTGCCTCGATGCGGAAACGTGCGCCCGCCTGAAGCGCTCTTGACGCCGGATCCGCTGTTGCCTGCTGTGGACAACGATGCGCTTGTGAGAGTCAGCTTCATTGTTGGTTCGGACGGACATGTGCACAGCGCGTTTGTGCTGAACGGCGCTGGGCCCGACGAAAACGAAGCCGTGCTGCGAGCGGTGCGGCAGTGGCGCTATCGTCCGGCTCTGTGCAACGGAGTGCCTACAGATTCCGAAGCGCGTGTGCGTTTCATCCTCCACTAAGCGGAAAATTCTCCTACAATGTTGGGACTGCGGCCCGGGCGCTGGTTTCCGGCCTGTGGTCAGTGGATTGTTGCGATGCAGTTGGCGGTGTAATCGTGGACCGCGGTTCCGCGAGTTTCAAACTAAGAGCACCTATGAGAATCAGATTTTGGATTCGGATCGTTGTCTTGCTTGTGGTTCTCCCAGTTTTGGCTGCATGTTTGTGGGCGCAGGACGATGAGGGACCGACGTCGTCGCTGAAGATCAGCGTGGTTCGCGACACCGATGGAAAGCCGGTGAAATCGGCGCAGGTAGTGCTGCATCCCATTAGTCGAAAGGGGAAGAGCAAGGGCGAGATGGACCTGAAGACCGACGTCGATGGGCACGCCGCTGCCGATTCGATTCCGTTTGGAACGGTGGAACTGCAGGTGATTGCGAAAGGCTTCCAGACTTTTGGACAGGATTACGAAGTCAAGCAACCGGAGATGGAGATTACGATCAAGCTGAAGCGTCCGGCCGGACAATATTCAACGTACGAAAATCACGACGACAAGGCACCGCAGAAACCTCAATAGAAGTGTGGGAAGAAAGGCAGCGTATCGCAGTGCAAGAACTGACAGTGGAACGGTATGAAGGAGTGGCGCAGGATCAGCGCATCCTGCTGCTGAAGGGGCCGATCACGATCGAGACGACGCCGATGTTCGAGCGCGCCGTGCGCAATGAATGCGCAGAAACGATGATTCTGGACTTCTCGGACGTGCCATATATCGATTCGGTGGGGCTGGGGTCGCTGGTGTCAACGTACGTGTCGCATCAGAAGATGGGGCGGTGCCTGGTGCTGACCGCGGTGAAGCCGCGGGTGACGAAGATTCTGGAGATCACGAAGGTAAAGGATTTGTTCGTGACGTTTGCCACGACGTGGGAAGCAGTGGAGGCTTTGGCGAATACCGGACAGGCGTGAGGAGAGGTCTCAGGTCTCAGGTCTCAGGTCTCAGGTCTCAGGTCTCAGGTCATGCGATTCCTTGGATGTGGCTTTGGCTGTTTACTGCTTGGTAACATATACCCCTCCCTTGCGATCTATTGGAATCAATCAGTTAGAGATAAATTCTTGCCAGGTCTTTGAGAAATAAGGACTTGCGCTCAGATTTCTTTCCGGCTTGTCTTTTTCTATCTTATTGATAAATAAGGCAATTTAATTTGTCGGGATCGCTGGAACTCCAATTGAATTGTACAATTGTACAATTATGATAGGTTCTTAGCCATGGACATTGTGGTTGATGCTTCGGTGATTTTGGCGGTACTCGGAAACCGTCCGGAGAAGGCGGCTCTGGTCCGGCTGACCAAAGGAGCGACGCTGCTGGCGCCTCCGTCGGTGCAGTGGGAGGTTGGCGAGGCGCTTTTGGAGATGGTCCGGCGGAAGGCAATCAGCCTTGATGTCGCAATCGAGCTGGTGGAGACTTATGCCGCGATTCCCATTCGGATGAGCGATGTGAGGTTGATGCAGGTGGTGGAATGGGCTGCGGGAGTCAATGTCAGTGCCGAGGATGCGAGCGTGCTGGCATGTGCGGTGAACCATGGAGCGAGCCTCCTGACCCTGGATGACAAGTTGAAAGAGCGGGCGCGCGATGTGAACGTCGAAGTGCTGGAGGTCCGAGGGAAATGAAATCGTATACATACTCCGAGGCGAGAGGCAATTTTGCGCGGGTGCTGAAAGAAGCCGAGCGGGATGGGTCGGTGGAGATCCGCCGGCGCGACGGAGCGGTGTTTCGGCTTCTGCCGGCGAAAAAATCGAATGCCTCGCCGCTGGAGGTGAAGGGCGTGAAGATAGAAATGTCGACGAAGGAACTGGTGGCGATTGTGCGGAAAAGGCGGGAGCGGGGATAGGTTCACGGATGTGCGCTTCGGAGCGGTGGCGATGCGGACCATGATTGAGATCGATGAAACTTTGTTGCGGCGCGCGATGCAGTTGGGAGGCTTTGGCACTAGGGAGGCAGCGGTAGAGGCGGCGTTACGCTTGTTTGTTCAGACGCGACAGCAGGGCGGAATACGGGAGCTTCGCGGTCGAGTGAGATGGGAAGGGAATCTGGAGAAGTCACGCTGTGGCCGCAACTGCAAGTGAATCGAGAGAGTCGCAAAATTACGGTGGCCCCGCGGGCGGGGAGCCATCATGGAATTCGTAGTGTAAGGCACTCTGTCATGCCCATGGTTAGTGTGTATGTATTTGATGTCAAGCAAGTTTCTTGGGTTGAGCAGGGATGTCGTCGGTCCGTCCCGAAACGAAACTTCTTCCATCTCCGTTTGGGGAGGTTTCATTGGTGGGATTGCGTGACTTCGAAATGAGGTCTGTTAGCGGTTTCGCAGACGTGTTCAAGGGCCCCGCTAGTGGAGGGGGCTTTTGATCTTTTCGGGTCGGGGAATTACCCACTCAAGCCAGAGGCGGGCTTGAGTGGGGCACCGGCAAACAAAATGTAGCTATCCAGCAGTCGACCGTCTTTCTCAGCCACCCGATCTCAGTCAAGTAACGAATGAAGAAGGCATATCACGGCCTAGGCAAGGCTCAGTTTCGCAGACGTGTCAGAAAGAGAAGCCCCGCGCGAGCGGGGCTTTTGAATTTTGGTTCGGGGAACTACCCCACTCAAGCCAACACCGGGCTTGAGTGGGGCACCTGCTAAGCGAGAATCAGTTGTTGCACCGGGATCGGAATTACGAGGCATTCGAGAAGGTGCTGGGGTTGCGAGTGGTGCATGCGTGAATCGCTATACGGCCTCGTAGAGCAAGATGTCCTCTGGTTTTCACACAGCTTCTCGACGAGAATTCGGATGCTTTGCCGTGGGCGGTCATGATCGTTTTGTTCTCGACGGCGGCGCTTACAGTTGCGGAAGGTGTGTCGAGAAAAACGAGATCGACGTTCCGGCAAGCTACTCGTGTGCGGACGTCAGCGTTTGTGAGGGTATCGAGACGCTTCGCGTCCAAATCCCGCGCAATTGCAGAACATGACCTCCGCAAGTCGGCGATCACGAAGCCGCAAAGCGCATTCGAGTTCGCCTGCGACCGTGGGTTGAATCCAAGGTGCCGATTGATCCAGTGCACGTAGGCCGGGCGCGTTCAATGTAGCTAGATAGTAAGACCGGCAGAGGTGGAATCGATATTTACTAGTGGGATGCTAACCGTAACTCTATGAATAACATGAGGGACAGATATCAACGACCGGATATAAGAGGCTTCTCACGACCGCATTGGACCTAACCGTGCCACCGAGACTTCACTCCCACTCAATCGTCCCCGGCGGCTTCGACGTGACGTCATACACCACGCGGTTGACGCCTCTTACTTCATTCACGATCCGGTTGGAAATCGTTTTTAGCACTTCGTAGGGCAGCGGCACCCAGTCGGCGGTCATGCCGTCTTCGCTGTGGACTGCTCGGATGGCGCAGGTGTAGGCGTAGGTGCGCTGGTCGCCCATGACTCCGACAGACATTACCGGCAAGAGAACTGCGAATGACTGCCAGATTTTTGTGTAGAGGCCGGCTCGCTTGATTTCGGTGACCACGATGTCGTCACACTCTTGCAGCAGAGCGACCCGCTCCTTTGTTACTTCACCCAGAATGCGGACCGCGAGGCCCGGCCCGGGAAAGGGTTGGCGCTGGAGGATTTCTTCAGGCATGCCGAGGTCGCGGCCGATGCGGCGGACTTCGTCTTTGAAGAGATCTTTGAGCGGCTCGATGAGCTTGAGCTTCATCTTTTCCGGAAGGCCGCCGACGTTGTGATGCGTCTTGATTACGTCGGAGGGGCCGCGGACGGAGCGGGATTCGATGACGTCGGGATAGAGTGTGCCCTGGACGAGCCACTCGACATGACCTTCCGCCTGCTCGTCTTTTTGAAATATTCGGTGCGCTTCCTCTTCGAAAACCGCGATGAACTCGTTACCGATGATCTTGCGCTTCTTCTCGGGGTCCGTCACCCCGGCGAGTTTGGTCATGAAGCGTTCGGTGGCGTCGACGGCGACGAGGTGGAGGCCCAATTTGTCACGGAGATTTTGCTGAACCTTTTCGAATTCGTTTTTGCGCAGGACTCCGTTGTTGACGAAAACACAAGTCAGGCGGGACCCTTCGGGTCCGCTCGGGGCGTGTTTACCCGGCGCGTCGCGGAGAGCGCGATCGACGAGGACCGCGGCCACGGAGGAATCGACTCCGCCAGAGAGCGCGCAGATGGCCCGGCCGCTGCCAACTTGTGCTTTTACCTGCGCGACAGTGGCATCGATGAAGTGCTGGCCCGTCCAGGTCGGAGAGGCGCCGCAGATACTCAAGGCAAAGTTGCGAAGAATGTCGGTGCCGAGCGGCGTGTGATGTACTTCCGGATGGAACTGCACGGCAAACATGCGGCGCTCAGCGTTTTCAATGGCGGCGACGGCGTGCGGAGTCCTTGCAGTGAGGCGGAAGCCGGCTGGGAGTTCTTCGGCCGAGTCGCCATGCGACATCCAGACGGCGAGGACTTTGGGAAGTCCGGCGAACAGCGTGGAGTCGGCAACCTGTAGCTCGGCCTTGGCGTGTCCGTATTCGCGCTTGGTAGCGGGAGTGACTTTGCCGCCGAGCGAAAACACCATGAATTGCAGGCCATAGCAGATGCCGAGGACTGGCAGGCCAAGCTCGAACACACGCGGGTCGGCGTGTGGCGCGCCCTTGTCGTAAACCGAACTGGGGCCGCCGGAGAGCACGATGCCTACGGGGTTGTAGGAGCGGATCTCGTCGATGCTCGCGTTGAACGGGAGCACGACCGAGAAGACCTTTTGTTCACGGATGCGGCGCGCGATGAGCTGCGAATACTGCGCACCAAAGTCGAGGACTACGATGGATTGGGTTCCCACGAATGAGTGTCTCAGATTGGCAAATCAGTGTAAAGGAGGAAGGCCGATCTGAGCCACTTGCGGAGTTCGCGCACACAAAACGCGGATTGAAACCGTCCGATGGCGCTATTGAACCTGAAATGCCCGCGGATCGATAGACATGTTGTTGGCGATACTGTTGGCGCTGACCTCCCATTCGATCGCTTTGGAGAAGCCGCTCTCGGCTTCGAACGTGTAGCGAAGATCGTAGTGATTGGGGAGAGTGAGGCCGTCGGCTGTCTTGAAATCGGAGAAGTGCTCCTCGATACGGTAGCGACGAACTGATTTGCCGGACTGAGCGAGTTCTCCTCCGACGTTGGTAGTCGGAGGCTCGAGTTTGTAGATCGTTAGCACGTGCTGGAAAGTCTGAGGATCGAAGTAGAGAACGATCTCGAGATCGGTCCTTTTCTTGGGCTCGTAGCGAAGCGCGATGAGATCTTTCCCATCTATCTTTTTCATGCCTTCAACATGAATCTTCGCCTTGCGCGCGTCTGCGTCGAGAAGCGGCCAGGCGGTGGACCAGATACCGCCGAGAAGGTTCTCGTGAAGAATAGTGTCTTGTGTAAGGACGAACGTGCCAAGTTCAGAGCGATGCTTGTCGGTGTAAGTTGCGGCGACGCTCGTTTTGTCTCCGTCGCAGATGAACTGCTCTCCCAGAAATCCATTGGCGTTGATGCGAAATAAGAAGTCGGACTTCAGACCTTCCGAAGCGAATTGAAACTTACCGTTGGCGGTGCCGTTTCCCGCGACGAGTACCCGGTAAGTCGCGGTGCCTTGGATGGCACGAGACTTAATCGTTTTGCGCGCCTGCGGAGTTCCAACGGACTCGAGGTGCCTGGAGATTACTTCCTCAGTCTTGAGCTCGGCAGCGATGCTGAAAGATGCGCAGAATAAAAGAACGAGGTCCAGTAACAAGATAGAAGAAAGGCGTAATCCTGCGGGGCGCATAAATAGCCTCATTCAATAACGCGCTAGTGTAAACCTTGGCAGTGTGGAGGTAAATAAGAAGGGTATCCGCGGGGCGAATGCTACACGCACACTCACCGCGTAATTCTAGCGAATGACGATGTTGACGAGTTTCTTCGGGACAACAATGATCTTCACTATTTGTTTGCCGGCAATGGCGGCTTTTATTTTTTCATCTGCGAGGGCAGCCTGTTTTGCCTCTTCATCAGGGGCGCTCGCCGAGACTACTACCTTGCTCCGCAGCTTGCCATTGATCTGAACGGGGATTTCGATTTCGTCTTCGGCGGCTAGTGCTGCATCGTATTTTGGCCAGGGCGCTTTCAATAGATTGCTTCTCTCACCGACCATTTCCCAGAGCTCATGAGCCAGGTAAGGGGCCATGGGCGCCAGCAATAACGCGATGGAGCGTTGCACTTCAGAAATCAGCCAGGCTGGGATTTTGCCTGCGGACAGGGCGTCCTCGGCGGCATAAACTTCGTTCACCAATTCCATGATCGCGGCGATGCAGGTGTTGAAGTGCCAGCGGCCCTGGAAGTCTTCACTTACTCGGCGGATAGTCTGGTGAAGCTTGCGCTGGAGACTGCGGGCTTCGGGAGCCAGTGGCGCGTTGTCGGGAGCTGGTGAGCGGGTAGAAATGCCCGCCCCACACGTGCCAGTTGTGCGGACGAAGAAGCGATAGACGCGGCTCAAGAATCGTTGGATGCCTTCGATGCCGGTGTCCTGCCAGTCGAGGTCGCGGTCCGGAGGTGCCGCAAAGAGCGTGTACATGCGCGTGGCGTCGGCTCCGTAGCGGGCGACCATGTCGTCGGGCGAGACCACATTCCCCAGGTTCTTGGACATCTTTGCGCCATCCTTGATCACCATGCCTTGGGTGAACAGGCGCTTTACGGGCTCGTCGTTCTTGACCATGCCCATATCGCGCATGAACTTCGTCCAGAAGCGCGAATAAATAAGGTGAAGGATCGCATGCTCGACGCCGCCGATGTACTGGTCGATGCCCTCTTGGCTGAACCAATAGCTGATGATGTTGCTGTCGAACGGAGCGTTGGCGTTTTGCGCGTCGGCATAGCGGTAGAAATACCACGACGAATCGATGAAGGTGTCCATCGTGTCAGTCTCGCGGCGGGCCGGGCCTCCGCACTTGGGACAGGTCGTGTTGAGGAACTCGGGGACGTTGAGCAACGGTGACCCGCCGGAGAGCGTGATCTTGACGTTATCGGGCAAAATCACAGGCAGATCTTTTTCCGCGACTGGAACTACGCCGTCTTTCTCGCAATAAACCATCGGGATCGGCGTTCCCCAATAGCGCTGGCGTGAGATGCCCCAGTCTTTTATGCGAAAGGTGACCGTCGCTTTGCCGAAGCCTTTTTCTTCCGCGAAGGCTGACATTTTCTCGATGGCTTCAGCACAGGTGAGGCCGCTGAATTCGCCCGAGTTAACGACGATGCCGTCTTCGCTGACGAAGGGAAGAGTCGGCTCCGCCATGGTCTCTTCGGGATTGCTGCTGGCGGGAAGAATTACAAGCCTGATTTCAAGCTTGTACTTGTTGGCGAAGTCGTAGTCGCGTTCATCGTGCGCAGGCACGCTCATGATGGCGCCCGTGCCGTAGTCCATCAAGATGTAATTGGCGACCCACACGGGCAGCGTCTCGCCGTTGAACGGATTCTTGGCATAGCGGCCGGTGAAGACGCCGTGCTTTTCGATCTCGCCAATGTTGCCAGCTTCTTTGGCACGACGCTGCTCGGCGATCATGGTATCGACCTGCTTGCGCAAGTCGGGATTGCGGGCGGCGATGTCGACGATGATCGGGTGCTCAGGCGCGAGCTGAATTGAAGTTGCGCCGTAGATCGTGTCAATGCGCGTGGTAAACACGGTGATTGTCGACCCCGCCGGCCCGACCGTTCCTCCGAGATCAAAATCGACCAGCGCGCCTTCACTGCGCCCGATCCAGTTGTTCTGCATGATCTTGACCTTCTCGGGCCAGCCGGGAAGCTGTTCGAGATCGCGCAGTAATTCGTCGGCGTACTTGGTGATGCGCAGGAACCATTGTTCCAGTTCGCGTTGCTCGACGGGCGTATCTTCGTGACGCCAGCACATTCCGCCGACGACTTGCTCGTTGGCGAGCACCGTAGCGCACTTCGGGCACCAGTTGACTTTGCTTTTCTTGCGATAGGCGAGTCCCTGCTCGTACAGCTTTAAGAAGAACCACTGATTCCATTTGTAGTAATCGGGCAAGCAGGTGGTGACTTCGCGCGACCAGTCGTAGGCGAAGCCGAGGCGGTTCATCTGCGTTTTCATGGCCGCGATGTTCTGAAGCGTCCACTGGCGCGGCGGCGTGTTGTTCTTGATGGCCGCATTTTCCGCGGGCAGGCCGAAGGAGTCCCAGCCCATGGGATGCAGCACGTTGTAACCGTTCATCCACATGTAGCGGGCGAGTGCGTCGCCGATGGAGTAGTTGCGCACGTGTCCCATGTGCAGCGCGCCGGAAGGGTAGGGAAGCATCTCGAGCACGTAATACTTGGGCTTCGAAGAGTTAGGCTCGGCGGCGTAGAGCGTCGGATCGCTCAAGAAGCGCGCGGTCCACTTTTGTTCGACAGACTGCGCGTCGTAGCGTTCGTCGCGCGGTGTGGGTTTAGTGTCTTCGGCCATAGATGAGATCAGGGATGAATAGGTAATCGTTCATTCTACAATGCCATCACCGCGAATTCAGTGGCGCTCCGGAGACTGGGCAGCCCGCGTCTCTACGCCGATTTCACCAGCGCCTTCAGCGCGTGTACATTACGCCAGTCGTCGCCGGGGGCATCGATTGGGGTTTCGGCGATGAAGGCGGCGTGCTTCAGGCGGCGGTCGTTTAACAGGGCTCGAAAGGTTGCGAGGCCCAGCTTCCCTTTGCCGATGTGCTCGTGACGGTCGAGGCGACTCCCTCTTTCGGCTATGGCATCGTTGCAGTGCCAGACGCGAACGTTCTTGAGGCCCACGGTATGCCCGAGGTGCCGAAGCGTCAACGCGCGGCCTTTTTCGCTGACGATGTCGTATCCGGCAACGTGGGTGTGGCAGGTGTCGATGCATGCGCCGGCCGGCAGGTGACCGCCTAGCCGGTCGAGCAGTTCGGCGACTTGGTCGAACGTTCCGCCGAGCGAGAATTCCGCGCCGGCCGTATTTTCGATGAGCAGCATAAGCTTGCCGAGCGCAACGCCGCGTGCCACTTCTTCGATTGCACCGGCCACGCGCGCCAGGCCCTCTTCGCGACTCGCTCCGCGGAACGAGCCCGGGTGCAGGACGAGGTAGTCCGCGCACAGAGCCGCTCCGCGCTCGAGTTCACCGCGAAATGCTGCAATCGACTTCCGTCGGAATTCATCGTTGCCACCGGCCAGATTGATCAGATAGTTCGCGTGGATGACGAGCGGCTCCAGGTCGTACTTCCTCCTCAGAGCAGCCATCGCTTCGCATTGCGCGCGGCCCAGCGTGTAGGGCCGCCACTGGCGCGGACTGGTAGAGAAGATCTGGAAGGCGTTGCACCCGAGTCGATAGGCGCGCTCGGCAGCGTTTTCCACGCCGCCCGCAATCGACGTGTGGATGCCGATGCGGCGGGTGGTCAGTCCTTGGCTTCTCGCCTTTTTGACCAGCGCCGCGGGCCATTTCAGCGGGTCTTTTTCGTTGGATCGGAATTCTGCCATTTCAGAGACGACATCACGTGGCTGGCAGGGCATCATTCTGTTGATCGATCTTTGACTCCCAGCGATCCCAGCAGAAAACTATGAACTGTTTCCCCACCTCCATAAAGCCAGCGCGTGACAAGGAACAAGACACAAATCCTTACGGCGAGAAAGGAAAGGGAAATTGCATTGTGGTTGCTGTAGTAAGCGTACGTGTTGAACGCTCCAGCGCGGCTGACGTCATGAAAGAACGAATATGCCAGGGCTGGGACATAGGTAATTTCACTGAGCATCCACGCAAGAAAGTAGGTGGCCAAGGCACGGCTCGCGATTGTAGTCATTTCCTTAGTTGGCACATACCCTCCTTGAACAGGTCACATTCTCGCATGCCACAATTGAAGACCCGAATTGCCCTCACTGCAGTGAACCGAATACACTCTTAGATTGCGAGGTTCGCGATGCTCGTTGTCATGCAGGCGCAGGCCACCGAAGAGCAGGTGCGCGCCGTCTGTCAGAAGGTCGAATCGCTTGGTTACCGCGCCCACTCCATCCCGGGCGCGCAACGTACCGCCATCGGAATCACCGGCAATAAGGGGGAGATCGATCCCGGCGCGCTCGACGATCTGCCGGGTGTGCAGGAAGTTATCCGTGTCTCGAAACCCTACAAGCTGGTCTCGCGCGACACGAAACCGGACAACACCATCCTGCGGTTTCCGGGTTCCAACGTCACGATTGGCGGTGCCGACCTTGTCATCATGGCTGGTCCTTGCGGCATCGAGAGCCGCGCGCAGGCTTTCACGATTGCCGAGCGGGTGGCACGGGCGGGCGCGCAGTTCTTTCGCGGCGGCGCTTATAAGCCGCGCACTTCTCCTTATTCTTTTCAGGGAATGGGCGAAGATGGCCTCAAGATCATGGCCGAGATTCGCGATCGCTTCGGCCTTCTCATCGTGACCGAGGCGGTCGACTATGAGTCCCTCGATCTGGTCGATCAATATGCGGACATGATTCAGATTGGCGCTCGCAACATGCAGAATTTCTCGCTGCTCAAGCGCGCCGGCCGCGCCCGCAAGCCGGTGCTCTTGAAGCGCGGCATGTCGGCGACGCTCGAAGAATTTCTGATGGCTGCCGAATACGTGATGAGCGAGGGCAACTATAACGTCGTTCTCTGCGAGCGCGGCGTGCGCACGTTTGCCGACCACACGCGCAACACGCTTGACCTGAGCGTGGTTCCGGCAGTGCAGCGTTTGAGTCATCTGCCGATCATCGTCGACCCGAGCCACGGAACCGGCAAGCGCAACAAGGTCACCCCGCTGTCGCGCGCGGCGGTCGCGGTGGGAGCGGATGGATTGATCGTCGAAGTTCATCACGATCCGGATCGCGCGTTGTCGGATGGAATGCAGTCGCTTTATCCGGAGCAGTTCGAAGCTCTGATGGTGCAGGTGCGGCAGATCGCGGCGGTGCTGGGAAGATCGGTTCCGGTATCGGTACCGGCGCAGACAGTTTAGTTGCGTTTAAGGAGGTCTATGAAGCGGATCCCGGTGCTTGCTTTAGCACTCCTCATGTTTCTCACGCTTCCATCGCGGCTGGTCTGCCAGGATACTCCGGCGCAGGAGACGTACAAGGGCGAACCTCTGTGTTCAACCCGCCGCGGCGTCTATCCTCACCGGGTCTATACGCCCGATCCCAGCTACGATGACAAGGACCGGAAGAAGCGGACCCAGGGAACGGTGTTGCTCTCGACAATCGTCACCAAGGAAGGTGAGACAGCCGACATCAAGGTCGAGAAGACGCTTACGCCAGGTCTCGACAAGGAGGCCGTCAAAGCGGTCTCGCGATGGAAATTCGATCCTATGATCATCGACGGCAAGTCCTGCGCGACGAGAATTAAGATCGAAGTCGAGTTCCGCCTCTACTGACACCGCCAGCCTCTGGTAGTCTTTCTCCTTCGGTAGAATTTTTCGCCATTGCGTAAGCTCCTCTTCATCGCCGTTGCTGTCCCGCTGATCATCGCGGGAGGCTGGTACTACTTCCACCAGCGCACGCTTTTTCCTGTCTACCGGCCGCTCTATCGCGAGTACGCGTACATCACCAATGGCAAGAGCAACTCGGTTACGGTGGTCGATCTCACTGCCGATCCGGTCAAGGGATTTACTGTGGTCAGGACTCTGCCGGTTGGCAGCGAGCCGACTGGCGTGGCAGCGAATCCGCAAAAGAACGAAGTTTACGTTGTCAATTCCGGTTCGGCCAACATCAGCGTCATCGATGCCGAGCACAACAAGGTTGTCGCGACCATTGGCGTTTACGGCAAACCTTACTTCATCGACGTGTCTCCCGATGGGCAGCGCGCGTATGTGGCGAACTCAGGTTCCAACAATGTTTCCGTGATCGACCTCGATCAGCGAACGGTCGCGACAACATTGCGAGTAGGCGCGAATCCGGGACTTGCGCGTATTTCGCCCGATGGCGCGACGGTGGTGGTCAGCAATCGCGCCGACAACACCGTTTCCATCATTGACACGGCTCGGCTCAATGTCCGCGCGTCAATTGGCGTTTGCCTGCAGCCGGAAGACATCGCCATTCTGCCGGATTCGAGCAAGGCATTTGTCTCCTGCTCAGGATCGGGGCAGGTGGCGAGCATCGACCTGAAGACCGACAAACTACTTGCCCTGCTCGATGTTGGAAAATCGCCGGTGAGCTTAGCGCTCAAGCCCGATGGCGGGGAACTGGTGGCATTGAATTTTGATGCGGGCAGTATCTCGATCGTCGAAACCACGCCGAACGAAGTACTCGGAAGTTATCTGGTCGGCGCGCAGCCGACGCGCGGAGTGTTTACGCTCGATAACTCGCGGCTCTACGTCACGAACTTCGGCTCGAATAATGTCGCCGTCTACGATATCGATGTCGGTAAAGTGGTAGCCTACCTCGCGGTGGGCACGCGCCCGGATGCGCTCGCACTTACACAGAACCAGGAGTATGTTCTGGTCGTCGATTCGGGTTCGTCCGATCTGGCGATCATCCAGCGGCGCCAGCCTAAGAAGAAGTTCGAACCTTCGGAGTACTCGCTGCTCACCATCATTCCGGTTGGCATGCAGCCCAATCAAATCGTCGTGAAATCGTTTCTTCTAACGAAGCCGGAACGGCGCGCGCCCTAAACTCGCCCGGACACCGGACAAATATCACTGCAATACGCGCCGCAGAGGAGTATCATCCCCTCGAAAATTCGTAGGTTGCCGAAGCGCTCGCGAGCCGTAACTGTTTCCGCTGGGCTCACGGACGCATCAGCAGCCTTGTTTGATAGAGAGGCGCAACGATGAAACTACTCTGGAGTGCAGCACTTGCAGTCACAATTCTCGGCGTAATCAGCTTTGTTGGCTGTAGCCAACCGGCCACGCAATCGTCGAATACTCCGCCACCCGCATCGGCGCCGGCGCCAAAGAAAGAGCCCGTCCTGTACACCGGCAAGTCGTGTTTGTCGCAGATGGCGGGAATGGCTGCGCGCTGGGCACCCGATGCACTCCCATATCACCTGGAGTCTCACCTCAATGCCGAGAGCGACGGCCGAGACGGCAAGTCGACTGTATGGCAAGCCATGTTCGCCTCGCCGGGCCGGCGGACCTATCGAGTCTTCACTTGCTCGGGCAGCCGCCTGCCGGATTCTCCTCCGCTGGGCGTGACGTCCACGCCTGAGGCAGCCTTTTCGCCGAACGTGGCACAGCTGATGTTTCAGTCCTTTCAGCTGAGCACCGATTCGGACGCGGCCTACACCATGTCGCAGCAGAAAGGCGGCGACAAGCTCCTCGAAAAGAATCCCAAGATGCCGATCATCTATTTATTGGATTGGGATACGAAGAGCAAGGAACTGCTGTGGGTGGTCGTCTATGGTGAATCGCCCGCGCAAGCGAAAGGCCGCGGGGTGATCGACGCGACCAGCGGCAAGTTCCTGCGTGCAGGCTAGACTGAAAGCATGGGGACTTTTTGGTGATGTCATCCTGAGCGGAGCGAGAACATCGCGAAGTGATGCTCTCGCGGAGTCGAAGGACCCCTACTCCGATAATGTCACGCTGACCGAGCGGAGCGCCGAACCCTCCTGTTTGTCAAACACTCGGCGGCGTCTAAGACACTTTGCTGCGAAAGTGTTCCAGGATGGCTTCGGCCTGAGCCTTGGTGACTACGGCCGACAGCGCTGCGCTGTCGGCCTGTTTCACCGCCTGCAGGCTGCCGAAGTGTTCGAGCAGACGCCGTGTAGTTGCCTGACCCACGCCGGGAATCTCACGCAACTCAGTGCTTCGGTCGCGAATCTGCCGCCGCTTGCGATGAAAGGTGACGGCGAAGCGGTGCGCCTCGTCGCGAATCTGCTGGACAAGGTGCAGCACCGGAGAGTGGTGGTCGAGCACGACCGGGTCATCTTCCTGCCCGAAGACGTAAATAATTTCCTCGCGCTTGGCAATCGCAGCGAGCGGTTGGTTGATAATTTCCAACTCTTCCAGGGCCGCAGCGGCCGCGTGTAGTTGCCCGAGGCCGCCGTCGATGAGAATCAGGCTCGGCAGCGGTTTCTTCTCCTCGCATAGCCGCTTGTAGCGTCGCGTCACGACCTCTCGCATCGAGGCGAAATCGTCCACGCCGTCGACCGTGCGGATGATGAACTTGCGGTAGTCCGGCTTTTTCATCTTGCCTTCTTCCCACACCACCATCGAAGCGACCGTCTCCGCGCCCTGAATGTGCGAGATGTCGAAGCACTCGATGCGCTTGGGCAATTCCGGCATGGCGAGCGCGTCCTGGAACGCCTCGGCGATGGCGCGCGCGTTCGGCTTGAGGATGCGAAAACGCTGGTCGTAGGACTGCTTGGCGTTGTTGCCGGCGAGGTCGATGAGTTCGCGCTTATCGCCGCGCTGGGGAACCACGATATGTACGCGCGTGGCGCGGCCGCCTTCGCCGGCGAGTTGATCCCTGAGCGCGTCTTCGAGTTCCTCGCGATCTTCGAAATCAACCGGCACGTAGATGTTGCGCGGGACGTAGGGCTGACCCAGGTAGAGCTGCTTCAAAAGGGTCGAGAGGAATTCTCCGGGATTGAATTCAGGCGTTGTTGTCTGTTGGATTGTCGTTGCAGAAGTCTCCGACGCCATCTCTCGTTCGGCCGATTCCGCCGGCGGAGCGACAAAGTCCTGCAGATCCTCCCAGAAAAATTCGCGCCGGTCGAGCACGCGCCCGCCGCGCATGTGAAATAAGTTCACGGCGAGCATCCCGTTCTCGTAGTGATAGCCAAAGACATCCGCGTCGTCGCCTTCGACGGAGGCGATGCGCTGCTTTTCCTGTAGCTGCTCGACCGTCGAAATCAGGTCGCGATACTTGGCGGCGCGCTCGAACTCCTCGACGTTCGCAGCTTCGGCCATCCGCTCGCGCAGCGACTTCACCAGATCGGTCTGGCGGCCTTCGAGAAAAAGCTTCACGTCGCGCACAGCTTCCTGATAGGCCTCGAGTGTCGTTAGTCCCTCCACGCAGGGGCCGAGACAACGCTTGATGTAGTACTGCAGGCACGGCCGCGGATGCGTGCGATTGAGATCGACATTGCAGGAAGGAACCAGAAAATGGCGGTGGATCAGATCGACGATGCGATAGGCGAGATTGGCAGGGAAGTAAGGGCCGTAATAAACGCTTCCGTCCTTGCGCAGGCGCCGTGTGACGTATACGCGCGGATAGCGCTCGACGAGGGTCAGCTTGACGTAAGGATAGGTCTTGTCGTCCCGCAGCAGGATGTTGAAGCGCGGCTTCTTCTGCTTGATGAGGTGGTTTTCGAGAGCCAGAGCCTCTTTGTTGTTGGCGACCACGATGTAGTCGACATCGACCGCCTCGCGGACCAGCGTCCCGGTCTTGGCGTCTTCCCATCGGCCCTCATGAAAGTATGACGAAACCCGCGAACGCAGGTTCTTCGCCTTCCCGACATAGATGACGTCGCCTTCGGCGTTCTTGTAGAGATACACGCCCGGCGAGGTGGGAATGGTGCGGATTTTTGCGAGAAGGTCCACGGTGATAGGATCATCCATCCACCATCAGCGCTGGCGGTCGTTTCCTTATTGTAGCGGCCACCGCACGGAAAGAGTTCTCGAACCGAGTTCAGTCAACGGGAGAAAACGATTGAAAGTCGAAGGGACCGCGAGGCGTCTTCTCCTACAAGGTTCTGTTCTGATTGTCGTGCTCCTTCTTTACTGCTGGCCCGCGCTGAGGACGAGAGCGGAACTGGGATCTGCTTTGCCTCCAGCCTTTGCTCCGGATCTCTCGATGTATATCGCGTTAAGCAGTCCTCCAACCGCTGATATGCACGAAACCCAAAACCCCTATTACCTTGTGCCTGTCGCGCAACTGAGCACAGGGTACTTGAGATTCCGCCTGGCTCCCTGGCTGTTTTCGAAAGTGCGGGCACAGGTTCCGGGTCGGCTCTGGATGTGCGTGTTTGTCTGGAACCTGCTTTGCTGGGCAGCGCTCGGAGTTCTTGCAACCTACTTCTTTGATCGCTCTCTCCCGCGGCGGCAGCTTGAACTCGTGGTTCTTGGGGTCGCCTTATTCATGCTGTTCAACTTCAGTTCCTTGCGGCCGTTGTTCTTCGCCTGGCTGCACCTCCCTTCATTAGCGGGCTTTCGGACGATCGAACTGCCATTTATGCGTGCATTTATCCCCGTGATGCCGACGATCATTCTTATGAGCTACCTGATATTGCAAATCGAGGCGCTCAGGAAGAAGGGAGAAGCGCTGACCATCTGGATGATCATGGCCGTCCTGCAGTTCCTCGCCCTGGCCATGTTTCCTTATGCAACTTTGATGATGGCTGGGCTCACCGCGATCGCGGTTCTTGGCGGCCGATACCTGTTCGTCAAGCGCAACGCTTTCTTGACAGTGGTCGCCTACGGCATTGTTTGCGGGATCATCGATGCCGCTTTTGCGATGAGTGGCCCCCTCGGTTTCTACAACGAGCACTCTTCTTCCCTGATTCACTTCCAACCGTCTCTGCTCCCACATCTCATCGGAGGTAATTTCCTGTTGTTAGGCCTGCTGGTTCTCGCCGTCGCTCTGGGCCGTGACATCGAGTCAGAAGTGAAGTGGCCGCTGATTGGGCTGGGCGTTTCAAACTTGCTCTTACTGCTTGGCGATGCAGTTATTCCTGCGAAATCTGTCTTGCTGTCTCATCACGCGGGCTATTTTGTTAGCCCGGTGACTTCCATCCTTATACTTTTCGCCCTCCTCGCAGCATATCCAGGTATGCAAGCCGGGGCCAGCATACCGGGTAGAGTTGCTGTGGTCGTGGCCGTAGCGGTCATTCTGACCGGCTTTCTCGTTAGTGTGGGGCTTTATCGCAGTTGGCGCCCGTATAACAAACAGACAAGCGAGCTTGCAGAACTGCGTGCCGGATCCCTGAAACCGGAAGAGGGCGACCTGGTGATCGCGCGATCCCGGGACGTCGACGACTCTTGTGGATGGATATTTCTACTCTTCAAGGCTCCAGTGCTGTATTGCACCGACGCTCAGGTAATGCTTACTCCACAGCAAAACTTGGAGGTGCATCGATTTCGCGAGGCAATCTACCTGTATCTAACAGGAGAAGATCGAGTCACTCTCGATCAGAGGCTGCGCGGGCCCAAGCGTTTGGATACCTTGTATAGCCTGGGTTATTGGGCCGAGGCAGTATCTCCATCGCCCGCGGAACAAGATGAAGGGGTGCAAGCGGCGGAGAACCAAATCGCGCCCTGGCTGGAGAGGATTGAACACGGGGACCCCGCGGTGGGCGAGTTCTTTCGCGGCTTTCGCCGAATCGTCGTCATCGATGACATCGAAAGACCCACATTTGTGCAAACGCGTCTGGTGTCGCTCCTAAAATCACAGGCAGGACTCCAAAGAGCCAACTTGAAAGTCGAAGTCTTTGTGCCAAAATAACCCAACTGACGCACTCCATTCGAACTGGAAATTGGGAGGTTTGGCATGGCTAGTCCCGCTATCGCGACGAAACTCGCCGATACGCGTGTGACTTACCTGTCCCAACCTATGCCCGTCAATATGGGCGATTGGTGGTTTGAGATTGCCACCATGGATCACTTCTGGGTTCAGCGGCGTTTTGAGGTGACGAAACGATTGGCGGGCCCCCTGCTGCGGGACGCGCGTCGCATTGGCGAGATCGGCTGCGGCAACGGTTTGATGCAAAGGCAGCTCGAAGACGCTTATGGCGTCCCAGTCACCGGATTTGAACTCAATGAAATTGCGCTGAACAAGAACATCAGCCGTCTGAGTCCTCTCTTTTGCTATAACATCCACGACCGGAACCCACAATTCCGGGGGCATTTCGACGTTCTGATCATGTTCGATGTGCTCGAGCACATCGCAGACGAGACCGGATTTCTCCAGTCCGTGAAGTACCACTTAGCCGCGTCCGGCCGTCTCTTGGTAAACGTACCTGCGCATCAGTTTCTCTATTCGAGCTACGATCGCGCGGCTGGACACGTGCGGCGCTACTCCATGCAACAGCTCGAAGAAGTGGTTTCACAGTGCGGGTTTAGCACCCGCATCGCGAGCTATTGGGGGCTTTCGCTTCTTCCGCTTTTACTGGTTCGCAAAGGGGTAAGGCTCAGGCATGAGGATGGCAGAGCGGGCTTTGATCCGGGAAGCAACGCGCTGAACCGCCTGCTGTCGCTTCTCGCCAAGTGTGAACCGATTCCACAGGCATTCTTGGGTACATCCGTCATGGCAGTTTTCGAGAACCATGGTTAAAGGTGGAGGCTTTCAGGTATGAGCGCTCCGAGCGTTTCGCTCGCAATCCCGATTTACAACGAGGAAGCGGTGGCTCCTGAACTGCTCCGGAGAACGACTGAGGTTCTCGACAGTCTTCCCGGCGGACCGCACGAAATCGTCTTAGTAGACGACGGAAGCCGCGATCGCACGTTGGAAATACTGGAGCGCGCGGCGGAGAAGGACGACCGTCTGGTTGTCGTGGCTCTATCTCGTAATTTCGGTCACCAAACCGCGTTGTCTGCCGCTCTGGATCACGTTTCCGGCGACGTCACGATCCTTATGGACGGAGATCTTCAAGACCCTCCAGAGGCAATACCGGTTCTGCTCGAAAAATTCCAGCAAGGCTACGACGTTGTTTATGTGCAACGCGTGAAACGAAAAGAGGCGTGGTGGCTTCGTGCCTGCTACTACATCTTTTATCGCCTGCTTGCGATGCTTTCATCGATTTCCTTGCCGCTGGACTCCGGCGATTTCGGGCTAATGTCGCGACGAGTCGTTAATGAAATTCGCCGCATGCCCGAGCATCACCGCTACCTTCGCGGCATTCGAACCTGGATTGGCTTCCGCCAGATCGGAATTCCCATCGAAAGGGCAGCGCGGCGAGCTGGGGTTACAAAATACAGTCCCTTGAAATTGCTTAAGCTCGCCTCGGACGGAATGTTCGCTTTTTCGATTGTTCCGCTGCGCGCGGCGACGCTGGTCGGGGCCTTGGCCATCGGCTTTTCGGGTCTGTATTCCCTTTACGCGGTCTACGTGCGATTCTTTTTGCATTCTCCACAAGGTTTTACTGCCCTGATTCTTGTGGTCACGTTTCTCTCAGGCATAAACCTCTTTTTTCTCGGAATCATTGGAGAATACGTTGGCCGGATCTACGAGGAAGCCAAAGGCCGTCCGCACTATGTAGTCCGCCGGGTGGTATCACACAGGCACACAAACCTGAACGCCGAGCGTGCGAAAGCCGCTGTAGCCTGAGCCGGCGGGCATAGGTCAGCCAGTTCGCGAGAACGGGACGGCCTTCCGAGTCGATATTGATGATCTCAATTGCCTTGCCCGACATGGCAATCTCCACGGCTTTTGCGCCTTGCCTGATGGCAGTCCTGCGTTGCCTCATGGGACGGGACCGTTCCTTTGTGCACGAAACCAGAACGACATTGTTTATCAATTCCGGGTTTGTATACCCTTCTTATATCCATGGGCAGAGCTGGGAAGACGGGTTATCTGCCGACACTCGACGGGTGGCGGGCGATCGCGATCTTTGCAGTACTGCTTGATCATCAGGTCGAATACTCACCGCTCGCAAGCTATCCCAGACTCATAGCGTTTGCTCACACCGGGCCGAATGGCGTCAGTCTGTTTTTCGCCATCAGCGGATTCCTGATTTGTTCCCGCCTGCTTGAGGAACGCGAGGCATACGGATGTATCAGCCTGCGCGGCTTTTATGTCCGGCGTGCTTGCCGGATACTTCCTCCCGCGTTTCTTTACCTGGCCGCGCTGGTGGCCCTTTCATCATTCGGACTCATCCTGGTCAGCTCCAGAGAATTGTGGAGTTCGCTTCTTTTCTCTCGCAACTATCTCTCCGATCAATGGATTCACCGCGGCTGGGGTGGATACACGATCCACTACTGGTCACTTGCCGTCGAGGAACATTTCTATCTTTTGTGGCCGGCCGCTCTGGTGTTATTCGGTAAGAGAAGAGCGCGCTGGTTCGCGTTGAGTTTGGCCTGTTCGGTGGCTTTGTGGCGAACCTTGGATTCGCATTACCACTGGTTCAACCGCGTAATCCCCGGACTTCTCTTCGGTTGCCGCACCGACGTGCGATTGGATGCGCTTCTCCTCGGGTGCCTGGCCGCCCTTGTACTGGAAGATCCCCGCGTCCGCGCAGCTTTTTCACGCCTTACTTCATGGGCGTGGTGGATGCTCGTGGCTGGATATGTTGCCTTCCAGGCATTTTATTTTGTTCAGGGCTCGCGCACGTACTCCATTTTCGAGTCAGCGCTGCTGGCGGTGATTGTGGCCGGTACAGTCTACGGCGACAGGACGTGGGTTTACGCCTTTCTGGAGCGGGAACCAATGAAGTGGATTGGGCGGCTCTCATACAGCCTCTACCTCTGGCAACAGCTCTTTCTGCTCCCGCAGGCGAGGTCAAGCATGGCGGTTCTGCAACAGTTCCCGCTTGGCCTGATGATGCTCTTCCTGTGCGCATGGCTGAGTTACCGCTTCGTGGAGCGCCCCTTTATCCGTCTGGGACACCGATGGGCACCGCCGCCTACACAGGGCCGGGACGATCTTGCGCGGGAAGTCGTCGTTGGGTGCTTACCTGCCGCGGTCGATCGGTCTCGCGAGTTGATTGCCAGTTAGTCTCGGCGTCCTTCTCCCGGATCGGCGGAACGGCAGGGAAGTGATACCGATAATCTGCCCACCTCGAACTTAGGCACAAGCGCGCGGCTACGCGCCCCAGCCTTTTACGAACTCCACCAGACTACGCACCGCAATTCCCGACGGTCCCTTAGCGATCCAGGGCTTCTGCTCTTCCATCCAGGCGGTCCCGGCGATGTCCAAATGCAGCCACGGAGTGTCCTCGGCAAACTCTTTGAGGAACATTGCGGCGAAGATCGCGCCGCCCCAACGGCTGCCGGCATTGGCCATGTCGGCGATGTTTGACTTGATCAGGTCTTTGTACTCATCGTCGAGCGGCATGCGCCACATCTTCTCGCCGGCCTGCTTAAGGGCCTGTACGAAGCGTTCGTAAATCTGATCGTCGCTGGCGAAGACTCCGGCGTTGGCGTAGCCGAGCGCTACCACGATGGCGCCGGTGAGCGTAGCTGCATCGACAAGATGCGTGCAGCCAAGCTGGCGGGCATACGTCAGGCCGTCGGCGAGCACGAGGCGGCCTTCGGCGTCTGTATTGATGATCTCAATCGACTTGCCTGACATGGCAATCTGAACGTCTCCCGGCTTCTGCGCTTTGCCGGAGGGCATGTTTTCGGTGGCAAGGATGATGGCCGTGACTTTCACTTTCGGCTTGAGCAGCGCGATGGCGCGCATCGTGCCGACCATGGCCGCGCCTCCGGCCATGTCGTACTTCATCTTCTCCATGCCGTCGGCGGGCTTAATCGAGATGCCGCCCGTGTCGAACGTGATGCCTTTGCCGACAAGGCCGAGATGAATGTTCTTCGCCGCGCCAGCGGGGTCGTAGCGCAGCACGATCAGAGCAGGCGGCTCATCGGAGCCTTGCGCGACTCCCCAGAACGCCCCCATCTTCATGTCTTTGATCTTGTCCGGCCCCAGGACGTCACAACCGAGACCAACTTCCGACGCCATCTTGCGCGCGCGGTCGGCGAGAATGTTTGGCGTCATGCGGTTGGAAGGTTCGTTGACCAGGTCGCGCGTGAAATTCTGCGACTCGCCGATGATCCGGCCGGCATCAAGCGCGGCCTGAAGCGCCTTGGCATCGCCTTGCACGACGATTGTGAGGTCGTCGATCTTCTGGTCTTTGCTGTTGCCCGAACTCTTGTAATAGTCGGGTTCGAAGCTGCCGACGAGAGCGCCTTCGACCGCCGCGCGAACGCCGTCCGCGGCCGCTACAGCAGTTTCAGGAACAACAAATGCAAAGCTGCGGATGCTCTTGCTTTTGAGCGTGCGCACGGCCACCCCGGCAAGCTTCCGCACATCTGAGCTCGAGAAGGCCTTAGCCTTGCCTCCGCCGAGAAGCAACAGGCGTTTCGCCTTTAGTCCAGCAGGATTGTGCAGGAGAGTGGTCTCGAAGCTCTTGCCGGTAACTTCGCCGCTTGCGATAACGTCTTTGGCGGCAGCAGCAACCGCCGCGTCTGAGGTGGCGACGGCAGGCGCGGGCTTGTCTTTTTCCTTGCCCTTGTCCGCCTGGTTCTTTTCGGCTTGGTCGAGCACGACCACTACGAGACAGGGGGTTTCTATCGTTGACGGAGAGCTGGAGGAAAGGTTCGTCTTCATATTGGCTTTTGTTCAGTATCCACGTTAAGGCGGCGAGTACGCAACTGAGCCTCCGGAGTGTCTCAACGCAGTCGCACAGAAGAAGTACCGAATAAGGGAGCTGCGATCAACAGAGACAGCTCTTTCCGTTAACTCTTTCTTCCCCGCGCGATCGCCTCGCGTGCCTCGCGGTCTGCGGTGCGGCGGCGTTCGGTTTCGCGCTTGTCCCACTGCTGCTTGCCGCGGGCGACCGCCATTTCGACCTTCACCCGGCCGTCCTTGAAGTACAGTCGCGTGGGAATCAGCGTCAGGCCTTTCTGCTGCGTCTTGCTGAAGAGCTTTTGGATTTCTTCTTTGTGCGCGAGCAGCTTGCGAGTGCGGGTCTCGGCATGGTTGGAATAGCTGCCATGCTCGTAAGGGCTGATATGACAGTTGAGCAGCCAGAGTTCGCCGTCTTTGACCAGACCGTATGAGTCTTTCAGGTTGGCCTTGCCCGCCCGGATCGACTTGACCTCCGTCCCCGTGAGCATCACCCCCGCCTCAAATTTTTCGAGCAAGAAATAATTGTGAGCAGCGTTCCTGTTGACGGCGGCATCTCTCTGTCCCGCCGCTGTGGGTTGCCGGCGGGGATTTTTCTCCCGGTTTGCCTGCGTCTGGTGAGTGGTTTGTTTGGCCATTGCTAGGAAGAAGTTAGCACGAAGGGGCTAGGTGTCAGGCCTTAGGCGTTAGGTTTTAGGAAAACCGATCTCGGCTGAGGCCTGAAGTGGTTCTCAAGCCCTTCCGGGGTTGGGTTTCCTAACACCAGAGACCTAAGACCTGGCACCTACTCCTCGGTACAGGTACTAATGAGTGTAAACATCAGTGCTCCAATCACTTCGGGAGCGAAATCTGGCGATGCTATAATCCAATTTTCCAGCATTTTTCGGCAAAAAAGGTCCGGGGATACCGATCCTTGTGGCTCTTTTTGCGGTTCCAAGCTGAAAACAGTGTCCGGTAATCGACCGGCGAGAGAAACTCACATGAGGCTTGTTAGATGACACGGCTGATGCGTCCGGCTCTCTTCTTGCTGCTGGTTCTCTGCGCGGGCACCACGGTCATTGCAGGTGACAAGGCCAAGGACCTCTACGAAAAGGGCGCCGACGCCCAGGCTCGGCAGGACTACGAGAAAGCTTACGATTTTTTTAAGCAAGCATACGATCTGAAGCCCAAGGATCTGCGGTACCGTACCGCCTACGAGCGCAACAAGTTCCTGGCCGCCGCCGCCCACGTCCACCGTGGGCAACTCCTGCGCGACGACAACAAGCTCGAAGAGGCGCGGGTTGAGTTCGAAAAAGCGCTGATGATCGACGCTTCATCGTTCATCGCGCAGCAGGAACTCAAGCGCACCCTGCAAATGATCCAGGAGGCGCAGAATCCGCAGCCGCAGGCAAGCGTCGGTACGGGCGAGCTACGCAAATTTCTTTCGACGGCGCGCGGCCCGGTCGATCTGGCCCCGATCTCGAACGCCCCGATCACTCTCAAGCTCACCGAAAAATCGAATGTGATCTACGAAACGGTCGGCAAGCTGGCCGGCGTTAACGTCCTCTTCGATCCCGACTACACTCCGCGGCAAGTGCGCATCGAGCTGAACGGTGTCACTCTGGAGGAGGCGCTGTCCATCATCTCCTTCGAAACCAAGACCTTCTGGCGCCCCATCACGCCGAACACGATTTTCGTCGCGCAAGACAATCCTGCAAAGCGGAAAGAGCTGGAACAGAACGTCCTCAAAACTTTCTATCTTTCCAATCTTTCGCAGCCTACCGAATTGCAGGATGTTGTGAATGCGATGCGCACGATCCTCGAGGTCAGCCGCATCCAGCAGTTGCCTTCGCAGGGAGCGATCGTGGTTCGCGGCACGCCCGACCAGGTAGCGCTGGCGCAAAAACTCGTCGACGATCTGGACAAGGCCAAGCCTGAAGTGCTCATTGATGTCGCGGTCATGGAAGTGAGCCGCGACAAGATGAAGAATCTGGGCATCAGCCCGCCTACGACCATGTCGGTGGCCTTGCAGCCGAACGTCAATACCAGCAGCACAGGCTCGACGGGTTCGACCGGCGGCGTTCCGACCTCGACCAACGGGCAAACCACGAATGGCGTCACTCTGAACACGCTGGCCTACCTGAATGCGACGGACTTCCAGGTAACGATTCCACCCGCCTCCGCGACCGCGCTGTTGAGCGACAGCAATTCCAAGATCGTGCAGAACCCGCAGGTGCGGGCGCTCGACGGCCAGAAAGCGACGCTCAAGATCGGCGAGCGCGTGCCGGTAGCGACCGGATCGTTCCAGCCGGGCATCGGCGGCGTCGGCATCAACCCGCTGGTCAACACACAGTTCCAATACATCGACGTGGGCGTGAACATCGACATCACGCCGCGCGTACACGCCGGGCGCGAAATTTCGATGAAGATGACCCTCGATGTTTCCGCCGTTACCTCATATGTGAGTATTGGTGGCATCAGCCAGCCGGTCATCGGGCAGCGCAAGATTGAGCACGAGATTCGCCTGAAAGACGGCGAAGTCAACCTGCTAGGTGGCATCATGGAGGACCAGCAGACACGGGCTTTGACCGGCATCCCAGGCCTGGCGCAAATTCCGATCCTGAAGTGGCTCTTCTCGCAAACCAATACCGAACATCAGCAGGATGAGATCGTTTTCGTGCTGACGCCGCACATCATCCGCGGTATCGAAACGCCTCCGGGCAGCAGGGATCTGCTCGACGTAGGCACGGCCAACGCCATCGAGCTGCGCCGCACCACGATGACCACAGCTCCGGCTAGTCAGACTCCCGCGACGCAGGCTCCTGCCGCGCAGCCTCCAGCGACGACCGTGCCGCCGAATCCGCAAGGCGCAGGCGTCGGCCGTCCGGGCTTCACGCCGCCGAATCAGGTTGCGATGAATCCGGCCATTCGAGCCGGCGCTCCCGGGATGCCCGCGCCGCAGGCTGGCAGCGGCGCGACTGGATCGTTCATCTTCGATCCGCCGTCCATGACGCAGGCCAAAGGCTCGACATTTACGGTGAATGTGCTGCTTACCGGCGGCGAGAATGTTTACTCCGTGCCGGTGCAGCTGAACTACGATCCGAACCAATTGCAGGTGATCAACGTCTCCAACGGCGGCTTCCTCTCGCAGGATGGGCAGGCTGTCGCGCTCGTACATCGTGACGATCCCTCAACCGGCACGCTGCAGGTTACCGCGACGAGGCCTCCGGGAGTCGGTGGCGTCTCGGGGCAGGGTTCGGTGCTCACGCTGACCTTTATGGCGAAGGCGCCCGGCCAGTCGGCGCTGACGATTACACGCGGTGGGGCGCGCGATCCCGCTATGCAGCCGATCAACATGAATGGTGCGCAGGCGGCCATCACAATTCAGTAATTGAGTTCCGCGATGAACCATCGAACCAATAAGAGCGAATCGACGCCGAAGTTCGCGCGGCAGCGCGGATTCACGCTGGTGGAGCTCATCGTAGCGACGACGATTCTTCTGATCCTCACCGGCATGGCGGTGCCGCTGGCGCGGGTGGTCATCAAGCGCGAACGCGAACGCGAGTTGCGCGTCGATCTCTGGATGCTGCGCGACGCCATCGACCGCTACAAAGACGCGGCCGATCGCGGGTCTTTCCAGACCAAAGTGGACAGTAACAACTATCCTCCCGACCTAGATACGCTGGTGAAGGGCGTTGATGTCGCCGGCAAGAAGCTGAAGTTCCTGCGACGTGTTCCAGTCGATCCGATGACCGGCAAGGACGAATGGGGATTGCGCTCCATGCAAGACGATCCGACTTCGGATTCATGGGGAGAGCAGAACGTTTTCGACGTTTACACCAAATCAACGGGCACGGCGCTCGACGGATCAAAGTACAAGGACTGGTAGAACAGGCAAAAGAAATTGCATTACGGCTGGCTGACGCGGTTTCAGAAACAGAGCGAGATGAACTCGAAATCGAAAACACGCGGCTTCACTCTCATCGAGATGATCATCGTCATCATGGTGATGGGAGTATTGATGGCCCTCGCTCTGCCCATGTACAACACCGCGATCACCCGCTCGAAGGAAGCGAAGCTGAAAAACAACATCGCGGTTCTTAACAAAGTGATCCAGCAGTACACGCTCGACCAGCACAAGGCGCCGCAGCAGCTCGACGACCTCGTCTCCGCGGGCTACCTGAGCGCCGTCCCCGAGGACATCACGGGAAGCAACACGACTTGGAATCCAGTACAGGAGGATTCCGAGAAAGCAGTCAATCCAGACGAAATAGGGATAGTGGCGGTGCATAGCGGTTCGGACCAGACGGCCCTCGACGGGAGCGCGTACTCGAGTTGGCAATGAAGAGAAGAAGTCAAAACGACCCTTCGGGTTTCACGCTGATCGAGATGATGGTCGCGATCACCGTAATCATCATCCTGCTGGCGATTGCGATCCCGATCTTCAGCCGCAGCATCCGCCAGGCCATGGAAAACAACTTCAAGCAAAATCTGGACACGCTGAACTTGGCTGTCTATCAGTACACGCTCGACAAGCAGAAAGCTCCGAAGTCTGTGAACGACTTGAAGAGCGCCGGGTATCTCACCGAAGTCCCCAAGGACATCACCGGAAGCGCCGACTGGGAGACCGAGGAAGACGAGAAGACGATCATGTCGCTGCAGCAGACCGAGGGCGGCATCTTCGCCATCAAGAGCGCCTCGAACCGTGTCGGCAGCAACGGCAAGCCGTACTCGGAATGGTAGGCAACGCAACCTGCGATTCTCCCTCACGCAAGGTCCGCCGACCCATGACCGTTGACCGATGACCTACTCTCCCTCCTTTCTGCTACCTTATTCATTCCCTTTCTTTGGAGGCCGATTTGAATTTCAATTTCATGAACCGCCTGCAGCCGCTCGCCCAACTCATCATGCGCCTCGCACTCGGCGCGATTCTGATCGGACATGGTTATCACAAGGTGTTTGGCGGATTTCACCGTCATATGGACATGGTCGGCTCACTTGGCCTTCCGCGCTGGATGGCCTATTTCTCCACAGGAACCGAGTTCTTCGGCGGCATCGCGATCATTCTTGGCCTGTTTCCTCGCTTCTTCTCGCTGGCAGTTGTGATTGAAATGGCAGTCGTGATCTGGAAGATCCACTTCAAGAATGGGTTGACCGGACCCGGAGGTTACGAGCTTCCGATGGCCGTCGGAACGATTGCGATTGCGCTCTTGTGCTTTGGTGGCGGCCCTTGGGGACTTTCATTCCCACGCGGCGGCGGCAAGTCAAAGTAGATAAATTCCCGACAGCGGCAGGCTTCGATGTGGCCGTGCCAATTCACGGTGCTGTTTCAGTCGGGTTACCATCCATGTTGCCTCTGGTGCCCAAGGTAATTCCGTTCCCACTCTAGCGGCCCCTCCGTGTCTCACCCAGTTCTTTGCCTCCGCCGATATCTCTACTTATGCAACTGCGGATCGCATGGGCCAGATCGTGATCGTCGCCGAGCCGATACAGACACAGGTCAGCTTGGAAGTGACGAAGGAGGCGCAGCGCAAGATGAGCTCGCGCCCCTCAGAGCTCGCCACCCTGGTCCGGCCGGTTGCCGAGTGAAGAACCGATGCGGATGCCGCGTAGCAACAGCCTCGCCTATCGCATCACCCTGACCGTGATGCTCGCCAGCAGCATGGCCCTTGGAACGTTGACGGTTACAATCCTGCTGGTCGACCGCACCAGCTCGGAGATTCTCCAGCAGAACCGGCTCTCGGCACTGGCTGATGTAGTAGGACAGAACTCCACGGCTGCACTGAGTTTCGACGACGCGCGAGAGGCAGTTGCGGTGCTGGAGGCGTTGCGCGCGGAACCGCCGGTCGCTTCCGCGTGTCTTTATACCGCGACGGGGCGATTGTTCGCGCGGTATGAGCGCGAACCCGGCAGCGGAGCTTGTCCCACCGCCCCTCTGCCGACGCTCTGGTTTCCGGAGGACCCGGCCCGCGTCGTGCGCCCTGTGACGCGGCAGGGCGAACTGGTGGGAACGCTGATTTTAACTTCTGATTTTCGCGCGTTAGAAAAGCGACGGGACCAGGTGCTCATCGTGTCGGGGCTGCTCGGATTGCTGGCGTTGGCGGTCGGCGGCCTCGCCGGCGCCTTTTTGCAACGCGAGATTTCCCAGCCCATTTTCGAACTGGTAAAAGCCATGGATGCGGTGACGGCCGCACAGGATTTCTCGATACGAGTCCCTCCCTCGGGCGCCGACGAGATCAGGCTGCTGGGGCGGGGCTTCAACGCCATGATTATCGAGATCGAGCGCCACGAGGCCGCGCAGAAAACAGCCGAAGCGAAGTTGCAGTATCAGGCCTTCAATGATGCTCTGACCGGTCTGCCCAACCGGCGGCTTCTTGCCGACCGTCTCACACAGCTGCTGGCCCGCGCGAAGCGGGAGTCTCGTATCCTCGCCTTGCTTTACATCGACCTCGATGGTTTCAAACTGGTCAACGACAGCCTCGGCCACTCCATCGGCGATATGCTGCTGGTGCAGGTGGCGGCGCGCCTGCAATCGCGAGTCCGCCAGTCCGATACGCTGGCTCGCCTCGGCGGCGACGAGTTTACCGTCGTACTCGCCGACCTGCATAACAAAGACGAGGCGGCGCTGGTGGCAAAGAGCCTGCTCGATGTGCTCGTGGCGCCGTTTGTGATCGAAGGCCATCAGCTCACGATCGGAGCAAGCATTGGCATCAGCATCTTTCCCGACAACGCGAAGGATGCGGTCACTCTTACTCAACAGGCGGACAGTGCGATGTACGCCTCAAAGCGCGATGGTCGAGGCCGCGCGACTTACTTCACGCCCGAACTCGGTTCTCTAGTGCGAGAGCGATTGACCATCGAGAACGAGCTGCGCGGTGCTGTCGGCCGCGGCGAAATCGAGGTTCACTACCAGCCCGAGTTCGACGTCGAAACGAAAAAGTTAGTGCGCTTCGAGGCTCTGGCGCGCTGGATTCATCCCACACTGGGCATCATCCCGCCCGACAAATTCATTCCTGTGGCTGAAGAGTGTGGGCTGATTGTCGTGCTTGGCGCCTACATCATGGAAGTGGCTTGTACCGAGGCTCTTCGCTGGCAGGAGATCGCGGAGCATCCTATTCAGGTCGCCGTCAACGTCTCCACCACCCAGTTCAAGCGCTCTGAGTTTGTTCAAGAAGTGGCCGAAACGCTGAAGCGCACCAGATTGCGCCCCGGCCTGCTGCAACTTGAACTGACAGAAACCATCATGATGACGGGTATCCACGCGGCCTCTGAAACCATGCAGAAGCTGCGCGAGCTCGGCGTCGGTTTCGCAATCGACGATTTTGGAACCGGCTATTCCTGCCTGAGTTACTTGCCGGCTCTCCCCTTTGACGCATTGAAAATCGATCGCGCGTTCGTCAGGGACCTCGAACAAAGGCCGGAGAGCCAGGCGATGGTCAATTCGCTGGTCGCGCTGGCGCACAACCTCGGTATTCGCGTGATCGTCGAGGGAGTCGAAACAACCGGGCAACTGGATCTGATTCGCCACTTCGGTGGAAACGAAGTCCAGGGCTACCTGACCGGCCGCCCCATCGCCGATCCGCTTGACCAACTGCCGGCTTTACTCAAACGGGGAATTGCCCACGAAGAGAAGAAGACGATTCCGATCGAGATCCCGAAGCCGCGCATCACGCGCTAGTGCTCAAACCGCGTGGATATTCAAAACTCCGACAGCTCTTTCATGGCCCGGAACAAGTCGCTGGCTTGCGGCAGGATGGCGTCTTCGAGAATCGGCTGGTACGCGACGAATGTGTCCGTCGCCGCTACACGCTTGACTGGCGCATCAAGATGCTCGAAGAGTTGATCGGCGATGCGTGCGGCAATCTCCGCGCCGTATCCCCAGCTCAGCGAGTCTTCGTAGGCAATGAGAACACGATTCGTCTTCTTTACCGAGGCTGAGATTGCGTCCCAGTCGAACGGATTGAGCGTGCGCAGATCGATAAGCTCGACGCTCACCTGGTGCTCACGCTCGATCTTCTGCGCGGCTTGCAAGGCGCGCGGCACAACCGCGCCATAAGTAATTACGGTTAGATCGCTGCCCGGCTGCACAATCTTCGCTTTGCCGAAGGGAATCATGTAGTCCGGTCCGGGATAGGGCGCGCGGCCGAACGTTTCGCGGTAGAGCCGCTTGTGCTCGAGAAAGAGAACGGGATCGTCGCAGCGAATCGCCGTCCGCAGCAGCCCGGCAGCGTCGAGCGCATTGGATGGAAATACGACACGCAGGCCGGGAATATGCGTGAAGATGCTCTCGCCGCACTGCGAGTGGTAAATCGCTCCTCCAGTGAGATAGCCGCCGATGGCGACGCGCACGACCAGCGGCGACGAAAACGCATTGTTCGAGCGCCAGCGCATCAGCGGCAGTTCGTCGCGCAACTGCATCATCGCCGGCCAGATGTAGTCGAAGAACTGGATTTCAACCACCGGCTTCAGTCCGCGTGTGGCCATGCCGATGGCGCGCCCGACAATATTGGCTTCAGCCAACGGCGAGTTGAAAACGCGGTCGCCGCCGAATTCGTTTTGCAGGCCTGAGGTGAGCTTGAAAACGCCGCCCTTGCCCTTGACCAACTTTTCTTTGACGTACTGCTCGCGGCTGCAGTCGGCGACGTCTTCGCCAAACATGACGATGCGCTCGTCGCGCCGCATCTCGTCGCGCAGCGTGGCGTTGATAAGGTCCGCCATCGTCTTCGGCTGTGAAACGGCTGGCCGTTTGCCGTCGCCCGCGCTTTCGGGTGCTGCAAATGCGGGATGTGTATCGAATGCGCCCGATGTCGGGTCAAGGTCAGGCGAGTAAACAAAGTTGTAAATCGTCTCTGGCTGGGGCAGCCGAGCTTCCAGAGCGCGATCAGTCGCCGCCTGGATCTCTTCCTCGACCTCGGTCTCGATCTTGTTAATTCCTTTTTCGTCGAGGATGCCTTCGCGCAGCAGGAACATCTGCAGCCTTGGAATCGGATCGCGCGCCGCATCGCGCTGGCGCTCGCTGTCGGGACGATACAGTCGCTCGTCGTCGGAAAGCGAATGCGAATAAGGCCGGATTACGTGCGCGTGCAGGAATGATGGCCCATGTCCCGCGCGGCAATATTCGGCCGCGCGACTGAATGCCGCATAGGCAACAACAGGGTCGGTACCGTCAATTTCTTCGAAGTGGAAATTCGGGAAACCCGAAACCAGTCGCGAGATGTTGCCGCCGGCGGTTTGTACCTCAACCGGCACCGAAATCGCGTACTCGTTGTCCTGAATGCAGAAAATCACGGGCAGCCGGCGGTTGGCGGCGGTGTTCAGTGCCTCCCAGAATTCACCCTCGCTGGTGGTTCCGTCGCCGAGCGAGACATAGCTGATCTCGTCGCCGTGGAACTCGACATTCTTGAACTGGCGATAATCGCCCTGCGACTTGTTCGCCGCATTCGGATGCTGAGAGAAATATCGTCCCGCCTCTGCGCAACCGACGGCCTGCAGAATCTGGCTGCCAGTCGGCGAAGATTGCGTGACCACATTGAGCGCCTGAAAAGCCCAGTGCGAAGGCATCTGGCGTCCGCCCGAACTCGGATCGTCGGCCGCACCAACCGCGCCCAGCAGCATCTCATAAGGAGTTGCGCCCAGTCCGAGGCAGAGCGCACGGTCGCGATAGTAAGGAAAGAACCAGTCGTAGCGGGACTTCAGCGCGAAGGCCGCGGCTACTCCGATGGCTTCGTGTCCCGCTCCGGAAATCTGAAAGAAGATCTTCTGCTGGCGCTTGAGCAGGATTTCGCGGTCATCGAGCCGTCGCGAGGTAAACATGATGCGGTAGGCGTCGATCAGTTGTTGGCGGGTCAGGCCCTGGTAGCTGGGGGACTTTTTGGCAGCAAGTTTGGGATCGACTTTGGTGGTAGCCATGCTTTCGGATCACCCCACGGCAGCGCCGCGCCGGAAACTATTGTAAATGAGGGGAGGTCAGAGGTGAGAGGTTAGAGGTGAAAGCCCATGCCCGCCGCAGGTGTTTTGGGTTTAAACCTCTGACCTCTCACCTCTGACCTCCGACCTCCCGCCTCCATCATTTATTCTGTTGTGTCCATGATTCGTTTCCTCCGCCGGTTTGATCCGCAGTCCATTCGCCTGCTGGTCTTTGATCTCGATGGCACTCTGATCGATTCGCGCCTCGATCTGATCCATTCGGTCAACGCCATGCTCCGGCATTTTGAGCGTCCCGAACTCGATGGCGACGCGATCGCAAACCTGGTCGGTGATGGCGCGCCTACGCTGGTGCGGCGTGCCCTGGTCGCCGATGGAGGCGTCGGAGACGAGGCTTTTTTTCGCAGCGCGCTCGAATATTTCCTCGGCTACTACCGCATGCATAAGCTCGACCACACTACGGTGTACGAGGGGATTCCCGAAACGCTGGCGGCGCTATCTTGCACTGAGGGGAACGGGACAAATTACTTGAATGACAAGGCTTCGGCAAAACAAAACGGGGCGGGCGACGGCGCCCGCCCTAGACGTCTGATGGCAGTTCTTTCAAACAAGCCAGTCCGCCCGTCGCAGGACATTGTCCAGGCCCTCGGTCTCGGCGAGTTTTTCGTTCGCATTTATGGCGGCAACAGTTTTGCCACCAAGAAGCCCGACCCGCTGGGAGTCCGCACGCTGCTGGCAGAAACGGGAGTCGCGCCCGGAGAGGCTCTCATGATCGGCGACTCCTCCATCGATGTGCAGACAGGGCAGAATGCAGGCATGTGGACTTGCGGTGTGACCTATGGCTTCGCTCCGCACTCGCTCGAGGAAATAACTCCCGACGTGCTGATTGATAGACCAATCGAGCTGAAGATGTTGTTTAGCGAAATTCCCGCGCCGCTCCCGTAGCAACAATGAATTGTTGCAAATCGCAACACTAGGGTTTCGCGAACGCATTTTTCTTGACAGCCCCGAGACGAGCCGCTATCTTTCCGGCCATTGGGCTCTGTTGTGAATCGAACATACCTGTTGTTTGTTCTTTTCTTAGTGGGAACTCTCGTCTGCGCGTTCGCCGTTCCTATCGTGGACGATCCGGATACCTCATTCAATGAGGCTGATTCTCCTGCAAGTTTGGCGCTCCCGGTTTCGCTTTCGGTCCGGCACGTTTGTCCCGCAGTTGCCCAACCGGAAATTGCAGACCGCGTGGAGTTGAACGAGGCCCACTGCAGGAGCTTCGCACCCGAGAAGAAAGTGTCCCTTCGCCGACCTCTCCCCGAACTCCTCTGCACGCTCCTGATCTGAGAAAAACCTCCATTCAAGACTGACAACTGCTCGCCACGGTGACACGTACGTCCGCAGAAAACCAACGTGTTTTTAGCGGGCCTGCGAAGAGCTGTTTGTCTGTCTTGCATAGCGAGACCTGCAGCGGTTGCCCGAACGCCTGCTCGCTAGCGGCAGCGCTGCGCCTGGCCAGGTCAGGCTTGCAAAAAACAAATTCACATTCGGAGAGAGAAAATGCGACCCTTTCGTCTATTGCTGCCGATGCTTGTCCTGATCGGCTTCCTTGTTGCTTGCGGCGGTAATTCGAAGTCGACGCTCAAAAGCATCGCGATTACACCTGACCCCGGAAGCGTGACCATTCCACTCGGAGCAACTCAGCAGTTCACAGCCACTGGCACTTACAGCGACGGGAAGACGCAGGACATTACCTCGCAGGTTACGTGGGCATCGTCGGATACGACGGTCATCAGTATCAGCAGTGGCGGCCTGGCGACCGGCCTCAAACTCGGAACTGCTTCGATTAGCGCATCGAGCGGAACCGTGAGCTCACCCGCAGGCGGCGCTTCCACCGTCGGCGATCCCGTCATCGCGTCCATCGCGGTCAGCCCGAATCCGGGCTCTGTGCAAGTTGGCGGCACGCTCCAGTTCGGCGCGCTGGCTACTCTCACCGACGGGAGCACCCAAGACATTTCGGCAACCGCGACCTGGAATTCCTCGAACACAGTCGTGGCGACCATCGATTCATCAGGTCTGGCTGACGGCCTCGCCCAAGGCACTTCAAATATCACTGCCGCGGCGGCGGGCCTCAACGGAACTGTAACCAGCCCTGCCTCGGTCCTGACCGTGACCGCTGTGCTCGTCTCGATCGACGTCGAGCCCACGTCACCCTCCGTTCCGCTCGGCGAAACGCAACAGTTCACGGCGACTGGCAATTACAACGACGGCTCCAGTGCGGACCTCACCACAGTCGCGACCTGGGCGTCGTCCAAAACGAATGTTGCGACGATCGACGCGGCCGGTCTCGCGACCACGCACGCGAAAGGCAACACCAACATCACGGCTACGCTCGGCGCCGTCGTTAGCAATACGGCGGTCCTCACCGTCACGAATCCCGTGCTGCAGTCGATTGCTGTAACCCCGCCGAATCCATCCATCTCGGTCGGCGACACTGAGCAATTCACCGCAACCGGAACCTATTCCGACGGCAGTACAAAAGATCTCACTGGCTCCGCATCGTGGTCTTCCTCGAACAACGGGGTGGCAACCATAGCTGCCGGTGGTCTGGCGACCGGCGTCGGCGCCGGTTCGACAACCATCACGGCCACAGACGTGCCGAGCAGCATCAGCGGGCATACCACTCTCACCGTGGGAAGCTCGAACCATGACGCGCTGTTGACCGGCACTTACACCTTCGGCTTCCAGGCTCCTGGCTCTCTGGCGGGAACGGAGCCGTTTGTCGCGGGAGTGTTCACCGCCGACGGTGCCGGCAACATCACGAACGGCATTCTCGACCTGAATCCCGGCGGCGGCGGTGTCTTCTCTTCCGGCATCACGTTCACCGGCACCTACGACATCGGGACCGATAACCGCGGCACGATCGATCTCACGGGCACGGTTCCTGGCGGCGTGGCCTATACGTTTTCGGGAGTCCTCGCAGTCGTGAGCAGTAGCAAGGCCTACGTGATGGAGACCGACGGAAATGGCCTCGGCTACGGCGAGATCAACCTCAACGGAGCTGGTCCTTTCGGCAACTCTAGTGTCAATGGTCCTTATGTCGTCGCCATGGGTGTTGCGGGCGATGGCTTCGTCGGGCAATGGACTGCCGACGGTGCTGGCCACCTCAACAACGGTATTGTCGACGCCAATCTCGGCGGCGATATCACCAACGCGACCATGAGCGGCACCTACGACGTCACCGACTCCGCTCGCGGACGCGGCACGGCGACGGTCACGGTAAACACGAGCCCGCAATCGGTGTTCAACTTCCAAATCTACGTCGGCGCCGGCAATCTCCTCATGATCAGCACCGACACGACGGCGTCCTTCCGGGCAGTGGCCAATCCACAGACCGGTGGACCCTTCAGCAACTCATCGCTCAACGGAGATTACGTCCTTACCGGCGGCTCGGACCTCGATACTTTTGGTGGACAATTCACCGCCAACGGATCGGGTTCATGGGCTAACGGCAAGCTCGACCTCTTCGACAGCAGCAATGGGACCAACTTCGGCGTGCCCTTCACGGCGACCTACGGCGTCACCGACGGAACGCGCGGAAGATTCACCGCCGTCGAGAGCCCGCAGGGAGGGAGCACCGACAACATCGTCTTTTACACTGTAAGCAACAACCGCGCCGTTCTGCTGGATCTCGATTCGGGCGAAGGTACGCTCGGTGAGTTCCGCAAATCGACGGCAGGGCCATACAACAAGGCGTCGCTGAACGGCAGCTACAGTTTCGTTCTGCAAGGCTGTCCGCTGACCGGCAACGACTGCACTGGCGAATACACGCAAACCGGCGTGTTCACCGCTGACGGAAACGGCAACGTGACCATCAGCTTCGACACCAACATCGACGGAACAGTGTCCACGCAAACGCTCATTTCCGGCAGCTACGTCGTCGGCGACAGCGGCTCGGATGGTGGCCTCATCACCACCAGTGCAGGCAAGTTCCGCTTCTACTTCATCGACACAACCCACCTCTATCTCGAAGACGGAGCCACCAGCCCGACCCGTCGCGTGATCGGGGAGGCAGTAAAGCAGAACTAACGAACGCTTCCTGGAGAGAGGGCCCGCCTGCAAGTTTTGGGGCAGGCCCTTTTACTTGTGGAAGTGCGGGCCATCAATCCCTTGTCAACACACGCGCAGTCCTCACGACGCTCGTCCGCGTTATTCTAAAGAGGCAATCACAGATGTTCGAACGAGGTCCTCATGCTGTCATCCCGCCGCCAGGGCAAGAGAAGTTTCATCGCACTTCTGATCGCCTGTGTCTGCGCTCTCATCGGCGTAGCCACCGCCCAGACCCTCACCATTACTACTGTCGACGGTCACTCCACCAGTCTCTCCGCCGCGCAGATCGCCGCCGCTACGCACGTGACTGTCACCGCCGACGACCATGGCACGCCCGCCAAATTCGAAGGCGTTTCCCTCGCCGCCATCCTGACCATGGTGGATTCAGCTAGGCGACACCATCCACGGTCCGCGCCTCGCTGAGGTCGTTCTTGCAACTGCCGCCGACGGCTACAAAGTAACCTTCGCTCTCGCCGAAGCCGACCCCGCCTTCGCCACGCGCGAAATCATCGTTGCCGACAAACGCGACGGCAAGCCCCTCGGCCCCAAAGAAGGCCCATTCCGCATCGTAGCCCCGGGCGACAAAAGACCGGCGCGCTGGATTCGTCAGCTAACGGAGTTGAAAGTGATTGTGGTGAAGTAATGCGGTGAACCGATGAACTGAAGCGAGGGTGCCCTATGCGTCGCGCTTTTCGAGACATGGGTACCACAAATCCTTGAGCCGTAGCGCGCTAACTATTTCCCAGCACCGACCAGACATCGCCCTTCTGAAATTCCCGCGTTTTCTCGGACCCATGCGCCGAATACCAGTTTCGCCACTGCGCCGGATCATTCCCAATATTCACTCCGGTAATCTCGCGTAGCGCCTGGTAAATCCAGTTCCGCGTCGTCGCCTCGAGCGACGGATCGTCTGCCAACTGAATCAATCCCGGCACAGCCTTCATGCGCTGCTCGCGTGTCAGCATGCCCGACTTCGCCAGGCTGCATCCCGCCCGCTCTCTCACATCGAGCGAGGGGTCGTTGCGAAAAACGTCGAGAAAATTCTTGATCGTGTCGTCTGTGCCGAGATGTGCCAGTCCCTCCACCGCCCAGAACCGCACCTGCTGATTCGGATCATGAATCCACTCCGCCAGCAGTTCATGAATGCGCCCAGTCCGGACTCCGCGATTACCAAGCATCCCCAGTTCCCACGCAAAATAAGGACGGCTATCCGGAAGCTTGTGCGCCGTTTCGATCAGCCGGTCCGCTTCTTCATCCGTCTTGGGAATCTGCCGCACCGCCAGGTTTACCTCGATCGCTGCCGCCCGCACTCTTAGGTCGTTCGAATAGAGCGCCGTATCCTGCAATGTCTCCCAGCGTTGGCTCGCCTTCAACTTGTCGCGCCACCCATCCACCATGCCCGCAATCAAATTGGTCGCGCCGATATCATGGTTCACCGCCGCTCCCAACAGAAACTCCATCTGCGCCTGCGGCGGCTGCGTCTGCAGCCATTCGATGTTGTGTTCCGACATGATGCCGCGATCCGCCGGCACCGGACGGCCCGGTACAGCAAGGTTTTCCCCGGCCTGCGTCTTACGTGGCGCTGACCCCGACGTAGGAGCAACCTGTGCTGTCATCGCAGATGCAAACAGAACAGGTAATCCAACGGCCAAGCTGGTGACGTACATACACTTGCATATTGATGAACAGAGCCGGTTCGTCATACCCGTAAGTCTAGGCGGAGGGAAAAAATCGGCAAGTTACCGCAGTATTAGAGCGCGGCGCTGCGAGAGTTCTGAATCGCCAATATCGCTATGGTGCAAAGGAGCGTATCCGCGATGATGGGACGGGTTTGAAAGGCGCGCTCTGTGCCTTCTCACTGACAGCCGAGATCTGTTGAGCAGTTAGTAATCCTCTCAACGCTGGAATCATATAGTCGCCTCTGTGATCGCCACGGCGCTGGAATCAGGCGACGGCTATGTCTACTATTCGAAGTCGCGTTATCCACAGCCGGAGATTTGCCGGGTACCCCTTGACGGCGGAAACGAGTCCTGCGTCCTCCAGCATCTGCGTCCACGAACCTGGGCAAGTTGGGCGGTAACCCGAGAAGGAATCCTGTTCGCCGAAGACTTGCCCGACGGTCGTCCCACATTAAGTCTCTACGACCCCGCCAAACACGAACTGCGCGACTTACTTTCCCTGCAAAGCGCTCCATTTTGGGTAGGCGCCAGCGCAGATGGCAAACGCGCAATCATGAACGATGCCGACGAACGGCAGATTTCCATGGTAGACAATCTGCGCTGAGGCGCCTCAGGCCCATAATGCCGCCTTGCGGAAGAAACCGTTTTATCCGCCGGTTCTTCTAGCGCTTTTCTTGTGTTTTATCTAAATCGCTGTACGTACAAATATGGCATACAAACATCTATGCAAGATGCTCCACGTGGAGCATCTTGCTCCCGACGCTCCCGGATGGCAGGTAGGATTTAGGGTACGCAGGCCCGCCGCAGCGCCGGCTCGAACCGGTCCAACTGGGCATCATGCTGGGTGGTGTAGTAGCCGCCGTGGGATTTCCCATACAGCTCATCCCCCGGGCAGTAGTAGAGGGCGGCCTCGGTGTCGACCCAGACCTTGATGTTCGGATCTCCATCGTAATGAACGTCTGCCTGCGAAGGAGCTTCGGCAATGCCCATGGCGATCAGAATCCGCTCCCATGGCCGCAACTCGGCCCGTCCCGCCGAGGCGCTCGGCCAGAGCAAGGCTACCAGCGCGACCAGCACCGCGAGGCCGAGATAGAGATCGGCGCGACGGAAGCGCACTTTGAGGTGAGGAGCAACAGAGTCAGCCCGAGCGGCGGTGGAAGCGGCAACCTCTGCGTGCCTCTCCGCCGGCAGGATGCGGAGCGACTCCGCGGCGTCCTCATCGAGGACAAGGCCGGGTACCGCCGCCGGAGAATCTTCATGGAACAAATGAGGGGCGTGCGTTCGAGAGCCCGTTTGGGACGCCGCATCCCGGGCCTGTTCTGCCGCGCCTGATTGCGGCAGCGGAAACTGTCCAGGTATTCCGCCCTGCTCCTTGCTCATCTCCCACATCGTGGCCCAGGTTCGCTGCAGGCGTTCACCGGGCCGGAAGGTTTCGGCGTCGCAGATGGGACAAGGAGTTCCGGCGGCGCGCAGCGGCAGACCGCACTGCTGGCAGGAGGGAATCGAGGTTTCGCCAATCTCTGCTTCTTGAGGCTCGGACACTTCGACGGCAGAGGACACCGACTCGAGTTTCCGGGTAGGCGTGATCTTGCTGCCGAGGGTCGCGTTCAACTCCGCCGAGAGAGCCGCATCGATGCCTCCTTCCCGATCGTTGTATTGCTGGATGGTGAAGGCGGCCGCGAGCAGACCTTGAAAGGAATCCTGGTCGAGGCTCAGTTTAGGTCGGGTCGAAGGCATAGCGTCCGGCGGGGAGGATTCTACCCCAATTGTAGTGCAACATCGCCATGACCGAACCAAGAAAAACCGAGGCGAAGACGGGGGTGATGCCTCCCCAAAAGCGCTATGCGCGGGGCACTTCGGAGGTATTCCTGAAACGGGAGTCCAAATGAGGAAGACGTTCCTGGAAAGGGTCGGCGAAGGCGGGTTGGAGCCGCAGTTTTGTGCGCATCATCCTGAAAAGGCAGGGTGTTAGTTATGGCGAACGTTTGGCGAAATAGTTGCTACAGGGAGACTGGGTCGCGACCGATAGAGTAAACGGAAGGAGCCGACAAAACAGGCCATGATCAACCTCACCGAGATCAAGATCACTCCCCGAGACCAGCAAGTCCTGCACCTGCTGGTACAGGGATGCAGCAACAAGGAGATTGCCAGTCACTTGAACATCAGCCCTCGGACTGTGAAGCAACACCTGCGAACACTCTTTCTGCGCGCAGGCATCAAGGAAGGCCGGAAGCGGGTGAAACTCGCGACCGCCATGTTCATCAAGGAGCAGGTGCAGCCATGCAACCCCGCGACCGACTGACGATCAAAGAGGTTCAAGTAGCCTCGCTGGTGTGGCAAGGTCTGACGAACAAAGACATTGCCAAGGTGCTTGGAACGAGCGAGCAGGTCGTGAAGAACTATCTGCGGACCACGTTCGACAAGCTCGGAGTATGGACACGACTAGAACTGGCGCTGTACGTGGCCGGCCACGGGGGCGCCAACTGGCAGCGCGAGTTTGTAAGGGGAGCGGGATCGGCGGCGGCCGCAATGGAAAGCTGGAAGGCGCCGGTAAGCGAAAGCGTGGTGCCCTTCGCGGAGGGAACGGCGCGTGCGGCGGCATCAGCCTCGGGTGGGAGCCACTGAGCGGGATGGCGGGCGCGGCCCTTTCAGAAAAAGGCGGCGAGCCGAGTCTGTTACGAAACTCACTCTGGGCACGGAGTAGTGGGATAGCAGTGGCAATATCCCAGCCCCGCAGGGGCGACCCAGCTTAGCCCAGCGCCTCGGCGCCGGGGTAAAGAAGGAAAAAGGAAAGATGATTCAAGTCCCGGAGGGGACGGCCCCGGTTTTGGGTGGCGCAGCGCTTCAGCGCTGCGATCAAAGCCGGCTCTACGACACGCGGCTTTAGCCGCTGAGGGAGTTGCGACTCACACTTAGGAGGGACGGCCGAGTTTCATGACAGCCTCTCTGGCGGCCGCAAAGTCAATTTGAAGATGATGGCTGGCGGAATCGCCTGACCATCCTGAAGTTCATATCCGCATCGGGGAATATCGGCAATATCACGGTTCGCCAGTGCTTCTCTGGTCGCATGGCCCAGTACCCTGGTTCGGTATATTTCGGCTGGTGGTTTTCCTTGGCGGAAGCATCGGCGTCGAGAATGTAGTCGGGCGCGAATTCGCGGGGTATCCATAGCTGTTCGATACCAATTCCAGCTTCGCTCCAGAGCCATTTCCCTGAACGTTTCTCGATCTTTCCATTGGGCCAGAAGATCGTTTCGGAGAAAGTTCTATCCGGCGAAATTTTGAGTTCTATCTTGCCGTTTCCGGCTTTGAGTTCGTAGTCGCCGGGCACGTCGGATTCCGATTGAACCAGGCTGCAGCCGCCCGCGAAAAGTAACAGCGCGAGGATGAGCAGAAGCACGGTTCTTGGGAGCTGTTGGGTCGTTCTCATCTCATTAAGTCTCGCGGCGGGCGGCCCCGGTTCTCCGTCCCGCCGATTTTTGATCCCACATAAATGAGGGTGCCCCATGTCTCGCGGGGTTCGAGACATGGGCAACGATGCCGCCGACAGCGAGAGATTCTACGCCGCCGGCGCTCGCGCCCCAAATGTACCGCTCACCCTTTTTTCATCACATTTTTCCCGTGCAACCATCACCGACAATCAACCGCGATCCATGCCAAGCTTCCCAAGGGTGCAGGATCAAGAGTGTATCCGTCTCCAGAGGCGGCCCCGAACTCTGTCCCGTTCTTACTGGCTCTTTGACAAGCTAAAAAGTGGCGTTCCCAAAATGGAACCAGTAACTAACCTCCTTCCAATTACTTACTAAAAGTCGGTAAAAAATACATAACCGATGGGGGGAGGGGGGGGTACCCCCCGCGCCCTCCGCGGATTTTCCCTGCGCCCTCTGCGTTTCAAAGCTTTTAAAAGAAGAAATGCGGCGCGTAGGCCCGATCTTCGGTGGCAGTGTCGCGCGGTTAATCTAGTCTCGCGGCTATTGGTGTGAGGCCCGACGAAAACATTCCGAGCGTGCGCGAACAGCCGCGACATCCTTTATCCCATCTTGATGTTGTTTCTGCCAACGGTTTCCAGGGTGGATAGGAGATGCGTGATGCCGAGCAGGTTGCGGATGGATGGGCCCATGTTGTCGACCTCTAGTTTGCAGCCGGCGGATTTGGCGTGAACGTAGAGACGAACCAGCGTGCCGAGGCCGCTGCTATCCATATGAGTGACGTGCTCGAAATCGAGGACGATGTTTGCGGGACCGGGCAACAGTTTGGAAACCTCAGCGTTGAGTAGTTGATTCAGGCCGGAGACGAGCCGTCCGGCGCAGTGGACGACGACGCAGTTCTGGTAGCGCTGCACGGAGAAGGTGAGACTGGCCGCGGGTTGATTGGACATTGGTGTCCTTGAATGTACAGATTGGTGGCGGCGAGATTGTAGCTCTTTGAACGCAGCGCTGGAAGCGCTGCGCCACCCCAAAGCTGTCTGCGTCTGCAAAATCGCAGGTTTCGAGACTTGAGTGTAAGTTGGAACTGCAAAGGTTTGCGCATTTCAGTAATTGACAGCGCCATCGCACTCCACCATACTTTCCGCCACGAAGTGCCCGGAATCATCCCCCACAATTGCATCTCCCAGGAGGACTCTCCAATGACAAAGCTCAGATTGGTTCAAGTGATTGTTTTTTTGACGATGGTTGTCTTATTTGTGTGCGGACAAGAAGCAGTAGCGCAACATCATCTGCAGGTGCGAGTCGTCCGCGGAGCACAGAGCGACGGACGTGCGACGCCACGAGTTGCGAAAGAGAGAAAGGTACTCGAGCAGCTCTCGGCCGGTTTTGGCGTTCTGCCTCCAGTAGACGATGATGGTAACGACGCTTGGCCGTGTTTTCCCGGAGGAGGCAATCCGAACGATGCCGATTGCGCGAGTATCGCAGCGGGCGGAGTTGTTCTTGGACAGGAAGCTTTCACGCAGTCGCTCAGCGCTTGCAATGCCAATAGCTCCTCCAGCCCAAATTGCGGGCAGATATTTTCCTTTTACGAGGACGATACCGGCGACAACGCTGACAATCTGATCGTCTCCATCGTAGTGAAGCAAGGAAACAAATACATTTTGAACACGGGCCTCGTGAACCTTGGCCTCAATCCCTTTCCAGCAGGATCGGTCGTTGTGATTTATGACGACACGGCTTTTGGGACCCTGGGGCAAACCGGGCCCAATAATGGATATTGCGCCGGAAGCAATTTGACCTGCGTGAATCCGGTAGCGGGAAAGGCCACCATTACTTTTACAATTATCGTTGGTACCTCGACTATCAAGAGCACGTCCAGCATATTTCTGCAGTAACGAAGTTATGCGGTCGTGTAGATTTAGGGAGCCAAGCCCCGGCTAACTGCCGGGGCTTTTGATTTTGGGCTCGGCCCACCAAGAATAGGTGAACGTTCCGTCTGCCCCGGATTTGTCATCCTTCCTCTCCCTGATTTGAACTGAGCCAGTTTCGCTCGATTTCGCGCATGTACTGAGTGAGAGCAGGGAATCCCCTGACAGGAGAGTCCAATGAAGCCATTGAAATCAATCGCCGCCGTCATGTTGTTCATCGGCTTAATGGTCGCAAGCGCGGCCGCGCAGCGTGCCACGAAGTTGTTGCTTCATCGCGGGCTTGCGAGCGGTGTGAGCCAGTCGGAGACCGGCGTTCACGCGCCCGCTGGACTCGGGAGCAATCCGTTCGTTCTGATCGACTATCCAGGCGCCATCGCCAACCAGGTTCCCTATGCCATGAATGACAAGGGGAGAGTTGTCGGCTACGCCGAGTTTCCGGACGGCTCCATCAAGGGATACCTGCTGCAGGGAACGACCTTTAAAGACATTGTCTTTCCCGGAGCGCCCGCCACCGGAGCGACAGGTATCAGCCCGTCGGGAACGATTGTCGGCGTGTATTGCGACGATCCGGCCTGCGATAGCACCGTTCACGGTTTCCAGTTGAAGGGGAAAAACTACACGGCGCTCGACGACCCCGATGGCACCAACACAAGCCCAAGCGGCGTGAATGCGGCTGGCGATATCGTTGGCAGCTACACGGGGCCAGACAACATCGGCCACGGGTTTCTATTGCACAAGGGCGTTTACACCAGTTTTGACGCTCCGGGTGCCGGCTATCTCACCAGCGCCACCTCCATCAACAAGCAGGGCCAGATTGCGGGATTCTTCTACGCGCCAGACAGCGACCACGTCCACGGATTCCTACTGCAAAACGGCGTGTTCACGCAGATCGATTATCCCGGAGCATCCGGCACCATCCTTAACGCGATCAACGACAGCGGCGAGATTGTGGGAATCTATGGAGACGCCCAGGGCGGAAACCATGGGTTCCTTCTGAGCGGGGGAGTGTTCACAGGGTTTGACGCGCCGTTTCCCGGAACCGACTTCACTTCAGCTTGCGGCCTGAACAATCACCACCAGATTGTCGGCGTGTACGGGCAGGGCGCTTACGATTTCGGGTATCTCACGACTTACTAGACACAGGTAGTTGTGGAATCCCACCCTTGCAGCACAAAACGCGCAAGGATGGAAGCTGGCCAACCGCCTACAACAGGGATTCCAGGTCGCGCGCTCATGGACAACACGTAGCACGCATATCTGTTCTGAGTCGGAGCTATAGAAGAGCAAGTGCCGCCGGAAGCCGGGCACGCTGGTCCATCTCAGGTTGCGGAGTTCGGGAGAACGGAATCCGCACCGAGAACCAGCCCCAGGGGCACCCGGCCACCTGTCCGCCAGTATTGAGTGGGGATGAGCGCTACACCACAAACACAAGGTCCTTCTACTCGGGTCTCTGCACTGGTTAGTTACGCGCGGGCCCTTCTTCGCTCGGGATGACAGTTTTTTCAGATAGAGAATTGTGTCTAGCGGAAGAACAACTGCTTGCGCTGCGTAACGCTGGTAAGGAATGGCAGTACGCGGCTTGCTGTGAGCCATGAGATACCGAACGAAGACAGTCCTGTGGTCTCGGCATACAAAACAAAGACCTCTTTTTGTGTCACCTTGTAGGCGACCATCAGTGCGAGGGCGGCAACGAAGCCCAGACAGCACAGGGCATAGATCCACATGCGGCGGGGCGCGTGTTCGGGCTCCGTCACTTTATTTCGCCTGGCATGCAGCCAGAAGATCACACAGAAAGCCGCGAGGACGATGAACAGTGTGATCGCACATGTGTAATGCGCGTGGGGGATGATTTCCCGATAAGAAGTCCCACAGGTGCAGGGGAAGATTGCGACCCCGATGGCCAGCAGGGCGGCCATTTTGCCAAGCACCAGTTCAAGCTCATCGTCGCCGTTGTAGGCAAAGACGAGCGAGCCGATGGCAAAGAGCAGGCCCACAAATATGGTGCGCGGCGCGAATCCGTCTGCATACCAATACGACGCGCTGATGGAGGTGATCGTTCCTTTGGTCAGCGCTACCTCGAGCCAGGGCAGGGAGAGGGCAATTGCGCCCACCGTAAACTTGATTGTGTATTGATCGAACTCGGGACGCTGGGGCGAACCTAACAGAGGCATGTAGGATCTCCTATGTGCGGTTGCACAAATATAGCTTTGGCCATCGCGGACTCCTGTGTGGTGAGTGGAAGTGCGGGGCCCGACAGATCCAATAACTGGGAAGGTTTCGCCGAAAGTAACGGGGGAAAGATAACACGGTTCGGGGTAGGCCGATACAACTTATTCGAATGGCGGACGATGTGGGCCACCCGACCCAAGACGACGATGGCCCCGCCGAAGCGGAGCCATCGAACAAATCCGTAGTGCGAGAGCACTCTGTCCAAGAACAGTATTGGTTAACGGCAATCGTGTGTCAAGTTACTGGAGGAGATTATCTCTGCGTTTTCTCCTCATACGAAGTTCTCCACCACAAACGGGGAGAATGGACCTGGCGGGACTCGAACCCGTATCTGCGGCCAGCCCCGAAATCAGATCCCTAAGATGGATGAAATCGTGGAATCCCACCCTTCGAACACCGCGAAGGGTGGGGCACCCGGCAGTCGTGGAATCCCACCCTTCGAAAACCGCGAAGGGTGGGGCACCCGGCATCTACTTGGCAGCGGCGGAACGGCTCTTGAGAAGCTTGCGGCCTTCGCGTTTCATTTCCGACGCGCTCCAGGGGCGGGCGGGGCCGCCGTCTAGGCCCTCGCGAATGTCGCGGCGCAACTGCTCCAGTTTCAGCGAGCGCAATTCGTCTTGCGTTTCCATCAGGCGCAGCGCCTCTCGTACTACCTCGCTGGCAGAGTTGTAGCGGCCGGAGGAGACTTTTTGGCGGACTAGTTTTTCGAGCTGTGGGGTTAGATTGATGTTAAGAGGCATGGCGCGATCCGGCCGTTTCGAAGCCAGAATTGCATGGATGGCAAGGATTGTCAAGGATTGACAATTGAAACGTCTGGATCTCGGACTGCCCCACTCAAGCCAACACCGGGATTGAGTGGGCCACCCGCCCTGGGACACCCGCCCTCCTTATTATTCGGTCGCGCCTTCACGCAGCTTTGCAGCGAGTCGTTGGACCTCTACTAGCTTACCTTCTACTGACGCCTCCACAAACTTGGTAATGGTTGCGGATTTTCTCAAAGCGAACTCGTCGAACTCGAATTTCTGGGCGAGATCTACCCAATGCTCCAGAGGCTTCGTTTCGGACATCTTGTCCAAGACGGTGCGGTCTCGCCTCAGGCACTCGTTAAAGTAGTACTCCCATTGTTCATTTCGCAGGGACTCGAAGATCTTCAGGGCATACGGTCGTGCAGCGTACGAGTACCCCCAAGCATTCCCGAGCCAGACAGCCAACGCTGCTTCCATACACTTGGCGAATGCCGGCCTAGGGATAGCAGTACCTAAACCGGCCAGTGTTGCTATAGGTTCCTGCTCCGTATAGAAATTGTTGAAACCGAAGTGGGCAGCCAGCACCCGGGCTGCAGTTTCCGTAAAGGTATTGGACCTTAGGGATTCCGGAACGAAATCGAAGCCTTGTACTTTCAGCAGAGCACGCTTAAGTCCGGTGGAAGCCTCCCGATTCCCCTCTGCGTTCACCTCCGCGTACGCCTGCCCGATCTGCCATTTTTCGGGCTCACGCAACTTAGGCCATAACTTTGGCACGAGTGTCGACAAGTTGCCCAGTGCATGCTCTTGCGTTGCCCCTTTCGCGGCTTTCACTAATGACAGCAAAATGCTCAACGTGGTACGAATAAAGAAGTATGGTGAGTCAACAATGGCGAGGACGTCGCCATCGTCGTCTTTAAGAGTGCGCTTCCCCAACGCTTTCCGAAAGTCGGCGAACTGGACGGCGGTCTCGAAGGTCGGCTTGCTGAGGATGCTACTGATGCATGTCTTCAATAACATCAGGGCTTCCTCTTCCTCCATTTCGTCACTGTCGGCTGCATCCTGCTCAAGCCGTGTGAAATGGGATACCAGCTCTAGTGCATGTTTAAGACGAATGCCCTGGGTGCCATTAATTATCCCAAGATCTTCCGCAAGAGACAGCGCCTCATGGTCGGCGATCGTGGCAGGGTCCGAGTCCTCGTCTAGGTCGGGACGTCCCAACATCTCCCCGACGAACTCCATTCCCAAGGAAGAAATTTGTTTCTTCAGAACGGCGGCGGCTTTCGTCCAAACAAAGGTCGATACCATTTCGAAGCTACCGTTTTCCATTCCGCTGACGATAGACTTCATATCACGATTGGAAAGTTGAGGCTTTGCGAACTCGACAATCTGCTCTGGTGTTGACCGGGCAGGTATTGTCACTACTTCGGAGGGCTTCCAGACCGTGATTGCGTTCTGTCGAGCAGTCATTTTTGCACCTGACATTCCGTGTCGCCATCTTGAGAGCGAAAGAGTACCGCTTTGAATGTGGATTTGAGCCGGCTCCGCATAAGTTGGTATGTGCGGCGCCTGCCCCCACCTTTTTCGGATAGCTTGCTGCGTTCCTTTGGCGTCGGTTTTAGATATACATGGTACGCCTGGACGGTGCCGTCGGAGCCGAAGACAACAACTCCATCGCTGCTTACCATCCCGCGGACAAGAGTCTCGGCCGCAGTGAGTTCCGCGAGGGCATCGAAGGACCGTGCCGATCTGGCTGTAGCGTGCAAATCCGCGAGGGCAACGGCAGGACTTGGCCACACACCCGCTTTGAGTGTTGACGGAAGCTTTCCGCTCCGGGGGGACTGGATCACGGCGAGCAAAGTGCCGTGGCACTCCTGCAGGATGTTTGTCAGAAGCCTCCGAAGGTAAGGCTCGAAAGTGGGTGCATCTTTCACATTGGCACACGCCGCCTTACAGAATGCCTCAACATGCCTCTCTAGCGGCGAGGGGCCAGCCGGGGTTGTCTTTAGGGTCGCGGTGAACCGCTTGTTTGTTGAACTACGCAGATCTACCACTAAATGTCCGCGGTTTCGGATGAGAATAACGGGGACCTGCGCGCCCAGGTCCCCCATGGACTCCTCTGCGGCCGTGGAAAGAGAGTGCAATATGGACCGGAATAGACCATATTTAAGGGTCTGGCCGTCCTTGACGATAAAAATCGACCAACCGCTCTTAGCCAAGGGCGCGCAACTCTTGAGGATTCCAGCAGCTGATTCAGCCGTTAGCGGAAGAGTACCAATCGTCATCTGCGGGCTGCTGGGCGCTAAGGCTTTTAGGCCGTCCGATGCGGCGAAGACGTAGACCTCCGGGAATAATAAAACGTCCTCCTCCCGATAGGACGCCAACATGCCGACGATTTCGCGGATGAGCTCCTCGGTGTGGACGCATTCTACCCCGCATTCGCGAACGAAGTCCTGCAACTTACCTTGAAGAGACTCGCGGATGGAGTAAGCATCGGGCAAGATACCATGTTAGCACCGAGGCTACCACCCCCGCGTCTGCAGCATGTGCGCTTCATCCAGCGCACTTACTGCTAGGCCTTTCATGGCTCCTACCAAGTCCTCGCTAACTTCGAGTAACACCTTGGGATCGTTGAAGTGCGTGGCCGCTTTGACGATGGCTTTGGCGCGCTTCTCGGCTTCCTGCGGGTCGGCGAAGGTGGTGGAGTCTTTCATGAAGATGCCGCTGCCGACGAAGACGGCTTCGGCTCCGAGTTGCATGACGAGCGAGGCGTCGGCGGGGGTGGCTATGCCTCCGGCGGAGAAGTTGGGGACGGGCAGCTTCCCTTCTTTGGCGACCATCTTGATCAGTTCGTAGGGTGCGCCGTGCTCTTTGGCTTTGGCGTAGAGTTCTTCTTCGCCTAGCACCGTGAGAATCTTCATCTCCTGCACGATCTGGCGGATGTGCTTGACGGCGTGGACTACGTCTCCGGTGCCGGCTTCGCCTTTGGTGCGGATCATGCATGCTCCTTCGGCGATGCGGCGGAGAGCTTCGCCGAGATTGCGGGCTCCACAGACGAAGGGAACGGTGAAGGCGTGCTTGTCGACGTGGTGGGCTTCGTCGGCGGGGGTGAGGACTTCGGATTCGTCGATGTAGTCCACGCCGAGCTCTTCGAGAATTTGCGCCTCGGCGAAGTGGCCGATGCGGCATTTGGCCATCACCGGAATGTTCACGGCGGCCATGATTTCGCGAATCTTTTTAGGCGAGGCCATGCGGGCGACTCCGCCTTCGGCGCGGATTTGCGCGGGCACGCGCTCGAGGGCCATGACGGCTACGGCTCCGGCACGCTCGGCGATGGTGGCCTGCTCGGCGTTGGTGACGTCCATGATAACGCCGCCTTTGAGCATTTCGGCTAGGCCGGTTTTCAGGCGAAGGCTGGTGGAGTTTCCGTTATTTTGCGACATAGTGGGCTCTTTTCTGGTGTCAGGTCTCGGGTCTCAGGTGTCAGGAAACCCCTTTTCTTTGGATTTCCGAGCGGCTGAAACGATCTGCATTGGCGATGAAGATCGTGCCCGTCTGCTTTATTAATTTTACAACGTGTTGGAGCAGGGCGAAGGTTGATTCGCCGTCCGGGAAAGCTGCTTACCACAGGGTACACAGGGTCGCACGGGGTTGGGTCTTGCGGGAAAGAGCTTGAGCCACGGAGCAGGTTTCATGAGGCAGTCCGTTCCGATGTCTCGGAACGGACTTTCAAGCAGTTCTACGAACAAATCATTTCACTGCTCCCATCGCAAGGTGCAGACCGAAGCACGCTATGAGCTGGGCAGAACTTGTGCCGCTCCCTGGGGACAGCTTAAAGCAGCCGAGGAATCTCCCAAGATCGGTGTGTAGTACCGGTTCCTTCGACAAATCCGGACTTCGCTCTCGCCAGGTAATGCGCCCGGAGCTTACCAATAGAACTTCAGCGCCATTTGCATCTCGCGTGGGCTGTTGCACGTATACCAGATGGTTCCAAAACCGGGGTCGCCGTAACTCACGCTCGGCGGACAGAACTGCGGATGATTGAAGGCGTTGAACGCCTCCAGGCGATATTCCAGCCGCATTCCTTCGCGGATCGAGGCCATCCCGAATTCCTTAAAGATGGACAGGTCAGCATTGTCGGCGCCTGGATCGCGCGCTTTTCCTAGCATGCGCGGTGCGGTGCCCAACGCATATTGCGCGGGCTGCGCCAGGAAGTCGCTGCCATCGTCGCTGGTAAAGTAGTGCAGCCTCCACTCCGAGTCCTTTCCTCCTTCGCGATGAGGCGTACCAATGAGGTTTGGCCTTTGCACCCCGTAAGTTGGAAGGCTCTGGGAGTTGTAGAGCCCGGGCTGAATTGGCCGGCCGCTGTTGAAGCGCCAGATACCGTTCGTGCGCCAGCCACCTACCAAAGCGTTCATGATTGAGTTCATCCCGCTACCGATCCATTTCCCGCGTCCGAAGGGCAGTTCGTATGTGTAACTGATCTGCAAAACGTGCGGGATATCGAAGCTGGAAAGGCTGCGCTCGAGCCAAGGTTTGTTCGGGTCCTGCAAGCTGTCGAAGCTGCCCAGCCAGTTATTGTTTGTGCTGGTCAGCGAAGCATCGTCGATCGATTTCGAATACGTATAAGTCGCTAAGAACTCCAGCCCGTGCGAGAAGCGTTTCTCCGCCCGGACTTGCAGCGCGTTGTAGATGGCATTTGCAATGGGCGGCTCGTCTCCGGAAATTCCCCAGGTAAACTGCGGATAGGGCAGCGCCAGCTGCAGGTTCTGAATGTATTGATAGAACAATGGGTTGTTTGGATCGCTAATGAGTTGCGTCGCATTGGACTGTGTGGGATCGTTGAAGGGGTTGAGTACGAACTGGAGCAGGTTTTCGATTTGATCATGCGAGTAGCTCTCGACCTCCGGCCCCAGATGATTCAGGTTGCCGGCATCGGCGAAATAGAGGTGCGTTCCTTTCTTGCCAATGTAGGTCGCATCCACCACGACGTTGCCCTTGAATTCATGCTGTAACCCGAAGCTCCAGCTCTGCTCGTTCGGAACCTTCTTGCTGACGCTGCGAATCGGCCCATAGGCGAAATATCCCACATCGTTTAACAGGCCGAGACTGCTTCCCGGAGGCATGAGGGGCCCGTTCGGATAAGGATTGCTCATTCTGGCTGCTGGCGTCGCGCCGTCGCCCTGAAATGAAGCCATCATGTTGGTGACCTGATCGAAGCCCTGCTGGCCAACGCCCGAGGTTCCAGCCACGGCACCTCTCCAGGCAGAGAAATAAATGCCATACCCGCCTCGAATTACCACGTCATGCGGCGCGCGATAGGCAAAGCCGATGCGCGGCTGCCAGTTGTTGTAGCTCGGTGAATAGGAATACCTGTCGCTCGAACTGGTGAACCGTTCCCCGCCAAGAAGATTCTTGCCATACAACGTAAGCGGCGATTGTGCATTCGGGTCCAGCCAGTTGAGTTCGTTGCGCCGCTCGGTGCGAGGCATCACTATCTCATAGCGAACTCCGAGATTGAGAGTGAGGCGGTCAGTCTTCTTCCAGTTATCCTGCACGAAGCCCGCGGCCTCGAAATTCTGCGAAGCTACCGAGTTCGGAATCTCGTATTGAGCGCAGCAGTCATTGGGCTGTGCTCCGACCAGGAAGCTCGCCATGCCGTCGCCACCGATCGGGAGACACTGGTCGACGTCCGGATCACAATTAGGATCGTAGTTCGACGTCCCGGTTTGGTCGAAGTAGAAGGTCCCGCCCGGCGCATAGTTCGGCTGAGTGTAATTCAGGCGGTGCATTCGTCCCTCCGCCCCGAATTTAAACTCGTGCGTCCCGCGCACCCAACTGAAAACGCCCATCAGATGATGCGTTTCCTGGCCTAGTCGTGCATAGCTCCAAGGGTTGCCGCCGATGCTGTACGACTGCCCTTCTGCGGCAGGATATCCGCCACCAATGCTCACGGCAGGGAACCAGTCATAGCCCGAGGACTTCATGTAACTGGGCTCGCCGATTGAATCTACCGCCGAAAAATCCTTTGGGAATGCTCCCGCTTCTCCAGGATAAAAAGACCGGCCTCGAGCCAAGCCATAAGAGATGTTAAGCAGTTTGGTGGGGCTGAAGTTGTGAACAAAATTTAGAGCGAGCATGTGGGCAGCGCCCGTGATCGGGCCGCTGGAACAGGGGTCGGCATAATTTCCGAAACAATTGAATGTTTCCCCAAAATCCGCCTCGTGTGAGTATTTTCCGCTGATCATCGTGACGTCGGTGAACCGATGATCGATCTTGAGATCCCACTTGTTGCTGTGTGAGCGGTTCGCGCCAGCATCGACGCGATTGTAATAGGGGCTGTAGTCTCCGCTTCCCACGCTGACGTTCGGCTCGGGAAAATACGCCATCAGCTTCTGCGCCACGGGATCGATCAGGTTGCCGATCTGGTTTGGCAGCCGATAGGGAGCGCCCGCTGGATCATTGGCTAGCACCTCATTGCCGGGATGATTGTCGTCAACCGTGCTGGTGTAGGTGGCGAGGTTATTGTACGGAATAGGCACTAGCTTTCTGGCGGCGCCGAGCGCGCTGTCATAGTAGCCAGAGTATGGATCCCAGAGTTGACCGCTCGGTTCCGAACAGTTTCCCGATTCATCGAAGGAACCGCCTGCATAGCCACACGCTTCCCCGAAATCTCCCTGCTTCTCGAGATCGCTCGGAACCCCATAAAATGTCGGCCCGACACCATCCGTGTAGCGCGTGCCTTCATAGTCGAAGAAGAAAAATGTCTTGTTCTTGAAGATCGGGCCGCCAATCGTCCCGCCGAAATTATTGTGGCGAAGGGGAGCAATCGGTATTCCCTGGTTGTTCGAGAACCAGTTGTTGGCGGCAAGTTTGTAGTGCCGCAAGAACTCATAAGCGCTGCCGTGGTAACTATTGGAACCGGAGCGCGTGATCATATTAATGACCGTCGCCCCGGTGAAGCCGAACTCGGCGCTGAAGTTCGTCTCTTCCACCTTGAATTCTTCGACGGCATCGACCGACGGAGTGTACGTGTCCACTCGAATGCCGCTGTTCTGCTCGTAGTTCGTCGTCGTGACGCCATCCATCAGGATGTCGGCGGTCGCATTCCGCGTACCGTTCGCAATAAAGTTGTTGGCCGTGCAGCCCTTACAGCCGCCATCGACCTCCGTTACGCCGGGGGCAAGGAATGCCAGGCTCCAAAGCCCGCGGTCCAGCGATGGAAGGTCATTGATAAATTTCCGGTCTACAACTTGCCCGGTAGTCGCATCTTCGGTCGCCAGCACAGGCGCCGCCGCCGTGACCACGACCTTCTCCTGCGTGCCGAGCAGTTGCAACGCAAAATCGGCGCCCACATTCTGACTGACGTCAATCTTGATGCCCTTCTTGTCTTGCTCTTTGAAGCCGGTCGCAACCACCAGGAGGTTGTAAACACCCGGCGGTATTGATCGAAAAAGATAACGGCCCGTGGCATCGGTCTTCGCCTTATAGGTGAAGCCCTTACTCGCGTCCGTTAAGATGACCTCGGCGCCGGCCACCATCGCCCCGCTCGGATCGCTGACCACGCCCGTAACCGAGCCCGCATAGAGCTGGGCATTCGCCGGCAAGGCAAAGCACAACACGGTCACGAACAAACAAAGAAGCAAAAGCGGCATCCAAGTCCGCGCTACGGTCTTCGATCCATCGCGCACCGCCGAGGAAGTATGAAATAAGTCGCTATAAGTCATGGCAGTTCTCCTGGGGTATCCTTTAATCCTTTTCTCTCGCTTCCCGCACGCACGCGAAGAAGACGAGGCACAGCGTTACGGCAGAGGCGCTTCCACTTCCTCCAGCACCCAATGCTCGGGCGACTCCAGACGGCAGTCGTACCCATAGAACTTGTTGTTGAACACATGCTGGAAAAGGCAGGCTCGCTGTCCTTTCAGGATGGGATTGCCCTCTACTGGCTGAAAGTCTCCGTCTGGCGCATCCGAGGCGAACATCTTCACCTGCCACTCGCCCTCGGGATCGTCGGTGTAGCGATGCGGATAGATCTCCGTGGCCAGGTAGTACACGCCTTTCTGGCCCCTCGGCCCCGGCGCATTTTTGAGATAGAGAAGTGTCGGAGCGGCGACGGTCACATCGGACTTCAGCAGTAACTTTTCCGGCGCTTTGTCGAGGTCGAGCACGGACGCCGCACTCTTGCTGATGATTTCGAAATGATCCTTGTCGTTTCCGCGATAGAAAGTCAGATAGAAGCGGCCATTGCGCGGATCGCGAAACAGATTCGGGTTCTGATTCCGCTGGTCGGGAACACCCGCCACCAGCACCTTTTCTTCGGTCAGGTGGATTCCATCGCGCGAACTCGCCAACACAATGTGGCTGCTTGGCGTGTCGTACTCACGCGTGATCGCGAAGTACAGAACATCTTTGTGCTTCGGATCGGCCTTGGCCAGGACCGATGGCCAGCGCGCGTTCGTCCATAGCGGGTTCTGGTCATACTTCGTCCAGTTCACCAGGTCGTTGCTGCGCGCGAGTCCGATGCCTTCGCCTTCATTCAGCCCATACCACCCCCAGTAGCGGAATCCGCCGCGCTTCATCTCCAACACCGACATCGTGTGCGGAAACTCGTTCTTCTCCCATTTCTGCGCATCGGGCAGAACATGCCGCGGCGTGGTGAGCTTGAGATACGAAAGCGGTTTGGCTTGCTCCTGCTGCGCTAAAGCAATTCCAGGCAAGAGGGCGAGCAAAAAGAGAGCAATAAAAGTTCGAAGACTACGAACAGCCGACTTCAAATTCAACATGCGTTCTCCTCATACCTAAGTTCGTTTTGGAACCGGGAATCGACGCGGAACGAACTAGAGTCCGCATCGAGCACGGTCCTTATTTCTGATCCTTCAATGCCGCGTCGATCGTGCGCCACATCGAACCCTCGGCGGGATCGTAGGGCACCATATCGATGGCAAACTCCCAATAGAATCCGCCGCCCACCCAGTTCCGGACGTTGGGGTGAACGGCATAGGTCCGGCGAATCAGATCTTTTACGGGTGCGTAATCGGCGGGTTTGCTGTCCGACCAACCAAATTCGGAGAATCCCAGCTTCGAGTTCGGGAAAATTGCCGCCAGCTTCCCGAAAACCTCCTGCCAGTCGGGCCTGTATCCACCGCAATCGAGTTCGTAATAACTCACCAGCACGTAATCCAGGCCAGTCTTCATGCGCGCCGGAATGTTCTTTTCGACCCACCTGAACATCTCATTGTCGCGATGAAAAATGTGCCAACCGCACGGCGTGTTGTAGTAGAGCGTCAGTTCCGTGACCTTCCCTTGTGACTTGATGTAGTCGTAGGCCTCGGTCATCTTGGTGACAACGTCTCCCTGCGAGGTGGTTCTTACCGTTGCCTTGAGGGAGCACTTGTCCGTCGGACCATAAAGCCATTCGCCGTTAATCTCGTTCCCGACCTCCCAGATGTCCACGACATTTCCCAGCGCGCTGACGTAATCCTTGAAGCGCGCCAAATGTTCGGCCGGGGTGAAGCACTTCATGTAGAACGAATCGACGGGCTGACCGACCACATAACTCGTACTCTGAATCTGAGTTGTCGCGTCGATGTACGAAGTCGCCGAGACTGGTCCCTTCTTGTCGCCGGGCGGATAGACGATCCGTACAGTCGGCGTCACCGACAAATACCGCAGAGATGGAAGCAACTTCGCCAGATAGTCGGCGTTGCGGATGTCGTTGCTGTCATCCACGGTGACGCCATGAATCGGTGCGGGCACAGGGCGTGGCTGAGCGAAACTCATGCAGCCCGAGCAGGCGAGCAGAATGGTGGCAGTCTGAGCCAACGCTCGGATTTTCTTGCCAACTCTCATCGCGCTGTCCCCTCCGCCGCCTCTCGCGATTCCGGACGATTCAAAATCGTGGCGTTCGCGATAATGGGCCGCGCCCAAAAGCCGACGCTCAGCACGCATCCAAATGTCACGTAGAGAAAGGAGACGCCCGCCCGCAGGCCAGCCACATCGCCGATTCGGCCGATGATCAACGGCACCACCGCGCCGCCCATAATTCCCGTGCTCAAAATTCCTGCGAAGGGGCCGTGGTGCTCGGAAACGGAGTTCAACGCGAGCGAAACCAGTACCGGCCACATGATCGACGCGAAGAGTCCGATGGCTGGAAACGCAATCACCGAAACCCGCGCCGGGCCGAACAATGCCGCCGTCAGGCAGAGCAAAGCACCGCAACTGAACCCGATCAAAACCCTGCGGCTGTCGAATAGTTTCAGCAGACCCATGCCAACAAAGCAGCCGGCCGTCAGCATTCCCCAAAACCACGAAACCGCGGTTGCTCCCGTGGTGTGTGGGTCGTATCCGTGATACTGCGCAAGGAATTTCGAAATCCAGTCGGCCGTCCCCTGCTCGCACCCGACATAAGCGAATACGCACAGGAAGAAAGCCCACACCATCGGCTTGCGCAGCAGGCTCCGGTACATCTCGACCGAACCCGCCGATTCGTCCGCCGTGTGCTCGACTTTGGGGAAGCGCAGAAAACCGAGCAAAGCGATCATCAACACGGTGCAGACTGCGAAAATCCAATACATCGACGCCCAGGGAAGCACTGGCGGAGTCAGCCTCCCCAGAACGCGCAGCAGCAGATTGCCGTCGCCCGATCGCGTGGCGAGATTCTCGACCAGATACGAATAAATCCGCGGGCTCACGAACGACGCAGTCCCAAAGATGAGCTGTGCAAAAGCCGAGTTGAACGCGAAGTGTTCCTCGCCACCGGCCACGCGCAAAAGTGGATTGATGGCAACCTGCAACACTGCCATCCCTGCACCCATCACGAACAACGATCCAACCGCGACGTGATACGACGGATAAAGCGCGAAACTTAGCGACCCAACTGTTCCCGCGAGAAAAGCCGCAATCATCACCGGCTTTTCCGTGAAACGCTCAACCCAGAAGCCGGCGGGAATCGACATCACTCCATACGCAATAAAGAAGGAGAAGGGAAGAAACGCCGCGGCTGCGAGGCTCACGCCGAAGCTGCTGATGATGTCTGGAACGATCGGTCCCAGAATATTGGTCAGCAGCGACATCACGAAGAACGTGAGGAAGACCAATCCGACCATGGTGCGGTTTCGTGCCATCGTTTGTTTCTCCGCGCTCTACTCCGTCGTCGTAACTTTTGTAGCCAGCTCGAAGCGGCCCGGCTCCCGCCCCGCTTTCGCCGCCAGCGCCAGCGTGATCATCTGCGCCGGCACAATTTCCAGAATCTGCCGGATCGCCGCGCCATAGTCCGCAATCCGCAGCGCTGGCAGCGCCGCGTCATGATCGACAATTTCTGCGTGCCCATCCTGCTCGCGAATATCCGCGACGAGTCGTTGGTTCAGATCGCGGGTTTTTGCGTCGCCTGCAAAGACGAGAACAAACGTCTCCCTGCTCAACATCTCGAACGGACCGTGCCGAAACGCCGCGCTGCTCATTCCTTCCGCGTGGAACTGTGCCGCCTCTTTCACGATCAACGTGCCCGTTCCAGCGCTCGCTAACGACGCTCCGCGTCCGACCGCAAAGAGATGACGAATCCCCTCCAGTGCCTCCGCCAAACTGCCCACATAGTCTTTCCAGTCCACCAGGTACGAAGCGACAGCCGGGCTCGCCTGTTTCAGCTCACGTCGCGTGCGCCGCAGATCCTTTTCACAAAGAACATCGCCTAGCCACTTCAACACCATCAATGCGCTGACGTAGGTTTTGCACGACACAGAAAATTCATTGCCCGCCCGCGTAAACAAAGCAACATCGGCGTGTTTTGCCAGCGCGCTGTCGGGAGTATTCGTCACCGCAATCACGGTCGAGCGCCCGTGATTGACCTGCGCCAACCGAACCATCTCGGCGCTTTGCCCGGACTGCGAGACGGCGACAATCAACGTCTTCGGATCGAAGAACCGCCGCTTGTAGTGAATAAGCTCCGACGTCTCTACCATCACGGCGGTATATCCCTGGCTGACCAGATGGAGATTCAACGGATGAAGCGCATGAAACGACGATCCCATTCCAGTCAGAACAATTCGCTGGAACCGACCCTTATTGAGCAGCCCAGCGATGTCCAGTAGTTCGCTCGATACTTCTAGCGCTGCAAATGTGTCTTCCAACGCCTGTGGCTGATGCAAAATGTCGCGGAGATATTCGCCTTCGATTACAGCCAAACCCTCAGCCACGATTTCCCCCTTGCAAGTCAAACCGGTGATGCCACACGCGCGCCGCTCCAATCAGATTTGCATCCTCGCCCAGCGAGGCGAGCGCAAGTTCCGTTTTCTCAAAAGGCACATAGCGGCAGGAGCGGCAGATCGTCGAACGAATCCGGTCGAGAAAAAGCACGGCGCTCTTCATCACACTGCCGCCGAGCACGATCGCGTCCGGCGTGAAAAGGGTGATCAGATTCGCCAGCCCCAACCCGAGGTAACTGGCTTCGCGATCCACCGCCTGCCTGGCTAGGGAGTCCCCCTCCTGCGCAAGTTCGCAAATTCGCTTGGCCGTCAGATCGGCGCCATGCGGATAATCAGGCGGCATCACGCTCGCCATCCAACTGACCATGGCCGGTCCAGCCGCCAGCGACTCCCAACATCCGTGAAAGCCGCACGAACACTCGGGTCCGGATGCATCGATCAGACAATGGCCAATTTCCGGATGCGCGCCATCCACGCCGCGATAGAGTTGGCCATCCAGAATCACGCCGGCGCCGATGCCCGTGCCGACGGTTACGTAGATCAGCCGCTTGCGGTTTCGTCCGGCTCCCCAACCTGCTTCGCCCAGCGCGGAGGCATCGGCATCGTTCTCCATCGCCGCTGATACTTTGAAAATGGCCGCGAGGTCGTCGACGATCTTTGCACCGCGCCATGTCGGAAAGAAATTGACTTCCTCGAACTCACCCGTGAACGGATTCACCGGGCCGGTGCTGCCAATTCCAATGCCCGTGATCTTTACGCCGGCAGCATGAGACGACTGATTGAGCATCTCCTGAATGCGCGCGAGCGCCTCTTGATAGCCGCGTTCGGGATAGGTCGGACACTCCGTATGCGAGAGCACGCGTCCGTCGTCACTCACCATGCCGACGGCAATCTTCGTCCCACCAATGTCAATTCCTGCAATCATCTTTCCGCTCTCGAACTTTATTTCCACTCCACGATCGCCGCTTCGTACGGCTGCAGATCCATCGTCCAACCGGAACCTTCAACCGCCAGCGCTTTCGCATTTCCCTCAGTCAACTGCCGCGCCGATTTCAACGGCTGCGCCGACGTGATGGTTGTCTTGTAAGCCTGTCCGCTGTGATTGACCACAAAGACGTATCCGCGGTGATCGCCCTGCAGCGTAGTCACTTCGACCGATGGCTGATCGGTGACAAAGGGCGGTTTCACGCCGGTCCAATCGCGAAACGCCTGATAAATCCGGTGTGTGTTTTCTGGCTTCTCGAACGCGGCAGGAGCATTGGCGAGGTAAGTCTCGATCGGGTAAGCAGACAAAAGTGTTTTTCCTGAACCAATCGTGTTCGTCACCAGCGCGGGCCGCCCGTCCTGATCGACGGCGATAACTTTCCCGCCCTTCACTTCGAGCAGCGATCCCCAGAACTTCGGGCTCGCTCCCGGCACATTGAAGTGAAAGCTCTCACCGGCTTTCACGCCGCCGAATGGCTCGACAAACTTCAGAGTGACTTCCGAAACCACGGCGGTATCGACCAACCGCGCGCCGAACAGTTGCTCCATGTTCGGAATGCCGGCATCGGCGGCAACAGAGGCATATAGAAAGCCGCCGGACTCGACATACTTCTTTGCCTTCTCATAAAAATCGGAGTGCACGTGCACAATGTTGCTCGCCGTGCTCGTCAGCGGCGACGGCATAAAGAGCATCGGATACTTGTTCCATCCGCCATACTCGCGCGGAAACTCCGCCTTCAATCCAGCACGATGTGCCAGCACAAACGCATTCAGCGCCGAGCCCATCAGCCATTGGTTGTCGGCGCTCGTGCTCGGCGGAGCCTGCCCGGGAATCGCGTCGCCGTCGAAAATCGAGACGTAAGGAGTCACCTCCGGCCCGGTCAATCCGAAGCGCGAGAAATCCCCGTGAGGCTTCGCCCACTCATCCGGAATAACGATCGCGATCTCAGCCGCCGCAGTCGTGACCTTTTCCAAGTCCAGTTGCCCAACTATTTTCGAAAGCTTCTTGAATTCCACCGCCAGCGGCTTATCCTGACGATCCCATGTCGTCATTCCCCACTGCGTTTCCTGCGGCGTTCGGAGATACGGCGCCTTGTGATACTGCTGCGGTGACGCATCCGTGTAGCACCACAAATCCACGCCCGCCGATCCGGCCGCCAACCCCGAATAAATCTGCAGCCGGTCGTACAACGCGACGCGCTCCGGCGAGTACTGCGCGGTCGAGCCGCCCATTTCGTGGATCATCGCGGGGCGTCCCGCCGCCTTCGACAAAGAAAGTTCAAACGCCGCTCCATAAGTTCCGCGCTCCGAGAGCATGGGATCGGGGAAGAGGTCCTGCAAGTAAATCGTGAAAGGATGCACGCTGAAGAAGTCCACCTCGCGCGCGACGTTGTCGGCGCGGAAAGGCCCGTGCCCGACTTCTTCTCCGCTGGTCCCGACAACAATCGGGTGCATCTTGTCGTATCGCCGAATCCCCGCAACAATCAGCCGGGTCCAGTTGATGGCAGCCGCGTCCGTCGTGCTCCCCGCAACAATCCAGAACGGTGGCTCATCCGTCAGATCCCATCCGATGATGGCGGTTTCATTCGCATATCGCCGCCCGAATTCCTCCGCTAGATTCGTCTCCAGCCGCAGCATCTCCGGATCGGTATGCGGATTCCGTCCATGCCGCCACGGTACATCCCAATACGCTTCGCCAACTTCGCCGCCGATAAAAAGCGACGGGTGCAAATAGATCTGATATTTGTGGGCGAGCGAAACGAAGTAGTCGAGTTGCTGAAATGCGGCCGGATTGTAATCGCCCGGCCGCGGCTCAAACCACGGCCACACCATATCGAAGCGCACGATGCTGTAGCCGAGCTCGTGCATCTTCGCGAAATCGGCTTCAATGTCCTTCGGGTCCCACTCCACCGGCCACTGCATGGCCGCTTTCGCCGGAACCCAGTGCGCCCCCACGGGCACAAATCGCTTGCCGTCGCGCACAAAATACTGCCCATCGATATGAACTGCGGGCAGCTTTGTCGCGGCGGAGGAAGACTGTGCGCCGGTCTGGGCAACTGCCAATGTCGCCAATAAAAACGCGCCGACGCACCAAAAAGAGCCGACACTAATAACAATGCGGCCCAAACGCCGATTCCTCACATTCACCTGCCTACCTCCGCTCCACGTTCGTGAAGTCACTGCCGCACCTCAATCTCGTCGATGAAAGTCCATTCCGCATTCGATCCCGGCGCTACGCGCACCTGCACATACCGTCCGCTCACGCTCACGAGATCCGTCAGCGTGTACCACCAATCCTCGGTTCCGCTCACCGCCATCGGCTTCCGCACCTCGCCAATCGGAAAAAACTCCTTGTTGTCGTCGGATACCGAGTACGTGATCTTCCGCGGCAGCAAAATTCCCGATTGCAAGTCCTGCAACCAGTCGCTGCGCACCTCGCGAATCACCTGCGAGCCGCCCAGGTCAACCGTGAATGTGTAGGCCCTCGTAGTCGCGCGCCCTTGCCATGCCGGATCCGCGAATGACGTCGACCCGAGAATTCCGTCCGTCAACTCGACTCCACCGTTGTCGGGATAGCTCGAATCCGCCGGCATGGTTGCCGTGTAAGGCCGCCCGAGTGCGATGTTGGTCGGAAAAAGATGTGGCGCTGGCGTCGTAGCGCTGCTTTCCGCACTCCACGGCGACTGGTTTCCTGCCGCGTCAAACGCCCTCACCTGATACGAATACGTCGTTCCCGCATCCAGCCCCGAATTGTCATACGATGTGTCCGAACTGTAGAGCGTGATGACGTGCTCGCCGTCGCGAAGCAGTTTGTAGCCGGCCACTCCAACGTTATCTTTGGACGCGCTCCACGTTAGCCGGATGGTTGTCGAGTCAAGCGCGGTCGCGTTCAGATTTGCTGGAGTGGTCGGCGCCTCGCTCTCTACCTTTCCCTCGGCGAGATAATCCATGTACTCGCGGTAGTAGAGCGGGTTCACTTGTTGCGGACTCAGATAGTGATTGAAGCTGAAGCTGACGTAATTGCTGACGTAGGGCTCGACTGCACACATGTCGTCCACCATCGAGCGGATCGGCATGGTCTCATATTCATGAACGAAAGTCTCGGTATCGACCCAGAATTCGGTCGATGGACGCGCATGTGCGATCGCGTCGCGAATTGCGGCAAACCACATCGGCAGTTCTGAGCGCTTGGCATGCGAGACTCCCACGCCGTCCTGCAGGGCCAAAACGTCAATCGGACTTTTCTTCAGGACGTACTCCCACATCGTCTGCCATTCCGCCGCGCTCATCCCGTCATGCGTGTCGTAGAACGGCGAAATAATGATTGGCTTGCCCGGGGTGAGTTGGTGCAGATGATTTCCAACCGTGCGATAGAAAGAAATCAGGTTGTCCCATTGCGCCGAATCGCTCTCGACATTGTCGACTTCAAAGGGCAGATACCACCCGGCGAGCGATGGATGCGCTTGATATTTCGCCCACAAATTGTCGGCCAGCGCGTTGGCGATCTTCGCTTCGTTCTTCAGCCATGCCGGATCGCTGAGGTAAACCGTCCACCAGTCGTCATTTACCTGTAGCCCGAGAAAAACCTGCGCGGCTCTCGCGTCGGCAGTCCTCAGCGCGCGCTCCACCACATCGTGGCGAGTATTCTGCGTGTAACCCGCCAGCGTCGACGGAAAGACCGTCGTCTTCTCCTTGCTATCCGCAGTCCACTGGATCAGCATCTGCCGCACGCCTGCTTCTTGCATAAATTGGAATTCTTTGCCCCATTGCCGGATAGTCCACTCGTCACCAAGCGCTGGTTGCAGAAACGAGCCATGCAAAGCGGGTTGGCCGCAGTCTTTGTTTCCAGCAACGGCCAGCGTGGAACATTGAATAAGGAGGAGGAAGAATACGAACCAAGAGAAGAGGAGAGTTGCCCTCAGGGTGGTTGTGGCACTCACCGTCTTTGCCTGCAAAGGAATGGCAGATTCCTCCGGGCGAGGTAGGTATGTCAGTTTTCCACCACGCCGACGCTCAGTAGCGTGTAGAAATCATATAGTTATATGGTGTCAAGCACATTTTTTACGGCCCATGAGCGGAAAATTGAGTTAGTTTTGTATACTTATGATTATATTGTATTTAGTACCAATCAATGCATTGGAAACACGAAACTTTCACCACGTTTTCATTATCATATATACATTACATACAATGATTATATGATATCGTTAGACGGGTTTTCTCGGAGGCATTTGCCTTGTCCAGCGACACCCTCGATCTCATCCTCGATAGCGCCAGTTTCGTCCCCTATTACCAGCAAATCGTCGATCAGGTTCGCAACCTGATTAAGAAGAACAAGCTCAAGACCGGCCAGACTTTTTATTCCGAAGGCGAAATCGCGCGCACCCTCGCCATCAGCAAGATGCCGGTTCGCCAGGCATTCCAGAAACTGCGTTCGGAAGGGCTGCTCATCGTTGCGAAAGGGAAGCGCCCGGTCATTGGTTCCGGCCGTGTGCCCTGGAATTTCCAGCGGCTTCGGGGTTTCAGCGAGGAGATGCGCCGCCGCGGGCTGATTCCCTCCGCCCGTCTTCTAAGCCTCGAAATCGAAGAACCGGATCTCGAAGTTGCTCAGGCGCTGAAACTCACCCCCGGGGAACGCATATATAAGCTGAAGCGTCTCCGCTTCGTGAACGGTGAACCGGTGGCGCTGGTGATCAGCCATCTTCCGGCGCGAATCTTTGCCGGCATCGATCGCCAGGACCTCGAGAAGCAATCGCTCTATCAGATTTTCGAACGTACCTATCATCGCAAGTTGCAGTGGGCGGAAGAGGTCATCGGCGCCGTCAACGCTGGCCAAGAAGAAGCTCCCATCCTCGAGGCCACGCCCGGCAGCCCGCTCCTTATTATCAAGGAGACAACATACGACGAGCAGCAAGTTGCCATCGAGTTCAGCGTGTCGCTGTTGCGCGGAGACCGTTACACGGCCACCGTCGTCTCGGTCCGCCAACCTGCCGCCATCTCCCACGACGTGCCAAGCGTGCTCGCATAGGCCCGATGCGTTCTCCCGACAATCTGGGCAAAGATCAGCAGAGGGTTTGGCGAGCCGCAAATCGGCCTGACGGCCGGTGAGCCACTGGCGCCTCCCGTCGAACGTCAAGGTCTGCACCCTGGAAGTGCGTCAAACCTGCTCTTCCTCTCGGGGCACGGCTATGTGTTGCCTCTCGCCGAAGAGGAAGCCTACCTGAAAAAGGCGCAGCCAATCAGTCAGCTACTTTCCGACATCGTCTCCGTTCTTCTTGATTACGCAATTCGGCCTGATGAATTTTACCGGCTCCGATGTGCTTATCGTTCCTCAATCCATCCTGACCGACCCGAATTCTCTCTGACCGGGGTGACATTCTCCGGGGTTTCTCTGCCCAACAAATCAAAGGTGTCTGGGAGCGAGGTCGAGGGTTACAAGAGTTAGACAAAATAGCGCGATTCTCCCGAAGAAGAACGCATCACACTTCTCACACTCAGATCGGTGCCCGACGCAATGTATGTGTGGTTTTCACGCTGCCACCCTATTTACAAGCTACTTCCGATCATTGGGGCCAGCAAAGACCCCAGGAAGAATTGCATGCCACGCTTTTCCGGCCGAGCAAGCCTCCTGCTCCCAGCCTGAGCGCAGTCGTTGCTCGACTCCTTTGAAAGATACGATTCCGCTGGTTGCATCTGCGGCCTCGACATTACAGGCACCGACAGCACAGGCAACACGGCATACCTGTTCCACAGGAAGACCCCGGAGAATTCCATATAAGAAGCCTGCTACCGTTGCGTCTCCAGCCCCAGTGGTTCCGACAACTTTGACCTTGAATACCGAGGTCCACAATTCTCGGTTCGCCCATCCTTCGAAATGGATATCAGGGCCTGCCGACCGGAGTCGCTCCGAATGATTGGTGCGTACATAAAGCCCTCGGTTTCCAAGCTTAATTGCAACTACTGCCGCGCCCATGCGACATGCGATTTCGCTCAGCTCTCCTAAGGTGTTCGTATCGACATTAGCGAGCGCCTCGGACCCATGGGCGAGTAGTGAACTCGACATCTCTGGCCGAAGCATGCAGGCTAACTCCTCATACGAGGGACAAAATATGTCGACGTAGGGAAGGACCCTCGCCGTGATCCTGCTCCAATCGGCGTGGCTGGCGGGAGAATCAGGATCGGGATACGCCATGTCCAGGGAGGTTAGCAGTCCCTCTCGCTTTGCCTGACGGAAGATCTGTTCCAGCTCGCGGCCTTCATTCTCGAACATCTTGCGCATCAGAGGGGGATAGCCGAAATGAAAGATCTGCGCCGGCTGAGAAAGCGCAGATATAACGTCATCGGTCGAGAACGAATCGTTTGTCCCGCGATAATGGAGCACCATCCGATCGGCACCTTGGGGGCTGATGAGGACGCTGTAGGAAGTGCTCTCCCCTGGCGATCTCGTTAGCGCGCTACCGATTTCTCCGAACTTCCTCAACTCAAGCTGCAACAAGTCGCCTAGCGGATCTGTACCGATCTTCGCAACAAGGTGAACCGCTGCCCCCAATTTCTTCAAGGCGAGGCCGGTATTTGACACGCATCCGCCAAGTGTCACAGTTGCCGGTCCAACTTCCTCCAGCGTCCCCGGGACAAAACGGAAACCGGACTGACGCATTTCAGGAATGATGTCAAGGCACATGTGACCCGCGACAATGACCTCCACTCCGCGTTGTTTGCTCCCCGGCATTAATCCTCTTGTATGGCTACTGGCAAGCGGAAGCATCCACTCTCTAGCCTGCGAGAATCTCCTGTGCCTGCCGTGTGTTTGCGTTGCGGTGAACCATCGCAACCAATGCAGCAATCATCTGGGATACTCGTGGATGCTGAATCACGTTCCGCCCGTAGACGATCCCGGCAGCTCCTTGCTGAAGAAGCTGAGTAGTGCGCTCAAGAATCTCCGCCTCTGAGACACGACCTCCTCCTCGCACCAGCACCGGTCGCCCACCGGCAGCTTCTACAACCTTGGTGTAGTCGTCCGTGGGATCGGCTTTAATGACGTCTCCACCTAGTTCCACTGCCTGACGAACTAGCGGCACCATCGCCTTCAGATCGCTGTTGACGGTGTATGCTCCGGTCTTTGGACTGGGGACCATCGCCAAAGGCTCAATCATCAGCGGCATGCCGTACCGCTCACAAGGCACCTTTAACCGCATGATGTTTCGCACACATGCGGCATGTACTTCCGGACGCCCCGCCATCGAGAAGAGATTCACGATGACGCAGGCCGCGTCCAGGCGGACAGCGGATTCCGCGGCAGAATCCATCAACTCCACGAATGTCGTGCTCGGCAGTTCCTTGGCATAGACATTGGCCACATCAACGCGGAGAATGAGCGCGGGCTTCGGCTTCAACGGCAACGCTTGAAGAATCGGAGCTTGGCCCGGGCTGAGAAGGATGCCGTCCGGATTTGCTTCCGCAATCCTCCGTACAGCGACGCGGATGTCTTCGATACCTTCGAGAAAGTCTCCCTCGTTAAAGAAGCCGTGATCAATCGCGATTGCGACGCATTTGCCGTTCGCGGCAAAAAGCCGATTCATGCGTGCGTTGAACATTCGTATTTGTCTCCTGTATTCCCTGCGAATGCCTATGCCGTAACCTGCGCTGGCTTTGCATGCTTTGCCAGAATTCGTTTGCAGAGGCCGTGATGCTTCTTAACCATCTCGATTCCGTCATCGTCACAGAAAAAGTGCCCTTCCCACTCGCTGGACATGTAGCCGTTGTAGCCACCTTCGATGAAGACGGGAAGAATGTCTTCGTAAGGGATGGCGGATTCGGAACCGCTCTCGTCAAAGTGGTAGAACTTGCCATGCAGATGGATGATCTGCGGCATGATCTCGAGCCATGCGCGTGGTTCCTGACGGCTGAACAGTCCGAAAAGGATAAAGCACTCGGCAATATCAACCTCACGGAAGCCAGCGGCGCGGGCCTGCTGGGAGAAAATCGAGATTTTCCCGTGGAGATTGCCAAGGTCATCGGGCTGCACCCAGATCTGCTTGCAAAGGTCGATGAGCGGTTCGGGAATTTTCAAGTCGCGGAAGTAGCGAATAAATGCTGGCGATACCGTTTTCGCGGTTGAGCCGAAGTCAGGAACGAATCCCAGATAGGGTGAGTTCTCCTTGGCGTACATCTCCCGGAACTCAAGAACCATGGGACAGTTCACCTTATCGGGAGCGTGAATTTCCATACCGAGCTTTATACCTAGGCGCTCGGCTTTCGGGAGCAGCCTGCGAATGACCTCAGTGCCAGCTACAAACTGGTACTTTGCAATGGGAATGCCTAGCTTGGCGGCAGTTTCGACCTGCATCTCGTGATAGGCGACGCACTCCTCCGTGGTCATCGGCTTGTCCGGCTGAAGAAGGATATCGGCGTTCATGCTCAGGCACGATGAGACCAATCCGTGCTTTGCGAGCAAATTGCGGAAGTGAGCGGCGAATTCGTCGGAGACGTTCGGATATCCGCGAATATGGGAAAATCCGACGATCTCAACCCCCGGGCCCAGATCATATTCCGCGATCTTTGCAATCAACTGGTCGAAGGTGTACTGGCGCCCATGAAATTCGTTGGTGAAACTGAACAGGGTGGTTCCCAACTGAAGGCCCATATTGTTCGCCATGACGATCTCTCCTAACTCGCGCGCAGGCGCTTGGTGCACTCGGTAAGCCGGTAAAAACCAGGGATGTAGGGCGGACGGATGGAGACCGTAACCCGCACCTGGTGTTCGCTGCCGCGTTCGAGTTGTATTCCAGGCACGTGCAGGTAGGCCGAGTCGAGAACGTACCACCATTCTTTATATTGGGCTGCCAGTTCGCAGAGGTGAAAAGTTTTCCCGTTCACCTCGAATGTGAGGGACGTCAAATCGATCGGCTCGCCATCAATCTGCACATCTGTGACTCCAACCACGGATAGAGGCAGCGTGCGATACCACGGAAGCCTGATGTCGATGTCAACCCCTCTCGCGGTGACCGCCAGGCCGTTATTGCTGATCACTCGGTTCACGAACATAGAAGACCTCCGCTCCAGCCTTGGTTCTGTATTGAACGCGCCGACCTTTGCCGCGCATTCACGCAGGTTGTCCCATGGTTTCCCGGTCTCCGAGCCGTTTCTGGTCTCGGGTCTCGCTATTGCCGCCCATCAGCAACTCCATTACGTACATTTCGAGTCGCTCGTAGTCTCGATCGGCAACGCATTGTTTCTGGAATTCGTAATCGAACCGTCTAGCTTTTTCCTCGAGCATCCGGAAGACCCGGAGGCTGTTCTCCAGATGCCGATAGCAGTTCTCAGTCTTCTGAGTGCGCATTGCCTTGACGTCTAAGCCAACGTATTCACCATTCTTGCCATAGCCATTTTCAACCAGCACTCTTACCTGGTTGAACGCCTGTCGGAGATTTTCAACTCCGAAAGCCTTGTCCTGGTCGTATCTCAACCCGTTCTGATCGTTAAGGTGCACACTCCACAGTTTGCCCATCGCAAGTCCAAATGCGATTTCGCCTGCGGGATCGAGGCCGGCGAGAATGGCGTGGGCGCTTTCAAGCAATCCGCCAACACGCGAGGGATCCTTCGTGCGTTCCGAGATGGCGAATGCATGCCCTAAGGTAGGACAGAAGCTGCGGTCAATGGGTTCATTCGGCTTCGGTTCGATAAGGACTTGAATCTTGTCGTCGTATTCGAGCATGCGATCGATGCCGTCAATCAACTGCCGCACGCCCTCCACGGGATTCTTCGACTCGAAGCAGAGTGTGCCTTCTCGAGCCAGCCACAAAACGATCTTGTTGCATCCCAACTCTCGGGCAATATCCACGGAACGCAGCGCGCGCCAAACCGCAAACTCACGATGAGCAGGATCATTTGAGGTGAATCCACCGTCGATCGTGCGGGTATCCTCCCAAAGACGGGGAGCCACGAACTCAGCGAGCATCCCGTGGCGGTCCAGTATTTGCTTCACGCTCCGAGCTTTTCCGCGAATGTCGCTCTCTGAGAGGCGATTCATATCCGGCACAGCGTCATCATCATGGAACTGGACCGCCGAAAATCCCAGTTCGCTCAATTTCTTGATTTTCTCTGCGAACGCGATGGAAGAACGTACTTCTGGTCCGAACGCGTCGCGACCTTCATGCACATTCCATGGACCTGCTGAGAATCGGAATTGAACCATTTCAGCTCCTTTTGCGAATACCCGGTTTGCACACTCCGAAACGTTCTAGTTGTCTACATGCGAGACAGCGGTGCCCCAGCTTTCAAAGCTCGCGCTGATTGGAGCGATTGAGTCATAAAGTCAAAGGACTCTTTCAAAGTGGTTGCGAAATCCGTCTTAAGCGTGTATTCGAGGCCGCAATATCCGTCATAGCCTGTTTCGGCGACGGCCTTCAGTACCTCTCGGTAGTTGATTTCGCCATAACGGATGTCAGTTCTTCCTGGATTGCTTGCCGCGTGCAGATAGCCGATCTGCTCGATGTTTTTCGTGATGGTGTCAATCAGATTTCCTTCCATGACCTGCTGATGGTAGATGTCATACAGCAGCTTCACGTTCGGACTGCCAACTTCATCAAGGATTGCGAACGCCTCATTTGAGCTCGTCAGGAAATCACCCGGGTGATCGATGGCGTTAATAGGCTCGACGACCAGCGTGACCTCAGCCGCTTCGACCAGCTTTGCAGCCTCCTTCAGGCCGGCCACGAGGCTGCCGCGCTGATGCTCACGGGATGCTCCCTCGATCACATCTCCAGCATGGGTAATGATGAACTTGCAATCGAGTTGCTTGGCTTCCGCAATTCTCTGCCGGAGATTCTCGAGATAACTGTCCCGTAGTGACGGATCACAGAGGGTGACGAAGGGAGCGGGTGTGCCCGGGACGCAAGGCCAGGTCCAGCTGTCGAGAGTCGTCGCGATCGCTCCGATCTCGAGGCGGAGATCGTTCTTCGCTTTGACGATGGAGGGAATATCTTTCCTCGGGCCAAAGAACTCCACCGCATGGAAGCCTGCACCCTTGGCCAGGTTCATCCCTTCGAGAACATTTTCAGGACTGGCTCCGAAATACTTCAAGTCGAAGTACAGAGAATCGAGACAGACAGAAAATTTCAAGAGAAACTCCTCTCGTGCAGCGCGCGAATCGTGAGACCAATCATCGCTCGGACAAGCAGTGACTTCATTTAGCGGTCTCCTCGGCTTGTTTCTGTTTCAATCTGTCCATCAGCTTGTAGGCAATATTCCCGTGACACAGCGCGCCACCATCGACCATGATGTTCTCGCCAGTGATGTAAGAGGCCTCGTCGGAAGCGAGGAACAGGATCACGTTGGCGACTTCGTCGGGTGTGGCCATTCTTTCCATCAGCACACCCGAGCACAGCAACCGGGCCGTTTCTTCCAGCGGAAGTCCCGACTGGGACAATCCCGCCATCATGTAACGCGAACTGGTGAATCCGGGGGATACGCTGTTGATGCGAATAGTGGGGAAGTCGCAAGCCAAACACTTTGTCAGTTCCACCACCGCAGCTTTCGACACACAGTAGAGAGTGCGCCCGGGCACTCCGATATGGCCGACCAGAGAGGAAATGTTCACGATCGCAGCGTGCTTCGACTTGAGCAGATGCGGTATGGCTGCCTTGGCACTCAGCCCCATGCCCATGACGTTCGTGTGCAGGAACGCGACGTAGTCGTCTTTGGTCGCCTCCAGGATCGTTCCTGCGCCCTGTTTTGCCGCACAGTTGATGAGAATGTCGAGACCCCCAAGCTTGCTGACTGTCTCATTGACCACCCGAACCATCTCAGCCTCAACCGTCACGTCGCCCTTTACAAACAGCGCGCTTTCGGTATTAGCGGAGATCGCCGCAAGTTCGGCCGCAACTTCTTCGCCCTCATGCTCCCGGCGGCCCGAAATCGCTACCTTTGCACCTTCTTTTGCGAAGCGATGTGCAGCGGCCCGACCAATTCCATCCGTTGCTCCGACTAGCAAAGCGACTCTTCCAGACAACTTCATCGGGGAATCCTCCATTCTCCTGCCTGCGGTCTGAGCTAGCTGCTGCGCAGGCCCCCTCTCCTTAGCTTCTTGGCCAGATTCTGTCTCTGTTTATCAGCGATATTTCACTTCAACAATTCGTTTCTTTTATATATTTTCATAAATGATTTACAGATTTATTCTCTGAAGCAATGCCAAAACCAGCGCTCCAGCGGCGACAGGTAGCTCTCATTTACGACGCAACCCGGGCGTACGATGTGAAAGTGATGACCGGGGTGGCGACCTACCTCCGAGAGGGAGGGTCAACGTGGAGCGTTTACCTCGAGGAAACTGCACTGAAGGATCAAAGACTCCCGGACCTGCGTTCCTGGCACGGGGACGGCGTTATCGCCAACTTCGATGACCCGAGGGTAGTGGATGCGGTGGTCGCCTCACATTTGCCTGCCGTGGCGTTTGGCAGCGGCTATGGGTGGTACGATCCGAGCTTCCGGATTCCCTATTTCTTCACGAACAACAAAGCTATCGCCCAACTTGCCGCCGGCCACCTGCTGGAACACGGGTTGCGCAACTTCGCATACTATGGCGGCCCTCAGACTCGTATTAGTGGCTGGTCCGTCGAACGCGAACGGGCTTTTGCCGTGCATGTAAGTCAGAATGGCAGAACCTGCCCGGTGTACCGCGAGCCCCTGCACGCGAAACGAAACCCAACCTTGCGAGAGGGGGCTCTGGGGCGATGGTTGATCTCATTGCCCAAGCCGGTGGGGTTAATGGCCGAGAACGACCAGCGGGCGCGATTGGCTTTGGAGGTCTGCCGGGCCACCGGGCTCCGGGTTCCTGATCAGGTTGCGGTTGTAGGTGTCGACAACGATGACTTGATTTGTCACTTGAGCACTCCGTTGCTCAGCAGTGTGGAACAGGGATCGCGCCGCGTTGGTTACGAAGCGGCGGCTCTCCTCGATCGAATCATGCGGGGCTTCCGCCCGCGACGGATGAGTTTCGTCGTCGACCCGGTGGGGGTCATTCCTCGCGCCTCGACGGACACTCTTGCCATCGAGGAACCGCGAGTTGCAGAAGCAATGCGCTACATCGCGGAGCACGCCCGCGAGGGCATCCAGGCAACGGAAGTCGCTTCTGCTGTCGGAGTCTCTCGTCCCGCACTGGATGTTCGCTTCAAGCGTATGCTCGGGAAGAGCATCCGCAGGGCGATTCGCTGTGCGCAGATGAACCGGATCCTGGAAATGATCCGCAATACCTCGGCTTCTCTAAAAGAAATTGCGTCCGCTACCGGCTTCAAGTCGGTACAGCACATGACGACTGTTTTCAGAGTCGAACTGGGCACCCCTCCCGCCGAATACCGCAAGAAACTAAAGCAATCGCAGACTCTCTAAGTAACCTCCGACGGCCACACAGGGTTACCGTGTCCAAAAGAGTCAGGAATAGCGCGCGCAGTCTTCGACCGTAAAATCGTTTCGATTTCCATCGGGCGATCTGTAAACCTGTTTTTCGGAGTACGTAGCGGGGACAAACGTTTCTTCTATTAGCTTCAGAACACGCGGATGACCGCGGGCGGCAGTGCATTTTCCGGCCGTTCCGCTGCACCAATGCAGACTGCAAGGCAGAGGTTCAATTGGAAGGAAATCCGCGCGAAGTTGTTGATGGTGGGCAGTGCAGGACTCGAACCTGCGACCTCCTGCTTGTAAGGCAGGCGCTCTAACCAGCTGAGCTAACCGCCCGGCGGCTGCTTCGAGAATAGCGGAGGGTTCTACAGAGGTCAAACACGTCTTGCTGGTCGCGCTGCTACACTTTCTTTGTGCGGCGATTGATTGTCAATGCGGACGATTTTGGCCTGACTTCTGGAGTGAATCGCGCGATCGTTGAGGCGCACCGGGATGGAGTGGTGTCGTCGACTACGTTGATGGCAACCGCCGGCGACGCGGGGTTCAACGATGCAGTGGAGGCGGCGCGGGCGTTGCCTTCGCTTTCGGTGGGTTGCCATGTCGTGCTGGTGGATGGGGCTCCGGTGTCGGCGCCCGGGGCAGTCGATACTTTGCTGGCGATCCGGTCGGGAGAGCCGGAGTGCTTCAACTCATCGCTGTCGGCGTTCGCGGCGCGCGCGACGATGGGCGGATTTGATCGGGAGCAGCTGGTGACAGAGATCGTCGCGCAGGTTCGGAAGATTCAGGCGGCGGGGATTGCGGTGAGTCATCTGGATTCGCACAAGCACGCGCACATTTTTCCGGAGATTTTGCGCGCGATGCTGCGGGCGGCGCGGATTTGCGGAGTCAAGGCGATTCGGAGTCCGTTTGTTCCGACGAAGGCGATCGTGGCACAGCGTTTTGCGGGACGCGCGAAGCTGATGAAGCGCTATGGGCAGGTGCGCGTGCTGAACGCGTTTGCGGGAAGCTTTCGGCGGCAGACTTCGCGGGCGGGGCTGCGCGCGCCCGACGGCGTGATTGGCGTGATCGAGACCGGTTCGATGGATGGAACTCTCTTGCGGCAGGCGCTGGCCGGATTGCCGGAAGGAACGTGGGAGTTGGTGTGCCATCCGGGATATGCGGACGAGGATTTGCGGGCGGTGCGGACGCGGCTGGTGGAGTCGCGCGAGGAAGAGAGAGGTTTGCTGACTTCGCCGGAGTTGAAAGCGTTTTTGGAGCAGGAGAAGATTCAGGTGATTGGGTATCGGGAGTTGGGGACGCCCGCGGCGAGCGTCGTGAATGGGTAGAAACAGGTAGTTGCAATCCCTAGCTACAGCGTGGGGAGGCTGCCTTGCGGCGACTGTGATTGCAGATGAGCTTGTAGGGGTCCTTCGGCTCGTTCGCCTCGCTGCGCTCACCTTACTTCGCTCAGGATGACATTCGTCATCAACTGGCCGCCGAAAAAGCCGAAAAAGTGGTTTGGCGCGAGGTTGAGGGGTATATAGTTGTAGGTTGCCAGGATGCCTGAACCACATCCTTCCAACACGATCTTCAAGAAGTTCCACCCGAGCTGAGCCACTCCACCGGCGCGGCAGATCGTGACGACTGGCGAATGAAAATCACGCTGTTGCATCCCGCGATCAAGAACTACTCGCAAACGCACCGCCGGGGCAGTGGGCATCTGGGCCTGGGGTATCTTGCGGCTTATCTCATGCGCGAGGGGCATGAGGTGCGCATACTCGACGCGAAAAATGAGCCGGTGACGGACGAAATTTTGCGGGAGCATGTGACAAAGTTCCAGCCGGAGATCTTCGGCGTGACTTCGATGACGCACGAGATATATACGGCGGCCGAGGCGTGCGCCGTGGTCAAAAGGAGCCATCCGGAGATTTGGACGGTGGTTGGCGGAGCGCATACGTCCGCGCTGCCGGAGCGGACACTGCAGGAATTTCCTTCGATCGACATCGTGGTCGATGGTGAGGGCGAGATCACGATGACGGAAATGCTGGCGGCGAAGGCGCAGGGGGCGCGGCCGCAGGATCTGGGAGGCGTGCTCGGGATCGCGTTTCGCGCGAACGGAGGCATGCGGAAAACGGGGAAGCGGCCCTGGCTGGAGGATCTAGACGCGCTGCCATTTCCAGCTTGGGAGTTGTTTCCGCACGGGATTTCGTGGGGAGTGATGTCGGCGCGAGGGTGCCCGTTTGGATGCAAATTCTGCCAACGGGTGCTTGGCCGGAAGATGCGGCTGCGAAGCGTGGATAACGTGCTGGCGGAGATGGGGGCGCTCGAAGAACGGCTGGGAGAGCGGGACATCTGGTTCCGCGATGAGACGTTTGGGTTAAACCGGCACTGGCTGGATGAGTTTCTCCAAAAACTGAATGAGAGGAACCGGTGCAAGGGATATGTGCTCGCGTGGGGATGCAATTCGCGGGTGAATGTCGCGGACTTTGAGTGGTATCGGCGGATGAAAGAGGCAGGATGCTATCGCGTGAGCTTTGGAGTGGAGTCGGGGGATGAGGCCATACTGAAAAAGATTTGTAAGGAGATTACACCGTCGATGGCCGTCGACGCGATTGCGGCGGCGCAACGGGCGGGGTTGCGGGCGGCGGCGTTTTTTATTCTCGGGCATCCGGGGGAAAGCTGGCGGACAGCGCTGAAGACGATGCGGCTGGCGGCGAAGTGCCGCGCGGATTCGATTGCGGTGGGAGTGATGGTGCCGTATCCGGGGACCGAAGTTTGGGGAATGGCACGCCACGGGCAGGATGGATACAAGCTGCTCAGCGAAGACTGGCGCGTGTACGACAAGTATTTTGGCGGAGCGCTGGCGGTCGATGGATTGTCACAGAGGCAGCTGGCGCTGCTGCAGTCGCTTACGTATGCGTGGTACTTCCTCTATAACGGAAAATTCCGGCAGCTGAAGAGATTTGCGCGGAAGTTCCGGCGGGAGTCGTGGACGATGGTTAAGAGGTTGCTGCGGCTGCGGCGGGAGAGGGATGGGCGGCGCGAGACAGCGGTAGGAGTTCGAGAGAAGACGGCGTAGGGATGAGTGGAAAATAGTGATTGCCCCCAGTCTAGAGCGCGGGGAGAATGCCTTGCGGCGTTCGAGACGGCAGATGAGATTGTAGGGGTCCTTTGACTCCGCGTGAAGTTTGCTTCGCGAACTTCACGCTCCGTTCTGGACGACATCATTAATAATATGTGAGATAGCCGCGGCCATAGCTGGTTAGCTGCGACCGCGGAGCCCAACCCGCCACTTTATTTTCCCCGCAGGTTAACTTCTTAGTCGCCGGAGGGCATGAGGTCTTCGAAGCCCTCGGTTGAGACCAGCGACGGATTCAGAAGCGCTTCCAGTTCGGCGATGTCGGACTGGATTCGCGAATCTTTATTCATGGCGATCGCGTGGTCGCTGATCAGCTGGTTGCAGTGCTTGCCAGTTTCGGCGTGCGTGCTGCAGTTTTCGTGTTGGCCGAACTGGGCCGCTTCGGTCGAGCCGTGCAGCGCGACCGTCGAGGCGGTGCCGCCGGTGATTACCTGCTGGACAGCGTCGAAGTATCCGGTGCCGACGAAGCGCTGATGCTTGACTGCTTCGTAGCCAACTTCCTTCTCGCTGCGGAACTCGGCTTCCTGCAGTTTGCAGTAGGCGGACATCCCGGTCTGGCTGTACTCGCGCGCCAGCTCAAACATCGTGTGGTTGAGCGCGTGGAAGCCGGCCAGCGTGATGAACTGAAATTTGTAGCCCATCTTGGCCAGTTCGCGCTGGAAGCTGGCGATGGTCTGGTCGTCAAGATTCTTCTTCCAGTTGAATGACGGCGAGCAGTTATACGCGAGCAGTTTGCCCGGGAAAACTTTGTGGACCGCTTCTGCGAACTCGCGTGCTTCTTTGAGATCCGGCTTCGAAGTCTCGCACCAGATCAGGTCGGCATACGGTGCGTACGCAATGGCGCGGGCGATGGCCGCTTTAATTCCGCCGTTGATGCGGAAGAAGCCTTCGACCGTGCGCTCGCCGGTGATGAACTCGCGGTCGCGCGGGTCGATGTCGCTGGTGATGAGGTTGGCGCTGTCGGCGTCGGTGCGCGCCATGATCAACGTCGGCACGCCCATGACGTCGGCTGCCAGGCGTGCGGCCACCAACTTCTGGACTGCCTCGGCTGTGGGGACGAGGACTTTGCCGCCCAAGTGGCCGCACTTTTTCGCCGACGAAAGCTGGTCTTCGAAGTGGACGCAGGCCGCGCCCGCTTCGATCATTCCCTTCATCAGTTCAAATGCGTTGAGATTGCCACCGAAGCCGGCCTCGGCGTCGGCGACGAGCGGGGCGAACCAGTCGGTCGAGTGGTCGCCCTCGGAGTGGTGAACCTGGTCGGCGCGCTGGAGCGCCTGGTTGATGCGGCGGCAGAGATTGGGCACGCTGTCGGCAGGGTAGAGGCTCTGGTCGGGATACATCTGGCCGGAGTTGTTGGCGTCGGCGGCGACTTGCCATCCGCTGACGTAGATGGCCTTGAGTCCGGCCTTAACCTGCTGGACGGCTTGGTTGCCGGTCATCGCGCCTAGCGCTGGGACGTGAGAGTCGGTGTGAAGCATCTGCCAAAGTCGCTCGGCGCCGCGGCGGGCGATGGTGTGCTCGATGACGAGTGAGCCGCGAAGGCGCAGGACATCCTGCGGCGTGTAGGGACGGCTGATGCCTTCCCAGCGCGGGCTGGTGCCCCAGTCGGTGCCGTGGCCGTTGTTGCCGTTGGAATGCCCGTTCCCGTTATTCGAATTCGAAGGTCTGAGTTGCATGACTTCTCCCACAGCCAAAGTTGCGTGCCGAGTGCAGTAGACCCCGAATCGGGGTGTTGGCACAACACTGCATGGACAGCTTGGACTAGTGGGTCAAAATGACCTAGTGAAAACGACCGCCAAAATCCTGTGGTTTCCGCATCTCCGCGCTGCCGGGAATCGCCCCCACCGAAGTTGCGAGGACCTATTCGCGTTCGCTTTCGCAAGCAAAAACGAGGCCAAAATACGGTGGCGGTGGTGGCAGCCAGCCTTCCAGGCGTGGGCATTCGAGGTCGTCTGACCGTTTCCGATGCCGTGGCTTGTTGGGCGGCTTACCGCTGGGATGGGAAGGCTTCTTGCGATAGAAAGTCTGGATGGCTAATACGACCAGGTCATAGATGAACTTCAGCAGAATTCCCAGCAGTTGGACGAGCCCGACGGAGATGTCCATAGGCCGCTCCTTAGTCCCACACCTTGCCTATGCGTACTCTCATTTTTTCATTTCCGGCGCAGTGTTCTTGGCCGGGGAGTTGTGCCCACGTTGTGCCTTCCAAAACTCAGACCCAGCCCCACTCACTTGTAACGGAAATGAAAATTTGCGATGCGATTAGACCTTAATTGGCTTCTCAAGGCAAACCTGTATGGACAGCTTGGACTAGTGGGTCAAAATTGCCTAGTGGGGTGATGACCAGGCTGGCTGCGGGCTATCGTAACGTGAGGAGTAGACTCAATGACAAACGCAGTACTGGATGGCGCTCAAGTGTCGACGCAAACGCAAACTGCAATTCTCGGTCCCGAAGCGCACGCATTCTTATCCAAGTTAGCGGGAAAATTTGAGCCGCGGCGGCAGGAACTGTTGGCCCGGCGGCGCGTGGTGCAGCAAAAGCTTGATGCGGGATGGAAGCCGGATTTTTTGACGGAGACGGCCGACGTGCGCGAGCGGAAGTGGCGGGTGGCGCCGATCCCTGCGGACCTTCAAGACCGGCGCGTGGAGATTACCGGGCCTGTTGACCGCAAGATGATCATCAATGCGCTGAATTCGGGCGCCAGCGTTTTCATGGCGGATTTTGAGGATTCGAACTCGCCGACCTGGTCGAACAACATCGAGGGGCAGCAGAACCTGTATGACGCGGTGCGGCGAACGATCGAGTTCACCAGTCCGGAAGGGAAGCAGTACAAGCTGAATCCGAAGACGGCGACGCTGGTGGTGCGGCCGCGCGGCTGGCATCTGGATGAGAAGCATTTTCTAATCGATGGCAAGCAGATTTCCGGGTCGCTGTTCGATTTCGGGTTGTACTTTTTTCACAACGCGAAGGCGCTGATGGAGCGGGGAACCGGTCCTTATTTTTACTTGCCGAAGCTGGAGAGCCATCTCGAAGCCCGGCTGTGGAATGACGTGTTCCTGTTCGCGCAGGATGAGCTGGGCATTCCGCGCGGCACGATTCGCGCGACCGTGCTGATTGAGACGATTCTGGCGGCGTTTGAGATGGATGAGATTCTGTACGAGCTGCGCGAGCACTCGTCCGGCTTGAACTGCGGGAGGTGGGATTACATTTTCAGCTTTATCAAGAAATTTCGCGCGCATGCGGAGTTCATGCTGCCGGACCGGTCGCTGGTCACGATGGAACGGCATTTCCTGGGGTCGTATGTAGAGTTGCTGATACAGACCTGCCATCGGCGCGGTATTCACGCGATGGGCGGGATGGCGGCGCAGATTCCGATTCGCAACGATCAGGCCGCGAATGAAGAGGCGCTCGACAAGGTGCGCAAAGATAAGCTGCGCGAGGTGAAGGCCGGGCACGATGGAACGTGGGTGGCGCATCCGGGGCTAGTGCCGGTGGCGAAGGACATCTTTGACGAGTACATGCCGCAGCCGAACCAGATTGCGAAGGCGCGCATGGACCGGCGTGTGACGGCTCGGGATTTGTTGGAGGTGCCGGCCGGCGAGATCACCGAAAAAGGATTGCGGTGGAATATTGATGTGGGCTTGCAGTATGTATGGTCGTGGCTGCGTGGCAATGGGTGTGTACCGATCTACAACCTGATGGAGGATGCGGCAACGGCGGAAATTTGCCGGGCGCAGGTGTGGCAATGGGTGCGGCATGGCGCGCGGATGTCAGACGGGAAGGCCGTGACGGCTTCGCTGGTGAGGGAAATTGCCCGGGAGCGGACGGCGGAGTTGCAGGGAGATGGACTGGATCGGCGATTGCAGCAGGCTTGCGAAGTGCTGGAAGGGTTGATGACCGGGGCGGAGTTTCCGGAGTTTTTGACGGTGGAGAGTTACGGGTTGCTGGGTTGAAAAAATGCTCCTTGAACGTAATGGGATTGGGTGTTAGGTTCCAGCCATGAGATTCGCAGCCACGTTTGCCATGTCGTGCTTAGTTTTATGTTGTAGTATTCCGGCAAACTCGGTGATCGTCTCAGAAAAGAAGGTTGGGGACCGGACGATCATGTGTATGCATACCGGTCTAATGAGCGATCTCAAAGATTGTGGAGTTCACTCTGGCTGGTACACATACGTCTTCGTGGGATCGATTTTTGCCATCACCCCGATCGAAAACGACGAAAAACAGATTCAGATCATCCCTGAAGAAGTTTTCGCGGGCGAACCTGCGAATCCGATCGCAGTGCAAACCTCGCAGGGAGCGTGCTTGCCGGACTTGGTTGTCGGTGATCGATGGCTGTTCTACCTTCGTCAGGAGAAAGAGCATCCCATCTTCCTGGACTACTACGGCAATGACAGCGTTCCGATTGCTGGCGCCGAAGAACAGATAGAGGTGCTCCGCCGCCTAAAGGCTATGAGCGACCGCGGCATCGTGCGCGGGCACGTGCTCACAGGGGAGTTCTATGATGGGACTCCTGTTCCCAACGCTCGTGTTGTAGCCCGCAGAAAATCTGACAAGAAGCAGTTCGTCGCGCGAACGGACAGCGATGGGCGCTTTGAGTTCAATCCTCTTCCTCCCGGAAACTACAAGATCGACGTAGATCGAACTGACTCGCTCAAGCCTAAGAGCAGTGACTTGGATTTGCCCGCCGGCGCGTGTTGGGACCTGACGATTGCAGGGAAGGCCCGATAGCGGTCCTCCTCGAACTCTAATCATCATTGAATTAACCCGCCTAGTTGAACTACAACCTTAGGGATGGCCACTCGCCACGATTCACTTACCGCCGCCATTGACGAGCGCCTGCTCTCGGAGTTACAGGAGCACGTGGCCACCCGCGAGATCGAACGCGGCCTCGATTGTCTGCGCGCGCATCAGCACGTGCTTGCCGACATCGATGCGCGGCAGGCGGGTGCAGCTCGGCTGCTGGTGCTGCTTGCCATCTGGAGCGACATTGGATTTGCCGCTTCGCCGCCGGTTAAGGAATTGCTGCGCCGGTTTGCTTCGCGTTCTCACCTTTCTATTTCTGAATATCTTTGCCTGCGCATGACCGAGGGCATGGTTGCTATGGCCGATGAGGCGATGGACCTGGCCATTCTGCATTTTGATTTTGTGCTTGGACTGCCGGAGGAGCTCGACAACCGCTTTCTGCTGTCGATTGCGTACTACTGGAAGGGCCGGTGCCTGCGGCGGCGCGGCGATTACGATGAGGCGCTTGTCTTTACCGGCAAGGGGCGCGACATTGCGCTGGAGTTGCGGCATCCGCGGATGGCCGCGGTTATGCAGGTGCTCGAGGGGTGGATTCTGTTTCAGCAGGGGAAGTGGAAAGAGGCGGTGCGGGTTTCGGAGGTGGCGGAGACGGCGCTCGGGCCGACCGACGATTATGTGACGCTGGGAAATATTCAGTCGTTTTATGGGCGTATGGCGCGGCGCGAGGGGCGGTTCGACCGGGCGATTGAGTTGTTTGCGAATGCGATTGAGCAATACAGGAAGAGGGATGGCCAGCATCCGAATCTGGCGCGATCGCTGGCGAATATGGCGCTGGCCAAGCGGGCGATTGCGTTGCAGTTGCAGAGACGGATTGATGTGGATGTGCAGCGGCAGAGGAAAGCTTCGAGCAAAGAGAGTGCAGAAAAAAGCAAGGCGGGTGCGGCCGCTGTTTCGACGGCTGCGTCAGGCGGCTCGGTGCGGGCGAAGTATCGGGCGCGGCTTTCGCAACTGCGGCGGGAGGCGCTGGAGCATCTGGAGGCCGCGCGGGCGATCTATCAGCAGCGGCCGAATTATCACGGCAGCGGGACCGTGTTTCTGAATGCCGCGTATGTTCATCTGGACAACGGCGATTTTCATAGCGCGGAGGTGGAGTCGAGCTCGGCTTATGATCTTGCGGCGCAGAAGCACGACAACATTCTTATGGGGCGGGCGCGAATTTTGCAGTGCCAGATCGAGAATGCGAAGGTGGAGGAGGAGATTGTTGGCGGGACGGACCCGAGTGCGCATGCGCGGCGGGCGCTGAACTTCAGCCAGGAGGCGGTCGAGCTGGCGAAACATACGCAGCATCATCTGTTGTTGTCGAACGCGTATTTATGGCAGGGGTTGACGCAGTGCAACTCATTTTTCGACAACCTCGACGCGGCCCGCGAATCTTATGACTTGGCGCGCGAGGCGTACGGCGGGTCGCAGGCGGATAATATCTGGCAGGAGTTGCAGGCGCTGCGGGCAAGGATTCTGCGGAAGGGAAGCGTGGACCCGGTGCTGCGGGCTTGGTCGCAGGGGACAGTGGGGGAGAAGACGTTTCGGCAGATCAGCGACGAGTTTGCGGAGATTGTCATTGCGCGCGTGTTTGAGAGAGAGGGGCGAAAGGTGTCGCGGGTGGCGTCGCGGCTGTCGATCTCGCCTAAGAAGGTGCGGCGAATTCTGGCGCGCGTGGGGCGGCGGAAGCCTCGGGGATAGTTTTGTGGGAGTGCACCAAAGAGCTTCTAACCGCAGAGGGCGCTGAGAACAGCCGCAGAGAGCGCGGGGAAAAGCTTTCAACCACGGAGAGCATGGGGCCTCGCGGAGGAACACTTTCAACCACAGGGCACACAGGGTTTCACAGTTAAATTCTTAAAATGCTTGAGGGTCGGGTGCTGTTCCTATAGTCTACTAACCTACTAGAGTTTAGAGGGCGCACGATTGCTGAGGTGAATGGCTCATATGAAGATTGCGAATAACGTTGCGGAGTTGATTGGGCATACACCGCTCGTGCGGTTGAATCGCGTGACTGCGGGGTGCGTGGCGGAAGTGGTGGGGAAGCTGGAGAGCCAGAATCCGCTGGCCAGCGTGAAGGATCGCATTGGCGTGAACATGATTGCGGCCGCGGAGCGGGCGGGGAAGATCACGCCGGGAAAGACGGTGTTGATCGAGCCGACCAGCGGCAATACCGGGATTGCTTTGGCGTTCGTCGCGGCGGTGAAGGGGTACAAGCTGATCTTGACGATGCCGGAGACGATGAGCCTGGAACGGCGCGTTTTGCTGCTGGCGTTTGGCGCGGAGATCATTTTGACGCCAGGACCACGCGGGATGAAGGGCGCCATATGGAAGGCGAACGAATTGCTGGCGGCGACACCAAATGCCTACATGCTTGCCCAGTTCGACAATCCGGCGAACCCAGAGATTCACGTCAGAACGACCGGGCCGGAGATTTGGGAGGACACGGACGGACGCGTCGATTACTTGATTTCGGGAGTGGGAACCGGTGGGACGCTTACCGGAATATGCGACTACATCAAGCCGAAGAAACCATCGTTCAAGGCGGTGGCAGTGGAACCCGCGGACAGCGCTGTGTTGTCGGGCGGCGCGCCGGGGCCGCACAAAATTCAGGGAATCGGCGGCGGATTTGTGCCCAGCATCTTGCGGAGAGATTACATCGATGAGGTCATTTCCGTCACGAACGATGAGTCGATCGAGATGGCACGGCGCATGCCGTTGGAGGAAGGGTTGCTGGTCGGGATTTCGTCCGGCGCGGCGGTGGTTGCTGCGCTGAAGGTGGCGCATCGGCCGGAGAATAAAGGCAAATTGATCGTCGTGATTCTGCCATCGTTCGGCGAGCGGTATCTGAGTAGTATCCTCTTTGAAGGGTTGAGGAACGAGGCGCTGCTGATACCAACGGCGACGCTGCCGGAGCCATAGCCTTTCACTGATTCATGCCCCATCTGCATACGCATATTCGTGAAGACATTGCTACCGTCTTCGAGCGCGACCCGGCGGCGCGATCGAAGCTGGAGGTCTTTCTTTGCTACTCCGGGCTGCACGCCGTCTGGTTTCATCGCATCAATCACTGGTTGTGGGGTCACGAATTCTTTCTAGCGGCCCGATGGTTCTCGCAGGTGGCGCGTTGGCTGACCGGAATTGAAATTCATCCGGGAGCCCAGATCGGGCGGCGGGTGTTTATCGATCACGGGCTCGGCGTAGTGATCGGAGAGACCGCGATCGTCGGCGACGATGTTACCTTGTATCAGGGCGTCACGCTCGGCGGGACGGGCAAAGAGCAGGGGAAGCGGCATCCGACGTTGCTCGATGGCGTGGTCGTGGGCGGGGGCGCGAAAATTCTCGGCAACATTATTGTGGGGCGGAATTGCCGGATCGGTGCGGGGTCAGTAGTGCTGCGCAATGTGCCGGATGATTCCACGGTTGTCGGAGTGCCGGGACACATCGTGTTTCGCGAAGGCAAGCGCGTGGTGATTACTGATCCGAAGCAGATTAACGATCCTCTGTCGGAAGCGCTGGCTGCTGTGGCGAATGAAGTGAATAAGCTGCGCGAGCGGGTGAAGGTGCTGGAGGGAGCGGAGTCGCAGCACGAGCCGTTATCGGCTTCGATACAGAGGATTATCGAGGATATCGATTATCAGATTTAGTGTGGGGCTTTCCTGTTCATCGAGTCGCATTTACTCCTGAGGCCTGTTGCTTGGGCGGGGGTGTGTGCGCTTCCGACGAAAAGCTTTTAAACGCAGAGAGCGCTGAGAACTGCGGCGGAGATCGCTGAGAAATTCTTGAGCCTTTTTACCGAATGAAATACGGATTTGTCATCGATCATCGGAAATGCATTGGGTGTCACGCTTGCACTGTTGCTTGCAAGACCGAGAACCACGTCGCTCTCGGCGTGAATCGCACCTGGGTCAAGTACGTCGAGAAGGGGAAGTTTCCGAATACGCGGCGCGTCTTTCAGGTGACGCGCTGTAATCATTGCGAGAAGCCGCCTTGCGTTTATATCTGCCCGACGACCGCGATGTATCAGCGGAAGGACGGAATTGTCGATTTCAATTCGGACCGGTGCATCGGCTGTAAGGCTTGCATGCAGGCTTGTCCGTATGACTCGATTTATATCGACCCGGATTCGGGGACGGCGGCGAAGTGCCACTTCTGCGCGCATCGCACGGAACTCGGGCTGGAGCCGGCATGTGTGGTTGTCTGTCCTGAGCATGCGATTATTGCTGGCGACATGAGCGATCCGGCGAGCGAGGCGGCGCAATTGGCGTCACGTGAGACGGTGCGCGTGCGCAAGCCCGAGCAGGGAACGCAGCCGAAACTCTATTACATCGACGCGGATGAAGCGGCAATCGTCCCGACAGCGGCGCGGCACGAACCTTTTTATATGTTCTCGCAGCGGAATGCGGCGGTGCATGGCGCGGGCGCGATTTATCCGGAGGATAGTCCGCTGCTGCAGGCGGACGCGCTCGCGGCGTATGACGTGGGACACGCGCGGCCGTGGGGATGGCAGGTTCCGGCGTATTGCTGGACGAAGTCGATAGGCTCCGGGGCCCTGGCGATTCCGCCGATTGCGATGGCGCTCGGACGGTTGGGATTCGATCGGCTGCGGGAGATCTCGCTCGCGTCGATTGCGCTTTTGTTCACCGCGATCACAACCGTGCTGCTGGTCGCCGATTTGGAGTACAAGTCGCGATTCCTGCGTGTGCTGCTGACGCCGCAGAAGAAGTCGTGGCTGGCACGCGGGGCGTTCATTCTCGTAGGGTATAGCGGGTTATGCGGACTGTATTGGCTGGGCGCGGTTTTGGGATTGCCAGTTGTAACTTCTGTCTTGATCTGGCCGACGGTGCTGGTCGGATTTGGAGCCGCGTGTTATACGGCATTCTTGTTTGGACAGTGCGAGGGGCGAGACTTGTGGCAGACTCCGCTGCTGCCGGCTCATTTGATTGTGCAGGCGCTGATGTGCGGGTCGGCGGTGCTGGCATTGCTGCCCGATGCTTTCGGCGGATCAGATGCGGCGCGATTATTTGCGGTACGGGCCTTGATTGCGACGCTGGCTTTGCATCTGATGATGATGCTGGGCGAAATTGCGATGCCGCATACCACCGATAACTCGCGGTACGCGGCGAGACTGATTACGCATGGGCCGTTCTCCTCGGCATTCTGGATTGGAGCGGTGTCGCTCGGCGGCTTCTTGCCTCTGGCTATGTTGATCCTCTGGCGTGGCGCGATTGGCGCTGGTGTGGCCGCGGTCCTTGCGCTTGCGGGGTTGTTGATTTTTGAATGGTGCTTTGTGATGGCTGGGCAGAGCGTACCGAATAGCTAGAGTTGGATCTCGGGTTAGATTGGACGATTTTGATCCGGTGTCGGCAAAAGGCTTTAACCACGGAGTACACGGGGTTGCACAGAGGAACGGCTTTGGAGATCCAGGGATGACTGATTTCAAACGCGACGGGAGCCATCTGGCGTTTTGTCCGCCGGTGGAAAAGTGGGATGACTGGGTTGAACTTGACCCGGATCAGTGGCCTCGGCGCGTCGAGAAACATTTTCAGATTGTGCCGACGGTTTGCTTCAACTGTGAGTCGGCTTGCGGGTTGCTGGCTTACGTCAATAAGGCGAGCGGGGAGATCGAGAAATTTGAGGGGAATCCAAAGCATCCGGCGTCGCGCGGACGGCTTTGTGCGAAGGGGCCGGCAACCATCAATCAGATTCATGATCCGGATCGCATTCTTTATCCCATGAAGCGTTCTGGTCCGCGCGGGTCGGGCCAGTGGGCCCGGACTTCGTGGGATGAGGTGCTCCAAACTTTCGGAGCGCGAATTCGGAAGGCCTTTCAGGAGAAGCGCGGCGAAGAGGTGATGTACCACGTCGGGCGTCCGGGGCATGACTACATCATGGAGCGGATTTTACAGGCGTGGGGGATCGACGGGCACAACTCGCACACGAATGTTTGTTCGTCGTCGGCGCGGCTGGGGTATCTGCTCTGGCATTACGCCGACCGTCCATCGCCAGATCATGCCAATGCGCGGTTCATCCTTCTTTTGTCGGCGCACCTTGAATCGGGGCACTACTTTAATCCACATGCGCAGCGGATTATCGAAGGCAAGATGGCGGGCGCGAAGCTCGCTGTGTGCGATCCGCGGCTTTCGAACACCGCAAGCATGGCGGATTACTGGCTGCCTTCGTATCCGGGGACCGAAGCTGCGATGCTGCTGGCGATGGCGAAGGTGATTCTGGACGAGAAGCGGTACGACGCGGAGTTCGTGAAGCGCTGGACGAACTGGGAGGACCTGCAGGTCGATGGATTCTCGGCGCGCGGGCAAAGTTTCGAGGCGGCAATTGACGCCTTGAAGCGACATTACGCGAAGTTCACGCCGGAGTTTGCAGAGAAGGAAACGGGCGTTAAGGCGGAGATGATCGTCAAGATCGCCCGCGAGATTGCGGCGGCGGGATCGCGGTTTGCTTCGCATCTGTGGCGGGGAAGCGCCTCGGGAAATCTGGGTGGATGGCAGTCGGCGCGGGCGATCACACTGCTACATGTGCTAACAGGTTCGGTTGGCACGCCGGGCGGACACAATCTGAATGCATGGAACAAATTTGTGCCCAAGACGTTCAGCACTCCGCCGCCACAAAAACGCTGGAACGAGTTGCTCTATCCGCCAGAGTGGCCCCTGGCAACGCATGAGTTGTCTCCGCTGTTGCCGCACTTGCTGAAGGAAGGGCGCGGGCGGATCGAGGCTTATTTCACGCGCGTGTTTAATCCCGTGTGGACTTATCCGGATGGATTCTCGTGGATTGAGATGTTGAAGGATGAGGCGAAAGTCGGGCTGCACGCGGCGCTGACTCCAACGTGGAGCGAGACGGCGTGGTTCGCGGATTATGTGCTGCCGATGGGCTTCAGCTCGGAGCGCCACGATTTGATGAGCCAGGAGTCGTATGCGGGAAAGTGGGTTGGATTCCGGCAGCCGATCGCGCGCGTATTGCGCGAGCGCGCTGGAGAGAAATTCGAGTACACGTATCAGGCGAATCCTGGCGAGGTTTGGGAGGAGGACGAGTTCTGGATCAATCTGTCATGGGCGATCGATCCGGATGGGTCGATGGGGATTCGGAAGTGGTTTGAGTCGCCTTACCGGCCGGGGCAGAAGATCACTGTCGACGAGTATTACGGGTGGATTTTTGAGAACTCTGTGCCGGGTTTGCCGGAAGCGGCGGCGAAAGAAGGATTGAAGCCGCTGGAGTACATGCGGAAGTATGGGGCGTACGAAGTCACGACAGATGTGCACCGGCAGAACGAGAAGGCGGTGACGGCGGCTGAGATGGCTGGGGCGAACGTCGAGGCGAACGGCGTCATAAAGAAGGATGGCAAGGCTGTCGGCGTGATGATCGATGGCAAGCCGGTGGTGGGATACGGCACGCCATCGCGCAAGCTGGAACTCTTTTCGAAGACGATGTCGGATTGGAAGTGGCCGGAGTTCGCTCTGCCGGAGTATTACCGTAGCCACATACATCGGGCGGCGCAGGCGGCGTCGGTAGGAGAGAGCGCGGCGGATTTCGATGCGCGGTATATGCCGCGAGTCGAATGGCCGAAAGAGGCGCGCGGGGATGTGTACACGTTGCTGCCAATCTTCCGGCTGCCGAACCTGATTCACACGCGCTCGGGGAATGCGAAGTTCTTGTATGAGATTTCTCATAAGAACCCTCTATGTGTGAATCCGGTGGACGCGAGAAAAGTGGGCGGGATTCGCACTGGCGATCTGCTTAAGGTGCATACCGAGATTGGATACTTCGTATTGCATGCGTGGGTGACAGAGGGACTCGCGCCGGGAGTGGTGGCGTGCTCGCATCACCTTGGGCGGTGGCGTGTCAATGAAGATGAGCAACTGGAGCGCATGTCGAGCGCGTGGGTCGATCTGATAGAAGTTGGCAAGGGACAATGGAAGATGCGGCAGTTGGCGGGCGTCGCACCGTACGAGACGACCGATGTGGATACGAAGCGCGTTTGGTGGAGCGAGGCCGGCGTGCATCAGAATCTGACCTTCCCGGTACATCCGGATCCGATCAGCGGAATGCATTGCTGGCATCAGATGGTGCGAGTGGAACGGGCAGGGCCCGAGGATCGGTATGGGGATATTTTTGTCGATACGAATCGATCGTTTGAGGTTTATCAGAGATGGAAGGCGTTGACTCGGCCAGCGCCTGGACCGGGTGGATTGCGGCGGCCTCTATGGATGCCGCGGGTGGTGCGACCTGAGGATGCGGCGTTTTATATGAAATAGCTCCAAGCTCTCAGCTCCAAGCGAGAAACGCCAAGGTGTGTGGGGACTCTCACCGATTGGTCACACTGCTCCGATTCTTAACAACTCCTTCAGCCTGCGGACTCTCTTTCCCGGTAACGCGTGGAGCATTTTCTGCCAGACCTGTGCCGTCAAGAATGCGTCGGAAAGGGCATGGTGCTGGTCTTGCACTTCTACACCGTAGAACTTGGCTACTGTGGCTAGATCCAGCTTTTCGAGTTGCAGCGCTAAATCTTCGGAATATGGGCCGTGGCGGAGGATCCAGTGATGGACGCGGGCGGTGTCGATGGCGGGATTGCCTAGCTTGTGTTTTTCGGTGCCCAGTTCCTTCCGCAGAATTTTCAGATCGACATTCACGAAGTGGCCGACGAGTACTGCGTCACCAATAAACGTGCGTACGCCGTCGAGACAGGCGCTGACCGATTCACCTTGTTCGACATCTTCCTTTCGCAGCTTATGAATCACCACGCTTTCGGCAGGGACGGGAACGCCGGGGTTGACGACACGGTAGAACTGCTCGCCGAGCTTGATTTTGGCGCCTTCCATGGCGACGGCGCCAACAGAGAGAAGACGGTTGGTGCGTTTGTCGAGCGAGGTGAGTTCCGTGTCGAGGACGACGTAGCGGACGGCGTCAAGAAGCGTGCCGCTGCCGGAGTCACGCTGCATCGCGGATTTCAGCCAATCGAGCATTCTCACCGGCCCAGTTGCGCCCAGAGGGCGGAGCGGTATTGGTCTTCAATGACCGATTGAGCACGGGCGATGGCGCGGAAGCCTTCTTTCAACAGACTGCGCTGCAGGTGCGTCAGGGAATCGGGCGCGATGTAGTTACCGAGCGGCCTGCCTTCACGAGCCTGGCGCATCTGGCACTCGATGCGCAGCAGGGTCAGGAATTCAAATGCCTGTTGGAGATCGGGAAAGAGCTGGAAATCGTGATTTCCGCGCGTTGCGAGGGCGGCGAGGCGATCGGCGGTGTTGGTCTCGCCGATGCCGGCGTCGAGCGCGAACAGGCGCGCGGCATTGACGATCGGGCCCGTGCCGAGCATTTTCAGGTCGAGCTGATTCTGGTGCTCGCCGCTGCGTTCGAGAACAAAATTGCGGAAGAAGCCGAGAGGCGGCTTGTTTTCGGTAGAAACGAGGGCAAGGATCGACTTGAAATCGGCGGCATGGGCAAGGAGTTGACGCCGTTCGGTGATGAGCTTTTCGAAGAGCGAGAAGTCGCCCGCGACCGGACGCATATCAAAGATGATGAGAGCGTCTTCGACGCCGCGACGCTCGGCGTTGACGATCCAGGAGCGAAAGTACTCGACCCATGCGCGCAACGGCTGGCGCCATTGCGGATTACTCGCCATGTAGTTACCAGTGCAGGGCGGATAACCGCAGGCGGCGAGAGCGTCTTGTGCGAAGGCTGCTAGTTGGGAGAAATAATCGTGGGCGTTGGCCTCAGCTTCGGGGGCGGCGTCGGCGTAGATGAGCGCGTTGTCCTGATCGGTTTTGAACGTCTGCTCACGACGGCCTTCGCTGCCCAGAACGACCCAACAATAAGGAAGAGGAGGCGGGCCGAGTTTGGCTTCGGCGAATTGCAGGATCTTGCAGGACAGACGGTCATTGACCTCGGCGACAACGCGCGTGACGTGGCTGGCCTTGGCGCCTTCGCGCAGAAGCAAAGGCAATAATCCGGCGATACGGTTCTGTGCGGCGGCGAGCTCCTGTACGGTCTTCTGTTCTTCGATGTGGCGCACGACATTGAGCGGTGACTTGCCTTGCAGGACCATGAGGTCGTGCGCGGTGAGGACGCCTGTGGGTCGGCCTTCATGCGTGACTAGGATGTGGTGAATGTCGCGGCTGACCATAGCCAGCAGGGCGTGAAAGAGGCGCTCGCTGCGATCGACGGAGATGACGGGCTGGCTCATGATCTCAGTGATGGGCAGGTCGAGGGCAAGGGCCTGAGCGGCGACCTTGGTGGCGAAGTCGCGGTCGGTGACGATGCCCTTGGCGCAATTGTTGTCATCGACCACAAACAAGCAGGTGGATTTTGAGGCGGCGAGCCTTTGTGCGGCCTCGCGAATCGTTGTCTGGTTGCCGCAGAGGAGAGGTTGCGCGGCAACGACGTCTCCCGCTGAAAGCGAATATAAGAGGCGCTCGGAGTCGCCCATCAGGCCGGTCTGTGTGCGCAAGGCTTGCAGGCTGCGATCCATGTAGCGGGCGAGCGACGTACGCAGAAGATAGTCGGCGACCTCGGCGTGAGATGAGATGAGCCGCTGCACCTCATCGGCGGGAATGGTGTAGCAGAGGGTGTCTTCAACGGCGATCACGTCGAAGCGGGCAAGGTCCTTGCCCATGACCGAGAGCAGGCCGAAGATGTCTCCCTCGCTGCGCATGTCGATCATGAGTTGCTTGCCGACTTGTGAGCGGAGCGCCAGTTTAACGCCGCCTTTGTGAATGACGTAGAGCGCTTCCGAAGTGGTGCGGCCTGCGCTGAGGATTACGGTGTCTTTCGGGAAGAACTCCAGTGACATTGTGCCGGCGAGCCGCACGAGTTCGGCGCGCGAGAGAAATTGAAAGGGTGGAATGTTCTGCAGGAAGTCGATGACCGACTCAGTAACGGCCGATGGAGATGAGGAGTGCGCGGACACCGGGTCGGGCCTCCGACAGTATTCGCAACAGAGGATGGTAGGGTGCATTGCGGCGGAAGTCAAAGAGAGGACGTGGAGCAGCGGACAAGTAGAGTACCAAAACGGCCCACTATTATGGGGTGGCGATTACGGGTGGCGCAGATTGGCGCGAACCGTGTAGAGCGACGGCTGCTAAAGTAAACAGCAATGTTCCGGTGAGCCCAAGGTTGTCCCATGGAAAAGCAGCATCGATATCTTCAGTTTGAAAACATCGAACCGGGCCAGGTCGTGTTATCCGAATGCAGCATTTGCAGGAGGCCGTTTCGAGCGACACCTAAGCCAAACGAGAGAACGGATGAGGTGCTCCTTCGTATCCGGGCGGAGTTTGATTCGCACGACTGCGCGAGCTCTCATCGGACAGAGGCTCGCTAGCGCGAGTTCAGTTCGGGCCGAACTTCATCAACCCCGTGACAATTCCGCAATGCCGTGCCCGCGGCATCAAAGAAGGCCGCATTTATCCTAACGGCGCGCGTGCAGCAGTCCTGTGCGTTGTAGAATAACGGAATGTCGTTGCATGCAGGCAATCCTAATTTCCGGAAACGCACACCTCCTCCCGACGAAACATTCGAAGAAGCGAACTATCTGAAGTCGCTCGGCGAAAAGCAGAAGGTCGTCAGTCTCAAACTCGCCGATGGAGAGGTAGTGCGCGGATGGATCGAGTACTACGACAAGAACATGGTGCGCGTGACGCGCGAGGATGGGCCAAATCTGTTCATCTTCAAGCACGAGATCGTCTACATCGCGGAAGATGGGAAGAAGAAATAACAGTTCTCAGTTGTCGGTTCTCAGTTCTCAGTCAATCCCTTGATCCTGAACCGTGTTGATTCGGATAGAAGCACTAAAGACCTCCTCATGACAACGCTTCAATCTCTGGACATTGTTTCCTCCATGCAGGCTATGGCCCGTGAGGCGGGCGGTCTGCTCATGCAGCATTTTCGCCAGCGCGTGAAGATCGAATACAAGGGCAGCGCGGATCTGGTGACGATTGCGGATCGGCAGTCGGAGGCGTTGATCCTTGAGCACATTCGGCGCGAGTTTCCTTCGCATGACGTGATGGGCGAGGAGGGAACGCGGATCGAAACGGGCAGCGACTACAAGTGGTATGTCGATCCGCTCGATGGAACGACGAACTTCGCACATGGCTATCCTGTGTTTTGCGTCTCGCTCGCGGTGGAATATTGCGGGTCGCGCATTGCGGGGGTGGTTTATGACCCGACGCGGGATGAGATGTTCAGCGCGGCTCGCGGAAATGGGGCTCAACTGAATGGCGAGGCGATACATGTTTCGCCGACTGCGCGGCTGGCGGAATCGTTGATTGGGACTGGATTTCCCAGCCACAAGCGGCACAAGAACCCGAACATTTACTTCTATCATCACCTTACGCTGCGGTCGCACGGCGTTCGGCGGGCGGGTTCGGCGGCGCTGGATTTGTGCAACGTCGCGGCAGGACGATATGAAGGATTCTGGGAGTTCAACCTCAATCCTTGGGACACCGCGGCTGGAGTGCTGATTGTGGAAGAGGCAGGTGGCCGAGTCACGGATTTTGCCGGCGGTCCGTTTCAGATTGACAGCCGCGAGACGCTGGCTTCGAACGGACATATTCACGAAGAGTTGCTTGGCCAGTTCCAGGAAATCTTCGCTGGGCGCGGACTGGAAGAACCGCCAAGTCCGGTTGCCTACGCCAACGAACGCAAGTCTTAGATCGTTCCCTCCTTCATTTGCGCGCTACAATCGAGATGTGGGGCGTCACAGCGTAGAGCCTTGACCACTAAGGTCACGAAGTCACACGAAGGAATTCTCATCGTGTCCAATGCACTTTTGAGTCGTAACGTCGAGACGCGCGCCGATCGTCTGCGGCTGCGCGGGCGCATCCTTTTTCTTACTGAAGATCCGGAGCTGATCAGGAAACAGCTTGCGGGTTGGGATTTGCCTTGGGATACGAAGAATCCTGCGGCGAATCCCAAGCTGCGCGACGATATTTCTACCGACGAGATCACTCCGGCTCATCTTTGTTTCTACTTCGATCAGACTTTGGGCGAGATTCCTTACGCTGGGCTGAAGTGCGGAGGCATCGCTCCGATCGGACGCAACGACGTCAAGAATGGCGGATTCGTTTGCTCGGTTAGCGGGAAGCGTCGCGGAAAGGGATCAAGTAGGGAACAGTCTCCTTATGCCGAGATGTGCGCTGGTCTTCAAGTCGTGATCGCCGAGAATATTGAGCGCATCTACAAGCAGAATTGCCAGAATCTGGGACTGCTGACTTCGACGAACTTCTCACTGATCGATCGGATTCGCGCAGGCGAGGAGATTGCGCTTGGCGAATTCACTTCCGGGGAAGATGAGATCACTCGTCAGGTGATCGAGTACGGCGGATTGTTTCCGTTCAATGTCGCGCGCATGCAGGAGAAGGTGTTCGTTCCTCCGATTCAGACAGCGAAGCGTCCGATGACTCTGGCGGAGAAGATTTTTGCTTCGCACATGGTTCAGAGCGATGGTTCCGTCGGCGTCCCTTCCGTCAAGGCTGGCGATTCCGGTTTTACTCGCGTGGATCTGCGGTTCAGCCATGAATACGTCACTCCGATGGCGGCAATCTTTTATGAGCAGTATGTCGGCAAAGATGTTCCCGTCAACGACGCTTCGACGGTTCGCTTCTTTCGCGATCACCTTACATTTCTTGATGACGTGATTTCGGAAGAGAAGCGGAAGATGGGGCTGCTTGATCTGGCGACTCAGCTCAAGCTCAAGCAGGAGGATTTTGCGCGCCGACAGGGAATCAAGCTGCATGGAGAACTTGCCGATCGCAAAGGTTCCGAGGGAATTTGCCATTCCGTCATGCTCGAAACCTACGCGCTTCCTGGACAGGTGAATGTCGGCTCCGACTCGCATACTCCGCATGTTGGCGCGATTGGATGCATTGCGTTTGGCATTGGCACGACCGACGTTTTCAATTCGTGGATCACGAAAGATGTGCGCGTCAAGATTCCTGAGTCGGTAAAGATTGTGATTCGAGGAAAGCGCCATGCGAACGTCACGGCAAAGGATTTCATTCTCAAAATTCTGTCGCTCGATTACGTGCGCAGCGGGCAGGCTCTGGCGAAAGTCATGGAATATGCGGGCGAAGCGGTCGAGGAGTTGAGCGTCGATGAGCGCGCGACCATGACGAACATGGCCGCTGAAATTGGCGGCTTCACCGGAATCGTTGCGCCCGACGAAAAAGTTGTTGAGTTCCTTGTCGAACGCCGCAACATGGCTCGCGCCGAAGCTGAGCGCTTGATTGCCGGGCTCGAGAGCGACGCGGGCGCTTCGTACGCAAGAGTTATCGAACTCGACGCGGCTGAAATCACGCCGATGGTGGCGACTCCGGGCGATCCGGGAAATGGCAAATACGTTCGCGAGCTTTCTACTCCCGTGCCGATTGAGATTGCTTACGGTGGCACTTGCACCGCCGGAAAAAACGAAGACATGGACATGTATGCAGCCGTGCTTGCCGATGCGCTCAAGCAAGGCCGTCGAGTTTCCAAGAACGTCCAGTTCTGGATTCAGTTCGGCTCGCAGGAGACGCGCGAGTATTCGCGTCGTCGCGGCTACATCGACATTTTCGAGCGGGCCGGCGCCCACCTGATCGAGCCCAGTTGCGGAGCCTGCATCAATGCCGGGCCGGGAGTTTCGACGCGCCCGGATCAGGTGGTGATCAGCGCGCAGAATCGAAATTTTCCCGGACGGAGCGGGCCGGGACAGATGTACCTGGCGTCTCCCCTGACGGTGGCGGCCAGCGCAGTGGCGGGGTATATCGTGGAGTACGAACCGAGCCCGGAGCTAATGCCGGTTTGATCGATCTCGTGTTGGGTGATCTTGTCTTGGGTGCCCCGTCCTTGTCGCGCTTTATGCGACAGGGCGGGAACTTTGACTTTCTTACGGACTTTGACTTCCCACCCCCACTACGACTCCCGCCTGCTCCCGCTTCCGCGCTGTCCATTGCGACTCAATCTCCACAACTCCTTCCGCGCCCGAAAAATAGTGACGAAAGCTGCTCCACGCCCAATCCTCAGGATTCCGCACCAACCCGCGCCGCACCGGGTTTCGATGGATGTAACGCAATTTTTCGATCCGCTTCGCCTCACTTCGCACGTTGAAGTCATAGTACCTCGGCAGCCAGAACAGACCGCCTTCCGGCGTGCGCAAACGATGCGCCACATTTTGCTTGAGCATCTGCAATGCGACCGAGAGCTTGGCTCGCTCCGGTTCCGTCATCAGCAGATGAACGTGCTCGGGCATGACAACGTACCCGGCGATGCGGAAGCCGTACCAGCGCCGAGTCTGTTCGAAGTTTTGCTCGAAAATGTCGCGGGCGTACGGAGTGCCCAGAAGGGCAGCGCGTCGATAGCAACTGAACGTTATGAAGTGCAAACACCGTGCTTCTTGAAAGCGTTTTAGGCCCCAAGGCATATTTGCATCGTAGCTCCGAATAACAAAGCAGGATCGGAAGCTTGGGAAATTTCTCAGCCTTGTTTCCGGAATTGGGAAGTCAAAGTCCCCACCCTGTCCCTGCAGACTGCGCAGGGACAAGGGCAGGGCACCCATTCGTTGTGCACTCACGAGCTCTGCATGGATTCACTCGGCGCCGCTCAACTCTGAGCAGGGTGCCCCGTCCTTGTCGCGTTCCGTGCGACAGGGCGGGGACTTTGACTTCCCGACCCAGCGAGAAGGCGCATACCACAACTGGCGGCGACAACGACGCGCCCGGATCAGGTGGTGATCAGCGCGCAGAATCGGAATTTTCCCGGACGTAGTGGGCCGGGGAAGATGTATCTGGCGTCTCCGCTAACGGTAGCGGCCAGCGCGGTGGCGGGATATATTGTGGAGTACGAGCCCCGTGAGAGCCCCGAGTTGGTAGCTTCCAGCTACTAGCTTCATCTTCTACCCCCACCCCTTAACTGTCCGGTGGCTTTTCTTCAGATCAAATCACTCCGCTTCAGATTCGCTCCATGGACGTTTTTGGGAATCCGGGGCAGTATCTCGTCCTGTTGATGAAAACGAGGAAAGTCGCTTGGGATTGCATGGAGGTAACTCGATGGGACATTTCAACGAAGCCCGTTTTCTCTCTCTCGTGATGATAGCCTCTGCCGCATTGGCGCACGGGCAAGCGAGTTACAGTCCGTCAGCGCCTCTAAATCCAACGACGATGGCGCAATGTGAGAGGTTTCAAGCAAATTACGACAAGTTCGTGGAGCGGTTGGCGACCCAGCACCAGAATTGCCTCGACTCTCATGCGAAGAGCTCACCGGCAAGAAAAGGCGTGAAGGGTGGAAAAGGGGCGGCGCCGGAGCCGGCAGAAACGTGCTCTGTACCTGCTTGCCAGTCGCTGCACACCAGATGGCAAAGCGCTACGTCCACGGGGGCGTCTGAGGCCAACTCCTGCCGGCAAAGGGTCCAAAGCGCAAAGGACGATCAGGCTCGCAAGAAAGAGGCCGAAGAGCTCGCCAAGCGCAACCGCGAGGCTGAGGAAAAGGAAAGAAAAGACAACCTGGCCCGGAAGAAATACAGCGACGACCTAGAACGCACGCAGGCGGCGCGAGATACTGCGGCGCGCAAGAAGGCCGCGGAAGACGAAGCCGCAGCCAAGAAACACGATGAATTGATGGAAAAACAGAAGAAACAACGTGATGATGCGGCAGCCCAGGAGCGGAAGGAGCGCGACGCGCGTGATCGGAGATTGAATCTTGATGGCTACGCCGAGAAGCATGCAGCCTGGAAGGCCCGGGATGATCAGCGAAAGGCGCGGATGGAACAACTGGAGGATGCCGCCGCAAATATCCCGGATGAGCAGCAACGGCACGCCGCGCTCGAGGCTGCCGTAAAGGAAATCCAACAAATCAGAGCACAGCGCAAACAAGATCCGGAACCAAAATAGCAGTCCAAGGAGAAAACAAAATGAAGCGAATCATCGTGACGATAGCGATTTGTTTCCTGGCGGCAACGTTCTGCAGTGCTCAGTGTCCGGACTGGTCACCGAAGTTTGATCAGATCACGAACCCGGAAGTAATAGCGAAGCTCCACGAAATGAACTGGGATCAGGCGGTTGCGCAGTCCGGCGGGCCAGAGCAGGTGATCGCAGCTCTAAAGGTGACTCGCCGTGACGCACAGCAACGGCTGGAGAATGCTGATCGTGCGGCAGAGGCAACGAAAGCATCCTCGGGTCCTGTGCAGTATGACGCAACTTATGCTCAGTGCAAGAGTGGCAACGTGGGAGCGCATGGGGCAGCCAAGTGCGAACACTTGAATATGACGGAGATGATCCTCTCCATCGATGGCTCGATCGATTTAGTGAGATGCAGGCAAAACTAGACGCAGTCGCGCCCCACAGCGCGTTCCCGTGGGCGGCGGCCCGGTTCAAGGGTGAATGCCCCAGGTCTTCGAAAACGGAGGCCTGGGGTTTGTTGCATGGATCGGGTTCCTACTTCAGGTGCTTTTACCAGATACAATTTCGCGCGCATTCAGTGGCGGCCACGCACAGTTTGGCGTCGGATGTCCTGGCGATTAGGTCGCTTGCTTCTTGCCCTCGGAGTTGCTGGCATGAACTTAGCCGGGCCCTGGAGCAATCCCACCAATTCGACGCTCACGAATTTCCCGTCCAAGCCCAAAGAGCAAACGATTAGAAATTTCTTGACTCAGCCGCAAACAGAGAGAACATAGAAGTAGGCGCACAAAGCGCCGAGCCAGGTTCGCTCTTTGAAAGCTCGATGCCCAAACAAAACCTCCATGATCCGCAGGGCCCACAATAGGTGGAGTAAGTCCTTATTCTGGAATATTTTACATGTAAGCCTTTATTCCTTAATATTTTGCAAGGATTAACGTTGAAGAGGGCCAAGAAAAGGGCGATTCTTGCGCAATATCTCCCACGCGCTCAAGATCTTACCCGTAAGTCATTTAAACGGAATATCTTGGAAGCCTAAAAGTCGAAAAATAGCCAAAAACAAGGCTTAACCATAAGCTGTCAAACGGGTTACAAGAAGTAAGTCTAAGTCTTTATTCCGGAATATCTTGCGCGGATACTTACTCTAACTCGCTGATTCTATTAGATGAGCACTTAAGAAGGGGGGAGGGGGGTACCCCCTGGAGTACAGACGCTGGCGCTCCCTCAACAGACGCATGCCGCAGGATTTGTCTTATGCTCGACGTTTGACGCGACCGGAAAGGGCAACACAGTATTCGCATCAACGATCAATGGCGGCTGTGTTTCGTCTGGCGCGACGGTAACGCCTACGACGTGGAAATTGTCGATTATCACTAGGTCATTATGGCTAAGGCTCAAAAACTGCTTCCGCCCATCCATCCCGGCGAGATTCTGCGCGCCGATTTTTTGGAGCCCCTCAAGCTCAGCATGAACCGGCTGGCGCTCGATCTGCGGGTGCCGGTCACTCGCATCACTGAAATTGTCCACGAACGCCGAGGCATCACTCCCGACACTGCGCTGCGGCTCGCCCGCTACTTCAATACCAGCGCCGGTTTCTGGATGAACCTTCAGACCGCCTACGATCTGGAAGTCGCTGAGGATGAGTTGTTGGGCACCATCGAACGGGAAGTACGTCCTGCTGCCATATCGACAGCAAGTGCGGGTCTCTGAATCCTCGCGGATTTTCAGACACGCATTGGGACAAATTCGCCGTAGTCGCGGGCGACGGGAGATAAGAGATTGCCAGCGTTACTTCAACCCTTCGACCAGATACAAATCGGCGAGCATTCTGTGGTAGCCGAAGACGCACATTTTGGCGTCGGGCGTCATGATGATTGGTCCGATGGTTTCTACTCCGGCCGGGTCGCTTGGCATCAGCTGCTTCCAGAGCGTTCGCTGGCCCGTGTGAACATTCAGTTTGTAGACGCTCGCTGGCAGTTCTCCCGGTTGATAGACGTAGATGGAGCTGTTGTCGTCGCTCCAGACGATAGGTTGCTCTCCCAATTTGAATGCGGGAATTGGCACTGGATTGCCGCCGCTGATTGGGTACAAATATCCCTTGGCGTCGGGGCCGATCGCTGCTACCCACTGTCCGTCATTCGAGATCTGAAATGCCGCGCCGTTTACGCCTTCCTGCGAAATCGGAGTGCTCTTGGCTGTGGCCAGATCGTAGACGTACAGCTTGACGCCCTTGTCCGGTTCGTTGCCGGTGAAGATGATGCGCTTGCCGTCAGGAAACCAATGCGCCCAGCTGTGCGAGATGTTGTCGTTGGTGAGCGCTTTCTGTTCTCCTGCGCCGGTGGGAAGCAAACGGAGTTGGGAAGGCGAGTCCTGAGTTTGCGCGATGGCCCATTTGCCGTCAGGAGAAAGCGAGACTGCGCCACCTGGACCGAGCAAGACCGCAGGCGAACCATCCGTCTTGCGCGAATAGACAGCGTAGGAAAGACCGCCGGATTTGGAATAGTCGAGCGCGCCGCCTCCGCCTTCTTCGTCGAAGAGAAGAGTTTTGCCGTCGGCCGAGAGTTGCGCGGGATAGGAATAGTCGAGCCAGCTGAGATCGCGCTGCTTGGGGTCATCGCCGGCGAGCCCGATGAGTTCGCGGCGCCAGCTGGCGCGCATCATGAGCAGCCGTCCGTCTTTGCCGATATCAAGCAGCATGAGCGCGCCGGGCAAGCGAAGGAGCATGCGCTCCTTGCCTTGCAACGTCGTGGCGTACATGGTGCGGTCGATGCCGGTCTTGCTGGCGGTGAACCAGACCTCATCGCCTTTGGGAGACCACGCGAGACCCTGAACCGTGTACCACTCGGTGGAAAGGACCTTTTTCTTCCCCTGCAAGTCGACGACCGCGAGCGTGCCGCGATCATCGCCTTGAACCGGGTGATCGAGGAAGGCGATCTTGTCGCCCTGGGGCGAGAAGCGCGGATGGCCGATCCAGCCGCCGGTCTCGTAGAGAACTTTGCCGACGGGATATTCGAGGCGATTCTGGCCGTTGTAGTCGCGCACGATGGCGAGGCCGCTGCCGTCGGGAGCCCAATCGGCCCACTGCACCTGCTCGAGGACTTCACGCGGAGCTCCACCGACGAGCGGGGCGCGAGCCAGAGTGCCCATCGTGACCCAGGTTCCGATGGAGGCGGCGTTCAAGAGCACCGCCATTTCGGAGGTCGAGGAGACGGACATGAGCTGCGTGCGGCTCAGGCCCATGGAGCGTGCTTCGGGTGCTTCAGGGCGCGCGGTGAAGACGTCCATCGGACTGCCTTGCCAGGCCGCGCTGTAGAGGATGGTCTGACCGTCAGGAGCGAAGCGGGCGGAGCGTATGCTGCCGCGACGGAAGGTGAGCTGACGATAGAGAGGAGGCGGAGGCGGCGGCTCGGAGAAGAAATACTTTCCGGCTGCAATGCCGATGCCTAGCGCGATCACGGCGCAGGTGGCGAGGAGTGCGAGGCCGAATCTGCGCGACTCGCGAACGATTGGTGTGGCGGCTGAGCTGCCAGACGTTCGCGTAGTTGCCGGTACGGTGCCGGAGTCGGCTGTCTCTACCACTGCATGCGAGCGGGAAGATTCGAGCGAGCGCTGGAGGCGTTTCAGGTCGGCGCGAATTTCGGCGGCGGTCTGGCAGCGCATTTCGCGATCTTTTTCGAGCGCCTTGTTGATGATCTCTTCGAGCTTCTGTGGAAGGTCGGGATTGAGGCGCGACGGCGGCGCGGGGGCACGATTGAGGATGGCTTCGGTTACGACGGCGGATGTTTCTCCGCGGAATGGAGCGTTGCCGGTGGCCATCTCGTAGAGGACGACGCCAAAGGAGAAGAGATCGGTGCGGGCGTCGAGGTCCTTGCCGCGGAGCTGCTCGGGCGACATGTAGGCGACGGTGCCGACGGCGCTGCCGGGACTGGTGAGATCGAGCGCGCTGGCGCCGGCGCTGGTCATGGAGTCGCCGCTGGAGGCGCGCGCTTGCTGCGTCACCTTGGCTAGACCGAAGTCGAGAATTTTGGCGTGGCCGCGGTCGGTAATAAAGATGTTAGCGGGCTTGATGTCGCGGTGAACGATGCCCTTGGTGTGGGCCGCGTCGAGGGCGTCGGCGACCTCGATGCTGACACTGAGAAGGCGGTCGAGATCCATGCGCTGGCCGGGCAGATGCTTCATGGTCTGGCCGGTCAGGTACTCCATCACAATAAAGAGGTGGCCGTCGTGCTGGCCAATCTCGTGGATGGTGCAGATGTTGGGATGGTTGAGGGCGGAGGCGGCGCGAGCCTCACGGCGGAAGCGCTCCAGGGCGAGCGGGTCCTGCGAGGCTTCGTCGGGAAGAAATTTGAGAGCTACGAAGCGGCCGAGGGCGGTGTCTTCAGCCTTGTAGACGACACCCATTCCGCCGCCGCCGATTTTTTCCAGAACGCGATAGTGAGAGATCGTTTGACCGATCATGTTTGCAGGATCAGGTGGCGCGTTGACAGCGTGGCCGCCATCTTAGGGGGAAACGATGTTGGCGTCAATTGGAAGAATGAGCCGGTAGTGGGGCAATCTTCAAAGCGTGGAACCTCAGTGTAAAGCCACAAGCCAGCGCAAGGCGGTTGTCGCAGCGCTGAAAGCGCTGCGCCACCCAAAGGCACGGCGATCATACAAATTGTGCCGTTGAGAGGGGCATTCCGTTTTACACGGTGAAAAATTTCCTGCTACAATTTTTACAGATTTCTGATACCCTCCACTGGTTTCCAGGAGCACTGAAAACATGGCTTACGTAATTGCCGAACCCTGTATTGGAACGAAGGACACCGCTTGCGTTGACGCTTGCCCGGTAGATTGCATTCACCCGAAGAAGGATTCCGAAAAGTACGCGACCGAGACAATGCTTTACATCGATCCGGTGGAGTGCATTGATTGTGGAGCGTGCGTGCCGGTGTGCCCGGTGTCGGCGATATTTGCGCTGGACGACCTGCCGGAGAAGTGGAACGCGTTTACGGAGATGAACGCGAAGTATTTTGGAAGATAGCTGTCAGCTGTCAGCTCTCAGCTGTCAGGAAAACCGACGTGTTTTTGGGCGCGGGCTTTGGCTTGCGCCCTTTGTGTCTGCGGCGGCTTGATTCGCACCTCGTCGCCGGCGGGTTAACTGTCAGCTGACGGCCGATAGCTGACAGCTCACGCCATCCATTACAATCAACGTTTAACCCTAAGCCATGGCGCTGAAGGAGTCGGAAGCGATTGTTCTGCGCACCTATCCCTTGCGCGAGTCCGACCTGCTGGTGACTTTGTTTACTCGCCTGGAGGGGAAGGTGAAGGGCGTGGCGCGGGCGGCGAAGAAGTCGAAACGCCGCTTTGGTGGCGCGCTGGAGCCGATGACGTACGTGCGGGCCGTCTATGACGAGCGCGAACGGCAGGAGTTGGTGCGGCTCGATGCGTGCGAGGTGATTGAGTCGCCGATGTCGGGCGAAGTGACGTATGCGCGGGCTACGGCGCTGGCGCATGTGGCGGAGTTGCTCGATCAGTTGATGCCGGATCGCGAGGCGAGCGATGCAGTATTTCGCCTGACGCTGGCTACTTTGGCGGAATTGCGCGGGGCCGGATTGTGGATGCCGGTTACCTACTTCGAGCTGTGGATGACCCGGCTGATGGGGTTTTTGCCGGAGTTTTCGGAGTGCTCGGTTTGCGGTCGGGAATTGAATGGGACTCGGGCTTACTGGCATGCGCTGGCCGATGGGCTGGTTTGCGGGGACGACAAGAGAATTGCGTCGTCGGAGCTGACGCCGGAGTCGCGGAAGATTGCGGCCCAGATGCTGCGGTCGCGGGCTTCGGAGTTTTCCGGGATCGAGTGGCCGAAGGTTGTGTGCGCGGACTTGCGGAAGTTTCTGGTGCAGATTTTGGAGCGGCATATTGAGAGGAAGTTGGTTACGGCGGGGATGCTGGAGAAAATATAGTTGCGAGTTACGAGTCGCGAGTCTTGAGATCGAGGGCGGTGCTTGTCGCTGATGGCCAGAAGATCGCGGCGAAATGCATAGGTCCTTCGCTTCGCTCAGGATGACAATCTAAGAAAATAAGAAATGACTTCATCAAAAGCAAAATCGCTGACTTTTCAGGAACTCATACTCAAGCTGCAGGCTTTTTTTGCCGAGCGCGGGGCTGTGATTCAGCAGCCTTATGACGTTGAGGTTGGGGCCGGGACGATGGCTCCGGAGACGTTTTTGCGGGTGCTGGGGCCGAATCCTTATAAGGTGGCTTATGTGCAGCCCTCGCGGCGGCCGGCGGATGGGCGGTATGGGGAGAATCCGAACCGGCTCTTTAAACACATGCAGTTGCAGGTGATTCTTAAACCTCCGCCTGAGAATGTGCAGGAACTTTACCTGGAGTCGCTGGGCGCGATCGGGATTGACCTGCGGCAGCATGACATCAAGTTTGAAGAGGACAACTGGGAGTCGCCGACCTTGGGGGCTTGGGGGATCGGGTGGCAGGTGATGCTCGACGGGCTGGAGGTGACGCAGTTCACTTACTTCCAGCAATGCGGTGGAGTGGATCTGGATCCGATATCGGCGGAGCTGACTTATGGCCTGGAACGGTTGTGCGCGTTCTTGCAGGATGTGGATTCGATTTACGACATTGTGTGGGCGCGGGACCCGGAGACGGGGCGCGAGGTGAAGTACGGGGATGTGCGGCTACTGGATGAGCAGGAATTTTCTGTCTACAACTTTGAGGCGGCTGATGTGGCTAGCGCCTGGAAGCATTTTGAGCTTTGTGAGACGGAGTGCAAGGGGCTGCTGGATCGGTATACGGCTTTAGGGCGGGAGAAGGCGGCAGAAGATGGAGTGGCGCGGGAGAAGGCTCGGTTTCCTCTGTTGGGGGCTTATGACCTCTGCCTGAAGTGCTCTCACTATTTCAACATTCTGGATGCGCGAGGGGCAATTTCTGTGACGGAACGCGTTGGGGTGATTGCTCGCGTGCGGGCTTTGGCGGTGGGGATTGCTAAGGCTTGGATGGATCAGCAGTATCCTTCGACGGAGAAAGAGGAGCGTGGGGGTAAGGCTCCTGCGAAAGGGAAGAAAGAGAAGCTGGTTCCCGTTGGGTAGGCTTTTTTGCCGACGCCTGCAAAAATCTTAAACCGCAGAGTTCGCTGAGGTTTCGCAGAGGTTGCTGAGAATAGCTTTTTGGCTTCGAGTTGGTATTTGATTTCGAGTTGGTTTGCTACATCGCTACCTTGTTGTGATCCGGCTCACATTTATTGGTTTGTAATTCTGGAAAGATAAAGTGATCTGCTAATGGCTGACTTTATTCTTGAAATTGGATGTGAAGAGATTCCGGCGCGCATGATTGCAGGCGCGATGGGAGAACTGCGCGAGCGCGTTGGGGCTCTGTTGCAGCGGGAGCGGTTGGCGCCGGAGGGGGAGATTCGGTGGCTGGATACGCCTCGGCGGCTGGCGGTGATGGCGGCGGGAATTCCGGCGGCGCAGCCGGATGTGACAGAGCAGGTTACGGGGCCTTCGGCACAGGTGGCGTTTAAGGATGGTCAGCCGACTCCGGCGGCGCATGCGTTCGCGAAAAAAGTTGGAGTGGATGTTTCGGCGCTGGAACGCGTGACTACGCCGAAGGGCGAATATTTAGGCGCTACTGTAACGCGCAAGGGGCGGGCGGCGGCGGAGATTTTGGCGGAAGGGTTGCCGAAGGAGATTGCCGCGCTTTACTGGCCTAAGAATATGTACTGGCGGAAGCGCGGAGAAGTTTTCGTGCGTCCGGTGCGGTGGGTGGTGGCGATGCTGGATGATCGTGTCGTGCCGATGGAGGTTTTTGGGATCGCGGCGGGGACGCACTCGCGAGGACATCGTATGCTGGCGCCGGCGGGCGCGGAGATTTCGCGGTCTGGATCTTATGTTGAGGCGCTGCGCGGTGCGAAGGTGCTGGGTGCTCCGGAGCGCGAGTCGGTGATTCGGAAGGCGCTCGATGCGGCTACGCGGACGGTGCCTGGGGCTCGGTGGCGGGAAGACGCGCCGCTGCTGGCTACCGTGGTGAATCTCACGGAGTTTCCTTCCGTCATTTTGGGCAGCTTTGACAAGGAGTTTTTGGCGCTTCCGGAGGAAGTGCTGGTGACCGTGATGCGGGATCACCAGAAATATTTTGCGATTGAGGGAGAGGACGGGAAGTTGCTGCCGCATTTTCTGGCGGTGTTGAATACGGACGGCGATGCCAGCGGCATTATCCGGCACGGGAACGAGCGGGTGCTGCGGGCCCGGTTTAACGATGCGCGATTTTTCTGGCAGACGGATCAGAAGCAGAGCTTGCGCGAGCGCGTGGAATTACTGAAGAACGTTACTTTTCAGAAAGACCTCGGAAGCTATTACGAGAAGACGCTGCGCGTGCAACGTCTGGCTAGCTGGCTTTCGGAGACGATCAAGCAGAACGGGATGGCGGTGCGGCCCGGGATTGTGCACAAGGCAGCGCTGCTCGCCAAGACCGACCTGACCACGGAGTTGGTGAAGGAGTTTACCGAACTGCAGGGAATTGTGGGCGGGCTGTATGCGCGGGCGCAACAATTGGATGAGGATTTGCCGGAGGCGGCGCGGTTCGCGGTGGCCGATGCTATTTACGATCACTACAAACCGGAGTCGATGGAAGATGAGGTGCCGCGGACGGTGGAAGGCGCGGTGCTGTCGATTGCAGACAAGGCGGATTCGATCGCGGGCATGTTTGCTTTGGGATTGATTCCGAGCGGATCGAAGGATCCGTTTGCATTGCGGCGCCAAGCGAATGGGATTGTGAAGACAATTGCCGAGCACAAGTTGCCGCTTCGGTTGTCGGAGATGATGGTGGACGCGCGGGAGCAGTATCGCGGGTTGGCGGCGGAGAAGAAGTTTGCGAACGGGGATTATGCCGGGTCCGTCGAGGCGTTCTTCCATGAGCGGCTGGAGTTTTATCTGAAAGACGCTTGTGGGCACGCATATGACGTGGCGAATGCCGTGCTGGCAGCGGATTCGAATGACGTGGTGGATGCGGTGGCTCGGGCTCAGGCCTTGAGCAAGGTGCGCGGGTCGGCGGATTTTGAGTCGATTTCGGTGGCGTTCAAGCGCATGAAGAATATTTTGCGGCAGGCGGCGGAGAATCAGCGTCGGGTGGCGGAGACGCTGGATCCGGCGGCGCTGGTGGAGGAGTCGGAGAAGGAATTGGCTGGGCTCATTCCGCAGACTGCGAGTTCCGTGGAGAACCTGCGTGTCTCGCAGAACTATGAGCAGGCGCTGCTTGAAATTGCGAAGCTGCGGCCGGCGGTTGACAAGTTCTTTGACAAGGTGATGGTGATGGTGGAGGACGAGCGGGTACGGGCGAACAGGCTCGCTTTGTTGCGCACGCTGGTCAAGGAATTCTCTACGATTGCTGATTTCTCTGAGATGGTGACGGAAGGCTCCAAGTAACGAGGGCGGGCGGGCGGGACGCCCGCCTAACCGCCGGCGAGACGCCGGCGCTACAACTTCGCCGGTATTCTTCGGCATATTTCGAAAGGACTAATACATCATGGCGACAACGACTCTCCCCGAAGCGGAAGTTGCGGAACGCAAGACTTCTTCGACGAAATATGTTTACTCGTTTGGCGGCGGCAAGGCTGATGGCAACGGCAAGATGAAAGATGTGCTGGGCGGCAAGGGCGCCGGGCTGGCGGAGATGTCGAATGCGGGATTGCCCGTGCCTCCCGGGTTCACGATTCAGACCGAGGCGTGCCGCGAGTATATGCGGACGAATGCGGTGTCGAAGGAAGTTGAGGGCCAGATGGACGCGGCGCTGGCGAAACTTGAGGCGCTGCAGGGACAGAAACTGGGCGAGGGTGAGAATCCGCTGCTGGTGAGTGTGCGGTCGGGCGCGAAGTTCTCGATGCCTGGAATGATGGACACGATTTTGAACCTTGGGCTCAACGACAGGAGCGTTGAGGCGCTGTCGAAGCGGGCGAATAATCCGCGATTTGCGTACGACTCGTACCGGCGGCTGATTCAGATGTTCGGCAACGTTGTGCTGGAGATCGAAAAGGCGGAGTTCGAGGAAGTGTTCGACGGCAAGAAGAAGCAGCGGAAGGTAAAGCTTGATACCGAGCTCGATGCCAAGGCTCTGAAGGAAGTCATCGAGGAATACAAGAAGGTCGTTAAGAAGCACGCCAAGCGCGACTTTCCGCAGGACGCGCACGAACAGCTGGCGATGGCGAGGGACGCGGTGTTTCGCTCGTGGCAGAACGATCGCGCGAAGCACTACCGGCGGATCAATAACATCTCGGACGATCTTGGGACCGCGGTCAATGTGCAGGCGATGGTGTTTGGGAACCTTGGCGATACATCGGGCACAGGTGTGGGATTCACGCGCAATCCTGCGACGGGGACGAAAGAGTTTTATGGCGAATATCTGATGAATGCGCAGGGCGAAGATGTGGTTTCTGGCGTGCGTACGCCGGTTCCGATACTCGAGCTCGAAAAAGCAATGCCTGAGGTTTATGCGCAGCTGCGCGCGATCACTACGCGGCTTGAGACGCACTACAAGGACATGCAGGATTTCGAGTTCACAATTCAGGACGGCAAGCTCTACATGCTGCAAACGCGCAACGGAAAGCGTACTGGCCTCGCGGCGGTGCGCGTGGCTTTGCAGATGGTGGATGAAGGGCTGATCACGAAGGAAGAGGCGATTTTCCGGGTTGAACCAAATCAGCTGTATGACTTCCTCGTGCCGCGGCTGGATGAGAAGGGACAAAAGATCGAAGTGCTGGCCAAGGGATTGCCGGCATCGCCGGGCGCGGCGGTGGGACAGATTGTGTTTACCGCTGACGCGGCGGTCGCGGCAGTGCACAAGGACGGCAAAGCTTCGGTGATTCTGGTGCGCGGAGAGACAACACCCGAAGATATTCACGGCATGGAAGTGGCGAAGGGAATTTTGACTTCGCGCGGCGGCATGACGAGCCACGCTGCAGTTGTCACGCGCGGCATGGGTAAGTGCTGCGTGGCTGGCGCGGGAGATGTGGACGTCAACGAAAAGGCCGGCGAGATGCGCGTGAAGGGACAGGTGTTCAAGGCGGGCGATTGGCTTTCGCTCGATGGAACGACCGGGCGGGTGATCAAAGGCAAGCTGAATACGCTTGATCCGTCGCCGGACGATCCGGAGTTGCAGAAGTTCATGGGATGGGCCGATCCGTACCGGACTATGAAAGTTCGCGCGAATGCGGACATTCCGCGCGATGCGATCCAGGCGCGGGCGTTTGGCGCGGAGGGAATTGGACTTTGCCGGACCGAGCACATGTTCTTTGGCGAGGCGAAGATTCCGCACATGCGGGCGATGATTCTTGCGAACAATGAGAAGGATCGGCGGGTGGCGTTGAAAAAGTTGCTGCCTCTGCAGCGGAACGACTTCATCGGCGTATTCAAGGCGATGGATGGTTTCCCGGTAACGATTCGGACGCTCGATCCTCCCTTGCATGAATTTCTCCCGAGCCGCGAAGAGTTGATGGTGAACATCGCTACGCTCGGAACGATGGGGGCAAAGGAGAAGAAGGAACTCGTCACGAAATACAAAGACTACGGTGCGAAGGCTGTCGGCGACTTGAAGAAGCTTCTGCCGTCGCTGTTGTCGCGGGTCGAGCAGTTGCACGAGTTCAACCCGATGCTTGGGCATCGCGGATGCCGGTTGGGCATCACGTACCCCGAGATTACGGAGATGCAGGCGCGCGCAATTTTCGAGGCGGCTGTCGCGGTCGCGAAGCAGGGCGTGAAGGTGTTTCCGGAGGTGATGATTCCGTTGACGGCGACGCTGAATGAAATGGCGAATCAGGCAGCAATTGTGAAGCGCGTGGCCAGCGAGGTGTTTGCGGAGAAAGAGACCACGGTGGAGTACATGGTCGGCACGATGATCGAGTTGCCTCGCGCGGCGCTGGTGTCGGATGAGATTGCGAAAGAGGCGCAGTTCTTCTCGTTCGGGACGAATGACCTGACCCAAACGACCTGGGGCTTCTCGCGTGATGACGTCAACAAGATCTTGCCGACTTACATCGAGCTGGGAATCCTCAAGCATGATCCGTTTGCCGTGCTGGACCGCGAGGGCGTCGGGCAGTTGGTGAAGATGGCTACGGAGCGCGGTCGGAAGACGCGTTCGAATTTGAAGGTCGGCATCTGCGGAGAACACGGAGGTGAGCCATCATCGGTTGAGTTCTGCCACAAGACGGGGTTGAATTACGTTTCGTGTTCGCCGTTTCGCGTGCTGACGGCTCGGCTGGCGGCGGCTCAGACTGCGGCTGGAGAGGCGTTGAAGATCGAGGGCGGCAGGACGAAATAGCTACCGCCAAGGACACTAAGGGGCACGAAGGTTTGGACACTTCGTGCCCCTTTCCCTTTAGGTCACTCTCCTCTTAGTTCACTCTTTGGAGTCTGGCAATCAGTTTTTGCGCCAGATTCTCTTCGGATTCGGACCAAAGTAGACGGGCGGTTGCACCGGCATTTTTTTCTACGTTGGCAGTGAACTCTACCAGACGCTGGACGTTGCTGCGAATGCGGTTTTCGGCTTCCATGCTTAGAGAGAGTTCCTCGTGGAGGAACGGGGTGTCGAGGCCGAAGTCGACCTGGATGTGTCCGGCGGCGGAGGCGGCATCCTCTTCGAATTCTGCCCCGTGAGCGATGAAGCGGATGAGCAACGGTTGCAGAATCCATTTTTTCGCGCTATCGGGTGCCCAGAGGTCCCAGTAAGCTTCGAAGACGAAGGCGTAGTCCTCATGAAGAAAGTCGGCGACAGCACCGGCGGCTTGGTCGGGTGGAAGGCCGGGCACGAAGCGGCGCTCGAGGACCGTGGGCTCAGACCAGGAGACAGGATGGACCGCGACGTAGGTGACTCCGGGGCGCGATGAGGAAAACGGAAGTTGCTGGAAAACGCTGACGGTGCGCGGGAGAATCTCTGGCAACTCGAAGGTTGGAAACCACAGGCTCAGATACAGCGAATCAGCCATTGGGGTATTTTAATCATTTTTGTGGGCGAGAGCCTATGGACGCGATATTTTGACAGTCTGGAAAGCGCGCTGATAATATAAAGTTCTACGTAGAAATCCGGTCACGTCGTTGTCATTCCACCGGAAAGTCCCCGTCGTCTAGCCCGGCCTAGGACATCGCCCTTTCACGGCGGTAACGCGGGTTCGAATCCCGCCGGGGACGCCAAACCTAATCAAGCACTTGCAGCCACGCCAGCCGACAGCGCCATCTGCGCGGTGACGTATGGGTGACATTCTGCGAAGGCGGAATCGAGTCTTCCGACCGCGTCCGCAAGGAATGCGGGCGAGAGATGCTGATACCGAGCTGCCATTCGCAGATCTTTATGTCCCAGAAGTTGCGCGACCGTGTGAATATCCGCTCCTTGCATCCTGAGCCAAGAGGCCGCGGTGTGGCGAAGATCATGAAAATGAAAGTCGGCGATCTCTAGTTTGCGACAGAGCCGTAAGAATGCGAGGGAGACGCTTTCGGGGCTCGCAACTGAAAACACGCGATTAGTCGACCGAGTCACGTCTTTGGGCGCAACGAAGCTGATGGCCTGAACCGCAAGTGTGTTGAGGTAGACGATCCGGCCTTCTCCGTTCTTCGTCTGAGGCAGCAGAATGCGGCCGCCCTTTAGGTCGACGTCGACCCACCGCAGTTTCAGGATTTCGGAGCGGCGCATCCCGGTGGCCGCGGCAAGCGCGACGATCGGGCGCAACCAAAGCGGACAGGCTTCCATCACGGCACGCAGTTCCGTGGGCTGAAGGTAACGAACCCGGCCAGGGGCAACCTTTGGCGGCTTCAATCTGCGAACGTGATTGACCGGAATATATTCCCACTCGCTCACAGCCAACTCGAGGAGGTGCTTCAAGACGTTAAGCTCTTTCGTGACGGTCGCACCGGAAACATCGGCCAAGCGCGCGGTGACGTATCGCTGTGCTGTCGCTCGACGAATTGCCCGAAGTTCGCCAGCAAAGCAGGGCTTTAGGTGATCTTCAACGATGCCGCGTTCTCGCTCGTAATTGGCTGCGCTGATACGGGATTTTTGATGGGCGAGATATTGCACGGCGACCTCTGCAAAAGAGATGTCCGTGGGAGGCCTGAAGCCAAATATGCGTGTCTCCTCTGCACGAATGTTCTCCGCACTTCGCGCGAGTTTGGCACCTTCCTTATTGGGCGCGCTCACTTTGCGTCTTCGCCGGCGCCCGTCGGCATCTTTAAAAGAGATCCAGTAGCCGCACCGATCGTTGCGAGTGTAAACGCCGTCACCGTTTGCCACGTTTCCTCCCTTTTGCGCGCAACTCTTTTCCTTTTTTGTTCCACCAATTGCGTTTGTGCTGTCGCTGTGCGGGTTCGGCACATTCGGGGCGGCAGAACCTATAGAGGCGATTTCCAGCGATGAAATAAGGCGCGGGGCAATCAGGATTTTCGCAATATTTGGCGCGGCCTTCTTGATCGACCTTAAGTAAATGGTCCATGGCTTGCTCAAAAGGCGTGCGTTTTGGCGCTTCCTGCGATCCAGGGTTTACCGTTTCGTGAAAGTCCACGCGCAACTTAATTAGCAGCCAAAATTTTTGCTGTGGGTCGCGCTCTTCCCAGGCACGCCGTAGCAGTTTGTTCCACCTGATCAGTGCGTCAAGCGAGTCTTGCTCGCGTTCCTCCTGCGTGCGCGGCTCCGTGATCGCAGCCGCGCTGACGACCTCGTGCAATTCATCCCGTTCCCTGGCAATGGAACTCTCGGTGGGAAAGCTTTCAGGAAAGAACTCTCGAAACTTATTAAGCAGTAGACGTATATGGCCGTATTCCCTCACGCGCGGAGCGAAACGGCCTTCCAAGTTCGCGAGCTCAGTCACAAAGCTCTCCAGTTTGCTATTAGTTATCTCGCGTCTGCTAGAGTTGTGGTCCACCTTGACACTCCACTAGAACTACTGAACAATGCTAGCAACGCTTGGGAAGAATTTCAAGCGTAACTACGAGTAATTTTGGAAGTGCCAACATGCCGAAACTTCTTTCTGTTGAAGATGCCGCACAGCTCCTTGGTGGAATTTCTAGTTGGACCGTCAGGCGATGGTTGACTCTCGGCCGGTTAACGCGCGTTAAGGTCGGATCGCGAACCATGGTGTTGGAGCAAGAACTCGTCGCGATGGCTCAGCCGGAAACGCCAGACCAGGCCGCTGCCCGTAACAGCAAGCGTGATCGCCGAGGCAAGAAGTAGGATTCATGCCCCTGGCTAGCCAACGTGATCGCACCCTTGAGCGACTCCGCGCCGCTGCAGGTAATTGGGTGCCCGTGCCAGAACTAGCACGCCTTGCATGGCAGTATTCGGCGCGCATCCTCGAGCTCCGTCGACTTGGCCACGAAATAGAGACGCAGAAGTTGATGCGGCGGCGGAAATGGGCGATGCCAGATATGCCCGTGGCCCCATGTTTGGAAACCGCTCCGTCACTAGTGGCCGCATAAGACTAGGAGAGGATGGAAATGCATACCTCATGCGGCGCACATCACCCGCAACTGTGCATGTGATTTCCTCGTCAGGTGACCTTGTACGAACGCTGATGATCGATCCCGCCGAGACCGGGCAGATGCCGATCGATATGCAAGTCGCGGCCGACCGCATTGCGATGGAGTTTAGTGTTTCTTGTTCCGGTGATCGATGTGAAGGGCATAACTTCACGATTGCCGACCGGACAACAGGACACAAGATCAGCGACTATGCAGATGAGAAGGTTCATGGTGTCTTTTTCTGCTACGGTGCAAAGCCCGAACACTTTAACTTTCTGACAGTGAGTGAAGACAATGAATTGAAGCTGATCGAGGCCGTAGCCAAGTAGAGCCAAAGGATTGTTGTTAACAGGCGTGTCTGTTGAAAAACGCTCGTTTGCTAGGCTGCCTTTTCGAACTGGTTCCTGATTTGTTTCGGGAGGGTTCGCGTTCCTGCGCTTACGCGATTGCCAGTTGGGGCATGGGCTTGCTACTCAGAAAC